>JAABUN010000124.1_pt1 | contig 184550 bp, 166 predicted proteins | sample 5559311 | NCBI WGS metagenome assembly JAABUN01 (sample SAMN10711877, study PRJNA513370) | rock metagenome | isolation source: Antarctica rocks | place: Antarctica: Victoria Land, Siegfried Peak sud | reverse complement strand
GATCCGTGGCGCATGGGTCGACCCCGCGGAACCCTGAAGGGAGAGCCTGCGGCTCGGGTCGCTCGCGCACTCCTGGACTACGGCCGCGACTGGACGGTGCGCGAGCTCATGGCCGCCTCTGGATCGTCCAGTGGGGCCACGTACCGGGTGCTGGAGTACCTGGAGCGCGAGGAACTGGTCGTCAAGGAGGACAAGCGTTACGGGATCACTGACTGGGAGCGGCTGCTCCGCGCGTGGAGTGCTGACGCTTCCTTCCAGACCACGACTCGGGTGATGGCCTTCATCGAGCCTCGTGGTGTCGACTACTTCCTCGGAAAGCTCACTAAGGAGCCGAAGTTCCCGGTCGCCGTGACCGGCTCCATGGCCGCGAAGGAGTGGGCGACCTATGCGCCCGCCAAGGCCGCGTACGTCTACGTCTCGTCGATCCAGGAGGCCGCCGAGCAATGGGAACTCAGGCCCAACGCCGCGGCTCCGAACGTCATTCTTCTGGAGCCCAAGGTCGTGGGTGACGTGCCATTCGTCAATACGATTCGCTCCGAGGCGGGCTATCCGGTTGCCGCGCCCCCTCAGGTGGCGGCCGACTTGCTGAACGGGCCTGGTCGTGAACCTGCCGAAGGCGAGTACCTGATCGAGTGGATGAAGTCCAACGAGGAGCGCTGGCGTCGTGACTGACGAAGTGACCGAGGCGCGGACCGGGCTGCTCGACGCGCTGGAGGCGTTGGAGTCGCACATCGACGCGCTCGTGATCGTCGGCGCGCAGGCCATCTATCTGCACACGGGAACGACGGAGATTGCGCTTGCCGAGTTCACCACCGACGGCGACGTCGCCATCGATCCAGACCTGCTGAGTTCCGACCCGCTTATCGAGGAAGCGATGCGCGCGGCGGGATTCACGCCAGACCCACGCAGCAGCGCCATTGGATCGTGGATCTCTACGCGTGGTGTTTGCGTGGACCTCATGGTTCCCGAAGCCGTTGCGGGGGCAGGGCGCCGCGGGGTGCGGCTGCCGCCACACGACTCGAAGGCGATGCGCAGGGCACGCGGGATCGAACGGACTCTGGTGGACAACTCCAAGATGGCTATTCGCGCGCTGAACGCCGCGCAGCACTCCCGAGAGTTCGAGGTCGCCGTGGCTGCCCGGCCGCGCTGTTGGTGGCCAAGCTGCACAAGATCCACGACCGGATCGACACCCCGTCGCGGCGCGACAACAAGGACGCGCATGACGTCTACCGTCTGCTGCGGGCCATTGAGACGCCGGTGTTCGTGGAAGCGATCGGGCGCCTGCTTCGCGAAGGTGTCAGTGCCGAGGTGACGCGCGAGGCGCTCAATCAACTTCGTGAGTTATTCGCGCTAGGCCCGGGCGCCCGCGGGTCCCTCATGGCCGGTGCCGCGGAGGAGCTGGTCGGTGACCCAACTTCCGTTTCCGAGAGTGTGACGCTCCTGGCACAGGACCTCCTTGAGGCACTGGGCCCCTAACGCGGCTCTTCGTGTGGAAGCCCGGCGCGGTCGAACTCCTGCTGCAGGCGCGGACGTCGACGGTGGGTCTCCCGAAGATCGGCGATCAGCTCGTCGACCTCGACGGCGTTTCCCGATCCGGTTGCGAGCTTGCGCATCTTCGCGAGCCGTCTGGCAGCAAGTCGGTAGTGCTGGGCACCGGCCTCGATCAGCTCGTTCTCGACGAGACCCTGATGGATCGGCAGCACGGCGAGAGGGTCGACCTTCTCGTACACCTTCACGAGCTCGCTCCACGTGTGGTCGCTGTCGAGCGCGAGCAAGTGCGCCAGGTTCCACGCGAACTTGGGCTCCTTCAGGGTGAGGAGCGCGAACAGCACCGCGTCACCGGGGCTCGCCGCAAGCGTGGTCACCACCTCGTCCCGGTACTCAGGCCATGACTTGCCCGCAGCCTTGTGCAGCCGGGCCGCCGTGGTCGAGGACGGCCACCGCCGAAACACGACCAGCCGCGCGTCCAGCGCTTCGGCGGGCCGGTGTTCCTCGAGGAGTCGGCACCAGTAGTCCGCCGCCTTGAGTGACTGGTGTCCGCGGTCGAAGTCGGTGGCCTGTTTCGCCCAGTCGATGGCCAAACTGATCTCGCCGATCTCCTCGAAGGCCTCGGCGGTGTCCTCAAGCCGGGCCGCTACCCTCCGGTCCTTGGCATGGGTTCGGATGATTGCGTCGATGTCGTGATCGAGCACAGCCAACCGCTGGGCGTTCCAGTCCAGGGTGAGCCAGTCGTGGGAGTGGCCGGAGGTCCACTGGTCTTCCTCGGACGGACGCGGACCGAGGTTCGCCTCGACCTCACTCAGGCGTTTTCGGTACGCCTTCATGCCGTTCTCACCGATAGCTGGGGCGTAGGCGACGGGATCGAGCTCGAAGTAGTCGACGTCACCGTCGAACTGGAACTTCATCATCCAGTCAATCAACTTGCCGCTCGGCACGCGAGCGGAAGCCGCCGCCTTCGGGTGGAGTTTCAGCAATCGCCGGCAGGCGTCTCCGATGATGCCGCTGGAGTCGTCGGCCCGGGCGATCACCTTGGTCGCGCTCGCGAGCGCTTTGTGGGTGACGGCGTACACCTCGGCAGGGTCGGTTGGCGGGATCGCGGCTTCGAGGATGTCGACCGCCTCGTGCATATCGCGCCCATGGGCGTTGGCGGTTGACCAGCGCCAGAGGTCGGCGCGGGACCGGATCAGCGGGAGTACGGCGTCGGCCAGTGTGCCCACAGGCGCCATTCTTCTTTCCCGTCCTTCACTACCTTTCCTCCACTTACCTTCCGCCTCGCCCTACCTCTTCCACCCCCTCATCCCTCTCTCCTTCCTTTCTCACACCTCATCCTCATCTTCCTCTCCTTCATCCCCTTCACGCCTCTTGCAATAGAGGTCTGACGGCTCCAGGCGCCGGCAGGCGAGCGCACCTACCACTGACAGGAGGTGGTCGCGATGACCGTCACGATCAGCAAGATGGGCGCCGGCAGGGCCTACGAATACTTCCTACGGACGGTGGCTGCAGGCGACGGGGACCGATCACTCTCGACGCCGCTGACCCGCTACTACACCGAAGACGACACCTCGCCTGGGCCGTGGATGGGCTCCGGCATCGCAAGCCTGGCTGACGCTTGTCTTCGATCGACCACTTCCGGATGGAACATTGATCGAGGTTGCAGACCACGCGAGTACCGCCTTGGAGTGGACGTCGGAGGAGTTCGACGGGACTCAGGTTCGCCTCCGTCGTGCGAACGACTCGGCCGATCGCTTGTCAGAAGGCGGCCGGCTTCAGGTGCGACTCGATGGCGATGACAGCCAGGTCAGCCAGTCCTGGCCGTACCACCTCGCCCACCTGCGTGACCGGCTCGACAAGGCGGTCAGCGGGACCAGTTACACCGCATGGGCGACCTCCTTGAGCAGGACGCAGAGCTGTATGCGTTACTCCAGAACCTGGACGCAACGCTCATCATCGATCGCGCATCGGTCTGGCGCGTCGCGGAGGGCAGTGAGCCGGCCCCAGTTGAAAGCACCGACAACTGCGAGCCGACGATCACGTTAGAGGGTCTCGATTGGTCCCATGTGAGGTGCAATCACCGCTACCGCGGCTACTTCGGTCGTGTCGGCGGTCCCGGGGTTGCGCCTACGGACATCCAGGTGATCCTGACGGCCATTGCAGTCCGACGGCGACGACCGCGAATATGACCTCGAAGATGAACTGTCTCGACGACGGCTCCCCGTCAGCACGTGGACGCGAATGGCCTCAATCGGTTCGCTCGTCGCTACTCAGAGGCGCCGCACAGGGTGAAGTCAGTGGGCCGGATCAGAACCACCCCCGGAATCGCGGGAACACCGGTGGTTGAACACCCACGGATCTCGCTTTGACGAACTGCACTGAGGCCCGCTTCAAGTCGCCGCCGCTCGATTGTGACCGTGACCTCGATGGTTCTCCCTCCCGTCCGCGCTTCCCGCTTCTTCGGGCAGACGCGGTGTGGTGAGGCCCGAAGCCGCCACCTATTCTCCATTTATGGTCAGAGGAACTCCGAGTCCACCCGAGCTTGAGGGGTATGATTTTCTCTAGTAGCGACGTCGACGGCGGCGATCGTCCAAGGTCAGCAGGCGATTCTCCGAGCACCGCGGAGAGTCTCCGAGGTGTGGAGGCAGGCGTTCTCGCAATGAGAAGGTCCGGGGTTCGATTCCCCGCAGCTCCACCATAAGAAGTGAGTTCAAACCAGTGACAGAGTAATCGTCGAGATTGTCACTCGTCAGCGATCTGCCAGGCAGGAGCGCTTCCGTGATGCGGGAGCGCTCCTTTGCGTTGGAGCGAGCGACTGATGTCGTGGCCAAAAGGTTGGGCTCACTGGCGAGACAACTTTGGTGGATTCCGGCAAGCGTGGTGAACGGTTCGGCGAGATCAACGTCGGTGACGCTGCCATGTTCATCGAGGTACAAAGCGGTGAAGAAGGCGTGGTTGAGGGGCTCATCGAACTCAAGCGGGCATCTTAACGGTAATGGCTGTAGCGGCCCGCCGGTCTTGGTGGGTGAGGGCCCATCTTATGCGGCGGGTTTGGTTGATGGTGTTTTGGAAGCCGAAGGCGTTACGCTTTGGTATTGCGATGGTCGTGGCCAGGCGGTCCGAGTCGCCACACCCGCACCGTCTTGTCGTTGCCGCCGGAGACGATGATCGGGTGCCGTCTGGTAGCGCACCGACCGTCACCGAGTGCACGGCGTCACGGTGGCGCAGAAATCCTACGCAGGTGGCGTCCCGAGAAGGGCGGCAGCGTTCGGCAGGGTCTCGACGTTGGCCGTGCTGCCTTCCGCCAGGTCGACGGATATGTGATTGTGCGCGACCGGTGACCCCGGCCTGGAAGTGCTGCACGCCTACAACGTCAAGGAAAAACTACGGTAACGCGACGGTGCGGACGGCTGCCGCCGGTCTCGACGGACCAGGTCGAGACTTCCGAGGCGATTGAGGGGAAGGGCAGCGCGCGGCGACGGTGTGGGACACGGGTGTGCCTTCGTCGTGGGGTGGGCAGGTGCTCGCCGGCGATCATCGGGCATCGCCCAGGTTGGCCGCCAACAGCGCCCGGGCGTCGTACAGGTCGCGCTTGACCGCGCCCGGTGACCGACCCACCTCGCGGGCGACGTCAGCCACCGACTCGTCGGCGAAGTAGTACAGCAGCACCGGCAGCCGTAGCCGTGCGGGCAGCGACCTCACCGCCGTGCGCACCGACAGCACGACGGCAAGGTCCGAGGGAGGTGGCGCCACGTCGGTTCCGCCCAGCCCACCCTGGAACCTCTCGTAGGCTGCCGCCTCGCGCCGCCGGGTACGCCAGTGGTCACGGGCCAGGTTCGCCACGGTCGCATAGAGCCACGGGCGGGGGTCCCGCACGCTGTCCCAGTGGCTCAGCAACCGGGTGAACGCCTCCAGTGTGAGGTCTTGGGCCAGTTCCCGGTCACCTACGAGTGAAGTGGCCCACCCGGTCAGATGTGCGTGGTGGGCCACATAGGCGGCGCACACGCCGACCTCGGCGCAGCTGTTCGGCGACGGTGTCACGGTGACTCCTGTTCCCACCGGTCGGCAGTAGCCACCATGTTCTCACCCCACCCGCGGAGCGCAAAGGACTCTTGACCCGTCGTCCGAGAGACCAACCGGGCCAGCGCCTCCGGCGTCATACATGACACAGACCCGATGTGGTGTCTGTGTCATGACAGGAGGCGTCCCGTGACCGCACGTCTTGGCTCTGCCCGCACTCGGCTGCGAGGGTTGCTCGTCGGCTTGATCTTGCTACTCGGACCGGGGCTGGTCGGTTCCACGGGGGCGGGTGCCGTCACGGCACCGGTCCCCGTGGCTGCCCCGACCGCCGGGACCGACGTCAACTTCTCCGTCGAGCGGTTGGCAGGGTCGAACCGCGCCGCTACCGCAGCCAAGATCAGCCGGGAGTTCTTCGGTGCCGACGTGCCGGTCGCCTTCGTCGTGACGACGGCGAACTACCCCGACGGACTGGTGGCCGGGCCGGCCGGGGCCCGGCTCAACGGTCCCGTCCTGTTCACCAACGGGACGAGCGTCCCGGCGGCCACCCGCACCGAGCTCACCAGGCTGCGGCCCGGCCGCATCTACGTCGTCGGCGGCACCCAGGCGATCTCGGAGCACGTGCGCACCACGCTGGCCGGGCTGAGTGCGGGTGGGGCGCGACGCGTGTCCGGCGCGGACCGGTATGCCACGGCCGCAGCTGTCTCCCGGTTGTCCTACCCCTCGGGGGCCCCGATCGCCTACGTCGCCACCGGCCAGAACTGGCCCGACGCTCTGACCGGGGGGACGGCGGCCGGCGTGCAGTCGGCGCCGCTGCTGCTGACCACCTCGACGAGCCTGTCACCGACTACCCAGAGCGAGCTGGAGCGGCTCAACCCCTCCCGGATCATGGTGCTAGGCGGCACGGGGGCGATCTCCGCCGGCGTCGCCAACCAGCTCGCGGCAATCGCCGTCACCGAACGCGTCTCCGGGTCCGACCGGTATGGCACCGGCCTGGCCGTCTCAAAGCGCGTCTTCGGTGCAAACCGGGCCGGTGTCGTGGTGGCGACCGGTCGCAACTGGCCCGATGCCCTGGTGGCCGGGCCAGCGGTGCGGCGCACTCGTGGACCGGTGCTGCTGTCGGCTGGGACCTCCCTGCCCGCCGGCACCGGCACCGAGCTGGGTCGGCTGAGCCCAGGCACGGCATACCTCCTCGGCGGCACGACGGCGCAGAGCAACAACGTGGCGATGCAGGTGCAACGCTTCTCCGGAGTCTGCTGGGCCGGCGCAAGGCCAGCGACGGGGTCGCAGGAGGTGTTCTCCACTGTCCCGGGGGCAGGCAAGAAGGTTGCCTTCACCCTAGACATGGGAGGTCGGCTCGACCCTGCCCTGGGCATCGTCCGCTACCTGATCGACAATCAGGTGTGCACGACCTTCTTCCCCACTGGTGTGATGGCCAACACCGCGGAGGGTCGTCAGGTGATGGCCCTGATCGCCCGGCACCCCGAGCTGTTCGAGGTCAGCAATCACACGATGCACCACTGCGACCTCGTCCTGGGCGGCGGCGGGTCACCGACCGCCGCACCGTGCAATCGGGCCATGACGCGCACCTTCATCCGCACCGAGTTGACCAGCGCCGAGACGGTGCTGGAAGGGCTCGCGGGCATGCCCAATAACCCGTACTGGCGGCCACCGTACGGCTCGCACAACGCCTCGGTTCGCGAGGCCGCGGCCTCGGTCGGCTACACCAAGACGGTGATGTGGAACCGAGACACTATCGATTGGCGTCCGGACACGACCACGACCCAGATCGTCAACCGGGTCGTCAGCCCTCTGCCCCCGAACGGCACGATCGTCCTGGCGCACCTCGGTGGCTACCGGACACTGGACGCCTTGCCGTCGATCGTCAGAACACTGCGAGCCAACGGCTACACCCTCACGACGGTGTCGGACATGCGGGACGGGTGAGCCGCCGCCGAGGACCGCGAGCCTTGGCAACGGCTAGGGTCTTGCCTTGGCCGGGGTCCGCTGGCCGGGGGTCAAAGGCCTCGGCAGCGATGCCGATGGACCTATACACCAGGGGGAGCAGTGGCTCTCTCACGAACGGCCACGGTGGCTACTGCCGCGGCGCAGCAACTCACAGCCGGACTGAGTGCCAACCTCGTCGTTGCTGAGCCCGCGGGGATAACGACGGCGCAGGTCGCGGCGATCCGGGATGCGAACGGGATCGAGTCGGTCAGCACGCTGTCTTCGGCGGCGGTGCAGGTGCGGACCGATTCTGAGGGGCCGGACAGTCTGGCTTGGGAGTCCGTGTCGGTGCGCGGTGTCCCCGAGGGCCAGCCGACGTCCGCGTCGATAGACCCCGGTGTCGATAAAGGTTCGTTGGCTGCCCTTGAGCGAGCAGACACAGTCGCGATCAGTCGCGACGCGGCGTTCGCCAACGCCCAGGGCATCGGTGACGCAGTTCCGTTCCGGTACGCCGACGGCCACGAGAGCACGGCAGAAGTGGTCGCGATCTACGACCGTAGCCTCGGCTTCGGCGACTACCTGTTCGGCCAGAGCACGCTGCAGGCCCAGGACTCAGAAAGTGTCCTCGACACCGTCTTGATCGCGGCTGCACCCGCGGAGGTCACAGCCATCACCCAACAAGTCAGCGCATTGGGACTGACGGCGGTGGACACCAACACCTACGTTGAGCAGGCGCTCTCATCAAGCGCCAACGTCCAAGCCTTGTCGACGCTGCTGCTGCTGGTGCTGCTGCTGTTCATCGGCCTGGCCGCGGCTAACAGTCTCGTGATGAGCACCGCCGGACGTCGCGGCGAGCTGGCTCTGCTCCAGTTGATCGGTGCCACCCGACGCCAGATCGTCACCATGGCCACGGTCGAGTCACTGATCATCGGTGCCGCAGCCTGGGCAATCGGCACTCTCGCGGTCCTTCCAGCTGTGATTGGGGTCGGCTACGGCTTGCTCGGGGGACTCACCATCTCGATGGACCTGGGGACCTACGGATTGCTCAGCCTGGCCCTCCTGGTCATCTCGGTGCTGAGTGTCGTGCCCACCACAAGCCGACTGGCCAGGGCCAACCGCACATCCGGCTCGCTGAGCGCCGCATGACCTCACGACCTGCCTTTACCGGGCCGGGCCTCGGGGCACCCGAGCGTGGGCGGATTGGGTCATAGGGCCGGGTCTGGATTGCTAGCGGGCAGCCAAACAGGCAAACACGTGCCGCGCGACACAAAACCGCAGGTGGGCGAAGCGCGCTCCGCACGTTTGCCTGTTTGAGTGTTCGGCGCACGAGTATGCCGCTCGCTCCTGTCATGTACCGAGTGAGTTGGGCGCGGTGAGGGGCCGGGACGGGTGTTGAGGGGGTTTCGATACGGTGTGCGGGTGCCAGAAGCCAAGACATCACGCACCCTCGGGTATGACGCAATCGTCCTGACTGGGGGTGAGGGCACAAGGCTGGGGGGAGTTGATAAGGCCATGCTCGAAGTGGGCGGGGTCTCACTGCTGGACACTGCGATCGAGGCGACGAGTGCAGCACACAACACCGTAGTGGTGGGGCCCGAGCGACCCACGGAGCGCGAGGTGATCTGGACCGAAGAAGAGCCAACGGGGGGTGGTCCGGCAGCTGGCATCATCGCTGGCCTCGCATCTCTAGCGGCACCATCTCTGGTTACACCCTCATCGGCGGCGCATCCTTCATCGGCTGAGTGGGTCTTGGTGATCGCGGTGGATCAACCGGGAGTGGCGCAGATGCTACCCGGGCTTATCGAGGCAGCAGCACACACAGAATCCAAGGTGGACGGGCTGTGCCCTCGCGACAGCCGCGGGCAAGAGCAATGGCTCTTGGCAGCATACCGAACGCAGTCGTTGCGCTCCGCCTGCGAGGGCCTCGGCACCGGCCACAACTTGCCTGTAAAACGTCTCGTCCGCGACTTGACTGTCGAACAGATCAGCGCCTCCCAGGAGCACATCGGCGACATCAACACGTGGGCTGATCACGAGACCTGGAGCAAACGCACCTCCCGGTAGCACGAGCCCACTAGGATCAGCGCTTCGTCCAATCCCTTCAGGAGTGAATGACATGCCGGTGAACTTGCGTGGTCGGAGCTTGCTTTCGCTGCAGCACCACACCCCCGCCGAAATCCACTACCTCGTGGACCTAGCCCGGGAGCTCAAGCGAGCCAAATACGCCGGCACCGAACAGCCCCTCCTCACCAACAAGTCGATCGCGCTGATCTTCGAGAAGACTTCTACCCGCACCCGGTGCGCGTTTGAGGTGGCAGCCGCCGACCAGGGTGCCAGCACGACATACCTCGACCCGGTTTCGACCCAGATCGGGCACAAGGAGTCGATCGCCGACACCGCGCGGGTGCTAGGCCGAATGTACGACGCGATCCAGTACCGCGGCTCCTCCCAAGAACTCGTCACCACTCTCTCCTCGTATGCAGGCGTGCCGGTCTACAACGGCCTCACCGACGACTGGCACCCCACCCAAATGCTGGCCGACGTGCTCACCATGACCGAGCACACCGAGAAGCCCCTCTCCGATGTCGCCTACGCCTACCTCGGCGACGCCCGCAACAACACCGGCAACTCGCTCCTACTCATCGGTGCCAAACTCGGAATGGACGTGCGCATCGCAGCCCCCACGACGCCGCAGTTGCAGCCGACCACCGACCTCATCGAGCAGTGCCAAGCCATCGCCGAAGACACCGGCGCACGGATCACGATCACCGATGACCCTCGAGAGGCGGTTGCTGGAGTCGACTTCGTAAACACCGACATCTGGGTGTCGATGGGCGAGCCCGTCGAGGCATGGGGCGAGCGGATTGAGGCACTGCTGCCCTTCCAGGTCAACGCCGAGTTGATGGCGGCCACCGGCAACCCCAAGGCGCGTTTCATGCACTGCCTCCCGGCGTTCCACAACACGGCGACGACTATCGGCCGCACCCTAGTCCAGCAGTACCCTCACCTGGCCGGCGGCCTCGAAGTGAGCGACGAGGTCTTCGAATCGAACGCCAGCATCGTCTTCGACCAGGCCGAGAACCGGCTGCACACGATCAAGGCGCTGATGGTTGCCACCCTGGCCTGACCGGACCACTCTCAGAGCGCTGTCATGATGGGCCCGTGACCGCTGACAATGGATCCGTGACCGCAACAGTGCACGGTGGGGAATCCGCTCAACTTCGCGAGCCTGCCTACCTCGTTGACCCTGCCGCGATGCGCTACTGGGCCGTTAAATCTCTTGCTTCTGGCCTGATCACCTGGGTCATCCTCTTCGTGGTCTACTCCTTCGTTGTCCCCGATTCATGGCGGGTGTGGGCCGGACCGTTGGCCATCGTCCTGGTCCTATGGGATCTCGTTGAGCTGGCCGTCGTGCCGCGCTGGCGCTACCGCGTGCACCGCTGGGAGGTCACTTCCACCGCGATCTACACCCGCTCGGGGTGGTTCAACCGCGAGCAGCGCATTGCCCCCCTATCCCGGGTGCAGACGGTGGACTCCGAACGCGGCCCGCTGATGCGCATGTTCAAGTTGGCCTCCATCACGGTGACCACGGCATCTGCGGCTGGTCCGCTGACCATCTCCTGCCTCAACACCGACGTCGCGGACCGGGTTGTCGCCGACCTGACCGCGATCACTAGCCGCAGCGAGGGCGACGCCACATGAGCGAGGCTGGGGCACCTCCGCCGGAAAATCTGCCTCCGCAGGGGCCGGCATACGAGCTGCCTCCGCCACCGGTCTCGGCGATCGACGACTGGCAGCGGTTGAGCAAGCGCAACATCGCCCTCTACCCGGTGTTGTCCATCAAGAATCTGCTCGTGCCGCTGATCTTCGCGTTCTTCATCGGCGGACGAAGCGACGCCAGTTTTTTCAGCGGCCCCTGGTTCGCGTTGGCGGTTGTGGCGTCGGCGCTGCTCTTCGGTATCGTGCCTTGGCTGACCACGCGGTACCGCATCACCGAGACCCAGTTTCAGCTTCGCCGCAGCTTCATCAGTCGCAAAGTGCTGACCGCCCCGTTGGACCGGGTCCGCAGCGTCGACCTCGAGTCCAGCCCCATACATCGCATCCTGCGCTTGTCCAAGGTGTCCATCGGCACCGGAGTCGACTCCAGCCGCATCGACCTCGACGCGCTGACGACGACCCAAGCCGCGCAACTGCAAGAGTTCCTGCTGGCTCGCAAGCAGGCACCGACTGCACATGACGCTCCGTCAGCAACACACGACAGTGGGGGTATGCCGTCAGCCGCAGAGGTCGACGACGTCGCATCTGCGCACGAAACGACAGGCCCGCAGGATGAGACCGAACTCGCTCGGATCAACTGGTCGTGGTTGAAGTTCGCTCCCTTCAGCCTCGCCAGCCTCGTCGTCGTGGCCGTGGTCGGGGGCTTCGGCGGCCAGTTCATCGGGGACATCTCGATCGACGAACAGTTCTCGGCGGTCGAGGGTGGCTGGGACTGGCTGGTGAGTCAAGCGCTCGTGGTCCTCGTGATCGTCGGTGCCATCGCCGTCATCGTGGGGTGGCTGCTCTTATCGACGCTGTCCTACGTGTTGACCTGGTGGAACTTGCGCCTGACGAGGATGAGTGGCGGGACGCTGCGCCTGATGCGCGGCTTGTTTACCACCAAGACCACCACCGTCGAGGAATCGAAAGTGCGCGGAGTGGTGATGACCGAACCGGCGTTGTTGCGCTTCGTGAAGGGGGCAGAGCTCTCGACGCTGTCGACCGGAGTGGGCGATGGAGGCAACACGCAGGTGCTTCCACCGTGCCCTCGTGAGGTAGCGATCAGCGTGGGCCATTCGGTGTTGGAGGAGGAGGGCCCGCTGACCCAGGTGTTGGCGCAACACGGGCCGTGGGCACGCCGACGCTGTCACGTAAGAGCTCAATGGGGAACGGTGTTCTGGGCCGTGGCCGCCAGCGTTGCAACCTATTTCTTCGACTTACCGTTGTGGCTGCCGGCTGTCGTCTTCGCGGTCTGGGCAGGGTTGGCTGTGGCGCTCGCGGAAGCCTCCTACCGCCACCTGGGTCACGGCATCACCGACCAGCACGTCATGAGTGGGCACGGCACACTTGGTGTGACCCGCGAGGTGCTCGAGCGCTCGGGGGTCATCGGCTGGGTCATCCAGCAATCGTTCTTCCAGCGTCGGCGCGGGTTAGCTACCCTCATCGCCACCACCGCCGCCGGGTCCGAGTCGGTGAACTTCCTCGACATACCTTTTGACTTGGCTGTCGCGATGGCTCGCGAAGCAACGCCTGAGGCTTTTGAGTCTTTCGTCTGATCGTCCGTCCGAAGCGAGTAGCGGTCAGGTCCAGAAGTCGAACCACAGCCTCCATTGCCATTCCTCGCGGGGAATGGTCTGCGCGGTATAGACCGGGTAGTACCAGATGAAGAGCGCCACGGCCCCGACGGTGTAGCCGATCACGATGATGGCCCCCCACTTGCGGCGTGTTGCCGGCGCGTCCTCGCGGCCGAGCACCAAGGCCATACAGGTGATCACGATCAGCACCAGCCACGGCACAAACGCCACGGCATAGAAGGAGTAGATCGTGCGCGATTGGTAGAGGAACCACGGCAGCCACCCGGCGACGAGCCCGGTCAGGGCCGCGCCGGCCCGCCAGTCACGGCCAAAGAGCCACAAGAACAGCACCACGACCAGGCCAGCCGTCGCGCCCCACCACAAAAACAGATTGCCGAGCGAAGCGATGTATTTGACACACTCGTCGGCGCCGCACCCCGATTCGCCTTGCTTGGGCCATTCGGAGAAAAACAGCGTCGGGCGGCCCTGCACCAACCAAGACCAAGGGCTTGAGGACCATGCGTGCTCGTTGGCCAGCCCGACGTGGAACGCCAAGATCTCTTGGTGGTAGCTCCATAGGGATCGCAACGGGTCGGGGACGTACTCGGCCAAGCCCCTGGCAGGGTGGGTCACGGCCCAATTGCGTTTGTAGCCGCCGTCGGTGAAAAACCATCCGGTCCAGGTGGCGAGGTAGGTCACCAAAGCGATAGGCACGATCGTGACAAAGGCAGGTATGCCGTCGCGCACGATTCCGGCGGTGAACCAGCGCCGGGACCCGACCGTGCGCCGCGCCCCGATGTCCCACAACACCGTCATCAACCCGAAGGTGGCGATGAAGAACAACCCGGACCATTTGGTCCCGACCGCCAAGCCCAAGCTGACGCCTGCGGCCAACCGCCACCACCGCATACCCAACGATGGGCCCCACCTCATTGCTGCTCGTGCGTGATCCGGCATCGCTCCGACAAGCTCGGCCAGCCGCGCGCGACCGGAGGACCGGTCGCGGATCAGACACCAGAAGGCGATCAACACCCAGAACATCAGGAACACGTCGAGCAAGCCGGTGCGCGAATGCACGAAGTGGTGGCCGTCTGCGGCGAGCAGCACCGCAGCAACCGTGGCCAGCAGTGCGTTGTGCCACATATGCCACACGATGCGAGCGAGCAGCAGGATCGAGATAGTGCCCACCACGGCAGCGGCAAACCGCCAGCCCACCGTTGAGTCCACCCCGAAGAGCCACTGGCCGCTGCCGATCATCCACTTGCCCACCGGCGGGTGGACCACCAAGTCCGGAGTGGTCGCGTAAACGTCCGCATTGCCCGCGTTGAACAGGTCGTCCGGCTCCGCCAGACCCGGCTTGATGTCCCGCTCGTAGCCGAACTGCACCAACGACCACGCCTGCTTGACGTAATAGGTCTCGTCAAAGACCAGTTTGTGCGGATACCCCAAGCGGTAGAACCGGACCGCGCCACCGATCAGCATCACCAGCAGCGGTCCCCACCACGCCCACGCCGCCTGGCGGGCGCTCGCAGGCAAGCCAACGAGTTGGCGACAGAGCGTTTGTGCGGGGCTGGGGGGTTGCGCCACCGTGCGGGCAGGGGAGGCGGCAACGATCACGTGGCACATCGTAGGCAACCACTCTCACCGCTGCCTGTGTGCGGCCTGTATCATCGCCGGATGGCCACATCGACGCTCTCAACGGGCAGGTCCACCAAGACCAGCAGCATCCTGTTGAAGACCACCATGGCCCTGAGTGGGCTCATCTTTGTGGGATACATCGTCGCCCACATGTACGGCAACCTGAAGATTTTTGCCGGGACCGAGGCGTTCAACGAGTACGCGGAGCATCTGCGCGAACTCGGCGAACCAATCCTTCCCTACGAGGGCCTGCTCTGGATAATTCGAGTGGTTCTGGTGGCGAGCCTCTTCGTTCACGCTTACGCGGCCTACTCGTTGTGGCTACGAGCGGGGAGCGCGCGCAAGACGCGATACGTGGTGACCGCCGCCGCCCGCCAACTCTGGGTTTCGCGTGCGATGCGGTGGGGCGGGACTGCCCTGTTGCTTTTCATCGTCTTCCACATCCTGCACTTCACGACCAACACTCTCAAGCTCAACGGCGACTACGCAGACCCGGCGTCTCGCTTGGTGTCTAGCTTCGAGCTTTGGTGGGCCGTAGGCATTTACGCCTTGGCCGTCTTGGCGTTGGGGATGCACCTGTGGCACGGCATCTGGGCGGCTGGCATGACGCTGGGGCTAAACACCAGTGCCAAAGCCGCGCAGGCTTTGCACAGCGTTGCGGCAGTCACCGCAGTCGTGGTGGTGATCGGCTTCCTAGCCCCGCCGTTCGCGATCTTGTTCGGCTTCGTCCCGTCCGGCTTCACGTCTTGATCGTGGCCCGAGCGACGCATTATTCATCTGGATTCACACGTAGGAGGACGCGATGACGGACACTCTGACCGAAACCGAACCGCAGCGCACGGCTAGTCACGGTGACTACTACTCCGATGGAGGGCCCCTGAACGACGGTGCGGCCCCCGGGGGGCCGATCGGCGAACGTTGGTCGACGCGAAAGTTTGAAGCGAAGTTGGTCAACCCGACCAACCGCCGCAAATTGAGCGTGATTATCGTCGGGACGGGATTGGCTGGTGCGTCTGCTGGTGCCACTCTCGGCGAGGCCGGATACCACGTCAAGAGTTTCTGCTATCAGGACAGCCCGCGACGGGCTCACTCGATTGCGGCCCAGGGCGGGATCAACGCGGCTAAGAACTACAAGGGCGATGGCGATTCGACCTATCGTTTGTTCTACGACACCGTCAAGGGTGGCGACTACCGCTCACGCGAGTCCAACGTGTATCGCCTGGCCGAGGTCAGTGCCGACATCATTGACCAGTGCGTTGCTCAGGGTGTCCCGTTCGCTCGTGAGTACGGCGGCATGCTGGACAACCGTTCGTTCGGTGGGGTGCAGGTCTCACGGACGTTCTATGCTCGCGGGCAGACCGGTCAGCAGTTGCTGATCGGCGCATACCAGGCATTGGAGCGGCAGATCGCGGCCGGTTCAGTTGAGATGTATGCGCGACACGAAATGCTCGAGCTCGTTGTCGTTAACGGTGTGGCCCGGGGGATCATCGCTCGCGACATGGTCAGCGGGGAGATTGAGACCCACCTTGCGGACACCGTGGTCCTCGCCACCGGCGGCTACGGCAACGTGTTCTACCTCTCGACCAATGCGATGGGCTGCAACGTCACCGCCACCTGGCGCGCTCACCGCAAGGGGGCCTACTTCGCCAACCCCTGCTACACGCAGATCCACCCCACCTGCATACCGGTGTCAGGCGACTATCAGTCGAAGTTGACCCTGATGAGTGAGTCGTTGCGCAACGACGGCCGGATCTGGGTGCCCAAGAGTGCGGACGACTGCGGCAAGGTTGCCACCGACATTGGCGAAGACGACCGCGACTACTACCTTGAGCGCATCTACCCGGCCTTCGGCAACCTGGTGCCGCGTGACATTGCCTCGCGCGCCGCGAAGAACGTCTGCGACGAAGGCCGCGGAGTCGGACCCGGGGGTCTGGGTGTCTATCTCGATTTCTCCGACGCGATTGAGCGCCTCGGGCGCTCGGCCGTCGAGAGCAAGTACGGAAACTTGTTCGATATGTACAAGCAGATCACCGGAGAAAACCCCTACGAGACGCCGATGCGCATCTATCCCGCCGTCCACTACACGATGGGCGGGTTGTGGGTCGACTACGACCTGCAGTCCAACATTCCGGGTCTTTTCGTGGCCGGTGAGGCCAACTTCTCCGACCACGGTGCCAACCGGCTCGGAGCGTCGGCTTTGATGCAAGGTTTGGCCGACGGCTACTTCGTGTTGCCCAACACCATCCGCAACTACCTTGCCGAGGGGCCCTACCCCAAGATCGAGCCCAGCGACCCAGCGGTCGTTGAGGCCGAGCAGGCCGTGCGCGAGCGTATCGACCACTTCTTGAGCATCAAGGGCACCAAAACGGTCGATACCTTTCACAAGGCCCTCGGCAAGATCATGTGGGACAAGTGTGGGATGGAACGCAGCGAAGAAGGGCTGACCGAGGCGATTGCGGAGATCCGCGCTCTGCGCGAGGACTTCTGGAAGAACGTTCGAGTTTTGGGTGCTGCGGACACGCTGAACCAGTCGCTGGAGAAGGCCGGCCGAGTGGCCGACTTCTTGGAGCTCGGTGAGTTGATGTGCGTCGATGCCCTACACCGCAACGAGTCCTGTGGCGGTCATTTCCGCACCGAGTCGCAGTCTGATGAGGGCGAGGCCGTGCGCAAGGACGAGGAGTTCGCGTATGTCGCCGCCTGGGAGAGCACCGGAGACGGGCCCCACGTGTTGCACAAGGAAGACCTCGAATACCAGTTCGTCGAGATGAAGCAACGGAGTTACAAGTGAAGATCAAACTAAAGATCTGGCGTCAGGAACGGCCAGAGAGCAAAGGTCGCATAGCGAAGTACCGCTTAGACGACGTATCCGAAGACATGTCGTTCCTGGAGATGCTGGACGTCCTAAACGAAAACTTGATCAACGACGGTGAAGAGCCCGTGGCGTTCGACCACGACTGCCGCGAAGGGATCTGCGGATCCTGCGGAGTGGTCATCAACGGCCAAGCGCACGGCCCAGAGGTCACCACCACCTGCCAGTTGCATATGCGCTCGTTCAACGATGGCGACGAGATCGTGATCGAGCCGTGGCGCGCCGAGGGATTCCCGGTCGTCAAGGACTTGGTCGTTGACCGCAGTGCCTTCGACCGCATCGTGCAGGCCGGTGGGTTCATTTCGGCCAACACCGGTGCAGCCCCAGATGCCCACGCGACGTTGGTCCCCAAAAAGAACGCCGATAAAGCCTTCATGGGCGCGGAGTGTATCGGCTGCGGGGCGTGTGTTGCAGCGTGTCCGAATGCCTCGGCCATGTTGTTCATGGGTGCCAAGATCACCCACCTAGGCGAGTTGCCGCAAGGCCAGCCCGAGCGAGACGCGCGCGTGGTGGCTATGACGGAGCAGCACGACGCCGAGGGCTTTGGTGGGTGTACCAACCTTGGTGCCTGCGCAACTGCGTGCCCCAAGGGCATTCCGCTGACCGTGATTTCGCAGATGAATCATGACCGTCAACGCGCCGCCCTTCACTCGAGCGACTAAGGCATCGGTGGGTCGAGCGCGTCGCGTGAGCCATGAATGACGCGCCGACCGCGCATCACGACCCACCCGATGCCTGCTTGGATCAATGCGGGCAAGAGCATCAAGGCCCACAGCAGCACTTCCCCGGCGATGCCCCGGGGATCGAGCAGTCCGAGCAGGTCTTCTAACGGGATGAGCAGGAACGATGTAGGTGCCGTCAGGACGATGACGTAGACGCCCGCAAAGGATGCGCCGACCTGGTCGACAAAGTACGCGTCATAAATGGTGTAGAGCCACGCCACTGTCACTATGGCGAGATAGCTCAGGCAGATCCACGCCGCCACGCGACCCCTTGTAAAGCGCTCTGGCCGTAGGTGGTTTCTCAGGGTGGAGCTCATGAGGTCATCGTCATAGCAACGGCTGGGGCGACGAGGAGGCTCATGGCTTCGGCCACCCGGATTTCTGCGTTGCGCATCGAAGCCTCGCTGTATCCGGCGCTCGCGCCGGTGGTGTCGCCAAGGGCAAACCCGAGCACCACTTCCACGGTCAAGATTGCCAGCGCAGCAGCTATAGCGACCAGGAACCTGAAGAGGTAACGCGGGTGATCGATGACGGCAACGTCGTGGCACGGCCGGGCGTGGGTTGTGTCGAGACTCGCAGCAGCGACGGGTCGCATGACACGGTGCCGCAAGCCCTGTTGGGCCCGGATGCCTAATTCTTTGCGGTCGGCTCCGGCATCTCCCCAGTTCAGGGCCATTTCTTCGCCGTACGTCTGGCGCCACGTGCGCGGCCAGCAGGCTGAGACCCGGCGGAACACCAATGTCTCGAGCTCGTCAACGGAAGACGGCCGCGTTCCGTGCGCTTGAGTCATCACGCTACGGCCAAACGCTGGCGGCCCACCGTGAGCGCGGCGCTCATGTTGGCCACGTACGCCTTTAACTCGACCCGGCCGGCACCGGTCAATTCGTAGGGTCGACGCCGGCCCTGCGGTGCTGCCCGAACCACGAGTCCTTCGCCGATCATCCGATCCAAGATGCCGTAGAGGGTGCCGACGGCTAGGTCGCGGCCACCCGTTGTGGCTACGTCTTCAATGATGGCCGCCGGGTGCAGGGGGCCTTGGGCCAAGCTGACCATCAGTAACGCTGCGCCATCGCTCACGTCCATGACGCCTCCTCTGGGTCGGTGTCGCCTGGAAGCATCGTGATCCGAACCCTCTGAATCCGAATCTAACCATTACTTGGGGGCCGCGCAATACCGATCCCCACATCGAGGAGGACCCGGACGGTTCACGGCGTCCGGGGCCTCCCTGCCACCAACGCGGCTCCGTCGCTTGTGTCCATGATTGACCCTCCCTTCCGCCCCGGATTTCGAAGGGTCGTAATCCGAATCGTCTCAATCCGAATCGAACCCTCTTCGGGGGTGTAACGCAAGGCCCCGCTGTTCGAGTGCCGCCCGGCGACCTTCTGGTGTGGCGGACTCTGCGTATGACGTCGCCAGAGGGGGTGGACTAGTTCGGTGCCCACACCGATGAGGAGGCCACCGCCAATTAGGATGATCCGATGCCTGGCCTTCTCGTGCTCGCCGCCACTCCTATCGGCGACAGCAGGGATGCCTCACCTCGGCTGCTCGAAGAGTTGAGCACAGCGCCGCTGATTGCTGCTGAAGACACCCGACGGTTGCGCAGACTCTGCGATCGCATCGGCGTCACGTTGACTGGGCGCGTGGTGAGCTACCACGAGCACAATGAGGCCTCACGAACACCTGACCTGATTGCCGCCTTGAACGACGACCAGCAGGTGCTGCTCGTCACCGACGCGGGTATGCCGTCAGTCTCCGACCCCGGATACCGTTTGGTCAGCGAGGCGGTGAGTCACGGCATACAGGTGACGTGTCTGCCTGGTCCGAGTGCCGTATTGATGGCATTGGCGGTCTCTGGTTTGCCTGTCGAGCGGTTTTGCTTTGAGGGTTTCTTGCCCCGCAAGTCGGGTCAGCGAGAGCGGATGATCGCGGATCTGGCGACCGAGCCGCGAACCATGGTGTTCTTCGAAGCGCCCCACCGACTCGGCGTGATGTTGACCGCGTTGGCCCAGGGGCTGGGCGACAACCGGCCAGCCGCAGTATGCCGCGAGCTCACCAAAACGTACGAAGAGGTCAAGCGGGGCGGGCTGGGCGAGTTGGCGGCCTGGGCCAGCGAGGGCGTGCGCGGCGAGATCACCATCGTGGTTGCAGGGCTGGCTACCGTTGATCCTGAGGACGTGAACATTGATGACCTTGTTGAGCGCATCGAAGAGAGAGTTGCCGCAGGCGAACGGCTGAAAGACGTCTGCCGCGACGTTGCTGCGGGGACACAGATGAGCAGCAAAGAACTATATGGTGCCGCAGTCGAGTCCAAGCACCAGCGCGCGGGCGCCTAGCCTCGACGTCACCTAGGTGTAGTAACCGGCTCCAGCCATGGCCGTATCGCGCTGTCGCGAACGCTTGCGAGCTCGCCGCCAGATGGCGATGAAGCCCCACAGCAAGCCGATGAGCGCGAAAATGACCAAGAATGGCAAGAAGATCGCCATCAGACTCAGCCCCACAGAGGCCGTGTCTTCAGCCACAGATGCCACGGGTGCGCCCAAGCCGAACGTGGCTCCGTTAATCAGGGGCCGGATCCCCGCTTTGCCACCGTGCACGACACCAGCAACCAGGATGCCTCCGACAACACCGACCCACGGGTTGTCCTGCATAAAGGACGAGCCCTGCTCTAGGTCGTCGGCAGCTTGCGTGGCCGCAAAGATCAACCCACCGGTGGCGGGCCTGATGAACGTCCCGAAGGCATCGTTGATGTGGTCGACGATGGCGATCTTGTCGAGCACCATCTCGCTCATCAGCAGCACACTCGCCGCGCCGATCGCGTAATTGGACTCAATCCAGCCGAACTGGGCCGGCAGGTTGAGGACGTCCGTGAAGCGTGCCGTGAGGGCAAGGATCAAGAACGGAATGTAGGCATTGAGGCCTGCGGCTGCGGAGAGCCCAGTCCCAGTCAGTGCAGCGAGCACAATATAGACCTCCTCGATCCGACTGCTTCATCAACGACGAACGTTTCCAGTGAATCACGTCCAACTGAGACGCTGGTGATGACCCGTTGGTTCCCCTTAGGACGCCACCTTTGGTATGCGAATGACTTGGCCGACCGAGATCACGTCCGGGTTGGGGATCGTGTTGACGTTGGCCGCCACGAGCAGCGGAAAGTCCGAGCCGTTTCCTAACGTCGCGGCGGCGATGGACCACAAGGTGTCACCCGACCGGACGACATACTCGTCGTAGGCGGCGAAGCCGGGCAAAGTTGCGAGCCCAGCAAAGACCGGGATGATCGTCTCGTCCTCGCGTCCGCCATCGTCGGTCGGGGGTTGTGGAAGACGTGCACGAACACGCGGGGCAGCGTGAAGTTTGCTCCCGACACGTCAATCTGGGTCTGAAACTGCGTGTGACCGCCGAAGCCCTCGCCGGTCATGAAGAAAGACTCGACGGAGTCGTGCCCTTCGGTGACCTCGATTTGGTAGTTCGCTTCGAACGCACCAGCGGCGACACCCGAGATGCGGATGACGTCAGTGAGTAGGTCGTAGGGCTGGGGCTGGGGCTGGGGCTGGGGCTGCTGGACGGTAATGGACATGGTGGTCCCTTCGGTTACGTGCGAGGAGGCGCGGCCAGGTGTCGTGATACCTCGGCGCGCGATGTCCCGCCGACAGGCCGTCCATATCGGCCCTCGGGTTCACATGAACCCTGTGGCCACTTTTGGCGGGCGTGTCGCCGGGACGCATCGAAACCGGGGAGTGTGAAGCGGGGCTGACACGATGACGCTATGACGACGACGCGCGCAACAAAACTGGTGGCGATCGCGAGACAACCTTTGCTGAGGTCGTCCCGTTAAGGGAGTCATGGACACGAAAGAGCGCGGCGATGAGCGCCGAGCACGACGAGGAGTTCGTTGTCTTCGTCGATGAGAACTCAGCGAGGCTGCTCACCGCAGCCTGGATGCTGACCGGCGATCCGCATACCGCTGAAGAACTGGTCCAAGAGGCGATGGAACGCGTTTATTTGCGCTGGGGCAGGTTGCGCGGCGGCCACCCCAAGGCCTACGCCCGCAAGATCCTGATCAACCTGCATACCGACCGCTGGCGCAAGCGTCGCAAGGAAGTGCTCACCGACGCCCCACCGGAACGGATGAGCGAGCGCGAGTCGCGCCACATCGACCTGGTCCGGGCTCTGCAAGCATTGCCGACCCGCGAGCGCGAAGTCGTGGTGCTGCGTCACTACCTAGACCAATCAGAGCAAGCAACCGCTGATGCCCTCGGCATCGGCCTCGGCACCGTGAAGGCGTCCGGATCGCGCGGCTTAAGCAGAATGCGCTCGCTGCTGGAAGGAGATGAGTCACATGCCAACTTCTGAAAACGACGTCCTGGACCTGATGAACCGGGCCGCCATGGACGCCCCGTCGATGAGCCTCGCGCCACACGCTGTGCTTACATCGGCTCAGAACCGCCGCCGCAAGCAACTCAAACCCGCGGGGGTATGGCGCTCGCCGCCTTCGCCGCAGCAGGCACCATCTGGTTCGGGGCAGGCTCAGGTCTCGGAGACCTCCTCGGAACGCACGTCGACCCGGCCGGTCTCACCCCATCTCCCGCTGAATGGGATGACTCCGTGTCCTTCAAAACGCCCGTGCCCGACGGTGGAGGCGCCTATTCCGGGTTTGAGGGCAGCTTTTTGGTCCGCGACGCGGGCGAAGATTTCGTGATCGAATTTGCGGATGGTAGCCCAACGTTGACCCCAACCGAGGGTCAGTTGCCGGCGGGGGTCGAGTCGTTCACCAATGATGGCGACACACTCGTGGTTTCCGAGGCACGGTTCGACGCCAGCCCGGTGTTGGGCTTCAGCGCAGATGCCTACAGAAACGGTTCCCGGGGAGTACCCCTTACCGACGGGGATCAGCAGGTTTTCGTATGGTTCCTGGAGGAATTTGCTAGCGCGAGCGAGGTGCAAGATGTCTATTGGCTCCTCCCCGATCAGGTGGCTACCTCCACTGATGCAGCTGTGATCAACGAGGTGGTGGCCGACGGTGATGACGAAGTGACGGTCATCATTACGCCTGAGACCGACCAATGGGGAAAGCGCACCTCTTCTGGGCTGGAGGATCTTCTGCCGCTTTCGCTCGGTGATGATGTCGTTCTCGACCCGCCCAGTGATGGAGACCTATGGGTGAGTGTAATTCCTGGGTGGGCAACGAATCCGGTGTTCGGCCCGCCGGGAAGTTTTGACACCAAGCCCATGTCCACGCGCGCGGTTGGCGAGTACCTGATTGCGTGGGCCACCTCTAGCGAGCGCGACCTTGATGGGCGCCCCGCGTTGGTGCAGTGGGATCGGCCGGCCAGTATGGGACTCACCGAGACCAGCACCGTGACCGTCGTGGCGGACGGAGATGCGGTCACGGTTGCTGTCGAGGGGACGATGAGCGAAATGACCGTGGTTTCGGGTGATACCGACGCCCAAGCGGCGGAGGCTGCTGACGGCAGCGCTCTCGTGATCGCCGCCCTCCCGGAAGGTATTTCGTCGATCGACGGGCCGCCCAGTCCGGCCACTGCCGCCCCGCAGACCGTCTTCAGGATGTACTCGGACGTTGTTGCCATGCAGGAGGAAGCCGGTACGCGGCCCGGTATGGCGGTCCTGCCCAACCCGGATGGAAGGGTCGCCGTAGGCTTACCGGCGGTGCCAGAACTCGTCGAGAGCGACCCTGTCATGAAGATTCTCCCAACACTGTTGTTCCAGGGCGAAGCGGGCCCGCAATGGGCCGGCGGCGGCAGGCCGGCCACCGTTGATGTTGCGGGCACGGAGATCCGCGTTTCTGCTGAGTCGGATCTTGAGATCTGGGCAGCCAGTTGTGGCGCTTCCGACGCCACCACCGGCGGCATCGGCTCACCAATCCTTGGGTTTATCGAGTGCACTGATCACGATGGATCGGTAACGCCGAACATCATCCTGGCGTCAGTACTACCGACAGACGTGGCGGCGACCGCCCGGCTTGTGACGATGCCCGACGAGGTCAACGGCGCGCAGGACGTGCCGGACCCCGCCGTGACGGACATCGGTGACGGGCTGTCGCTCTGGGCCGTGCCCCTTGGGCCAGTGCGTACGGGAATCCTCGCGAACTTCCAGGGGATGGACCTAGACGGCGATGGCGTCGTTGACGAGCCATCAACCTTTACGGACTGAGCCCGACGAGCGGACGGCATACCCGATGGGTGTGCCGTCCGCTCGCACGTTTGGGCGACGATCAGCCGCAACTAGACTCCGTCCTTGTGACCCACGTCTTATCTGCTGTTGCCTGGCCGTATGCGAACGGCCCCCGCCACCTCGGCCACGTTGCCGGATTTGGGGTGCCGTCGGACGTGTTCAGCCGGTATATGCGCATGGCCGGCCACGACGTGCTGATGGTCTCGGGCACCGACGAGCACGGGACCCCGATCTTGGTGGCTGCGGACCAACTGGGTGTGACGCCGCGTGAGTTGGCCGACACCAACAACCGAATGATCGTGCAAGACCTCGTCGACCTGGGCGTTTCTTACGACCTCTTCACCCGCACCACCACGGCGAACCACTACGAGGTCGCCCAAAAGATGTTCCTCGCGGTCCACGCGGGCGGCTACATGGTCGAGCAGACGACGTTCGGCGCGATCAGCCCCTCCACCGGTCGCACGCTGCCGGACCGCTACATCGAGGGCACTTGCCCGATCTGCGGGTATGCCGACGCGCGCGGTGACCAGTGCGACAACTGTGGCAATCAACTCGAGGCCACCGAGCTCAAAGACCCGCGCAGCAAGATCAACGGCGAAACGCCGAAGTTCGTGGAGACGCAGCACTTCTTCCTCGACCTACCCGCCTTGGCCGAAGCGCTCGGGGAGTGGCTGGACGACCGCGCTTCCTCTGGTCTGTGGCGGACCAATGTCATCAAATTCAGCCAGAATATCCTCGAAGAGATCCGGCCGCGAGCGATGAGCCGCGACATCGATTGGGGCATTCCGGTCCCGCTCGACGGATGGCGCGAAGAGCCCACCAAGCGGCTCTACGTGTGGTTCGACGCCGTCATCGGATACCTCTCGGCGTCCATCGAATGGGCTCGCCGCCTGGGGGATGACGACCGCTGGCGCGAATGGTGGAACGACCCGCAGACTCTGTCCTACTACTTCATGGGCAAGGACAACATCACCTTCCACTCCCAGATCTGGCCCGCTGAGTTGCTGGCGCACAACGGCCAGGGCGCTCGCGGGGGAGCGGTCGGCCCCTTCGGTGAGCTGCAACTGCCGACTGAGGTTGTGAGCAGCGAGTTCCTCACCATGGAGGGCCGCCAGTTCTCATCCAGTCGCGGGGTCGTGATCTACGTCAACGACGTGCTTGAGCGCTACCAGGTCGATGCCCTGCGCTACTTTCTATCAGCAGCGGCTCCGGAAAACAGCGACTCCGACTTCTCGTGGCCTGAGTTCGTGAAGCGCACCAACAACGAGTTGGTGGCTGGCTGGGGCAACCTGGTCAACCGCACGGCCACGATGATCGTTAAGAATGTCGGCTCCATTCCTGCGGCAGGCGAGCTTGAGCCCGTGGACCAGGCGCTGATGGACGCGATCGCGGAAGGCTTCGACACCGTCGGGGGTCTGATCGCCGCGCACCGCCAGCGGGCCGCGCTGACCGAGGCGATGCGCCTGGTCGGTGAGGCCAACGCTTACGTCTCGACCACCGAGCCCTTCAAACTCAAGGGCGAAGACCAGCGGGAGCGCCTGCATACGGTGCTGCACGTGTTGGCCCAAGCCGTCGTCGACCTCAACACGATGCTCAGCCCCTTCCTGCCGCACTCGTCCAACGCCGTGCACGCGGCGATCGGCGGCGAAGGCGACTTCATGCCCATGCCGCACAGCGAAGAGGTTCACGACCTCGACGAGCCGGACCGGTCGACATACCCGATCATCACCGGCGACTACAGTGCCATGCCGCCGTGGGCTCACCGCCCCGTCGTCGTGGGTGCGCCGGTAGCTAAGCCGACCCCGATCTTCACCAAGCTCGACCCGAGCGTGGCGGACGAAGAGCGCGCCCGCCTGGGTCTCGGCGTTGCCGATTCCGCCTGAGATGTCGACTGACGAACGCCCGGCCGCCCCTGAGTCACTGCCCATTGCGGTCGTAGACAATCACTGCCACCTCGACATGTCTCGGGACGAGCGCCCGGCGACCCCGCTCGTCAAGGCGCTAGCGGCGGCCAAGGCAGTCGGTGTGGATCGGGTGGTCCAGATTGGCTGCGACCTGGCCAGCGCCGCATGGACTGCGAGCGTTCTTGACGACCACCCCGAGGTGCTGGGCGGGGTAGCGATTCACCCCAACGGTGCCCCGGCTCTCGTGGACGCGGGTGCCTTGGACGAGGCACTCGACCAGATCGGGAGGTATGCCGCCCATCCCCGCATCCGCGTGATCGGCGAGACGGGCTTGGACTACTTCAGGACCGGCCCCGACGGCGTGGCCGCTCAGCATGAGTCCTTCCGTCGGCACATCGATATCGCCAAGCGCACCGGCACTGCGCTGCAGATCCACGACCGGGACGCGCACGACGACGTATTGCGGATCTTGGCCGAAGAGGGCGCTCCCGATCGCACCGTGCTGCACTGCTTTTCCGGCGACACCACGATGGCCCGCGAATGCGTCCGACGCGGCTACTACCTGTCGTTCGCGGGGCCGGTGACGTTTAAGAACGGCACCGCCTTGCGCAACGCATTGGCGGTCACACCCACCGAGCACCTACTGGTCGAGACCGACGCGCCCTACCTGACGCCGAGCCCGCACCGAGGCCGCAGCAACGCGCCATACCTCGTGCCGTTGACCGTGCGGGCGATGGCGCAGACGCGGGGCGTCGACCTCGCAACTCTCTGCCAGGCACTGTCGGACAACAGCGAGGCCGTTTACGGGCCTTGGTGACGGACAGTCTCGTGCTCATCTGTGGCAGAGTCACTGCCACAGTGACTCGCAGCAGCCGCTCTCCCGGGGCTCCTGGTGCCGCCCCAAGGAGAGCTATGAAGAAGTCAGTCGTCGCCGTCATCGCTGTTGCTGTGCTGTCGGTCGCGGCTTGCGGTTCGGGTGCCTCCGTCACCGAGGCACCCAAGGTCGACACGCCGGCCGCGCCGACCGAGGCTGAGCCCACAGAGGCCGAGCCCCCAGCGGAGACTGAAAGGCCCCCAACGGAGACTGAGGAGCCACGCGCGGTCGAGACGGCCACACCGGCCGCGCCGACGGATGATGTGGAGCCGCCCGAAGAACCAGATCCCGGTAATCCTTTCGGCGATCCGGTAGGGGCCGACACGGAGTCCGCATCCTTCGACGACGTAGCCAGATGGGACAACGGGGTCGAGGTGTCCATTAGCGAGCCGGAGGAATATGAGCGAGGAGACACAGCGGTAGGTGGTGAGGGTTTTGACCGCGCCGTCATCTTCACCGCAACGGTGACCAATAACGGCACCGAGACCTTCGAGCCAGCATTCTTCTTTACGACCGCCGTCGTTGACGGCAACGAAGGCGAGCAGGTCTTCGACTACGGCGATGGGCTGGAGTTGAGTCCGTTGTCCATCGGGCCAGGCGAGGCAGTCGACTTCAAGATCGCCCACGGCGTGGACGATGGTGAGGTGAGCGTGTCGGTGAGCCCAGATTTCGAGTACGCCGAGGTGACGTTCAGTAAATAGAAGCCTGTGAAATGAGGGCTCTGGCGCTCAGAGCACAGGCCACTACTTCCGGTGGGCCGTCGAGTCTGTCAATCTAGGGCGATGCGGACCAAGAGCGCGGGCAACCACAACTACGACTTCGACCTAGCGGTGATCGGCTCTGGGCCTGGGGGGCAAAAGGCCGCCATCGCCGCCGCCAAGCTCGGCAAGCGCGTCTGCGTCATCGAGCGCACTCAGATGGTCGGGGGAGTGTGCGTCAACACCGGCACCATCCCGAGCAAGACCCTGCGCGAAGCCGTGGTCTACCTCACCGGTATGCAGATGCGCGAGCTCTACGGCGCGTCTTACAAGGTGAAGGACGACATCGCCATCACCGACCTAACCAGCCGGTTGCAGCACGTCGTCGGCCGCGAGATCGAGGTCATCCGGGCTCAACTGATGCGCAACCACGTCGAGTTGATTCCCGGGACCGCCTCGTTCACCGATCCGCATACGCTCAACGTTGACGGCGATGGGGGAGCGAGCGATCGGGTGCTCAGCGCCGAAAAGATCGTTATCGCCACCGGCACCACCCCGGCGCGGCCCCCGCACATCACCTTCGACGGGGTGCGCGTGCTCGACTCCGACGAGATTTTGACCTTAGATAAGGTGCCGGACTCGCTCGTGGTCGTCGGGGCCGGCGTCATCGGTGTCGAATACGCCTCGATCTTCGCCGCGCTCGGCACGCGGGTCACTTTGATCGAGAAGCGGCCGCAGATGCTCGACTTCTGTGACCCCGAGATCATCGAGTCTTTGAAGTTCCACCTACGGGACCTGGGCGTGTCCTTCCGGTTTGGCGAAGAAGTCGCCTCCGTGTCCAGCTCAGAGCACGGCACGATGACGATGCTGGGCTCGGGCAAGCGCATCGCTGCTGAGGTCGTTATGCATTCGGCCGGCCGCCAGGGCAACACCGATGCACTCAACTTGGAGCACGCGGACCTCGAAGCCGACAAACGCGGGCGCCTCAGCGTCACCTCGCACTTCCAAACCCCGGTGAAGCACATCTACGCGGTGGGCGACGTGATCGGCTTTCCCGCGCTCGCCGCGACGTCGATGGACCAGGGACGGCTCGCGGCCTCTCACGCTTTTGCCGAGCCCGCGAACGAGTTGCACGATCTGCAGCCGATCGGGATCTACACGATTCCCGAGATTTCGTACTGCGGGAAGACCGAATTGCAGCTCACCGAGGAGTCGATTCCCTTTGAGACTGGGATCTCCCGCTATCGGGAATTGGCGCGTGGGCAGATCGTCGGTGACTCCTACGGGATGCTCAAGTTGATCGTGCACACCGAAACCCGCGAGATCCTCGGCGTGCACGTATTCGGTACCTCAGCCACTGAGCTTGTGCACATCGGGCAGGCGGTCATGGGTTGCGGCGGCAAGGTCGACTATCTGGTCGATACGGTACTCAACTACCCAACGCTTTCCGAGGCCTACAAGGTGGCCGCACTGGACGTCGCCAACAAGCTCCGCGCGGTTGCTCAGTTGACCCGGGCTATGGCGGGGGACACGGGCCACTCCGTCAACGGTGCCAGCAGTTCTTCAGCGAAAGGGACCAGCAAGAAGGCATCGGTCGCCGAAGAGGTTGAGGTCGCCCGCGAGAAGGAACCCGTCGGCTAGTCGCATCCGGGGTAGTCGTCCCGGCCGATGGGTTCGTAGATTGCGATGAGCGTCCCATTGTGGAGTGCGAAGTCGTAGACCTTGCCCTTCTCCAAGGTTGCGTCGTCCGCGACCTCGCCATCGGAGGCGGGAAGTATGGGCTCGGTGACGAAGTGCAGCCGCTGGCGATCAGGGCCACGGACAATCCGTTAGCGGCGACAGGCCTAGGACGGGCGGGCCGGAGATGTCCGTTCCCTGTAGCGCTCAGTTTTCGTCGTTGCTCTCGGTCGCTCCGTTCTGTGGACACACCAGGCAAAAGGGGTGACCCACGGGGTCGAGGAACACGCGGAACTGCTCCGGACTTGGTTGCGTCTCGGTCTTGGTGGCTCCGAGAGCCAGCACCTGGGGCTCGGCAACGTCGAGATCGTCCACGGCGATGTCGATATGTCCCTGTTGGGGAACGTCGCCACCGGGCCACGTCGGTGGCCGGTAGTGCTCGATCCGCTGGAACGCGAGGTTGCCCTCGGGCGTGTGGACCTCAACCCACTCGTCGTCCTCGTGGCTCGTCATGTCGCCGCCGATGAGAGATCGGTAGAACGTCGCCAAAGCGAGCGCATCGGGGCAGTCCAGCGCCATGACGTCTAAGCGGCCAATAGGTTCAGTCATGCAGGCGATGTTAGGGCCAGGCACCGACAGACGAGGGGTCTAGCCGTGCAGATCACGGCGATTGAACGTCGGGATAGCGGCCCCGATCAGCACCAGAGACATGGCGATCAGCACCGCAGCGTCACCCCACGGCATACCGTTGACCAGCGGATCACTGCCCAGATAGAAGTGGAACGGCGAGAGGAAAGCCCAGTCGGCATACCGATCGGACAACGGCAAAAACGACTGCAGCACGTATGCGTCAGCCCGGCGAGAGCGGTCACCCCGGTCGCCCAACGCACCCGGCCGGTCGTGGCGCTGACTAGCAGGGCGAGTGAGCCGAACACGATGCCGAGCAGGGTCGCCAGCAGGCACGTCGCCGCCAGATTGACCAACGGGACGTCCAGTCGAGCCAACAGCACCCCGGCGACGCTGCCGGCAAACGTCATCAGCCCGACAATGGCCACCAGGACCATCATGGCTGCGGCTTTGTCGAGCACCAGGCGTCGTCGGGGGATCGCGCTGGCCAGTAACAAGCCGACCGTCCGTGACTCCTCTTCGCCGGCCAGTGCTTTGGCAGCGACGGTCGCGGTAAGCACGATCATGGCTATCGGCACCGTGATGGAAAAGACCTCTCCTTGCAGGAAACCTTGGGCCGTCGACATATCCACGCCGCCGATCATGGCGATGAGTTCATCGGGGAGTTGATTGAAGAGCTCGCCGATTCCCTCCGGCAAAAGCGTGTAGATGATCGGCATCAACAGCGCCATGTAGAACCCGATGGCCCCGACGACCGTGGTGAGGCCTTGATGATCCGAGGCCGTCTTGGCGGTAATCGAGGACACCCGGCCCTGCCCGCCGATGCGATTGGCGAGAGCCGCAGTCCTGGGATTGGCGCGCAGGCGATCGAAGAGGGTGACTCCGCCGCCTCCGGACCGTAAATCTCGGCGATTGACGTCTACGACGCTGAGGATCGTGAGCGCTGCTGATAAGCCAAGCAGGACCGCAAGGTGCGCGGCGCTGATCCCGTTGACCTCAGGTGCCGAAGCGTTGAACCAATACCAAGGGAAGATCCGCGCCACGGCCTGGCCGCCATCAATCATCGGCAGCGTAGAGGTGGCCAGCCAAGACACAACCATGAACGCCCCGGAGACCCCGCCGGCCAGCGCACTCTGACCGGTCCAAGCACCGATGGCCAAGGCGAGCATTCCCCAAAAGAGCGCGTTGCTCCACAGGTGCACCACCAGGGCACCGACCCGCACGCCGTCGATACTCGTGCCTACCATCGCCGGTACGAGCAGCCCCGCGGCATACAGCAGCAAGGCACCGACGCCGGTGAGTGTGATTAAGGAGGCAATCTTGGACACCACCACCTGCGTGCGGCTGCGGGGGTTGCCCAAGAGCAGGCTGAGCGTGCCGGACTGTTCTTCACCGGCCACGGCGGCGGTCCCGGTGGCAATGGCCAGACCGGCCAACGTCATCGCGCCCATCAGGTTGTACATCGCGCCGTAGGCGATGCCGCCGACACCGCCGGATTCCGGCGAGATCCCCAAGCTGTCGAGCGGAGCCGGCGGCAACTCGTAGTAGAACGACAGGTCCAGGTCCGCATACACCAGCATTGCGAACCACAACATGACGGCGATGGCCGAAGACCCGATGAGTATGCCGACTAGCCGGTCGCGAACGGAGAACGTGAACACCGAGAGCAGCATCAGCTCGTCGCCTCGGCGCCTCGGTAGTAGGCCAAGAAGATCTCCTCGAGGTCGGCTTCCTCGCTGTTGATATCCACCAAATGGTGCTGGCCGGTGGCCACCTGGAGCAACTCGTCCATGTTGCCGTCGAAGGCCAGGCGGACGGTGCGGTCGTGAGTTTCGACGTCCCGAGCGCCTGCGATCTCGGAAAAATCTGAGGCCGGCACCGGAGCGTCGAAGACCAGCTCGACCCGGCGGATGGCCTTGGACCGCAAGTCGTGGACTCGCTCGACGTCGATCAACGCACCTGCGCGGATGATGCCGACTCGATCGGCGGAGCGTTGCACCTCCGAGAGCGTGTGACTGGACAAGAAGACCGTCTTGCCGTCGGCCGCGAGCTCGCGCATCATCGCCTAGAACTCTCGCTGGACCAACGGGTCCAGCCCGGTGGACGGCTCGTCCATGATGATCAGCTCGGGACGATTCGTGAAGGCCTGGATGAGCCCGACCTTCTGTCGATTGCCGGTCGAATAGTCCGCGACCTTCTTGCTCAGATCGGCGTTCAGCCGCTGTGCCAGGTCATCGACATACGTCCAGTCGACGCCGCCGCGCAGGTTGGCGAAGTACGTCAGCGTGTCCTTGCCGGTGAGTTTGGGATACATGGCGAGGTCGCCGGGAAGGTAGCCGACGTGCCGCCGGATCTCGACGGCGTCACGATGGGTGTCTAGGCCGAGGATGCTGGCCGTTCCGCTGCTCGGCCGGATCAGATCAAGGATGGTCCGGATCATGGTGGTTTTGCCCGCGCCGTTGGGCCCAGGAAGCCGAAGACTTCGCCACGGTTGACGGTCAGGTCTAGGTCACGCAGCGCCTGCACGCCGCCGAAAGTCTTGGTCAACCCCTGGGTGCGGATGGCCGGGGCACTCGCGTCGGTCTTCATACCGACTCCTCCTCGGTATGCGGAGTGCTCCAGCTGTCGCGGATGCGCTCGTCAGTGAAAAGTCCGTCGGTGTAGAGGTCGAGCATCGGTTGCGTGATCTGCATCAGGGCCTCGACCTCGTCGGCGGCCCCAAGCACCCGCTGCAGGTGGTGTTGGAGCAGTGTTTGCCCTAAACCGGCGTTGAGGAGGGCTGCGGCTCGGGCTTCAGGCGACCCAGTGGGTTGGATGAGCCCGGACTCCTCGCCGGCCCGCAGATAGTCGATGGCGTCGGCAAAAAGCCGGTCGTAAAGGTGACGGCCGACGTCGGCGTTTTCGGTGAGGGCGCGCGACAGGTAGGCCATCGCGGGTGCCCACTCCTGCGCATACGCCCGCATCTCTTTCTCGTCCTGGGTGAGGTTGCCGGTCATGGCCGCGAACTTGTCGGCGCGAATGTGATCGGCCAGGTGGTCGTTGATCACTTCGCGCAGTCCGTCCTTGGACCCGAAGTGGTGGACGACGAGAGCCGCAGACACCCCAGCCTCAGTGGCGATGTCGCGGATTGTCGTGGCTCGGAATCCGTGTCTGCCGAACAGGTGCATGGCCGAGTCACGAATCCGGGCGCGGGCGGTGAGGTCAACTGAACTCATGTTCAGCATTCTAAACAAACGTTCAGTCGGCGTCAAAGGTGATGTCTGTAAGGCTGTCCCCATGACCAGCGAGAACACCGGCGACTCCTCAGCCGCGCTCTTGGGGTCCTCGCACATCCGAGAGTTGGTTCATCGCCTCGATCTGCGGCCGACCAAGGCCTGGGGACAAAACTTCGTCATCGATCCCAATACCGTGCGTCGGATCGTCCGCACCGCCCAGATTCGCCCCGACGATGTCGTCGTAGAGGTCGGCCCCGGCCTGGGTTCCTTGACGCTCGGGTTGCTTGAGGCGGCCCCGCACGTCGTGGCCCTGGAGATTGACCCCACCTTGGCGGCGCAACTGCCCCTCACCGTCGCCGTGCACGCACCGGACCTAGCCGGGCGCTTGAACGTCCTGCATACCGATGCGTTGCGCCTGAAATCGCTGGACGGTCCGCAGCCGACGGTGCTGGTCGCCAACCTGCCCTACAACGTCGCCGTGCCGGTCGTCCTGCATCTGCTCGCCCAACTGCCGACGATCTCGCGGGTCTTGGTGATGGTGCAACTCGAGGTGGCTCAACGGCTCGCCGCGCCACCGGGTTCCAAGGTCTACGGCGTGCCCAGCGTCAAAGCTGCTTGGTATGCCGACGTCTCGCTCGCCGGTCGCATTGGCCGCACCGTCTTCTGGCCCGCGCCCAACGTGGACTCCGGGTTGGTGGCGATGGTGGCCCGGCCTGCGCCGCCCACGTCCGCCAGCCGCGAAGAGGTGTTTGCCGTGATCGACGCGGCCTTCGCGCAGCGCCGAAAGACCCTGCGGGCGGCCCTGTCCGGATGGGCTGGCAGCGGCACCGAAGCAGAAGTGATCCTGCGCGCCGCCGGGGTGGACCCTGGTGCTCGCGGCGAGCAACTCACCATTGCCGACTTTGCGGCGATCGCCGCCGTGTCACGAGAGGCCACCGTATGAAGTCTGGAGCCACAAGGCTCGCGCTCGGCCTGGCACCGAGCGCGATGCTCGCGGGGTGTGCCGACGATGGTCTCTTCAACACATACCAGGGCGTCTTTATTGAACCCGGATTCGACGGTACGGACGCCGACGGCACCGAAAGAGTTTATGACCGACTCATCGAGGACTACTAAGACCTGGACAACGTCGAGACCGAACCTCTGGACTCTCTTGTCGTGCCTGCCCCCGAGGCCACCAGTTCCGACAGTGAGATTGCGGGGGTCAAAGTGTCGTACACGGTCTCGGGCAAAGACGGTCTCGACGCCATTTACTACCGGGGTATGCCGTGCCACGGGTCACCTCACCTAGGGTGGTCGCCATGAGTGAGGTCACCGGTCGTCAACGCGTCAGCGTCCAAGTGCCGGGCAAGATCAATCTGCAGCTTTCGGTGGGTCCGCGCCGCGAAGACGGCTATCACGAATTGGTCACCGTGTTCCAAGCGGTCAGCCTCTACGACATCGTCCACGTCGAGCCGGCCAAGGCGTGGTCGGTGAGCGTCAGCGGTCCCCAAGGCGACAGCGTTCCGGTGGACGAATCCAACATTGCACTGCAGGCCGCGCAGGCACTGGCTCAGCGAGCCTTGAAGATCCTCGACGCCGACGCCACGTCGTTGATCGCCCCCGTGTCGATAGCCATCGAGAAGCAGATACCGGTGGCTGCTGGGATGGCCGGAGGATCAGCCGATGCGGCCGCGGCGCTGGTCGCCTGTGCTCATCTGTGGGGTTTGGAGGCGGCGCGCGAAGACCTCGAAGTGGTAGCGGGTGAGTTGGGGGCCGACGTGCCGTTCCTGCTGCACGGTGGCACCGCAGTGGGCACTGGCCGTGGAGACGACATCACGCCGGTGCTGGCCCAAGGTGAAGCCCACTGGGTGCTGTGGCTGAGTGAAGGCGAAGGACTGTCCACCCCCGCGGTGTATGCCGAGTTCGACCGGTTGCATGAGCAGGTCGAGCCACCGGCCCCAGAGTTGTCGCCCGAGTTGGTTGCTGCCCTACGCACCATGGACCCGGTGGCCATGGGACCGGCGCTGCACAACAACCTCACACCAGCCTCGTTGTCGCTGCAGCCCGCGCTGCAAGATGTCCTCGATGCGGGGCGTGAGCTGGGTGCTTTGGGTGCCTTGGTATCGGGGTCCGGTCCGACAGTGGCCTTCCTGGTGGGCTCTCAGGCGGGGGCTCTGGATTTATCGATGGGTCTTGCCGCGCGCGGCCCCGGCGGAGATATTATGCGCGTCACCGGGCCCGTGCCGGGTGCTCATGTGGTCGATTCCCGGGGACGCGGATCACGTTTGGGCAGCCACTAGATGGCTCCGCTGGTCGCACTGGATCGTGCCAGCCTCATGCTGGGGATCCAAGAACTGCTGAACGCCGTCTCGCTCGGCATCTCCGCGGGGGAGCGGATCGGGGTGGTTGGTCGCAACGGTGGCGGCAAGTCCACGCTGCTGCGGGTCTTCGCCGGTATGCAGGCTCCCGACTCAGGTCGCGTTGTGCGCAGCAACGGTGTGAGCGTCGGCATGCTGATTCAAAGTGACGAGATGCCCGAGGGTGCTGTGGTCTCGGACGTGGTGTTGAACGGCTTGGCTGAGCACGAATGGGCGGGGGATTCGCGGGTTCGCGAGATCATCACCGGTCTGCTGGGCGACCTCGACGCGACCGATTTCGGTGGCTGGCACAACCCGGTCGAAGCGATGTCCGGTGGTGAAAAACGTCGCTTGTCGTTGGCGCGTGTGCTGATCGCCGACCCTGATCTGTTGTTGCTCGACGAGCCCACCAACCACCTGGACGTTGAGGGGGTTGCCTGGCTGGCGACATACCTTGCGGATCGCCGGCCCCGCGCTGGTGGCGGTGACAAGGCGCTGCTGGTGGTCACGCACGACCGGTGGTTCCTCGACGAGATTTCCACCCGCACGTGGGAGGTGTCTAACGCGGACGTGCACACCTATGACGGGGGGTATGCGGCATACGTCCTGGCCCGTGCCGAACGCGACCGCGTGGCTGCCGTGACTGAGGAGCGCCGGGTCCAGCTGGTCCGCAAAGAGTTGGCTTGGCTGCGCCGCGGGCCGCCTGCCCGGACCAGCAAGCCCAAGTTCCGGATCGACGCCGCCGAAGACCTGATCGCTGCTGAGCCGCCTGCCCGCAATGAGGTCGAATTGGTGCGCTTTGCCACTACGCGCCTCGGCAAGGATGTGTTTGACCTCATCAACGCCTCGCTGATGTTGGGCGACCGGCTGATCTTGGACGACGTGACCTGGCGGATCGGACCAGGTGATCGGTACGGCGTCGTTGGCGTGAACGGTGCCGGGAAGTCCACACTGTTCTCGGTGCTGCGTTCCTTGATTTCCGTGGAGTCCGGCAAACTTAAGACCGGAAAGACCGTGCAGATTGCGTGCCTGTCGCAGGACTTGAATGAATTGCAGCAGGTAGCCGGGATGACCGTGATCGCTGCTATCACCTCGGTGCGCTCGTTCACCACCATTGGTGGCAAAGAGGTGTCTGCGTCGCAACTCGCGACCCGGTTGGGCTTCACCGGAGGGCGGCAGCAGTCCAGGGTTTCGGACCTCTCCGGTGGGGAGCGGCGCCGGCTGCAGTTCGTGCGGCTGCTGATGGATGAGCCGAACGTGCTGATGCTTGACGAGCCGACCAACGACCTTGACATTGAGACGTTAACCTCGATGGAGGATGTGCTCGACGGGTGGGCCGGGACGCTGCTGGTGATTTCGCACGACCGCTACCTTCTGGAGCGCATGACCGATCGGCACATGGCCATGCTGGGCGATGGGTCCCTGCGTGATCTGCCCGGTGGCGTCGAGCAGTATTTGAAGCTCCGCAAGGCGATGACCATCGGCGGTACTACCCGCGCGGCTGTCTCCGGTGCGTCTGCGCGTGGCTCTTCTGGATCGAAGGCACCCTCGAAACCGGCTGTCTCTGCGGCGCCTGCTTCGGCCGCCGCGACCCGGGAGGCCCGCAAGGCCGTGGAGCGCATCGAGCGGCAATTCGCCACGCTGACCCGCCGTGAGGGTGTGTTGCACGACAAAATGGTCGCCGCCGCCACCGACGCCAGCGCGATGGTGCGGCTGAGCGCCGAGCTGAGCGATCTGCATACCGAGAAGGAAACCCTCGAGCTCGCGTGGCTCGAAGCCGCCGAACTCGCCGACTAGCCCCCGCCAACTTTCGCCCCACCACACCCATGGGCGCTGCGTGCCGAGTTCCTGTTTTGTGTCGACTTGCAACTCGGCACGGGACAAGAAACTCGGCACACGCAGAGACGCTTAACGTGACCGCTGAACGAGGTGGTCGATGCGGCGGCCCAGAGCAGGGAGATCGTCCAGGTCCCGCCACACCACGCGTTCAAGGTGCCAACCCAGACCACGGATTCGATCCTCCCTGACCTTCTCGTTAACGAGCGCCTGCCGTCCGTTCGCCCCCTGGTACTTGACGGTACCGTCAAACTCCAGGAGGCCCCTAGTTCCGACGATGCGCAGACCCGTCTCGGCAGAGGTCAACGATGGCGCGCGCCACAGCAATGCCCGGCGCAGCCCCCACCCGTTCAGCCTCGCGCCGAAGATCTGCTCTATCGAGCGTCTGTAAACTGAGGGCCGAGTCCGCAGCCACGCAGCCCGCCACGTGACCGAAGGTGCGAGCGACCTGCACGACGGCAACCTCGGCTCGCACCACGTTGACGCCGTCGACCAGCACCGTCGGCGGCGCTGTGCGAGGTCGTTCGAGATGGACGCCAGCGCCAAGCTGTGCGCCACCACTGATCCTCACCGCATAAACGATGTGAAGTGGGACCGCATAGGTAGCGATGCCGTGGAGAACCAAGGCAACGTGGTGGCTGAGCGCCACTCGGTCGCCATGCGGGAGCGCGAATGCCTTGGCGCGTTCAATGAGTCTCCCCTCGGCATACTCGGGGGCGGGGCCGACGGCGAATGCTCCTCGGCTCACCCGCCGAACCGAGCCGCCACTAACCCATCTGCGCAATTGATGGTCGCTGTGCCCGACCGCGATTGCCTCGGCGCGAGTGAACACCCTCACTTCATTGGCGACCAGGCTTGTAGGTGTAAGGACCATCCACTCAGAATGTCAACGATCGCGTCGGGGAACCGGCGCCTGTGGATAAGCTCGTGTGCCGACTTTCTTGGCGCGTGCCGAGATACAACTCGGCTTGCTGCCAGACACTCGGCACAATCGTGGACTACGCAGGGTGGGTATGTGGGCAGGTTGGTATGTGGGCGAGCTGGGGGCGGGGCTTGCTAGTCGGAGTGCGTGGGTTTGGTGCGCAGCGACGGTTGGGTTTCGAGACCGGCGAGCCCGTTCCAGGCCAAGTTCACCAGGTGAGCAGCCACATCTTGCTTTTTGAAGCGCCGAGAATCGAGCCACCAGCCGCCCGGGATCGCTACCATGCCGACCAGCATCTGCGCATACAGCGGCGCGGTCTTCGGATCCAGCCCGCGCCTCTTAAACTCCGCCGCCAAAATGTGCTCGACCTGCGAAGCCACATCACTAATCAGCGAAGCAAAGGATCCCGTGGACTGCCCCGGAGGAGAGTCACGCACCAAGATTCGGAAGCCATCGGTGGAGGACTCGATGTAGTCCAGCAGCGCCAAAGCCGCCCGCTCCAACAGCGCCCGAGAGTGCAGCTTAGCGCTCAGAGCCTCGGTGATCGCCGACAGCAATTTTTGCAGCTCGCGGTCCACCACCACGGCATACAAGCCCTCTTTGCCGCCGAAGTGCTCATAGATCACCGGCTTCGACACCTCAGCTGAGGCCGCAATTTCCTCCACCGTGGTGCCCTCAAAACCCTTCTCCGCAAACAACCGTCGCCCGATCGAGATCAGTTGCTCACGCCGCTGGGCGCCGGTCATCCGGTGCCGAGACGACGTGCTGATTTTGTTCGAAGAGGAGCTCACACCTGCCATCATGCCAACTCTGCGAGCGCTCGGCTGTGCCATCGCCGCGCGCTGGCCTAGAGTTGTCACGCTTCCCGGGTTGCCGGGACGTTCCCCGGTTGGTCTGCTGGTAGGGCCCGCCTGACTTTGAATCAGGACAAGCGACGTAGGTTCGATTCCTACCCGGGGAGCCGAGGGGGTCTGAAACGGGCGGTAGGGTCAATCATCGTGACTAGTCAACCGGCCGCCGTCATCATTCTTGCCGCGGGCGAAGGCACCCGCATGAAATCTGCGACCCCGAAGGTGTTGCACACCATCGGTGGGCGCACGCTCTTGGGTCACGCGGTGTATGCCGCCCGTCAGGTCAACGCGGCGCACTTAAGTGTCGTGGTGCGGCACCAGCGCGATCTCGTCGCTGGGCACGTCGCCGAGCTCGACCCGCGGGCGGTGATTGCCGACCAGGATGAGGTCAAAGGCACGGGTCGAGCCTGTGAGTGCGGCCTCGACGCTCTCCCCGCAGACCTGTCGGGCACCGTCGTGGTCACCATGGGCGATGTGCCGTTGCTCACCGGGGAGACGCTGAGCGCGCTGACGAAGCAACACGAAGAGACCAATTCGGCGGTCACCGTGATGACGGCCGAGCTCGCAAACCCGGCCTCATACGGGCGCGTTGTGCGGGACACGGCAGGTGAGGTGTCGGCCATCATGGAGTTCAAAGACGCGCTCGCGGCTCGCGAAGCCGGCGGCGAAAACGCCGACGTCGTCGACATCCGCGAGATCAACTCCGGCATCTACGCCTTCGACCTGGAGGTGCTGCGATTGGCGCTGGCCGAAGTCACGACCGACAACGCCCAAGGCGAGAAGTACCTGACCGACGTGCTCGCCATCGCCCGCCGCGACGGGGGGCGCGTGTCGGCATACTTGGTGGACGACGTGTGGCAAACCGAAGGCGTTAACGACCGCGTGCAGCTGGCCGAGCTCGGGCGCATCATGAACACCCGCGCCGTGCAGCACTGGATGCGTCAAGGTGTCAGCATCCCGGACCCGTCAACGGTCTGGATCGACGCCGACGTCACGATTGGCCAGGACAGCACCATCCTCCCCGGCACCCAACTGCTCGGCGCGACCACCATCGGCATAAACGCCAAAATCGGCCCGGACACCACGCTGACCAGTGTCGAGATCGGCGACAGCGCCACCGTGATTCGCACCCACGGCGAGTTGTCGGTCGTGGGGGCGGGCGCCAGCGTCGGTCCGTTTGCCTACTTGCGACCCGGCACCGACCTCGGCGTCAAGGGCAAGATCGGGACCTTCGTTGAGACTAAGAATGCTCAGATCGGCGAAGGCACCAAAGTTCCGCACCTGACCTACGTCGGGGACGCCACCATAGGTTCGTTCTCCAACATCGGCGCCTCAAGCGTCGTCGTCAACTACGACGGGGTCAAGAAGCACCGCACCACGATCGGCGACCACTGCCGGATGGGAAGCGACACCATGTATGTCGCGCCCGTCACCATCGGCGATGGGGCCGGCTCCGGAGCGGGCACCGTGATCAGGCGCGACGTGCCTGCGGGGGCCTTGGCCGTCACCGTCGCCAAGCAGCGCAACATCGAAGGCTGGGCCCAAGCCAAACGCGCCGGAACCGCCCAGGCCGAGGCTGCTGAAGCCGCCGTCCAGACCCCCACTAACGCAGCTGAATACACAGACGTGACCTCCACCGATGGGACGCCCCCGGCATGAGCGGAATCCTGCGCGCCACGCAGAAGAACATGATGGTGTTCACCGGCCGGGCCCACCCGGCTCTAGCGGCTGAAGTCGCGATGAATCTGGACACCGAGTTGGTGCCGACGTTGGCGTACGAGTTCGCCAATAGCGAGGTCTTCGTTCGGTTCGAAGAGTCCGTTCGTGGCTGTGATGCCTTCGTGATCCAGAGCCACGCAGCCCCGATCAACAAGTGGATCATGGAGCACCTGATCATGGTCGACGCGCTCAAGCGTGCCTCGGCCAAACGGATCACCGTGGTGCTGCCCTTCTACGGGTATGCCCGTCAGGACAAGAAGCACCGTGGGCGCGAGCCGATTTCGGCGCGTTTGATGGCTGACCTGTTCAAGACTGCCGGCGCCGATCGACTGATGGCGATCGATCTGCATACGGCGCAGATCCAAGGATTTTTCGACGGACCCGTCGACCACTTGATGGCGATGCCGATCCTGTCGGATTACGTCAAGGAAAAGTACGGCCACGAAGACCTCGCCGTGGTCTCGCCGGACGCCGGTCGGATCAAGGTCGCCGAGCAGTGGTCCTCGCGGTTGGGTGGAGTGCCGCTGGCGTTCATCCACAAGACGCGCGACACCACCCAGCCCAATAAGTCCGTGGCCAACCGCGTCGTCGGTGAGGTCAGTGGGCGCACATGTGTGCTGGTCGACGACATGATCGACTCCGGCGGCACCATCTGTCAGGCCGCAGATGCGCTGATGGCTGAAGGCGCAAGCAGCGTCATCATCGCCGCGACGCACGCGATTTTCTCCGACCCTGCGATCGAGCGACTCGGCGCTTCGGTGGCCCGCGAAGTCATCGTGACCAACACCCTGCCGCTGAGCGACGAAGCGCGGGCGCTGCCCAAAATCACCGAGTTGTCGATCGCTCCGCTCATTTCGCAGGCCATCCGCCAAGTGTTCGTCGACGGCTCGGTCACGTCGATGTTCGATGGGCAGGCCTGACGGGTTGGATCGCGGCGACCATCCTGTCGTAGACTCACGCAGTTGCCTCGGCGAGGGACGCTGCACGATCAGTTGGTAGTGATCGATGAGCTCCGTGATTCGACGCGGTGGTGGTGTGCGACGTGATCGTGCACCTGCCTCCCAGTCGCGTCGCTGCCCCGCTGTTCGCGTCGCGCCCCGCGTCGAGGCCCACCGTTCTTTCCACACCCTGATCAGCAAAGAGAGCTTTCCATGTCAGACCAAACACATATTGCCGCCACCAAGCGCACCGAATTCGGCAAGGGCGCAGCCTGCCGCGTGCGCCGCGCCCACCAGGTTCCCGCAGTGCTCTACGGCCACGGCACGCCGCCGCTGCACCTGACACTGCCCGGCCACGACACGATGATGGCGCTGAAGCAAACGAACGCCGTCTTGAAGCTGGACGTCGACGCCGAAGAGCACCTGGCCTTGGTCAAGGACGTGCAGCGCGACCCGATCAAACGCACCATCGAGCACGTTGACCTCGTCATCATCCGCAAGGGCGAGAAGGTTCAGGTCGACATCTCCGTGCACCTCGAGGGCGATGCCGCTCCCGAGACCGTGGTCAGCATGGACTACTCCCAGCTCACTGTGGAGAGCGACGCCACCAGCATCCCCGAGGGCCTCACGGTCTCCATCGAGGGTATGCAGGCCGGCACGCAGGTCCTGGCCGGTCAGGTCACCCTGCCCGCTGGGGTGACGCTGGTCACCGACCCCGAAGCCCTTGTGGTCAACGTCTCCAAGGCAATCTCCGAAGAGGAGATGGAAGCCGAGCTGGCCGAGGCCGAAGCCGAAGCGGGCATCGAGCAGGACGAGCCGGAGAGCGAGACCGGCGAGGACGCCGAGTCTGCCGACGGCGAGGGCTCCACCGAGGGCGCGTCCACCGACGAAGCCTGATCTGTGCGAACCGGCCCGGCATCGCTTCGGCGGTGCCGGGCCGGTCTGTTTCTCGGACCTGTGTATGCGTAAGGAGTGCGACCGATGGACCCGTGGCTGATCGTGGGGCTGGGCAATCCCGGGGCCAAATATGCCCTCAATCGACATAACATCGGCGCGATGGTGGTCGCTGAGCTCGCCGCCGCCGCAGGGGCCAAGCTGGCGGCCCACAAGTCACGGGCGTTGGTGGCTCAGATCCGTCTCGGTGTGCTGCCGGGGGGGCTACCGGGGCCATCTGTCGTGCTGGCTGCGCCCCAGACGTTTATGAACGTCTCGGGGGGCCCGGTCGCTGCTGTGTCGGCGTTCTACTCGATCCCGATCGAGCGGATCATCGTCGTCCACGACGAGCTCGACATCGATGCGTATGCGGTCCGGCTCAAGCGTGGCGGGGGCGAGGGCGGTCACAACGGCCTTCGCTCCATCAGCACCTCGCTGGGCAGTAAAGACTTTGTGCGCGTCCGCCTCGGGGTGGGGCGTCCACCGGGTCGCCAAGACCCGGCCGATTATGTGTTGTCGAACTTCCCGGCCAACGAATCCGAAGACGTGGGTTTGCTCGTCGGGGATGGGTGCGACGCGGTCAGTGACGTCATCAACCTCGGGCTCGAAGCCGCCCAACAGCGCTTCCACTCTCGATAGCGATGCTTGCCTGACTGCATACGCCCGGGGGCGGGTCGGTGTGGTCAGGGTTGTCTCGGGTCCAGAAGGTCACTTGAAGTGCAAACAATCGCGCTATGGCGCGAGGGTTTGGATCTGCGGTAGCAGTCTGTGCGCAAGGCGATGTTATGTCGGTGGGCTAGCGGGCTTTGGTGGGGCCGAGCCAGGTATGCCGGGGCGCTCGTGTCCAAACGGGTATGCCGAGGCGAGGGGTGATTGCTGCGATCGCCTCAAGGGGCGCTGGCGCCGGAACCGCCACACAACGGTCGCGGCTACTCACAGGCGGCATACGTTTCTGGCGCTAGAGCGCTTCGAACGTATGCCGCCAATGGACAGGAAACTACCCCGTCAGTGTGGTGCCGGTCAGGCGTTGCCCGACTTCATGGCCGCCAAGCGTGCCTCGATCTCGGAGTCGTGAGCCGAGACCTCAAGGTCAGCGAACTGATCCTCCAGGCGTGTCGCAGACGCCTCCGCACGACCCTGCATGAGGGCCTCCTCGCGCTGAATTTTGTCCTCGAAGCGCGACAATTCGCTATTGGGGTCAAGCACGTCCAGCGATGACATCGCGTCGTTGACGGTGCTCTGGGCTTCCACCGAACGGGCGCGGGCGATGAGTTGCGACCGTCGTCCCTTGAGGTCTTCGAGTTTGGACTTCATGCTGACCAGACCCGACTTGAGCTGATCCACGGTCGTGTTTTGGGCCTCAATGGCGGGGCGCGCCGTGTTGACGTCGCCTTCGTGCTGAATCTGTCGCCCGATAGCCAGCTTGGCCAGCCCGTCAAACTTCTCCGCACCCGCCGAGTCGCCCGAGCCGCGCAGAGATTCGGCTTTGGAGGATGCCGCGACTGCCTTGCGGCCCCACTCACCCGCAGCCTCCTCGTCGTTGCGTAGGTCCGCCTCGGCCATCCGCACGTTGGCAATGGTCTGGGCGACAGCCTCTTCCGCCTCGGCGATCGAGTGGGTGTAGTCACGGACCAACTGGTCCAGCATCTTCTCTGGGTCCTCGGCACGATCCAACATGGCGTTGACGTTGGCCCGGGCCAATTGGCCGATGCGTCCGAGAATGCTCTGCTTCTGCGTCATGGGTTCTGATTCCTCTCGTAGAACTGCTCTTAGATGATGATGCCTGCTTAGGAGCTAGAGACGCTAGAAGCGGCCTCCGCTGCTGATTCCGCCTCCACCCCCGCCGCCTGAGCCGCCGCCGAAGCCTCCACCGCCGAAGCCGCCGCCTCCACCCCCACCAAAACCGCCGAAGCCACCGGAGCGGCGCGAACCTCCACCGGCCAAGATCCCGCCGAGGATTAACGACCCGACATCGAGCCCGTTGGAACGGTTCCGCCCCCGCCCGCCACCGATCCGCGGGCCGCTCGGGTCGTCCCATCGGTCCACATCCTTGGACGCTTCGGCCATCGCACGCTCACCCAGTTGCTCGGCCTGGTTCAGCAAGGAAGCGGCCCGCGCGGGCTCCTGGCTCGACGCACTCTGGGCTTGCTCGATAAGACGCAACGCCTCCGATATGCGAGTCCGTGCTCCACTGTCGACGGCACCTCGCCGGGATGAGATGGTCTCGTCGATGCTGCGAAGTCGAGCACCCACCCGCTCCACGCGCGTGGTGAACGCACGTTGGGCTTTGTCCCTGCTTTGCTCGGTCTCGCGGAACGACTCCAACACCGTGTCCAGGTCGTGCTCGGCGTTGTCCAAGGTAGCCAGTGCCGCGAGCGGGTCTCCGTCGGTGCGAGAGGCCTGTCCCTGTTGGACAGCCTCGCGGGCCCGCTGGACAGCGTGGGTCACCGACGGGTCGGCAGGAGCCAAGCGCTGAGCGTCCGTGATGTCACTGGTGATGGACGTGATGGCCTCGGCCAGCGCCTCCGTTGAGCGCTCCAAGTCCTCGCCCGCTCGATCAATCTGATCCAAGAGCCGACTCGCTTGGCCCAACGACGCCTCACACGCACGCGCTGCAGCGACCGCTGAGCTGCGGTCGTCGCGCGATACGGACAACTCGCCAGCCTCGATAAACCCATCGGCGCTGTCCAGCAGCCGTTCGGCTTGCGCATGGTGGGCAGTCACGGTGCCTAACGCAGAGGCGGGGTACCGCGCCTGCAAACCACGGATGTGCTGCTGCGCCGCAGGCAACCGACGGGTGACCTCAGGTATGCGGGCCTTCAAGTCAGCCAAGAACTGTGGCACTCGCGCTTCCATCGAGCGCAGGTCCGCAAACTCTGTCGTGTGTTGGGCGAGCGCGCCGCTCGCGGCCCCCGCAACGTCAATGATCTGCGCGAGCATCGTGCGCTTAACCGGCTCCGGCTCGGGGACGGAATCGTCGAGCTCTGCTCTGATCCGGAAAGCCTCCTGGGACTGCTGCCGGCTCTGAGCCAGGGCAGTCTCGAACGTTTCGGTGCGCTGCTCACCGAATTGCGCTTGGGCAAAACTTAACTCATCGTCGGCCGATCGCACGGCGTTGTCGAGAGCGACTAGCGCTGCGGCTGCCTTCTCTTGCAATTGCTGGGTCGGGATCCCGGCAGCGCTCTCGGGCTCAGGGGTCGATCCTCCAGGGCCGCTTGTTTTGCCAGCTTGGCGCGCTGCTTTGTTGCCTTTGCGACTGAAGAAGGCTGAGGCGATGAAGCCCACGATGGGGATTGCGAAGAACCACGGGACTCCGAAGAACCCACGTCCAGCCCCGCCGTCCCCACCGGGGTACGACGATTCGCCGCTCGAGTCATCGCCCTCCAGGACTCGGCCCGGGGTATCCGAGGCTGACCCGGTGGCGACCACTTGCTCGTAACCGTCTATCGCAGCCAGTGCGGCACCGGCCCAGTTGTCGTTCCTCAACTCCGGCGTGACAAACGATTCTTCGACTTCTACCACCTGATCACGGGTCAGGCCGCTGTCCTCGGTCGTGTAACTCCCGTACTTGCGGTCCTCGACGGCCACCGCCAACAGCACATCGTTCCCGCCCATCCCCGAGGCTGCATACGTCGCCTCGGCCCACTCGGCGCCGCTGTTGTCCCCAGCGCCGTCAAAGGTGTCCACAAAGGCGACGAAGAGTTGAAGGTCGGAGGACTCAGCGAGTCCGTCGACCCCGGCCTGGATCTCTTCGGTCGATGAACCGAGGACGTCAGCAGCGTCATAAACCTGGCCGGGCAGGTCCAACGGCTCTTCGGCGAAGGCCACCAGTGGTGTGGCTACGAACGCCACAAAGGCGAACAGCGCAGTCATGACCAATCGTCGAATTGCCCCAGGGTGACTCACGTCATGATCTTGGACGCACCGACCGCCATATGCAACCAGTGGGACGGCATTAGGCTGACGGGCGATGAACTCCACCCCTGTCCTTGCGGCGCTTCGCGAGGAAGACTCCGTCGCCGCTGTTTTGAAAGCCTGGCGCGGCACGTCCGACGCCACCTACGTTTCGGCAACCCCCGGCGGTTGGCCGACCCTGAGCGCGGCGATGGCCCAAGAACGGCCCATGCTGATCGTCACCGCCACGGGTCGCGAGGCCGACGAGGTGGCCCGCAAGCTGGGGGACTTCATTGACCCGGACGACATCGCGACCTTCCCGAGTTGGGAGACTCTCCCGCACGAGCGCCTGAGTCCCCGCAGCGACACGGTCGCGCGCCGGCTCGCCATCCTGCGCCGCCTGGCTCACCCCGACGACGGCGCGACCGGGCACGGTCCGATCCGCGTGCTCGTCGCGTCTGTTCGAGCGCTGATTCAACCCATCGCCAACGGTCTCGGCGACTTGGCCCCGGTGCAGCTCCAAGCAGGCGACGAACGGGCTCTCCCGGCGATCGTCGAGGACCTGGTCGCTGCGGCATACACCCGGGTTGACCTAGTCGAACGCCGTGGCGAGTTCGCGGTGCGCGGCGGGATCCTCGACATCTTCCCGCCGACCGACGACCACCCGCTGCGGGTGGAGTTCTGGGGAGACACCGTTGAAGAGGTCCGTTGGTTTAAGGTCGCCGACCAGCGCTCGCTCGAGGTGGCCAGTGACGGAGTCTGGGCACCGCCGTGCCGCGAGGTGCTGCTGACCGAAGCCGTCCGCGAGCGGGCCCGCGCGCTCATTTCCGACCTGCCAGGGGTCGCGGACATGCTCACCCAGATCGCAGACGGCATCGCGGTCGAGGGCATGGAGTCACTGACGCCGGCCCTGGTCGGGGGTATGCAGTCACTCATCGACGTGCTGCCCGCCGACGCCGGGGTGCTCACGTTGGACCCCGAGCGGGTGCGCACCCGAGCCCACGATCTGGTCTCGACCAGCCAAGAGTTCCTCGACGCCAGCTGGTCCAATGCCGTCGCCGGTAACGCCGTCCCGGTGGACCTTGAGCGCATGCTCGGCTCCGCGTCATACCTCGATGTTGGTGCGGTGGGCGAGGCGACGCTGGCCTCCGGACGGCCCTGGTGGGCGCTGACCTCCTTTGTCGCAGATGCCGAGCTGGAGGAGTTCGAAGCCGATCTCGCATCCAGCACTGGCCGAGTCACGCACGCCGTCGACCTGCACCTCGTGCCGAAATACCGCAGCGACATCGACGCATTGGGACGCGACCTCGTGGCGTGGCTGTCCCAGGGGTACTCACCCGTGGTCGTGCTCGAAGGTGCAGGCATGGCCCAACGAGTCGCGGAAGTGTTGGCCGAACGCGAGGTGCCGCACCGCATCGAGGCACCACACACCACCCTGACCCCGGGCCTAGTCACCATCACCACCGGCACAGTCGGCACCGGGTTCGGCCTCCCCGGGGCCAAGCTTGTGGTGCTGGGTGAGGCCGACATCACCGGCCAAGAGGCGGGCCCGTCCTCGACAGCGGACCGCTCCAGCATGCCGTCGCGCCGCCGCAAGCAGATTGACCCGTTACAACTGCGCCCTGGCGACATGGTGGTGCACGAGCAGCACGGCGTCGGCCGCTTCGTCGAGATGGCTCAGCGCACGGTCGCCGGTGCCACCCGCGAATACTTGGTGCTGGAGTATGCCGCGAGCAAGCGTGGCCAGCCCGGTGACCGGTTGTTCGTCCCCACCGATCAGCTCGATCAGATCACCCGGTATGTGGGTGGCGAGAACCCCACGCTGCACCGCCTCGGCGGCGCGGATTGGCAAAAGACGAAGACTCAGGCCCGCCGCCACGTGCGGCAGATCGCTGGCGAATTAATCCGGCTCTACAGCGCGCGGATGGCGACCGTCGGGCACGCCTTCGGCCCCGACACCCCGTGGCAGCGCGAGCTCGAGGACGCCTTCGCTTTCGTCGAGACCCCCGACCAGGTCTCCAGCATCGATGAGGTCAAAGCCGACATGGAGAAGTCGGTGCCGATGGATCGGCTGATCTGCGGCGACGTGGGATACGGCAAGACTGAGATTGCGGTCCGCGCCGCGTTCAAGGCGGTCCAGGATGGCAAGCAGGTCGCGGTGTTAGTGCCGACGACGCTGCTGGTGCAGCAGCACTTCCAGACCTTCAGTGAGCGCTACGCGCAATTCCCGGTCGTGGTTAAGGCGCTCTCGCGATTCCAGAGCGACGCCGAGGCCAAGGCCACCATCGCCGGCCTGGCCGACGGCTCGATCGATGTCGTGATCGGCACGCACCGCCTCCTTGCCGCAACCGTCCGCTTCAAGGATTTAGGCCTCGTCGTCGTCGATGAGGAGCAGCGTTTTGGGGTCGAGCACAAAGAGCAGTTGAAGGCCATGCGGATGAACGTGGACGTCCTGGCCATGTCGGCCACGCCCATCCCGCGCACCCTGGAGATGGCCGTCACCGGCATCCGCGAGATGTCGACGCTGGCTACCCCGCCGGAGGAGCGCCACCCGGTGCTGACCTTCGTGGGTGCCTACGACGACAAGCAGATCAAAGCCGCGATCCGCCGCGAGTTGTTGCGCGAGGGGCAGGTCTTCTACGTGCACAACAAGGTGTCGTCCATCGACAAGGCGGCCAGCCGTCTGCGCGATCTCGTGCCCGAGGCACGCATTGTGGTGGCGCACGGGCAGATGGGAGAGCACCGACTCGAAGAAGTGGTCGGCGACTTCTGGGAGGGACGCTCCGACGTTTTGGTGTGCACCACCATCATCGAGACCGGCCTGGACATCTCCAACGCGAACACCCTGATCCTCGAACGCTCGGACCAGATGGGTTTGTCGCAGTTGCACCAGTTGCGCGGCCGGGTCGGACGCAGCCGAGAGCGGGCCTACGCCTACTTCTTGTATCCCCCCGAGAAGCCGCTGACCGAGACGGCCGTAGACCGGTTGCAAACCATCGCCGCCCATACCGATCTCGGTGCGGGCATGGCCGTGGCCATGAAGGACCTCGAGATCCGCGGTGCGGGCAATCTACTGGGCGGCGAGCAGTCCGGCCACATCGCCGGGGTCGGTTTCGACCTTTACGTCCGACTGGTCGGTGAGGCTGTGGCGGACTTCAAGGGCGAAGGCGAGCAGGCACCGGTCGAAGTTAAGATCGAGTTGCCCGTCGACGCGCACCTGCCGCACGACTACATACCAGGGGAGCGGTTGCGTTTAGAGGCCTACCGCAAACTGGCCCAGGTCAAGGACGAAGCCGAATTGGCCGAGATCAGTGCCGAGTTGATCGATCGTTACGGCGCCCAACCCGAGCCCGTGTTGACGTTGCTTCAGGTGGCGCGCTTGCGGACGGTGGCCCGAGCGGCAGGCATTGGCGATGTGGCGATGCAAGGCACTAGGGTCCGTTTTGCTCCGGTCTCAGGTCTGCGCGAGTCACAGCAACTGCGGCTCAACCGGCTCTATCCCGGCACGTCGATGAAGCCCGCCACCCGCACCGCGCTCGTTCCCGCGCCGAAGACCCCTGGTATCGGCGGCAAGCCGCTTCGCGACACGGCGATCCTGGACTGGGCAGCGTCGTTCATCCGGGCGATCATGCTCGACGACATCTCAGCGGCAGCGAGCACGAACGACGCAGCCAAGGCCCCCGCGGCACGAGGGGCATGAGCCGTGGTCACCGCTGAGAGAGATGACATGATGGGCCGTGTGAGTCGAATCAGGCAACCCAAGAACACCTCCGCTCCCGTGCGCTCGATCGGTGCAACCGCGGTCGCCTTGATGCTCGTGAGCGGCTGCTCCGGGGTCAGCCCCGGTGAGGCAGCGATCATCGAGGGTGAGGTCATCGGGGTCCGCGAGTTGCAAGAGACGACCGAGCAGCTCAACACGGTTTCTCAGCAGCCCTCGACTCCTTCTTCGGTGTTGAGCGAGTTGTCGAGGATGCCCTTCTTCGACCGAGCCGCCGCAGGCACTCCCGGAGAGCTGACCGAGCAGCAAGTTATCGATGTGCTGCAAGCCAGCGGTTTGGAAGATCCCACTGATTTGACAATTGATGTCGCGCGGACCCGGCAATACGGAGTCACCATCGAGGAGCCAGACATGACCGATGCGCTGGCCGAGTTGAACACCCTCACCGTCGAAGACTTCGAGGCGCTCGACATCGAGGTCAGCGATCGCTACGGCAGCTTCGACCCGAACCTCCTCGAGGTCACGCCGACGACACCAGAATGGATCACGCCCGCAGGCTGAGCCTGTTGGTGACTTCACCTCGGGTGGCCCCGGGGCTGTTGTCGCATCAGGCTTGGCGCGCCCTGCACGAGGCGCAGGCCGTCTTCGCTCACGCTGACGACGACGCACTCGCTGAGGCCGTCCTTGACGCAGGTGTAAGTGTCCAGATCCCCGACAACTCCTGCGAGCACCCGGTCGCGCTAGCGCGCATGCTGGTGCAGGAGGCCGAGCGAGGCCCCGTGATCTGGCTCGGTTCCGTCGACGCGGACCCCGGCTTGTCTGACGCCTTAGCCCACGAAATCACGCAGCGCGACGACGCACCCGAATTGGAAATGCTCATCGGGTCGTGGGACGTGCCCGGCTCTCGCCTGCTCGACGCCGTGGCCGTCATGGATCAGCTGCGCTCACCGGGCGGATGTCCCTGGGATGCCGAGCAAACCCATGCCTCGCTAACGCCATATCTGGTCGAAGAAACGTATGAGTGCATCGAGGCTCTGGAGGCGGGTGAGCGCGAGCACATCGTCGAGGAGTTGGGCGACGTGTTGCTGCAGGTGCTCTTCCACGCGCGGGTCGGGGCCGAGAAAGAGCACGAGTCCGATGCGACCTTCGATATCGACGACGTGGCCGGGGGGCTCGTCGACAAACTCATCCGCCGCCACCCGCACGTTTTTGCCGGTGGGTCGGCCAGCACACCGGGGGAGGTCGAGGCGAGCTGGGCGCAGCTCAAAGCGGTCGAAAAGCCTGAGCGCGCTCACCTGCTCGACGGCATACCCGCAGGTATGCCGGAGCTCGCGAAAGCGGTCAAAGTCACCCACCGCCTGGCTAAAGCCGGTCACGTGGAGTGGCTCCGCGCCCAGATCGCCGAGGTGGCGAGTGCGGATGAGCAGGGAGAGTACGCTTCCAGATTGCTCGACATTGTCGTCGAGGCTCAGAGTCGCGACATCGATCCGTGTGCCGCGTTGCGAGTCGGTCTCGTCGCTCTGGAGGCTCGCCACCGGAGCTACCGTCCCGCCGTTTCCCACGGTAAGCGGCCCTAGCGGCGCGTCCGATCAACGGTGCGTTGTTGACTGCCCGATCGGCTCTGAACAGTTACGCTGATTCAAGCGAGCGCAGCCACGCCCCTAACCCTTCCCAAGGAGTGTCCATATGGCCGTCATCGACGCCATCATTGCCCGCGAAATCCTTGACTCCCGTGGCAACCCCACGGTCGAGGTCGAGGTCGGCTTAGACGACGGCACCGTCGGCCGCGCCGCTGTCCCCTCCGGGGCCTCCACCGGTGCCTTCGAGGCCGTCGAGCGCCGCGACGGCGACCAAGGCCGTTACCTCGGCAAAGGCGTCCAAGAGGCCGTTCAGGCCGTGATGGACGACCTCGAGCCTCGCCTGCTGGGCTACGACGCCAGCGAGCAGCGCCTCATCGACAACGAAATGTTGGCCATTGACGGCACCGATAACAAAGAAAAGCTCGGTGCCAACGCCATCCTCGGTGTCTCGCTCGCGGTGGCCAAGGCAGGGGCTGAGTCGGCCGGTTTGCCGCTGTTCCGCTACCTCGGTGGCCCGAACGCGCACGTCCTGCCGGTCCCGATGATGAACATCCTCAACGGCGGGTCGCACGCCGACTCAAATGTCGACATCCAAGAATTCATGATTGCCCCGATCGGGGCCGGTTCGTTCCGTGAGGCGTTGCGCTGGGGGGCCGAGGTCTACCACGCGCTCAAGTCCGTGCTCAAAGAGCGCGGGTTGGCCACAGGCCTCGGCGACGAAGGTGGATTTGCCCCCAACCTGGACTCCAACCGTGCCGCGCTCGACCTGATTCTCGAGGCCATCGAAAAGGCCGGATACACCCCCGGCACCGACATCGGCCTTGCGCTCGACGTCGCCGCCACGGAGTTCTGCACCGACGGCGTCTACAGCTTCGAAGGCGGTTCCAAGAGCGCGGCCGAGATGACGGACTACTACGCCTCACTCGTGGACGACTACCCCCTGGTGTCCATCGAGGACCCGCTGGACGAAGATGACTGGGAAGGGTGGGCCACCATCACCGAGCGCCTCGGTGACCGTGTGCAGCTGGTCGGCGACGACCTGTTCGTGACCAACCCCACCCGCTTGCAGCGCGGCATCACCGAGAAGTCGGCGAACGCATTGCTGGTCAAGGTCAATCAGATTGGCTCGCTGACCGAAACGCTGGATGCGGTCACACTGGCCCAGACCAACGGCTTCCGGTGCATGATGAGCCACCGCTCGGGCGAGACCGAAGACGTCACCATTGCCGACCTTGCCGTCGCGACCAACTGCGGTCAGATCAAGACGGGGGCACCGGCCCGCTCTGAGCGAGTCGCCAAATACAACCAGTTGCTGCGCATCGAGGAAGAGCTCGACGACGCTGGGATCTACGCAGGCGCCGGGGCCTTCCCGCGCTTCACCGCCTGACCCATACCAACGGAGCACACCTGTCGTGACCGGTCCCGGACGAAGCGAACCTCGACGCAACGCGAAACCTCGCGCCGCGTCGAAGTCCGGCGCGTCCGGGACTCCTCGCGCCTCTTCTGCTCGACCTGCCGCGGACTCGCGATCAGGGTCGAAGCCGCGTGCCACGTCGGCCACGCGCAAGGCACAAGGCGGATCCTCGGCGATGAAGAGCGCGCCCTCCAAGGCGCGTGCCTCAGCATCGACCAGGCCGGGGCAGCCGGGGGCACGTCCCCGTCTGGCGATCGGGCCCGCCAGGCGCGCGGGAGCACCGCGGGTATGGCGGCTAGCTTCGGTCGCTTTGGTGCTGGTGCTCCTCGGGGTGTTTCTGTTTCCAACCGTCTCCGGCTACGTCGATCAACGCCGCGAGATCACCCAGTTGGAGCAGCAGATCGAGGCTCAACAGGGCGATATCGACGATCTCGACGCCCAGGTCGACCTCTGGAACGATCCGGACTTTATTGAGCGGGAGGCCCGTGACCGGCTACGTTTCGTGCGCCCCGGCGAGACGGCATTCAGCGTGCTCGACGACACCGGCGACGTGTTGGTCGAGCCTTTGCCGGGGATGGCGCCGGTGACGAACGACATCCACAAGACCCACCCTTGGTACGGCGAAGTATGGGAATCGGTGAAAAGCGCCAACGAAGGCCCGGCGGGGGTGGTGCGCGATGCCCCCTGAGTTCACTCTGGCCGATGACCTTGTCGTGGTTCGAGCCCAATTGGGACGACCCGCACGAGGCGTGGTCGACATCGCCGCTCGCTGCCCGTGCGGCTGCCCAGCCGTGGTGCGCACCGAGCCGCAGTTGCCCGACGGCAGTCCCTTCCCGACGGTCTTTTACGCCACATGCCCAGCGTTGACCGGGGCGATCTCCACGTTGGAAAGCAACGGGATGATGCGCGAGATGACTCAGCGCCTCGTCGAGGAACCCGATGGGGAGCTGGCCCGCTCCTACGTCGGTGCTCACCAGGACTACTTGGCTCGCCGAGTTCTGCTCGGCAGCCCCGAGCAGATTGACGGCATCTCTGCTGGCGGTATGCCGACCCGCGTCAAGTGTTTGCACGTGCTGGTCGCTCATTCGCTTGCGGTCGGCCCAGGCATCAACCCGTTCGGGGACGAAGCGTTGGCCGCCCTTCCCCGCTGGTGGGACAACGGTTGCTGCGCGGACACCGACGCGTGAGCGCGACGGTTGAACCATGAGTGAGCGTCAGCGGGTTGCCGCCATCGATTGCGGCACTAACTCGATCCGGCTGCTCATCGCCGATCTCGCACCCGGGGCTGAGGGAGCACCAACGCTCACGGATGTGCAGCGATCCATGCGTGTCGTCCGCCTCGGCCAGGGAGTGGACGCCACCGGACAGTTTGACCCCACAGCCTTGCGGCGGACCTTGGAAGCGGCGACCGACTACGCGCAGGCCTGCCGCGAAGCAGACGTCGAATCAGTGCGATTCATCGCGACCTCGGCGACGCGTGACGCTTCCAATGCCGCCGAATTCATTGACGGCGTCCACGATATTTTTGGCGAGTTCAACGTCACCCCAGAAGTGATCACGGGCGAGCAGGAAGCCGGGTTCTCTTTTGCTGGAGTGACTGCCGAGCTTGCGCGAGCCGATGAGGCCTATGCGCCATACCTGGTGGTGGACATCGGGGGCGGTTCGAGCGAGTTCGTGCGGGGCAACTCAGATGTGGAGCAGGCGATCTCCGTCGATATCGGCTGCGTGCGGATGACCGAACGGCACCTACGGGGCGACCCACCGACCGAGGACCAGGTGTGGGCAGCCCTCGCCGACATCACCGAAGCCGTCGATCACGCTTCGAAAGCAGTGGATTTCACCGGGATCTCGACGCTCATCGGGGTGGCCGGGTCAGTGACCACCACCACGGCCCACGCGTTGGCGCTGCCCTCGTATCTGCCCGAGCGCATTCACGGAGCGGTGATCGACGTCCCGGACGTAGTCGCCGCGACCAACGACCTGTTGCGGCTCACCCGAGCCGAGCGTGCAGCGCTGCCGTTTATGCACCCTGGACGCGTCGACGTTATGGGTGCCGGGGCGCTAATTTGGCGCACCGTGGTGCAGCGCGTGGTGCGCGATTCGGGGATCACCACCGCCCGCACGTCCGAGCACGACATCCTCGACGGCATCGCCTGGTCGCAGGCGCAGGCCTGAGGTGACGACGAACTGGGCGGGCAACGTGACGTTCGCCGGTACGGTCCACCACCCGGCGACCCTGGCTGAGCTGCAGGCCGTGGTGGCCGGAGCGAGCACCGTCCACGCGCTAGGCACGGGCCACTCGTTCACCGAGGTTGCCGACACCGATGGTTTGCTGATCAACCTATCGGCGATGCCGCAGCAGTGCCGTGTTGAGGCCGACGGCTTAGGGCGTATGGGTGCGACCGTGAGCGCCGGGATGACCTTTGCCCAGGTGGCGCCGCTGCTCGAGGCGTCGGGGTATGCGCTTCACAACATGGGCTCCTTGCCGCACATCTCCGTCGCTGGGGCGTGCTCGACAGGCACTCACGGCTCGGGGGACCGCGCACCCTGCATGGCGGCTGCGGTCCGAGCCGTGCAGATGGTCACCGCTTCCGGTGACCTGCTGACGCTCGATCGTCGTGAACCAGACTTTGGCGGGGTGCTTCCGGGGTTGGGGGCCCACGGCATCATCGCGTCGCTGACTTTTGACGTCGAGCCTTCGTATGCCGTGGCACAAACGGTCTGGCAGGAGATCGAGACCGCAACCGGCATTGAGCACTTAGACGCGATTATGGCCTCGGCCTACAGCGTCAGTGTCTTCACCACGTTGGACCCAGGGTCATTCGGTGATGCATGGGTGAAACGGCGGATGGACGAGCCGAACCCTGATTTGCTGCCCTTCGGCGGCGTTCCTGCCGACGGCCCGAGGCGCCCTGTGCCTGGTCAGGAGGGCGAGGGGTGCACGGTGCAAGGCGGCATACCCGGTCGGTGGTTCGAGCGTCTGCCCCACTTCACGCCCGACGAGCCGCCGAGTAGCAGCGGTGCGGAGTTGCAGTCGGAGTACTACGTCACCCGGGCTGACGGTCCGGCTGCGTTGCGAGCGTTGTGGCAGGTCGGTGCGGCTGTGCGCGACGCCATGCAGATTTGTGAGTTGCGGACCGTGGCGGCCGACGGCTTGTGGCTGAGCCCGGCGGGGGAGACCGGGATGCTCGGCATTCACTTCACCTGGGGCCCGGATGAGCGTGCGGCAGAAGAGGCCTGCCGTGAGGTCGAGCGGGCATTAGAGCCGTTTAGCCCGGTGCCGCACTGGGGCAAAGTGTCGACTCTGCCCGCTGATGTGGTGAGCACTCGATACCCGCGCATGGCCGATGCGCGGGCCTTAGCGAGGCGTTTGGACCCGGACAACACGTTCGGCAATGCCTTCACCGATCGATACGTGCGGCCGGGCGCGTAAATGGTCGGGGCAGACAGGCAGGACGGTCCCCCCGAGGGTGATCCGCACCCGGTGACGGGCCAGCGCTTTGCCTCTCCGGTGCCTGCAGGGACCGGCTGGCCGGGCGATCTCGCGGATCGGCATACCCCGGTGGCGGCGAACGCTGATGACGTGGCGGGACTCGCCGACAGTGCGGACACTTTTGCAGCCCTGGACGCCCGGATCTCGGTATGCCGAGCGTGCCCCCGACTCGTGACGTGGCGCGAAGACGTGGCCCGCACGGGGAGGCGCGCGTCCTTTGCCCACCAACCGTACTGGGGGCGCCCCGGGCCCGGGTTTGGTGATGACTCACCATCAGTGCTGGTCGTGGGCTTGGCCCCAGCCGCCAACGGGACCAACCGGACCGGACGCATTTTCACCGGGGACCGTAGCGGCGACTGGATTTACGCAGCCTTGCACCGCGGGGGGTATGCCGACCTCGCGACCAGCGAGCATGCGGGGGATGGGCAGCGGTTGCGTGGCGTGCGGATCGTCGCGGCCGTCCGGTGCGCGCCACCAGCCAACAAGCCGACCACCGCAGAGAAGGCAACCTGTCAGCCCTGGTTGGTTCAGGACTTGCGCCTGGCTCAACCCAGGTTGCGTTCGATCCTGGCGCTCGGGGCCATCGGGTGGGAAGCCGCAGTGGCCGGGGCCAGGGCTGCCGGGTGGACCGTGCCACGACCCAAACCGAAATTCGGGCACGGTGCCGAGGTTGTGCTGACGACTCCAACGGGACAACAGGTGAGGCTGCTCGGGAGTTATCACGTCAGTCAGCAGAACACCTTCACCGGACGCTTGACCGAGCCGATGCTCGATGCGGTCATTGCACGACTTTGACCGGTAACCTAGGGGCCGCTGTAGGCCCCCGTAGCCCAATGGCAGAGGCAGTCCACTTAAAATGGATCCAGTGCGGGTTCGAGTCCCGCCGGGGGTACAGATATTCACAGGATGTGCACAGCCGATGTCTGGGAACATTGCTTAGGGCTTAAACGCTCTAATATGTACAGATACACCCGTCGGCGCGCAAATGCAGCCGACCCTTTTCTTCGGAGGCCACATGGGAAGTAACCCGGTTTTCAACCGGATCGACCGTGAGACCAGCGGCTACGCCGGTTTCGGCAATGCGCAGCAGCAGGGTGGCGGCCAATTTGCGCCGCCGCGCGGAGGCCCCCAGCGGGGTCCCGTGGCTCCTGCGGGTTACGGCGGTCAATCCGATTCCTTGTCCAACGACCAGCTCGACCAGATGTACGGCCAAGCGCCGGCAGGACCTGCTGAGACTGGTCGCGTGACGCTTGACGACGTCATCATGAAGACGCTCATGCTCTTCAGCATCGTGCTTGTCGTGGCTGGCACCACGTGGTTCCTGGTTGCACCAGTGGTGGATACCAATGGTGCCACCCAGATGAACCCACTGGCCATGCCGGTGTGGCTGATCGGCATGTTCGGATCGCTGGGCCTGTCGTTTGCGATCGCCTTCTCCAAGAAGGTCAACGTCCCGCTCATCATGGTTCACGCCGTCCTTCAGGGCGCGTTTCTGGGTGCCATCAGCGTGGTCTTCAACACCTACTACGACGGAGTTGTCCCGGCTGCGGTGACCGCCACCCTCGGAACCTTCGCGGGAATGTTCATGGCGTGGAAGGTTGGGTTCATCAAGGTCACCAGCAAGTCGCGTCGCATCTTCGGCATGATGGCTATGGGCTACCTTGTCTTCGCGTTGGTGAATGTGGGATTGAGCCTCGCGGGCGTTGGAAGCGTCTACGCCAACGGTGGTCCCCTCGCCATTGGTATCTCCATACTGGGCGTCGCATTGGCCTCTTACTCGTTGGCCATCAACTTCGACTCGATCGACAAGGCTGTCGGCGCTGGCGCCCCGGAGAAGTACTCCTGGCTACTTGGCCACGGACTTGTCGCCAGCCTGGTGTGGCTGTACATCGAGTTCCTGCGGCTCTTCGCGATCCTGCAGAGCGACTGATATGAGTGCTGAGAGCCCCGACCACACCTCGGGTCTCTCAGCCGCAGCAGCCCGCGATCACATCGCGACTGAAGTAGAGCGCGTGGCCCGACGGTGGCAACAACTCCCGTTGGACCGCGCGCTTTCTGCATCCCCAAAGCTCCGTGACCTCATCCAAGGTCTTGCCGATGAGGTTGCGGGAGCGCGCGGATGGCCGAATCGCCCCGTGCCCGATCTCGGCCCCGCCGTGCTGATGGACCAACTGCGGGTCATGCTTTTTGATCACGCCGACGCAGGCCTGGACCCCACCCCGCTAGCGGAGAGTATGACCAAGCACCGCCGCGCCCTACCCTAGGCACCGACCGGTGACGCCGCGTATAGGCCTAGTTCCGACGCGACCTGCCCTAAGCAACCGAATAGTCCCGACGACGCGCCGAAGCAAAACGCCTCTAGGGTGCACGTGCACCCCAGGGCCGCTCGAGCCGGGCGTGTCGTCGGGATAGTCGCGTGAAGCCCCCGAAAACGGCCAGGCCATGACGTGCGCGGCCTTGAGACGGCCGGGCCATGACGTGCGCGGCCTTGAAGCGGCCGGGCCGACGTGCGCGATCTTGAAGCGGCTGGGTGCTCATCGTGGCGTGGGGCCTTGCAGAATCGCGCGCCGCCTCGCCAGCTAGAGGCGCTCGATCACCATCGCCATTCCTTGGCCTCCGCCGACGCACATGGTCTCCAACCCGAACTGCCCATCGTGGACCGTCAGCGCGTTCAGCAGGGTCGTGGTGATGCGAGCCCCGGTGGCTCCAAACGGGTGCCCAAGCGCGATCGCACCGCCGTGCACATTGAGCTTGTCCAAATCCATCGACAAGTCTTCGGCGCTGGCCAAAACCTGCACCGCAAAGGCCTCGTTGATCTCGTAGAGGTCGATGTCTTTGATCGACAGCCCGGCTCTCTGCAACGCCAACTGTGAGGCGGCGACCGGCCCCAGGCCCATAATCTCCGGCGACAACCCCGTGGCCGCAGTAGACACGATCCGGGCCAGCGGCGTGAGCCCTAGTTCGTTGGCTCGTGCGTCACTCATGACCACCACGGCTGCGGCCCCATCGTTCAGCGGGCAGCAGTTGCCAGCGGTGATGGTGCCGTCGGGGCGAAACACGGGGGCCAAGGTGGCGACCTTCTCGTAGGTCACGCCGGCACGGGGGCCATCGTCCCGGCTGACCACTGAGCCATCGGCCAGCGCCACGGGCGCGATCTCAGCATCGAAGACCCCGGCGTTGATGGCGGCTTCAGCTCGGTTCTGACTCCTCACCCCCCACTCGTCTTGACGCTCACGGCTGATGCCGCGCAACGTGGCCACGTTCTCGGCGGTCTGTCCCATGGCGATATAGGCGTCGGGAAGCAACCCATCGGTGCGCGGGTCGGTCCACGCGGCATTGGTCTGGGCGGTCTCGACGGTGCGGGCTCCGGCGGTGGCAAACAGCGGGTTCTGCGATTGCTGCGCTGAGCCCCCAGCCCCGGCGAAGTCGGCATACCGAGAGACGCACTCGACGCCTGCGCTGATGAAGGCGGACCCCTCGCCCGACCTGATCGCGTGGAAGGCCATCGCGGTGGTCTGCACCGACGACGCGCAGAACCGGTTCACGGTGGTGCCGGGCAGATCGTCTTGACCGAGCAGCACCGCCACGATCCGCGCCATGTTGCTGCCGTGTTCAAACGACGGCTCGGCGCACCCCAGGTAGAGGTCCTCGATCACCGAGGCATCCACCCCCGGCAGGTCCGCCAGCGCAGCGTTTATGGCGAAAACACTCAGGTCATCGGGGCGCATCGACGCGAGCGAACCTTTGAACGCACGCCCGATAGGAGTGCGACGGGCGGCGACGATGACTGCTTCGGTCATGGGTATCCCTTGCTCAGTGTCGGAACGGGTTAAGCGCGTGTTGCTACCTGAGTTTAGGGCTGGCCGTCGCAGAGGCGGTGTCGACCTCCACGCGCAACCCAGGGCTGTACGTCAGCGCTCGGTGCTGCCACGATGGCAAACGTCCCCCATTTGCTCACCCACGGTGTGAGCGCAACGAAGGAGTCCCCGTGCGTATTGGTGTTCCGACAGAGGTCAAGAACCATGAATACCGTGTCGCGCTCACTCCTGCGGGGGCGAACGAGTTGGTGGCCCACGGGCACGAGGTTTTAGTGCAACAGGGGGCAGGCTTGGGTTCCGCTATCGAGGACGACGAGTTCATCGCTGCCGGGGCTACGATCCGCCCAGACGCGGAAACCACGTGGGCTGAGGCCGAGATGGTGATGAAGGTCAAAGAGCCCATCGAAAGCGAATACGGGCACTTGCGCCCCGACCTGACCCTCTTCACCTACCTGCACTTGGCCGCTTCTCGGCCCTGCACGGACGCGCTGATCAATGCGGGCACCACCTCGATCGCCTACGAGACCGTGCAGTTGCCAAACCGGGGCCTGCCGCTGCTTTACCCCATGAGTGAGGTCGCCGGCTGTCTCGCGCCGCAGGCCGGTGCGCAGGCGATGATGCGGGTCAACGGGGGCCGGGGTTTGTTGATGGGCGGGGTCTCTGGCGTGGACCCGGCGAAGGTCGTCGTGCTCGGGGGCGGGGTCTCCGGCTCGCACGCAGCCACGATGGCTCTCGGTTTGTGGGCCGACGTGACGGTCTTGGACACCGACGTAGATAAGTTGCGGGTGCTGGACCGCCGCTGGAACGGTCGGATCAAGACCGTAACCTCCAACAAGTACGAGCTCGAGTCGCACGTGATGCAAGCCGATATGGTGATCGGAGCGGTGTTGATCCCCGGAGCGAAAGCCCCACGGCTGGTGACCAACGAGATGGTCTCGCGGATGAAGCCGGGCAGCGTGTTGGTCGACATTGCGATCGACCAGGGCGGCTGCTTCGAGGACTCACGACCCACCACGCATGCCGACCCGATCTATACAGTCCACAATTCGGTTTTCTATTGCGTAGCCAACATGCCCGGTGCCGTCCCGCGCACCTCGACGTTCGCCCTGACCAACGTCACCCTGCCGTATGCCGTCGCTATCGCCGACCACGGGTGGGCGGCAGCGCTGCGCGCTAATCCGGCTCTGGCGCTGGGTCTGTCCACGGTTAACGGGCGTGTGACGAACGAAGGTGTGGCCACTGCCCACGGTATGGAGTTGCTGACTGTCGCGGAAGCCCTGGCCAGCGTCTAGCGGTCGGACGCGTCCGGTGCCGGCCCATCTGATGCCTCTGCCTCAACTGCTGCACTCGGCAGCGTCGGGCGCTCGCGGCGCAGGAGTTTGGCCCAGCGCCCCCGCGCGCTGGTGGCACTGCCGTCGACGTGCGTGGCACTGACCTCGCTGCCCGGGTCACTGACCGCTCGGGCAGCAGCAGCAGGCAGGGGCTCGACCCACTCGCCGCGTCGATAGTCCACCGGGCGATCCGAGTCGGGCGTGGATTCGCCGAGAGCGTCCAGCACGCTGGGCAGCATGGCCGAGGCTGCGCGGGCGTAACCGGCCGACGAAGGGTGAAACCGGTCGTCGCTGAACAACTCGGGGGAGAGCCGGAAGTCGGGTCCGATCAGGTCGCCGATCGAGACCGTCCGTCCGCCGGCTTCGACCACAGCGATGGTCTGCGCCGCAGCCAAATCTCGGCTCCACTTCTGCGCCAGCACCCGCAGGGGCTGCGGCACGGGCCGGATGGTGCCCAGGTCGGGGCAGGTGCCCACGACAACCCTGACCCCAGCATCTCTCAAAGCGGTGACGGCCTGGGCGAGATGGCCCACTGACACGTCGATGTCGACGCGCTCTTTGACGTCGTTGCTGCCGATCATGACGATGCCGACCTGCGCCTTCGGCATCACTTCAAGCCCGTGCGCGACTTGAGCGACGAGGTCGAGCGAGGTGGCACCGCTCCGGGCGACGTTGCGCACGTGCACGGGGCGACCACTGAGCGCTGCGACGCCAATGGCGACGGTCGCGCCTAGGGCGGTGCTGGGCCCATCTGCGCCAACCCCGGCAGCAGTGCTGTCGCCTAAGATCAACAGGTAGTGAGGTTCGCCGCTGCCGGCACCGTACGTCCCGGTGTCGTCGTGGCTGATCCCTGGGCCGTCACCGATGACCCGACGTGCCATCTCGGCTTCGGTCTTCAAGACGGCCAAACCGAGCAGCCCGGCCGCGGCTAAGCCGCCGCCCCCGACGGCAGCGCGGGCAGCGATGGTGCGCGCCAACCCTGCGGTGTTCATGCTGCTCGTGCCCCCATGTGGTCGGTTGGGTCAGTGGCGTCAGGCGCCAGCTGCGTAGTGGGCCCTAAGGGTATCCAGACCTTGCTGAATGCTCACCGTGGGAACCCAACGCAACACCTCCTGGGTCTGACGCTGGTCGAACCAGTGCGCAGTGGCCATCTGGGAGGCCAGAAACCGGGTCAGCGGCGGCTGGTTGATCGTCGGCACGCCGGGCACTCGGTGGCTTAGCGCGGTCATGCCTTCGATCAGCCCTCCGATCCCCCAGGCCAGCGGGTAGGGCACGTGCAGGTGCGGGGGCGGGGCTCCGCCGGCGCGGCAGATGTCGGCGACGAGCTCGCCAATGGGTCGCGGCTCGCCGTTGGTGACCACGAAGGCGCGACCCCCAGCATCGTCAATCTGGTCGCAGGCAGCGACGATGGCCGCGGCCGCGTTGTCGACGTAGGTGGTGTCGACCAAGGCAGCGCCGGAGCCGACTATGGCAAGCCGCCCGGCGTGAGCGCGGGCGAGGATGCGCCCGACGAGTTGAGTGTCGCCCGGGCCCCATACCAAGTGTGGCCGGATGGCAGTGACGTTGAGGTCGTCTCCGTGGGCCGCCAGGGCCAAGCGCTCGGCCATGGCCTTGGTGCGGGCGTAGTGCCCGCGCACCGACGGGTCGGCGGGCGCGGCACCCACGCCGACTAGCGAATGCCCACCGTGAGCCACCGACGGGGACGAGACGTGCACGAGGGCACGCACCCCGGCCCCGCGAGCCGCCTTGACGACGTTCCGGGTGCCCTCGACGTTGGTGGAGGCGAAATCAGCCCATCGACCGACGACATCGACTTTGGCCGCGAGGTGAATGATCGCGTCGACACCGTCCACGGCTGTGCGGACCGCCTGGGGGTCGGTGATGTCACCCAAGATTTCGGTATGCCGACCGCCAGTGGTGCGTCGCTGCATCACGCGCACGTCGTGCCCAGAGGCTGCGAAAAGGTCGGCAACCGCGCCACCGAGCATGCCGCTCGCGCCGGTGACCAGGACGCGCATCAACGACTCCGAGTGGTGGGTTGGCGAGCAGTCCTGGTGCCATGCAGGGCGGCAGCGAGCGGGTTGTGTGCGCCTGCGTGCGCTCTTCGACCGTGCAAAACGACCTCAGCCCAGCGACTTAGGCCAGTGCGGTCGACCTTGGAAGCGTGGCGGATGTCGACGGGCAGCCAGTCCTTGACCAGCACGGCAGCGATCGGCACCCCAGCCACCTCGCGGACCTGCGCCGCTATCACCGGGCCGGCCAAGGGGGAGTCCCGACGCTCCATACGGTGCGGGGGGACGATGATGGCCACGGTCACAGCGGTGCCTTCGGGCCCGACGCCGACCACTGCGACATCGTGAACGTCGGGCAACTCCGCGATACGGTGCTCTACCGGATACGGGGCTAGCGGGCCGTTTGAGGTGTGAATGACATGCACCCGGCGGCCTTGCACCCAGAGACGGCCTTGCTCGTCCAGTGTGCCCACGTCGCCGGTGCGGTGCCAGCCTGCAGGCCGCGCACTCGCCTGCTGGGCGCCCCAGGCCCGGTGGTAGAGCAGTTTGACGTGCGGCGCACGGACCACGATTTCGCCGAGGACTCCGGGCGTGTCGGTGAGTTCGTCGTCGTCAGCCCCTGCGGTCAGGGGGGCAATACGGATCTGGACGCCCTGCAAAGCCGGGCCCACGCACACGCCGCTACCGCTATCGATATCGCTGCCCTGCTCGTGACCGCTGATATCGCCTTTAACGTTCGTCGTGCTCAAGGTGGTCGGGTCGATGGAGGCAACCGGGAGCACCTCAGTCATGCCGTAGGGCGTCTGCGTCTGCGCAGCGGGCATCAGCGCTTTGACGTCACGCAGCAATGCGGTGGGCACGGGGGCCCCGGCCGACATCACCAATCGCGGTGTGGCTAGCGTGCGGCGCTGCTCTGGGCTGAGGTCGTTGGCGGTTGCCACCACGTTGCGCAGGGCAGCCGGTGAGGCAAACACGGCGGTGGCGTTGACCGCCGCTACCGCATCGGCCAGCGCAGCCGCCGTCAACGTGTGCGGGGCGGTCACGTCCATATCGGGCACGGCGCACGGAAGGCCAAGAGGGGGGCCGTAGAGCGCGAACGGCGCAAACGCCGCGACGAAACCTTCCCCGTCAACCAGGTCGAACGTGTCGCGCAGCAACGACATCTGGGCGCGCAACTGACCCCGGGTGTAGACCACGCCCTTAGGCGGCCCCGTCGCGCCGGAGGTAAAGAGGATGGCCGCGTGAGCAGCGTCGTCGTGCAGAGCATCAGCGCCAGCGCCCCGCTCCTCGTCCGACAACGGTGGGTATGCCGCAGCCTCGGCCAGCATGCCGCGCACCGCAGCAGGCTCGGCGTTGATCTGAACCCCCGGCACGCGGGTAGCCCGGGCCAACACCAAAGCCTTGCGGATACCCACAACGAAGTCTGGTGATGCGCTACGCAACGCCGCACCCAACCGAGCCAAACCGAGCCCGGCGTCGGCGACCACGACGACTCCGCCGAGCTGCCAGACGGCATACACCACGGTGTTGAGGTCGATGCCGGGCGGGATGAGCACTGCCACGCGTTGATCACTTCGCACACCGCGGGCGTACAGGGCCCGAGCCATAGTGTCGACTCGCTCGCTGAGGTCGTGGCGCGTGATCGAAGCACCGTGACCACTAAGCTCGACGATGGCCGGAATTTTCGGGTTTGTGGCAACCACCTCGAGCTGAGCCAGCGAAGTGGCCCACTCGATGGACTCCTGATCGGCAGGCACCCTCTGGGGCGACGAGGTGGGGAAGTGCTCGGTGATCCACGACCAGATCACGCCGACACCCTCGGGGTTGTCTTCCAACACCAGGTGCGAGGCGCGGGGGTAGACCTGCACGTCAGCGTGGGGGACGCGGGTCTGCAGATCGTCGAGGTAGCGGCGGGAGAATACGGGGTCGTTGGTGCCCCAGACGAAAAGTGCCGGGACACTGACGTGGGTTAGTCCCTCGGCGATGGTCTGCAACCGGGGGTAGGTGGGGTGGTCGTGCTCAAAGGGCACATCGGCGACAAAATCACGCACGGAGTCCCGGCGGGCCGCGCTTTCGTATGGCGCCGCGAAGGCCCTGCGCACGTCTTTAGGCAGCGACGGACGGCTCAGCGCGGTCGTTGCGGCGACGAACGCTGACGTGCGCGCAGTCAGGAGATCGAGCAGGGGCCGGGCTCGGGTCGTGGTGATCGCCAGCGGCCTGGGCTGGTCGTCGCGCTGGTGCACCGCAGTGTTCGTCAAGATCAAACCCACAACTGCGCCCGGGTGATCAATCATCCACCCGGTGGCGATAGGCCCGCCCCAGTCGTGAGCCAGCGGAATGATGGGGCCACGTAGGTCCATCGCCCGTGTCAGCGCACCGAGGTCATCGATGCGCTGAGCCAACGAGCGGGGAGCGCTCAACCGCTCCGAGTAGCCCATGCCCAGATGGTCCACTGCGACCACACGCCAACCGGCGGGGGCCTGATCCAGCACATGCCGCCAAAGATATGACCAGGTGGGGTTGCCGTGCACGCACAAAACGGTCCCGACGACATTTTCACCGCGCTCAGCGAGGAGAGACCCGTTGTCGAGCACATGCCAGACTCGGCTGATCCCTTCAGCATCTGGCGCGTCGATCTGTCGTGACCACGCTGGATTTACACCCGGCAGTCCGGCAGGGATCACCAGGCGAGCTCGAGGCAGGTCATGTTCAGACCTGAGCCGATGCCCATCATCAGCACGCGGTCGCCAGCCTCGAGTTTTTCGACCTCTTTGGCCAAGGTGATCGCGACCGCAGCCGGCCCGACGTTGCCCAGCGTCGGGAAGGTGATCGGGATACGGTCCGTCGGAAGTGCAAGTGCCTCAGCGGTTTTGGATGTGTGCACCTGGGAGACCTGGTGCATGATGTAGCGGTCCATGTCGGTCCAGTCGAAGTCTTCTTTAGCGTCGGCCCACAGGTCGCTGGCTAGAGCGATGCCGGCCACGAGAAGGCCGCTGGTGTTAGTGCGCATCGAGTCGAAGTCGCCCACGCACAGGTCATGGTGCTGGGTGGCGGCGCGGGAGACGCCGCCGATGATGCGGTGGGCGCCCGGGTGCTCGCTGGCGCGGCCCAACACCATGGCTGCAGCCCCGGAACCTAAAGTCAAGGTCGCGAATTCGCGCTGGATGTCTTCTGCGGTGGCGGTGGGCGCTGATAAGCGAGCCAACGTCTTCTCCTGCGGGGTGCGCGAGCCTTCGCCGTCAACGATGAGGGCGTAGTCGATTTGTCCTGCGTCGATCATGGTCGCCGCCAACTGCATACCGTTCACGAAGCCCAGGCAAGCGTTGGCAAGGTCGAAGTTGAGGCAACTAGACGGCATACCGAGTTGGTGGTGGATACCCACGGCGACCGACGGCTCCAAGTGCTCGCGGCTCACGGAGGTATTGATCATCATCCCGATGCGCGCAGGGTCCACCCCCGACTCAGCGATTGCTTTGGCCCCCGCCTCCACCGCACCGTCCACAAAACTCGTGCCCTCAGGCCACCAGCGGCGTTCCTTGATGCCGGCCAACTGACCCAACATGCCAGGTCGCAGTCCATTGCGGGTGTAGGAGTCGCCGATGATCCGGTCGAACTCCTGCGAGGTCATCACCACCGGTGCCTCGACCGACGTGATCGACAGCACAGCAGTGTTGTCGTGCTTAAAGGTAATGTTGCCGCTCAAAGGAACCTCGATAGGTGTGCAGACGTCTAGGCAGAACCGAACTATGACACCACAGCACGTTCCCGTATCAACAAATTCCCAGGGTTATGACGCAATCTGGGGTTCTACCACAAGGACAGGAGCACATCATGGCACGAACCATTCGTAGTCGCTCAGGGGCAGCATTGGCCACAGTGGTCTTCGTGGGCGGCGTGAGTGCCTGTGCCGGTGACCCTGAGGTCACCGACACCGCCGCCGTCGGGGGCTCGGCGACTGAATCGGAATCCGCTTCCACGTCAGCGATGTCCCCCGTTGAGCCCGCTGGCGATGTAACTGCCGATGAACTTGTGGAGCGCCTGAGCGCCCCTGGCGAAGAGGCACTTAGCGCCTTCGACTTCACGCTCAATTTTGTCAACGGCACCGAGGACCTGACTGCGAAGGGTTCGGTGGACCTGGCAGGCGCGGAGCCGGCCGCACAACTGAGTCTCGACGTGCCGCCGACGGGTGTTCTGGACGTGCGTCTCGTGGACGGCACCGCCTACATTAACATTCCGGAGCTGACCCCCGAAGGCAAGTTCTTCACGGTGCCGGCCGACCAGCTCGGTGAGTTTGGTATGGCGGATGTCACGGGCTCGTTGGACGTGAACTCCCTGATGGATCAACTGGGTGCCGGCTCCCCGGAGATCACCTTTGTCGGTGCCGAAGACGTCAACGGTTCGATGACGGATCACTACGAGATCACGCTCGACCCCGAGGCAGCCCTGGACGCCGCCGGTGAGACTGCTCCCTCAGACATCGACCTTTCCGAGGCGGTGACCACGGAAATCTGGGTCGGTCAAGACGATCATCTCGCCAAAATGGTGGTCGGAATCGACGGCGGATCGGCCACGGTGAATTTCGACAACTGGGGCTCCGACGTCACCATCGAAGCCCCGGCAGCCGCTGACCTGATGGAGTTCAACTTCTGAGAAGTTGGACGGTCCCTATCCGTCAGGGTTGAGGATTGACTCTTGCGATGGCAAATCGTCTTGACGGACGATGCCCACGGGGCAGGTCAGTCCATTGGGGCCGTGGTTGCAGTAGCCACCGGGGTGCTTGTGCAGGTATTGCTGGTGCTCCGCCTCCGCGTAGTAGAACGCGCCGACCGAATCTGCCGGCTCAATCTGCGTGGTGATCGCTCCATGGTCGTGTTGCGTGAGCACTTCCTGAAAAGCATCACGGGTCGTCTGCGCGGCACGCTCCTGCGCCTGTGTGGTCCAAAAGATGGCCGAGCGATACTGCGTACCCCGGTCATTGCCCTGGCGGTCTGCCGTGGTCGGGTCGTGGTTTTCCCAAAAGATCTTGAGCAACTGCTCGGGGGAGACGATTGAGGGGTCGTAGACGATCTGGGCGGCCTCGGCGTGCCCCGATCGGCCCGTGCATACCTCACGGTAGGTCGGGTTGAGCGTGGTGCCACCCATGTATCCCACTGCGGTGCTCAGCACCCCGGGGATGGTCCAGTACATCCGCTCCGCGCCCCAGAAGCAGCCCATCGCGACGAACAAGACCTCAGAGCCTGGGGCCCACGGCCCCTGGAGCGGCCCCGGAAGAACCTCATGATGTTGGGGAATCCCAGGCAGTGCGGAATCGCGGCCGGACGGGGGAGTAGTAGAAAAGAAGCCCATAGATTCAAGAACACGACCCCGAGGCAGGGCATTCCTGTGCTCCCGGGGTTCGTGGCGGTTAACGTGCTCCCATGCACGCACTCCTGCACAACGTCACGCTCTCGACGCTCACCGCGCAAGCAGACGAGCAATCCTGGTCGCTCAACCAATTTCTGGTGTGGTTCGGGCCACCGCTGATTCTGGTGCTGGTCGGGTTCGTGATTTTCTTCGGCGCACGCACGCAACGGCGCTTGATCCTCGATGACGCCCGAAAGCGGGGCGGTTTCGGAGCTGAGCCGGGCACCACTGACGTCGGCAGCGCAGAGGGCTTCGGCATCGAGGAAGCCCGTGAGCAGGTCCGCGTGGCGACGGGTCGGGTGCTTGTGGGTCTGATCATGATGCTCTTCGGGGTGCTCGTCCTCCTCGGCCTAACGGTGTGGAGGATCCTCAGCTGAACCTGTTGTGTCTCGACGTCGGCTCGACCTTCACTAAGGCCGTCGTCGTCGGCGAAGAATCTGGTGAGTTGGTTGACGCGGCTAGTGTCCCCACGACCTCGGCCACCGATGTGTGGGACGGGGTCGTGTCGGTGCGCGACCTTCTCGCGGCCCGGACTCCGGGGGTCCCCGACCTTGGCAATCGCGACCGGGTGTGGATCTGCTCCAGCGCTGGCGGGGGGCTACGCCTGGCGGTTGTCGGTTTCGAGGCAGAGGTCAGCGCCATCGCCGGCCAACTGGTCGCGCTCAGTGCTGGCGCAAGCATCGTGCACGTCACTGCCGGCGCTCTGGGAGATAACGACCTGCTCGATCTGCGAGCAGCAGCACCCGACCTGATCCTGCTGGTCGGTGGCACCGACGGTGGCAACGCCGAGGTAGCGATGCGGAACGCGGTCGCACTGGCCCGCGCCGGGTGGGCCATCCCGGTGGTCCTGGCCTGCAACGTCGATGCGCAGGAAGAGGCGGCTACGGCGTTGGTGGAGGCTGGAAGGGCCGTCGAGCGGGCGGACAACGTCCTGCCGCGGATCGGCACTCTCGAGCCGGCGAGCGCCCGGGCCGCCATACGCCGTGCCTTTCTGGCGCACGTCATCGGGGGTAAGGGGCTATCGGCGGGGCCAGAGTTTGCGGCCTCGGTGCGGGCCGCGACGCCTGATGCGATGCTCGACGGCGTCCAGGTCTTGCGTCAGGTCAGCGATCACGACGTGATGGTTATCGATGTCGGTGGCGCGACCACGGACGTGTACTCGGCGGTGCAGCCGCAGGGTGAAGACGCAACGCTCGCCAAGGATGTGGTGGGAACGCTGTGGACAGCGCGCACCGTGGAGGGAGATTTGGGTATGCGGCACAGTGCCGTCTCCGTGCTCGCTGCCGCAGAACGGGAAGCGCTCCCCGGATCAGGTGACTTAGCGTTAGCGGCGTGGGTCGAGCAGGTGGGCTACGACCCGGCCCTAGTCGCCCATACGGTCGATGAACGTGCTTTCGACCGCACCCTGGCCACGATAGCGGCCGTCGTCGCCACGCGCCGTCACGCGCGACCGTCGCACCCAGGCGGCTCACCCCGAGGGTTGCAGGACGTCGGGATACTCATCGGTTCTGGCGGCGTCCTGAGGTATGCCGACCCGTGCGAGGCAGCGGACGTGCTGCGGAGCGTTACTCACGATTACGCGGGGGGTTGGAACCCTCCGCAGCACGCGGCCCTCACCATCGACGTGCCCTACCTGCTGTGCTCCGTCGGGTTGCTGGCCCACAACCGACCGAGCACCGCAGTCGCCTTGGCGGCCACGGTGCTCGGCGTGGGTCAGGGGCGTTAAGTCTCGCTCAGGGGCGGTAGGCCTCAGCGCTGACGATCTTGACGTCGATCGACTTGCCGTTTGGTGCCTCATAGGACACGCTCTCGCCGGCCTCGTGCCCGAGGATGGCCGCGCCCAACGGGGAGCGCTCGCTATACACGTCGATGCTGTCGCCGCCGTGGGTGATCTCGCGGCTTCCGATCAAGAACTTCTCGGTGTCGCCGAACATTTCTACGGTTACTACGGTGCCGGGGCGAATGGCACCTTCGCCGGTCGGTGTTTCGCCGACGCTTGAGTTGTCCAGCAGATGCTGCAACTGGCGAATTCGGGCTTCCATCTTGCCCTGCTCCTCTTTGGCTGCGTGATAGCCACCATTTTCCTTGAGGTCGCCCTCGTCACGGGCAGCCTCAATGCGCTTGGCGATGTCGCTGCGCCCAGGACCAGACAGGTTCTTTAACTCAGCCTGCAGGCGGTCAAAAGCCTCTTGGGTCAAAAAACTTGACGTGGTGGTCTCGGTCACGATGCTCACTCCTTGGTCTGGAAATACACAAAGTCCGGGCGGATGACCGTGATGTGGTCATCACAGGGTGCCCGGACGAGAATCAGTACTTTATCAAGTGACGCCGATTAGGGCGAACGAAGAAACTCAAGCCGTCTGATCGCTTTAGGTTGGTGCCGCTTAATCAGCCAGGAGTAGCGATGTACTCGCACCGCTCGACATACCCCGTCACCGCCGGGCCCGCCGTTTGCACGCTGGCGATCTGACGCGAGGGTGACGCATCACTAGGCTCCACCACAGTGGTCGTGCGGCCGACCACGAAGTGACTCTTGTCTTGAGCCTCGATCACGCATTCGACGGCGCGCGAGGGGTCGCGGTAGATATCGAATCGCACGTCGACCTGCTTGTCCGAGACGACGTCGAAGCCGGCGTTGCCCCACTCGACCTTGCCCGCTCCCGACGCCACGCCGAACCAGATCGCGACGGCCGTCATCAGGGCCACCCCGAGCCCGCCGATCACCCACCAGCGGCGCGTGTTTTGCTGCGTGCTCAGTCCGGTGATCACAGCGAGGTCATCTCCGTGCGTCATGGTGCGGATGCTCCGATGGGTGGTGCGGCAATCTCAGGTGAGAGGATGGCGTCCATTATCCAGCACGGCAATGTAAGGAGCACAGGTGGATCAGGGCCTGAGGCTGATGGCTATCCATGCCCACCCGGACGACGAATCGTCTAAGGGAGCGGCGACAACGGCGATGTACGTCGAGCGGGGGGTGCGGGTGCGTGTGGTGTCCTGCACTGGCGGTGAGCGCGGCGACATCCTGAACCCCAAACTCGCCAACGACGCGGAGATCATCCGCGATGTTGCGCAGGTGCGACGCAACGAGATGGCTGCTGCAGCGGCGGCCCTCGGCGTGGAGCACACGTGGTTGGGCTTTGTGGATTCGGGTCTGCCTGAGGGTGACCCGCTGCCGCCCCTGCCGGAAGGGTGCTTCGCACTCGAGCCGATCGAGGACACGTGCGAGGCGTTGGTGCGCGTCATCCGAGAGTTTCGGCCGCACGTGATCACCACTTACGACGAGAACGGTGGTTACCCCCACCCTGACCACGTGATGACCCACACCGTAAGCATGGCCGCCTTCCAAGCGGCCGGCGACCCGTCGGCATACCCGCACGCCGGGGACCCGTGGCAACCGCAGAAGGTGTACTACACGATGTTCTCGCCGGAGCGCCTCATCAATCTGCATCAGGCGATGCTCGACGAGGGTTTGGAGTCCCCGTTCGCGGACTGGATTGAACGGATGGGGGAGCGGCCCAAGCGCGCGATCCACACGCACGTGCCGTGCGCCGACCACTTTGAGGCTCGAGACGCCGCGCTCCTCGCTCACGCCACCCAGGTCGACCCCGACGGCATGTGGTTTGCGATCCCCATGGAAATGCAGCGCCGGGTGCACCCGACCGAGGACTTCGAGCTGGCTACCTCCCTCGTGGCGGTCGATCTGCCTGAGGATGACCTTTTTGCCGGGTTGCCGGCAATCGCGGAGTTGGAGGCATTGTGTATGGCAGCACCCTCCCGCGCGGACGATGGCACGGTCGTTGCGGCATACTCCGCACCCGTCGCGGAGCCCGAGCAGCCGTTGACGCAGGCTGCCGCCGACGACTCCCGTGACGACGCCGATGTGAGAGCCAGCGAGGGCCACTCCGTGGGTGAAGATGTGGAGAAGGCCTCATGAACGTCAGCAACGTCGAAATCACCGCGGGACTGGGCGGGTTCTTGGTGCTTTTTGGTATGGGGCTGATGGTGTGGTTCCTCGGACGAGACCTCAGCCGTCGGTTGCGCCGGATGAGGCAACGCGAAGAACTGCGCGTTCGCAACCTCCAGGCGACCGCCAAGAAGCCCCCCACCTCGAACGAGAGTGTCCCAGCCAGCGAGCAGACCGAACCGGGTCACGGCGAACCGCAAGACCCTAAGCGATCCCTGGAATAGCGCCATACACCGCTAAAGACACCGCGATGTAGTGCGTGGTAAACGCTGCGATGGTGAAAGCGTGAAATATCTCGTGGAAACCAAACCAGGTCGGCGAGGGGTTGGGGCGCTTGAGTCCGTAGACGACCGCACCCAAGGTGTAGAGCAAGCCTCCGGTGGCGACCAGGGTGACGACTGCGGCACCGCCGGCTTGATAAAACGGAACGATATAGAGGACAGCGACCCACCCCAGAGCCACGTAGACCGGGGTGTATAGCCACCGGGGTGCTCCCACCCAAAACACCCGGAAAAGTATGCCAGCAATAGCCCCGGACCAGACCAGTATTAAGAGGGTGCGGGCGGAATCGGGGGGTAAGAGCATCAGGGCTAGCGGCGTATAACTGCCCGCAATGATCAAGAAGATGTTGGCATGGTCCAGCCGCTTGAGGAGTCTGCTGGTGGCGGGGGCCCAATGACCGCGGTGATAGGTGGCCGAGGTGGCAAACAACATGACGGCCGAGAAGCCGAATACCAGCGACGAAATACGCCCCAGCGTGGTTGGGGCCAACACGATCAAGACGATGGAGGCCGCCAGGGCCAGCGGTGCCATGCCCAAGTGCAGCCATCCGCGGAGCCTGGGTTTGATGGTTGCGGCCACCTCTTTGGCGACCTGCGATACGTCGTCTTTCAAGTCGTGCGCTGCCCCCGAAACCCCCGAGGTGCTGGCGCTGTCATCAGGGCGAGGGGTCATGGCCGTCACGCTAACCTACGCGACCGTAAGTAACCATCAGGCGCCTCGCACGCTCCGATCACCGGTGAATGGAACACGTCGTCGTGGTGCGGTGACCCCTAAGCCTGGGCGAGTAGGTTGACCTTCATGGCCTCCCTGCGCGATCTCATCTACCGGGCCTACAACGCGTCGCTAACCAAGCAACTGCCGTCGGCGGGGGTCCCGCGTCACGTGGGCGTGATGCTGGACGGCAACCGGCGATGGGCCAAGATGCGGGGGGCGGCCACGACGGACGGCCATAGAGCCGGTGCCGAGAACATCAAGCCGTTGCTGGGGTGGTGCGAAGAAGCGGGCGTCGAGGTAGTCACACTGTGGCTCCTGTCGACGGACAATCTGAATAGGGCACCGGCCGAGCTCGAGCCGCTGCTACAAATCATCTCGGACGTCGTGTCCGATTTGGCTGCCACTGGCCGGTGGCGACTGCACGTCGTCGGTGCGCGCCACCTTCTACCCGAAGAAACTCGAGCCGAGCTCGACACCTCAGCGGCCTCGACGCAAGACCTCGCGGGCATGCTCGTCAACGTCGCGATTGGATACGGAGGTCGCCAAGAGATTGCCGACGCTGTGCGGTCGTTGCTGAACGAGCATGCCCGTCTGGGGACGTCGCTGGAAGAACTCTCGGCCACTCTGGAAATCGACCACATCGCCGAGCATCTCTACACCAAAGGGCAGCCCGATCCCGATCTGGTGATCCGCACCAGCGGCGAGCAACGCCTCGGCGGCTTCCTGCTGTGGCAAAGCGCGCACAGCGAGTTTTACTTCTGCGAGGCCTTCTGGCCGGACTTTCGCAAGGTGGATTTCTTACGTGCACTGCGGGCGTATGCCGAGCGTGAACGACGCTACGGTTCCTAGCCCCTCGACTCGCCAAACACTGGGCCCTGTGACCTTCACCACGATCACGTTTGCAGGCTTGCCTCGGGCGTAGTGGAGATGGCACGGTGAGAGCACTTGGTTACGGATTGGTAACGCTTGCGTCGACTTGGTCCGCGAACACCGTCTGTCCACATTGCTTCAACCCGGAGGTCACCATGGTCAGCGACTCATCGAATGAAAACGGTTTCACAGAATCGGTCCCCACCCAAGGTCAGGCCGACACAGTCACCTTTGATCGGGCAGCATCTGGCCGCCACCGCATCGCCCGGAGGGCCAAGCACCCGGCGACGCTGGTCACGGCCGCTATCGCCGTCGGTTCGGTGGCTCTCGCAGGCTTCGCGGTGTACGAACCTCAGGTATCTGCGGCGGAGCAATTGCAGGCGAACCTCGACGGCTCGGTGCCAGTCATAGCTGACTCGGCCTTTCGGGCCGTGCAAAACGAAGCCCCCCTAGCCGAGGTGGCGCAGACGTCCGAACTCGTCGACGACCTGATGGTGGGTGTCTCCTCGGTTCAGTCATCACACGATGAAGGCGAGGCCGGGACTAAGGTCGTCGCCAAAGAGGGAGCCAAGCTCGAAGCCAAGAAAGAGGCCGAGGCCGAGGCAGAGGCCCAGGCAGAGGCCCAGGCAGAGGCAGAAGCAGAGGCAGAAGCAGAAGCAGAAGCAGAAGCAGAAGCTGCGGCGCGCGCCGAGCGTGAAAGCAACAGCGGTGGCTCTGCTTCGCGTTCACAAGAACGTGACAGCGGTTCGTCGAGTGAGTCGTCCAGCTCGTCGAACTCCTCAAGCGGCGGCGAGTCGTCTGCTCAGCAGGCACCCGAGCCGCCCGCAGAGCCTGAGCCCGCAGCGGCCCCCGCGCCATCAGGCAGCCCTAAGTCCATCGCCCGTTCGATGCTCAGCAACTACGGCTGGGGCGGCGACCAGTTCGGTTGCCTCGAGTCGCTGTGGACCAAGGAAAGTGGTTGGAACCCCTCGGCCTCCAACCCGTCCTCGGGTGCTTACGGCATCCCGCAGTCTTTGCCCGGCTCCAAGATGGCCTCGGCCGGCTCAGACTGGCAAACGAACCCGGCCACCCAGATCAAGTGGGGCTTGGGCTACATCGACGGTCGTTACGGCAGCCCCTGCGGCGCCTGGGCCCACAGCCAAGCCAACAACTGGTACTGAGTTTCCGAGGTTGACCCTCTCATAGATAACGTAGCGAACGGCCCGGCCCAGATGCCGGGCCGTTCGTCGTCGTGCAGAATAGCCGCGTGCCCCAGAGCCCCGAAGATGTTGCTTCCGCAGTCAGTGACCACCCTGCGTTGAAAGCCCTTGCCCGCGCAGGGTACGCGGTCAACGGTGTTCTGCATCTGCTGATCGCCGCGATCGTGGCCCGTGTGGTGTTAGGCGGAGGTGGCGAGGCTGAACCGTCGGGTGCCCTGCAGGCAGTGGCTGAAGCGCCGCTGGGTGGGATTTTGTTGTGGGTCGTGTTCGTGGGCTACGCAGGCTTGGCCATCTGGCAGGCGCTTGACGCCGTGACCGGGTATCGACCGGGGGGCGACGCAGCCTCGATTGCCGACCGTCTCAAAGACGGCGGAAAGGCCGGGGTGTATGCCGTTCTGGCCTGGACCACTTGGCGATTCGCCAGCGGCGGAGGCACAGATAGCGGCGAAAGCACCGCCGACTTCACGGCCGCGCTCATGTCCGTTCCGTGGGGACGGGGCTTGGTGGCGCTGGTCGCGGTAGGCGTGGCTGTGGTGGGAGGTTTTCACATCTGGAAGGGCCTGACGAGGCGGTTCTTGAGAGACCTGGAAGGCAACGCTGACGGACACCTTGGCGACAGCGTCACGGCAGCTGGGCTGGTGGGGTATGCCGCGAAGGGGGCTGCTTTGATCATGGTCGCGGCGCTCTTCGGTTGGGCGGCTTGGACCGCAGACCCGCAGGAAGCCACCGGTCTAGATGGTGCCATTCAAACTGTCTCGAGCAGCCCATTCGGTGCAACGATCTTGGTCATCGTCTCCGTGGGATTCGTCGCCTACGGGGCCTACTGCTTCGCCCGTGCGCGCTATGCCGATGTGTGACGTCGAGTCATCGTCAGCACGTCGAGGGCTTGATCCAACTGCTCTTCGGTGAGTTCACCAGAGTCAATGTGGCCTCGAGCAATCACTACCTCGCGGATCGTGGTGCGATCGGCTAGCGATTGCTTGGCGACCGCTGCCGCTGCGTCATACCCGATAAAGGCATTGAGGGGCGTCACGATCGACGAGGAGGCCATCGCCATGTGGGCGCAGTGCTCCACGTTGGCCTCGAGCCCGTCGATCACCGAGTCCGCCAGCGCGCGTGAGGTGCTGGCCAGCAGGGTGAGCGATTCAACGACGCAGCTGCCCATCACCGGCAGCATCACGTTGAGCTCGAAAATACCGGACGCGCCAGCCACAGTCATGGTGGTGTCGTTGCCGATCACGCGCGCGCACGCCATCAACGTGGCCTCACAGATCACGGGATTGACCTTCCCCGGCATGATGCTGGAACCGGGTTGCAGATCCGGGAGTCGGAGCTCACCGAGCCCGGTGCGCGGCCCAGAGCCCATCCACCGCAGATCGTTGCAGATCTTGGTCAACGAGACGGCCAAGACCTTCGCGGTGCCAGAAACGTGAACGAGGGCGTCTTGAGCGGACTGAGCCTCGAAGTGGTCGGTGGCCTCGCGCAGGGGCAGGCTCGTGTTGTCCGCCAGGATCGCAATGACCTTCTGCGCGAACTCTGGGTGGGCATTGAGCCCCGTCCCGGCGGCGGTGCCACCGAGCGGCAACTCACACACCTGCTCGGCAGCGGCCATGAGGCGCTCGCGGGCTAACTCGATCTGTCGGGCATAGCCTGAAAACTCCTGACCGAGGGTGACCGGCACCGCATCCATCAGGTGAGTGCGCCCGGCCTTGACGACGTCGACATACTCGGCGGCCTTGGCGCTCAAGGCGTCGTGCAGGCGCTCTAGCGCCGGGTCGAGCGTGTCCTGCGCCAACTGCGCGGCCACGATGCGAAGGGCGGTGGGGAAGGTGTCGTTGCTCGATTGGCCCGCGTTGACGTGGTCGTTGGGGTGCACGGTCACGTCGGAGTTGGTGGTGGCGAGCCGGGCCAGCACCTCGTTGACGTTCATGTTCGTTGAGGTGCCAGAGCCGGTCTGATAGACGTCGACCGGAAAGTGCTGGTCGTGCTGGCCGTCGATGACCTCGGTGGCAGCGGCGGCGATCGCTTCGGCAACGGCAGGCTCGATGACGCCGAGGCCGGCGTTAACCTGCGCTGCCGCCCGCTTGATCCGGGCCAAGGTGTGAATGATGTCGAGTGGCACGCGCTGCCCCGAGATCGGGAAGTTCGCGACGGCACGGGCCGTCTGTGCGCCGTAGAGGGCGTCGCGGGGCACCTCGATCTTGCCCATCGAGTCCCGTTCGGTGCGGGTCGCTTCGTCGGTATGCCGGGAGTCGCTGGATGCAGACGTCATACCTGCAGTTCTACAGCAGGTTAGAGGCGGCGCAAGCGGACCCGGCGGACCGAATGGTCCTCGCCCTTGGAAAGCACCAGGGTGGCCAGGCTCCGGGTGGGCAAGATGTTTTGCCTCAAGTTCGGCGCGTTGATGGCTTCCCAAATGTTGTCGGCCATGTCTCGGGCCGCGTCGTCGGAGAGGCTGGCGTAACGGTGGAAGTGGGACTCGGGCTGCGCGAATGCGGTCTGGCGCAGGCGAAGGAAGCGCCGCGTAAACCATTCCTTGATGTCGTCCACGTGCGCGTCGACATACACCGAGAAGTCGAAGAAGTCGCTGACGGCCATGCCGCTGCGTCCGGCGACCGTCGGGCGTGGACGCTGCAGCACGTTGAGGCCCTCGACGATGAGCACGTCCGGGCGGCGCACCACGATCTGCTCATCGGGAACGATGTCGTAGGTCAGGTGCGAATAGACCGGGGCCGGCACTTCGGCCTTACCCGCTTTGACCTCGGCGACGAACCGCAGGAGTGCGCGCTGGTCGTAGGCCTCGGGGAAGCCCTTGCGGGTCATCAGGTTGCGCTCGGTCAGCACCGAGTTTGGAAACAGGAACCCGTCTGTGGTGACCAGCTCGACGGAAGGGTTGGAGTCCCACCGAGAGATCAGCTCTTTCAGGATCCGGGCGGTGGTGGATTTGCCGACCGCTACCGAGCCGGCCACTCCGATCACAAACGGTGTGCGGGCCTTGGTCTCTCTCAAGAAGTCAGTCGTGACGTGGTGCAAGTCGGTGGTGGCCTGGTCATAGAACGCCAGCAGTCGTGACAGCGGTAGGTAGACCTGCTCGATCTCCTTGAGGTCGAGCCGGTCCTCCAAACCTTCGAGCCTGGCGACGTCGGCGGCGGTGAGCTCCATCGGGTATTGCTCACGCAGCCGCGCCCAAGCCGCTCGGTCCAACTCGACATACGGCGAGGGCAGGGCCTGGGGCGTCGTCGGCATGCGGACATTGTGCCGCAGCGCATGAGTGTTGTGGTGCCCACGATCACCCCGTCGACAGATTAGGGTGGCGGGATGTGTGGAATCGTTGGTTATGTCGGACCTATGGCAAGCGAGAAGGCCCTCAGTGTGGTTATGGAGGGGCTGGGGCGGATGGAATACCGCGGTTATGACTCGGCCGGGGTGGCGCTCGTCGGCGACGGTCAGGTCCTCGTTCGCAAGCGAGCCGGCAAGTTGGCTAATCTGAAGTCCGCCCTGGCTGATCAGGACATGCCCGAGGCAGCCACCGGGATCGGGCACACCCGCTGGGCCACGCACGGCGGCCCGACCGATGCCAACGCTCACCCGCAGCGTGGCGGCGCGGACGGCAAACTCGCTTTAGTTCACAACGGCATCATCGAGAACTTCCACGGCTTACGCACCACCTTGGCCGCCGGCGGCGTCGAGTTCACCTCCGAGACCGATACTGAGGTCGTGGCCCACCTGCTGGCCCGCGCCTTTGACGTCGAGGGTGGCCTCACCGAGGCCATGCGCTCGGTTGTCAACACGCTTAACGGTGCCTTCACCCTGCTTGCGGTCCACGCAGACTCGCCCGACACCATCGTCGCGGCTCGGCGTAACTCCCCGCTGGTGGTCGGACTGGGCGAGGGAGAGAACTTCCTCGGCTCCGACGTCGCCGCGTTCATCGGCCACACCCGTAAGGCGCTGGAGTTGGGCCAAGACCAGATCGTCACCATCACCGCTGATTCGTATGCCGTCATTGATTTCGACGGTACGTCGAGCGATGGCAAGGCCTACGAGGTCACCTGGGACGCCGCTGCCGCAGAAAAGGGTGGCTACGACACGTTCATGGAGAAGGAAATCCACGACCAGCCCAAGGCCGTCCGCGACACCCTGTTCGGGCGCACGGACGAGAACGGCAAGTTGGTGCTCGACGAGGTCAGCATCTCGGAGGAGGAGTTGGCGCAGGTCAACAAGATCGTGATGGTGGCCTGTGGCACTGCGGCGTACGCCGGGATGGTCGCCAAGTACGCCATCGAGCGGTGGACCCGAATCCCCGTCGAGGTCGAACTGGCCCACGAATTTAGGTACCGCGACCCGGTCATTGACGAGCGGACTCTGGTCGTCTCGATCTCGCAGTCTGGCGAGACCATGGACACGCTAATGGCCGTGCGGCACGCGATCAAGCTCGGTGCCAAGACCGTTTCGATCTGTAACACCCACGGCTCGACGATCCCGCGCGAGTCCGACGCGGTGCTCTACACCCACGCTGGCCCCGAGATAGCGGTGGCGTCCACCAAGGCGTTCTTGGCGCAGATCACCGCCAGCTACGTCTTGGGCCTCTACCTCACCCAGTTGCGTGGCGAATACTATGGCCGCGCGGCCGCCGACGTCATGCGGGATCTGCACGAGATCCCCGACAAGATCCAGACCGTGCTCGACAACATGGACCGGGTGCGCGAGATTGCGCACTTCATGGCCGACAGCCGTGCGGTGTTGTTCCTCGGCCGGCACGTGGGCTTCCCGGTGGCTATGGAGGGGGCGTTGAAGCTCAAGGAGCTGGCCTACATCCACGCCGAGGGCTTTGCTGCTGGTGAGCTTAAGCACGGTCCTATCGCTTTGATCGAGCCTGGTCAGCCGGTCTTCATCGTGGTGCCTTCTCCTGATGCTGAGCACGGGTTGCACGGCAAGGTCGTGTCCAACATCCAAGAGATTCGCGCTCGCGGGGCTCGCACGCTCGTCATCGCCGAGGAGGGCGACGAAGATGTCGTGCCGTTCGCCGACGAGGTCATCCGGGTGCCGAAGTCCCCAGCCCTGCTTGCGCCGCTGCTCACCGTCGTCCCGCTGCAGGTCTTCGCGCTGTACCTCTCGACCGCTAAGGGCCTCGATGTCGATCAGCCGCGCAACCTGGCGAAGTCGGTCACGGTCGAGTGAGCCGGTCGCGCCCGTGATCATCGGAGTGGGCATCGACGTGGTCGACATTGCCCGGTTCGGGCGGCGACTCGAGCGCACCCCGCGTCTGATGGACCGGCTATTCACCGAGTCCGAGCGCGAGTTGCGGCTGGCGTCGCTGGCGGCACGGTTTGCTGCCAAAGAGGCTTTGGCCAAGGCGTTGGGCGCGCCGGTGGGGCTGCAGTGGGCTCACGCCACCGTGGTGCGCCACGACAACGGGCGACCGGAGCTGAAGATCAGCGGCACCGTCGAAGCCCGCGCCCAAGCGTTGGGCATCACGTCCCTGCACGTTTCGTTGTCGCACGACGCCGGGATCGCCTCGGCCGTCGTTATCGCCGAAGGGTAGGTCCGCGATGGTCTTCGATACGGGTAGCACGATGTCAGGCGAGCGACCATGATCCGGGCGTATGCCGTGGACGACGTGCGCGCTGCCGAGGCCACGTTGATGGCGACTTTGCACGAAGGCGAGTTGATGCTCCGGGCCGCTCGCGGCCTTGCTGAGGTAGTTCGGGCTCGCGCAAAGCAGTTCGAGGCCACCTCTGTTGTGGTGCTCGTTGGTGCTGGCAATAACGGAGGCGATGGCCTGTTTGCTGCTGCCGATTTGGCGGCGGACCACAGGGTGCACATCGTTCACGTGGGGGAGGAGTTGCACCCCGACGGGCGGAAGGCAGTTGAGGCCGCGCACATCCCGCTGTTGGGAGTCGAGCGCTCAAATCCGACTATTCACGAAGACGTGGTTGACGTTATGTGCGGAGCTCACATTGTGGTCGACGCTCTCGTCGGGATCGGAGGCCGTGCCGGACTCTCCGGTGGGACCGCAGCGCTGGTGGAGCTGATCGCCGACGCCAGTTATGTCGTCGCGGTGGACGTGCCGAGCGGGGTGGACCCCAGTGGGCACCGCATCGGTGGTGGTGCGGTGTTTGCGGACGAGACCGTCACCTTCGGGGCCCCCAAGCCAGTGCATGTGCTGCCCAATACCGAGCCAGCGGTGGGCCTGCTCACGGTCGTCGATATCGGCCTCGAGTTCGCTATGGATCCTGCCGTCGAGTTGATGGAACACGACGATGCTGCGGACTTGTGGCCCGTGCCGACGGGGCGTGACCACAAGTACTCGCGCGGGGTGGTCGGGATTGTCGCCGGAAGTGGGGCGTTCCCGGGGGCCGCGATCTTGGCCACCGTTTCCGCCGTCGAATCCGGTGCCGGCATGGTCCGGTATCTAGGGCCGGAATCAGCCACGCGTCTGGTGGTGCAGGCTGCGCCCGAAGCTGTCCCCGCGGCTGGTCGCGTGCAGGCGTGGGTCGTGGGGCCGGGCGTAGACCCCGACGGCACAGACGATGAGTCGCTTAAGCAGATTAACCGGATCAGCGCCGCCATCGAGTCGGATGATCCGTGCGTGATCGACGCGGGGGCGCTGTCGCTGTTCGACTACCCCAGGGCCGCACCGACGTTGTTGACCCCGCATGCCGGTGAATTGGCGCGGCTGCTCACCGCCTGGCCGGGCCATCAGGAAGTCACCCGCGAGCAAGTCGAAGCGGACCCCGTGGCGTGGGCGCACGCAGCCGCTCACGAAACGAGCGCGACCGTGTTACTCAAAGGGGCCACGACGGTCATCGCCGACCCGACGCCGGATACGCCGATCAGGGTGGCCTCGAGTGCCCCACCGTGGCTGGCCACTGCGGGTGCCGGTGACGTGCTTGCCGGTCTGTGCGGCACCCTGCTGGCGGCTGGCTTGTCGCCCCGAGATGCCGGCTCGCTGGCGGCCCTGGTGCACGGGGTCGCCGCCCACGAAAGTAACCCAGGCGGGCCAATCCGGGCGCTCCACGTGGCTCACCGCATACCCAAGACGGTGGCTCGCCTGCTGCAACGCAGCTAACGACAGCCCCCGTCAGTCTGTAGAGCGGGCGTGAGGTCTGAGTGCATGGAGCCAACGCCACCGTCTCGTGCCGACTCGACACCATCTGGCGCTATGCACCTACGGTCGCGGCGGGGACCTGTCTCAGCGACCGCGGTTCAGGGCGCTGGTGATGCCGCGCAGGGATGCGGTGACGATGTTGGCATCGATGCCGACGCCCCAACGGACCTCACCATCGATCGCACACTCGACGTATGCCGCAGCAACAGCATCGTCGCCTGAGGACAGGGCGTGCTCGGCGTAGTCCAACACCCGCACGTCGTGACCGATCTTCGACAGTGCCGCCACGAAGGCGTTGATCGGCCCGTTGCCGATGCCCTCGATAACCTGCTCGGCCCCCGCCGCAACAACGGTCGCGGAGATGATGTCCTTGCCGTTCTCGGCGGTGCGGGTGTCGACTTTGCGCAGCAGCACTGGGGCGGTGGGGACGATGTATTCGTTCTCGAAGGCCGCCCAGATTGCCGCTGCCGACATCTCGCCACCAGAGTTCTCGGTGTACCGCTGCACGACGCGACTGAACTCGATCTGCAACCGGCGCGGCAAGTCCAGGTGGTGCTCGGTGCGCATGATGTAGGCCACGCCGCCCTTGCCCGACTGGCTGTTGACCCGGATCACGGCTTCGTAGGAGCGGCCGACGTCCTTGGGGTCGATCGGCAGATAGGGCACGGCCCAGGCAAAGTCGTCGATGGGCGTCGAGGCAGCGGCGGCCTCGACCTGCAACGCATCCAGACCCTTCTTGATCGCGTCCTGGTGCGACCCAGAGAAGGCGGTAAACACCAGGTCACCGCCGTAGGGGTGGCGCTCGGGAACGGGCATCTGGTTGCAGTGCTCGACTGTGCGCCGGATCTCATCGATGTCGGAGAAGTCGATTTGCGGGTCGATGCCTTGGGAGAACAGGTTCATCCCCAGCGTCACCAAGCAGACGTTGCCGGTGCGCTCACCGTTGCCGAACAGGCAGCCCTCGATGCGGTCGGCTCCAGCCAGGTAGCCCAGTTCGGCAGCCGCCACCGCACAACCGCGGTCGTTGTGCGGGTGCAGCGACAGCACCACATGCTCGCGGTGGTGCAGGTGGTTGCTCATCCACTCGATGGAGTCGGCATACACGTTGGGGGTGGCCATCTCGACCGTGGCGGGCAGGTTGATGATCAGGGGACGTTCGGCCGTCGGCTCCAAGACCTCCATCACCTTGTTGCAGACCCGCACTGCGAACTCGAGCTCGGTGCCGGTGTAGGACTCGGGGGAGTACTCGTAGAACACCTCGGTATCGCCGTGCATCTGCTCTTCATACTTTTTGCAGAACCGCGCTCCAGTCACCGCGATGTCGATGATGCCGTCCATGTCGGTGTTGAAAACCACCTTGCGCTGCAGCGTGGAGGTCGAGTTGTAGAGGTGCACAATGGCCGCTTTGGCACCCTCGATGGACTCGTACGTCCGCTCGATCAGGTGCTCACGGGCCTGGGTCAGGACTTGGATGACGACATCGTCGGGGATGAGATCTTCGGTGATCAGCATCCGCACGAAGTCGAAGTCGGTCTGGCTAGCCGAGGGGAAGCCGACCTCGATCTCCTTGTAGCCCATCTTGACCAACAGCTCGAACATCCGCTTCTTGCGCTCTGGCGTCATCGGGTCGATGAGCGCCTGGTTGCCGTCACGCAGATCGACGGCGCACCAACGAGGGGCTTGCGTCATGGTCCTAGCGGGCCAGGTGCGACTGGGCAAATCGATGGGGGCAAAGGGCTCGTAACGGTTGAAGGGCATGCCGCTGGGCTGCTGGGGGTTGGTCTTGACGGTCACGATGGGGCTTCCTCACTGGGGATGTTTGGCGTCCGAGGCGCAGCAAACTCCGCAGCGAGTGCCGGACCTAGGAGGTCTCGCTGCGGCAGCTGAGGAGAAGCAGACGTGTCATCGAGCAAAAGAGTAACGCACATTGTCAGACAGCAGAAGAGACAACCGGCTTGTATGCAGGCCGCTTGGCTTCAAAGGCACTGATCGCGTCGGCGTGGCGCAGGGTCAGCGAGATGTCGTCGAAGCCGTTGGCCAAGCGCCACGCGACGTAGTCGTCGACGGCGAATCGAGCCACGACGTGCCCGGCCACAATGCGCCGGCTCTCCAGATCGACGGTGACCTGGCCGCCGGGCTCGTTCTCCAGGTATTTCCAGATCAGCTCGACGTCGTCCTGAGCGGTCTGAGCGCACAGCAGACCTTCTTTGCCGGAGTTGCCAGCAAAGATGTCGCCGAAGCGCGACGAGATGATCACCCGGAAGCCGTACTGCATCAGCGCCCAAACGGCGTGCTCACGCGAGGATCCGGTGCCGAAGTCGGGGGCCGCGACGAGCACAGACGAGTCGGCATACACCGGCTGGTTCAGGATGAACGACTCGTCCTCGCGCCACCGGGCAAAGAGGCCATCCTCGAAGCCCGTGCGGGCGACCCGCTTCAGGAACTGGGCGGGGATGATCTGGTCGGTGTCCACGTTGCTGCGGCGCAGGGGCACGCCGACGCCGGTGTGGGTGGTGAAGGCATCCATCAGTTGACCTCCCGTAGGTCGGCGAGAGGCAAAAGGTCGCTTGGAGATCCGAGGGTGCCGCGCACGGCGGTGGCGGCGGCGACGGCCGGAGAGACTAGGTGAGTGCGCGACTTGGCGCCTTGGCGGCCCTCGAAATTGCGGTTAGACGTGGAGGCGCAGCGTTGGTGGGGGGCCATCTGGTCGGGGTTCATGCCCAAACACATCGAGCAACCGGCCAGGCGCCATTCGGCCCCTGCGCCGATGAAGATCTGGTCCAGCCCCTCAGCTTCGGCCTGCAGGCGCACAGCGTGCGAGCCCGGCACCACGAGCATTTGCACGGTGGGGGCCACCGTGCGACCGCGCAGGACGTCGGCGGCGATCCGCAAATCCTCGATTCGACCGTTGGTGCAGGACCCGAGGAAGACCACGTCAACACCGATGTCGCGCATGGCGGTTCCAGGCTCGAGGTCCATGTAGGTCAGCGCGCGCTCGGCCGCGTCCTTGGCGTCTTCGTCTCCGATGTCGGCGGGGTCAGGCACGACGTCGCCCAACTGCACGGACTGGCCGGGGTTGGTGCCCCACGTCACATAAGGGGTCAGGGTGTTGGCGTCGAGGATGATCTCCGCGTCAAACACGGCATCGTCGTCGGTCCGCAACTCCCGCCACGCGGCAACGGCAGCGTCCCAATCGGCTCCGGTGGGGGCGTGCACGCGCCCCTCGACGTACTCAAAGGTGGTCTCGTCCGGGCCGACCATGCCTGCCCTAGCGCCAGCCTCGATGGACATGTTGCATATCGTGAGGCGGCCTTCCATCGACAGTGCCTCAATGGCGCTGCCGCGGTATTCCAAGACGTAGCCCTGACCTCCGCCGGTGCCGATGCGGTTGATCACGGCCAATATGATGTCTTTGGGGGATACGCCGGGTGACAGTTTGCCCTTAACGGTGATGGCCATCGTTTTGAAGGGCTTGAGCGGCAGGGTCTGCGTGGCCAACACGTGCTCGACCTCACTGGTGCCGATACCGAAGGCCAACGCGCCGAACGCGCCGTGGGTGGAGGTGTGCGAGTCGCCGCAGACGATCGTCATACCCGGTTGGGTGAGCCCGAGCTCTGGGCCGATCACGTGCACGATGCCCTGGCCCAAGGTGCCGCGGGCGTGGTGCACGATGCCGAACTCGGCGCAGTTAGTGCCGAGAGCTTCCAACTGGGTGCGCGAGGTCAGGTCGGTGACGGGGCCCAAGGTGGTTGGCACGTTGTGGTCTTCGGTGGCCAAGGTGAGGTCCGGGCGGCGCACAGGGCGACCTGCGGTCCGCAGACCTTCGAATGCTTGCGGGCTTGTCACTTCGTGGACGAGGTGAAGGTCGATATAGAGCAGGTCGGGCTCGCCTTCGACCTGTCGGACCAAGTGGCTGCTCCATAACTTCTCTGCCAGCGTGCTGCCCATCGACCTCTCCCGTTTTCCCTGTGATGATGTGAGCGAAACTGTATCCGCACCCTGCGTCATGCCCGATTCGTCGCCTCGCTCCAGGAGCCTGCTCACCGATGTCTGCCACCAGCGCCCCAAGAACGCACCGCCTTGCCATCATCCCAGGTGACGGAGTGGGGCCCGAGGTCAATGAGGGAGCCTTGACCGTGCTGGACGCCGCGCAGTCGGCCTTCGGCTTCAGCACCAAACGAGTCACCGTGCCGCTGGGGGCCGAACACTATATGGCGACGGGGGCGTTGCTGACCGATGAGCACATCACGACACTGCGGGCCCAGGACGCCATCATCTTCGGCGCGATCGGCAGCCCGAAGGTCACCCCGGGAGTGCTCGAGCGCGGCATCATCTTGGCGCTGCGCGCGGCTATGTCCCAAGCCATCAACCTGCGCCCGGTTCGCCTCTACCCAGGGGTCGAGAGCCCCATCGCTGGCCTCACACCCGAGCGTTGCGATGTAGTGGTCGTGCGGGAAAACACGGAGGGAGCGTATGCCGGCATGGGCAGCATGGTGCATCGCGGCACTCCCGCCGCGGTCGCCACCCAAGACTCCATCACCACGTGGTTTGCGTGCGAGCGGGCCGTTGAGTTCGCCTTCAAACTGGCGATGCAGCGCTCTAAGAAGGTGACGCTCTGCCACAAGACCAACGTGCTGGTGCAGTCCGGAGCCTTGTGGCTGGCGGTGATGGACGAGGTGTCGGCCCGCTACCCCGAGGTCGAAACCGACTACGTGCACGTCGACGCCATGTGCATGCACCTGCCGGTTCGACCCGAACGCTTCGACGTGGTGGTGACTGACAACCTCTTCGGCGACATCGTCACCGACCTGGGGGCGGTCCTGCAGGGAGGATTGGGCGTCGCCGCCAGCGGCAACCTCAACATTGACGGCACCGGGACGTCGATGTTCGAGCCGATCCACGGCTCGGCACCGGACATTGCCGGGCGCGGGTGGGCCAACCCGGCGGGTGCGGTCCTTTCCCTCGCGCTGGGCTTAGCGACGCTGGGGGAGGCCGAGGCATCCGTCGCTATCGAGGCTGCAACGGTCAGCGTGCTGGGCGAAATGCCCGGGATGGCCGGGGCTGAGATGGGCGCGAGCACGCAAGAGATCGCGCAACGCATCGCCGACCGACTCGATGCTCCGTCCGTCGCTGCAACCGGCGATACAGACCCAGCCTCTCCCGACCCGACGTCGCTGATGACCCAACTGGCGGCCGTCTTCACCAACCCCATCCCCTCAGGAAGGCCATCAGCATGAGCGAACGTAAGCCTGACTTTGACGCCTCGATCCACTCAGCCTGGGCCACCATCGACCTTGACGCCATCGAGCACAACGTCGGCGTGCTCAAGGGGCTAGCAGGGTCCGCAGCACTCATGGCCGTGGTCAAGGCAGACGCCTACGGCCATGGGCTCGTCCCGAGTGCACAAGCGGCCGTCCGAGGCGGGGCCGACTGGCTCGGGACCGCCCAACTAGGGGAAGCGCTCGCGCTGCGCGAGGCCGGGGTTCGCGCGCCGCTGCTGACCTGGCTGCATACTCGCGGGGCTGATTTTGGCCGAGCCATTGCCGCCGACATCGAGATCGGAGTGTCGGCTCCCTGGGCGCTCGAGGAAGTCCAGGCTGCCGCCCAGGCACGTGGCGTGACCGCCCGCATACAACTCAAAGCGGACACGGGCCTGGGACGCAACGGCGCATACACCGCCAGCGACGACTGGGCGGACCTGGTGCGGTCCGCGGCCAGGGCGCAGGCCGAGGGTGCGGTGCAGGTCACCGGCATCTTCACCCACTTCGCGTATGCAGACTCGCCCAACCATCCGACCGTCCGGGCCCAAGAAGAAGCCTTCGCGAACGCTGTGGCGCTCGCCGAACGCGAGGGGCTCCGCTCACTGGTGCGGCATATGTCGAATTCTGCGGCGACCCTGACCAACCCAGGGGCCGCGTGGGACATGGTGCGCCCTGGCCTGGCCGTCTTCGGCCTGTCCCCGGTGCCCGACGTCGGTGACAGTGCCCACTTCGACCTCATCCCGGCCATGAGCGTTACTGCCCGAGCCGCCACGGTGAAACGGGTGCCGGCAGGCCAAGGTGTCTCCTACGGGCATTCGTTCACGACGGCGCGTCCCACCACCTTGGTTGACGTGCCGGTGGGCTACTCCGACGGTCTGCCCAGGCACGCCTCCAACGCCATCGAGGTGCTCGTCGGTGGTCAGCGGGCACCTATCGCGGGGCGGGTCTGCATGGATCAGTTCGTCATCGACGCAACCGGTATCGACGTCCAAGCAGGAGACGAAATCACCCTCTTCGGGTCGGGCGCTCAGGGTGAGCCCACCGCGCAGGAGTGGGCCGTCGCGATCGGCACGATCGACTATGAGATTGTGACCAGATTCGGCCCGTGTTTGCCAAGGATCTACCGCGGCGGATCCGAGAGCACGAGTGGCGCAACAAAGGAGAAATGACTGATGCCCAAGCCCAAACGTTCCGTTGAGACGCGTGACGTTATAGCACGCGATGGCGTGCGGCTGCATACCCGGATCGAGTCGTCCCAGGTGGTCGCCGAGAGGCACGACGATCGTCCGGTGCTGGTGTTTTGCCACGGCTATTCGCTCGACCGTCGCTCATGGAGTTTCCAGCGGGCCGCGTGTGTCGCAGCTGGCTACCGGGTGCTGACGTGGGATCACCGCGGGCACGGTAGGTCCGGCAAGGGCAGCTCGCGAAGCTACACCATCGATCAGCTCGGCAGTGACCTCGCGTGCGTTCTCGACCAAGCAGTGCCGGAGGGACCGTTGGCGTTGATCGGGCACTCCATGGGCGGGATGGCAATCATGGCGCTGGCCGATTCCCACCCGCAGGTGGTGGCTGAGCGGGTAGCGGCCGTGGCGTTCATCAGCAGTAGTGGCGGAGACATGGACCGGGTCAACTGGGGCTTAGGCACCCTGCTGGGCGTGGCCGTCAACAGGATGGGGCCGGGAGCCGCCAACGCGTTTGCGCCGTATCAGGACTTTATCGAGTCCGCCTGGAACCGTATGCCGTGGATGGGCAACACGATGGTCGCGGCCTCATCTTTCGGCTCCAGGGTGTCCCGATCAACGGCGCAGTTGACCCAGAGGATGATGGTCGAGACCGATTTCAGGGTGATCTCCGAGTTCGCGCCGACGCTGCAGGAGCACGACAAGACGGAGAGCCTCCACGCTTTCGCCCACGTCCCGGGGCTGGTCTTGGTCGGGGACCGTGACGTGCTGACGCCTCCTGAGCGCAGCGCAGCCCTGGCGGACCAGCTGCCGTTGGCGGAGCACGTTTTAGTGACGCGAGGTGGCCACAACATCATGCTGGAGCATCCCGAGCTGGTCACGGACCACCTGATATCCCTGCTCGAGCGGGCCGCTGGGCACCCGACGAAGCCGATGGGGGGCATCAGGATCAGGAGCGTCGATGTCCGGCCTGGACGCGGCAACTTCGCCATCACCCTGGGCTCACCCGAATGACGTCTTGGCGAGGGTTGCTCAGCTCGGCACCGGATGCTCAGGCGTTCGGCGCTGCCTTGGGTGCCTTGCTCGAAGCCGGAGACCTCCTGGTGCTCAATGGTCCGTTGGGGGCAGGCAAAACCACGCTGACGCAGGGGCTGGCTGGCGGGATGGGGGTGCGTGGCCCGATCACCTCGCCCACCTTCGTCATCGCCCGGGTGCACCCTTCCCTCGTGGATGGCCCGAAGCTGGTGCACGTCGATGCCTACCGCCTTGGAGGGAGCGCGGAGCTGGACGACCTCGACCTCGACACCGAGTTCGAGCAAGCCGTTACCGTCGTCGAGTGGGGGGCAGGTCTGGCCGAGAGCCTGGGAGAAAACAGGCTAGAGATCACCCTGAGTCCGAGCTCCGACGGATCTCGACAGGTTGCGATAGTCGGGGTGGGTCAGCGCTGGGTTGATGCTGACACGTTTGTGCCACTGGCTCGATGGTGTGACTCCGGCGAGGAGCACGACATCTCATGACGAGCACAACCGCTGGGCGCATCGTGGTGGTGTGCACAGGAAACGTGTGCCGCTCTCCTTATATCGAGCACCTGCTGCGTCGTGAGCTCGATCAGGTATGGGGACAGGGCCGCATCATCGTGGGCAGCGCCGGGACTCACGACTTGGTGGGGCAACCCATTGATCCGGGGTCTGCCGCCCAGTTGGGTCGACGCGGCGAGAGCGCAGCCGACTTTCGTGCGCGGCGTCTGAGCGCGGGAGACATCGCCGACGCAGATCTGGTGATCACCGCAACACGTGAGCACCGCTCAGCAGTGGTGCGCATGTCTCCCACCTCTCTGCGTCGGACGGCGACGTCCGCCGAGGTGGCGTTGGCGGCCGACGTGGTGCCAACGATGGAGGGTGCCGTCCTGGACCTATCGGCCGCGTTCCGAGGAGTTGCGGCCGCGATCGTGGCTCACCGTCCGGCATTGGTCGAACTACCGTCGCAGCAGTTGGACCTCGACGACCCGTACGGCCTCGACGCGACGGCCTATGCGCAGATGTCTGAGGATGTCGACCGGTGGCTGCCGCGCGTGGTCAGCGCACTGTCCCCCAACGACGCCGTGGGGGGGTAAGTGCCACGGCCATGATGGAGGTCACCGGCACGGGCCCGATGGTCCACGAATCGACTTGACCGCTCGCGGCCTGATTGTCCGATTCGATCCACGCTCGGCCATCGGCCTCGTAGTGCATCAGTCGTTTCACCGCCAGGGGCCGGGCGTTCCCGTTCGCGTCGGGCGGCAACGCGACGATGACGAGAGCGCCCGGGCGGGCACGAGCGGCATACCTCACCGCAATCAGTTGGCCGTCGCGGAGGGTTGGCTTCATGGAATCGCCCCGGACCCTCGCCAAGCCGAGTCGCGGCAGAGACACCCGGGGGAGCCTCAGTTGCGGGGCTCGCCTGGCTGGTGCACGTGGTCGGGGATGTGCTCCACCACGCCACCTTCCTCTTCCTCGGCCGTGACGCGGCTGAGGAAGTCCTTGGTCCGCTGGTGCTGCGGATTGACCAGCACCTCGCCGGGTGGCCCGACCTCGACCACCACGCCACCGTCCATGAACACGACCTCGTCGGCGACTTCACGCGCGAACGACATTTCGTGGGTCACCACGATCATGGTCATGCCCGACTTCGCGAGGTCGCGCATGACCGCCAGCACATCGCCGACGAGCTCGGGGTCCAGCGCAGACGTCGGCTCGTCGAACAGCATGAGCTTCGGCGACATGGCCAAGGCCCGGGCAATAGCGACCCGCTGCTGCTGCCCTCCCGACAACTGGTTGGGGTATGCCGCAGCCTTGTCGCCGAGGCCGACCTGCTCCAGCAGGACGAGGGCCTCCGCCTGGACCTCTTTACGCTTGCGTCCTTGCACCATGACCGGTGCCTCGCAGATGTTCTCCAAAACCGTCTTGTGGGGGAAGAGGTTGAATTTCTGAAAGACCATCCCGATCTCGCGGCGCTGGGCGGCCATCTTCTTGTCGGTCAGCGTCTGCAGTTTCCCGGCCTTGTCTTCGTAGCCCATGAGGTCACCGTCGACGTAGATTCGCCCACCGTCAATGGTCTCTAGTTGATTGATGCACCGCAGGAACGTCGTCTTACCGGATCCGGAAGGCCCGAGCAGCGTGACGACCTGTCCGGCGTAGACCGAGAGGTCAATTCCTTTCAGGACCTCGTTGTCGCCGAACGACTTACTGACGTTAATTGCGTTAACGAGGGGCTCGCTCATGCTGGGTCCTTTACGGTCAGATCGAGTTCATTGTTTGGGGGCGCCGTAGAGGCGCTCTGGCGTGCGCCATACCCCTTGTTGAACTGTTTCTCAAGGAAGTATTGGCCGACCATCAGCACGGACCCGACGATGAGATACCACAAACACGCGGCCGTGAGGTAAGGAAAAATCTTGAAGGTGCTTGCGCCTATTTGTCTGAGTTGAAAGAACAATTCGTTGCTGACCGGGACGGCGATGAGCAACGACGTGTCCTTCACCATGGACATCAGTTCGTTGCCCGTCGGCGGCACAATCACCCGCATGGCCTGCGGGAGTACGATGCGCCGCATTGTTTTGGTGGGGGTCATGCCCAGTGCTTGAGCAGCCTCGCGCTGCCCATCATCAACCGAGGTGATACCCGCGCGCGCGATTTCGGCCATGTAGGCCGCCTCGCTTAGTCCCAAACCAATCGCTCCACCGGTCACCCCGACGAACACCGTGTTCGCGTCGAGCGTCAAAAACCGAAAGTCGCCATCGAGGCCCGTCAGATCGAAGAACACATGGTCAAACGGAATCCCGAAGTCCATGCCGCCGACGAAGAGAACCCCCAGGTTGCCCATGATGGTGAGGAGAACCAACCGGGGGACACCTCGGAAGAACCAAATGAAGGCGAAGGCCACGTAGGAGAGCACGGGGTTTGGCGACAATCTCATGACCGCCATTGCGACGCCGAGGGTGACGCCGATGATCATGGCTAATACGGTCACCCAGAGGGTGCCGATGAGTAGGCCCTTGAGCACCGGCGGTCGAGTCATGAAGTCAAGAACTTTTGGCCACTCGAAAGCGTCGTTGGTGATGAGCATATTGACGAACATCGCCACGAGCACGGCGATGAATGCAACGGCAACCCACCGCCCAGGATGCCGCACCGGGGCGGCGTCGATCATGCCTGGGCGTTCACCCCCGGGCGATGGGTTGTTGCTCACGGGTTAACAGCGAAATCGTTAATCGCACCGTCTTTTTGACCCCACGCGTCGAGGGCTGCTTCGTAGCCGCCGTCTTCGCCAAGGGCAGTAAGCGCCGCTGCAATGGCGTCGGCCAACTCCATGTCGTCCTTGGGGATCACGTAGCCGTAGGGGGCCGCGTCGTACACTTCACCCACGGTCTCGATCGAGTCGCCGACCTGCTGGACGGCGTACGACACGACCGGGGAGTCGGCCAGCATCGCGTCCGCCTTGCCCGAGGCCAGGGCTGATGTTGCCTCGTCCTGACCGCCGTACTGCTGAACCGTCAGCGGGGTGCCCGCGTCATCGCACGCCTTGACCTTCGGCGGAAGATCCTCGAGGTCCTGGACGGTGTTGGCCTGCACCGCGACGGTCAAGCCACAAGGGGAGTCGGGGTCGACCGCCTTGGGGTTGCCTGAGGCAACCGCCCACTGGGTCCCAGCGTTAAAGTAACTGACCATATTGACTTCGGCCTTGCGCTCTTCGTTAATCGTGAAGCTAGATACGCCGACGTCGTATTTGTCGCTGTTGACCCCAGCAATAATTGTGCCGAAGTCTGCGCTCTGGTATTCGGCGGTGAGTCCGAGTTCTGTTGCTACGGCGTCGAAGAGGTCGACATCGAGACCGATGATGGTGGAGCCGTCCTCGTCAAAGAACTCATTGGGTGCGTACGTAGCGTCGGTGCCGACGCGCAGCACGCCCGCATCTTTGATGTCTTGAGGCACCATCGCGGCGGCTTCGCTCGTCGCGCCATCGCCGGTCGAGGCCGCTGACTCCGACCCCGCGTCGTCGGGAGCGGCGGCGGGCTCTTCGGCCTCGGACCCGCAAGCGGCCAAGGTCAGGGTCAGCGCGGCCATTGTGGCTGTTGTGGCCAGCCAGGGAGTAGTACGACGTGTCATCGTGAAGCCTTTCGATCAGGGGGCAGTGAGGGTCATCGTGCCACCGCAGGGCGTGAAACCCAGCGACCTTTACCATTTCTTGACCATTCAATCGTTGTCCCGCCCTCGGGAGCGGGCCAACTCACAGGGCAAAAGTGCGCGAAAAGTATGGATTTGGTGGACTCCAGGCCGGTTTTATGTCTACAGTAGGTAAAAAGTTGGTCAACATCACTGGGGATGCTGGTCCACGGTAAACGCTCCTCCGAGGCAGCACGAGCAAGGAACGACATGACCACCATTCTTGAGCCACATGCATTTGTGAGCGGCCTGACACAGACAGACAAAGTTGATGAATCGATTAGTCGCACAACGTATTTTGTGCTGCCTAATGCGTCGGGCGACCAACAAACCCCCATCGCACCTCGCCCCACGAGGCCGCACCGGGCCCGCCACTATCTTCAGACTTACCTTCGTTCTTTGTTCCTTATTGACTTATGCGTGGTTTTAATTGCGGTAGCCGTAGCTCAAATTGGCCGCTTTGGTCTCGAATCCACACAGGTTAGGTTCGACAAGTCCTCCGGATCGCTTGCCTACTGGGTGGTTTCTGTTGCGCTAGTAGTGGGTTGGTTGTTGATGCTTCATCTTCAAGAGGCTTACGACGGGCGTCTCAGCGGTCATGGAATCCAGGAATACCGAGCCGTTTTTTCGGCGTCGATGAGCCTGTTCTCCGTTTTGGCCATCGTTTCCTTTGCGTTCCGCATGGACTTCGCCCGTGGCTACGTCATCATCGCCTTCCCGCTGGGCACTGTTCTGCTGCTGCTCGGCCGTTGGGGTGCACGTCGGTGGTTGGTGCGCCAGCGAGGCAATGGCCTGCTGGCCGATCGTGTCCTTTTGATCGGCGACCGCGCGGGCCTTTCGACTCTGGTCAGCGCTCTGCACCGCACCCCTAGCGCGGGTTACAACGTCATCGGCGCGTGCATTGACGACGCGAAGGGCAGTCGCATCGGCGGCATCCCCGTGGTCGGCGGTAGTGAAGATGCCGTTGTCAAGGCCTTGGACTTGGACGTCGATGTGGTGGCTGTCTCTTCATCCGCCGCACTGGGCACTGACGGGCTTCGCCGTTTGGGTTGGGCCCTTGAGGGCACCGATATTGACTTAGTTGTCGCCCCCGGGATCATGGATGTCGCAGGACCGCGGGTTAAGACTCGACCCGTGCAAGGCCTTCCGCTGCTGCACGTCGAGGCACCCACCTTCGCTGGCCCCCAACTCATCTTCAAGCGCATAGTGGACCGAGTCGGTGCCACCCTCGGCACGATCATGATTGCCCCCCTCCTGGGTTTGCTCGCCGCTCTCATTTACCTCGAAGACCGCGGCCCCGTCCTGTTCACGCAAGAGCGGATCGGCCGCGATGGACGCCCCTTCAAGCTGGTCAAGTTTCGCAGCATGGCCATCGACGCCGAAGAGCGCCTGGCTGAGTTGATGGCCGCTAACGAGGGCGCAGGTCCCCTGTTCAAGATGAAGGAAGACCCTCGCGTCACCCGGATCGGTGCGATCATCCGCAAGTTCAGCCTCGACGAATTGCCCCAACTGCTGAACGTCGTGCGAGGTGAAATGTCCCTTGTGGGCCCCCGCCCGCCGCTGCCCCGTGAGGTCGCGGAGTACGAACACGACACGCACCGCCGGTTGCTGGTGAAGCCTGGGATGACCGGTTTGTGGCAGATCAGCGGTCGTAGCGACCTCGCCTGGGAAGAAGCGGTGCGCCTCGACCTCTACTACGTCGAGAACTGGAGCCCGTTGCTAGACCTCATGATCCTTTGGCGCACCTTCCAGGTCGTGATCAATCCCGACAAGGCTGGCGCGTACTAGGCCCACCAGCCGGGCAGTAGGGTTCGGCGGGTGAGTGTCGAAAGCCCCTGGAACCCAGCTGATCGCGACGACTGCGATATCGACGTTGCCTACCTGGGGCCACGCGGCACCTTTACCGAGCAAGCTGCAACCGCTCTAGCCCCCGCGCGCGGCACGACGGTCCCGGCACTGACCATCCAAGACACGCTGGCCATGGTGCTCAGCGGTCGTGCGCATACCGCCGTCGTGCCCTTTGAGAACTCAGTCGAGGGATCGGTGTCGGTCACCTTGGACGCACTCATTCACGGTGCCCCGTTGGTGATCGTGGCCGAGGCTCACGTGGCCGTTCGATTTGCCATCTTGGCCAACGAGGGATTCTCGCTGGCCCAGATCCGTCGCGTCGCAACGCATCCCCACGCCGCCGCGCAAGCTCGTGGGTGGCTCGCGGCGAACCTGCCAGACGCAGAAGTTCTGCCCGAGACGTCTACCGCCCGAGCTGCCGAGCTGGTTGCCTCAGGCGTCTACGACGCAGCGATCGCCTCCACCTTGGCGGCCCCCCGATTCGGGTTGCACGTGCTGACTGACGACATTTCCGACCGCCCCGGAGCAGTGACGCGCTTCGTTCAGCTTTCTCGACCGACGGCACCACCTGCGCTCACGGGGGCAGACACGACCACACTCGTGGCCTTCTTGTCCCGCAACCACCCTGGTGCTCTGTTGCAATTGCTCGAGCAGTTCGCGACCCGGGGAGTAGACCTGACTCGGTTGGAAAGCCGCCCGACCGGTGAGGCGTTGGGTCAGTACTGCTTTGCCATCGAGGCCAATGGCCACATCAGTGAGCCACGGATGGCTGAGGCGCTGACTGGCCTGCGCCGCAGCTGCGCGGACGTGCGTTACTTCGGGAGTTACCCCCGAGCCGACGGTGCTGAGCATCCGGTGTCCGCTCAAGCCAGCGAGACGGCATACGTGCACGCCCGCGAGTGGGTCGCCTCGCTCACGCGCGGCGACTGATCACCCGCCGAGAACTATCCGCTGCGGGCACGGCCCTGCGTCAGGCGTCGAGCTGGAGCCACTGCTGCCAACCGTAGTGCAGCACAAGCCAAGCGATCAGACCGTAGCCCGCCTGGCCCGGGTGGATCCCGTCGCCCGCGCCGAGGTCGCTGATCCATTGGTCGTGGTGCTGAAGGGGAGTGAAGCAGTCAACGAAAGGCACCCCGCGGCGGTCGCACACGTCTGCCTGGGCGGCCGACAGCGTGGCCAGGCGGGTATTCAGCTCGGGGTCCAGCGTCGGTGGAGGGCCCACCACGAACGTCGCGATGCCCGAGGTGGTCGCCTCGTCGAGCACATTGGCCAAGTTCAACCGCGACCGTGCGGTGCTCACCCCGGAGGGCACGTCGTGTGCGCCCACCCCGATCACTAAGCGACGCTCTGCGCGCCCGGCCCAGCGGGGGCCGCACTCGATGCGCCATCGGGCCATGACGTCAGCACTGGTCTGGTTGCGGACACCCAGGTTGTATGCCGTGAGGTCGGCGTCGTGGGTCGTGGTGCGTCCCACGACCCGGGAGACCCACCCCAAAGCCTTGGGGTCTCCGTAGCCAGCGACGAATCCGTCTCCGGCAAAGCACACACCGATGTCGCGTGGGCCGTCACTGACGCCAAACTCGGCGCTCGGCGTGAACTCCACGGCCGATTCTTGCGATCCCGGTGTCACGAAGACTGACCTCTCTGTTGTGCGCATGAAATGGACTGTGCTGACCCTAACGCGGGCCAAAGGTGCGGACGTACGGTCACGAATCGCTCGGACGAGGGGTGTCCAGATCTTTGTGCCAGGACTGGGTGACGTACTTCGTGGCCCACCCCATGGACGTATAGAGGCCGTCGGCGCCGGTCGGTGAGTCGGCGTCGACCTCCAGGCCGACCCGGTCACGCCCGCGCTCGGCAGCGTCAGCGATCACCGTGTGCAAGAGGGCCTTGGCCACCCCTCGGCCACGTGCATCTCGGCTCACCCCGATGTACTCGACGTAGGAACCGTCCGGCTGCGGGGCCCCGTTGGCGTCGACGCGTCCGGTAGTGGGCACCCCTACGAGAGCACCTGCGGATTTCCCGTCGACGGTCGCGATCCACCAGTGGTCCCATTGGTGCGCCGGGTCCTCGCGGAGCCGACCCACGAACTCGTCGAAGGTTTCTCGATAGGAGTTGAAATGGTCGGCGAAGGAGGTTTCGAGGATGGTGTGCACGTCACGCAGATCCTGCTCCTGCGGCATACCCCCGGCGTCGTCTCGGCGCACCCGGCGAACGACAACGCCCTTGCGGAGTTGCTGCGGCGCTGCCTCAGCAGCCTCGACGGGACGCGACATCTGCCACCAGTGACGCACTAGGTCAAACCCAGCGTCGCGGAGCCACCGTTGTTGCCGCTCGTCTTCGGCGAATGCCCCCGAATCCATGTGCGACTGCACAGCCCGAGAGTCGGTGATGCGGGTGGCAAAGCGTAGAGCGACCGCATAGCACCGCGCAGCCACGAGGTCGGCGATCTCGTCCACGAGGTCGGGATCTACGGTGACCCCGACCAGAACCCGTCCGGCAGCACGATCGTGACACGTGACCCACGCGCGAGCCTTGCTCTCGGGGTCACGCATCATCAGATGTGTCCTTGTGCGCGCACCACGGCCCGTCACTTCCGCCGAGACATTCTCACTATCCGCGCCGGGGAAGCCTCTAGCCTCACGCTCATGGCGACGCAGCAAAGCCGTGAGATCGTCGACGTCACCAGCCTCGGGGGTGTATTCAACCCACCCTGTGGGTAGCGGCGGAAGCGGCACTGGACCGTCCGGTATCGCAGGGGGCGCTGCGGTCACCGAGCGAAAGCCGCTTTGAAAAGGTCTGCCTGCTCCACGGCGTGCACCTTGGCGGAGCCAGCGGCGGGGGAGGCGGCGGCGGCACGTGAGACCACCTCGATACGGCGCTCCTCACCTTCCAGGGCGAGCTCTTCCGGCAAGTTCAGAGCCATAAACGGCCAGGCACCTTGGTTCTTCGGCTCGTTTTGCACCCAGCGCACGGCAGCGTTCGGATAGGCACTCAGCATGGAGGCGAGCTGCTCGACCGGCGCGGGATACAGTTGCTCGACAGCGAGAACGACCGTGTGCTCGTCCTCGAGCTTGGCTCGCTCCTCGCGCAGGTCGTGGACCAGCTTCGAGGAGGCCAGCAAGACCACATCCACGGCGGCCCTGTCGAAACTCTCGGCCTGACGATCGGCCAGCACGGGCTCGAAGACGCCGGTGGTGAAGTCCGCGGGGTCGCTGCTGGCGGATTTCTGGCGGAGCATTCCCTTCGGGGTGAACACGATCAGCGGCTTGCGCGGCCGAGCGTGTGCTTGGCGACGCAGAAGGTGGAAGTAGGACGCGGGCGTGGACGGGTAGGCGACGATCATGTTGTCTTCGGCGCACATCTGCAGGAAGCGCTCGATACGGGCGGACGAGTGGTCCGGTCCCTGGCCTTCGTAGCCGTGCGGAAGCAGCAGTACTACTGAGGAACGTTGTCCCCACTTCTGCTCGGAAGAGGAGATGAACTCATCCATGATGGTCTGCGCACCGTTGACGAAGTCGCCGAACTGCGCTTCCCACATCACCAGGGCATCGGGGCGCTCGACCGAGTACCCGTACTCGAAGCCCATCGCCGCAAACTCGCTTAGCAGCGAATCGTAGATCCAGAACTTGGCCTGATCCTTGGACAGATTCAGCAACGGGCCCCACTCGTCCGCGTTGACCTTGTCGGTGAGGACCGCGTGCCGCTGCACGAAGGTGCCGCGGCGCGTGTCCTGACCGGACATGCGGATCGGGATGCCCTCCATCAACAACGAGCCGATGGCGATTAATTCACCCATCGCCCAGTCCACGCCACCCTTACGCGTCATGTCCTGACGGCGCTGCATCAGCTGCGCCAGCTTGGGGTGGACCGTGAAGCCCTCGGGCGTGTTGACGAACGCATCACCGATGTGCTCGAGGTGCTCGGTGCTGATGGCACTCGTGAACTCCGATCCCTCTGCCTGCTCGTCCTGTTCTTGAGCGCCGGGAGGGTTCAACCGCTCCGGCGGGGCGTTGTCCTTCAGGGCTGCCTTGGTCTCGGTGAAAACCTGCTCTAACTGGCGTTGGTAGTCGCGCAGCGCTGCCTCGGCATCGTCGACCGTGATGTCGCCACGGCCGATGAGGGACTCGGTGTAGAGCTTGCGGACCGAGCGCTTGTTCTCGATGAGCTCGTACATCAGCGGCTGCGTCATCGAGGGGTCATCGCCCTCGTTGTGACCACGCCTGCGGTAGCAGACCATGTCGATGACGACGTCCTTGTGGAAGTCCTTGCGGAACTCATAGGCGAGCTCAGCCACGCGCACACAGGCCTCGGGGTCGTCTCCGTTGACGTGGAAGATGGGAGCTTGAACCATCCTGGCCACGTCGGTGCAGTACACCGAGGAACGTAACGCAAACGGGCTGGTGGTGAAGCCGACCTGGTTGTTGATGATGACGTGGATGGTGCCGCCGGTGCGATATCCACGCAACTGCGAAAGGTTGAGGGTCTCAGCAACGACTCCCTGACCGGCGAAGGCCGCATCTCCGTGCATCAGCACGGGCAGCACGCTGAAGGTCTCACCGGGAAGGTTAAGGCGGTCTTGCTTGGCACGAACGATGCCCTCGAGCACAGGGTTGACAGCTTCGAGGTGCGAAGGGTTCGCGGCGAGATACACGGCCGTTTTCTTGCCGCTCTCACCGGTGAATTCACCCTCGGTGCCGAGGTGGTACTTCACGTCGCCAGAGCCCTGGACCGACTTGGGGTCTTGCTTGCCTTCGAACTCGCGGAAGATTTGGCCGTACGACTTGCCCGCGAGGTTGGCGAGCACGTTGAGCCGGCCACGGTGCGGCATACCGATGCAGACTTCGTCGAGATCGTCTTCGGCGGCAGCATTCAAAATGCGGTCCATCAGTGCGATGACGGACTCGCCGCCCTCCAGGCTGAACCGCTTTTGCCCGACGAACTTGGTTTGCAGGAAGGTTTCGAACGCCTCTGCCGCGTTGAGCCGACGCAAGATGCGCAACTGCTCATCCGGCGAGGCCTTCTGGTAGGGGATCTCGATGCGCTTCTGGATCCATTGGCGTTGGTCGGGGTCCTGGATGTGCATGTATTCGAGGCCGACCGTGCGGCAGTAGGAGTCACGCAAGATGCCGAGGATGCGGCGCAACGTGAGGCGGGGCTTTCCGCCGAAGCCTCCGGTGGCGAAGTCGCGCTCTAGATCCCACAGGGTCAGACCGTGGTTGGTGATGTCGAGGTCGAAGTGCTCCCGCTGGCGGTATTCCAACGGGTCGGTGTCGGCCATTAAGTGACCGCGCACACGGTAGGCGTGGATCAACTCTTGGACGCGCGAGGTCTTGGAAACGTCGTCTTCGTGGGAGGCGGACACATCTGAGGACCAAGGGATCGCGTGGTAGGGGATGCGAAGCGAGGTGAAGATGTCGTCATAGAAACCGTTCTCGCCGAGCAGATTGGCGTGCATGATCTTCAAAAACTCGCCGGACTGAGCACCTTGAATGATGCGGTGGTCGTAGGTCGAGGTCAGCGTCAGCACCTTACTGACCGCGTTGTCGGCGATCCGCTTGGCGCTCGCCCCCTGCCATTCGGCGGGGTAGTCCAGCGCACCGACGCCGACGATGGCGCCCTGACCCTGCATCAGGCGAGGCACCGAATGCACCGTGCCGATGCCGCCCGGGTTGGTGAGCGAGACCGAGATTCCCTGGAAGTCCTCGATCGTGAGCTTGTTGTCGCGGGCCTTGCGGACAACGTCCTCGTATGCCGCCCAGAAGTTGTGGAAGTCCATGCCTTCGCAACTCTTGATCCCCGGCACGAGCAACTGACGCGAACCGTCCGGCTTCGGGACATCGATCGCTAAACCGATGTTGATATGGGACGGCGTGACGAGCACGGGCTTACCGTCTTGCTCGGCAAAGCCGTTGTTCATCTGCGGCATGGCCTCCAGTGCCTTCACCATGGCGTATCCGATGAGGTGCGTGAACGACACTTTGCCACCGCGACTACGGGCCAAGTGGTTGTTGATTACGGTGCGGTTGTCGATGAGCAGCTTTGCGGGCAGCGAGCGGACGCTGGTGGCGGTCGGCACGCTAAGGCTGGCCTCCATATTGGAGACCACGCGAGCGCTGGCTCCACGCAGAGGTTGCGTTGCCGCCTCACCCTGGGGTGCCACATTTTTGCGGGCCGGGGCATCACGAGGAGTCGGGGACGATTCCTTCTTTGCGGGCTTCTCGGCAGCTTTCGCTGCGGGAGCGCTGGAGTCGCTTGGCTTCTTCTCTACCTCTGGCTTCGGCGCGGCAGCACCCGCTTCGGACCGGGGTGCAGCCTTGGTCGGAGCCTCTTCGGGCCCGGGTGTGGACTTGGCCGATGCCGCTGGCTGTGCGGCCTTGGTCGCCGCTGCCTGCTTGCCCTGAGGTGTGTCGCCGTTCGTGTTGTCCGGGGTATAGGTCTCGAACAGTTCACGCCACTGAGGGCTGACCGAGTCGGCGTCCTCGAGGTACAGCTCGTATTGCTCTTCGACGAGCCAGTCATTGGCCCCGAAGTCGGTGTCACCCTGACTGGCTGGGGATTGAGCGCTCTTACTGGCGGGAGCAGACACGGCGTTTACGCCTCTTCCTAAACTGAGTGAGCCTGAAGTGATCGACTCAGCCTAGCCCTGTCGGCGAGCCACGTCATGGACCCACGCTGCCCCAATCGCCCAAATCGGCCTTGTAGCGCGACCACTGCCTCAGCCGATATCGCGTGAGCGGGTCAGCAAAAGTCCGATCAGGGCCATGGCGGCGGCGTAGGCAAGCAAGACGCCGGCGCCAGCAGCCCATCCCAAGGGCTCAGCTGGGCCACCCAACGCTCCCCTGACGGCGTCGTTGGCGCCCGTAAAGACGTCAAGCGTCGCCGCAGTGACTTGCGAGGGGAAATAGCGCGCCAGATCCTGCCCCCAACTGACGAAGGTCAGCCCAAAGCCAGCGAGTGGCTCCAAGATCCAGGCCACGGCGATGGCCAGACAGAGTGCGGCGACTTGGTTGGGGATTAACACACCCACGCCCAGACCGATGAGGGTCCACAGCGCGAGCACGAGAATCATGAGCAGGAGGGTCTTGGTCAGTTCAGGCGCGTCGGGATACATCGCCAGTCCTGCGGAGTTCAAGATGATTCCGCCGCCGATCACTGCCCCCAGGACGTGCACGACGCCGCTTACGGCGGCGATGAGGGACAGCGCAACGACTTTGGCTCCGATCACGCGTGACCGCTTCGGGGTCGCCAAAAAGGTGCCAGTGACCGTGGAGTGTCGGTACTCCTGGCCGATGCACAGCACGCCGATGACCAGGGCCAGCAGGTAGCCGAACTGAATCGCGGACGTGTAGATCACGCGGGCCAGCAACAGGGGCGGTGCGACGTCAGCGAGCTCCACCCCGTCGAGGATGTCGCCGTAGACAAAGAGAGCGCCGAACAACGCAGAAAAGCCGATGCCGATCAGAAACATGCCCAGGGTGAGCCCCCAGGCCGTGCGAGTGCTGACGTATTTCAACACCTCGGAGCGAACGAGATTGATCATGAGTTCTCCCTGTTTCGGTCCGAGTTCTCGGGGCTTTCGGTGAGTTGGAAGTAGAGCCTCTCCAAATCCGTGCGCAAGGCACGCAATTCGTGAATTGGCACCCCGCCCGCGTGGGCGGCCTCGCCGACGTGAGCCATGTCGGAGGTATGCGCCTCAACGACTCCCTCACCGTGATTTCCCTCGACCGTTCCGGATATGCCGCTGGCCCCTAGCGCTCGAATCATCGCAGCAGGGTCGGCGCTGCGCACCAACGTGGTGGTTTCCCCGTGCAACTCTTCGATCGTCCCCTGGCGGACGAGCCGCCCGTTGGCGATGATCACCACGTCGTCCACCGTCTGCTCCACCTCGCTGAGTAGGTGCGAGCTAATCAAAATGGTCTTGCCCTCGGCGGCCAGTGCTCGCAGCAAGCCGCGCAACCAGCGAATGCCCTCGGGGTCCAGGCCGTTCGCGGGCTCGTCGAGGATGAGCACCTGTGGATCGCCGAGCAGGGCAGCGGCCAACCCGAGACGTTGACGCATCCCCATGGAGTAGCCTCCGGCGCGTTTGCGGGCAGCGGCGGGTATGCCGACGAGTTCCAAGAGTTCATCTACCCGGCTGTCCGGGATTTTGTGCGTGGCGGCCATCACCCGTAGGTGATCGCGCCCGCTGCGGCCCGGGTGGAAGTTGGTCGCTTCCAAGGCCGCACCCACGACATTGAGCGGGGCTGGAAGCTCGGCATACCTCTTGCCCCCGATCAGGCCCACCCCAGCGGTCGGCTTGACCAGCCCCAGCAACATCCGCAGCGTCGTGGTCTTGCCCGCCCCGTTGGGACCCAAGAAGCCGGTGATCCGTCCCGGCTGCACCTCAAACGTCAGGTCGTCGACAGCGGCGAACTTTTTGAAGGCTTTAGCGAGACCCTGGATCTGAATGTCCGTGCCGGAGGTGGTCGGGGGGCTGCTCATGACGTCGAGTCAATCAGGTCCAGGCATCGCGGCGCATCAGCACAAAGGATGAAATCGCAGGCGAAGACGGGCAGCCGCAGTATCGCGGCATCGTCTTCACCATTTTTAGTGTGGTGTGAAAACCACCAACGAGTAGGGGCCGATGTCGAGGTGCCCGGTGCCATGGTCATCGATGACCATGTCGGGGGTTGCATGATCGCCAAACAGTGAGCTGTATGTCGCGGCGTCACTGTTGAATCGCACGCGCCACGTGGTGCCCGGATCACCCGGCATACCGATCGCGCCGCCGGTCACCGGATGCGCGGAGAAGTTAGCCGCCACCACCGCCTGACCGCCCCCGTCGTCGGCCCGATGGAAGGCGATGGTCTTTCGATTCTCGTCGACGTCGAGCATGCGAACGTGCTGACCGCGCAGCGCCCCGGAGTCCCCGCCCAAATTGCGCCGCAACCATATGAGGTTCCGAAACATCCGCACGATGTCGCGGAACTGCTCGGCACGCTCCCAGTTCACCGGCACCGAGTCACGGAACCACTCGTCCTCCAGGAACTCTTGGCCTTGGAAGAGCATCGGGATGCCAGGCGTGGTCAGCACCAGGGCTGCGCCGAGGGTGGACAATTTTTGGGCGTGCCACCCGTCGGCATTTGCCGCCATAACTTCATGAGGCACCCGCGCCTTGCCGTTGGCGACCTCGTCGTGCGACTCGGTGTAGATGACCCGGTCGAACGCCTGGTGGTATTGGGCAGTGATGGCGCTCGCGACCGCAGCCATCGAGCGCTGGCTGTCATCTGGAGCGGTCAATGCCTCACGCATCGGGTGCACGAACTGGTTGTCCCATTGAGCGTGCATCCCTGCGCCTCCCGGCTCCGTCGAGGTCACCGCCATCTCACCGTGCAGATCCTCGGCGATCACGATGGCGTCAGGGCGCTCCTCGCGCACCGAATCCGCGACCCAGCGCATCAGGGACCACCCCTGCTCGATCTCCCAGCCGGAGCCGTCGACGCTGCGCATATAGGGAGTCATGTCGAGACGTAGCCCGTCGGCGTGGAACTCGCGCAGCCACATTAGGGCGTTGTCTCGGATGAAGCGGCGCACTTCTTCGCGGCCGTAGTCGGGCCGAGTGTCGCCCCAGGGTGTCGAGCTGCGCCAGTCGTTGTAGAAGTAGATCCCGCCCTTGTCGTTCTCGCTCCAGCCATCGAACTGCCACAGGCCCAGATCGGAGGGTCCGAAGTGGTTGTAGACCACATCGGTGATGACCGCAATACCGTGCGCGTGTGCCTCTTTGACGAACTCTCGCAGCGCCTCTGGGCCGCCATAGCTCGACTCGACGGCAAACACGTGGGCCGGGTTGTATCCCCACGAATAGTCCCCGGCGAACTCCATCAATGGCATCAGTTCGATCGCGTTGATCCCGAGGGTTTGGAGATAGCTGAGTTTGCCAGCCAGCCCTTCGAGGTCGCCGACCGTGCTGTCGGAGCCGACGAAGGACCCGATGTGCGTCTCGTAGATCACTAGGTCTTCGTGTGGCGGGCACTTAAAGTCATCGCCAGCCCAGTGGAAGGCACCGGGGTCCACGATGATCCCGTTGCCGATGGAGTTGGTGACCGCACGGGCATACGGATCGATCCGGTATGCCGTCTCGTTGCCCAGGGTGAGCACGAACTGATACTCCTGGCCGGGCTTGGCGTCAGGCACCTCGGCATACCAGTAGCCGTTGCCCTCGTCGCTCAGAGGGTCTTTGGCGCGACCCCAGTCGTTGAAATCGCCGGTCACGGCCACCCCATCGGCGTGCGGCGCCCAGACCCGAAAGGCGACGCCCTCGGCATACGGAATCGAACCCATCCCTGCATACGTCATCGCGCCACCCTAAGCGCATCGATACACAACAAAACCCCTGGCCAGTTTTTGCCGGTCAGGGGTTGCGAAAAGGTGTTGCGCCCCCGGCAGGATTCGAACCTGCGCTCCCGCCTCCGGAGGGCGGTGCTCTATCCCCTGAGCTACGGGGGCAACAGCGACTGAGGTTAGCAGTTGGTATGCCGTGTCATCGCATCGAAGTTTAGGGTTGCGGCATGGCTTCGGTGAGCACCAGCGATCGCGTCCGGCAGGTAACCGTCACGGTGTCCGAAGTTTTCTGCGTGGTGGGCACGTTATTCGGCGTGGGCGTGCTCGGCACGCGGGTCGAAGAATCTTCCGGGGGAACGCTGGCTGCCGACGCGACGTTGTTGGCGCCTGCAGGCCCGGCCTTCTCCATCTGGTCAGTGATCTACTTGGGGCTGGCGGTATACACGATCTGGCAGTGGCTTCCCAGCCAGGCCACCCGTGCCGTGCACCGACGCATCGGCTATCTCGCGGCGGTGTCTATGGTGCTCAACGCCTCATGGCTGCTGGTCACCCAACAGGGCTGGATTTGGGTCAGCGTCGGGGTCATCGCTGCGTTGGCCTTAGTCCTCGGCGTCCTGCTCAGCGTGCTGACAGCGCACAGGGAGCCGTCGCTTGCCGACCGGATCATCATCGATGGGACCTTTGGCCTCTATCTCGGCTGGGTGGCGGTGGCCACCAGCGCGAACGTCACGGCTGCGCTGGTCTCCAGCGGTATCGATCCAGGCGCGTTCGTGAGCGACCTTGTCGCGGTGGCCGTGTTGGTCGTCGTGGCCGTTTTAGGTGAGGTCTTCGCCCGCCAGTTGGGTGGCCGGCATGCGGTCGCTGCCGCGATGGCCTGGGGTTTGATGTGGATCGCCATCGCGCGCGCCACTGACGAGCCGCAATCATCCTTGGTGTCCCTTGCGGCGGGGGCCGTCGCCCTCATCGTTACCGCCTCAGCGGTCCGCCACCGCAGCAAGACCAAGCGCGTGGCGGCTGGCGCTTAGACTTCCGCGGGTGACTCCCGAGCAACTTGCCGAAGCGATCCGAGATGCCCTGGCGCAGGCCACCGAGGCTGGTGACCTTCCCGCGACCGTGGTCGGGGAGGTGCGCGTCGAGCGCCCCCGCAGCCGCGAGCACGGCGATTGGTCGACGAACGTCGCGTTGCAGTTGTCCAAGCAGGCCGGTATGCCGCCACGCGCGGTCGCTGAGGCGCTGGTCGCGAAACTGGTCGAGGCGCCAGGTGTGGCCAAAGCTGACGTAGCCGGCCCGGGATTCATCAACATCACCCTTGAAGTCGCCAGCGCCGGAACGCTGGCCAAGAACATCGTCGAAGCCGGCACAGCATACGGCCGCAACGACTCGATGACCGACGAAGTCATCAACCTCGAATTTGTGTCAGCCAACCCGACGGGGCCCCTTCACCTGGGGCACACCCGGTGGGCGGCGCTGGGCGACTCGCTGCGTCGCTTGCTGGAGGCCAACGGAGCCGACGTCACCTCCGAGCACTACTTTAATGACGCTGGGGCGCAGATGGACAAGTTCGGCGCTTCCATCCTTGCCTCGGCTCGAGGTGAGCAGGCGCCGGACGGGGGATACAGCAATCCCTCCATCGACGCCCTTGCTGCGCAACTGGATGAACAGAGCCCTGGCTGGTCCGATCTGCCTACCGAGGAAGCGGTGGCGGTGGCCCGGAGCCAGGGCGCCAGCCTGCAGATCCAGTCCATCAAGGACACGCTCAGCGCGTTCTCTGTGCATTTCGACGTGTGGTTCTCGGAGAAGTCGTTGCACGACTCTGGCGCCGTGGCCGATGCCGTGCAGCGTCTGCGCGATCAAGGACACGTCTTCGATCAGGATGGCGCCATCTGGCTGCGCACCACAGATTTCGGCGACGATAAGGACCGAGTGTTGCTGCGCGCCAATGGCGAGCCGACGTACTTTGCGTCCGACGCGGCCTACTACCTGAACAAAAAGGACCGTGGCTATCCCGCCAAGGTCTACATGCTGGGCGCCGATCACCACGGCTACGTGAACCGGCTCAAAGCCATCGCAGCCTGCGCGGGCGATGACCCAGAGGTCAATATCGAGGTGCTGATCGGGCAACTCATTAATATCTCCGGCGAGCGAATGGGTAAGCGTCGCGGCAACGCGATCAACCTCGCCGACGTGCTGGAATGGATTGGCCCCGACCCGATTCGATATTCGTTGGCGCGCTATCCGGCCGACTCGCCGTTGGACCTTGATGGCGAGGCAATGCGTCAACGCACTAACGACAACCCCGTCTTCTACGTGCAGTACGCCCACGCACGGACGTGCAACGTGAATCGCTTAGCCATCGACGATGGTATTGCGACGGCAGATGGGTTCGACCCCAGCCTGTTGTCCCACGCCGCGGAGGCTGCGCTGCTGGCGATCTTGGGCGACTTCCCCCGGATCGTCGCCCAAGCCGCATCACTTCGTGAGCCGCACCGCGTGGCTCGCTACCTTGAGGACCTAGCCGGTCGATACCACAAGTGGTATGACGACTGCCGTGTTCGTCCGATGGATGCCACCGAAGCGATCACCGACCTTCACCGGACTCGTCTGTGGCTCAACAACGCGACCCGGCAAGTGCTTGCCAACGGCCTTGACTTGTTGGGCGTTTCCGCCCCGGAACGGATGTAACCATGACGCAGACACCCTTATCCGTGGCCCTGCTTGGCTGCGGCACGGTAGGCACGGCTGTGGCTGGGGCCATCGTGTCCCGGGCCGCATTGTATGAAAAGCGCATCGGCCGCCCGCTCGAGTTGGCCGGAATCGCCGTCCGCGACGCCGCTAAGCCGCGGGATCTGGGCGTGGTCTCTCGTGATGTCCTCACCCAAGACCCGTCAGCACTGATTGACGGTGCAGACATTGTGATCGAGGTCATGGGGGGCATCGAGCCGGCCCAGTCGCTGATCGAGCAGGCCCTGCGCGCAGGCAAACCGGTGGTGACCGCGAACAAGCAACTCATTGCTGCCGCTGGTCCGCATCTGCATGCCATCGCCGCCGAGCACGGTGTCACCCTCGACTACGAAGCCGCCGTGGTGGCCGCCGTGCCGATCGTCCGGGTCGTGCGTGATGCGCTCGCTGGGGATCGCATCACCTCCATCAGCGGCATCGTGAACGGCTCGACCAACTACGTCCTAGACATGGTGGCTCGTCACGGCATGGGCTTCGCCGAAGCGGTCGAGCAGGCTGGCGCATTGGGATATCTGGAAGCAGACCCGAGCGAGGATCTCGAAGGCATTGACGCTGCCGCCAAGATTGTGATCTTGGCCCGACTCGCCTGGGGTGTTGATGTTGCGATGTCGGACGTCAAGCGCCGGGGGATCTCGCATCTGAGCGACGCAGACTTCGAGGCGGCGGCCGGAGCCGGTCACGTCATCAAGTTGCTCGCTTCCGCGTGGGCCAGTGGCGACCCCGATAACCCCAACATCGAATTGGCGGTGCGCCCGGTGAGCCTTGGGGCCGACAATCCGTTGGCTCAGACGCGCGAGGGCCGCAACGAAGTCGTCATCGAAGCGGAATTCGCCGGGTCCCTGCGTATGCACGGCGCAGGGGCGGGCGGACCCGAGACGGCGTCGGCCGTGCTGGGCGATATGGTCAATGCAGCACGCAGCATTTCTGAGTGATACTGTGACACACGCCTCAAGGGGCACGTCGGAGCATCTAATGCCCGATCGCGAGTTAGGCCCCACGGGCGCATCGCGAATTCCGTTGACAATCTCTCTCTGGGTTACTCATTTCAGAAAGAAGCGCGTCGTCGGCAGCGATACACCCACGGTCCTAAACAGCACATCCAGCGGCGCTCAAGCGCTGTCCACTGATGACCTCTGCTTCGGCCGTACCCGAACAGATGGACAAAGAAGGAATCTCTGTGACTGAAACCACTGACGTTGTGGCAAACGCCAAGACAAGCTCGCTGAGCGCAATGCGTCTTGCTGATCTGCAAAGCCTGGCCGGGGGAATGGGCCTATCGGTAAACTCGAAAATGCGTAAGGCGGATCTTGTCTCGGCCATTCGCAACGCCCGCGGGGGATCCTCGCCGAAGGCAGAAGCATCGACATCGAGTCAGAATCATCGCGGCTCCGCTCCGCAGGCCACGGCGGTCACCCCGGGGGTGAGCGCCCCGGGGGTGAGCGCCTCCGTGCAGGCCCCGGCCGCACACGAGACATCGACCAACGGTGAGACGATCTCTTCCGCCCGGGCACCGCGTAACGGAAACCGTGAGCGCAGCGACGCTGGCACCACCTCTGGCGACGACTCACAGGGGAACAACCGTCGGGTTAACGACCAACGCAACGGGGGCCAACGGAACAACGACAACCGTGGCAATGACAACCGGGGCAAGAACACCAGTGGAGATAGTGGGGGCAACGACAATGCTGGCGGTGACAATCGAGGTAGCGAGAACCGGATCGCTAGCACCGGGGGAGACAATCGGGGCAACGAAGACCGGTCCAATGACAACCGGTCCAATGACAACCGGTCCAATGACAACCGTGGCAACGACACCCGCAGTAATGACAACCGTAGTAATGACAACCGTGGGGACGACAATCGCGGCGGTGGGGACGACGACCGCAGCGGACGTCGGCGTAACCGTCAGCGTGGCCGCGAGCGCAACAAGCGAGGGGGCCGCACGCCTGGGAACCCTCAGGGTAGCGGTCGCGAGAACTACCAGGACGAGCAGGACACCTACTCCGAAGAAGACGTGCTCGTCCCCGTGGCCGGTATCGTCGATGTGCTCGACAGCTACGCCTTCATCCGCACCACGGGCTACCTGCCGGGTGCAACCGATATCTACGTGCCGATGGGCATGGTCCGCCGCAACGGGCTGCGCAAGGGTGACGCCGTCGCCGGTGCCATCAAGGCCCCCGGGTCTGGCGAGCACGAAGTCACCCCGGCAGGTGGCGGCAAGCACAACCGTGGCAAGTTCAACGCCCTAGTCCGCCTGGACAGCATCAACGGCTTGTCGCCCGAGGACGCGAAGCAGCGCCCCGAGTTCGGCAAGTTGACTCCGCTCTACCCGCAAGAACGTCTGCGTCTAGAGACCGACGCCAAGAACCTCACCACGCGCATCATCGACCTGGTTGCGCCCATCGGTAAGGGCCAGCGAGGCTTGATCGTCTCCCCGCCCAAGGCCGGTAAGACGCTGGTGTTGCAGTCGATTGCCAACGCGATCACCACCAACAACCCCGAAGCCCACTTGATGATCGTCCTGGTGGACGAGCGTCCTGAAGAGGTCACGGATATGCAGCGCACGGTCAAGGGTGAGGTCATTGCCTCGACCTTTGACCGGCCGGCCGAGGACCACACGACGGTGGCCGAGTTGGCCATCGAGCGCGCCAAGCGCCTGGTGGAGATGGGTGGCGACGTCGTCGTCCTGCTCGACTCGATCACCCGTTTGGGCCGTGCCTACAACCTGGCTGCCCCCGCCAGCGGTCGCATCCTCTCCGGTGGTGTCGACTCCAGTGCGCTCTACCCGCCGAAGCGTTTCTTCGGTGCGGCGCGCAACATCGAAGAGGGTGGCTCGCTCACCATCTTGGCCACCGCGCTGGTGGAGACCGGGTCCAAAATGGACGAGGTCATCTTCGAAGAGTTCAAGGGCACCGGCAACATGGAGTTGCGACTGTCGCGCCAGCTGGCCGACCGCCGCATCTTCCCCGCCGTGGACGTCAACCCGTCGGGCACCCGTCGCGAAGAAATCCTCATGTCGGGCGAAGAGCTCAAAATCGCCTGGAAGCTGCGTCGCGTGCTGACTGCGCTCGACTCCCAGCAGTCGCTGGAGTTGCTGTTGAACCGTCTGCGTAACACCCGCAACAACTACGAATTCTTGACCCAGGTGCAGCAGACCTCGTCCATCAAGCTTGACGACGAAGACTGACCCACCTACATGCCAAAGCAACAGTGAGGCAGGAATGCCTGCCTCACTGTTGGCGTTAGATTATCGCGGTGTGCTCTGGCACACTCGTCCGTTGGCCTACCGGTTCACGTCCTGCGCAGTGCAGTGGCGACCCGGAGAAACACCATCCTAGGAGATCACGTGAAGAAAAACATTCACCCCGCCTACACCGAAACTCAGGTCAGTTGCACCTGTGGAGCGAAGTTCACCACGCACAGCACCGCGCCCGGGGGCACCATGAGCGCCGACGTGTGCTCGCAGTGCCACCCCTTCTACACCGGCAAGCAGAAGATCCTCGACACCGGTGGCCGCATCGCTCGCTTCCAGGAGCGCTACGGCAATAAGGCCGCGAAGTAACTGCTCCCCAAGCGTCAGGTCAGCAAGGTGGCGGCATGGATGACTCGGCCGCGCCACTGCTGGCTGAATACCTGACGATCGAGGAGCGGCTCGCTGATCCCAGCGTCCACTCCGATCTGTCGGTCTTTCGCAAACTCACCAAGCGGTATGCAGCGCTGTCACCGACAGTCGCTGCATACCGTTGGTGGCTGGCCGCCTCAGAAGACCACGCCGCTGCCCGCGAGCTAGCCCTGGAGGACGAAGGCTTCGCCGCCGAGGTGCCGGCTCTAGCCCAAGCCGAAGACGACGCCAGCGACGAGTTACGACACCTCTTGCTCCCGCGTGATCCCGATGACGACCAGGACACGATCCTCGAGGTCAAAGCTGGCGAGGGCGGTGCCGAGTCAGCGCTCTTTGCTGGCGATATAGCCCGCATGTACTTGCGCTACGCCGAGCGGCGCGGCTGGAAAGCCGAAGTGCTGGACGCCACCGACTCGGACCTCGGCGGTTATAAAGACATCCGCATCGCCATCGCCGCCTCGGGGATACCCGCCGTGGGCGAGGCACCCTGGGCTCGACTGAAGTATGAAGGCGGCGTGCACCGAGTGCAGCGTGTACCCGTGACCGAAAGCCAGGGGCGCATTCACACCTCTGCTGTCGGGGTGCTGGTCATGCCCGATGTCGACGACCCCGAAGATGTCGAGTTTGGGCCGAACGACCTCAAGATCGATGTCTTCCGCTCCAGCGGTCCCGGAGGTCAGAGCGTCAACACCACTGACTCCGCGATCCGAATCACGCACCTGCCGACGGGCACAGTTGTGTCCTGCCAAAACGAGAAGTCGCAACTGCAAAACAAGGAGTCCGCGATGCGTGTGCTCCGCGCGCGGCTGCACCAACTTGCTGTCGACGAGGCCGAGGCAGAGGCCTCGGCCCAACGCCGCTCGCAGGTCCGCACCGTCGACCGCAGCGAACGCATCCGGACCTATAACTACCCGGAAAACCGCATCGCCGATCACCGGACCGGGTTCAAGGCCTACAACCTCGACCACGTGCTCGACGGCGAGTTGGACCCCGTGGTTATCTCGGCCATGGAGGCCGACGAGGCAGCCCGACTGGCAGGCTTGGCCGACACTTCATCGTGAGCATTCCGATGGAGTCTGTGGTGCGAGCAGCGACCGCCACGCTTGACGAGGCTGGGATTGTGAGCTCACGCAGCGACGCTGAGCTCCTGCTCGCCGCTCATCTTCACATCACCCGCGCCGAGGTGTTGCGTCAATGCTTGCTCGGTCGCGCCCTGACGGGCGAGCAACAGACTGCATACGCTGATCTTGTCCGTGAGCGCGCGACGCGAGTGCCGCTGCAACACCTCACCGGATCTGCGGATTTTGCCGGGATCACACTCTCGGTCGGCCCCGGAGTGTTCGTGCCTCGGCCCGAGACTGAGCTCATCGTGCAGCGGGCCACCGCTCTGGCCGCGGGTCTCGGCTCGCCCCTCATCGTGGACTTGTGCACCGGCAGCGGGGCTATCCCACTCGCTCTTAAGCACGCGCTGCCGAGCGCCGAGATACATGCAGTTGAGCTCTCGAATCATGCGCATGCGTGGGCGGCTCACAACGTCAAAATGCTCGCGCTTGACGTCGACCTTGGGCTCGGTGACGCCGCCCAAGCCTTCGGTGATTTGCTCGGGGAGGTGGACATCGTCACCTGCAACCCGCCCTACATACCCAATGGTGCGGTGCCGGTTGACCCAGAGGTTCGCGATCACGACCCTGCTATCGCGTTGTATGGCGACAGTGGCGACGGGTTGAGAATACCTCTACAGATGGCCGCACGAGCCGCTGACTTGTTGCGGCCCGGCGGCCACCTGCTGATGGAGCATGCCGAAAGTCAAAGCCTGACGCTTGTGGCGCGCCTAGAAGGCATGGCCCGCTGGCGCGAAATACGTCACCACCGCGACCTGACTGGTCGACCCCGAATGGTCGAAGTCGTGAGCGGCTCGACCCCTCTTTAGAGCGCGCTGAAGATAAAGATGGCGAGGGCAATGATGGCCAGAACTCCGACGATGGTCCAAATGGTGCTGCGAGGCATGGGATCTCCTTAGTAAGGCCCGGCTGATGCGTCGGGCAAGATTTACAGCGTAGTCGTATCCTGCGGATTCTGCGGTGAGCACGGCGAGCACGTTCGAGGGGCACTCACGAAGAGGTGCCACAATATGCGCCGTGATCCTTGATTGCACCGATCCAGACGCCCGCGCCGACTCCATTGCTGCGGCGGCGGACGTCGTGCGCGCTGGGCGGTTGCTCGTGATGCCGACTGATACGGTGTATGGCGTGGGGGCCGATGCCTTCGACAAAGTGGCCGTGGCCATGGTGCTGGCGGCAAAGCACCGCAGCCGCGACATGCCGCCTCCGGTGTTAGTCCCGAACTCCCGCACGGTCGATGGTCTGGCCACCGATGTGCCGATGTACGCCAAAATCCTGATGCGGGCGTTCTGGCCGGGAGCCCTGACGATCGTCCTCAAGGCCCAGGGATCGCTGTCGTGGGATCTGGGTAAAACCAACGGAACGGTAGCGCTGCGGATGCCCGACGACGCGCTCGCCCTGGACGTGCTCACCGAGATCGGCCCGATGGCCGTCACCAGCGCGAACCTCAGCGGGCAGCCGGCCGCAACGACAGCTGCTGATGCCCACAAGCAGTTGGGTGGTGCCGTGTCCGTCTATCTAGATGGTGGGCCGCGCGTTGAGCAAGGGGCCTCGACGATCATCGACTGCACTGGGCCGGAGCCCATTGTGTTGCGACACGGCTCGATCAGCACGGACGCGCTTGAAGAGGTGCTCGGCGACACTCCACTGTTGCTGGAGCGTCCCTCGGCAGAGGACCTTGACGAGCCGGAGAGCACCGACGACCCTCCTGTCGAGGAGAGCCGGGGTCGAGGCTCGGCCCATGGTCCGCGGCTCGTTGGCAGCGTGCGGCCCAGCGGTGTTCGCGCTGGTCGAAACGCGATGACACAAGTTTCGGTCAACCCATTCCCGGGGCCGCTCACAGCCCCTACAGTGGGGCAGTGACCCTCCGGATTCCCTTCCGGACATGTGAAGTAGGAGATGACTTGAGCACCCAGATCACCCCGCAGACGTACTACGGCCCGGACTTCGGCTCACTGTTGAGCGCCGACCCGGCCATCGCAGAATTGCTCGTCAGTGAGTTGGACCGCCAGCGCGGGGGGCTGCAACTTATTGCTAGCGAAAATCAGACGAGTCCTGCGGTGCTCGCCGCCCTAGGGTCGACGCTGTCCAATAAATACGCCGAGGGCTACCCGGGGCGTCGCTACTACGGTGGATGTGCTGAGGTCGACAAGGTCGAGACCCTCGCCATCGAGCGGGCCAAGCAGTTGTTCGGCGCTGACCACGCAAACGTGCAGCCGCACTCGGGGGCCAGCGCCAATGCAGCGGTCTACGGAGCGTTCGCGTCGCCCGGGGACACCATTTTGGGTATGTCGCTGGCCCACGGTGGCCACCTCACACACGGGTTTTCGGTGTCGTTCTCGGGCAAATGGTTCAACGCGGTGCATTACGGCGTTTCGCAAGACACCGAAGACATCGACTACGACCAGGTGGAGGCGCTGGCGCGGGAGCACCGTCCCAAGATCATCATTGCTGGCGGGTCGGCCATCCCGCGACTCATTGACTTTGGCCGATTCCGCGCCATCGCCGACGAGGTGGGAGCCATCTTCTGGGTGGACGCCGCCCACTTCATCGGGCTCGTCGCGGGCAAGGCCATCCCCTCGCCGGTCTCGTACGCCGATGTCGTGAGTTTCACCACTCACAAGGTGCTTCGAGGGCCGCGCGGTGGTGCAATTCTCTGCAAGGCCGAGCACGCCGCCAAGATTGATCGCGCGGTGTTCCCGATGATGCAGGGTGGCCCGCTGATGCACGCCGTGGCAGGCAAGGCGGTCAACTTCGCCGAGTGCGCCACGCCCGCCTATCAGGACTACGCCGCGACGGTCATTGCCAACTCGCAGGCGTTGGCTGGCGCGCTCGCCGAGCGGGGAATTCGCCCGATCACCGGCGGCACGGACACCCACCTATCGCTGCACGATCTGCGCGGCGTGGACGTCACGGGAGCTGACGCGGAGAAGCGCTGCGACGCCGCTGGCATCGTGCTCAACAAGAACGCGATTCCGTTTGATCCGGCCAAGCCCAACATCGCCTCGGGCATCCGCGTGGGCGCTCCTTCGGTTACTACCCAGGGCATGGGGATCGACCAGATGACCCAGATCGCCGACCTCATCTTCCGAGCCGTTACGACGACCGATGGTGAGCACGATCACCCCACAGCCGTCTCGCTCCGCGATGAGGTAACTGCCCTCCTGACGCAGTTCCCGGCCTACCCGACTGCGTGATTTTGGCCTCTCCTGCCCCACGTGTAACCCAGCCGAGGGGCAGGGGAGAAGCCCATGCGTGAGTATCTGCTGGTTCTGCTGACGGCAGCGATCTTTACGTTTGTTGCCACGACTGGGGTGCGCCGATTGGCTTTTGCGGTCGGCGCCGTCACCCCGGTGCGGGACCGCGACGTGCACTCGACCCCTATCCCACGCCTCGGTGGCGTCGGAATGCTGGTCGGTTTTACGGCGGCCGTCATCGTCGGCAGTCAACTGCCCTTCCTGGGGCAACTCTTTGACTCGATGGAAATCTATGGCGTCCTGCTGGCGGCCTACATCGTCACTGCGGTAGGCGCATTCGACGACATTCGCGAGTTGGACTGGCTGACCAAACTGGCGGGGCAAGTCGTCGCCGGGGGAGTGATGGCCCTCTTCGGTGTCCAGTTGTTGGGTTTGCCGGTGTTCGGAGTGACGATCCTTCCCGAGCCGGTGCTGGTAACGCTGACGGTCCTGATCGTGGTGATCTCGGTCAACGCGGTGAATTTCGTCGATGGACTGGACGGTCTCGCTGCCGGAGTCGTGCTGATCTCCGCCGGGGCCTTCTTTAGTTGGACCTATCTGGTGAGCCGGGATTTTGACCCGCCCAACGTGTTTTCCACCGCTACATTCATTACGGCCGCTCTGATGGGCTGCTGTGTAGGGTTCTTACCGCACAACGTGCACCCGGCGCGACTCTTCATGGGGGATGCGGGTGCGCTGCTCCTCGGCTTGTTGCTGGCCGCGAGCACGATCTCGATGACGGGCAGCGTTGATCCCAACAGCAGCGCAGCGACGACGTCGACGTTGGCGGCGTTCCTGTTGCCGGTCTTGTTGCCGGTCGCGATCATGGCGTTGCCGATCGTGGATATGGGGTTGGCGATCGTGCGGCGCACCCGCAGTGGCCAACTGCCTTGGAGACCTGATGCGCTCCATATTCACCATCAAATGTTGCGCATTGGCCACAGCCATCGTCGAGCCGTTGCCTTGCTGTACTTATGGTCCGGGCTGATCGCAGTGGGGGCGGTGTCGTTTGCCTACGTGCGGCCATGGGTGTCTATCATCGGCATTGCCGCTGTAGCGGTCATGGCAGGACTACTGACCTGGCGCCCTTGGGCTCGACGGTCTGTATCCTGAGGTGGTCTGATCGCGCCGCAACCGCTAGCGCGACCCACTGATCCCGCCCCCGATGAGACACACCGGATAGGACGAGATGGCTACCTCCTCGCCAAGTACCGCGCCGGCTACAGACAGCGTCTTCACCGTCATGCTGCGCAAATCACTTCCTCCATCTGCTGTGGCAGGCGTCGTCACGGCGGGTGCCTTAGGGCTAATCGAAGGGCCTCGCGCCGGAGTGTCGGGACTGCTGGGGGTGCTGATCGCGCTGGCGTTCTTCGGGTCTGCCCTGCTCCTGATGGCTCGTTTCGTGAAGTCGTTGGAGCCGATGCTCTTCATGGCCGTAGGAATGTCGGTTTACTTCGCGCAGGTCTTGGTGCTGCTCGGCGTCCTCATCGTGGCCCGCGGCGTCGAGTCGTTGGATATGCGGTCGGCGGGCATCGCCATGTTGGTGACCGTGCTGGTCTGGCAAGGTGCCCAGTTGCGGGCCTGGCGTCGCTCGAGAGTGCTGGTCTATGACGAGCCTCACACGTCAGATGCCGTATGAGGCCGCGGGGGTTCGCGTCAGCGCTTCATTGTCGGCTAACCTACGGGGACAGTCCTGCCGAAACTCATCAGCGTACGGGTTCTTTGCCGTGGCGCGCTGACGTACGTTGTGCGGCAGGTCCCACGACACCATCCGTCCCAGCCAAGGAGCGTCCGTGAGTCTGACTGCTGTCTCAGCGAGCCTGACCGCCCTCGCGGCCGCCGAAGGGGGAGAGTTCGAAACTCCGGGGGTTGCTGACTTCTGGTGGCCGCTCATTGGCGGAAACAGCAACTGGGCTTTCACTCGGCCTTCGCTCGTGGCCCTGCTATCTGTGGTCTTGATTGCTGGTTTCTTTCTTGTCGTGACCCGCAAGCTGTCGATTGTTCCGGGGAAGCGTCAATTCGTCGCCGAAGGCATCTACAACTTCGTGCGCAACACCATCAGCCGCGACGTGATCGGCAGCAAGGACTTCAAGCCCTTCTTGCCGTTGCTGTTCACGCTCTTCACGCTGATCCTGGTCAACAACATCGCGGGAATTATCCCCTTCGTTCAGTTCCCTACGACGTCCCGCATTGGCTTCCCGATCGTGCTGACGTTGATCGTTTACATGGTCTATCACGTGACTGCGGTCCGCCGTAAGCACGGCGTAGTGAACTACCTCAAGTCGCTGGTGCCCCCCGGGTTGCCGATGTGGCTGATTCCGTTGATGTTCTTCTTGGAGTTCCTGACGTACTTCCTCATTCGCCCGGTGACCCTGGCGCTGCGACTCTTCGGCAATATGCTCGCCGGCCACCTCATGCTCCTGCTGTTCATCCTCGGTGGCGAGTACTTGCTCCTGCACGGAAGCAACATCTTCTTGAACGCGTCGGGGATTTTCTCCTTGCTGTTCGCGATCGTCATGACGTTCTTTGAGTTGCTGATTCAGTTCCTGCAGGCGTTCATCTTCACGATTCTCGCCGCACTGTACATCTCCGACGCCGTCTCTGAAGAGCACTGAGCAGAGGACCCAAGGGTCCACGACTTACAACTTAATAGTTTGACGTCACGACTTCAGGTCGTGGCGAACATACGACGAAGCGCCGGGAACCGTTCTCAGCGCTACTTGAAAGGAACACGCACATGACTGGTGACATTGCCTTCCTCGGCTACGGCTTGGCTGCCATCGGCCCGGGTATCGGTGTCGGTTTGATCTTCGCTGCCTACATCAACGGTGTGGCCCGTCAGCCTGAGGCTCGCGGCATGCTGCAGACCATCGCCTTCACCGGCTTCGCGCTGACCGAGGCCCTCGCCATCCTGGGCCTGGTCTTCGCGTTCGTCTTCGCGGGCTGACTCCTACCCTTCCATCGCCTAAGAGAGAGGACGGGACGCGATGAGCGTTTCGCTACCCATGGCGGAAACCACCGGCTGGCCCGCGGGTTTTCCACTTCTGCCGCACCCGGCCGAGATGATCATCGGGCTGATTGCCTTTGGCATTTTGTATCTGGTCTTCGCCAAGAAGGTTGTCCCCGCTCTGGAGAAGGCCTACGACGAGCGCACCGCTGCGATCGAAGGCGGGATGGAAGAGGCAACGGCTGCCAAGGCTGAGGCTGAGGCCGCCAAGAAGCAGTACGAGGACCAGCTTGCGACGGCGCACGATGAAGCGAGCGCCATCCGTGAGAAAGCCAAAGAGCAAGGCGCGCAGATCATCGCCGAAATGCGCGAGCAAGCCAAGGATGAGGCGGCTCGAATTACCGCAACCGCGCACAAGCAGGTTGAGGCCGAGCGCCAACAGGCCATGGTGACCCTGCGCGGCGAGGTCGGCGAGATCTCCACGAATCTGGCCAGTCGCATCGTGGGCGAATCGCTTCATGATGAGACGCGTCAGAGCGGTGTCATCGAGCGCTTCTTGGCCGAGCTGGAGTCCAGTACCGCGAGCGACGCTGACGTTAGTTCGACCACCACCCCTGCAGGCGGGGAGTCCTGATGCAAGGGGCCTCCCGCAATTCGCTCACGGCCGCTCGAAAGTCCCTCAATGAGGTGCTCGACGGTGACGTTGATGCCGCAACGGTGGGCGAAGAGTTGTTGGCCGTGGCCGGAGTGCTGGGTGGCTCGGCGGTCCTGCGACGTGCCTTGGCTGATCCTTCACGTGAGGGCGGCGAGCGATCCGACCTCATCAACCGACTCTTTTCGGGCCGGATCAGCGACGAGGCGCGGTCGGTGGCGCGCACGTCGGTGGCGCAGCGATGGACTCGCGACTCACACTTGAGCCTGGCCCTAGAGGAGTTGGCGGTGGAGGCCTTCCTGGCTAACGCCCAGCGCCACGACCGCCTGAGCCAAGTCGAGGATGAGTTATTCCGCTTCAATCGCATCGTCGGGGGTCACTCAGAGTTGCAAGCCGCGTTCACCGACCGGCGAGCCAGCGAGCGTGCCAAGAGTGACCTGGTCAAGCAACTCTTGAGCGACAAAGTCGCGCCAGAGACGCTGCGCCTCACCTCCCATGCGGTGGCCACCCGAACTGCGCGTTTCGATCGCGCGATCGAGTCCTACCAAAAGATCGCCGCAGAGCGACAGAGCCAAGTCACCGCAGTGGTGACAAGCGCGACGGAGCTCAGCGACCAGCAACTCGAGCGAATGAGCGCAGCGTTGTCCAAGCAGTACGGGCGCGCCGTTCACGTCAATCTCGTCGTTGACGCTGCCGTCATCGGGGGCGTCAGAGTCGAAATCGGCGACGAAGTCATCGAGGGAACCATCAGCAACCGACTGGCCGACGCCCGACGTCACGTGACTCGATAATGCGCGACTACTTTTTTCTCTACCACCAGGCAACAAGTCTCGCGTGCTGCGGGACACCAACGAGGAGACAACAATGACGGAGTTGACCATCCGTCCGGAGGAAATCCGCGACGCTCTGGACTCATTTGTGCAGTCCTACGACCCCAGTGCAGCCACACGTGAAGAGGTCGGACGCGTGTCCGACGCCGGTGACGGCATTGCCCACGTTGAAGGTTTGCCGTCGTGCATGACCAACGAGCTGCTGAAGTTCGAAGACGGAACCTTGGGCTTGGCGCTGAACCTCGACGTCCACGAGATCGGTGTCGTCATCCTCGGTAACTTCGCCGGCATCGACGAAGGCCAGGAGGTGCGTCGCACCGGTGAGGTCCTCTCGGTTCCCGTGGGTGACGCCTACTTGGGACGCGTCGTCGACCCGCTCGGTAAGCCGATCGATGGGCTGGGAGATGTCGAGAGCGACGAACGTCGCGAGCTCGAGTTGCAGGCCCCGGGCGTCATGGACCGCAAGTCGGTCCACGAGCCGCTGCAGACCGGCATCAAGGCCGTCGACGCCATGATCCCGATCGGGCGTGGTCAGCGTCAGTTGATTATTGGTGACCGGCAGACCGGTAAGAGTACGGTCGCCGTCGACACGATCCTGAACCAGCGCGAGAACTGGGAGTCGGGAGACCCGGACAAGCAGGTCCGTTGCATCTACGTTGCCATCGGCCAGAAGGCGTCGACCATCGCCGGTGTTCGGAGCACGCTAGAAGACAACGGTGCGCTCGACTACACCACGATCGTCGCGGCTCCTGCATCCGACTCGGCTGGCTTTAAGTACCTCGCGCCGTACACCGGATCGGCTATCGGTCAGCACTGGATGTACCAGGGCAAGCACGTCCTGATCGTGTTCGACGACCTGTCCAAGCAGGCCGAGGCATACCGCGCCGTGTCCTTGCTCCTTCGCCGTCCGCCGGGCCGCGAGGCCTACCCCGGCGACGTCTTCTACCTGCACTCCCGTTTGCTCGAGCGTTGTGCGAAGTTGTCCGACGAGCTGGGTGCCGGCTCGATGACCGGGCTTCCGATCATCGAGACCAAAGCCGGCGACGTCGCTGCGTTCATTCCCACAAACGTGATTTCCATCACCGATGGACAGATCTATCTTCAGGGTGACCTCTTCAACGCCAACGTGCGGCCTGCTATTGACGTAGGTATCTCGGTGTCCCGCGTGGGTGGCGCCGCTCAGATCAAGGCCATGAAGAGTGTGTCCGGCCGACTGAAGGTCGACCTCGCCCAGTTCCGCGAGATGGAAGCTTTCGCCATGTTTGCCTCGGACTTGGATGCGGCGTCGCGTGCGCAGCTGGAACGCGGGGCACGGATGGTCGAGTTGCTGAAGCAGCCGCAGGCCTCGCCGCTGCCCATTCAGGAGCAGGTCGCCATCATATGGTCGGGCACACAGGGCCACCTGGACAGCGTTCCCACGACCGACATTCGCCGGTTCGAACGGGAGTTCCTGGACTTCCTGCGCCGTGAGCAGGGTGATTTGCTCAGCGGTATTCGCGAGTCGGGCAAGTTGGGAGATGACACCGCCAAGACGCTTGAAGGTGCGATGGCTGACTTCAAGAAGCAGTTCAGCGCCAGCGAAGACGGTGGCGTACGTCCGGGGGGCGACGTTGAAGACAACGTCGAGGCCATGGACGAGGACGACGTCGAGCAAGAGCAGATCACCAAACAGAAGCGCTGAGGAGGGACATATGGGAGCCCAACAGCGGGAGTATCGACAGCGGACTACGTCGATCAAGTCGATGAAGAAGATCACGCGCGCGATGGAGTTGATTGCGGCTTCCCGCGTCGTCAAGGCGCGGCAGCGGGTCAAGGAGACCACGCCTTACGCAAACGCGATCACTCGTGCGGTGTCGGCGGTGGCGACGTTCTCCAACGTGGCGCACCCCTTGACCACCGAGCGGGAGAAGCCGACCAAAGCGGGCGTCCTGATCATCACGAGCGACCGCGGTCTGGCGGGGGCCTACTCGGCGAACGTCCTCAAGCGCGGTGAGCAACTGCGCGAGCTGTTGCAGGACAACGGATTAGAGGTCGTGCCCTATTTGGCTGGTCGCAAAGCCGAGGGCTTCTACCGCTTCCGTCGCCGCGAGTTCGAGGAAAGCTGGACTGGGTTCTCTGACTCGCCGACCTTCGAGATGGCCCGGGAGATCGGGACTCGGCTCGTGCAGGACTTCATCGCCGGATCAGAAAACGGCGGCGTCGACGAGTTGCACATCGTGTCGACTCGCTTCGTCAACATGGTGACTCAGGAGGTGGAGGTCGTGCGCCTTCTGCCGCTGGAAGTCACGGAAAGCGACGAGGCTGAGACCTCGGACGACCTTTACCCGCTGTACGAGTTCGAGCCGTCGGGCGCTGAGGTTCTGGATGCACTGCTGCCGAAGTATGTGACGTCGCGGATCTACAACTTCATGCTTCAGGCTGCGGCCTCGGAGTTGGCGGCGCGCCAGCGGGCCATGAAGTCGGCTACCGACAATGCTGAAGAACTCATCAAGACGTACACCCGGCTGGCCAACCAGGCCCGCCAGGCAGAAATCACCCAAGAAATTAGCGAAATCGTGGGTGGCGCAACCGCCCTCGCCGATGCCAAGTGAGAAGGAAGCACTGAACTATGAGCACTGCTACCACTGAGGCTCCCGAGCAGGAGCAGACCGAGGGCGGCGTAGGCCGAGTCTCCCGGATCATCGGCCCCGTTGTGGACATCGAGTTCCCACCAGGCCAGATCCCCAACATGTACAACCTGCTGACGACCGAGGTCGAGCTGTCCGGCCAAACGCGGACGCTGAACTTGGAAGTCGCCTTGGACATCGGCGACAATATGGTTCGCGCCGTTTCTCTGCAGCCCACTGATGGTGTGGTGCGCGGCGCTACGGTGCAGGACACGGGCGGCCCCATCACGGTCCCGGTCGGCGATGTGACGCTGGGTCGTGTGTTCAACACCACCGGCCAGTGCCTCAACCTTGAAGGTGACGAGAAGCTCGAGGTTGGTGAACGCTGGGGTATCCACCGCCCGGCACCGGCCTTCGACCAACTCGAGCCCAAAACTCAGATGTTCCAGACCGGTATCAAGGTCATCGACCTGCTGACGCCCTACGTGTTGGGTGGCAAGATCGGCCTGTTCGGTGGTGCCGGGGTCGGCAAGACCGTGTTGATTCAGGAAATGATCGCTCGTGTGGCCCGCGACCACGGTGGCGTGTCAGTGTTCGCCGGTGTGGGCGAGCGCACCCGTGAGGGCAACGACCTCATCGTGGAAATGGAAGAGGCCGGCGTGCTCGGCCAGACCGCGCTGGTGTTCGGTCAGATGGACGAGCCGCCCGGCACGCGTCTTCGCGTAGCCCTGTCGGCGCTGACCATGGCGGAGTACTTCCGCGATGTGCAGAAGCAGGACGTGTTGCTTTTCGTCGACAACATCTTCCGCTTCACGCAGGCCGGTTCGGAGGTGTCCACCCTGCTGGGGCGTATGCCGTCGGCCGTGGGATACCAGCCCACGCTCGCTGACGAGATGGGTGTGCTACAAGAACGGATCACTTCTACCCGTGGCCACTCGATCACGTCAATGCAGGCGATCTACGTGCCGGCCGATGACTACACCGACCCGGCACCCGCCACGACCTTCGCGCACTTGGATGCGACCACGGAGTTGTCACGAACAATCGCGTCACAGGGTATTTACCCCGCAGTTGACCCGCTGACCTCCACCAGTCGCATCTTGGACCCTCGGTACATCGCCCAGGACCACTACGACACGGCCGTTCGCATCAAGTCGATCTTGCAGCGCTACAAGGAGCTCCAGGACATCATCGCCATCCTCGGTATCGACGAACTGTCCGAAGAGGACAAGATTCTGGTCGGCCGCGCCCGTCGTATCTCCCGGTTCTTGTCGCAGAACACCTACGTGGCCAAGCAGTTCACCGGGCTGGAAGGCTCGACGGTCCCGCTGGAAGAGACCATCGAGGCGTTCACCAAGGTGGCCGACGGAGATTTCGACCACCTCCCGGAGCAGGCCTTCTTCATGTGTGGTGGGCTGGACGACGTGGAACGCCAGGCCTCAGAGCTGGATAAAAACAGCTAATCCGGGCCGGTACATTGGCTACAGTCGGTGTCGAAATTCGAGTGCAGGAAAGGACTCAATGAGTCATCTGAACGTTTCACTTGTCGCTGCTGACCGCATTGTGTGGGAAGGCGAGGCGAGCTTGCTGAGCGCCCGCAGTAGCGAAGGTGACCTCGGCATCATGCCGGGGCACACGCCGGTCCTCGGTGTGCTCGTCGGAGGCGAAGTTCGCATCCACGGCACGAGCGGAACGGAAACAGTGACGATTGATCACGGTTTTCTCTCCGTGGATCACAACCGAGTGACGATCGTTGCCGACACGGTGGACGCTTCCAACTTGAGCTCGAGCGCGCGCTAGGCCAATTCGATGGATTCGGCGGTGTATTCGTTCATCCTTGTGGTGATGGTCATTGCCGCGGTAGCGCTGCTTGCCGTTGCTGCCCGGTTTGCGTTCAACGCGTTCTCGGGCGGCAACGGTTCAGCGCCTCGGACCTATTGCGGTTTCCGGCGGGACGCCCGCGATCCGTGGCTCGTGGGCTCGCTCTCCTACGAAACCGACCGCTTGGTGTATAGCAGCAAACCATTCGGTCGTTTCGTGTCCGTAACGCATCAATGGGATCGCTACGGGCTGGACGTGAGCATCGGTGCTGGCATCAACGGGGCCGATGTCGCCCAGGAACTTCGGGGCGTAGAGGTGGTCAGCGTGCCGTGCCGATTCAGGGACGAACGGTTCGAGCTGGCGGTGACGACCGGGCGATACACGGCTCTGCGCTCCTGGGTAGAGGCCGTGCCGCCCGGCTCCAACGTCAACGTCGCCTAATTAGTCCACGGGTACGAGTTAGCCCTCGGGCTCGATGTCGCTGCTGGTCGGCGACTCGTCTCGGCCGCCACCCGGCACCCAGAGCACATCTCCACCGACGGCGACGTTGGCCGAGCGCGACAGGATGAACAGTAAGTCCGAGAGACGGTTGAGATAGGTCGCGGTCAGGGGGTTGACTCCGCCGCTGCCAGACTCGCCGCCGGCGTCGGCTGGTTCGGTGCCGTGGGTGGCCACAGCGGCCCACGTGCTGCGCTCAGCGCGGCGAGTCACCGTGCGGGCTAGGTGCAAGGCAGCAGCCAGGGGTGAGCCTCCGGGGAGAATGAACGAACGTAGCGCAGGGAGCTCGTCGTTGAAGGCGTCGCAGTCGTTCTCCAGCTCGTCAATCCACTGTTGCTGCACCCGTAGCGGCGGGTATTCGTAGCTCGCGCGCAGGGGGTTGCACAGGTCGGCACCCACGTCGAAGAGGTCATTCTGGATCCGCCGAATCACGACCGCCATCGCCTCGGGGATCCCGGCGGTGGTGGCCGCAATACCCAGCGTCGCGTTGACCTCGTCCGTGTCGGCATACGCGATCAGTCGTGGATCGTTTTTGCTGGTGCGGCTGAAGTCGCCCAATGAGGTGGTGCCGTCGTCGCCGGTGCGGGTGTAAATGCGCGAGAGAATGACCATGGGGCCATCCTCGCAGCCATTCCCGTCACGTATGCGCAACGGGGTGTCGAGCTCAGGCCCAGGCGGCACCCAGGCGTTGCACGATCTCCGCTACTCGATCCGGCGACGTCGCAAGATTCACCCGAATACGGTCAGCGCTCCCCGATCCGTAGCCCGAGCCCTGGCTGTCCACTCGTACGCCGTGCTGCAGTGCCGCCGTCACCGGGTCAGCGCCAGAGACATCGCTGACGTCGAGCCAACTGAGGTAGGTGGCTTCCGGGCGTTCTATACGCACCTGGGGGGCGAGCTCGCTCATGGACAGTCGGAACTGCTCATGGTTGGCGGCAATCCGCACTCTCACGTCCTCCAGCCACGCGTCACCATTGGTGTATGCAGCGACGGTGGTGTGTTGCCCGAGCGTGGTCATCGAGTGATTCAGCACGGGGTGGAGGGCGTTAAGTGTTTCGTGATCCGAAGCACGGTGACTGATCAACTGAGCGCAACGCAGCCCCGGCATACTGAACGCCTTCGTGGCCGACATCAGCGTGGTCACCGGGGCATCGGGGGAGGCCACGGCCGCGTACGGGACAAACTCCACCCCCGGCAGCGTCAAGGGAGCGTGGATCTCGTCGCTCACGACGTGGACGCCGAGTGGTTCGACCACGTCACGCAGCGCGACCAACTCTGCTCGGGTGTAACAACGCCCAACAGGGTTATGCGGCTGGCACAGCAGCAGAGTCCGAGCCCCTGCGCGGGCTTCATGCTTGATGCCTTGGAGGTCGAACGTCAGGCGCAGGTCAGCGGGGGAGGTGCCGTGGTGAGTGGCTTTGGCGGATTCGCGGATCAGGGGCACCGCACGAATCTTGCGGTCGAGGGACCTTGCCAGCACGAAAAACGGTGGGTAGACCGGCGAGGGGATGATGACCGGCCCGGACGGCGCGACCCAGCGCAGCGTCAGAGCCATCGTCTCCATCACGTCTCCCACCACGAGGGTGCGGTGCGGATCGATGGTGTGCCCCCACTGCCGTTGGGCAAACCCGGCGAGGGCGGCCGGCACGGCGATGGCTCCGTAGGGATCGGCATACCCGAAGACGCCACGGGCGGCGTAGTCGCTCACCGCCTGCTGAACGGGGTCGGCTAAGGCGAAGTCCATCTCAGCGATCCAGGCTGGAATCACCTCGGGACCGTCGAGAGCCCACTTCAGCGAGCCCGCCGACCGCAGGCTCTGGTCGCTGAGGTCTTGCAGGTGCACAGTGCTCATCCGATCGCCGTTGCTGCTGCCCTGCGGGGGTCAGCCCCCGCGCTGAGCGCTCCGTCCGCGTGCTGAATGGCTGCCCCGACACCACCGAAGAACATGGCGTGGGGTTCGTGCTCGTGCAGTGGTAGCTCTGAGGTGGCCAGAGCAGCCGACAACTCCGCGTCGCGCTCGTGATCGATGCGCACCGAGCCGTCGTCGAGGTGTCGCACGTGCAAACGGGGGCGATCAATCGCTTCCTGCAGGCTTTCACCGTGAACGCACATGTGAATCAGCACTTGGGTCAGCGCGGTGGTGATGCGGTCGGCTCCCGGCGTGCCGATCGACAGGACGCTGCCGTCGCTATGCCGAGCCGTCGTCGGTGCCATGTTGGACGCCATCCGGGTGCCTGAGGTCAGGGAATGCATACCGCGGCGGTTGAGCTCGGGCTCGCCGAGGGCGTTGTTGGCCAGCATGCCGGTGCCTTGGATGGTCATCCCTGAGCCGTACCCCGACGATGCGGTGATCGAGCACGACATACCGTCGCTATCGACCACGGACACGTGCGCGGTCGAGGCCGGGGTGGGCAAGACCTGCCCGGACATGCTGGCAATCTGCGCCAAGAGTTCGGTGCCAGCGGCTTCCAGATCCTCGGCGATGTCGACGTTGGCGAGGCGTAGATCCAACACTTGACGCATCACTCGGGCAGCCTCGAGGGCGGTAATCGGGTCGGGCGCGATGGCGCTCAGCAGCCGCAACATGGCGGTCAGCACTGGCCCCCCGATGGCCGGCGGTGGGTTGCAGGCAAGATCCCAACCACCCAACTCTGCTCGCAGTGCGGGCCGCACCCTGGGTTTGTATGCAGCGAGGTCGGCCCGGGTGAGCAGCCCCCCGCGCGCCTGCACGTCATCGGCCATCGCGTGCCCGACATCTCCCGTGTAAGCCACCGCAGCCCCCTCGGCGCCGATCAGCGCCAGTGTGGCCACGAGATCGGGGTCAACGATGATGTCGCCAGCTTTTAGCGGCCCGCGATCGTGGGTGTACACATCGCGCGTGACCGGGTCCCAGGCAAAGATGTTGTGGGCAACCAGGGCGCTGTAGGTCTCGGCGGTCTGGCTGACGGTGAAGCCCTGCTCGACAGCGCGAACGGCCGGAGTGAAGAGCTCGCACCACGGTGCCTGGCCGAATCGTTTGTGGGCCCACCCCATCGCCGCGAGCATGCCGGGAGTGGCCACCGAGCCTGGCCCTACGTATGTCGTCAGGCCGCCCCCGTAGGTCGTCACGCACTCAATGAGGCCTTGCCCGAATCGTTTCTTGTCGGCCCCACAACCGGGCATCTCCACGTTGCCATCGATCACCAGCGGAGAGTCGTCGGTTGGCCAGATGTTGATGTAGGCACCGCCGAGTGGGCTGATGATGCCGGGCTCGGTCACCGAGGCGGCGACCATTGCGGCCACGGCGGCGTCCACGGCGTTGCCACCGTGCGACATCGCGTCCAGCCCCGCCTGGGTCGCGGTGGGATTGGGTGCAGCGATAGCGGCGCGTCGAGTCACCCTGCGATTCTGCCTTACTGCCGCAGGTGTAGCAGAAGGTTGAGCCTTTAGAACAGGCGCACGTCAGCGTCGTCAATGCCGCGCAAGGCTTCGTAGTCCAGCGTGACACAGCGGATGCCGCGGTCGGTGGCTAGGGTGCGGGCCTGAGGGTTGATCACCTGGGCCGCAAAGACGCCGGTGACCGGCGCAATGTGGGAGTCCCGGTTGAGCAGTTCCAGATAGCGGGTGAGCTGCTCGACCCCGTCGATGTCACCGCGTCGCTTGATCTCGACCGCAACGGTCGACCCGACGTCGTCCTTACAGAGGATGTCGACCGGCCCGATCGCCGTGGGGTATTCGCGTCGGAGGAGCCGGTAGCCCAAGCCGAGGGTCTGGATGTGCTGAGCAAGAAGCTCCTGCAGTTGGGCCTCGACGCCGCTTTTGACCAGCCCGGGGTCGAGGCCCAGATCGTGCGCGGTGTCGCTGATGACTTCGTAGATGCGGATGCGCAGGGTGTCTTCGCGCTTTCCGTGCTGCACGAGCCAGACGGCGGTGACTCCATCGTCGGTTTCGGCTTGCTCGGGGACCGTCTCCGTCATCCGGCAAGGCGGGGCCATCCAGTTCAGCGGCTTGTACGACCCCCCGTCGGAGTGCACCAACACCGAGCCGTCAGCTTTGACCATCAACAATCGGGTCGCCATCGGCAGGTGAGCCTGCAAGGCCCCCTCATAGTCCACGCTGCATCGAGCAATCACTACACGCACAGGGAGCACTGTAGTGCTCGGCCGAGTCACGAGCGTCCAGCCGTGAAACGATGCTTGGTATGCCGAGGTCGAACCGTCCCCGCAGGCGGCCGGGGCAGTCTCGGCCCGCTGCGCGTCCGGCGCCGTTCATGGAGCAGGGACCGGCAGACGTGGAGTTCGAAGGGGTTCTGTGGTCGGTCCGTCAGGTGCGGGGCAGCCACTCGGGCCGAGCCTTTCGGTGTCCTGGGTGCCAACAAGAGGTGGGAGCCGCGCTGCCGCATACCGTGGTCTGGCCGAGCGAGACGATGCGCGGGGTCGAGAACCGTCGCCATTGGCATACCCGGTGCTGGTCGGCACGGGACCGCCGACGTCCGGGCGGTTCGTTCGCCTAGAGGTTTCGCGCGGCCTATTGACGTCCAAGACGGCTTCCCGGCCTGAGGCTAGGCTGATCGGCCATGAGCCCCTCCGGTATGCAGCAGGTCAGGTCAAACACGATCCTCGCCGCTCGTCGTGACGAGATCGAACTGCATACCGCCGATGAGTTGACGCTGGTGGGGGAGTTGGCGATGCCGCTCGACCGCGACCCGGTGGCCACCTTGGTGACGTTGCACCCGCTGCCGACCGAGGGCGGCTTCATGGACTCGCATGTGCTGAAGAAGGCGTCCTATCGGCTTCCGGCGCTCGCTGATATCGCCGTGCTGCGCTTCAATACTCGGGGCACGTCGTCGCCTCGTGGCACCAGTGAAGGTGCCTTCGATGAGGGGCGGGCCGAGAAGTACGACGTGGCGGCGGCGATCGAATTTGCGGAGTTCCACGAGGAGCCGGTGCTGCCCAAGCGCTGGCTGCTCGGGTGGTCCTTCGGCACCGATTTGGCCTTGATGCACGGAGCGGACCCGTCCATCGAGGGTGCAATCTTGCTGAGCCCGCCGCTGCGCAACGTCAAGGATGAGCACCTGGAGCACTGGGCGTCGTTTGGCAAGCCGATTGTGGCGCTGGTGCCGGAGTTTGACGACTTCCTGCGGCCCGACGAGGCTCGCAGGCGGTTTGCGCCCCTGACGCAGATTGAGATCAAGGGCATCGAGGACTGCAAGCACCTGTGGGTCGGCGAGACGATGGTGCGCCGAGCACTGAGCGAAATCGTCAGCATCGTCGCCCCCTCTGACAGTGAGCTCCCCACCGACGTCGAAGACTCCCTCGTCGTCGGCTAATTGGCACCCGGGTTACCGCTGATGCAGCGCTGCATACCTAAGCGCGCGCTGATATTGACGCCCAGGTATGAAATTCAGAGCACGCTTGAGGGCACCGCATCTCCAGATCGGGACTGGCTCTGCCCTCTCGGGTGCGCAGAGTCTGCGTGAGCTGTCGTAAGAAGCTCCCTGTTCCGCGCGCCAGCGTGCTTAGGGTAACCGCCACCACCGCCAAACCTGCTGCTGTATAGCGATTGTCCCACTGGACGGTCTGAGCCCAGAGGTCGGTGCCGGCCTCGCCCGACCCTTGGTGAAATGCCTGCGAGTGCACTTGCACAACGACCCCTCGGTCTGGGAAGTAGGCGTCAGGGGTGCCGATGACTTGGCCCTCATGACCGATGACTTTGTGGTTCATGACAAACGGAGGTAGCCGCGCCGCGCGCAGGAGGTGGCGAAGGGTTGATTCGGGACGAGACCAGGCACCATTTTGGAAACTGCGTAGCCCTTCTCGGACGGCGCCGAGATGCGGCCGCCCCGCGGTGGTCAGCGCGGATTCAAGAAGGTCGACCGTCGTGACGTTCTGTTGTAAGCAGGCGATCGTCACCCCCTCCAGGTCTGCACGCGTCGTCGCATCCCATCGAGCGTGGTCGACCAACGACCGAGCAGGCTCAGCGACGAGCAGAGGGCCCCGGCGGTGGCCAATTGTTGGACTGTGGCGAGTGAGTGTCCTACGGGCGATGGAGCATTGAGCGCCGTGCTGGCGACCAACTCCAACGAAGGTCAAGATGCGTGTGGAGGAAGGTCTTGCGTATGCGCTCATGGGCAGAGCGCCGTAAATGGCGAGAGCCGCCCCGGCCGTCAGAATGCAGCCCTGGCCAGCCCAAAGGGCCCCGATCACGAGAAGTTGATCGTTGCCAGGGCGGCCCTGATGCGGCAAGAAGACTCCAGGGGCGGGTTGCTGCCACGAGGTTACGAGTGCGTGTTGGATGACCGAGTAGGTCCATCCCATGTCCAACAATTGGGCACGTGAGGCCACGCCCCGCTGCCCAGGCAGCGCGAACGCTTCGAGACTCCGGTCGCCCATGGCCTGAGCCTGTCGAACATGGCGATCTCGGCTTTGTGATCCTGTGGACGGGAGAAGGTGTGGATGGTCGCTCGCTACCGACACCTAAGCGCTCACCGATATTGAGGCCAGGGCGCGAATAACGGCGCACGTATGACGAGCGGCGCGCTGATCAGGTGGCCGAACGGTTTCTGGGCAGGGGCGTTACTCGGACTGCGCGGCGGGTTGGACGAGCTCTATGAGGACACCGCCGGTGTCTTTGGGGTGCGCGAAGTTGATCAGGCTCCCGCCAGTGCCCACCTTGGCCTCGGCATACAAAACGCGGACCCCCCTGGAGCGCAAAGAAGCGGCAGCAGCCTCGACATCGGCAACCCGATAGGCCAACTGCTGTAGCCCCGGCCCGCTGCGACCAATGAACGCTGCGATGGTGGATTGCGGCGTCAGGGGTGCCAAAAGCTGGATGGCTGCGCCACCAGCAGGAGAACGACCAGCGCTAGAACCACCAGTGCTTGAACGATCTGTGGCTGCGACCGGGGACAGCATCGCCTCGGCCACTCCCTGCTCCTCGTTGATCTCGCGGTGCGTGACCTCCAGGCCGAACGTTGAGCAGTGAAAGTCGATGGCCGCATCCAGATCCGGCACAGCGATCCCGACGTGGTCCACGGCCAGGACAGCGAAGTCATCAGTCATGGCGCTGAGATTACCCGCGACCGGCTACCGTTCGCTCCCATGGCTGATCTGTTGGTGCAACGTGCCCGCTTAGTGCCGCTGAAGGACCGCAAACGCGGGGCGGGCCACAGCGGCGACAACCTTATGGATCTCCTGATCCGCGACGGGGTCATCGAGGCCGTCGCCCCCAGTGGGCAGATCATCGCGCCTAGGGGCGTCCCCGTCCTCGACGCCGATGGCCGGTGGGCCATCCCAGGGCTGTGGGACCAGCACGTGCATATGACGCAGTGGGCGCTGTCGTATACGCGGCTCGACACCAGCTCGGCGAGCAGCGTCGATGAGGCCTGCGCGCTGGTGACCCACGCTTTGCGCACAGGGGCAGGACACACCCCGACCGGAATGCTCACCGGGATCGGCCATCGGTGCGCCGGATGGGCTGAGCAACCGAGAGTCACCGCCCTCGATGCCGTTTCCGGTGAGACACCGGTGGTGCTGATCAGCGGCGATTGCCACCACGGATGGGCCAACACCGCTGCCCAGGACATGCTCGGGGTTCCGCGGCGCGACGACGCTATTGCCGAGGACGAGTGGTTCGACGTCTATGCCCGCCTGGACGCGCTGCCCGGGTCCCAGCAAGAAGCCGAAGGCTCGATGGACTTAGCGGTTCGTCGCGCTCGAGAGCTTGGCGTCGTCGGCATCGTGGATCTCGAATTCGCGCGACCCTGGGAGCAATGGCCGCAGCGGTATGCCGCCGGGGTGGGCCCTCTGCGGGTGCGCACCGGTGTCTATCCGGCCCGGCTGGAGGAAGTCATCGACCTTGGCTGGTCGACCGGCACCGTCATCCCCGGCACTGACGGACTCGTCACCCAGGGGCCGCTCAAGATCATCTCCGACGGGTCGCTCAACACCCGCACCGCCTGGTGTTGTGAGCCGTATGCCGACGGTGCCGCGCTCGCTGACCCGTCAGGCAAAGCGAACCTCAGCGTGAACGAGATGATCGAGCTGGTGAGCCGGGGCCACGCGCACGGACTCCACGCCGCCCTACACGCGATCGGTGACGCTGCGGTCAACGCCGTGCTCGACGTCTTCGAGGTCACCGGTGCCACCGGCACGGTCGAGCACGCCCAATTGCTGCGGCCCGCGGACCTGCCGCGATGGGCCACGCTCCCGGTGACGGCGAGCGTGCAGCCCGCTCACCTGCTCGACGACCGGAGCGTGACCCAGCAGTGCTGGCCCGACCGAGCCGAGCGCACGTTCATGGTGGCCGAGTTGCTGCGCGCCGGCATACCGGTGACGTTGGGTTCTGATGCCCCGGTGGCCCGCCTCGACCCGTGGTTGGCGATGGCCACGGCCGTGCACCGCGGCCCGTTGGATGAGCCTGGCTGGCACGACGAGCAAGCGCTCAACCCCGCCCAGGCGATGGCGGCCAGTGTTGACGGCCAACGGTTGGCCGCAGGCTCTCGTGGAGACGTGGTGCTGCTGGACGACAATCCGTACGCCGAGGGCACACCCGCCGATCAAGCGAGGACGTTGGCGATGATGTCAGTGGGTGCCACTGTGCTGGCGGGGGACGTCGTCGCAGGTGAGGCTTTCGCGGCGCAGATGCAGTAAACGTCGGACGATACAGTGACCACCATGTCCGTTATCGTGGCCGGGGCACGCACCCCGATTGGTCGTTTGCTGGGGTCTCTTAAAGACTTCTCCGCCGCCGAGCTGGGCGGTGTCGCCATCGAGGCGGCGCTGTCTCGGGCTGGCGTCACGGGGGAGCAGGTCGACTACGTGATCATGGGCCAAGTGTTGACCGCTGGGGCCGGGCAGATTCCTGCCCGTCAGTCCGCTGTCGCAGGCGGAATCCCGATGACGGTGCCTTCACTGACCATCAACAAGGTATGCCTATCGGGGGTCGATGCCATCGCCCTGGCCGATCAACTGATCCGGGCTGGCGAATTCGACATCGTCGTCGCGGGCGGCCAAGAGTCGATGACCAACGCGCCGCACCTGTTGGACAAGAGCCGGTCGGGTTTCAAATTCGGCGACGTCACGATGAGCGACCACATGGCCCACGACGGGCTGTGGGACGTCTTCACCGACCAGGCCATGGGGGGGCTGACCGAAGGCATCAACGCCTCCGAGGGTGCCCATTCCTTCACCCGCGAAGAGCAGGACGCCTTCGCGGTCCGCAGCCACCACCGAGCGGCGGCGGCTCGCGACAACGGCATCTTCGATGAGGAGATCGTGGCCGTGCCGGTGCCTCAGCGCCGCGGGGAGCCGGTGTCTTTTAGTGCCGATGAGGGGATTCGCGCTGACACCAGCGCCGAGTCCCTGGCGAAGCTGCGGCCTGCGTTCGACCCAGGCGGGACCATCACGGCGGGCTCGGCCTCCCCGATCAGCGACGGTGCCTGTGCGGTCGTGGTGATGAGCGAGGCCAAGGCCGACGAGCTTGGGCTGACGTGGCTGGCCCAGATCGGCGCGCACGGCGTCGTTGCGGGCCCCGACTCCAGCCTGCAAAGCCAACCCTCGAGGGCCATCGCGGCCGCGTGCGCCAAAGAAGGCATCGAGCCCGGCGACCTCGATCTCATCGAGATCAACGAAGCATTCGCCGCCGTGGGGCTGGCTTCGACCGCCGAGCTCGGGGTGGACCCTGAACGGGTCAACGTCAACGGGGGAGCCATCGCCTTGGGCCACCCCATCGGCGTTTCCGGCGCTCGGATCACGTTGCACCTGGCGCTGGAGTTAGCCCGTCGCGGCGGTGGGGTCGGGGCGGCAGCCCTCTGTGGTGGCGGCGGTCAGGGTGATGCGCTGATCGTTCGCGTGCCCCGCCGCTCGGCAGGCAGCTAACGCAGTGATGCGTCGATCGCGCGAGGTTGATGTGCCCTCACTCGTTGAGGGTGCGCGGGCGGGATCGCCGAGGTCCGTCGCGCGGCTGATCTCGCTGGTCGAGAACGCAGACCCCTCGCTGCCAGAGGTCATGGCCGCGCTGGCACCGCATACCGGGCAGGCGTGGATCATTGGGCTCACCGGTAGCCCCGGAGTGGGCAAATCCACGACGACGACCATGTTGGTCCATGCCTTCCGCGAGCAGGGCAAACGAGTCGGGATATTGGCGGTCGATCCGTCGTCGCCCTTCTCCGGTGGGGCGCTGCTGGGGGACCGGATCCGCATGGTCGACCACGCCTTGGACCCCGAGGTCTACGTGCGGTCGATGGCGAGCCGAGGCCACCTGGGCGGCCTCAGTTGGGCTACCCCGCAGGCACTGCGGGTGCTCGACGGTGCGGGCTGCGACGTGATTTTGGTCGAGACCGTCGGGGTAGGTCAGAGCGAGATCGAGATCGCCGGCATGGCCGACACCACGGTGGTGCTGCTGGCCCCGGGGATGGGGGATGGCGTGCAGGCCGCGAAGGCCGGCATTTTGGAGGTCGGGGACGTCTTCGTGGTCAACAAAGCCGACCGTGATGGGGCGGATGCGACGGTGCGGGAAATCAGGCACATGATCTCGCTGGGGGATCGAAGCGATCCAGGACTGTGGCGGCCTCCGGTGCTCAAGACGATTGCGGACCGCAGCGAGGGGTGCGACGAGGTGATGGAGTCACTGGCTAAGCACCGCGAAGCAGGGCGGGCCAGCGGGGCGTTGCAGGCGCGGCGAGTGGCTCGCGCGGAGCGGGAAATCGAAGCCATCGTGCTCGCCCGGCTCCGCGACCGGATCGGTGACGTCAGTGCTGGAGCGTCCCTATCGGAGGTTGCGGGGCAGGTGGCCGACAGTGAGATCGATCCGTATGCCGCCGCCGAGCGAGTCCTGGCGGAGCTGGCTTAGAGCCTCACAGGTGGGGCGCGGGGAGTGGCTCATCGACATACAGGACATGCACCAGATTCGGACGGAAAGTAGTGCGTTTACTGCCGATCGATGCTGCGGTCCAGTTGGTTGTGGGGCCTAGAGTCGGGCCATGCAGCGACCCGTGCCTGATCTGTCGATGTATGCCGTGCGCGCGCCGCTCACCGACGACGCGGAAAGTTTGGGGCAGATGCACTGTCAGGTCTGGCAGCAGACGTATGCCGAGGCTATGGACCCCCAGGCGTACGCCGCGTTATCGCCGGAGCAGTTCGCTCGGGGGTGGCACTGCAGACTTCAGGGCGTCGACGAGAACGGAGCGATGGCCACCGGAGATCGGATGATGCTGGCCACCCACGCCGAGGATGGAATCATCGCCATGATCATCGTGGGTCCAGGTCGAGACGAAGGCCCACCAACCACTCGCCGACTGTCGACGCTCAACGTTGCGTCCGAGCACCAAGGAACCGGTCTGGCCCACCACCTGATGGTCGAGGTGCTAGGCGAAGGTCCGGCATACCTGTGGGTTGCGAAGTGCAACGATCGCGCGATCCGCTTCTATACCCGTCATGGGTTCGCCCTGGACGGCATCGAGTTCATCGCCGAGGACGGAATAACCGAGATGAGGATGGTGCGCCATGGGTAGGTTCTTCGACGTCGAAGACGGTGGGCCACTACGTCTTGAGTTGCGCAGCGTAGACGGGCGAGACTTCACGCTGCTGCGCCAGATCGGCTACGACGCTGATGGTCACAACGAATCGTTTACCGCCCCGGCCGACCTATTGACGTTCGAAACGGATCTGGCGTCTGTGCCGTCTGTCTTCACCTGGCTGGTGCCGAGAAGCGGCCTGTTCTTGCCGGCGGCGGTGTTGCACGACGCACTGATTCAGCCCGGGCAATATATCGGGCCGCAGATTGACCGGATGGAAGCGGATCGGATCTTTCGCTCGGCCATGATGGGTTTGGGGACCGGCAAAGTGCGCGCGTACCTGATGTGGTCTGCGGTCACGGTGAGGACCATGTGGGTAGGGCCGCAGATCCGACAACGACTCGCCCTTATCGCGACCATCAGCGTCGTCACGATCCTCGGCATCCTGGCCACCCTCGACCTCTTCGATGTGTGGAACGTCTTGCCCTGGATGGGCGAGCGATCGACCGTTGCGGAACTGGTCGGGGGCGCGCTGTTTGCGGTGTTGGTGCCTTCGCTGCTCTCGGTCGGTTGGGGTCGAGCGTGGCCCGCCGGGCTCATCATCGGCGTGGCGCTGGCCCTGCTGTTGCACGTCACCATCGCCTTGGCGCTGCTCTACGTCGCCTACCTCGGCGTCGAACGGATCGTCAGTGGCCCCGTGGCTAGCCGACGAGCCCGACAAAGTTGAGTAGGAAAAGCCCTGCGAAGCCGATCAAATACACCAGTCCGGCATACGAGAGGTAGCGCAGGGATGGGCTCAGGGTGCCTTCGCCGCGGACCAAGCTGAAGTTCAACCACGCGAACACTGGCGCGGTGATGAAGGCACTGATCATGGCGAACGTCAGCATCGTGGCTAGCGAAGCGCTCATCGCCAGGATAATGACTAGCCCGAGGCCGCCGATGCCGGTTAGCCACAGGTTCAACGAGCGACTAGAGAAGTCGCCTTCACCTCGTAGGAGTCGCAGCGACTCGGCGCATGCGCGGGCGTAGCCGTCGATCACCGTGATGACAGTTCCGTACATGCACGCGAACGCGATCACGGACATGAGAGGCACGGCCCATTGGCCGATGGCGGTGCCGTACATCTGCAGCAGTTGGTCGACGTAGGTCCCGCCTTCGCTGGCCACCTCGACGCCGGATCCGTACTGCACGAGCGCGCCCAAAGCCAGGAAAAACAGAGCCAGCACGGCCGACGTTGCGTAACCGACGTTGAAGTCGAACATCACGTCTTTGGCGGCGCTCGGGTGCAACTTCTGTTTGGCTCGTATCCACAGCGAGTTCAAGGCGCTGATCTCAATCGGTGCGGGCATCCAGCCCATGATTGCCACCAGGAACGGCAGCGTGGCCCAGGTCCACGGCGAAGGATCGACGAAATCAGCCGCGCGTGCCGACCCAGCTGAGGCAGCCACGAAGGTTGCGGTGACGGTGGCGACCGTCAGGACCAGAATGATGACCTTGGTGACTCGATCAAGGGCTTTGTAGTGGCCCGCAATCAGCAGCAGCCACGCCGACGCCATCATCAGCGTGGCGAGTACAGGAATGCTCAGGCCCCAACCGTCGGGCAGCATAAAACTCAAGATCACCGCACAGAGCAAACCGACGCCAGCGGTAGAGATGACTGAGGACACCGCAACCAAGGCGAAGGAGACCCACAGATACCCCCTGCCCCTTGCGGCATAGCCCTCAACCAACGAGCGGCCGCTCTCCATCGTGTATTGCGGGCCGAAGCGGAAGAACGGGTACTTCAAGAGGTTGGCCGCAATGATGACGGCAGCCAACTGCCAGCCGAAGCGCGCGCCCGCCTGGGTCGAGCTAATGAGGTGCGATCCGCCGATAGCGGCCGAGGCCATCAGGATGCCGGGGCCGAGAGCGCCGAGTCGGTTGGCCCACACTCCCGGTTCCTGCTGCTTTGTGGAGGTCTGTGTGGTGGTAGCTTCCCCGGGCATCCTGGGACGCTAGCACCGTAGGAGCCGATGCGCGCGTGGGCTTTCCCAAGGGTCAATCGACGTACACCGCTATGGTGGAAAGATGTCAGACAGCGTCGTTGACCAGGCATCCACCGACCCATCACGTGCGGCCTCAGGGAGGGCCATGTGGGAGGCGAGGTATGCCGAGGCGCTCGCCGCCGGGCGGGTGCGCGACGCCGACTTCACCACGCTGAGCGGGGCCCAGGTCGAGCCTGTCTACGGGCCGAGCGCCGAGGTAGAGGCGGTCGACGAGCGGATGGAGCGGATCGGCTGGCCGGGGCAGTTCCCCTACACCCGTGGTTTGCACGCCACCGGATATCGCGGTCGCCCGTGGACCATCCGCCAGTTCGCCGGCTTCGGCAACGCCGAGCAGACCAACGAGCGTTACAAGATGATCCTGGCCAACGGTGGCGGCGGGCTTTCGGTGGCCTTCGATATGCCGACCTTGATGGGTCGCGACTCCGACGATCCGCAGTGTGTGGGTGAGGTCGGCCACTGCGGCGTGGCCATTGACTCGGCTGCCGACATGGACGTGCTCTTCCGCGACATCACCTTGTCGGACGTCACGACCTCGATGACCATCAGCGGCCCCGCGATCCCCGTCTTCTGTATGTATATGGCCGCCGCTGAGCGCCAAGGCGTGGACGTTTCCACCCTCAACGGCACGCTGCAGACCGACATTTTCAAGGAGTACATCGCCCAAAAGGAGTGGCTCTTCCCGCCCGAGCCCCACCTGCGCCTCATCGGCGACCTGATGGAATACACCTCGCGCGAGATGCCTGCATACAAGCCGCTGTCGGTGTCGGGTTATCACATTCGCGAGGCCGGAGCCACGGCGGCGCAAGAGTTGGCCTACACGCTGGCAGACGGCTTCGGCTATATCGAACTTGGTCAGTCTCGTGGCCTCGACATCAACGTCTTCGCTCCCGGACTGTCGTTCTTCTTCGACTCCCACCTCGACTTCTTCGAAGAGATCGCCAAGTTCCGCGCGGCTCGTCGGATCTGGGCCCGTTGGACCCGCGATGTGTATGGCGCAACCGACGAAAAGGCGATGTGGCTCCGATTCCACACTCAAACCGCGGGAGTGTCGCTGACTGCTCAGCAGCCGATCAACAACGTCGTGCGCACCGGAGTCCAAGCGCTCGCGGCCGTGCTCGGGGGCACTAACTCACTGCATACCAACGCGTTGGACGAGACGTTGGCGCTGCCGAGCGAGCAAAGCGCCGAGGTCGCGCTGCGCACCCAGCAGGTGCTGATGGAGGAGACTGGCGTCACCAACGTGGCCGACCCACTGGGCGGCTCGTGGTACGTCGAGGCGCTGACCGACCAGATCGAAGCCGAAGCCGAAGCGATCTTTGCCACCATCACCGCGATGGGGGAGAAGGGTCGCGATGCGGGCCCAGACGGAAAGATCGAGCACGCGGTCGGCCCGATGACCTCCGGCATCTTGCGCGGCATCGAGGACGGATGGTTCTCCGGAGAGATCGCCGAGGCTGCGTTCGACTACCAACGCAAACTCGAGCAGGGCGTGAAGAAGATCGTCGGTGTGAACTGTCACACGGCCTCGGTCAGCAAACCGCTGGAGATCCTGCGTGTCAGTCATGAAGTCGAGCGCGATCAGAACGCTGCCCTCACCGCGAGGCGCAGCGCACGCCGAGGCGACGACGTGAGCGCGGCACTCGAAAAACTGGCCATCGCTGCCCAGGGCAGCGAAAACATGATCCCGGTGATGATGAACGCAGTGCGCGCAGAGGCGACCCTGGGCGAGATCTGCGACGTATTGCGGGACGCTTGGGGCGTCTATCGCGAGCCTGCGCGTTTCTGAGTCACACCGTCCAAGCATCATCAGGGACAATGGTCGAATGACACAGCAACCCATGAGTGCTGCCGCCATGCGCGGTGCCGTTGATCTTTCGTCTTTGGGTAAACGACCCGCAGCCCCAGCGAGTGGATCGACGGGTGACAGCGGCATGATCACCGCCACCGATCAGACCTTCGAGGCCATCGTCGCGGCCACCACTACGGTGCCTGCCGTCATGGTGGTCTGGAGTTCGCAAGTCCCTGAATCGCTGCCGCACGCGCAGGCACTTGCGGGCCTGGCTCGTGAATACGAGGGCAAGTTCCAGGTCGTCGGGGTCGAGATGGACGCCAACCCTGGGATCATCCAGGCTCTGACGCCGATCCTGCAGCAGACCTTCGGTCAGATCGACGCGCTCCCCATTGTGATGGGTCTGGTCCAAGGTCAGCCGATGCCCTTCTACCTGGGCGTGCAAGAGGTGGCAGCGTTGCGCCCGCTGCTAGACAAGTTCTTGGAAGCCGCACTCGCCCAAGGCGTCACCGGCCGTGCCGACGTTGGTGCCTCCAACGAGACGGAGGAAGGCGATGACGAAGAAGCGCCGATGTCACCGACGCAGCAAGAGGCGTACGACGCGATTGAGCGCGGCGATTTGCCCGCGGCAACCGCAGTCTATGAGCGGGCGTTAAAGGCCAACCCGGCCGACGACGAAGCACGTCTGGGCCTAGCCCAAGTAGCCCTCTTGCAGCGCACTGCCGACCTCGATCTCGCGCAGGTGCGCACGGCCGCCGCTGACGCTCCAACCGATGTCACAGCGCAGTCCAACGCCGCCGATATGGACATCGTGGGCGGGCACGTCGAGGATGCGTTCGCGCGGATGATCGACCTCGTTCGAGCCACCCGAGACGATGAGCGGAAGGCAGCCCGCGAGCACCTGCTGTCCCTTTTCGAGGTCATCGGCAGCCACGACGAGCGGGTCACCAAGGCCCGTCGAGCGCTCACCAACGCCCTGTTCTAGAGGTTGCGACGCTGCAGAAAGTCGCGACGACCCCGCGCATAGTGGCCCCACGATGCCCAACGAAGAAAACTGAGAGCGGCAACAAAGCTCACGAGCGCGCCGCAGAAGAACAGAACTCCCAACACCTTGACCGACACGACAGTTGAGAACACATAAGTCAGGCCAAAGCACGCGCAGCACACGAGAAACGAGATCCCAGCCTTGACGAAATGGCTCTCGGGAGTCGTTTCGGGCGATGGATTAGGACGTGAGAGCGGCATCCACGACCTGCTGGGCGTCCGACTGCACCTGGGCCAAGTGCTCGGGCCCGTTGAAGGACTCGGCGTAGATCTTGTAGACGTCTTCGGTGCCCGAGGGGCGCGCCGCGAACCACGCGTTAGCGGTGCGCACCTTGAGGCCACCGATGGCCGCGCCATTGCCAGGAGCTTCGGTGAGCACGTCGGTGATCGACTCGCCAGCCACTTCGGTCGCAGTGATCGATGAGGCGGACAACGCCTTGAGACGTGCCTTGGCGGCCCGGTCGGCGGGGGCATCAATGCGGGCGTATGCCGGGTCGCCGAACTTTTCGGTCAGCTGGGCATAGCGCTGCGATGGGCTGGAGCCCGTCTTGGCCTGGATCTCGCTGGCCAGCAACGCCAAGATCAGGCCGTCCTTGTCGGTGGTCCACACGGAGCCGTCGTGGCACAAGAACGAGGCGCCAGCAGACTCTTCGCCGCCGAAGCCGATGCTGCCCTCGAGCAGGCCGTCCACGAAGTACTTGAAGCCCACCGGGACCTCGAGCAAGGAACGACCCAGGCCTTCAGCAACCCGGTCGATCATGCTGGAGGACACCAGCGTCTTGCCGATAGCGACTGTCTCTCCCCACTGGGGTCGACCGCCGCCGAACAGGTAGTCGATGGCCACGGCGAGGTAGTGGTTCGGGTTCATCAAACCCCCGTCGGGGGTGACGATCCCGTGGCGGTCGGAGTCAGCATCGTTGCCGGTGCTGATCTGGTAGTCGTCCTTGGCGCGGATCAACGACGCCATAGCGTTGGGGGAGGAGCAGTCCATCCGGATCTTGCCGTCACCATCGAGGGTCATGAAGCGCCAGGTGGCGTCCACCAACGGGTTGACCACGGTCAGGTCGATCTTGTGGGTGTCTGCGATGGCTTGCCAGTAGTCGACCGCCGCACCGCCAAGCGGATCGGCGCCGATGCGGATACCCGCGTCTCGGATGGCGGCAAGGTCGAGCACGCGAGGCAGTGCTGCGACATACTCGCCCATGAAGTCGTAGTCCTGTGCGGCAGCGCGAGCCTTGGCGAACGGGACACGGTGCACCCCGTCCATGTCTGCCCGCAGGATGGCGTTGGCTCGATCGGCGACCCAACTGGTGGCGTCGACGTCGGCCGGACCGCCGTTGGGCGGGTTGTACTTAAAGCCACCGTCACGCGGCGGGTTGTGTGAGGGCGTCACCACGATGCCGTCGGCGACCGAGGAGCCCGTGCGCGACTCGTTGGCCTGCAAGATCGCGCGGGACACAGCAGGGGTCGGCGTATAGCGATCCTGGTTGTCCACCAGCACCGTCACGTCGTTGGCGACCAGCACCTCCAACGCGTTAGCCCAAGCCGGCTCCGAGAGTGCGTGCGTGTCGCGGCCAATGAACAGCGGCCCGCCAATGCCTTGAGCCTTGCGGTAGTCGCAGATGGCTTGGGTGGTTGCCAGAATGTGGCGCTCGTTGAACGCCCCGTCCAGCGAGCTTCCCCGGTGACCTGAGGTGCCAAAGGCCACCTGTTGGTCAACGTTCTCAGGATCCGGGATGGTGGAGTAGTAGGCGGTGACCACGTGGGCTACGTCGATGAGGTCTTCCGGCAGGGCGGTCTGCCCGGCGCGCTCGTGTGCTGCCATCTACTTCTCCTGCTCGGTCGCTGTGGATGGGGCGGACACGGCGACAGCCGCGTTATCGGAGGACATCGGGGTCAGCCACAAGACCCCCAGCGGCGGCACGACCACATGAGCGCTGTGGCTCTGGCCCTGGTGCGGCTCGTCTGCCGCCTCGACTCGACCCATATTGCCGACCCCGGAGCCGCCATAGGTCGCGGCGTCGGTGTTCAGTGCCTCACGCCATACCCCGCCGCTCGGCAGACCCACGTGCACGTCACGGACGCCGTCGCCGAAGTTGACGATGGCTACCACGGTCGAGCGGTTGCCGCCAGCGTCGGCAACTCCTCGACGCAGGTAGGAGTAGGTGTTGCCGCTGGCGTTGTCCGCGTCCAGCCACTGGAAGCCTTCCTCGGTGTGGTCCAACTGCCACAAGCCGGGGTTGGCGGTGTACTCGTGATTCATGTCGCGCACCAGATCGGCGATACCGGCGTGGTCAGGGTGATTGAGCAGCCACCAGTCGAGACTGCGACCGTCGGCCCACTCCGACTCTTGCGCAAACTCGGTTCCCATGAAGAGCAACTGCTTGCCGGGGTGGGACCACATGAATGCGAGGAAAGCGCGCAGGTTGGCCAGTTGCTTCCACCGATCGCCGGGCATCTTGCGTAGCAGGGAGCCCTTGCCGTGCACGACCTCGTCGTGGCTGATCGGCAGCACGAAGTTCTCTGAAAACGCGTAGACCAGCGAGAACGTCAACTGATGGTGATGATGCTGCCGGTAGATCGGGTCCTTGGACATGTAGTCCAGGGAGTCGTTCATCCAACCCATGTTCCATTTGAACCCGAAGCCGAGGCCGTCTTGATCAGTCGACTTGGTGACGCCGGGCCACGAGGTGGACTCCTCGGCGATGATCGTGACGCCGGGGTGGCGCCGGTATGCCGTGGCGTTGGTCTCTTGGAGTAGGCGCACCACGTCGAGGTTTTCGTTGCCGCCGTATTCGTTCGGGATCCACTCGCCCTCCTCGCGGGAGTAGTCGAGGTAGAGCATCGAGGCAACGCCGTCGACGCGCAGACCGTCGGCGTGGAACTCCTCCAACCAGAACAGGGCGTTGGCAACGAGGAAGTTGCGGACCTGGGGGCGGCCGAAGTCGAAGACGTAGGAGCCCCACTCGTTGTGCCAGCCCTTGCGTGGGTCTGGGTGCTCATACAACGCCTGGCCGTCGAAGCGAGCCAGCGCCCACGGGTCCGTTGCGAAGTGGCCGGGCACCCAGTCGAGGATGACCCCGATGCCTGCCTGGTGCATGGCGTCGATGAGGAGCTTGAGATCCTCCGGGCCGCCGAGGCGCGCATCGGCCGCGTAATAACCGGTGACGTGGTAACCCCAACTGGGGCCGAAGGGGTGCTGCATGACCGGCATGAACTCCACGTGGGTGAAGCCGAGATCGACTACGTATTCGACCAGCTGCGTCGCCAGGTCGCGGTAGCTCAGCCCTTGGCGCCACGAACCTAAGTGCACTTCGTAGACGCTGATCGGTGCGCTGACCGCCGGGGTCGAGTCGCGGTGCTCAATCCACGCCGAGTCGTTCCACTCGTGCGTGGCCTGCGTCACGATCGACGCTGATGCGGGCGCGATCTCTGCAGCCCTCGCCATCGGGTCGGCCTTCATGGTGCGGTGGCCGTCGGCACTCGTGATGTCGAACTTGTACCGACTGCCCACGCCTGCGATCGGGACGAAGAGCTCCCAGATACCCGAGGAGCCCAACGATCGCATGGGCAACGTCATACCGTCCCATTGGTTGAAGTCGCCGACCACGTTGACGCTGCGCGCGTTCGGTGCCCAGACCGCAAAAGAGGTTCCGACGACCTCACCCATCGGGCCTTCGTAGTGGTGAACATGGGCTCCCAGGACCGTCCACAGTTGCTCGTGCCGTCCCTCGTTGACGAGGTGCTGATCGATATCGCCCACGGTGGGCAGGAAGCGGTACGGGTCGTCCAGGGTGTGGGCCACCCCGTCGCCCCAGGTGACCTCGAGCCGGTAGTCACTGACCGATTCCGCATCCAGCACGGCGACGAAGATCCCGTGCGTTTCGTGCTCCATCGCGACCCGCTCGTCGCCCGGTAGGACTAGCACGACTTTTTGGGCCAGCGGACGTAGCGTCCGGACGGTGACTCCACCGTCGTGCGGGTGGGCACCAAGCAGGGAGTGCGGGTTGCCGTGGTGACCGCGGACCAGGAGCTCCACCTCATCGCTGGGCAGGGGTTTGACCTTTGGGCTGGGGCCGGTGGCAGTGGGCACAGTTGTCTCCTGTGGTTGGTGGTTCAGGTCACGTGCGGTCTGCGAATGTTCTTCTGTGCCGGGTCTGGTGTCGATGTCATCGGTGGTGCTGAAATCGAGCAAGCGCTCGATCGCGGCAATGGGTATGCCAGCCCATGAGGGACGATTACGAACCTCGTAAATTACTTCGTAGAGGGCCTTATCGAGCTCAAGGGCGCGCAGTAACGCTACGTCGTGGCGCGGGTCGCGCCCTGAGACCTCGCCGTAGCCGTCGAGGAAGGCGGTGCGCACCTTGGCGGCCCAATCCTGACGGTTGAGGTCGTGCTCGCGGTCGACCGAGCCGGCCGCGTAGTCAAAGGAGCGCAACATCCCAGCCACATCGCGGACCGGGACGTCAGGCAGGCTTCGCTGGGCTAACGGGCGAAGCGGCTCGCCCTCGAAGTCGAGTAGCACCCATCCACGCTCTGGCACGTCGAGCACCTGGCCTAGGTGGTAGTCGCCGTGGATGCGCTGCAGATCGGGCCAGGCGTCGTGCTCGGCCGCTGCGAAGACGTCCTCGATGGCGCTCTCGTGCGTGCGCAAGTCGGGGACCTCGAGGAGCGCGTCGGCGCTGCGGGCACGCCACTGGTGCGCAAGCTCGGCACGGCGCTCGTCGGTGATGGCCTCGCCGCCCATGGTCTGGAGCAACGTCGCGTGCATCGTGGCGGTCGCCGCGCCGAGGGCGTTGGCTCGCGGCGAGAAGTCGGCGTCGGCCTGGGCCGCAACCAGAGCGGTGCGCCACGCGTCTTGCACGCCAGGTAGGAACTCTTGAGCGAATGCAAGGTGCCCGCTGCCGGCCACGTGCTGACCGTCGGACCAGGACCCTGCCACGTGCCCCAGCGGGCGGGGGACCAACAATGATCCCGCTCCGGCCAGCGCAGTCTGCACCACGACGTCTGGGTTTTCGCCATCGTGCAGCACCCGGAAGACCTTGATGATGGACGGCTTGGACACTACGCCGCCCGGTGCCAGCGAACCGGTCGTGCAGATGATGGAGGTGTTGGACTGCTCGCCGCTGAGCACGGCCGCGCGGGCCACCTCGACACCAGCATCGGAGGCATCACTATCGGGACCACCAACGTCTGAGCTACCAACGTCGGAGCTAGCAACGTCAGTAGCTGGAAAAGCGTGTCCGGTCAGCGACAGGAACGCTCCGTGGTCCGGTTCACTGGCTGAATTGTCGGCATACATCAGGTCGAAGAGCGCTTGGACGTATGCCGGATCGTGCGGGCCGTCGTAGATGGAGTGGGTCTTGGTGCTGGTGACCATGGCCTCGGCCAACTCGGGCCGTGACTGCTGTCGGTAGGTCAAGGGGATTTGGTACAGCGTCCCCGGCGAATCGTCGGTAGCGCTCGACTCGTCGAGGAACAGGTGTGTGGCCACCACCAACGCGTCCGCTCCGCCGCGGACCAAGGCAGCCACACCGACCTCGCGCAACAGCGGGCGGCGGCCCTTGCCGGCATACCAGCGCTGGTCAGCGACCCACGTGTTAAGGACCTCGGCCAGGTCGAGGTTGCCGTCAATGAAGGACTCGTCATGGTCGAGCTCAGACATCTTCGACCTCCGTGGCCGCTTCGAGGCCCAGCCAGAAGAAGTTCCGCGAGCCCAGGGTCAGGTGGATCTTTCCGTCGTCGTCGATATTCGGAAAACCGACACCGCCGAACAGATCAATGGCTAAGGCGCTGCGCAAGCGCCCTGGCGTCGAGATCACCGAGGCTTGCGGCCGAGAGGACAGGTTGTGCACACACAACACGGCTTGGTAGCCGTCGCGCGACTTCGGGTCGCCGCGGGGAAGGATGCGCACGAACGCCAGCACCGCATCGTTGTCGGCCTCGCACATGACGAAGGCACCGCTACCGAACACTTCGTGGGTGGCGCGCACCGACAGCATGCCGCGCATCCAGTGCAGCAGCGAACTCCCCGAAGCCATCTGGGCTTCGACGTTGACGCTGTTGTGGTGGTAGACGAGTGACGAGATGACCGGTGAATACAACTTGCCGGGGTCTGCAGTCGAGAAGCCTGCGTTGCGGTCGGGCGTCCACTGCATCGGGGTGCGCACCGCGTCGCGGTCCTCCAGCCAGATGTTGTCGCCCATCCCGATTTCGTCCCCGTAGTACAGGCACGGCGACCCGGGTAGCGACAGCAGCAGCGCGTTGATCAACTCGATTTCGCTGCGTGAATTGTCGAGCAACGGAGCGAGGCGGCGGCGAATGCCGATGTTGGCGCGCATCCGAGGGTCTGGGGCATACCAGCCGTACATGGCCGAGCGCTCCTCGGTCGAGACCATCTCCAGCGTCAACTCATCGTGGTTACGCAGGAACGTGCCCCATTGGGTTCCCGTGGGAATGTCGGGCGTATCGGCCATCACTCGGATGATCGGCTCGGCTTTCTCTTCCCGCAACGAGTAGTACAGCCGCGGCATGACCGGGAAGTGGAAGCACATATGGCACTCGGGTGCTTCCTGGGTGCCGAAGTAGTCCACGACCTCATGGGGCATCTGATTGGCCTCGGCCAGCAGCACGCGACCGGGGTACTCGGTGTCGACCATCGCGCGCAAGTCCGCCAAGAAGGCGTGGGTCTTGGGGAGGTTCTCGCAGTTTGTGCCTTCTTCTTCGAAGAGATAGGGCACAGCGTCGAGACGGAATCCGTCGATGCCCATGTCCAGCCAGAAGCGGACGACGTCGAACATCGCCTCTTGGACGGCCGGGGTCTCGAAGTTCAAATCCGGCTGGTGGCCGAAGAACCGGTGCCAGAAGAACTGCCGGCGCACCGAGTCGAAGGTCCAGTTGGAGACCTCGGTGTCGACGAAAATGATGCGGGCGTCGGCATACTTATCGTCGGTGTCGGACCACACGTAGAAGTCGCCGTAGGGGCCATCGGGCTCGGACCGTGACGCCTGAAACCAGGGGTGTTGGTCACTCGTGTGGTTCATCACCAGGTCGGTGATGATCCGAATGCCCCGTGCGTGGGCGGCCCCGATCAACTCTTGGAAGTCGAGCAGCGTCCCGAACTCGGGCAGCACCGCGGTGTAGTCGGCGACGTCGTAGCCTCCGTCGCGTAACGGGGAGGCGTAGAACGGGGGAATCCAGAGACAATCGACGCCGAGCCACTGCAGGTAATCCAGCCGGCCGATGAGCCCGCTGAAGTCACCGGAGCCGGTGCCGGTCGAGTCGTCGAAGGCCCGCACGAGGACTTCATAGAAGACCGCTTTGCGATACCAGTCGGGGTCGTTCTTCAATCCGGGCTGGTAAAGATTGAGCCCACGGACCATCTCAGAACCTCCGCACGTGGATGAGGTGAACCGGCTCTGCGCCGACGCCGACACGCACGAAGTTGCGACTGCCCCAGTTCCATTGCTCGCCGGTGATCAGGTCGTGGGCGATGAAACCATCGTGCCAATCGAGCCCCAGGGCGGGCATGCTGAGGTTGATCATGGTCTCGCGCAGCGTGTGCGGGTCGAGGTTGGCAACACCGATGATGACGTCCTGATCGGAGCCGTCGTGGGCACCGCCGCCGCGCTTGGAAAAGACCAGCACGTTCTCGTCGTCGGCGCTATGGAAGGTGATGTTGCGCAGCCAGTGCAGGCTGGGGTGCTCGGCGCGTGCCTTGTTGAGGGTCCGCAGGTAGGGCGCGAGATTTGGCCGTCCTTGAGCCTCGCCGGTGCCGCCGTCGGGCCCGTCGAGGTCCCACCGGCGGTTTTTGTATTCGTACTTCTCGTTGTCTATCTGTTCCTCGGCACCGGGGCGGGCGACGTGCTCGCAGTGCTCGTAGCCGGCGTAGATCCCGTAGGTCGGCACCAACGTCGCCGCTAGCGCAGCCCGCAACTTGAAGGCGGTCGGCCCGCCGTACTGCATGAACGGCGTCAGAATGTCGTGGGTGGTCGGCCAGAACGACGGCCTCATGTATGCCGCGGCGCCCCCAGCGAGCTCGGTCACGTATTCACGGAGCTCGGCAGCGCTGTGTCGCCAGGCATAGTAGGTATAGGACTGCTGGAAGCCGACTTTGCCGAGCGTGTGCATCATCGCTGGCTTGGTGAAGGCCTCGGCGAGCCAGATGACTTCTGGGTGGTCGCCAGCGACCTCCGCGATGAGCCACTGCCAGAACTCGACCGGCTTGGTGTGCGGATTGTCGACGCGGAAAATCGTGACGCCGTGGTCGATCCAGACCTGGACGACGCGACGCATCTCGGCGTAGCCAGCCGCTGAATCGGTGTCGAAATTCATCGGGTAAATGTCTTGGTACCTCTTGGGTGGGTTCTCGGCGTAGGCGATGGTGCCGTCGGCTCGAGTCACAAAAAACTCGGGATGATCGGTGGCCCACGGGTGATCCGGCGCAGCTTGGAGCGCGAGATCCATCGCCACGTGGAGACCGTGCTCGCGGGCCGAGGCCACGAACGCATCTAAGTCGTCGAAGTCGCCCAAGTCAGGGTGTAGGGCGTCGTGCCCGCCAGCCTTACCGCCGATCGCGTACGGGGAGCCGGGGTCGTCATCTCCTGCGTCCAGGGTGTTGTTGCGGCCCTTACGGTTGATCGTCCCGATGGGGTGAATGGGGGTGAGGTAGACAACGTCGAAACCCATGTCAGCGATCGCGGGCAGGCGCCGCGCCGCCGTCGCAAAGGTGCCACTCGTCCATACCCCCGTCGCTGCGTCCTGGGTCGCACCCTCGGAGCGCGGGAACATCTCGTACCACGCACCCGCGAGAGCAAGTTTGCGCTCGACGCACCACACGAAGTCGCGAGACGGGCTGATCATGTCGCGCAGGGGTTGGTGTGTCAGGAGCTCAGAGACCTCGCGTCCCGTGCCTGCAGCAAGTCGGACCTGCGCGGGGCGGTCTGCGTCGCGCAGCGCGGTGACGGCGTCGGTCAGCAACTGCGTCTGCTCGTCGTTGCGGGGCATCTCGTCCCGGGCCCGCTCCAGAACGCGAGCACCTTCTTCCAGCATGAGGTCCACGTCGACCCCGGCCTCCACCTTGATGGTCGCGTCGTGGGTCCAGGTGGCGTAGGGGTCCGACCATCCTTCGACGCGGTAATTCCACATGCCTTCCCGGTCGCCGTAGATCGTGGTGCCCCAGTGATCCAGGCCGGGGTTGAGGCAGGCCATCGCGACGTGGTGCTCCACGCCGTCCGGGTCGGTCAACACGACCGTGGCGTTGACCGCGTCGTGGCCCTCGCGGAAGACGGTGGCGGTGACGCTGAAGAGCTCGTTGACCACCGATGCGGTGGGTCGTGCTCCGCCATCAACGGCGGGGGTGACCTCTTGGACGGGGATGCGTCCTATGGGGTGCTGGCCGACCTCCTGTAGCCAACTGCGGTCAATCGGGTCCGTGGGCGTGGGTGTTCGATTGGTCACGCCCCGACGTTACCGGGTGAGACGGCCCAAGGCCACGGGACCAAAGTGCACGCGGTGGTGGCCTATCCTTCGACCCGTGAAAGCGATTCGCCGCCTGCATGTGCGCACCGTCCTTCCCGAGGCATTGACGCCCCTCAGTGATCTTTCCCTGAATCTTCGGTGGTGTTGGCACGGCCCGACCCTGGATCTGTTCGCCAGCATCGATCCGCCACTGTGGGAGAGCGTGAAGAAGGATCCGGTGGCTTTGTTGAGCCGGCTCACGCCCGCCGATTTGGAAGCGCTCGCCGCCGACGCCGACTTCATGTCGCGGCTGGGGGAGGCCGCAGCGGACCTGGAGGCGTATTTACGTGAGCCCCGTTGGTATCAGCAGCAGGCGGAGGCCGCGCCGGAGCCCTTCCCGAAGGCCATCGGGTACTTCTCGCCCGAATTCGGCATTACCGAAGTGCTGCCGCAGTATTCCGGTGGCCTGGGGATCCTGGCCGGCGACCACCTCAAGAGTGCCTCCGACCTCGGCGTGCCCATCGTCGGCGTCGGCCTGTTCTACAAGAGTGGCTACTTCCGTCAGCGGTTGAACGCCGACGGGTGGCAGCAGGAGAGTTACCCCCTGCTGGACCCGGACGACCTGCCGCTGTCGATGCTGCGCGAAGCCGACGGCTCGCCGGTGTTAATCGAGTTGGCGATGCCCGGCGGGGGCCGGTTGCACGCCCACATCTGGAAGGCCAGCGTGGGGCGAGTGCCACTCTTGTTGCTGGACTCCGACGTCGAGACCAACGACGCGGCCCGCCGTGAGCTGACCCACCGGTTGTATGGCGGCGGTGGTGACCAGCGCCTCGAGCAGGAGATGCTGCTTGGCATCGGTGGCGTCCGGGCCTTGCGGGCCTGGTCGCGGTTGACCGGGTCGCCGAATCCCGACGTGCACCACACCAACGAGGGCCACGCCGGGTTCCTCGGCATCGAGCGGATCAGTGAGCTGACCGCCGAGCACGGGCTGAGTTTCGACGAAGCGGTGCTCACCGTGCGGGCCGGGACGGTGTTCACCACCCACACCCCGGTGCCCGCGGGCATCGACCGGTTCGGTGCCGACGCGATTGCCGCGCACTTCGGCGGTTCCGCCGAGCTGCCGGGTGTCCCGCTTCATTCGATGTTGGCGTTGGGAGCCGAGACCTACGAGGGCGGCGTCGCTGGAGTCTTTAACATGGCCGTGATGGGTATGCGGCTCGCCCAGCGGGCCAACGGGGTCTCGCAGTTGCATGGCGCGGTCAGCCGCGGGATGTTCAGCGGATTGTGGCCGGGCTTCGACACCGCGGAGGTGCCGATCGGCTCGATCACCAACGGCGTGCACGCACCGACATGGGTGGATCGCAAAATCACGGACTTGGCTCGGATCCACTTGGGCGACGAAGCGGCTGATAGCGGCGAGATGTGGACCCGCGCCGCGGAGATCCCCCGCGACGAGTTCTGGTCGACCAAGCGCGAGATGCGCGAGCAACTGGTCGCCGACGCGCGGATCCGACTGGGCAAGTCCATGAAGCGTCGTGGAGCCACCTCGGCCGAGCTCGGTTGGGTCGATGACGTGCTCGACCCCGACACGCTGACCATCGGGTTCGCCCGCCGCGCCGCGACGTACAAGCGACTGACCTTGATGCTGCGTGACCCAGCACGCCTGAAGAAGCTGCTGACCAATCCAGACCGTCCTGTCCAGTTGTTGATCGCGGGCAAATCGCACCCGGCCGATGACACCGGCAAGGCGCTGATCCAAGAGATGGTGCGTTTTACCGACGACCCCGAGATGCGCTCGCGGATCGTGTTCCTGCCGAACTACGACATCGCCATGGCGCAAAAACTGTATCCAGGGTGCGACGTGTGGTTGAACACGCCGCTGCGCCCGTTCGAGGCCTGTGGCACCTCGGGCATGAAAGCGGCCCTCAACGGGGCGCTCAACCTGTCGATCATGGACGGCTGGTGGGATGAGTGGTTCGACGGCAGCAACGGCTGGGCTATTCCGACCGCTGACGGTGTCGAGGACGCTGAGCGCCGCGATAACCTCGAGTCCTCGGCATTGTTCGACCTCCTTGAGCTATCGGTGGTGCCGACCTTCTACGACCAGGACGCCAGCGGCACACCGAACCGCTGGATGGACATGATCGACCACACGCTGAGCACACTGGGCCCGAAGGTGTTGGCCGACCGGATGGTGTCCGACTACACCCTGAAGCTCTACGTGCCGGCTGCCCGCGCGGGCTGGGATGTCAGCGCCGACGACTTCGCCGGGGCCCGCGACGTCGCGGCATACGTCAGTGCAGTGCGCCGGGCGTGGCCTCATGTGGCCGTCGATAATGTCGATGCCACCGGGATCGCCGACGCCCCACAGGTGGGTGACAGCGTTGAGATCCACGCGTTCGTGAGCCTCGGCGACCTGGCTCCCGGCGACGTCCTTGTGCAGATGGTGCTGGGACGGGCCAGCGCCAGCGACGAGTTGCAGGACATCGAGACCGTGCCGTTGGAGCACGAGCAGGCCTACGAAGGCGGCCGCCACACGTTCACCGGCCACCTGAGGCTCGGTCGGACCGGGTCCCTAGGGTGGACGGTTCGTGTCCTGCCCGCTCATCAGCGGCTCACCAACATCGCCGAGCTCGGCTTGGTGACCACCGCCTAGCCGGCCCGCACCAAAGGGCCCTTCGACTTCTTCGCGGTCGGAGGGCCCTTCGCGTGCCGTCGCAACGCCTCCACGCTGGATCTGTCCGAGCACCGTGCGATCGGCTCCCTGATGAGCGGCGCTCTGGGAAGCACCGTCTCCACCAATGGCGTGATCCACATCATCGACGCCAAGCTCGATCCGCCGGCCCCGCAGCGGATGAAGTCGAAACGGCCAGGGACGGGTCAGACGAAGCAGAGCAAACTGACGAGGGCTAGAGCTCCCCGACGCTGATTCGCTCGGCGCCTTCTGCTTCGGCAGGAGGGGCCGACGTCGTTCCACCGGCGCTGCCATCGATAACGAGCAAGACGGGGTCCAGTGGCGACCCATCGTGCGCGGTGTCAAACAGGGCCTGCACGAAGCGGCGGTGCGGATCGACCCACTGATGCTCTTGCATCACAGCGCCCGCCTCGTCGAACCAGCGCAGTCGCACCCGACCGGCGATGGGCTCGAAGGTAGGGAAATGGCTCGGACGCAATACGGCATACCGGGCGCGCAGCGCGGTCAGAGAGCGGACCTCTTTGAGCATCGACTCCTGCCACGAGTCCAGCCGCCAATCCAGCCACGAGATCTCGTTGTCCTGGCAGTAGGCGTTGTTATTGCCGCCTTGGGTGCGCCCGAACTCGTCGCCGGCGGTGATCATCGGAACGCCGGGCGAGAGCACCAGCGTGCCTAGCATGCTGCGGGTGCGCCGCACCCGGCCCTGCTGGATTTCCGCGTCCTCGCTTGGCCCCTCGACGCCGTGGTTCCACGATCTGTTGTCGCCGTGACCGTCACGGTTGTGCTCGCCGTTGGCTTCGTTGTGCTTGTGGTTGTACGCCGTCAAGTCGGCCAGGGTGAACCCGTCATGAGCGGTGATCAGGTTTATCGAGGCGATCGGGCCTCGGTCGTCCCGACCAAAGAGGTCCGGTGATCCGGCGATCCGGGTCGCCAAGCCGCGCACCCCGTGGCCACCCTCGCCGACCTGGTCGCGGGCAAGGTCGGGGCCCCAAAAGGTGCGGACCGAGTCCCGGAAGCCGTCGTTCCACTCGGCGAACGGCGGTGGGAACTGCCCTGTCCGCCAGCCGTCGACGCCGAGGTCCCACGGCTCGGCGATGAGTTTGACTCTTGATAACAGCGGGTCCGCGCGCAGCGCTACGTGCAAGCAGTGATCGCGCTCGAACTCGTGATCCTCGCCGCGTGCCAGAGCTGGGGCAAGGTCGAAGCGGAAGCCGTCAATGTGGAACTCCTGCGCCCAATAGCGCAACGAGTCCAACACCATACGGGTCACCATCGGTTGACGGGTGTCGACCGTGTTGCCGCATCCGGTCATGTCGATGTCGCGGCCGTGCCCGTCGAGGCGGTAGTAGGTCGCGTTGTCGATTCCGCGCCAACTCAGGGTTGCCCCGTCGGCGCTCGACTGCTCGCAGGTGTGGTTATAGACGACATCGAAGATGACCTCGATACCGGCCGCGTGCAGGGCTTTGATAGCACCCTTGACCTCGTTGATCACGTCGGCGGGATCGCTTGCGGCGGCATACCCGGCGTGCGGGGCGAAGAAGCCCAGCGTGTTGTAGCCCCAATAGTTTGTGCCCTCCTGGCGTTGCAGGTGAGGCTCATGGGTGAAGGCGTGGATCGGTAGCAACTCCAGCGCGGTGACCCCGAGAGAGGTCAGGTGCTTGATAATCGCGGGGTGGCCTAAAGCCGCATAGGTGCCGCGGATCTCTTCGGGTACGTCCGGGTGCGTCATTGTGAGCCCCTTGACGTGCGCCTCGTAGATGACCGAGTCGGTCCAGGCCGTGCCCGGCGCCACGTCGTCGCCCCAGTCAAAGGTGTCGGTCAGCATCACCGAGCGGGGGACGAATGCCGCACTGTCCCGGTCATCGCGAACGTCGCCGTCGCCCTCCCAGCTCTCGTCCACATGGTGCCCATAGACCTCTGGACCCCACGCAATCGTGCCCTCGATGGCCCGTCCGTAGGGGTCGAGGACGAGTTTGGCGGGGTTGTGCCGGTGTCCCTGGCCTGGTGCCCAGGGCCCGTGCACGCGATAGCCATAGCGTTGCCCGACAGTTAGCCCCGGTACGTGGTCCCACCAGATCCCGTGAGCTGTGCGAGTCAGCGGGACGCGGCGCTCGCTCTGCGCGCCATCGTCGCCGGTATCGAAGAGACACAGTTCAACCCGGTCGGCGTGGGCAGCCAGCAGGGCCACCTGCGCTCCGTCGCCGTCGACGGTGACACCCAGCGGTGGCGGGGTGTCGAGGGCATGACGGTATGGACGAAAAGCGGAAACCATGGCCGTCAGCCTAGGTTGAGCGGCCGACATGTCGGTACCTTAGGCCCATGACTGACCCCACGGCGCTTCCGAATTTCCCCCCACCCGCTGACGTACGACCCCTTCGCGGACGCGTGCTGGATGCACTCCAAGACCTCAAGTTCGACCCAGACCTGGACAGCCAAGGCGACGTCGCCTTCACCGCTGCGGAGCATAAGCTCTTTGTGCGGATCATCGAGAGCGAGAAGTTCGACATCATGCGCACTTTTGGCCAGTGGCAGATATCGGACCGCATCCCAGCAGACATCCAGACGCGGCTCAACGCCTGCAACGACGTCACCTTGGGGATGAACCTGGTCAAGGCCGGGATAGCCGGAGGAAATCTGATCTTGACGATCGAGCAAGTCGTCGCGAAGAAGGAAAACCCCAAAGCGAAGTTGTCGATCAGCGTGGGGTTGCTGGTGCAGGCAGTGGCGTTGTGGCACAAGAACGTGATCGTGAAGTCCGGTGGCGAGTTGCCGCGCGCCGAGGGCGACGATTCGCCACGCCCCGCCCCGCAGCCGTGGCTCTCGGAGGTGCAGGTGCAGCCTGACGGAGATCAGGATGGACAGCAGGAGCCAGAGAATGGCTGATCAGCTGGTCTCGTGGAGCACCGAAGAGGGCGTGGCCACCCTGCGCATCGAGCGCCCCCCGATGAACGCGTTGTCCATCGCGGTCCAGGACCAGATCGGGCAGGCTGCAGTTGAGATTTCAGCCTCGGACGCGGCTGCGGTGATCGTCTACGGCGGCGAGAAGGTCTTTGCCGCCGGTGCAGACATCAAAGAGATGCAGGCGATGACCTACCCGCAGATGGTGGATCGGGCCGGCGTCATCCAGGAGTGCTTCAAGGCCGTGGCGCGCATTCCCAAGCCGACCATTGCCGCGATCACCGGGTATGCGCTGGGGGCCGGGTGCGAGTTGGCGCTGTGTTGTGACTTCAGGGTGGTGGGCAGCGACGCCAAACTGGGGCAACCCGAGATTTTGCTCGGAGTGATCCCCGGGGCTGGCGGGTCTCAGCGGCTGCCGCGCCTAGTGGGTGTGGCCAAAGCCAAGGACTTGATCTTCACCGGCCGGATGATCGACGCCGCCGAGGCGCTGGCAATGGGCCTGGTGGACGAGGTCGTGGAGCCAGACCAGGTCTATGCGGCAGCGCTGGCCCGTGCGCGGCGCTACGTCGGCGGGCCCGCATACGCGATCAGAGCCGCGAAAGAGGCTATCGACCGCGGCATCGAGACCGACCTGGACACAGGCCTGGCTATCGAAGCCACTCAGTTCGCCGGGGTTTTTGCGACCAAGGACCGGGACACCGGAATGACGTCGTTCGTGGCCGACGGGCCCGGTAAAGCTACGTTCGAAGGCCAGTGACGTGGTCCAAAAAGTACCGAGTTGGCCCGACCAGTTCAGTTACGCACTCGGTCAGGCCGGATGGAGTGAGGACGCTATCGAAGACGCGATCATCGCCGTCCGCACCCAGTGCGGATATGCCGGACAAGGGCCGCGGCGAGAGTTCGGTGACGCAGATTCGTACGCGCGCCGCTTGATCCGTGAGCGTTCCGGCCCGCCCAAGGTGAAGCGCAACCGGGTCCGAGATATCGCCGGTCTCGTCGGGGGCATTGCTGGAATTGTGCTCGCATCGTTGGCCACCGACGCAGCCCGTGCCGGGACTGACTTGTCGATTCGCACCGGTGGAGTGGTCATCGCGGTTGCCCTGCTGGGCTTCGGGCTGCTCGCGCTGGTCTGGTCGCGACAGATCATGGCGCAGTTGAGCAAAGGTGGGCCTGTCCCCGTGCTGATCGTGGCCTTGGTCTCCCTCGTGGTCCTGGGGTCGGCGTTCGCTTTCACCCCGACCTCGGTGATCAGCGTGAGTTGGCCGATCGCAGCGCTAGTCGCAGTCGGTGCGCTCTGCTTATCGGTGCTGGCCTCCTGGCCGCACCGGCCTCAGCCAGGTCGAGCCTCCACCCAAGTCGGCGGCACCGACAGCGCACCACCAGCCCTGCAGTGGCTCCTCGTGTTTCTTTATCCACTCGCTGCTCTACTCTTGGTGCTGATCACAGGCATCATGTAAGCCGCTGGGGGAGTGGCCGGTGGCACTACCGAACGAAGGAGTAATTCGATGTCGCACGTCTTAGTCCTGGTCGGGTCCGCCAACGAAGGCTTTAACACAGCAATGGCCGATGCCGCGACCACCTTCCTGAGTGGGGCAGGCCACACGGTCACGCGGTACCCGTCGCTCGCGAGCTTGCCGCACTACCACCAGGGCTTCGACGGCCCTGGTGCCGACGTCAACGTCGATGACTTCCGATCCGCAGTTAGCGACAGCGACACCGTTTTGTTTGTGACCCCCGAATACAACGGTGGCCCGAGCAGTCTGATCAAGAACGCGTTGGACGCGGCCTCCCGGCCTCGCGTCGACGGAGTGATTCACGGCAAACCTGCCCCCGTCATCGGCGCTCACGAGCACCTCGGCGACGGCGGCTACAGCACAGATGTTTTGGAGCCGCTGCACACTGTCTCGAGCGAATTGGCGAGTGTGCGTGACTAACGAACCGTCCGCGCCGGTCGTTTCGGCCCAAGGTCTGCGCAAGACCTACGGGGATCTGCACGCTGTCGATGGCATCGACTTCGACATCGAGCCTGGGGAGAGTTTTGGGCTGCTCGGCCCCAACGGCGCAGGCAAGTCCACCACGATGCGGATGTTGGGCGGCACCTTGGATCGCACGTCAGGCTCGCTACTCGTCGCCGGTCTAGACCCAGCGGAGCACGGGCCCCAGGTCCGCGCCCACCTGGGCGTGGTGCCGCAGCAGGACAACCGCGACGAGGAACTTCGCGTCCGCGAGAACCTGATCATGTATGGCCGCTACTTCGGGTTAAGCGGGGCCTACCTCGGGCCGAAAGCTGACGAGTTGTTGGCGTTCGTGGAGTTGCAGTCCAAAGCCGGAGAGAAGGTCGACAACCTTTCCGGTGGCATGAAGCGGCGGTTGACCATCGCCCGCAGCCTCATCAACGACCCGCAGATTTTGCTGCTCGACGAGCCCACCACGGGGCTCGATCCGCAGGCGCGGCATACGTTGTGGGATCGGTTGTTCCGGCTGAAGGAGCAGGGCACCACGCTGGTGGTCACCACCCACTTCATGGACGAGGCCGAGCAGTTGTGTGACCGGCTGGTCGTCATCGACCACGGCTTGATCATGGCGCACGGCTCGCCGCGCGATCTGATCCGTGAGCACTCCACCCGTGAGGTCGTGGAGCTGCGGTTCGGCTCGGCCCGTAACGCCGCAGTTATCGGGGAGCTCGAGAGCATCGGGCAACGGATGGAGGTTCTCCCGGACCGCATCCTGATGTATGCCGACGACGGCGAATCCGTGCTCGGCGAGATCGCGCGGCGGGAGATGAACCCGCTGACGTCCTTGGTCCGGCGCTCCTCGCTGGAGGATGTGTTCCTGCGCTTGACGGGCCGGACCCTTGTCGACTGAAGCGGATCGCGGGCGGGCCGCTGGGCACTCGCCGGGTGTCAGCGCGGCACGGGCGGGCCGCTGGGGCTCGTGGTACTACGCCGAAAGCCAACTGCGGGCGATGCGGTCCTACGGGCTGTCCGTGGTGGCCACCGCCGTGGTGGAGCCAGCTCTCTATATGGTGGCGATGGGGGTTGGCCTGGGCACGTTGGTGGACTCCCAGAATGGAGATGTCGACGGAGTTCCCTACCTCGTCTTCGTCGCACCGGCGCTGCTGGTGGCTTCTATCGTGATGTCGGTCGGCACTGAGTTGAGCTATCCGGTGATGGACGGATTCAAATGGCACCGGCTCTATTTCGCGCCTTCGGCCTCGCCGTTGCGGCCTCACCAGATCGCTAACGGGCACTTCGTCGCAGTGATGATCCGCTTTACCGCGCAGGCCAGTGTCTTCTACCTGGTGATGGTGGCCTTTAACGCGGTCACCTTGGGGTGGTCGGTCCTCGTCATCCCCATCGCGGTGCTGGCTGCAGCCTCCTTCGGCGCGCCTTTGCAAGCCTACGCAGCGACGCTCACGTCGGAGGGTTTTCAGTTTGCGTTCATCGAGCGGTTCGTGGTCATGCCGCTGTTTCTGTTTTCCGGGACGTTCTTCCCACTGACCGCCATGCCGGTCTACTTGCAGTGGATCGGCTGGATCTCCCCGGTCTGGCACGGCACCCAGCTTGCGCGCGTTGCGGCATACGGTGCGGTCGTGCCGGGGTGGTTGGTCGCCGTGCACCTGCTGTTTTTGATCACCTTGGCCGTGCTGGGGTTGCGCTGGTCGCACGCCGTCTACGCCCGACGGTTGGCTGCCTGAGATGAGCATTCCCCGTCTGGCCGGCGTCTACTCCGGCAATACTCGAGCCGTGCTGGAGCGTGGGTTCCGGGCGATCGTGTCGCAAAACTGGATGGTGATGGCGTCCGGCTTCTTCGAGCCGGTCTTCTACCTCTTGGCGATGGGGGTCGGGCTCGGCTCATTGATCGATGCCGTGCCCGGCCCGGGCGGTGAGCAGATTTCGTATGCGGCATACCTCGCTCCCGCCCTGTTGGCGACGTCGGCGATGAACGGCGCGATCTACGACTCCACCTGGAACGTCTTTTTCAAGTTGCGGTTTGCTCGACTCTACGAAGCCATGATGCAGACATCGTTGGGTCCCTTGGATGTCGCCCTCGGCGAGATCGCGATGGCCTTGTTCCGCGGCTTTATGTATGCCGTCGGCTTTCTCGTCGTGATCACCGGAATGGGCCTGGTGACCTCGTGGTGGGCCGTGCTGATGATTCCTGCGGCGGTGCTGATCGCGGCCGGATTCGCCAGCCTCGGGATGGCTATTACCAGCTTCATGAAGACCTTTCAGCACATGGACATCATTTCTGTGGCGCTGCTGCCAATGTTCTTGTTTTCGGCGACCTTGTATCCGATCGACGTCTACCCGCAGTCGATTCAGTGGATGATTATGGCGTTGCCGTTATGGCACGGCGTTGAATTGATGCGCCAACTCGGATTCGGCTACTTCGACGCATCGACCCCGGTGCATGCGCTCTATTTTGTCGGGATGACCGTCTTCGGCTTGTGGCTCACGACTGTGCGGCTGCGGGCCCTCTTTTTGAGGTGAGGTCGGTTGCGGTATGCCGGGAAACAGGTGCAAGGATGTGGAGCACTGACGTTGCCCGGTTGTCATAGCGAAGAGGTCAAGCATGAAGATCGTCGTATGTGTGAAGTACGTGCCCGACGCTGCGGGAGGGCGCACGTTCTCACCGGATCACACCACCGAGCGCGAGTCTGTAGACGGGTTGCTCTCCGAGCTCGACGAGTATGCCGTCGAGGAAGCGCTGGCGCTGGCGGCCGACCACGACGGCGAGGTCACGGTGCTGACGATGGGGCCACCCGAGGCAGCCACGGCCATCAAGAAGTCCCTGCAGATGGGTGCCGACGCGGGCGTGCACGTGAGCGACGAGGCCATTGCCGGGTCGGACTCGATCGCCACCTCGCTGGTGCTGGCCAAAGCTGTCGAGAAGATCGGCGAAGACGGCCCGGTGGACTTGGTGCTGACCGGGCTTGCGTCCACCGACGGTGTCATGAGCGTGGTGCCAGCCATGATGGCCCAGCGCCTCGGCCTACCTCAGGTCACTTTTGCCTCCGAGCTGAGCGTCACCGATGGGGTCGTACGGATTCGCCGCGACGGAGATGAAGCCAGCGAAACCATCGAAGCCACTCTTCCGGCGCTGGTCTCGGTCACGGACCAGATCAACGACCCGCGCTATCCCTCGTTCAAGGGCATCATGGCGGCGAAGAAAAAGCCGGTGAGCGAATGGTCACTGGCCGACATCGGCGTCGACCCAGCCGAGGTGGGGCTCGAAGCCGCATGGACGGCAGTGGTCTCGGTCACCGAACGCCCCGCCCGAGACGCGGGCGAGATCGTCACCGATGAAGACGGCAGCGGCGGGCAGGCCCTCGCCGCCTTCCTGACCTCCCACAAATTCGCCTGAGCAGTATTCGGCACCGAAGCAGAAGGAGCATCTGATGGCTGAAGTTCTCGTCCTGGTTGAGCACGTTGACGGCGACGTGCGAAAGACGACCTCCGAAATGCTGACGGCAGCTCGAGCGCTGGGGGACCCGAGTGCGGTGTTTATCGGCACAGGTTTCGATAGCGCTGCGGACACGCTGGCCCAATACGGCGCGGTGAAGGCCTACCGGGTCGAGGCCGCCGAGGTCAGCGAATACCTGGTTGTCCCTGTCGTCGAGGTGCTTGCCCAGCTTGCGGCCCAGACGTCGGCTGCGGCCGTGTTGATCCCGTCGTCGTCGGTGGGCAAAGAAATCGCCGGACGGTTGGCGATCACCACTGAGGCTGGGCTGATCACTGACGCGGTCGGCATACGGCGTGCCGATGACGGCTCGATCCAGACTACTCAGTCGGTCTTCGCCGGCAACTTCACGGTGGTCTCGACCATCACCAAGGGCGCGCCGATCATCACCGTCAAGCCCAACTCGATCACGGCGAGTGCGGCACCGGTGGAGATGAGCGACGAGGTCGTGGAGGTCGAGATTTCGCAGGCTGCCAAGGGGGCCAAGATCGTTGATCGTGCCGAGAAGCAAAAGAGCAGCAGGCCCGCGCTGACCGAAGCCTCCATCGTGGTCTCCGGTGGCCGGGGCACGGGCGGCGACTTCCGCCACGTCGAGCAGTTTGCCGACAGTCTCGGTGCGGCCGTAGGCGCTTCGCGTGCCGCCGTCGACGCGGGGTGGTATCCGCACTCCAACCAGGTCGGGCAGACCGGCACCTCGGTGTCGCCGCAGCTCTACGTCGCGGCGGGGATTTCCGGCGCTATCCAACACCGCGCAGGTATGCAGACGTCGAAGACGATCATCGCCATCAACAAAGACGAGGAAGCCCCAATCTTTGGGATGGTCGACTTTGGCGTCGTCGGAGACCTCTTCGACGTCCTGCCGCAAGCCACGCAGAAGATCAGCGAAGGCAAGTAGCACCCCTTGCGAATAGGCGCACCGAGTGCCCTGAAGGCCACGGTCACCGCGGGTGCGCAGGTAGGTCGTAAACTCGACCGGTGACTGCCTACCTCGACCACGCGGCGACCACGCCGGTCCTACCTGAGGTTATCGACGTCGTCGCGGCGACGATGCGCGACGTGGGCAACGCCAGTTCGCTACACACCGCCGGTCGATCGGCGCGGCGCATCGTCGAAGAATCGCGTGAGTCGATTGCCGACGACCTTGGCGCTCGGCCGAGCGAGGTGGTGTTCACCTCCGGTGGCACCGAGTCCGACAACATGGCGATCAAAGGCTCGCTATGGCGTCAGAGCGCAAAAGACCCGCGCCGGCGCCGGCTGCTGATCAGCGCGATCGAGCACCACGCCGTGCTCGACCCTGTGGAGCACCTCGTCACGACGGGTCAAGCCGACGTGACGTGGCTGATACCTGACGCTGACGGTGTGATCACGCCTTCGGTGCTGAACGCAGCGTTTGGCGACGATCCCGAGTCGGCTGCGGTCGTCTCGGTCATGTGGGCCAACAACGAGATTGGCACGATCCAGCCCATCGCGGCGCTCGCCGCCGCCGCGCACGAGGTCGGCGTGCCACTGCATACCGATGCGGTGCAGACCCTCGGGCAGGTGCCGCTCAATTTGGGCGCCGTCGGCGCGGACATGGTGACGTTGACCGGGCACAAGGTCGGCGGTCCCCTCGGAGTGGGCGTCCTCGTGGTCGGACGCGACCAAGACTTGGTGGCTTTGACCCATGGCGGTGGGCAGGAGCGACAGCTACGCAGCGGCACTTTGGACGTCCCGGGGATCGCTGGACTGGCGCTCGCGGTGCGGTGTGCAGTGTCGCACCAGGAGGCCGAAGCGCGCCGCCTCGCCGTGCTGCGGGACGCTTTGATCGACGGAGCTCACGCCCTCGACAGTTCGATCACCGTCAGCGGCTTCTGGGAGCGTGGGGACACCGCTGGCCGGTTGGCCGGCAACGCGCACCTTCGGGTGCCGGGGTGCGACGGCGATTCGCTGTTGTATTTGCTCGACGCCGTCGGGGTGCAGTGCTCGACCGGGTCGGCCTGCCAGGCCGGGGTGCCTCAACCGAGCCACGTGTTGTTGGCGATGGGGCTCTCGGAGTCGGACGCGCGGGGGGCGCTGCGGCTGACGCTCGGCCATACCTCGACTGACGACGACGTGCAGGCCTTTCTGCACGCGCTACCCGCTGCCGTCGAGCGGGCCCGCCGAGCCCGTCAAGCCACGGATCGGGCCAGCTGATGCGGGTCGTCGCGGCGATGAGCGGTGGAGTGGATTCGGCGGTGGCCGCCTCGCGCATGCTGGAGGCCGGGCACGAGGTCGTAGGAGTGCACCTGGCGTTGTCCCAGTCTGCGGCGACTCTGCGCGAGAGTGCTCGGGGTTGTTGCACGATCGAGGATGCCGGGGACGCACGCCGCGTCGCTGATCGCCTCGGCATACCTTTTTATGTGTGGGACATGGCCGAGCGGTTCGCCCAAGACGTGGTGGCTGACTTCATCGCAGAATACGAAGCAGGTCGGACCCCGAATCCGTGCCTAAAGTGCAACGAGAAGATCAAGTTTGCAGCGCTGCTCGATAAAGCGCTGGCGCTTGGTTTCGATGCGGTGGCGACCGGTCACTATGCGCAGATAGTGGAAGTGCCTGACGCCAATGCGCCTCTGGGTGCTCGGCGCGAGCTGCACCGGGCGGTCGATATGGCCAAGGACCAGTCCTATGTGCTCGGGGTGCTCGACGAAGACCAGCTGGCCCGCAGTTTCTTCCCTCTCGGCGACACCACGAAGCCTGACATCCGAGCCGAGGCTGCCGAGCGTGGGTTCTCGATTGCTAAGAAGCCGGACAGCCACGATATCTGCTTCATTCCCGACGGCGACACTCGAGCCTGGCTGACCAAGCGGCTCGGCGCCCAGCCCGGGTCGATCGTGGACTCCGACGGCGAAGTGTTGGGGGAGCACCAGGGGGCCTACGCCTACACCATCGGGCAGCGCAAGGGACTGGGCCTCACGGTGCCCGCTGCCGACGGCAAGCCGCGGTACGTGACCTCCACGCAGGTCAAGTCCAACACGGTGGTCGTCGGCACCCAAGAACTTCTCGGTGTCGATCACATCACCGGCGACCACGCCCGTTGGTGCGGCCCGGCACCCGAGGGTGTGATCCAGATCGGCGCGCAGATTCGCGCGCACGGCCAGGAGTATCCAGCTACGGCGTGGGCCGAGGGTGAGCAGGTGCAGGTCAGGTTGGGGGAGCGCATTCGAGGTGTGGCCCCCGGCCAGTCGGTGGTGCTCTATGACGGCACTCGCGTCGTCGGCTCGGCCACTATCGTCAGCGCCGGCCGCTAACGACCGACCCTTTTCATGGCCTGGGCAAGGTTATGCACCCAAGTCGGGGGATATCGCAGCGGCTAGCGGGCCTATTGTTGCCCAGGTTTTGAAGGGCGGGTAGCTGAAGGGATGACGTAGACGCCGGGCTCGGGACGCTGCACCATGCCGTAGTCGACAAGGTATCGGCGCAGCATGGCCACATCATCGAAGATCGGTCTCAGCTCGGCATTCATCTCGACCTCGGTCAATCTCGCCCCGGGCGGCAACTGAGTGACAAGCCACTCAAGGGCCTTGATCCTCTTGGCTTCTTTGCGGGGCATGCTGATCATGACGCCGTCGCGATCAAAGAACGGTGCCAGGTCACCTGTGGGAGTCGATGTGCTCATGCTCTTGAGTATGCCGAGAGCTGAGTCAGCCCTCAAGGCCGAACGTCGCCGCAGCGATAGGCTCGCGCCCATGAGCAACAAAGCCGCCAAAGTCTCGTGGCGAGAGCAGACCGTCGTTGAGCGGGTCTGGTACTTGCCGGTGCTGGTGCTATTTCCACTCGCGATCTGGGGACGGGATACATATCTGCCTGGCGTCTCCGACAACTTTTTCCTACGAATCCCCATCGGTATCGTGATGTTCGCGATCATTCTGGTCGTGCTCAGAATGCTGGTCAGACTGCCGGAACGTGACGATCAGGGCCGGCTTGTTGATCCGGCTACCCCAAGTGACCTTTCAGGCCCCGGAGCCTGAGCCGTACATCAGCGATCCTGGGGTGGTGAGGCTTTCGCCGGTTTCCACCCACGTCTTGAGGCCCGACAAGATCATCGGCCATCCGCCATACACCTGGTCGTTCGCGCCGTCGCGCAGTTGATCGTGGGTGACGATGAGGCGGCACGAGTCGGCGACCTCCTCAATCCGCCAGGTCACACGGCTTGCGCCCTCGGCCTCAACCTCCGGACTCCAGAGTGAGCGGATGGTGTGAACCAAACGCAGCGGCGGCTCAGATTCGAGCACCTCGCCCTCGCTCAGTGAGCCCTCAAACTTCCCTGGTGCCTCCTGCTTCCACGGGGATCCGGTGGCCCAATCGGAGGTGACAAGCGTCCCGAAGTGGTATTTCGCCCGGATCTGCGGGTCGGTAATCGCCTCCCAGAGCCGCTCCGGGGTGGTGCGGATATAGATCTCGAAGACGCGTTCCATGCTTCGCTCCATTTCGTCTTTGAGGCCGATGAGTCCAGCGGCCCATTCTTCGGTGAACTTGCTGACCCACCGGTTGTGGATCGTGCGGATGGGGATGGGGTTGAGAAAGTGCAGCTTTTCTCGACCACGCCGCTGCGTGGTGAGGAGCCCGGCGGTCTCGAGGAGGCCCAAGTGCTTGGCGACTGCGATCCGGCTCATCTCGAAGTGCCGCGTCAGTTGAGCCAGCGATTGGCCATCATGAGCGAAAAGCGCGTCGAGAAGGGCCCGACGCGTCGGGTCGGCCATCGCTTTGAACACGGCATCCACACGACCTAGAATAAGTAACCATATGGTTTCCTGTCAAGACGATTGACTGTCCATACATCCTCGAGACGAGGTCCACGCCATCTTCGGTCTGTGGAACAAGCCGGAGCGCTGAGATGCCACGCGGCTCAGCGTCGATCGACGCTCCGTCCGGTCCTTGGAATTGCATCTGGACAGCGGCCAGTGGTGCTCGATCGCCAGGGCGGGCACGAACCTGCTGCACCTTGCCGGGGTCGGAGTTGCCGCCGCGGACGTGCAGGTCGCTCAGGTCACCGAGTGGGAACCGTACGGCCTGGGCCTCAGCGATCCGCAATGGGTGTCGGCGGTGAACGAAGCAGCCGACGGGCGACCATACTAAGGCGCGTGAGACTTCGATGGTGACTGTCAGCGGGATCGGGTCCTGGCCGGGCGTAGACATCCGGGGCGCGTTGGGAGCGGTTCATGATCTGCTCGCAGACCCAGCAGGCGAGGGACTGATCGGTATGCCTTATCTGCCCGAACTCCCCTCCCGCGGCCCGGGCGCAGACATGGTCGGGCGAAGCGCCAACCTGCTGATTGACCTGCCGATTGACCTGCAGCCCCAAGGATGGCGTCTCGTGGATCGCCCCGGCCTGGACGCAACCCGCACCGGAGCCTTCTGGCGCGAAGACCTCGACGAGTTGGCGGAGGTCTTCGACGGATGGGACGGTACCGTCAAGATCCAAGTCGTCGGCCCGTGGACTCTAGCCAGCGAGCTCTGGTTGCCGCTGGGCGACCGGGTGCTCAGCGACACCGGAGCCATCCGCGACGTCACCGATTCCTTGGCCGCTGGAGTCGTTGACCATGTCCACGCGGTCCAGCGCCTCCTGCCCGCAGCCACGCTGATGGTGCAGATCGACGAACCGAGCCTGCCCAGAGTGCTGCGCGGCCAGGTGCCCTCGGCGTCTGGTTATCGCCGACTCCCCGCCCCCGACCCCAGCGACGCTTCGGCCGCCATCGGCAGCGTCATAGAGGCGGCCACGAAGGCTGGGGCCGCGATCGTCGCGGTGCATTGTTGTGCGACCCGTCCGCCGCTTCGGGTCATGCGCGAGGCCAAGCCGGGTGCGCTGTCCATCGACACCACCGGCCTGGACTCACGGGCCTGGGAAGGCATCGCCATCGCCGTGGAGTCCGGCATCGAGTTGTGGGCCGGTGCGATCCCCACTCGACGCGAAGACACTGGGGAGCCGTCGGCATACCGGGCAGAGCATGATGCGCTCGTCACCCGGTGGCGCGACGTGGGCCTCGAAACCAAGGGCCTCTCGGGCGTCACGGTGACCCCGGCCTGCGGCCTCGCGACACTCAGCCCCGCGGCGGCCAAGGACCTCAGCGTCGCGGTGAACCGACTGGGCCGCGACCTCGCCGAGACGGCAGCGTCCTAGTTGGTGCCTCGTGCCTGAGGCCTCGACGACGCGCGTTCCGTGGCAAGTCAAGTTTGTTGCCTTGGCAGTGATCTGGGGGTCGAGCTATCTGCTGATGAAGGTCGGGCTTGAAGCGATGGACGGGGTCCAAGTCGCTGCACTGCGACTCCTCTGCGCCGCCGCCGTGTTGGCGCCCCTACTTGCCTTGTCCGGCCAACAACTGCCGCGGGGGTGGGCGGCGTGGAAGCACATCTGCGTCAGCGGGACGTTGCTGTGCTCGCTGCCATGGACACTATTCGCCGTCGGGGAGGAGCGGGTGACCTCATCGATCACCGGCATCGCCAACGCCACGACGCCGATCGTGGCGGTGCTGTGCGGCATGGTGCTCCTGCGTGCCGAAAAGGTCGGCTGGCGCCGGTTGCTCGGAGTAGGCATCGGCTTCTTCGGGGTCGTGCTGATTAGTCAACCGTGGTCGCTGGAGCGTGGACCGGACCCGATCGGCCTATCGATGGTGCTGATCGCCTCGGCGAGTTATGGCTTGGGCTGGACCTACGTGCGCCGCTTCATGACTGGGATCGACGCGGGTGGGTCAAGCCTGCCAACGGCTCAAATCGTGCTCGCGACAGCCCAGATGCCGGTCGTCCTCCTCGTCTGGTGGCTCGTTTCGGGCGAGGGCGGCGCGACCCCGATGTCGCTGCATACGACTGAGTCTGCGGTGCTGCCGCTGATTGCCGTGATCGCGCTCGGGGTGGTCGGCACAGGCCTCGGACAAGCGATGCAGTATGACGTGGTGCGCGCCGCTGGAGCCACCGTCGCCTCGAGCGTAGCGTTCGTGATCCCGGTGGTCGCGGTTACGCTCGGCGTCGTCGTGCTGGGGGAGAGCGTGGGGGCGCTCGCGTTGGCCGGTGGGGTAGCGATCTTGGTGGCTGCGCTGTTGGTGACCCGGAAGCCGTAAGTGTGGCGCAGGACTGTCGGTGGCCTCGGACACAATAGAAGAGTGAGCGAGGTTGATGAGAACAACGTGCCAGCGACGGTCCGACACGAGTGGGAGGACCTAGCCGAGCAGATCCGAGGTCACCAGTTCGCCTACTACGTACGTGACGCCCCGAGGGTCGCCGACGCACAGTTCGACGAATTGCTGCGGGCTCTCCAAGCGATCGAGGAGCAACACCCCAGCCTGCGGACCCCGGAGAGTCCAACCCAAAACGTCGGCGGCACCTTCTCCACGGACTTCACCGCGGTGGATCACCTCGAGCGGATGCTGAGCCTTGACAATGCGTTCAGCGCTGCCGAGATGTTGGCCTGGGCCGAGCGCGTCGAGCGTGACGCTGGGGGAGCCGAGGTCCACTACTTGTGCGAGCTCAAGATCGACGGACTCGCGATCAACCTTCTGTATGAAGACGGTCGCCTGGTGCGCGCGCTCACCCGGGGCGATGGCCGCACTGGTGAGGACGTGACCCACAACGTGCGCACCATTGAGGGTGTCCCGCACCAATTGACCCCACCTGACGCTCAGGACGCCGATGGGGTGGCGATCCCGGAGATGGTAGAAATCCGGGGCGAGATTTTCTTCCCGCCGGTGGCCTTCGAAGCGCTCAACGCCTCGTTGGTCGAATCCGGGAAAGCGCCGTTCGCCAACCCGCGCAACTCTGCTGCCGGGTCGCTGCGGCAAAAAGACCCTCGGGTGACGGCGTCGCGGGGTTTGGCGATGTTGGTGCACGGCATCGGAGCTCGGACGGGGTTTGAGATCACCCGCCAGTCGCAGGCCTACGACGTCTTGGCGGTGTGGGGTCTGCCGGTCTCCAGCCATGCCCGAGTCGTTAACGACCTGAAAAAGGTCCAGGAGTTCGTCGACTACTACGGAGAGCACCGCCACCACAGCGCCGTGGAGCACGAGCTCGACGGAGTCGTGGTCAAAGTCGACGAGGTGCCGGTGCAGCGGGCGTTGGGCTCGACGTCTCGGGCACCACGTTGGGCCATCGCGTTTAAATATCCGCCCGAGGAGGTCACCACCAAGTTGCTGGACATTCGGGTCAACGTAGGGCGGACCGGGCGAGTGACCCCCTTCGGGATGATGGAGCCGGTGCTGGTGGCAGGTTCGACCGTCGAGATGGCCACCTTGCACAACGCCACTGAGGTCGTCCGCAAGGGTGTGCTCATCGGCGACACCGTGGTGCTGCGCAAGGCTGGCGACGTCATACCTGAGATCGTCGGCCCGGTCGCCGAAGTCCGTGACGGCTCCGAAGTTCCGTTCGTCATGCCGACGGAGTGCCCGGCGTGCGGCACCCCGCTGCGCCCCGAGCGCGAGGGTGACAAAGACATCAGGTGCCCCAACTCGCGCACCTGCCCATCCCAATTACGCGAGCGGTTGTATGCCGTCGCGGGCCGAGGTGCGTTCGACATCGAAGCGCTTGGCTGGGAAGGCGTAGCCGGAATGTTGGACGCGGGCATCATCACCGACGAGTCCGGGCTGTTCGGGCTATCGCTCGAAGACATAGCCAAGGTGCCGCTCTACACGCGCAACGCCAAAAAGACCGACGCCGAAGATCAGGTCATCGACGGCCGGGTGTTGTCGGCCAATGGAAGCAAGCTCGTCGACAACCTAGAGCAAGCCAAGTCTCAGCCGCTGTGGCGCGTGCTGGTCGGGCTATCGATTCGCCACGTCGGCCCCACCGCAGCCCGTGGCTTGGCCACAGAGTTCGGTTCGATGGAAGCGATCCGCTCGGCCAGCCTCGAAGAGCTTGCCGCCACCGACGGCGTGGGTCCAGTGATTGCGGAGGCCGTGACTGCGTGGTTCGAGGTCGACTGGCACCGCGCCATCGTCGATCAGTGGACCGCCGATGGCGTGCGGATGGCCGACGAACGCGACGATTCGCTCCAGCGGACCCTAGAAGGCAAGACGGTGGTGGTGACCGGCTCGCTCGAAGGTCTGAGCCGCGACGAGTCCAAGGAGGCCATCCTGAGCCGTGGGGGCAAAGCCGCCGGGTCAGTGTCGAAGAAGACGGACTACGTGGTCGTCGGGGCGAACGCCGGCACCAAAGCCGCTAAGGCCGAGGCGCTGGGGGTGACGGTCTTGAACGAGGCCCAGTTCGTTGAGCTGCTCGCGACCGGTGAGGTCGAGCAAATCCCCGCATCGGAGGAGGACGTGACGCAGGGGCAGGCCTAGCAAGCAGCCCGGATGAGGGGTCAGGCGCGGATCGCCACCGGGGTGCCCAACGGAACGCCTACTCGCTCAACCAGGCGGATGATCTCGGGGTTCGGCAGCCGGATGCACCCAGAGCTGACGTCGGTGCCGACCAGATCGGGTTCGTTGGTGCCGTGGATGCCGATCACGCCTTCCCCACCGGCAAAATCAATCAGTACGTCCGAATAGCCGGAAAGACCGTAGGCGTAGGGGCCGTAGATTCCGTCGGGCTCAGGGGGTTGCAGCAATTCGGTGATGAAGTACTCACCACCGGGGGTTGGGCGGTCGGTGCGGCCCACGCCGACCGGGCTGCGCGTCACCTCGCGGTCACCCTTGGTCACCACGATCTCGTGCTTAGTGAGGTCGACAGTGATCGAGAAGTTGTGGCTGCTGAGCGTAATCTCGGACGAGCGCACCCAACCAGTGCTCCCATTCGGCCGCACGGGAAGTTGCACCTTGGTCCACGCGTCGCCAACCTGCAAGGCCAGCAGCACGAGCTGTCCAGTGATTCGATCAGCGCGATCGAGCACCTGCTCGGGAGTCCCGGGTGACCCGAGTTGATCAGGGTCCTGCGGTGTTGGATAGATCTTCAGCTTGTTGACCACGGAGCTGGCCACGATGGTCTGTGGTGTAGCGGATCCCGCGTTGGTAGTGGCCTCTGAATTGATCGCAGCGTCGTCGTCGCTGGGCTCTGGAATGACCGTTTGGCCCGCGTCGTCACGAGGGCTCGTAGCGTCCTCCGCTGCATCAGGTGTGCGTCCGGGGCTTTCGGGTGCACTTTCCTCACCTGAGCAGGCAGCGAGGGCTCCGCTTGCGGCGCCCACCAACGCTAGGCGCAAGATCGAGCGGCGAGGAGTGGCAAGGCGGGAAAGCATGGGCTGACCATAGCCGTCCAATCCAAGGGTCCGCCCGTGACGAATTTCATACGAAGTGCCCGCGTCGGTGTGGGCAGCGCCCGATCTGCACGAATCTCCTGCAGGGCACTGAACTCCCGGCATACCCGTTTTTGAGGAGCAGGACATGCGTAGATGGATTCCAACCCTTGGGGCCACGGCCCTCGCTTGCGGCGTCATGGTCAGCGCGCCGATTGCGAGCAACGCGGCCAGCCTCGATGTGACCTCTACGGTCGACAGCATCGATGCCGGTAGTTTGCGAGCGGCCATCATCGAAGCCAACGGTGCCGACGGAGCAGACACCATCGCCCTTGAGGCCGGGTCGACCTACTCACTAAACGTCACCGGTGCTGGCGAAGACGCTGGGGCCACCGGCGACCTTGACGTCACTGGTGAGGTCACCATCGAAGGCAACGGGGCCACCATCGACGCCTCGGCGCTGGACGACCGCGCGTTCCACGTGTTGGCTGAGGGGAACGTGACCCTGGTCGACGTGACCATCACCGGCGGCACGGCCAGCGACGAGCCCTCCGGTGAGGGCGGCGGCAGCGGAGGAGCGGTCTTGAACGCCGGCAGTCTGAGCGCCGAAGGCGTCACCATGTCGGGCAATAGCGCCAAGCGGGCAGGCGGAGCCGTCGAGGGCTCCGAAGGATCGATGACCACCCTGACCGACAGCGAATTGTCCGGCAACTCCGCAGGTGAGGCCCCTGGCAACGGCGGCGGGTTGCACATCACTGGCGCGGGCGACGCCACCATCACCGACACCACCGTCGGCGGCAACAGGGCAGCCCTCGAGGGCGGCGGGCTGTGGAACGGCTCGGGCACCATGACCATCTCCGGGGGCGAGATCAGCGACAACTTCGCATCCGGGGCCGAGGCCGACGACGGAGGTGGTGGTGTCTTCAATAACGGAGGCACGTTGGAGATCACTGGCGCATCGGTCACTGGCAACTTCGCTGATGGAGCAGCCGGATCTGGCGGGGGGATTCTCAACCTAGGCGGCACTATGTCGCTGAGCGACACCAAGGTCGACGGCAACGACAGCGTCCGCGCTGGAGGAGGCATCGAAGCCACCGACGGAAGCAAAAGCACTATCGACGGTGGCACCATCTGGCAGAACAGCACCGGAGGCTCGCCGGGCAACGGAGGCGGCCTGCACCTGACCGGTGAGGGAACTGTCGATATCGACGGCACCGTCATCGCGGACAATCGCGCTGAGGCCGAAGGCGGCGGGCTGTGGAACTCGGTGGGCGGCACAATGATCGTGACCAACGCCACGATCAGCTCGAACAAGGCATGGGGCCCTGAAGCCGACCAAGGCGGCGGCGGCCTCTACAACGATGGCGGCGAGGTTGGTATCGACGGAAGCACCATCAGTGAGAACACTGCCGATGGTGAAGCAGGCTCGGGCGGCGGTCTGCTCAACAACGGTGGTCTGCTCGAGATCACCGGCAGCGACATCCTGGACAACACGTCGCAGCGCGCCGGAGGCGGCATCGAAGCCACCGTCGATGGCAGCGATACGAGGCTCTCCCGTGTTCTGCTTGCCAACAACTCCACGGGCGCAGCCCCCGGTAACGGCGGCGGTTTGCACCTCACCGGTGCCGGAGAAGTCCTCGTCGAATTCTCGATGGTCTCGGGTAACTCGGCTGCCAAGCAAGGAGGCGGCCTCTGGAACTCGGGCGCGGGCACGATGAGTCTGGACTCGACCACGCTCAGCGAAAACACGACCGACGGCGAAGGAGGCGGTCTGTACAACGACGGCGGTTCGATGGACGTGCTTAACAGCACCGTGAGCGCTAACACGGCAAAGAACGGCGGCGGTGTCTTCTCCGACTCTGGCGACGTGATGTTGCTGCACACCACCGTCACCTTGAACAGCGATGGGCTGATGGGCGCCGTCGAGATTCGCAATTCGATTATTGCCGCCAACGAGGGTGACGACGGGACCGACGAAGTCAGCAGTATCGGCGGGAATGTCGTCGGGTCTTCAATCATGGCCAACAGTGGCGATGAAGGTGACGTATCCGACCCCAAGTTGGGCGCCCTCGCGGCTAATGGAGGGCCGACGATGACCCACTCCCCGAAGAGCGGGAGCCCGGCCATTGACGCGGGGCTCGACGAACTGATGGTCGACGTTGACCAGCGTGGAGCCGACCGACCCATGGGCGATGCCGCCGATAGTGGCTCGGTCGAAGCAGGCGAGTTCAAGGATGACGGCGACCGGGCAGGCAACGGCGGCGAAGGCGGAATGACGCCGGCCGCTCCAGCCGCTCCCGTCGAAGCAGAGCCGACCTTCACTGGCTGAGGAGTCACGAGGTTCCCTGAACCGGGCGGAGGCATGGTCACACGGGACCTGCCTCCGCCTTAGTCGTCTGTGCGGCCATCGGGCCGATACGCCAAGCCGGGCCACTGCGCATGCGGAATCGGTGGGGCTAGTTCTGGCAGTCGACGTCCGCAGCCGTGGGCGCGGCGGGCGCGTCCGGACCGAGCACAGTTTTTAACGCGGCCAGGATAACTGGGGACATCGGCATTTCTAGATGGCCCGTTCGAGCATCGAGGCACACAGACTGCACCGTGAACCCCAGCGAACCGTCGAGGTTGGCGGTCTGCACAGGTGTGACCGTTCGATCCTGCTCGCTCCAGATGGTGATCCACTCAGGGCCAGCCGGCGTCTCGTCGCCAGCGTTAAGACTGGCTAGCAGTTCACTGTCGGGGACGAGCTGCGCGCACGCCCCCTCGCAGAAGCCGCCAAGGTCCGCCAGGGTGGCCAACCTGGTGCCATGATGAGGGGCCGCAATGGTCAGAATGCGTCGGGCCATGGTGTCGCCAGCGAAATCGGCAGCCCAGAGACGCGCGACGACCCCGCCCGCCGAGAACCCGATCACATCGACGCTCTGGGTGTCGCCTGGCGCTGTGTTGATGGGGTCGGTGAGTGTGGTGTCGATGAACTGGCCCAAGAGCCGAGCCTGCTCGATCAGGTCGCCGGTGTTATCGCCTACGCGTGGAAAGACTGCCACCTCGCGGCCCCCAACACGTAGCGCCTCGGCAAGGGGCTCGGTGTCGCTTCCGTCGCCGGCGTATCCTGTGACCAACACCACCACAGGCAAGGGCTCTGCGACGGGTTGAGGCTCGGCGCTAGACCGCTGGAAAGCCCACACTCCAGCGATGACGAGGGCCACCAGCAGCGTGAGGCCGACGGAAATGCCGACCCGGCGGCTTCGGGTCGTGGGGGCAACCGTCACCCCCCGAGTCTGGCGCACCGTCGCTGCGCTGCGATGGGCGGCATACGATCCTGGCGCTATAGCGCAATTTCTGTAGGCCCAAGATCGTCGCGATGAGAAGGACCTGTGGTCTGAGCGCCAGAGCGCGCAAATCGCAGGTCACAAAGTGCCGGTACGCCCGGATGGCATCGGGAATCGCAGAGACGCCTCACGCTGTTGCCCCTCCATGACATCTACACCCAACGACGTTGTGATCTATTGGCGACCCGGCTGCGGCTTCTGCTCGCGCCTGCGCTCGACCCTTGGCGGCGACGCCGATAAGGCGACCTGGATCAACATCTGGGAAGATAAGGATGCGGCGGCCATCGTGCGCGAAGCCAACAACGGCAACGAAACGGTCCCGACGGTCATACTGGACGGCATCGCCGTGACCAACCCTGACCCCTCGCTGGTCAAAGCTAAGTTCGCAGCCTAAAGACGGTCATGCAGCGCTACCTATGGGTGCTTGTCGCTTTTGCGGGGGTGTCGGTCGTCTACCGCTTCGCCGTGCAGGGGCAATTTGTCCTTGCGGTGACGTTCGGTGTGCTCAACCTCCTGCTCGTGTGGTGGGTGAGCCCCTGGCGAGGTGGGAAGAGTCTGACCCGCGCCGAGGTTATGGCCTTGCCTGCCGCTGAGCGTCGAGTCGTCATCTATTGGCGACCGGGCTGCCAGTTCTGCGCGCGACTGAAGTCCGGACTCGGAGAGTCCGGGAAACAGGCGAGGTGGGTCAACATCTGGCAGGACAAGGACGCAGCCGAGTTTGTGCGGAGCGCGAACGACGGCAACGAGACGGTGCCGACCGTGGTCATGGACGGTCGGACTCTCACCAACCCAGAGCCTGAGATCGTGCTGAGTCGCCTCACGGCCTAAACCGCCGGGCGCACCCGCAAATGCACTTAGACTCATCCCCATGCCTGCACTGTCCCGCGACGACGTCGCGCACGTGGCCATGCTCGCCAGAATCGAGCTTTCCGACGACGAGTTAGACCGCTTCGCCGGTCAACTCGACCAAATCGTCGGCTGGGTCGGCCAGATTAACGAGGTCGCCGCTGCAGACGTCCCGCCGATGTCGCATCCTCTGCCGCTGGTCAACGTCACCAGGGTCGACCAGGTGCGTCCGTCGTTGACCGCAGCCCAGGCGCTTTCCGGAGCTCCCGAGGTCGACGAACAACGTTTCAGCATCCCCCGCATTTTGGACGAGGAGTGAGCGCCCGCATGACCGAGCACAACAGCGTATGCCGATTGTCCGCAGCTCAGATGGCCAACGCCCTGGTGGCGGGGCAGTTCACGGCCGAAGAGTTGACCCAGGCCCACCTGGACCGGATCGAGGCGCTGGACGGGACGATCCACGCCTACCTCCACGTCGACGCCGAGGGCGCGTTGGCCACCGCCCGCGAGGTCGACCGAGCGCGCGCGGCCGATGAGCCGCTGCCCCCGATGGCTGGCGTGCCGATCGCGATCAAAGACATCGCCTGCACGATGGGTATGCCGACCACTGCCGGTTCGAAGATGCTGGAAGGCTGGGTGCCGCCCTACGACGCCACCATCGTGGCCAGGATCCGTGAGGCCCGGCTGCCGATCCTTGGCAAAACCAACATGGACGAATTCGCGATGGGTAGCTCCACTGAGCACTCGGCATACGGGGTGACCCGCAACCCGTGGGACACCGACCGCATCCCCGGCGGTTCTGGCGGCGGAAGCGCTGCGGCCGTGGCGGCATACCTCGCGCCGTGGGCGATCGGCTCGGACACCGGAGGCTCGATCCGTCAGCCTGCTTCGGTCACCGGCACGGTTGGGTCGAAGCCGACCTACGGATCAGTGTCGCGCTACGGCGTTATCGCGCTCGCGTCGTCGCTGGATCAGATAGGCCCGTGCACCCGCACCGTCGCCGACGCCGCGTTGCTGCACTCGATCATCGGCGGCCACGACCCAATGGACTCCACCTCGATCGAGGCCCCGCTGCCCGCGATCGTCGAGGCAATAAGCACGCGCGACCTCACCGGCACAAAGGTCGGTGTGGTCCGTGAGATCTCCGGCGAAGGCTTCCAGGCAGGCGTGCAGGCTCGCTTTGACGAGGCTGTAGCTCAGTTGCAGGCGTTGGGTGCTGAGGTCGTCGAGGTCTCTTGCCCGCACTTCCAGTACGCGATGGCGGCCTATTACCTCATCCTGCCCAGCGAGGCCTCGTCCAACCTGGCGCGCTACGACGCCATGCGCTACGGCTTGCGGGTCGGGCCGGATGGCGTCGGGGCCCCCAGCGCTGAGCAGGTTATGGGCTCCAGCCGCGACGCTGGGTTCGGCGACGAGGTCAAGCGCCGGATCGTCCTCGGCACGTATGCGCTGTCCAGCGGTTACTACGAGGCCTACTACGGGCAGGCCCAGAAGGTCCGCACGCTGATCGCGGGCGACTTCACAGCGGCGTTTGGGCAGGTGGACGTCCTGATCAGTCCGACTACTCCCACCACGGCCTTCACGTTCGGCGAGAACGATGACGATCCGCTGTCGATGTACCTGAACGACATCGCGACCATCCCGGCCAACCTTGCTGGGGTTCCCGGCCTGTCGTTGCCGTGTGGGCTCGCCGACGAGGACAACCTGCCCGTCGGCATACAGGTGCTTGCCCCCGCCGCCCGCGACGACCTGATGTACGCGGTCGGTGCCGCACTTGAGGCTGCGTTCAACGAATCTTGGGGTGGGCCGTTGCTCGATCAAGCGCCTGCCATCGAGATCCGCGACACCGAGACCCGCGACACCCAGACTCAGGAGGTGCCTGCATGAGCGCCCAGACTGCGGAGGCCATCGTCGACTACGACGAGGTCCTCACGCGTTACGACCCCGTGTTCGGCCTGGAGGTACACGTCGAGCTAGGCACTGCGACCAAGATGTTCTGTGGGTGTGCGACCGGCTTTGGCGCCGAGCCCAACACCCAGGCTTGCCCGATTTGTCTGGGCCTGCCGGGCGCCCTGCCGGTGGTCAACGCCACCGCCGTGGAGTCCGCCATCCGAATCGGCCTGGCGTTGAACTGTCAGATCGCTTCCTGGTGCCGGTTTGCCCGGAAGAACTACTTCTATCCGGACATGCCGAAGAACTTCCAGACCAGCCAGTACGACGAGCCGATCGCGTTTGAGGGCTTCCTGGATGTCGATCTAGAAGACGGTTCGATCTACCGGGTGCAGATCGAACGCGCCCACATGGAAGAGGACACCGGCAAGTCGCTGCACGTCGGCGGATCGACCGGGCGCATCCATGGTGCCGATCACTCGCTCGTCGACTACAACCGGGCGGGCATCCCACTGATCGAGATCGTCACCAAACCGCTGACTGGTGCTGGTGCGCGCGCCCCTGAGATCGCCAAGGCCTACGTCGGGGCGTTGCGCGATCTGCTCCGCGCTCTGGATGTCTCGGACGTGAAGATGGAGCAGGGATCGCTGCGTTGCGACGCCAACGTGTCGTTGCGACCCAAAGCGGGCTCCGACCCGAGTGGCGAAGAGCAGTTAAAAGTGCCGCTGGGCACCCGGACCGAGACCAAAAACGTGAACTCACTGCGATCTGTCGAGCGGGCCGTGCGCTACGAGATGTCTCGTCATGCTGCCGTGCTGGACTCGGGGGAGTCGATTTTCCAGGAGACGCGTCACTGGCACGAAGACACCGGAGTGACCACCTCGGGTCGGCCCAAATCTGACGCCGACGACTATCGCTACTTCCCGGAGCCGGACCTGGTGCCGGTGGCGCCGAGTGAGCAAGACGTGGAGCGATTGCGGGCCACCTTGCCCGAGCCGCCCGCGCAGCGGCGCAAGCGGCTGCAGGCCGGCTGGGGATACACCGACCTGGAGATGCGCGACGTGGTCAACGCCGGTGCGCTCGAGGTCATCGAAGAGACCGTGGCGGCCGGCGCTGGCGCTGCCGCGGCCCGCAAGTGGTGGACCGGCGACCTGGCCAGGCGAGCCAACAGGCAAGAGGTGGCGGTCACCGATCTCGGTGTCACCCCCACGCACATTGCCGAGCTCGACCAGATGATCCGCGACGGACGACTCAACGACTCGATGGCCCGCCAGGTCATGGAGGGTGTGCTGGCGGGCGAGGGCACCCCGACGCAGGTCGCCGACGCCAAGGGCTTGGAACTGGTGCAGGACGACGGCGCACTCGAGGCAGCCGTCGACAAAGTGATCGCCGCCAACTCCGGCATCGCCGACAAGGTGCGTGAGGGCAAACTCAACGCCGCCGGAGCGCTGATCGGTCAGGTCATGAAGGAAATGCGTGGACAAGCCGACGCAGCGAAGGCTCGCGAACTCATCTTGGCCCGGCTGACGTAAGTGACGATGGACCACCCCGCTGCGGCGTCGACACCGCACACCAAGCGTCCGAGGCTTTTGCTGCCGCTGGACGTTGCTCGCGGCTTCTTGATCGGCACCGCCGAACTCGTGCCCGGAGTCTCCGGAGGCACGGTTGCCTTGGTGACCGGGGTCTACGAGCAACTCATCGATTCCGCATCGCACGTCGTGGGTGCCGCTCGCGTCGCGGTGACGGGGCCGGATCGCCGCGCTCGGGCAATGACGGAGTTGCGGCGCACGGATTGGCGCCTGGTTATCCCGGTCTTGCTCGGCATGGCTACGGCTGTGCTGACGATCGCCGGGGTCATGAGTGCGTTCGTCACCGAGCATCCCGAGCACGCCCGTGGGCTGTTCTTCGGGCTGGTGGCGGCCAGTGTGTTGGTGCCGATCGGCATGTTGCCGCCCGCCCGGCGGTCTAGGGCGTATGACGTGGGCTTGGTCCTGATCGCTGCCGTGACGGCATACGCGCTGATCGGTTTGGCCGGGGGCGGATCTACGAGTGACCCGGCCCTGCCTGTCGTGTTTGTCGCGGCAGCCGTGGCGATCTGTGCCCTCGTGGTGCCGGGAGTATCCGGTTCGTTCCTGCTTTTAGCGGTCGGCCTCTATACCGTCACCTTGGGGGCGGTGGACGATCGGGACCTCGTCTACATCGCGGTTTTCGGTGCCGGTGCCGCCTTTGGCCTTGCCTCGTTCGTTCAGTTGCTGGCCTACCTGCTGCGCGAGCACCGCCGGACCACATTGATCGTGATGACCGGTCTGATGATCGGCTCGCTGCGAGCTCTCTGGCCGTGGCAAGCCGTTCCGCAGGGAGGAGGGGAAGGGCCAGGGGCCCTTCTTTCTCCGACCGCCCCCCTCGTCGGGCCGCTGCTCCTCATGGTGGCGGGCGCGGTCCTAGTACTGACGCTGGTGGCTTTCCAAGCCCACCGGGATCGAGCCTCCTCCGCGCCGTGAAGGGCTGCGCTGCTCACCAGCCGTTCGTCAACGCTCGGTACGGCGCTGTTGGTTAACGGTCAAAGAACGGGCCGCAAACGTTCGTATATACATAGGGCCCGAAGCCGCTCATTTACCATTTCTTTAATCGTTTTTGAACAAAAATTGCCCCGAATTCGGGGGTGGCTATACAAAGCGTGTGAAAGGCTCTACACAGATAGCAAAGGTGATTTACGCCCTATAACGCCGTCCGCGCTGTCTTTCTCACTTCCAGGAGTAATGCCAATGCGCAAACCACGTCGAATTCTTGCTGCCAGCACTGCTGCAGCATTCTTGACCATCGGACTTACCGGGCCCCTGCCAGCTTCGGCGGCTCCCGGAGACGCCGAATGCACCGCCGCCCAGAACACCTTCGCCGCCAACTTCGGCACCGGTGTCGACGCTAGTTTGCTGGCGGAGTTGCAGGTGGCCCTGGCCGCCGCGGTCCAGGCACAGGCACAGATCGACGGGGTACTGGACCTTCAGCTCAACGTGATCGCCGAGATCGAAGCTGACCTCGCTGCGGCGCTCGCCGTCGTGGCCGACCTCCAGGCTCAGCTAGACGCCGCCCTCGACGCCGACGCCGCCGTGGACGCTGCGCAGGCAGCCTTGGACGCCGCCCTGGAAGTCGTCGCGACACTCGACGCTGACGTGGTTGACGCACAGGCTGCGCTCGACGCCGCAGTGGACCTTGCGGCGGCTATTGATGTGGCCGACCTTCAGGCTCAGTTGGACGCCGCCCTAAATGTAGTTACGGCCGCCAACACTGACGTGGACGACGCACAGGCAGCGCTCGATACGGCCGTCGAGGCCGCCGCAACGCTGAACGCTGACGTGGACGACGCACAGGCAGCGCTCGATGCGGCCGTCGAGGCCGCCGCAACGCTGAACGCTGACGTGGACGACGCACAGGCAGCGCTCGATGCGGCCGTCGAGGCCGCCGCAACGCTGAACGCTGACGTGGTTGACGCAGAGGCAGCGTTGGACGCCGCCCTGGACGTCGCCGCGACACTCGACGCTGACGTGGTTGACGCACAGGCGGCTCTAGAAGCCGCTCTGGACCTGGCCGCCGCGACCGACGCCGCGGTTCTGGCGGATGTCCTCGCCGACGTGCAAGTTGACCTAGACGTGGCTGATGCCGCCGTGGTATCAGCACAAGTGGCTCTCGAAGCCGCTGTGGGCCCGGTCGAAATCCTTGCGGCTCAGGTGGAGCTGGACGCGGCCCTGGCTGTTCAAGCGACGGTATTGCTTGCCCTTGGCGCAGCGCAGGTGGCTCTTGACGCCGCGCTTGACGCGGACGACGCTGCGGACGCTGCTCAAGTGGCTGTGGACGTCGCTGTGGACCTCGCCGCGGCTGCCGACGCGGACGTGGACGCGGCGCAGGCGGCGCTGGATGCAGCTGCGGCGCTTGCCGTGGGCGCTAACGCCGACGTGGACGACGCGCAGGCGGCGCTGGATGCAGCTGCGGCGCTTGCCGTGGGCGCTAACGCCG
>JAABUN010000122.1_pt1 | contig 185577 bp, 141 predicted proteins | sample 5559311 | NCBI WGS metagenome assembly JAABUN01 (sample SAMN10711877, study PRJNA513370) | rock metagenome | isolation source: Antarctica rocks | place: Antarctica: Victoria Land, Siegfried Peak sud | reverse complement strand
CGGCGAGGACGTACAAGGGCTCGTCGGGGTCGCTGGTGCGGTCGAGCAGCACCTGCGCTCCGAGGTCCTCAGCGCGTTGGCGTTGCTCGTGGAGCTCCTCGACGCTGGGCACGGTCATGTCGATGTGCAGCTGCATGGGCACGTCGTCCGTGGGCCACGTCGTCCTGCTCAGCGACGTCACCTGTTGAAATGCAAGTGTGCGTCGACCGCTCGAGTCCACCAGCACGAGCCAATCGCTGGCGTTGCGGGTGGCGGCTTGCTCGTCACCCTCTCGGTAGGTCAAGCCGAGCAGCTGGCGGTAGAACTCCGCCAGCTCGCGGGCATTCTCGGTGTCGAGCACCGTCTGGAAGAGCTGGGGATACCTCGACACGTGACCTCCCGGGTGGCATTACTACTCCGACGCGCCGAGCGCTTCACACGGAGATTAGACGCCGACGGCCGGGGCGTGCGCGACCGCTCCGTGGTCACGTCGATCCTTGACCAGACGCCCGATCGAGGATCGTCAGCGGGACGACGCGTGCTGGCCTCAGGCGCGTCCTGGCCCACGACCGTCAAGCATCACCCCGCATCCCGACACCGGCTGCTCTGGGCGCACTGCCGAAACTGGCTCTATTGGATCGAGGGCCGACCGGCTGCGCCGGCCGGCCGCACCGGGCGTGCGGCGCAAGCGCCGTTCCGGGCACGGCCGACCGACCGCGGCCGGTAAGCACTGGCCTCAGGCGCCACCATGCAGCAGGCCGCGTTGGGGGTTCGTCCACGCTGCCACGCGGACGCCGAACAAGGCCGACGAGCAGATCACAGCACCCGCAGTACGCAACCGCGAGGCGGACAAGGTCAGTGCAGGAGCGCGAGTCATCGCGCGCCCGTCGTTCCGGGCACGTCTGGGCCGTCCTGGGCGGACTGGGCGTGGTTGCCGTCGATGCCGGACGGCCTCGACCCCGTCCGCCCTCACCTGTCGGCCGCGTGTCCCCTCACCCGCCACAGGTACCAAGAGCCCGTCAAGGCCCCGTCACGCGCAGTCATGTGGCAGGCTCCGTCGAATCGAAGCCGTCAGTCGAGGGGGAGCTGTGACGACACACATTCCGGATGAACTAGTCGGCTTAGCCCCACCAATTACGACGACCTGATCGAGGAAACGTTCCGTTCGTTAAATCTTCCAGTCAATACCATAGTCCTGCCGAAGGATGTGGCATTGGCCGCGAACTCAGCACGGACGCAGGTGGTGAAGTATCACGGCGACCTGCAACACGAAGACACGCTTGTCCTGACTGAATCTGCGTACTTTCGGCGCCTCGACTTCGAGTCACCTATGGATCTCAAGTTTCGCGGAGACCTGCTTGGCAAGTCCGTTCTGTTCATGGGATATAGCTTTCGTGACGTTAATATCCGGCTCATCTGGTTCAAGCTTATGCAGATGATGCAGGATATTCCTGCGGCGGACAGAGTCAGGTCGTATATTGTAAGGATGCAATCAAACCCCGCCCTGGAGGCGTTGGACAGAGGTGTCGGCTTAGAGACCATTGTTCTTAGTCCCGGGAGGGCGGCAACGGACGGCGCGGAACGTGTCCGCTTGTTGTCCAACTTCCTCATGAATTTGTCGCTTCGTGCCCACCCTCGACGTAGGACGCGCCGAATCTTTGTTTCAGATGCCCTACTCGACGAAGTCGCACGAGAAGTTGCGAGTCTCGGAACCTATGGGGGGCGTATCGGCAGTCTCGACCCATGGTTTAAGTCGCATTCTATGGCCTGGGGCCGCCTCGATTCAGCAGTAGTCCCACCACTGCTTAGGGAGCGAGCGGACAAGCGGCGATTGACGATGATGAATCTCACTCTGTCAGACGCCAGAAGTTATGCGTCCGTCCTGCGCGAAGTCGAACCATCCACGGAATTGACGCGTCAAGTTGTCCGGCTGCTAGCCGCCAACCAGTCCAGGAAAGCAAGAGAGATAAGGGAGCCCCTGGCGCAAGAGGCTGGCATCTGGCCCAAAATCTGGGCCCATAAGATTCCCATAGAGGATGGACAGCACATTATTGCTCAATTGTACGAAGAACTAGCGTATCAAGCCACGCGAGGAGCCGATGGAGATATAGTTTTCTTGGCTGAGCTTTGCAAACGCATCGCTGATGGCCTTCTGGTGGAGCGTGCCAGCAAAGAGTTTCGCGCGATAGCGACGGGTCTGCTGCGAGAGATCTCCCGGATGTACCCATCGGCGGCAGACCTAAAGCCCACGCGTCAAGCCCCACCCGATGTGACGCGTCTAATGGCAGAAGTTGCCAAAAGGCGAGAAGACTTTTCTCCCGTTGCATTGGAACTGCCAAGCCCGCCCGATTTCTTACAAGACGACCGACGAGAACGTTTTGACGCCTTTAACCGAATCGTGCTGAGCCGCAGTCGGCTGGAGCCGCAGACGGAAGCGCCCTTGGCGTCTGACCTTTCCCCTGCGAGCGGAGACGCCTCAGCCCTGACGCCCGGGTTGGAGGTCCCCTAACGTCACGCCGGGCGACGGTGTCGAAAATTCTCCCAGCCCCGCTGGTCGAAGCCTCGCCCGCGTCGCGGCTATGCGGCCGCGCATAAGCACCCGGGCCGTCTAGTGAGAATGCGGTCCGGTCTGCCCTTCTCTGGTCGCCTCTTGGTCGCCTCTTGGTCGCCCACGAATGATACTGAATAGCAGCAAACTGGACGGGCATCGTGACTGAATCCGTTAGACTCCGCGACGCCCGCGAACGTGCCTAAATGGCGTGGCAAAACAGGCGAGGCGCTAATCACGATGTTGGGCTGCTGGAACGTGACGAGCGCCTTGGACATGAGCGTCTGATGTTCCTGGTACTCAGCACAACAGAACGCAAAGCCGGGGCTCCGCCCCGAACCCCAGGCCTCGGCTCCGAGATGGTGGGTAGCGCACCACGGGGGCCATCTCCCCACGACGTCCGACCCAAGGGTCTGCCACAGGCTGGCGCACGACCGCAAGGCCAAGCCGCTACGCGGTCACTACGTGAGCCCTGCACCCGCACACCAGCCTCCGGCAGATCAAAGACCGGCCGACGTGACGAGATGACCCCCCACCCCCAGCGATGTTGATAAGGACGCGACGGGGTGGGTCTGGGGAGCAGGTACACCTACGTCGGTGGGCTCAGGAGGACCAGGACGGTGCATCTCGATCGCATATCCAGCGCATCCATCACCGTGAACCCCACCGGGCGCAGTTCGCAACGAGGAGCCGGGCCGTGCCCCTTGGTGCCCCCGGCACTACCTCCGAGGGTGGTCCCAGCCAACATCCACCAACAGCGTCACCCCTGGTCAGCCGCCGTCTGTCTCCGAGGCGCGGCGACCCCGGCCACTTCCTAAGCCGTGAGTCGCGACTTGCCCTCGCCGGGGCCACCCACAGCACTCCTTGACGCTCAGCGGAGTCCTTAGGCACCAGCTGTCTGCTGTGGCCTATCCGTGCCAGAACCCCCTCGCAGTGTCCGCGGCGCTCGAGTACCGTCCGTCGCAGGTCCGTGCCTGCCCGGGGGTTCGCTATGTCGCACGTCTTCGTCTCCTACTCACGCTGCGACGCGGTTCGTGCACATGAGCTGTGCGAACTGCTTCTGGACCGAGGCCGTGACGTGTGGACGGACTGGCAGGATATCCCGCCTGCCTCGGAGTGGCTTCGCGAGGTATTCGACGGCATCGCGGCCGCGGACGCCCTTCTCTTCTTGATTTCTCCAGATTCCGCGTCGTCGCGGGTGTGTCGACTTGAGGTGGACCACGCCGTAGCGACGGGCAAGCGCCTCCTCCCCGTCGTTGTGTCGTCAACGCCGTCGGCGTCGCTACCCGAGGCGATACGGCGGCTCGACTGGATCGACGCCACCGCCTCGGGTGGTGTCGCGCTTGCCATCGTGGAGATCGAGCGGGCCCTTGAGGTCGACCTCGAGCACGTCCGCGAACACACGTGGCTGCAGACTCGCGCGCAGGCGTGGCGGCTCGCAAAGCAGGACGCGAGCCTGCTCCTGCGCGGGGTCGAGCTCGTGCGGGCCCAACGCTGGCTGGCCAACGCGATGGGTAAGGACCCCGCCGCGACGTCGCTCCAGGGTGAGTACCTGACCGCCGGACAGCTCGAGCAGGCGGCGGACGCCGAGCGGCTACAGCGCCTCTACACGTCGGCGGTCAGCCGGCAGTTGGCGGCGCAGTCCGACGTGGTGGCCCGCCGTCAGCCGCAGCTGCTCGACCGCAGCCTGCTTCTCGCGGCGGAGTCCCTCCGCCGTCAGCCCGGCGCCGAGGCAGATGCAGTGTTGCGACGCGGACTCGACCTGCTCGCGACGACGGTGCAGCGGCTGTCGGTCGGCGACGCCCCGGCCCGGTCCCTCACCGTCGGTGGCGGGGGTCGCTGGGTAGCGGCCTGCGGCGGCAGCCACCGCATCTACATCTGGTCGGCGGCAGATGGCACGCCCGTCACCCTGAAGCGGCCGGACGGGCTCGATGGCTCGGCGCAGGACGTAGACGAAGAGCAAGGCGAGACAGTGGCCCTGGTGCTGAACCCGGTCGACGACACGGCAGCCGTCGTCGCCTCCGACGGCACGGTTCGGCTGATGTCGCTGCCCGACGGAGCGGAGCGGGCTCGCTGGCATGGGGAGCCCGGAGTACGGGCCGCGGTCTTCTCCCCAGACGGTGCCCGCCTCGCCTGTGTCGGTGACGGAGGCGTGGAGGTTCGTAACGTCCCCTCCGGCCGGCTCGTCATGACGGTGCACGCCGAGGCGCCGGCGTGGACCGGCGCCTTCTCCCTCGACGGGACCCTCCTGCTTACCGGGTCCGAAGACTGCCGGGCCACGGTTTGGGATATTGCTGCCCAGCGCGGGGTGTCGGCCGCGCAGCACGGCACGGAGCGCCAGGTCGTCCTGCTTGAGGCGGGCGCCAGCGACGCTGGCGTAACGGACGTCGCGCTCAGCCCCGACGGCAGGTGGGCGGCGTCTGCGGGCGTCGACGGTGCCGTCCTCGTGTGGCCGGTCGACGGCAGTGAGCCGCCGGTGGCTCTGCAACACGAGCGTGAGGTCCTCGCTGTCGCGTTCGGGCCCGACAGCACAGTCCTTGCCAGCGGCAGTATGGACCGGACGGCACGCGTATGGTCGCTTGACGATTGGCACGAGATGCAGCGCCTCGACCACACGGGCGCGGTGACCGATGTCGCCTTCACCGCCGACGGCGCCCTGCTGACGGCTAGCGGCGAGGGGACGGCGCGCACCTTCGACCCCCGCAGCGGCCGCGAGGTCACCCGCGCCGTACACGGCGAGTTCGTCAGCGCCGTCCGCCCGTTCCCCGACGGGCAGCGGGCGTGCTCCGCCGCGTGGGACGGGTCGGTCCATGTATGGCTACCGGCGTCGGGGGCAGACCTTGCGGTGCTCGACCACGGTGCCCATTCGGTCAAGCGTGTCGCCCTCGACGCACAGGCGAGGTACGTGGCCACGGGCCCGGAGGCTGAAGTGGTGGTCGTGTGGTGGCTCGACGGCAGGGAGGCGGTGGTGCTGGAGCACCCCGATTTCGTTGACGACGTGCTCGCACTCCCGGTAGAGGCCGATAAGCCCGGCGGCCCACGGGCGCTGACCACCTGCTGGGACGGCGCCGTGAGGGTGTGGTCACCAGAGGGGCCGGAGATCCTATACGAGGTCCGCGGCCCGGCACGGGCTTGGGCGGTCGCTATCGACGCAGCCGGGCGCCGCTGCGCCAGTGCCGCACATGGCGTGCACGAGGCACGGACCTGGACGTGGCCGGACCGAGCGTCCGACGGCTGGGACGCGGTCGGGCTCGTCGTGGCGAAGCACGACGACCAGGTGCGTGCAGTCGCACTCTCCGCCGACGGGGTGCTGTTGGTGTCAGGCTCCGACGACGGCGTCGTTGTGGTCACCGAGACCGCCACGGGGCGTGAACGCCACCGGTCGGCGTTTGGGAGCATCGTGTGGCAGGTCGACGTCACCCCCTCGGGCGACGAGGTACTTGTCGCTGCGGGCCACGAACTCGTCATCGTCGATGCGGTCACCGGGGAGGTCGCCGCCCGGCTTCCGCACCCGGGCGAGACCGGCAAGTTCGCCGTTGACCCCAGAGGTGAGTTTGTCGTAGTGCATGTTGGCGACCTGGCGCCAGGGCTGGACCGATACGCCGTCGTGTGGCATCTCGCTTCACGCCAGGAGGTGACCCGCATTCGGCACGAGCACCGCATCCACGCGGTCCAGTTCAGCCCAGACGGCAGCACCGTCGCGACCGCAAGCCAGGACCGCACCGCTCGACTGTGGGAGCCGTTGACCGGACGGGAACTCGTCCGCATCGACCATGACGGGGCCGTTTACGACCTCGCGTTCTCTGCCGACGGCCGCCTACTCGTCACCAGCAGCGGCGATGGGACCGCCCGAATTACGCTTGCCCGCGCCGACGACCTGCTGCAGCGCGCCGAAGACCGCGTGGGGCGCCAACTCACCCCTGAAGAGCGGCGTTACTACCTGCCCGGTGAGAGCGAGTCGTCACGTCTTTGACCCGGTAGTGCCGGTGGCATCGGCGCCGTCGGTGCTGCCCCACTTCGCCATCCACTTATCGTTCTGCACCGAGATAATCTCCTCGCAACGACGGACGAACTGCGGGCCGGTCGGCTGAGGGCAGTCGCGCCAGCCGCCGCGGGTGCGCAAGCGCCGAAGCTCACCGGCGGTCCGGGCGTACTCGACGGCAAGGAAATCGAAGCGCTCCGCAGCTGCGTGCGCGGCGACAGAGGCCGCGACCGTCGTGACGACTGCAGCCCACGCACCGACTGCGGCGACGGCGAATGCGCCCGCCGCCGCAGTAAGGACCGCCGCAACGAGGGCGAGGCCGATCTCGACCTGTCGGGACCGCCGCCCCCGGCGTGCCATGGTCGTCGCCATCGGCGCGTAGTAGCGGTCAATCTGCGGGGAGAGCCGCTCCCCGACGTAGGAGGCGCGGTCGTGCACCGCTGGCAGCGCGCGTGGCTTGGGCTCGACGGTCAGAGTCTCCGGCAGTAACGCCTCGGCGTCGGTTTCGAGGCGCGCCACCTCCTCGTCAAGGCGGGCGTCACGATCCGGGCTGTCGTACGGCGCGCAGCGGCAGAGAAAATAGAACACCTCCGCCTTGAGCGCCTCGGAGACCGAGCGGGCTTGCACCCAGCGTGCCAGCTCGCTAGAGCCGACGCGCTGCCGCACGAGTGCCGCCGCGGCCATGGCGAACGCCGCCGCAAACGAGACGATCCGTGCTGATCCCTCTACCGCCAGCTGCGAGCTAGCGAGCGCGAGCGCGGCGCCGGCCGACGACAGCACCAGGACCGTCGTCCGTCGTCGCGCCAGCCCTGCCTTGAGTCGGTCGGCCGTCTGGGACCACACACTCTGTCGCTCCCATGCTGTTGTTGCGCTAGCCCAAGCCATCCCGTCCACCTTCCGCGCTGAGCCCGGCAGCACCATTCGTGGTCGTCCTGGCCGGGACAGTCAACCGCTCGTGACGACGCGCAGACAAGTGGCATCTCGATGCGCACCGTGTCTGGTTCGGTCCGCCCACACCACCGCGGGGACGTCGTGTCCGTTGCGTGCCCGATTGTGCGACTAGCCAGCGACGTCTATCGGGCGGCACGGACCAGCTAACACCACCGCGGTGCAGGTCAGAAGGCATGCAGGTCAAGCGGTGACATGTGGGAAGAGGGTCTGACCTCGCTTCCCATCTGGTCGTCCGAGCCCGATTCCGTCGACCACCGCTCGCGTCAGAAGCATGCCAACGGGAGCGCAACTCGAGGTCTTGGCCGTCCGTGCCCGCTGCGTGTTCCGTGGTCCCCGGACCCGGCTGGCAGGCCGTCCTGAGGCCGTCTGAGGTCGAAAGTCAACATCCACTGTCAAGTGATGAGAGACGAACCTGCAGTTCAAACAGTGTTCGAGGCACTCCGCCGCAAGTCAGCGAACCCTGGGATCGTGATGTCCGGGGTGACACCCTGACCGGACACCACCGCCACGGCTAGAGCGACCACCGGCCGAGGCGACGGGATCACCACCCAGCCCGACGTGGCGGGGGAGACCCCGAGCGTCGAGTACACCGCGGAGTACACCTACGAGGTCGCCCGCCACCAGCCTCCGGCGACCCCGTGCAACCTTGCGACCAGCACGGCGGCCGTCACGGACCGGTCAGGACGGAGTTCGCAACGAGGGGGTCAGGGGTTCGAATCCCCTCAGCTCCACCCAGGTCGAGATCTGTAGCACACCAGTGCCTTGCATCGTCGGAGATGTCGTGGTGATGTCAGCAAGCCCGTCGAAGGGCAGAGAGCTGCGCGCGGACGTCTGCATCGTCGGGGCGGGCCCTGCGGGGCTGACTCTCGCCCACGAGCTGGCCGACAGCGGGTTGCAGGTCCTTCTTCTGGAGTCCGGTCCCGGACACCAACCCCCGGGCGGCGTGCCGGTGCCGTCGACCCGCAACGTGGGGCTGCCCTACTCGCCGAGCACCACGCGCAGCGCCGGTGTCGGAGGCAGCGTGCTGTGGGACATCGACACCCCCTCGGGTCCCCACCACGTCCGGCTCAAGGAGCTCGACCCGCTGGACTTCGAGGACCGGGGCGTCTGGTCGGTCGCCGGCTGGCCCCTGTCCTACGCCGAGCTCGCTCCGCACTATCGGCGCGCCCGCGAGCTCTTCCACCTCCCTGAGCTGGACCCAGGACTTGACGTCGTCGTCCGTGGCCGGCTCCATCGGCGCCACTACAGCTTCGGTCGCAGCAGGATGTACACGCACGACGTACCCACGCTGCTCGGTCGGCACCCCCGCACGACGCTCCTGGCCGGTCACACCGTCACCGGTGTGCAGACGGGACCCGGCGGGACACGTGTCACCTCTGTCGAAGGGTGGTCGGAGTCGGACGGTCGCTTCTCCGTGCAGGCGCGGGCGTACGTCCTGGCCGGCGGGGGGATCGAGAACGCGAGATTGCTGCTCGCCTCCCGGAGCGGTCACCCCGCAGGGGTGGGGAACCACCACGACCAGGTGGGGCGGTACTCATGGAGCACCCCCACAGTCTCGTCGGAGTCATGCTGCCGAGCCATGGTCGTGATCCACGTCTGGTGGCTCGTCGCTGGGACCTGGTGGAGCATCTCGGAGGACCCGGTCAGGACAAGTACGCGATCAGCCCCGACGTGGTCCGCCGTGAGGGCCTGCTGAACGCGGCCTACAAGGTGCAGGCGTACACCGGGACGACAAGGCCCTTGTTGTTCGGCCACGACGGGAGTGTCGAGCAGAAGGTCGTGGACGCACATGCGGCCCTCCGGACGGCCGTCCGGTCCCGCGACCCACGGCTTCTCAGCGTCGGACAGTTGTCGACGCTGGCGGCGGCCGCACCGGAGCTCGCCCGCTTCTCGTTCCGCCGGGCCGCGGCGAGACGGCCTCGAAGCACCCGGGATCAGATCTCCTACCGGGTGAGGGTCATGGCCGAGCAGGAGCCGTCACCGTCCTCCAGGCTCGTCCTCGCCGACTCGGTCGACTGGCTCGGAATGCCGGAGGCAGCGCTCGACTGGCGGCTCACGGCCTTGGACACACGGTCAATGGTTCAGGGACAGACGCTCGTGGCGGGAGACCTGGGTGAGGCGTTGGGGGGCACCGTCGTGACGGTGCTGGGCCGCGAGGGCGACCCTAGGCCTCTGGGTGGTGCCCACCACATGGGCACCACCCGCATGAGCGCGTCCCCACGTTCGGGTGTCGTCGATCGAGACTGCAGGGTCCACGGCGTCCACAACCTCTTCGTTGCCGGGTCGTCGATGTTCGCCACCTCCGGGGCGGCCAACCCGACCCTGACCATCGTTGCCCTGGCTGCCCGTCTGGCCCGACGCCTGGGGCAGGAGCTGACCGCGTGACCGAGCAGCCCGGTCGCCGTTCGTCAGAGGACCACGTCGCTCCGCGGTGTCAGGGGCTCGGCTGGAGAAAGTATCGCTGTGAGGACCACACGAGCGGACAAGGACCGCTTGCCAGACAGCCGCGGTCGTCTTCCCCCGCTCGCGCACCTGGCCACAAGCGTGCTGCAGGTTCACGGGCGACTTCCCGGCCGGGACCTGCTGTCGACCTCTTCGCCTCGAACGACGAGATGGGCCTGCCGGCCACGCACTACCCGGCCCGACTTCTGCTCGTGGCGCAGTCCCTGTGGCTGAGCGCCCGAACCGACACCGCTCCTGCACGCGGTTCTGGTCCCGCCACGAGCGCGGCCTGGCGCTGGTGTCAGACCCAGCTGGGCCACCACATCCGTAGCCGCCACTCCGCGGTCGTGATCAGCTCGGCGGTCCACACCGGGTAGAAGAACAGCAGGCAGGCGACCGCGGCCATGACCACCGCGCCCGCGCCCACCGTCCCCCACAGCCGCCGCTGCGGACCAGCGTCGACGGGGCCGAGCACCAGCCCGAGGGCGTAGGTCAGCGCCAGCACGACGAAGGGCGCGAAGGCCACGGCGTAGAAGGTGAAGATCGTGCGCTGCTGGAACGCGAACCACGGCAGGTAGGACGCGGCCAGGGGCACCAGGATGGCACCGCAGCGCCAGTCCCGGCGCAGCAGCCACGCCAGCGCGACGACGACCAGCGCGATCGTTCCGCCCCACCAGACCACGGGGTTGCCCAGCGAGGTCACGGCCTCGGAGCAGGCCTCCACGCCGCAGCCCGTCAGGCCCTCGGACTGGCCCTGGTAGTGGAACGACGTCGGTCGACCCATCACCAGCCACGACCACGGGTTGGCCATGTAGGGGTGGGAGTTGTCGGTGACGTTGATCGTGGTGTGGAAGCCGTACGCGCTCTGGTGGTAGTGCCACAGGCTGGCCAGCGACGACGGCAGCCACGACACGGCCTCGTCCGGGTTGTCCAGCGCCCAGGTGCGGTCGTAGGAGTCGGTGGCCCGGAACCAGCCCGCCCACGACGCGAGGTAGGTGAGCGCCGCGACCGGAACCATCGCCAGGAACGCGAGCCAGGAGTCGCGCAGCAGCGCACCCCGGAACCAGCGCGGCACACCGGCGCTGCGGCGGGCGCCGATGTCCCACGCCACGCTCAGCAGACCCATCGCGGCCAGCACGTACAGCCCCGACCACTTGGTCGCGCACGCCGCCCCGAGCGAGATGCCGGCGAGCAGGCGGAACGGCCGCCAGCCGAGCCAGGGCCCGTAGGGCGACAGGGTCCCGGCGCCGAGCCCGCGCGCGACCCGTTCCGCGAGCCGTTCGCGGGCCTGGAACCTGTCGGCGAGCAGGAACGCGAAGGCGACGAGGATCCAGAACGACAGGAAGATGTCGAGCAGGCTGGTGCGGGAGTGGACGATGTGGTGCCCGTCGACCGCCAGCAGCACCCCGGCGACGCCGCCGAGCAGGGTCGAGCCCAGCAGCCGGCGGGCGACGAGGACGAGCAGGACGACCGACAAGGTCCCCACGACGGCCGCGGAGAAGCGCCAGAAGAACGTGCTGTCGGGGTCGATCTGCATCCCCGCGGCGATCATCCACTTGCCCAGCGGCGGGTGGACGACGAAGTCCGGCGTCCGTTCGAACACATCCAGCGTGCCTGCGACGAACAGGTCGTTGGCGTAGGTGTCGGTCTCCCCCGCGGGGACCGGGTCCGGCGAGGGCGTGACCGCCAGCTCGTGCCCGGCGATCAGGTAGGAGTAGGCCTGCTTGACGTAGTACGTCTCGTCGAAGACGAGCGTCTCCGGCCGGCCGAGGCCGACGAAGCGCAGCAGCCCGGCGACCGCCCCCACGACGCCGGCGACGACCCAGGCCCACCAGGCGGGCTCCGGGTGCACGACCCCGAGCTGGTGCCGCAGCCGCTCCCGGGTGGCCGACACCGACGCCGCGCGCGGGGCGCGGCGGAGGGGGTGGGCGGCATCGGAGGGGCTCCTCCCCGACGGGGCGGAGGAGGTCGCGGTGGCCACGCGCCGATGCTACGTGGGGCCTACGGTCGGCACGTGCCCTCCGACGACGCGCCCGATCCCGACGCAGCCCCGGGACCCGACGCAGCCCCGGGGCCGGACGCGGCTGCCCTGCCCGACGACGCGGAGCGGCCGGTCACCGGGCCGGTGGGGTCGCCCGCCGGCCGGGGCCGCGCGCACCGCGGGCTCGTGGTGGTCGCCGCCACCCCGATCGGGGACCCGGAGGACGCCAGCGACCGGCTGCGTCGCTGGCTGGGCGACGCCGACGTCGTCGCCGCCGAGGACACCCGTCGTTTGCGTCGTCTCTGCACCGCGCTCGGGGTCCGGGTGCGCGGCCGCGTCGTCGCCCACCACGAGCACAACGAGACCGACGGCGCGCAGGCGCTGCTGGCCGAGGTCCGCGCCGGTCGCAGCGTCCTCGTGGTCACCGACGCCGGCATGCCGACGGTGTCCGACCCCGGCTTCAGGCTGGTGGCTGCCGCCGCCGAGGCCGGCCTGCCGGTGAGCATCGTCCCGGGCCCGTCGGCGGTGCTGGCCGCTCTGGCGGTGTCGGGGCTGCCCACCGACCGGTTCGCCTTCGACGGGTTCCTGCCCCGCAAGCACGGTGAACGGGCCCGCGCGCTGCAGGCCCTGGCGGCCGAGCCCCGGACCACCGTGCTCTTCGAGGCGCCGCACCGCCTGGCCGACATGCTGGGCCACGCCGCCGAGGTGGTCGGCGACGACCGCCGCGCCGCGGTCTGCCGGGAGCTGACCAAGACCTACGAGGAGGTCCGGCGCGGCACGCTCGCCGAGCTCGCGGCCTGGGCGAGGGGCGCCACCGTCCTCGGTGAGATAACGGTCGTGCTGGAGGGCGCACGACCGGGCCCCACCGCCACGCCCGCGGACCTCCTCGCCGTGGTGGCGGAGCGGGAGGCCGCCGGGCTGCGGACCAAGGAGGCCGTCGCGCAGGTCGCTGCCGAGCACGGGGTCCGCAAGAACGCCCTGTACGAGGCCGTCCTCGCCGCACGCCGCGGCTGAGCGGCGGACCGGTGCGGGCTCAGACCCGCCAGGAGCGGGACACGACCCGCGCCAGGCCCGGTGAGGCGGGGACGTCGACGGTGTAGAAGCCGGCCGACAGGCCCGAGAAGACGACGGTGCCGTCGACTCCGACGGTGCGCCGTGCGACGGGGGCGTACCCCTTCGACCAGCGGCGGAGAACCACCTGCTGCCCCGCGGCGGGCGTGATGCGTACCGTGGCCCGGCCGCGGGAGACCGTGACGGAGACGGTCGGTGTCGCGGCGACCGCGGCCGGTGCGGCGGTAGCGGCCCGGTAGAGCGCGGTGCCGGCGGACACCGCCGACCAGGTCGTGGTGCGAAGCACGACCTGGCTCAGGCGGATGGTCCCGTCTGGCCCGGTGACGACCACCTGCCGGCCGGCCGGGGCGCCGTGCCGCTGCACCGTGAGCACCACCGGCAGGCCGGAAACAGGGGCGGTGGTGGCGGCGTCGAACGCGCTGAGGACCACGGCCGCCGGCGACCCGCTGCTGACCGAGCCCGTCGCGGGGGTCAGCGTCAGGCGCGGGGCGACGGCCGCCCACGCGGGCGGGCACCACAGCTGCAGCAGGCACATGGTCTGCACCGGGCTGACCCGGCCGCTGCCGGTGGTCACGTCCCGTCCGGTCGGGCCCAGGTCGGCCGCGCCCCGCTCCAGGGCCGCGGCGAGGTCTGCCGCCAGGAGGCTGCCGCCCGAGGCGCCCAGCACGACGGCCGCTGCCGCCGACACGTAGGGCGCCGCCATGGACGAGCCGTCCAGGACGCCGTACCTGCCGCGGGGGAGCGTGGACACGACCCCCGAGCCGGGTGCTGACAGGTCGACGTGCCTGCCGCTGCTGGAGTAGCTCGCCGCCGCGGTCGCCGTGCCGAGTGCGGCGACCCCGACCACGCCGGGGTAGGCGGCCGGGTACTGGACGGCGTTGCCGGAGCGCCCCTCGTTGCCCGCCGCAGCGACCACCAGCGCCCCCTGCGCCTGGGCGTAGGCGACCGCGCGGGCGAGCACGCCGCTGTTCTGCGGGCCGCTCAGGGACAGGTTGACCACGTCGGCGCCGTGGTCCGCGGCCCAGATGATGCCCTTGGCGATCTCGCTGTCGTGGCCGGTGCCGGAACGGTCCAGGACACGGACGGGCAGCACGCTCGCCTGCGGCGCCAGCCCGGCCACCCCTGTGCCGTTGTCCGCGACGGCAGCCACGATGCCCGCGACGTGCGTGCCGTGGCCCTCGGGGTCGGTGCGGCCGTCGCGCCAGGGGAGCGGGTCGTCCACCACGGTGTCGTAGCCGGGCAGCACGCGCCCGGCCAGGTCCGGGTGCCGGGCGTCGACGCCGGTGTCCACGACCGCGACCACCGTGCCCGCCCCACGGCCACCGATCCAGGCGAGCTCGGCGTCCAGGGCCTGCATCGCCCACTGCTCGGGCCGCCGCTCGTCCCGTGACGGGGCGCCGGGGGCCACCCCGCCGGCGCGGGGCGGCTGGGTCTGCGCGTCACCCGTGGTCGTCCGGGTGCCGTCCACAGCCACCGCCACGGCGCCGGGCGCGTCCTGCAGGTCGTCGAGGCGTTCGGCGGCCGCGTCGGCGTCGGTCACCTCGACGACCTCGACCCGGGCGCCGTGGACGGTGTCCTGCAGCAGGAGCACGCGCAGGGGGGCGCTCGGGTCGGCCACCGGGCCGGCCGTGGCCAGCTGCGCCCGCACCAGCTCGACGGGGTCGGTGCTCAGGCTCGGGTGGGGTGCGGACCAGTCGAGGGCTGCCACCGGGCGCAGCACGTCGGGGTGCGCGCCCGCGGGGGCGGCGGAGGCGGCACCCGCGGGTGCCGACACGGCGCCGAGCACCATCGCGACGACCGCCAGCAGCACCGCCGGCAGCACCCCCGGGGTCCGCGCCCTCGTCCCTGCCACCCGCGCAGCGTGCGCTCCGGTGGTCCGGCTGCGCAGCGGAACGTCTCTGCTGTCACCCCCCTGCCACGCCTACCCTCGGCAGATGGAGTTCCGGCGCATCACCGGTCTGCCCCCCTACGTGTTCACGATCATCGACGGGCTCAAGCAGCAGGCCCGACGCGAGGGGCGTGACGTCGTCGACCTCGGGTTCGGCAACCCCGACATCCCGAGCCCGGCGCTGGCGGTGGAGAAGCTGGCCGAGGCCGCCCGCAACCCGCGCAACCACCGCTACTCCTCCTCCCGCGGGCTGCCCAAGCTGCGTCAGGCCGTCGCCGACCGTTACGCCGACCGGTTCGGCGTCCACCTCGACCCCGACACCCAGGTCATCAGCACCATCGGTGCCAAGGAGGGGTTCAGCCACCTGATGTGGGTGCTGCTGCAGCCGGGCGACTCCGCGGTCGTGCCGCAGCCCAGCTACCCGATCCACATCTGGGGGCCCTACCTGGCCGGTGCAGACGTCCGGCAGGTCCCGGTCGGTGAGGACCAGGCCACCGCGGGCGCGCAGTACCTCGACAACGTCATGACCCAGTGGGAGTACGGCTGGCCCCGCCCGCGCGTGGTCGTGCTGTCCTTCCCGCACAACCCGACCGGCGCGACCGTCGAGCTGGCGGACCTGCAGCGCCTCGTCGACTGGGCCAGGGAAAAGGACGTCGTCTTGGTGCACGACTTCGCCTACGCCGACTTGGCGTTCGACGGCTGGCGGCCGCCGTCGATCCTGCAGTGCGACGGCGGCACCGACGTCGCCGTCGAGCTGTACTCCATGACCAAGTCGTTCTCCATGGCCGGCTGGCGGGTGGCGTTCCTGCTGGGCCGCGCCGACGTGGTCGCCGCGCTCGGCAAGCTGAAGAGCTACCTCGACTACGGCACGTTCCAGCCGATCCAGATCGCCGCCACCGTGACCATGAACGAGGTCTCGGACTACCCGGACGAGGTCAGCGAGGTGTACCGGGGCAGGCGGGACGCCCTGTGCGACGGGCTCGCCCGGATCGGCTGGTCAGTGCCGCGGCCCCGCGGGTCGATGTTCGTCTGGGCTCCGATCCCGGTGGCGTACCGCGAGGAGGGCAGCATCGCCTTCGCCACCCGGCTGGTGAACGACTGCGACGTCGCGGTGTCGCCCGGGGTCGGGTTCGGTCCCGACGGCGACGGGTTCGTCCGCTTCGCCCTCATCGAGAACGAGCACCGCATCGGTCAGGCCGTCCGTTCGATCCGCAAGGGGCTGCCCCGGCTGGCCGCGTCCGGCTGAGGTCTCCAGACGCGTCGGCGCCGCGCCGGGTCGACGCGAGCGGTCGCCACGGGCCCGGCGAGCCGGGGGCCGATGGTGTGCTCTCCGTCGAAATCCGATGACGCAGCGTCAAAGTGCTGTCACGCTGAACGGCGTGCGCACCATGACACCGCCGGTAGTACCTCGCCGCTGGTGGCAGGGGCCCGCCGACCCCGTCCTGCGCACGGTCCGTGTCCTTGTCCTCGTGCTGTGGCCCACGGTGTGCGTCTGGGTGCTGCCCGGGCAGCACCGCCCCGGTCACGGGCTCGTGCTGGCCTGGTTGCTGGTCGTGCTGTACAGCACCGGCGCGGTCCTGCTGCTGCTGGCAGGTTCCCGGGCGGACCGGGTGCTGCCGTTCTGCCTGCCGCTGTTCGCCGTCGCCGCCGCCGTCGGTGCGATGGCCGGACCGCAGCGGGAGATGGCGTTGCTCGTCCCGCTCTTCCTGGGTGTGCTGTGCGTCATCGCCGCCATGCGCTTCAGCGCCCGGGCGACGTGGGTGCAGGTCGCGGTCGCCGGCGCCGCCGGCCTGGTCTGCGTCGCGTGGGCGACCCAGGACACCCTCCGGTTCCTCGTCACGTCCATCGCGGTGGTGGCGGCCATCACCGCACCGTCGCTGGCGGTCCTGCGGCTGCGCTCACAGCTGGACGAGGCGCACAGCCGGGAGCACAGGCTCGCGCGGACCGACCCGCTGACCGGGGCTCTGAACCGCCGGGGCCTGTTCGAGGCGGCCGCCGACCTGCTCGGCACCGGGGGAGCGGTGGACGTCGTCACCCTCGACCTCGACGGCTTCAAGCGGCTGAACGACACCTGGGGTCATGCGATCGGCGACGAGGCCCTGCGCGGTGTGTCGGCCGGGCTGCGGGCGCTGACGACCTCCCGTGCCGTGCCGTCCCCGGTCCTGCTCGCCCGCCTCGGCGGGGAGGAGTTCCTGGTCCTCGCCCCCGCCGGTGCCGAGGACCTGCAGTCGTTCGCGGAGCAGGTGCGGCTCGCGGCCGTCGTCGACTCCCCCACCGGGTGGCGGACCAGCGCGAGTGTCGGGGCGGTCCGGCGGGTGCCGCCCGAGCAGGTGCTGGAGCGCAAGTCCTGGTTGCTGCGGCAGATCGACGACGCCGACGAGCTCATGTACCGGGCCAAGCGTTCCGGCGGGGACCGCGTGCTGGCCGAGACAGGCTGAACCGTAGGCGGCGCGGGCAGCGCGACAACGAGCGGGCTCGGCGCCGAGCCGTACCGGTGAACCCTAGGCTGGCGGGTATGACCCACGTGCTCTCCGCGGTGGCCTGGCCCTACGCCAACGGCCCCCGACACATCGGCCACGTCGCCGGCTTCGGCGTCCCCTCCGACGTGTTCAGCCGCTACATGCGGATGGCCGGGCACGACGTGCTGATGGTGTCCGGCACCGACGAGCACGGCACGCCGATCCTGGTGCAGGCCGACAAGGAGGGCGTCAGCCCGCAGGCGCTCGCCGACCGCTACAACCGGGTGATCGTGGAGGACCTGCAGGCGCTCGGTCTGTCGTACGACCTGTTCACCCGCACCTCCACCCGCAACCACCACCAGGTCGTTCAGACGCTGTTCCGGGCCGTCCACGCCAACGGCTACGTCGTGGCGAGGACCCAGCTCGGCGCGATCAGCCCGAGCACCGGGCGCACCCTGCCCGACCGTTACATCGAGGGCACCTGCCCGATCTGCGGCTACGGCTCCGCACGCGGCGACCAGTGCGACAACTGCGGAAACCAGCTGGACCCGGTCGACCTGGTGGACCCCCGCAGCACGATCAACGGCGAGACGCCGACCTTCGTGACGACCGAGCACCTGTTCCTCGACCTCCCGGCGCTGGCCGAGGCGCTGGGGGAGTGGCTGGCCGGGGTGGAGCGCGACGGCAGCTGGCGGCCCAACGTCCTGGCCTTCAGCCGCAACCTGCTCGCCGACGTCCGCCCCCGCGCCATCACCCGTGACCTGGACTGGGGGATCCGCGTGCCGCTGGAGGGCTGGGAGGACAACCCCGCCAAGCGGATCTACGTCTGGTTCGACGCCGTCGTCGGCTACCTGTCGGCCTCGGTGGAGTGGGCCCGTCGCAGCGGCGACCCCGAGCGCTGGCGCGAGTGGTGGAACGACCCCGACGCGCTGTCGTACTACTTCATGGGCAAGGACAACATCACCTTCCACTCCCAGATCTGGCCCGCGGAGCTGCTGGCCCACGACGGCCGGGGCTCGCGCGGCGGCGAGCAGGGCCCCTTCGGGGACCTGCAGCTGCCCACTGAGGTCGTCTCCAGCGAGTTCCTCACGATGGAGGGCAAGCAGTTCAGCTCCTCGCGCGGCGTCGTCATCTACGTCCGCGACGTCCTCGAGCGCTACCAGCCCGACGCCCTGCGGTACTTCATCAGCGCCGCCGGTCCCGAGACCTCCGACGCGGACTTCACCTGGGCAGAGTTCGTACGGCGGACCAATACGGAGCTCGTCGCGGGCTGGGGCAACCTGGTCAACCGCACCGCCGGGATGATCGCCAAGAACCTGGGTGAGATCCCCGCCGCCGGTGAGCAGCTCCCGGTCGACACCGCCCTGCTGGACCGCGTCCTCGGCTCGTTCGACACGGTGGGCGAGCTGCTCCGGACCCACCGCCAGAAGCAGGCCCTCGCCGAGGCGATGCGGACCGTCGGCGACGTCAACGGCTACATCAGCGAGACCGAGCCGTTCCGGCTCAAGACGACCGACCCCGTGCGGATGGCCGCGATCCTGCACGTGGCGGCGCAGTGCATCAGCGACTGCAACACCCTGCTCGCGCCGTTCCTGCCGCACAGCGCCCAGCAGGTCCACGAGACGTTCGGTCGAAGCGGCACGTTCGCCCCCATGCCGGAGATCCGCGAGGTGGCCGACCTCGACGGTGGGTCGCCCTACCCGGTGCTGACCGGGGACTACAGGGCGATGCAGGGCACCTGGCACCGGGTGCCGGTCGTGGCGGGCACCGCCGTCGCGACGCCCACCCCGATCTTCACCAAGCTCGACGACTCCGTGGTCGAGACCGAGCTCGCGCGGCTACGCGGGGAGGCGACGGAGGCCTGAGCAACGGCGCCCCGGGCGCCGTCACGACCACAGCTGCGGACCGACGCGCGACCAGCCGCCCGCAACGGGTCCGACAGGCGCGTTGCTCCGCAGCCGTGGTCGGGGCAAGCACCTGAGCGGTCGGGCCGGCGGTGCGCCGTGACACCCTGGCCGGCGTGAGCCTGCGCCCGATCCGAGCCCGTTCCGCGACCACCGAGGCCGACGGGCGCAGCAGGGACCGCAGTGCGCCACCCCCGCCGGAGCCGCTCGCGGTGCCCGTCCACGACAACCACACCCACCTGGACATCGCCGACGCGCAGGACCGCGGCGTGGCGGACCTGCTCGCCCTGGCCGCGGCGGCCGGCGTCCCCCGTGCGGTTCAGATCGGCTGCGACCTGCCCGCAGCGCGCTGGACGCGTGACCTGCTGGACGCCCAGGAGCCCGGCCCCGACGGCGTCCTGCCCCTGCTCGGCGGGGTCGCGGTGCACCCCAACGAGGCCGCTGGGCTGGACGGCCCCGCCCTGGACGCGGCGATGACCGAGCTCGAGCAGCTGTTGGAGCACGACCGGATGCGCGTCGTCGGCGAGACCGGGTTGGACTTCGTCCGCACCCCGCCCGAGGGCCGCGCCGCGCAGGAGGAGTCGTTCCGCCGCCACGTCGACCTGGCCAAGCGCACCGGGCTCGCGCTGCAGATCCACGACCGCGACGCCCACGACGACGTGCTCCGGGTGCTCACGGAGGAGGGGGCGCCCGAGCGCACGGTGCTCCACTGCTTCTCCGGCGACGTGGACATGGCCCGGGTCGCGGCGGAGGCCGGCTGGTACTGCTCGTTCGCCGGGGTGCTGACGTTCCGCAACGCCCAGCACCTGCGTGACGCGTGCGCCGTCGTCCCCCGCGAGCTGCTGCTGGTGGAGACCGACGCGCCCTTCCTGACCCCCCACCCCCACCGGGGTCGGCCCAACGCCTCCTACCTGCTGCCGCACACCGTGCGGACCATGGCTGACCTGCGAGGGGACGACCTCGAGGAGCTGTGCGCCGCGCTGTCGCACAACGCGGTGAGGGTGTACGGCAGCTGGGACTGAGACCCCGGGCGGGTACGCCCCGGTCCCGCAGGACGCGCCGCCGCGTCGTGTGGCATGTGTCACGTGTGAGGCCGCCAGGTTGGGGGAAAGGTCACGGACCGGTTACGGTCACCGACTGGTAGCCGGGATCCGACGACGTCCCACCGTGCGCGGGCCGAACGATCCTTTCAGCCTCCGCGTGCCCAGTCGGTACCCGGACGGCTCTAAACAGGTGGTCCTTCCTTGACGCTCAGCCTCAGTCCCGTTGTCCGTGCCATGACGCGACCGTCTCGTCCCGTCGCCGCCGCGCAGGCCACGGTGCTCACCCTCCTGCTCGCCGGTGGCGCCGGCTGGGCGACGTTCGACCGCACCGTGACCCTCGAGGTCGACGGCCAGGCGCAGCAGGTACGGATCTTCGGCAGCGAGGTCGACGACGTGCTCGCCGCCGCCGGTGTCGAGGTCGGCGACCGCGACCTGGTCTCCCCGGCCGAGGACGAGCGCGTCGCCGACGGTGGCGAGGTCGTCGTCCGCTACGCCCGCCCGCTCACCGTCGCCGACCCCGCGGGCGAGGAGCGCACGTTCTGGACCACCGAGCTATCCGTCGACGACGCGCTGTCCGCCGCCGGACTGCGGCACGAGGGCGCCTGGCTGTCCGCGTCCCGCTCCGCCAGCATCGGCCGCAGCGGTCTCGCACTGACCCTGAGCATGCCCAAGGCCGTGACGGTCGTCGCCGACGGGCAGACCCGCCCGGTCACCACGCCCGCGCCGACCGTCGCCGACCTGCTCCTCGAGCAGGACCTCGTGCTGGACGGCGACGACCGCCTCGAGCCCGCCGCGGAGACGGTCCTCGCCGAGGGCCAGACGGTGACCGTCCGCCGGGTGAGCGTGGTCGACCGGGAGGACATCGTCCCCATCGACAACACCACCGTCACGGTCGAGGACGACGAGCTCTTCGTCGGCCAGGAGGAGGTTCGCGAGGTCGGCTCCGACGGCGAGCTGACCGTCGCTCGCAGCTTCGTGCTGGTGGACGGTGTCGAGGAACGTCGCGTGGAGACCGGTCGCTCCGTCACCGTCGCACCCGTCGACCGCGTGGTCGCCGAGGGCACCAAGCAGCGGCCGGCCCCGAAGCCGGAGCCGGCCCCCGAGCGGGAGCCGGCCCCCGAGCCGGAGCCGGCCCCCGAGCCGGAGCCGGCCCCCGAGCCGGAGAAGGAGGCCGAGCCTGCGGCGGAGCCGGTGGACGAGCCGGCGCCCACGAGGGCTGACTCGAGCAGCAGCTCCGAGGACTCCAGCCGCCTTAACGACGACTCCGACGACAGCAGCTCCGGCAGCAGCAGCTCCAGCAGCAGCTCCCGCTCGTCCTCCGGGGGCTCGAGCTCGTCGGCCTCGTCGTCCCCCGCGCCGAAGGCCAGCGGGTCGACCGCCTCCCTCAACTGGGGGGCCCTGGCGGCCTGCGAGTCCGGCGGCGACGCGGACATCGTGTCCAGCAACGGGCTCTACCACGGCCTCTACCAGTTCAGCTCGAGCACCTGGCAGTCGGTGGGTGGCTCCGGCGACGCCAGCGACGCACCCGCCTCGGAGCAGACGGCCCGGGCGCAGGCGCTGTACGACCGCTCCGGTGTGGGGCAGTGGCCCCACTGCGGACCGCGGCTCTACAGCTGAGCGACCTCGACGCCCGGCACGACGGCAGCGGCCCCGTCCCCCTCGTGGGGCTCGGGGCCGCTGACGTGCGCGCGCTGTCGGCCCGGCACGGCATCAACCCCACCAAGAGCAAGGGCCAGAACTTCGTCGTCGACGTCGGGACGGTGTCCCGGATCGTGCGCATGGCGGGGGTGCGCCCAGGTGACGTGGTGCTCGAGGTCGGGCCCGGCCTGGGGTCGCTGACCCTGCCCCTGCTGTCGGCCGGGGCCCACGTCGTGGCCGTCGAGCTCGACGAGCGCCTCGCCGCGGCGCTGCCCGGCACCGTGGCGGCGCACCTGCCGCAGGCCAGCGGACGGCTGCACGTGCTGCGCGGCGACGCCACCGCCGTCCACGCCCTCGACCTGCCGCTGGCGCCGACGTCGTTCGTCGCGAACCTGCCCTACAACGTCGCGGTCCCGCTGCTGCTCGCGGTGCTGGAGGGCGTGCCCACGGTGCAGGACGGCATCGTGATGGTGCAGTCGGAGGTCGCCGACCGGCTCTGCGCCGGCCCCGGCGGCCGCGTCTACGGCGTCCCCTCCGTCAAGCTCGCCTGGTACGCGGCGGCCCGCAGGGTCGGGTCCGTGTCGCCCAGCGTGTTCTGGCCGGTGCCCCGGGTCGAGTCCGGGCTGGTCGGTTTCACCCGGCACGCCCCGCCCGCCGCGCAGGTCTCCCGGCACGACGTGTTCGCGACCGTGGACACCGCGTTCGGGCAGCGGCGCAAGACCCTGCGGCAGTCCCTGGCCCCGCGCGCGGGATCTCCCGCCGCCGCGCAGGAGGCTCTCGAGGCCGCCGGGATCGACCCCTCGACCCGTGCCGAACGGCTGACGGTCGCCCAGTTCGCGGCCGTCGCTGACGCGCTGGGGCGCGCGGGGGTCCCCTAGGGCCTAGCCTCGGAGGCCATGGGCCCCCGTACCTCCGTCACCGTGCGGGCACCCGCGAAGGTCAACCTCCAGCTGTCCGTCGGCCCGCCCGGTGAGGACGGCTTCCACCCCCTCGCCACGGTGTTCCAGGCCGTGGGCCTGCACGACGAGGTGACCGCGACCCGGGCTCCCGGTGGCTCGTTCACCGTCGAGGTGAGCGGTGTCGACGCCGCGATGGTCCCCGGCGACGGCAGCAACCTCGCCGTCCGGGCGGCCCGCGCCCTCCTCGCCGCGGCCGGCCCCGAGACGGCGCCCAGGCTCGGCGTCCACCTGTCGATCCACAAGCAGATCCCGGTCGCCGGTGGCATGGCCGGGGGGTCAGCCGACGCAGCCGCTGCCCTGCTGGCCTGCGACGCGCTCTGGGGCCTGCAGCTGGACCGGGCCCAGCTGGTCGACGTCGGCGCCACGCTCGGCTCCGACGTGCCGTTCGCGCTCCTGGGCGGCACCGCCGTCGGGCTCGGCCGGGGTGACCGGCTCACGCCCGCCCTCAGCCGGGGCGGCTGGCACTGGGTCCTGCTGGTCTCGCGCTCCTCGCTGTCCACCCCGACCGTCTACGGCGAGCTGGACCGGCTGCGGGCCGGGCGGCCGCAGGTCGAGCCGCGGGTGTCCGACAGCCTCATGCAGGCGCTGCGCTCCGGGGACCCGACGGCGCTGGGGGCGGCGATGCACAACGACCTCCAGCACGCCGCGGTGTCGCTGCTGCCGGAGCTGGACATGCTGCTGGAGCACGTGCACTCCGCCGCCCCGGCCGGTGCGCTGGTGTCCGGCTCCGGCCCCACCGTCGCGGTGCTGGCCGAGGACGACCAGCACGCCGCCGAGCTCGCGGTGGCCCTGGCGGACGCACCCGGTGTCGGCCGTGTCCTGCGCGCCTCCGGTCCCGTGCCAGGCTGCCGGGTGGTCGATCACGGCCTGCGCGGCGTCGGCCCCGGCTGAGACCAGCACCCGGGCCCGCGCGCCCCGGCCTGTCCCCGGACGAGCCGTCCAGCACCGACCTGCCCAGCACCGACCTGCCCAGCACCGAGATCCCCCAGGGAAGAGCCTCACCATGCCCAACCTCGTCAACTGCACCGGCCTGCACGTCGCGCTCCCTGACCGTGTCCTGCTCCAGGAGGTGTCGCTCGGCGTCGACGACGGCGACCGGATCGGGGTGGTGGGTCGCAACGGCGACGGCAAGTCCACCCTGCTCCGCATCCTCGCCGGTACCGGTGAGCTGCACGCCGGGCGGGTGGCCGTCCGCGGAGGCGTCCGGGTGGGCATGCTCGACCAGCGTGACCGCCCGAGCGGCAGCACGGTCGCGGAGGTGGTGCTGGGCGAGCGCGCCGCCGACGCCCACACCTGGGCCAGGGACTCCCGGGTCCGGGACGTGGTCGGCGGCCTGCTGGGCGGTTACGACGCGATCGGCGTGGGCGGGATGGACGCCCGCACCGACGAGCTGTCGGGTGGGCAGCTGCGCCGGGTCGCCCTGGCCGCGGTGCTGGTCGACGACCCTGACGTGCTGCTGCTGGACGAGCCCACCAACCACCTGGACGTCGACGGCGTGGCCTGGCTCGCCGACCACCTGCTCGCCCGTTCGGCCGCCGGGCGGGGCGCCCTGGTGGTCGTGACCCACGACCGGTGGTTCCTCGACGCCGTCAGCACGCAGACGTGGGAGGTCCACGACGGGGTCGTCGACGCCTACGAGGGCGGCTACGCCGCGTGGGTGCTGACGCGTGCCGAGCGTGCCCGGGTCTCGCAGGTCACCGAGGAGCGCCGGCAGAACCTGGTCCGCAAGGAGCTCGCCTGGTTGCGCCGTGGGGCCCCCGCGCGCACCAGCAAGCCCAAGTTCCGCATCGACGCCGCCACCGAGCTGATCGCGGACGAACCGCCGCCGCGCGACACGGTCGCGCTGCAGAAGCTCGCCGCGGTGCGTCTGGGCAAGGACGTGGTGGACGTGGAGGACGTGCGGGTGGAGCACCCGCGCGGTGGCGACGTGCCGCTGCTGGACGACGTCACCTGGCGGCTCGCGCCGGGGGAGCGCGTCGGCGTCGTCGGCGCCAACGGCGCGGGCAAGACGACCCTGCTCAAGCTGCTGACCGGGGAGCGCTCGCCGGACGCGGGCAGGGTCAGACGCGGCAAGACGGTCCAGTGGGCCTGCCTCACCCAGGACCTCGCCGAGCTGGAGGAGGTGTCGCACCTGCGCGCGGTGGAAGCGGTGGAGAACGTCGCGCGCAGCGTCGTCGTGGGCGGCAAGGAGATGAGCGCCTCACAGCTGGTCGAGCAGCTCGGCTTCCCCAAGCAGCGGCAGTGGACCCTGGTGAGCGACCTGTCCGGCGGCGAACGGCGTCGCCTGCAGCTGCTGCGCCTGCTGATCGGCCAGCCCAACCTGCTGCTGCTCGACGAGCCCACCAACGACCTGGACACCGACTCCCTGGCCGCGATGGAGGACGTCCTGGACTCCTTCGCCGGCACCCTCGTGGTCGTCTCGCACGACCGGTACCTGCTGGAGCGGCTGTGCGACCGCCACGTGGGCCTGGTCGGGGACTCCCGGCTGCGGGACCTGCCCCGCGGGGTCGAGGAGTACCTGCAGCGCCGCGGCGCGCAGCAGCAGCGCGAGGCCGGCGGCGTGGTCAGCTCCACCACCGGCGGGGTCGCCGGCAGCGGCTCGACCACGCCCGGGGCGGCCGACGGGGCGGGGGCGGTGTCGGCGGCCGACGCGCGCGCCGCGCGCAAGGACCTGTCCCGGCTCGAGCGGCGCCTGGTCAAGCTGGACACCCAGGAACGTCGCCTGCACGACGACCTGGCCACCCACGCCACCGACCCGGAGCAGGTGCAGCGGCTGGACTCCCAGCTGCAGACGGTGCTCGCGGAGAAGGATCAGGTCGAGGCGGACTGGCTGGCGCTCGCGGAGACCGCCGACGGCTCGTCCGGCTGACATCGGGCGGGCGCGGGGGTCGGCCTCCGCCGCCGCGAGGTGCCCGGACCGCCGGGGTCGGCGGCCGGGTCGGTTCCTCGCAGCAGCAGCAGCAGCGCCAGGACCCACGCTGCCGCGCCGGCGGCCAGCACCGCCGTCGGCAGCTGCTCCGGCACCCCGAGGTGGACCGTCAGGCCGAGGATGCGTGAGAGGCCGGCCGGGACGACCTGCAGCTCGTCGTTGAGGACCGTGAGCAGCCGCTCCTGGCCCATGACGAGCAACAGCCCGCCGAGCAGGAGCAGTGCCGTGCCGACCGACCCGGCGGCGAGCGACACCGACGTCCGTCGCTCGCCCATCACCCCGCTCAGGGCCGGTGCGACCAGCAGCCACACCAGCGCCACGGTCGCGGCCAGGACGTAGGCGGCGCGGGCGCCCGGCTCCAGCCAGAAGCCCGACCACGCCCCGACCGGGCCGCGCCACGCGGTCGCGGCCAGCAGCGGCAGGACACCGACCAGCTGCGGACCGGCCACCACGGCCACCAGCAGACCGGGGGCCGGCGCCGGGCCGCCACCGCCGCCAGTGCGGCAGGACGCCCGCCCGAGCGCCGGCGCCCCGTGCGCCAGCGCCCCCACCAGCAGCGACCCGACCACCGTCGCCACCGCGGTGGCGCAGGCCAGCACCGTCCACCACGGCGAGGTCAGCGAACCGAACGCCGCGTGGGCACCGAGCACGACCACCACCGGCAGCAGCAGGGTCGCCACCCGTCCCGTCCGGCCGGCCCCCGTCCAGGACGCCCCTTCCAGCCGCCAGGGCAGCAGGGCCGAGCGGCGCAGCAACGGCAGGGCGGCCAGGGCGAGCCCGGCGAGCACCAGCAGCCCCCTGGCCAGCCACGTCGACCTGGCGTCGCCCGCGATGCGGTCCAGGCCGGTGTCGGCGGCGCCGAACTCGTACGGCGGCAGGTCCAGGTCGCCGGCCCAGGTCCGCTCGTGGCGGAGGACCTGCTCCCGGTAGCCGGCCGCGGCCTGCTCGAAGTCGGCGCGGTCGGCGGGGTCGCGGGTGTCCACCCACTGCTGAGCGCGAAGCATGGTCTCCCGGTACGACCCGAGCGTCAGGAACAGGTCGCGCTCGTAGGCGAGCGAGCGGGTGAGGGCGTCGTGGGCCGCCGGGTCGGTGAAGGTCGACCGGTCGGTCCCCGCGAGGGTGGCCTGCATGGCCTCGACCTGTGCCACGGCCTGCTCGCCGCCGGCGACGGCCTCCTCCACCCGGCCTCGCGAGGCCTCGTACAGGGCCGACCAGGTGGCGGTGTCCCCGCCGACCAGGTCCCACTTGAAGATCCAGAGCATCGGGGGCGGCTCGAGGCCGAACGCGCGGACCTCCTGCTCGGCGTACGGCCCGACGTACAACCCGTCCCGGACCGCCTGCCGGGACGCCGCGAGCAGGTCCGACAGCGCCGCCACGGTGGTCGGGTCCTGGCTCCAGGTGCGACGCAGCCAGGCCCGCTCCATCTCGTCGTGGTCGGCGTCGGGGTCCCAGGCCAGCCGGGCCGAGGTCCACACCTGCAGGTCCCACTGCTGCCAGAAGCCGGCCGTCAGGTACAGGGACATCGGCCCCGCGCGCTGCGGGCCGCCGGACTGCGTCCACACCCACACCCCGTCGAGCCTCGGGTTGGCGGCGTCGACCGCCTGCAGGGCGGCGGCGTGTTCACCGGTGGTGTCGTTGGGGAACGCCCCGGACCCCTCGAACTCCCGCCTGGCCTGGATCTCGACGATGCGCTGCTGCGGCCCCGAGAGCAGGGTCGGGTTCAGCGGCAGCCGGGAGTCGAAGTCCCCGGCGGCGAACTTGGTCGACACGACCAGGTTGTCGACCCCCTGCTCCGGCCCGAGGTCACCGAGCAGCCGGTCGTAGGTGTCCGGGTTGGTGTGCACGTCACCCACCTCGCCCACCCCGACCGACCAGGACCGCAGGTAGACGTCGGCGTCGTGCTCGGCGGCCACGTCGGTGAACGTCCGCACCATCCGCCGCAGCTGGTCGTCACCGGTGACCTCGAGCGCGGAGTAGTAGTCCCAGCCGTCCAGGTTGTAGACCGCCCCGGCCTCGCCGACCCGGATCATGATCCCGTCGACGTACGGCAGGCCGCCCAGCAGCTCGTCGGCCCCGGCGCGGTACACGTCCCAGAGCTGCTCGGAGTCCGCGTCGAGGCCACCGGGCAGCCCGCCCAGGTAGTCCTCCAGCGGGGCGGTCAGCGCGAGCATGTCGGTCACCATGACGACGTCCATGCCCATGGTGTCCGCGTAGGCCCACATGCCGCCGACCTGCTCGCGCATGGCCGCAGCGCGCTCGCGGTAGGGGCTGCCGGGCGGGTACACGGCGTCGCCGCCCTCGACCCCGGCGAACGTCACGTACTCCAGGAACCCCGGGACGACGACCCCGTCGTAGCCGTAGGACACCATCCGGTCGACGTAGGTGCGCCACTGCGCGTCCACCTCGGCGAGCGCGTCGGGGTCCAGCCACGGGTCCTGGGCGAGGACGACGTCGTTCAGCGCACCGGAGGCGTGGACGTAGTCGTCCTGCGCGGCCCACGCCTGAGGGTCGGGCGTGACGCCCAGGGCGCCGGTGTCCACGAAGCGACGCTCGAGCGCGGGGGCGACGATGCGCGGCCCCGCCTCGACGTCCCGCCAGCCGCGACCGGCGGCCAGGTGGTCGGCCAGCTGGAACAGCCCGGCCGCGAGCCCCCGCCGGTCACCGGCGGTGACGGCGACCGCACCCGCCTCGCGCGCCAGCACGTAGGAGTCGGGGGTGCCGGTCGCGGCCGCCGGGTCCAACGACGCGCGCAGCACGTCGGGAGGTGCGGTGCCAGGCGCAGGGGCCTCGAGCGCGACCGCCTCCGCACCGGCCCCCCGCAGCGCGGTCCGGACGTGCTCGACGGCGAGGTCGACGAGGGGGTCGCCGGGGGCGGGGACGTCGAGGCCGACCCGTGCCGGTGCGACGGCCGGCTGCAGGACGGGAGCGCCGTCGCGGTCGGCGGCGACCAGCTCGTCCTTGGCGGCGAAGGACACCGCGAGGACGTCGTCGACGGCGCCGACGGCCGCCGTCCCGAGGGCCAGCGCGACCGCGGCGACGACCGCGGCGACGCGTGCGGATCCCCCGATGTGCACGGGCGCCATACTCGTCCCGCCTGCACCGGCAGTCCACCTGCTCGCCCCACCCGCCCGCTGCGCCCGTGGCGGCGGCCGCCGCTCGGCCTAGCGCTCGTGCGCCGCCGCGGCAGCAGGCGGCTCGAACGGTCGGACCAGGGTGCGCAGCAGGTCGGCGAGGCGGTCGCGGTCCCGGCGCGGCATGCCCGCCAGGAACGACGCCTCGCGCTCCAGCAGGGCGGCCATGGCGGCGTCCACCAGCACACGCCCGGCCTCGGTGAGCTCGACGACCACGAGCCGCCGGTCGCTCGGGTCGGCCTGCCGGGTGACCAGGCCGCGGCCGGCGAGCCGGTCGATCCGGTTGGTCATCGTCCCGCTGGTCACCAGGGTCTGCGGCAGCAGCGCGGACGGGGTCAGCCGGTGCGGGGGGCCGCTGCGTCGCAGGGCCGCGAGCACGTCGAACTCCCACCGCTCCAGGCCGTGGGCCTCGAACGTCGACGCCCGTGCCCGGTCGAGGTGGTGGGCCAGGCGGGTCACCCGGGACAGCACGTCCAGCGGGGCCACGTCGAGGTCCGGGCGCACCCGCGCCCAGGCCGCCGTGATGCGGTCGACCTCGTCCTGCCCCTGCCCGGTGGGACGGTCAGCGGCCATGCCGGACTCTACTGGCGGGCCGCCGGGGTGAGCCGGGGCCGGGCCTCCAGCCCCGACAGACCGTTCCAGGCGAGGTTGACCAGGTGCGCGGCCACCTCCGCCTTCTTCGGCCGGCGCGACTCCAGCCACCACTGCCCCGTCATCGCCACCATGCCGACCAGCATCTGGGCGTACATCGGGGCTGCCTTGCGGTCGAAGCCGCGGGCGGCGAACGCGTCCACCAGCACGTGCTCCACCTGCGTGGCCGTGTCACCGAGCAGGCTGGAGAAGGTGCCCGTCGACTGGGCGACGGGGGAGTCGCGGACCAGGATGCGGAAGCCGTCGGTGCTGGTCTCGATGTAGTCGAGCAGCCCCAGCGCCGCACCCTCCAGCAGCACCTTGGGGTGCGCATCGGCTGTCAGGGCACGCGTCACGATCGCCAGCAGCTGCTGAACCTCGCGGTCGACGACCACCGCGTACAGGCCCTCCTTGCCGCCGAAGTGCTCGTAGACGACGGGCTTGGACACCTTGGCCGCCGCGGCGATCTCCTCCACGCTCGTGCCCTCGAAGCCTCGTTCCGCGAACAGCCGGCGCCCCACGTCGAGCAGCTGCTCACGGCGCTGGGTGCCCGTCATGCGGGACCTGCGCGAGACGCGGGCGCGACCGGAGCCCCCCTCGGCGAGCACGAGCCGCGCCGGGTCCCCTGGTCCCTGGCCCATGGCCTCGGGAGGCGTCTCGCGCGAATCGCTCACCCTGCCAGTGTGCCGGTGACCCCGACCACGCCCTGACACCGCGCCACGACACCGCGCCCGACCCCCGGGCCTGACCACTGGTCCCGGCACCGGTCCGGGGTCCACGCGGGGACACGGCAGACTGGTCGCGCGCCGGACCGGTGCGGTCCGCCCTGGTGTAACGGCAGCACGCAGGCCTTTGGAGCCTTGTGGTCCCCGTTCGAATCGGGGGGGCGGAGCGCACGTGCACGACCGATAGAGTCCCGACCGACCCGCCGCACCGACAGCAGGAGGCCCTAGTCGTGCCCGACCCCACCAGCGCCACCACCTGCGAAGCGGTGGTCGTGCTCGCCGCGGGTCAAGGCACCCGGATGCGGTCCGCGACCCCCAAGGTGCTGCACCGGGTGGCCGGGAGGTCACTGCTCGGGCACGCGCTCGCCGCCGCCGCGCCCCTGGCGACCGGGGCGACGGTCGTCGTGGTGCGCCACGACCGCGACCAGGTCGCCGGGCACGCCCAGGAGATCCTGCCAGGTGTCGTGGTGGCCGAGCAGGACGAGGTGCCGGGCACCGGGCGGGCGCTGTGGTGCGGCGTGGCGGCCCTGGACGCCGCGCGCGCCGCGGCGGACCTGCCGCCCCTGACGGGGCGCGTGCTGGTGACCTGCGGCGACGTCCCGGCCATCAGGTCGTCGACGCTGGCGGGTCTGCTGTCCGCCGACCCCGGTGCGGCCGTCGTCGTGCTGACCGCGGTGCTGGGCGACCCGGGCGGCTACGGCCGCGTGCTGCGCGGCGACGACGGCTCGGTCGTCGCGATCGTCGAGCACCGCGACGCCACCGAGGACCAGCGCGCCGTCGCCGAGATCAACACCGGCGTCTACGTGCTGGACCTGCAGCTGTGCCGCGACGTGCTGCCCGGCCTGCCGGCTGCCAACGCCCAGGGGGAGCAGTACCTGACCGACGTCGTCGCCGCGGCCGTCGCCCGGGGCCTGCGGGTGGGCGGGGTCGTCGTCGGGGACGCGGGCGAGGCCGACGGCGTCAACGACCGGGTGCAGCTGGCCCAGGCCGGCGCCCGGCTCAACCGGCGCGAGCTCGAGCGGCACATGCGGGCGGGCGTCACCGTGGTCGACCCCACCACCACCTGGGTCGACGTGGACGTCGAGCTGGACCAGGACGTCACCCTGCTGCCGGGCACGCAGCTGCTCGCGGGCACCCGGGTCGGCCCCGGGGCCGTCGTCGGACCGGACACCACGCTGTCGGGCTGCGTCGTCGGCGCGGGCGCGAGGGTCGTGCGCACCCACGGCAGCGACGCCGTGGTCGGTGCCGGCGCCGAGGTCGGCCCGTTCGCCTACCTGCGCCCTGGCACGGACCTGGGGGAGCGGGGCAAGATCGGCACGTTCGTCGAGACCAAGAACGCCACCATCGGCGCCGGGTCCAAGGTGCCGCACCTGTCCTACGTCGGCGACGCCCGGATCGGGGTGGGCAGCAACATCGGCGCCGCCTGCGTCTTCGTCAACTACGACGGAGTGACCAAGCGCGCCAGCGTGGTCGGAGACCATGTCCGGATCGGCTCCGACAACATGATCGTCGCCCCCGTCGTGGTGGGTGACGGGGCCTACACGGCCGCGGGCGCCGTGATCCGCAAGGACGTCCCGGCGGGGGCGCTGGCGATGTCGGTCGCCCCGCAGCGCACCGTCGAGGGCTGGGTGGCCGAGCGACGCCCCGGCACCGCCTCCGCCCGAGCGGCCCTCGCCGCGCAGGACGACGACCCCAGGCACGACCCGCAGAACCCCCAGGGAGCACACGCATGATCTCGATCACCTCGACGCCCGAGAAGCGGCTGGTGCTGGTCAGCGGCCGGGCCCACCCGACGCTCACCAAGGAGGTGGCGGCCTCGCTCGGGGCGGACGTCGTCGCCACCACGGCGTACGACTTCGCCAACGGCGAGATCTACGTCCGCTTCGCCGAGAGCGTCCGCGGCTGCGACGTGTTCGTGCTGCAGTCGCACACCGCACCCATCAACCAGTGGCTGATGGAGCACCTGCTGATGGTCGACGCGCTCAAGCGGGCCTCGGCCAAGCGCGTCACGGTGATCGCGCCGTTCTTCGGCTACTCCCGTCAGGACAAGAAGCACCGCGGCCGCGAGCCCATCAGCGCCCGCCTGGTGATGGACATGTTCAAGACCGCGGGGGCCGACCGCATCATGAGCGTCGACCTGCACGCCGCCCAGATCCAGGGCTTCTTCGACGGTCCCGTCGACCACCTGTGGGCGCTGCCGCTGCTGGCCGACTACGTGGCCACCCGCGTGGACCGCAACAAGCTGACCATCGTCAGCCCGGACATGGGCCGCGTCCGCGTCGCTGACGTGTGGTCCGACCGGATGGGTGCCCCCCTGGCGATCATCCACAAGCGGCGTGACCCCAACGTGCCCAACAAGGTCCAGGTGCACGAGATCGTCGGCGCCGAGCACGTCGCGGGACGTCACTGCCTGCTCATCGACGACATGATCGACACCGCCGGCACCATCGTGCAGGCGGCGGAGGCGCTCAAGGCCAACGGGGCCGCGACGATCCTGGTGGCCGCGACCCACGCGATCCTGTCCGGCCCGGCGATCCAGCGCCTGACCGACTCCCCGATCGACGAGGTCGTCGTCACCGACACCCTGCCGATCACCAGCGACAAGCGGTTCGACCGGCTCACGGTGCTGTCGATCGCGCCGCTGCTGGCGCGCGCGATCCGTGAGGTGTTCGACGACGGGTCGGTCACGAGCCTGTTCGAGCCCCACTCCGGCTGAGGTAGGCTTCGGCGGTTGTCACGGCGAGGGACCGCTGGTCCGTCATCGACGCGGCGCGTGGTGATCGCGCCCCCGGTGGAGGCCCGCGGACCCGTGCCGACGGTCCCGCAGGGCGCCTGTTCGAGCAACGAAGAGTCCACCACCCGAGGAGATGCCCCGTGTCGTCGTCCGAGATCCACCTTCCCGCAGAGTCCCGCCACGAGTTCGGCAAGGGCCCGGCACGTCGGCTCCGTCGCGCCGACAGGGTCCCCGCGGTCGTCTACGGCCACGGCGAGGACCCGCTGCACCTGTCGCTCCCCGGCCACCAGACCATGCTGGCCCTCAAGCACCGCAACGCCGTCCTGACGCTGGACGTCGAGGGCACCGAGCACCTCGCGTTCGCGAAGTTCGTCCAGCGCGACCCGATCCGTGGCGTCATCGAGCACGTCGACTTCGTCACCGTCCGCCGCGGCGAGAAGATCCAGGTCGACGTGGCCGTCCTCACGACCGGTGACCCCATCGGCGGGACCGTCGTCACCGTGGACCACCAGACCGTCGCCGTGCTCGCCGACGCCATGAACCTCCCGGAGAGCATCGAGGTCGACGTCGAGGGCGCCGAGGCCGGTCACCAGGTCCTCGCAGGCCAGCTGAGCCTGCCCGACGGCGTCGAGCTCGTCACGGACCCCGAGGCCATCGTCGTCAACGTGACGGAGACCCGGCTCGAGGCGGCCCTGGAGGCCGCAGAGCTCGAGGTCGGCGCCGGTGCCACCGCCGCTGCCGCCGCGGCGGCAGAGGACGAGGCCCAGCAGGAGGACGTCGAGCGCGAGTCCTCCGAGACCGGGTCCACCGACTCCTGATTCCGCACCCTGCACGACCGGGTCGTCCCGGGCCGACGGCATGAGTGAGCAGACCTGGCTCGTCGTCGGCCTGGGCAACCCCGGGCCCCGCTACGCGGGGACCCGCCACAACGTCGGCCAGGTGGTCGTGGACCACCTGGCCGGCAGCGAGCGGTTCAAGGCGCACCGGTCGCAGGCCGTGGTCTGCGAGACCCGGCTGGGCGTCCGGCCCGGTGGCGCTCCCGGCCCCCGCGTCGTCCTGGCGAAGCCGACGACCTACATGAACGTCTCCGGCGGACCGGTCGCCGGCCTCGCCCGCTACTTCGGCGTGGACGTCACCCAGGTGGTCGTGGTGCACGACGAGCTCGACCTCGACCTCGGTCGCCTCAAGCTGAAGCGCGGTGGCGGCGAGGGCGGGCACAACGGGCTGCGGTCGGTGTCGCAGTCCCTGGGGAGCAAGGACTACGTCCGCGTGCGCTGCGGCATCGGTCGCCCGCCCGGTCGCCAGGACCCGGCCGACTACGTGCTGACCGGCTTCGCGAAGCGGGAGCAGAGCGACGTCGAGCTGCTCGTCGTGGACGCCGCCGACGCGGTGGACGCCGTCCTCACCGACGGGCTGGAAGCCGCACAGCTGCGGTTCCACACCACCGGCTGATGATTGCGCCAGGCGAGGGGCGCCTCGCCCCTTGCTCCACCTTTTTGCGCCAAAGCGACCATGGCCGGACCGGTCCCCGTCCTAGAGTCGGCTCGGTGAAGGGCTCACCGGCCACGCCGACGTCCACCCGATGCACGGGCAGAGGATTCAACCCATGACAGAGCGCTCCGTCTCCCGGGACACATCGGTCGACGTCGAGCTGCTGACCTGGGCCGGCAGGAGCCGTGACAACGGGGGCGCCATCCCGCTGCGGTCCGTGGACCCTGTCGAGAACCCCGGCGCAGCGACGTCCGCACCGCCCGCCCGCCGGCCCCTGGTGGACGAGGCACCCGCCGGTCTGCGAACGCTGGACGCCGCGGTCGCCCTCGTGGTGGTGGTCATCGGGCTCCTCGCCGTCGTCCTGCTCGGCTCGCCCGGCCCGGCCTGGCTGCTGCTGGCGCCGATCGCCGCCGCTGCGTGGGTGGGCTTCCTGGCGATGGCCCGCGCCTACGAGCCCCGTTTCCTGTGGTCCGGCTCCGCGGAGGGTCGCCAGGTGGCGGCGGCCGGAGGTGCCCTGGCGCTGACCGTCCTGCTGGGCGGCTGGCTCTGGCTCCCGCCCGTGCTCGCCCTGCCCGCCGTGACGACCGTGGGCCTCGTCGTCCTGGCCACGCTGGCCGCCCGGTGGGTGGTGCGCGTCGCCGCCCAGCGGCGTCACCGCGAGGGGATGGTCCGGGTGCGCGTGCTCGCCGTCGGCCCCGCCGCCGACGTCAAGATCGTGAGCGACCGGATGGACCGCAACCGCTACCACGGCTGGAGAGTGGTGGCCGCCTGCACGCCGGACGGTGACCCGCGGGTGATCGGCCCGGTCCGGCTCGGCAGCCCTGCCGACGTGGTGTCTGCGGCGACCCGGGCACGCGCGGAGGTCGTGCTCCTGTGCCCCGGCACCAGCGTCGGTGACATCGAGGACCTGCGCAGGGTCCAGCAGGAGCTCGAAGCCGAGGGACGTGAGCTCGCGATCGCGCCGCCGCTGGTGGAGGCCATCGGCCCCCGGGTCAGCATCACGTCGGTCTGCGGGCTCCCCGTGGTGCGTCTGGGCCTGCCCGAGCTCGGCGGTCCCCGCCGGGTGCTGAAGGCCGTAGCCGACCGCACCGTCTCGGTCGCCGTCCTGGTCGTACTCGCGCTGCCGATGCTGGTGCTCGCGCTCGCCGTCCGGCTCGACAGCCCCGGTCCCGCGCTCTTCCGGCAGGTGCGGATCGGCCGTGACGGCCGCCGCTTCACCATGCTCAAGTTCCGCACGATGTACACCGACGCCGAGGAGCGCAAGGCCGCCCTGCAGCAGGACAACGAGGGCGCTGGGCTGCTATTCAAGCTCCGCGAGGACCCCCGCGTGACCCGCGTCGGGCGTTTCCTTCGCCGCACCTCGCTCGACGAGCTGCCCCAGCTGCTCAACATCGTGCGCGGCGACATGTCGTTCGTCGGGCCCCGGCCCAGCCTGCCGGACGAGGCGGACAGCTACGACGGCTTCATCCGACGCCGCCTGCTGGTCCAGCCCGGCCTGACGGGGCTCTGGCAGGTGCACGGCCGCAGCGACCTGTCGTGGACGGAGTCGCGCCGCCTCGACGTCCGCTACGTCGAGAACTGGTCCCTCGGGTTCGACGTGTCGATCATCCTGCGCACGGTGGAGGCGGTCCTGCGTGGCCGCGGCGCCTACTGAGGCGACCGCACCTGGTGAGGGGGCGTCACGCACCGTGCAGAACTGGCCGGGAAGTGGCGCCGGGCGGGACCCATCCGGCGGGATGAGGACTACGAACCCCTTCGGTCGGGTTACCGTCGTGGAACGCAGACGGTCACCTGGACCAGCCGGGGTCGCCGCGGGGTACAGCAGCTCTCGGGGTTTCACCTGTGGCAGGTCTGGATACCCATCTCAAGTACCGTGTTCAACCAACTGGTCCATCTACCTGTCCGGCTCGACGTCCGCGCGGCTCAAAGGTGAGGCCGTCACCACACCTGCAGTCGCACGGAGGATGACCATGTCCGAGAGAACGCTCTTGCGTCCCACCTTGCACAACCGGCGGGTCGCCCATCGTCGCTCGTCCACGCCGGAGCGCGTCGTGGACCTGCGTGAGCGGCGTGCATCGACAGACCGCACCCCCGCCACCACGACGTCGCCCAGCAGCGGAACGACCGAGGTCGCCGGTCTGCCGACATCGGTTGAGCTGCTGGCCCGTGGGTCCGAGCGCCGGTCGGGGGCGAGCGCTGTCGATGCCCGACGCGAGCTGTCCGTCCGTACGGTCGACGCGACCGTGGCCACCGCCGTCGCGGCCGCCGCGGTCACCGTGCTGTGGTCGCAGGCCGTCGTGCCCGCCGCGGCCGTGCTCCTGGCCCCCGTGCTCGGCGCCCTGTGGGTCGTCTGCATGTCGGTCGCCCGCGCCTACGAGGAGCGGATCCTGTGGACCGGCTCGGCCGAGCTGCACCGGGTCGGCATCGGCGCCGGGCTCGCCGCAGTGGTCGTGCTGGGGGCCGGCTGGCTCGGGCTGCCCGACGCGGTCGCCCCCTGGGCGCTGGCGGCGCTCGGCCTGACCACGGTGCTCACGGTCGGGTCCCGCTCGCTGGTACGTGCCCGTGCGCAGGCTGCCAACCGCGCAGGTGCCGTGCGGGTGCGCGTGCTCGCAGTCGGCCCTGCCGCCGACGTCGAGGCCGTCACCGCACGCATCTCGCGCAACACCTACCACGGCTGGTCCGTCGTGGACACGCTGGCGCTCGACGACGTGTCCGACCGACCCCGCGGCCTGCGGCACGACCACGGTCCCGCCGATGTCGTCGCCCGCGCGGCCGAGGCCCGTGCGGACGTCGTGCTGGTGTGCCAGGGCACGTCGGTCGCCGACCTCCACGACCTGGACCGCGCCCAGCACGACCTCGAGGCGGACGGCCGCGAGCTCGCCATCGCGCCGCCCCTGGTCGAGGCCGTCGGGCCCCGTGTGTCGGTCCCCACCGTCTGCGGCCTGCCGATCATCCGCATCGCCAACCCCGAGCTGAACGGCGGTCGCCGGGTCCTCAAGGCCGTGGCCGACCGCCTGGTCGCCGGCGTCGCGGTGACCCTACTGCTGCCGTTCTTCGCCGCGGTGGCCCTCGCGGTCCGGACCACCAGCCGCGGCCCGGCATTCTTCACCCAGAAGCGCGTCGGCCTGGGCGGTGAGCTCTTCACGATGATCAAGTTCCGGACCATGTCGGTGGAGGCGGAGGCCCACAAGCAGGCCCTGCTCGAGGCCAACGAGGGCGCGGGCCCGCTGTTCAAGATGAAGGACGACCCGCGCATCACTCGGGTGGGTGCCGTCCTGCGGCGGACGTCGCTGGACGAGCTGCCGCAGCTTTTCAACATCCTCCGCGGCGACATGTCCTTCGTGGGGCCCCGCCCGGCCCTGGCGACCGAGGTCGCCCAGTACGACGACGTGGAGCGTCGTCGGCTGCTGGTGCAGCCCGGTCTGACCGGGCTCTGGCAGATCCACGGCCGCTCCGACCTGCCCTGGGCCGAGACCCGCCGCCTGGACGTCCGCTACGTCGAGAACTGGTCGCTGGGCTTCGACCTGTCGATCCTGACCCGTACCGTCGGCGCGGTCCTCCGCGCCCGCGGTGCCTACTGAGAGAGGTGGTGCAGCCGTGTCGCTGACCCAGGACAAGCCGCAGACCACCCTAGACCGGGCCCGCCCCCGCGGTCGTGGCCGGCTCGTCGCGCTGCTCGCCGGCGCGGTCGCCCTCCTGCTGGTCGGGCTCCTGCTGGGGACCCTGCTGGGCCGGGACGGCGCCACGCCCCCGGAGGAGGGTCAGGCCCAGGACGCCGCCGGCCAGGAGGACGCCGCGGTGCCCGAGGACGTGCCGGAGGCCGACGGCTCGACGCTCTCCTGGGCACCGCCGGAGCTCGAGGACCCCGAGCGGGTCGAGATCACCGAGGACAACCGCAGCCTCGAGCTGGAGGACGACCAGGACTACGAGCTCGTCATGCCCGACGAGCCGATGGAGGCTCCTGGTGGCGTGGTCGTCATCGGGGGACGCAACGTCGTGCTGATCGGGGGCGAGATCAGCGTCCCCGACACCGGCGAGACCGAGGGAGGGGCGATCCGGGGCCTGTTCCTCAAGGACCAGACGGGCACCGTCCACGTGGAGGGGGTGGCCTTCACGGGCGAGGGTCTGAAGGAGGGCATCAACCTCGACCAGCGCGAGGGCGCCATCGTGCAGCTGCAGAACCTGCGTCTGGGAACGGTCAGTGGTACCGAAGAGGGCCACCACGCCGACGTGATCCAGGTCTGGGCGGGCCCGGCCGAGCTGCGGGTCGACGGCCTGACCGGCTCCACCAACTACCAGGGCTTCTTCCTGCTGCCGAACCAGTTCGGCGAGCAGCCCGAGCCCGAGCTGTTCGACCTGCGTCGTATCGACCTCACGGGCGAGGACGGGACCGGGTACCTGCTCTGGCGCGACGAGGCCGACTGGCCCGTGAAGACCAGTGACGTCTGGGTCTCACCGCCCGGCGGCGAGGACGACCGCGAGACGTTCCTGTGGCCGCGCGAGGAGGCCTCTGACGGGTCGTGGGAGGACGTGCAGGTGGGAACGCCCCCGGGTGGCTCCTTCGTGCCCGAGGGAGTTGCGGGAGTGGGGTACGAGAGCCCGGGGTACGGCGGCAACGGGTGAGCGACGAGCCGGTCCGTCCCGCCGGCTCGCCCCCCGGCCCACCGCAGCAGTCGCTCCACGAGCAGGCAGTCGTCGGGTTCGTCTGGGCGGCGGCGCAGAAGTGGCTGGTGCGAATCAGCACCCTGCTCGCGTTCATCCTCCTCGGGCGTCTGCTGACGCCCGAGGAGTTCGGCGTCGTGGCCCTAGCCATGACCATCATCACGGTGCTGACCGTCCTCACCGATGCCGGCTTCACGCTGTGGTTGATCCAGCACCGCCGGTTGAACGACGCGGCGACCAGCACCGCCTTCTGGATCTCAGGGGCGCTCGGCCTGGTGCTCGCGGGCGCGCTAGCGGCCGCTGCCGGCCCGGTGGCCGACCTGTTCGACAGTGCCGAGCTCCGCGTCATCCTGCCGGTGCTCGCGCTGTCGGTGGTCGTCGCCGGGCTGTCCAGCGTGCCCGCCGCCCTGCTGCAGCGCGAGATGCGCTTCCGCGACCTGGCGATCCGGCAGGTCGTGGCAACCGTCGCCTCGGTGGTCGTTGCCGTCGTGCTGGCGCTGCTCGGCGCCGGGGTGTGGGCCCTGGTCGCGCAGACCCTGGTCCGCGTCTGCGTCGCGACCGTCATCCTCTGGTGGAAGTCGGACTTCCGGCCGCGGTTCGTGTTCTCGCTCCAGGAGGCGCGGGCGATGACCGGGTACGGGGCCAAGTCCCTCGGGGTCGCCCTCGGCGGTGCCTTCCGGGACCAGGGTGAGGCCTTCATGATCGGCGCGCTGGTCGGCACGACGGCGCTCGGGTTCTGGACCATCGCCGGTCGACTCGTCTACGTCGTCGTCGAGCTGGGCTCGGCTGCCGTCGGCTCGGTGGCCGCGCCGCTGTTCGCAAAGCTGCAGGACGACCCCGCACGACTGACCCGCGCCTACTCCCGGACGTTGTCGGCCGGGTCGCTGATCCTGGTGCCCGCGATGGTCGCTCTCGCGCTGTCCAGCCGCGAGCTCGTGCCGCTGGTGTTCGGGCCGCAGTGGGTCGCCTCCGGCGAGGTCGCGGGCGTCCTCGCGGGCGGCATGCTCTTCACCGGGCTCGGGGCCTTCCACCGGGCCGCGCTACTGGGGGTGGGCCGCGCCGGTGCCGAGCTCTGGGTCACGGTCATCGCGATCACCGGGCAGGTGCTGGTGGTGGTGCTGCTGAGCAGCCAGAGCCTGGTCGTCATCGCCGCGGGCCTGTCCACGTGGGCGGCCGTGACATTCGTCGTCCGGGCGGTCGCAGTCCGGATCACGCTCGGGATCGGGTTCGCCTCCTACCACCAGCTGCTGGCCCTCCTGCTGGCCGGTGGCGCCGCCGCGGCGACCGTGCTCGCCGTCGACATGCTGCTCGAGCCCGAAGGTGTGGTCCGGCTAGTCTGGGTAGGGCTGCTCGGGGGGACCGTGTTCGTGCTCGTCGGGTGGCTCGTCGCCCGGCCGACCTTCCGCGAGGTGCTCAGAGACGTGACGCGCATTCTGCGAAGGCGCCAGGCTTCCCCCACCGCGGACCCGACCCCGGACCCGGGGCCACGACGGTGAGCGCGGCAGCCGCCGACGGGACCGTGGCAGGTGCCGTCGAAGCCACGCCCGACCGGTTGACCACCTTCGGTTGCCTGGACACCGTCCTTATCCGGGCGACGGGCTCGCACCGCTCGGCCGCGTACGCCACGGCCCACCGGCTCCGTCGCGCGGGCGTCGTCGAGGCCGACGTCGAGGTCGTCGTCGCGGCCCGCACCACCGCGGCGCAGCTGGTGCGGACGCGCAAGGGCGCGGCCGCCACGCCGCAGGACGTCGCGGTCCAGCAGGTCGAGCTCCTCGGGCTGGACGCCTCCGTCGCCGCAACGGTCCACGAGACCGCCTGCGCCGTCGACCGCGCCCACCTGCGCCCCGTGCCGGCCGCGCTGGCGGACATCGCCCGTGCCCGCGACGAGGGCTCGCACGTCGGTTTCCTCAGCGACAGCGTGATCGACCGCGCGCTGCTCGGCACCGCCCTGGAGGGCGTCGGTGCCAAGCGGGGCGACGATGAGCTGTGGCTCGCGAGCGACCTGGCCGGCAGCAAGCGGGACGGCACCGCCTACGACGAGGTCGCTCGCCGCCTGGGGGGCCGACCGCAGGCATGGCGCCACGTCGGCCACGACCCGGACGCCGACGGTCGGATGGCCGCAGAGGCCGGTCTGGCCCACACCCTGCGCCGAGATACGGCCTTCAACCGCTACGAGCACATGCTCGACCGGGCGGCCTCCCGCACCGCTGGGATGACGGCCGTGATGGCCGGGGCCTCGCGCACCACCCGGCTCGAGCTGGGTTGCAGCAGTCCCGCCATGCCCCGTGCCCGTGCCGCCGTGGTCGCCGGGGTCGCCGGCCCCCTGCTGGCCGGCTACGTGCTGTGGACTTTGCAGCAGGCCCGTGACCGTGGCGTTCGGCGGCTGTATTTCGTGGCCCGTGACGGCGAGGTCATGCTGCGGATCGCGCGACGGCTGGCACCTGCCCTCGACCTGGACGTCGAGCTCCGTTACCTGGAGGGCAGCAGGCGCGCATGGCTTCCGCCCTCGAGCGAGGCACCCGACCGCGGTTGGCTCACCTCGCTGCTGGAGCGCGAGGAGCACCCCACGGTCCGGCGGGGCCTGGACTGGGTCGGCGTCGCACCGGAGGCTGTGGAGCACGCCCTCCAGGCGGCCGACCTGCCGCCCGGACGGTGGGACGAGCCGCTGGAGGCTGCGGAGCGTGCACGACTGGTCGAGATCCTGGCCGGTGCGGACGTCGCCGCCCGGTCCCGGCTGGGCGAGGCGGAGCGTTCGCACGCCGCGGCGGCCTATCTGCGCGAGGTGGGGCTGCTGGACGACGAGCCCTACGGCATCGTCGACGGCGCCGGCCACGCCAACATCGGACGGCTCCTCAGTGGCACGGTGGTCCGCCACGGCGGCGCGGGGCCCGCGTTCGAGTGCTACTACGGGCTGCAGGCACCGTCGCACCGCGCCCCCGGCCGGGAGCCGCTCGGTTACGCCTACGACGAGTGGCGCGACCTGGGGGGGCACCAGGTGACCGACCTGTGGGTCGCGCTCGAGATGTTCACCACCGCCGCGGTGGGCCGGGTCGAGGGCTACCGACACGTCGACGGGCGGGGTGAGCCGTTCCGTAGCCCGGCCAACGAGCAGGCCGCGAGCTGGGGGATGGGTGCCGTCCGGGACGGCCTCGAGCTGTACGCGACCCAGCTCGCGCGCTGCCTGCCCGAGGTCGACCCCTGGGTGGACGTGCGGACCTGCACCGCCGCGGTCGCGGCGGAGTTCTGGGAGCGCCCGACCGACGAGGAGGTCCATGCCTGGGGCGGGTTCCCGTTCGAGGCCAGCTCGGAGAGCTATCCGATCGCCCGGGCCTTCACGACGCGCCAGGTGCTGCGGTCGGTGCGCGAGGGCAGCCCCCGGCTGCGGCGTCGCGGCAGCTGGCCCGCCGGGACCCGACTTTCAGCGGCTCCGCACCTCAGGATGCTCGTGCGCGTTACCATCAGAGCGCACCCAGCGGTAGTCCGACTGCGGCGTGTTCTTCTGTCCCGGTCGACGACAGGTCGGCTCGGCGGCTCTGCTGGCCCGAGACCGGTGCCCGCGCCCGCCGCAACCTGGCCGACGAGTGGCCGACGATTGAGAGACGATGACTAACGCACGCCCGCAGCGAGGAGTCCTGTGGCCGGCCCTGCGCCGGTTCTGGCTGGTGGCCCTGGTCGCCGGCCTGGCCACAGGCTTCGCGACCACGTCCCTGGTCCAGGCGACCGCCACGACCACCTGGGCCGGTGAGGCGACCTACGTCGTCCCCATCGCGGACCCGCCCGTGGCCAACGCCGAGGGCGTGGTGCCCCCCGCCGATCCCCGTACCGCGAACTCCTCCACGGACGCGCTCCGTTTCGCGCAGGTGTACGCCCTCCTGCTGGTCGAGGACGGCGCCCTGCTGACGGTCCTGTCCGAGGCGACCGGGATGTCGGTGGCCGAGGTGGTCGAGGCGACGCAGGCGGTCCCCCTGCCGGACAGCCCGATCATCCGGGTGTCCTTCGCCGGCGAGACCGAGGCGCAGGTCGTCAGCTACTACACGGCCCTGGGCGAGACGTTCGAGGCCCGCCCCGCCATCACCCCCAACATCCGCCCCGGCAACATCCGGCTGCTGCAGGCCGCCGAGATCTTCGCCCAGCCCGGCCTCGCGCCGCTCGCCGTTGCGCTGGGCGTGCTGGCGGGCCTGCTTGTCGCGGTCGGTGGTGCGGTGCTGCTGGAGCGGCTCGACCCGAGGCTCCGCTCCGACGCCGACGTCCGCTCGCTCGTGGACTGGCCGGTGCTCATCGCGCCCCGGACACCGGGCGACGCCCGAGCGGACGTCCTGGTCGAGCGGATCGTCCGGGCCGCCCCGTCGGTCCGCACCGTGGCGGTCGTCGGCGTAGCCGGGGTACCGACCAACGAGGTGCGCGAGGCCACCGAACGGCTCGCGGCCGTCCACGCCGGGCAGCTCGAAGCCGCCGCGGCCCGGCTGCCCGGGGACGACGTGGTCTCCGGGACCGGGACGTCGCGCGGCCCCGCCCGCCCGCACCCCGTCGAATGGGCGCCCGGCGGCTCGCTCGGCGCCGCCGGCTCTGCGGAGCGGCTGGTGCAGGACGCGGACGTCGTCGTGATGCTCGCCCCGCTGGGAGCCCGGCTGGCTCGGCTCGACCTGTCGGTCCGATCGCTCCAGGACCTGTCGGTCGATCCCGTGATCGTCGCGATCATGCCTGAGGCCACACGCAGGACGTCCCTCAGCCGGCCGGCCACCGGCACACCGGTCAGGACCCCGGCGACGCCGTCGTCCACCCCGGAGGCGGCTGCCGATGGTGCTGAGCGGGTGCCGGCACCCGGTGGTCCTGGTGAGGACCAGGTGCCCGCGGGCGAGCGGATGAGCCCCCGGCGGTGACAGCCGTCCGTCGCGTGCTGCTCCTGCTGCTGGGTGGCGCGGCGGTGGGCCTGCTGCTCGGTGCCCTGGTCGGGGTCACCACCTCGATCCTGTGGGTGGCACCGCCGGCGCTGGCGGTCGGGTTCGGCCTGATGTACTCCACCTGGCGCGACCCTGTCGTCGGCGCCGTCGTGGTCGTCGCGTTCGTGCCTGCGCTGTCGGGGTTGTCACGCGGCCTCGTCGTCCCGGCCTTCAAGGTGTCCGAGGTTCTGCTCATGGTCTGCGTCGCCGGGCTGCTGCTCAGCCGCCCCCGACGATGGCGGGCGGTGAACGGTGTCGACCTGGCGCTCCTGCTGTTCGCCGTCGCCGCCCTCTGCTTCGCGGTCTACCACGCCTCCGACGGCAGCTCCGATCTGGAGAGCGTGCTGCGGATCGGGCTTCAGCCCACGTTCCTGCTCATGACGTGGTGGGTGGCTTCGCGCGGGGTCGAACGCCCGCAGGACCTGGCGGTCGTCCTGAGGTGGATGCTCCTGGTCAGTCTGGTTCCGGGCGCACTGTCGGTGCTCCAGTTCTTCGACGTGGCCGGGCTCGACCAGATCCTCATCCAGCTGACGTCCGACGGTGTACTCGACGAGGGGTCCAGGACCGAGTCCACGCGCGTCACGGGCCCGTTCCCGATCTGGCACTCCGTCGGTGGCTACCTGCTGGTCCCCGTGGTGCTAGCCGCGACCCTGCTGCTGCGCGGTGACCGCAGCGTCCTGCGCCGTCGCTGGCTCATGCTCGTCCTGCTCGTCGACCTGGCCGCACTGGTCCTGGCCGTCACCGTGACCATCCTCGTCTGGCTCCCGGTCGCCTTCCTCGTGGCTGCGGCGCTCGCCGGCCAGCTGAGGCGAGGATCTGTCCTGCTGCTCGCGATGGCCGCTGCGGCTGTCCTCGCCTTCCCCTCCGTGCTGCAGGAGCGGGTCGAGGAGCAGTCGACGCAGACGAGCTACACCGCGGGCGGTGTGCTCCCGCAGACCGTGGAGTACCGGATCCTGGTGTGGCAGCGCGACTACCTCCCGCTGCTGGACGAGGCAGCGGTGGCGGGGCTCGGCAACGACCCGCCCGCAGACGTCGTCTTCACCTCGACCGAGAACCAGTACATCACCTACGCCCTGCGCGGAGGCCTCGGTCTGGTGGCGGCGGCCGTGCTCGTCATGGGCGCCCTCGCGGTGCGGTCGTGGCGGCACGCACGCATCCCGGAAAGCGCCCGACCCGACGAGGACGACCCGTCGCCCGCGCGAAGCGGGGCGATGGTGGTGTTCGGCATCGTGCTGTTCCTGCCCGCCGCGCTGATGGTCTGGCCGTACCTGACCAACGCCGGGCTGTCGCAGACCCTGTTCGCGTTCGCGGGCGCCGTGCTGGCGCTGGAGCCCCGTCGGCTCACGCGCTTCGCCGCCCTGCTGGCGCAGGAGCGACGCGAGGCCGCCGAGCCTGGGCGCCCGTCGCAGCTGCTGCAGGGCTAGCCGGTCACGGCGCGGGGCTGGTGCCGGGGGCCTCGGACGACATCGCCTCGCGGACCCCCGCCCGCAGCTCCAGGCGCCGCAGCAGCTTGGCCGCGGAAACCTCGACGGCCTCGACGCCGATGCGCGATGCGCTGCGCGCAGCGACCGACAGCGACCCCGCCATGAGCGCGCGGACAAGCGTGAAGCGGTCCAGCTCGACGACGGCGCGCACGCGCGTGGGCAGGTCCGAGACGGTGTCGACCAGCGCGAAGGGCTCCAGCACGTCGGCGTGGGCGCGGTGCACCCCGTAGCGGCCGGCGCCCTGCTTGCGGGCGTCCCGCAGGAACGCCTCCAGCGGGCGATGGTGCTCGTGGCTGGCCAGCAGGCTCCGGTCGAACCGGCCGCGCAAACCTGCCTTGAGGCAGCGGATACCCCAGTCCCGGTCGGAGTGGTTGGTCTTCGAGAACGGGCCCGAGTCGTAGGGGACGCGGTCGATCTGGTCCCTGCGCATCGAGACGTTGCCGCCCCACAGCCGGAGCAGGACCTCACGCGGGTCGGCCTCGTAGCGCCGGCACGTCCCCTCGTACTCCTGGGCGTAGATGCGGGTCGCGAACCGGCCGCGCGCCCGGCCCTCGGGCACCCGGGTGGGCATGTATCCCAGCACGACCAGGTCGGTCTCGTCGCGGTGGTGCCGCGCATGCCCGGCGACCATGCCGGGGGCGGCCACCACGTCGTCGTCCACGAGCAGGACGACGTCCCCGCGGGCCAGGTCGATCCCGTGCTGGCGGGCGGCCGCCCCGCCCTGGTTGGCGGTCAGCACCGGCCGGAGCCGGGTGTCACCGGCGGCGAGCTCCTGCAGCAGCTCGTAGGAACCGTCGTCGGAGCCGTCGACCACCACGACGACCTCGAAGCTGGCCGCATCGGCCAGCAGCGGGGCGAGGACCGCGGTCAGGCCGTCACGGCGGCGGTAGGTGGGGACGACGACGCTGACCGTCGGCAGCGTCGGTCGGGCGTCTGCTCTCACCCGGCCAGCATCTCGTGCATGGTCCGGACGAACTCCTCCCGCCCGAACTTCCTGCTGTGCTCCTCGACGGCCTGCTCGTCGAAGTCCATCTGTTCGAACCGCTCGATTGCCGCGCGGACGCTGGGCGCGTCCGCCTCGTCGAACAGGACTCCGGACAGCCCGTCGGCCACCGTCTCCGTCGCGCCCCCACGGTTCAGTGCCAGCACGGGCGTCCCACACGCCATCGCCTCCACCGGCACGAGGCCGAAGTCGTCCTCGCTCGGAAAGATGAGGGCCCTGGCGCTCCGGTAGTGACCGGCCAGCTCCTGGGTGTCGACGGCGCCGACGAACGACACGTTGGCGGGCGCGGTGGCCCGCAGCCGTTCGGCGTCCCGTCCGTCGCCGACCACGACCAGCCGGCGGTCCAGCCCACGGAACGCCTCGATGACGGGTGTCAACTTCTTGTACGGCTCCACGATGCGCCCCGCCCACAGGTAGTGGTCGCCCCGTTCACCCGGGAGCGGCCGGAACGCCACGTCCGGCGGGGGGTAGGCGACCGCGACGGCCTTGAGGCCGTAGAACCTCTTGAGGCGTTCGGCCACGACCCGGCTGTTCGCGATGTAGTCCGTGGCCGACTCCGCAGCCCTCATGTCGCTGCCCCGCAGGGCCTTCAGGCTCAGGCGAGCGGAGGGGTGGAGGACCTTGGGCAGCCTGGACAGGTACATCGACTCACCGCTCCACGCCTGGCGCAGGGGAGAGTGGCAGTAGACGACCTTGCGGCCGGATGCCCTCACGTGGTGGGAGAACGCGTAGCTCGAGGCAAGGAGGTTGCCCTCGACCGGTGCGGCCGTGCGCAGCAGCAACGGGAGCAGCAGGCTGACCTGTCGGTACGTACGCTTCCGGAACAGGTGGGGGTAGCGGATGGTCACGTCCCCGACACCGAGCTCGTGGAAGATGCGCGCCTCGCCCCCCAGAGAGACCACAGGTGCACCCCCGAGCACGTCCTGGGCGATCGTGGCCGACACCCGCTCGGCGCCGCCCAGGTCGAAGGCGAAGTCATGCGCCACGGTCCAGCCGGATGCGGACGGCCCGCTCACGCCCCGTCCCCCCGACGAGCGGGTCGCCTGGTGGAGACGACGGACATGGCGGCCGCCGAGCAGAGGTCCGGGAACGAGATCTCATCGGCCTCGCGCACCACTGCGAGCCCCCGTTCGCGGGAGACCGTGGCGATCTGCATCTGGTGGTCGTCGACGTGCTCGCCGTGGGCAGAGCGGCGCGGTACCAGCAGGGGCACCTTGCCGGCCTCCAGGCAGCGGATGAAGGTGCCTACCCCGGCGTGGGACACCACCACGTCGGCGCGCATGATCTCTGCCTGGAACTCGTCGTCGCTCATGAAGGAACGGACCGTCCCGACGAGCGGGAGGTGGGACACGTCGGTGGCGCCCGTCTGCCAGACCACCTCCGACCCCTGGGGGAGGATCGCCGACACGTGACGGACGAGACGTTCAAAGCCCCATGGCCTGGTCGTGCCCAGGGTCACCAGGACGCGGCGCGGTGTCGACGCCGCATGCGGCTGCCCGAGCGCGAAGGAGTCCAGGAGGCTGAACTCATGCCGCCAGCGGGGCCCCGCGTTCCTGGGGTACTGCGTGTACCGGTCCACCCAGGGGAGCCGCTCCAGCACCCGACCGGCAGCCGACGGCCGGTCGTAGCGGGCGAGGCTCTCGATGAAGACCGGGCTCACGCCGACGAGCGGCGCCAGCGGGAGTGCGCTGAGCGAGACGGCTGCACCGGTGCTGTAGACGACGTCGACACCCGCCTTGCGCAGCAGCTGCAGGAGCAGGGGGGTGCGGGCGAGAACCTGGTCCCACCGGCGGGCATGGACGAAGGGGACGAAATGGACCCTCTTGTCCGCCATCATGCTCTCGCTCTGGGGCGTGCGATGGGTGATCCACAGGCCGCGCTCGTGCCGTTCGGGTTCGACGACACGGGCCAGGTGGCTCAGCTGGACGAGGTGGCCGCCGGTGGTTGCGACGAACGCCGGGACGGGGCCGTCGGGCGTGCCTGGGTGTCGGGGGTTGTGAGACATCTGTCGATAGCCTACCGAGCGTCCTGCCGCACCGGCCATGGGTGCGAGGCTTTACATCCGCCCTGCCCAGTCTTCAAGAGGAAGAGGCACGCCATGCCGGAGGACGCCCCGTCCCTTGACCGTTCGACGTCCCCCTGGTCGAGAGCACCGTTCGTGCACGTCACCTGGCAGCGCCACGGCGGTCGGGCCGAGGAGATGGCCCATGCCCTGGGCGGTCGTGCGGTGCACGTGCACCCTCGGCGGCTCGCCGCCCGCAGGCTGGTCCTCGTGCGCTATACCGTCAGCGTCGTCCTCACCCTGGGGGCGCTGGTGCGGCTGCGGCCGCGAGCCGTCGCCGTCACCAACCCACCGGTGTTCCCCGGGCTCCTTGTCGCCGCCTACGGCGCCGTCACCGGGACGCCGTACCTGCTGGACAGCCACACCAGCTCCTTCGGGGTCAAAGGCAACGGCGTCGCGCGCCGCATGCTCGGTGTGCACCGATGGCTCGCCCGCCGCTCGGCCGGGGTGATGACGACCACTACGTCCTGGGTCGAGGTGGTACAGGGCTGGGGCGCCCGCGGCCTCGTCGTCCACGAGGCGCCGCCCGCCTGGTCGGTGTCACCGCGGCCCCCCGCGAACGACCGGGCCCAGGTGCTGCTGGTCGGCGTGTTCTCCGACGACGAGCCCGTCGAGGAGGTCGTGGCTGCAGCGGCCCTGCTGCCCGAGGTCGACGTCGCCATCACCGGCGACGTCGCCCGCGCTCCCGCGGGCATGCGCGAGCACGCCCCGGCCAACGTCTCCTTCGTCGGGTTCCTGGGCCCTGAGGCATACCGCCGCAGGCTTGAGGCATCCGACGTGGTCATCGCGCTCACCACCGAGCCCACGTCGGTGATGCGGGCCGCCTACGAGGCCGTCTACGCCCGCCGCGGGCTGATCATCAGCGACTGGCCGACGCTTCGCGAGGTGTTCCCGCTGGCCCGCCACGCGGGCAACCACTCCGCCGAGCTGGCCGGAGCGGTCCGGGACGTCCTGTCCGAGGGGTCGACCGAGAGGGCGGACCGGGCTTGTCGGGCACGGGCGACCCAGGTGGACCGCTGGGGGCAGCAGGTGGCCGAGATGCGCAGCGCCCTGGGGCTGATCCCGTCCACGGGGGTGTGACGCGAGGCGGCCGAGCAGAACCCGCAGTCGCCTGGGCCAGGAGTGACGTCTTTCCAGATGGGTCTGGGAACCGGGGTGCTTCGAGAAAATGACCCGTCATCCGTCCACACACATCGCAGTTGGGAGGAACGTGGCCAGCACCACCGTCGTGGGCACCAGCGTCCGACCACAGGGTTTCGATGTCCTCCGCATCGTCGCGGCGTCGATGGTCGTCGTGAGCCATGCGTTCCTCCTGCCGGGTGGTGCGGACCCCGAGCTGCTCGTCTTCGGTGACTTCGCGTTCAACACCGGCCGGCTCGGCGTCATCGTGTTCTTCATCGTCAGCGGCTACCTGATCTGCGGCAGCTGGCTGGGCGACCCGCGCCCGCGGGCGTTCGCCGAGAAGCGCGCCCGTCGGCTGCTCCCGGCGCTGGTGGTGATGCTGCTGCTGGTCACGTTCGTCATGGGACCGCTGGTTACGTCCTCGCCGGGCTACCTCGGCGACCCGGGCACCTACGGGTTCCTCGTCCGGAACCTGCTGATTTTCCCCTACACCTACGACCTGCCCGGGGTGTTCGACGACAACCCTCTGCCGCAGGTCAACGGGGTGCTGTGGACCCTGGGCGTCGAGGTGGCCGCCTACACCCTGCTCGGGCTGGTCGGTGCGCTCGGGGGACTGCGCAGCTGGCGGTTGCTCGCCGCCATCACGACGGTCCTCGCGATGGTCGGCTGGCGCCTGGTGTCGGACAACGTGCTGGGCGGCAACCTCGTACCGGTCGCGCTGAGGCTGGAGCTCGTGGCGTTCTTCTTCGCCGCCGCGACGATCCGGGCCAGCCCCTGGCGGCCGGGTTGGCGCAGCGCGCTGGCAGGGGCCTCCGTCGTCGCCGTGCTGGTCGCTGTGCAAGCCCCGTTGTCGACCGCCCTGGTCCCGGCCGGCACCGTCGTCGTGCTCTACCTCGGCACCCGGCAGTGGTCCGCCGCCCGCCACGTGACCCGCTTCGGTGACCCCAGCTACGGCGCCTACATCTACGGCTTCGTCGTCCAACAGCTCCTGGTGGCATACGTCGCGCCGCTCACGACGTCGGTCTGGTCGTTCTCGGTGGTGTCCGTTGTGCTGGCGCTGGGGCTGGGTTACCTGTCCTGGCACGTGGTGGAGAAGGGAGCGCTGCGGGGGGCGCCGCGTCGGCCTGTCGCCGACGTGACGCCCCCCGCGGGCTGAGCGGGGGCTCAGCCCCTGCTGAGTATGAGGTCCGGCCAGTCGTTGGCCAGATCCCAGACGGTCTGGGCGGCGCTGCGGCCCGGAGACGTGCGGACGTGAAAGTTGTTCACACCGATGTCGATCGCGCCGGTGCCCGTGCGGTTGCCGGCCAGCCACAGCAGGTAGCCCGAGCCGGTCGAGGCGCCCTGGAGGTAGACGTCGTTGAGCTCCCACCGGCCCAGGGGGCCGCTACCGAAGGAGTTCGGCTGCAGGAAGAAGCCCTGGTACTTGAGGTTCGTGGCCCGGAAGCCGTCGACCCGCAGGCGGTGGGGGCCGTTCCAGACCTGCAGGGCGTCGCCGCCGTAGTGCTTGCCGGTGCCGCCGGGGAGATCGACGTTCACGCCGTCGATGGTGATGTCCCGGAACTGGACGGTCAGGTTGCCGCGCTCACCCTTGGAGTCGACGTTGATGCCCTCCCAGACGTAGGCGCCGGCGCAGTGCAGGCCCTCGACGTGGACGGTGCGGGGCTTCTGGGCGGTGGCGTTGCCGGTGATGTAGAGGCAGCGGTTGTTGTTGGCCTGGTCGGCGCCGGCCGGGAAGTGGCGCTTGGAGAACTCGATCGTGCCGCCGGTGCTGACGACGTTGCGGCCACCGTTGAGCTCGAAGCCGCCGACGACGTCCAGCGGCGTCGCGGGCCAGCGGATGAGGACGTCGCGGTCCGCGGGCGCCTTGAAGATGCGCTGAGTGGCGCTGGGCGTCCAGACCAGCGGATTGACGAGGGCCGGAGCCATCCAGGAGGCACCGGGTGCGGGTGCGGGTGCGGTGGGTGCGGGGGCGGGTGCGGTGGTGGTGGGTGCGGGAGTGGGCGCGGTGGTGGTGGGTGCGGGGGCGGGTGCGGTGGTGGTGGGTGCGGGGGCGGGCGCGGTGGTGGTCGGCGCCGGGGCGGGTGCGGTGGTGGTGGGTGCGGGAGTGGGCGCCGTGGTGGTCGGCGCCGGCGCCGGTGCGGTGGTGGTGGGCGCCGGTGCGGGTGTGGTCGTGGTTCCCAGGGTGCCGCTGGTGACGGATCGGACGGTGACGACGGAGGGCTGGTCCTGCCAGATCGAGACACCGGTGCTGCGGCCGGTCTGCTTGCCGAGCACGCTGTTGGTCACGGTGGCGACGCTCCGTCCCCCGTAGGTGGCGGTGAGCGTCGAGCCGCGGAGTTCAACCCGCGCGAGGGCGCCGGCGGTGGGGGTGAACGCCTTGTCCAGGACCAGGGTCTCTCGGCCGTCATTGAACGAGCGCACCTGGTAGCGCGTGCCAGAAAAGCTGGCTATGACCTGGTTGCTCCAGTCGGTGCGACGCAGCACGAAGGCACCCTTGCGGCGGTCGGTGCTGGCCCCGCTGATGGTGCCCTGGGCGAACTGGTCGGCGCTGGTTGCGGTAGCGGTGCCCCTGTGCGCCCAGGTCCACGTCGACGTGGTCGACCAGGTGACACCGGTGGGCGCCACGGTTGCCGTCGGCGAGGACGCCATGGCGGCCCAGGTGGTGCCCGCAGCGGTGGCAACCTGGCTGCGGGGCGAGGTGGCGGCGGTGGCGGTGGCGGGGAGCGTCAGGGCTCCGCCGGCCAGGGCGAGGACCGTCGCGGTCAAAGCAGCGACAGTTGCCCTCTGTGATCGATGCATGACGAACCTCAAAGTCCGGGGGATGGGGGCCGAGGGCACGGTCTGTGCGCTCTGACCTGTACATCGGCCCTTCCCAAGGGGTCTCTTGATCTGCCGGACGGGTAGCCTGGTTATGGCTACGTCGGGATAGTGCTGTTACGCAGAGTCACTTTCGGGGGGGCTCAGTGGTATTCACGGGTGGGCGTCCCGGGGAGTGGCACCGCCCGGACGCATGACGACGCCTCGCTAGCCCACACACCACCGTCCCGACGTGGCTCGCTTGGCCGAGAGGCGTGGTCAGGTCCAGAGGGGTCTGGTCTGGGGGGGTGAGGATCCGGTCGGGTCGAGCGGGCCACACCCAGGTCCTCTCCTGTCACCTACAGGCGGAGTGGGGTTCGTTGCTGAGTGGTCCGTACATGCAGATCGGTGAGGTCGCGACGTTGACCGACCTCAGTCTTCGTACCATCCGGCACTACGAGGACGTTGGTCTCGTCATCCCGTCGGGGCGGTCACAGGGCGGCTTCCGGCTCTACGTGCAGGCGGACGTGGAGCGGCTGCGGCTGGTGCGCAACATGAAGCCCCTCTTCACGTTGGAGGAGATTCGGGACTTCCTGGAGGTCCTCGAGTTCGTGGCCCGGCTCGACAGGCAACCAGCCCAGGAACAGGCGGCGTTGCTGGCGCGGGTGCAGGTGTACCGCGCGGCGGTCCTGGCTCGACGCGACGCCTTGAACGAGCAGGTGCGGCAGGCCGTGGCCCTCGCCGGCGACCTCAGAGATGTCGTCGTCCGACGCGGCTCCCACCGCGACTGAGTACCGCAGTTCCGCTCGCGACCCGGAGGTCGCACTGCTCCGCCCGCTGACCTGTTATCTGGTCCGGGGCCCTCACGGTGCATGGCGAGCCACCCTGGAGGAAATGCAGTGACCCCGGAGCCTCCCGCCGTCGCGAAGCACGACAGCCAAGCTGACTCAGACAGCCCGCCGTCCGCAGCGCCGCCGGTTCGGCTGCCACCCCTTCATCCGAGGAAGGAGTCCGCGGCGGGTGGGCGCAGCTGATGGCCGTGGTCCGTAGCACGACCGTCCTGCTCGTGGTCCTGTTCCACGCCACGGTGTTCGCTGCGCAGTACCGAGGCCTGAGCGCACCCGCGGGTGTTGTGCAGGTGAACACGGCCTGACTCCGCGGCGCATCCCTCTGCTGGTGCTCCTGTCCGGAATGCTCCTGTCCGGAATGCTCGCTGTTCGCGCCACCGGCGCCACGCCGACGGTCACGTCGTCGAGGGCCGGTCCCGTCATGCAGCGCGAAGCAGCTCCTCCGTCGCAGCGCGCGCGAAGGGCCACCCACGTCAAGGGACGTCGTCCGTCAGGGAGTTCCGATCCGGACGTCCTGCCAGTCGTCCTCGTAGTCGTAGAGGGTGCGCTCGGCGCTCCTGCCTGGTGACGGCTCGACCCACACGTCGTCGACGTCGATCGTGATCGCGCCGACGCCGGTCCTTTCCCCCGCGAGCCACATCAGGTAGCCGGAACCGCTGGACGCGCCCTGCAGGTACACGTCGTCCAGCTCCCACCGGCCCAGCGGCCCGTCGCCGAAAGCGTTGGGCTGCAGGAAGAGGCCCTGATACTCCAGGTTCCGGGCGTCGAACCCGTCCACCCGCAGGCGGTGGGGGCCGTTCCAGACCTGCAGGGCGTCGCCGCCGTAGTGCTTGCCGATGCCGCCGGTGAGCTCGACGTTGACGCGGTCGATGGTGATGTCGCGCAGCTGCACGGTCAGGTTGCCGCGCTCGCCCTTGGAGTCGACGTTGATGCCCTCCCACACGTAGGGCCCCGCGCAGTGGAGGCCCTCAACGTGGACCGTGCGCGGCTTCTGCGCCTGCGGGTGCCCGGTGATGTGCAGGCAGCGGTTCCTCACGGCCTGGTCGGCCCCGGCCGGGAAGTGGCGCTCGGAGAACCGGACCGTACCGCCGGTGCTCACCACGTTACGGCCGCCGTGGAGCTCGAAACCGCCCACGACGTCGAGGTCGGTCTCGGGCCAGCGGATGAGCACGTCGCGGTCTGCCGGAGCGCGCATGATGCGGTCGCCGGAGCCCGGCACGAGCACCAGGGGGTCGACCAGCGTCGGGGCCTCCCAGGCGGCTCCCGGCCAACCGTGGCCGGGCGGGACGGGGGCCGGCGCAGGCGCAGGTGCAGGCCCGGGTGCGGGTGCGGGGGCGGGCGACGGCCCGTCCACCGGCACGACGCTGATGCCGGTGACGACAGCGGTGCCGGTGCGCGCCGAGAAGTCGACATCCAGGGTCCCGTCGGTGACGACCACGCGTGACGTCGCCCGGTAGGCGGTGTCGTGGCCGACCTCGCGGTGCAGGTCGACGTCGCGCAGCACCGTCACGCCCTCGGCGCGTGCGGAGAAGACCCGTTGACCATCGCGGCGGTAGCGGGTCTCGGCGGAGTGCAGGGTGACGTCGTACGTCCCTGGCTGGAGGGGGATGTCGTACCCGCGGACAGCGACGCGCCGGTCCTGGTACAGCTCGCTGCTAGAGGTCCCGACGACGGCGTCGTCCGACGACTGCGCCCGGCCTCCGCCGAACCAGCGGTCCGCCTGCCAGTCGATGCCCTCGAACGTGGCTGCGGGGCCGCCAGCGTTGATGTGGATCGGTCGCTGCTCGGACACCGCACCGGCGGCCGCCGAGGCACGGAGCGCATCGCCGGCCAAGGCCAGCGCAGTGGCTGTGAGCGCAGACACAGTCGCCTGTAGGAATCGGTGCATGAGGGCCTCGAGTCGGGGTGCGGGCAGGGGAGCCCGTTGCAGGGGACCCGGTGCTCGACTGGACTCAGGGGCTGGACGTACCAGGACGACCGTCAGGACGCCCCGGACCGTGACGCGTCGCAGCGGGCCGGGGCCCGACCGCCGCACCCGCATCTTTGCCGCGAACCGGGTTGCCCGGAACCTAGCAACCGGAGGCTCGTGGAGGGAATGCCCGATTCGTAGCGGTTCTGTGAACGCCGTGTGTCAGGGGGTGCCGATCTGGACGTCCTGCCAGTCCTTCGAGTGGTCCCACAGGGTCTTGGCCGGGGACTTGCCGGGGGACGGCTTCACCCACACGTCCGTGACGGCGATCCGGATGGCACTGCTACCGGTCCGTTCGCCGGCGAGCCAGAGCAGGTAGCCGGAGCCGGTGGAGGCGCCTTCGAGGTAGACGTCGTTGAGCTCCCACTGACCCAGGGCGCCGGTGCCGAACTGGTTGGGCTGCAGGAAGCAGCCCTGGTACTCGAGCTTGCGGGCGTCGAAGCCGTCCACGCGCAGGCGGTGGGGGCCGTTCCAGACCTGCAGGGCGTCGCCGCCGTAGTGCTTGCCGGTGCCACCGGGCAGGTCGACGTTGACGCCGTCGACGGTGATGTCCCGGAGCTGGACGGTGAGGCTGCCCTTCTCCTTCTTGGAGTCGATGTTGATGCCTTCCCAGACGTAGGCGCCGGCGCAGTGCAGGCCTTCGACGTGGACGGTGCGGGGCTTCTGGGCGGTGGCGTTGCCGGTGATGTAGAGGCAGCGGTTGTTGTTGGCCTGGTCGGCGCCGGCGGGGAAGTGGCGCTTGGAGAACTTTATGGTGCCGCCGATGCTGACGATGTTGCGTCCGCCGTTGAGCTCGAAGCCGCCGACGACGTCCAGCGGGGTGGAGGGCCAGCGGACCAGGACGTCGCGGTCCGGGGGCGCCTTTAAGGTGCGTGTGGAGGCGCTCGGGGTCCAGACGATCGGGTTCACCAGCGCCGGCGCCCTCCACGACGCCGCGCCGCCGGGTGCCGTGACCGGTGCCGGTGCCGGTGCGGTGACGCCCTTGGGCGGGTCGACGGGGCGCCGCACGAGGCCGGACAACCAGGGGTGACCGCGGCGGGGGGTGAAGCCGAGCGACAGCACGCCGCTGCTGACTGTGGTGCGCAACGTCTCTGCGGGGGCCGAGGACAGCGTCGCGGCCGCGACAGGTGCGCCCAGCGGACCGCGGGCCGCGCTCGCCTCGACCGTGCCGAAACCGCTGGCGGCGAGCACCACCACCAGGGCGGCTGCGCTCAGGAAGGGGCTGACGTGTCGCATGGTGGCGTCCGTTTCGCTGGGGGGCGGCACCACGGGCAACGGCGTGCGGCACGTCCGCCTTGACCCTGCCGGGCTCACCGGCGTCCCGGACCACCCGCGCGACGGAGCCCCGACGCCCGTGCGTGATCCCCGCCGTTCCGGGCTGCTCCCGTAGGAGGGCCCGTGCCGGTTCGACGGCCGTCGTGCGGGTGAGGGCGTGCACGCAGCGTCCCGGGAACGGCCGCGCCGCTGGGCCGAGCGGATGGCCGTCGGCCGGCTGTGACGCAGCGTCGAGCGGTCGTCAGGACCAGCCTCCGGCGCTGACCCCAACGGGTGCGCCTGTCCAGGACCAGGTCGGTCGTGAGCCCTCGCTGCCTAGCCTCGAGACCCGTCCACCTGTCCACCCGGAGGTCTGATGACGCTGCGCGTCGTCGTCGTCACACGCAACAGCGCGGACGTCGTCAGCGAATGCCTGGACGCCTTGGGGGAGGCGCTGCGCGGTGTGGACGCCGCGGTCGTGGTCGTGGACGTCGCCTCCAGCGACGGCACCGCCGATGTGGTCGGTGCAGGACCCTGGGGTAGGACGGTGGTCCACCGGGTGGGCGACCTGAGCCGGGCGGCCGCGACCAACCTGGCGGTCGCCGACGCGAACCCCAACGACGACGTGCTCCTGCTGAGCCCCGACGTCCGGCTGGCGCCGGACTGCGTGCACCGGCTGCTGGCCGCGGCCGACGCCGCGCGGACCGACCCCGGCGGGCACCGCGTGGGCATCCTCGCGCCCCGGCTGGTGGGCCCGGACGGAGCAGACCTGCCCTCGCGACGGCGTGAGCCGACGCTGACGCGGGTGCTGGGGGAGGCCGCGCTCGGTGTGCGTTCCCGTCGCCTGGGCCCGATGTGGTCGGAGGTCGTCGACGAGCCCGCCCACTCCGGCCCGACGGAGGTCGACTGGGCGAGCGGCGCGGTCCTGCTCGTACGGGCCGCCTGTCGTCGTGGGGTGGGCCCTTGGGACGAGTCGTACCGTCACGGCGAGGAGACCGACTACTGCCTGCGGGCGCGCGACCTCGCGTGGACGACCCGGTTCGTCCCGGGTGCGGTGGCGGTGCACCGAGGCGGCCGGTCCCTCGCCGAACCGGACCGGCACGCCCTGCGCGCGAGCAACCGGCTGCGTCTGGTCCGGCACCGCCGCGGTGGGCTGGTCGCCGGAGCGTTCCGGCTGGTGCTCCTCGTGGGCGCCCTGGCGCGCGTCGTGACCGGACGTCGCACGTCCGTGACGACGCTCCGGGTCCTGCTGGGCATCCCCCGGCCGCGGGTACCGGGACCACCGGTTGCTCCGACAGGTACGAGAACCGCCGTTTCGCCCCCATCGGGGGGACGGCCCTCCTAACCTGGAGCACCCGCAGGCTCCTCCGTCCCGCACCGACAGCGGCCCGGGACCAGCTGCGGCGGCCTCGGTGAAGGGACCAGAGACCCCAGATGCGAACGATCGACGACGACCGGACCCATGACGGCCGGGCCTCCCTGACCCGGCTCGACGACAGCGCGCTGTCCCTGGCGCTTGCCCACCGCGCCGGCGACGCCCTGCTGGACGTGCGTGCGCGGCTGCAGGCGGAGGGCGTCGACGGCGCGGCGCTGAAGGCCGCGGGCGACGCCGCCTCGCAGGAGGTCCTGGCGGACCTGCTGGCGCACTGCCGGCCCGCCGACGCCGTGCTCAGCGAGGAGGCGGTCGACGACCCCGGGCGGCTGGACGCCGAGCGGGTGTGGATCATCGACCCGCTCGACGGCACCCGGGAGTTCTCCGAGGCCGGCCGCTCCGACTGGGCCGTGCACGTCGCGCTGTGGGCAGGCGGGGAGCTGGTCGCCGGGGCGGTGACCATGCCCGCCGCCGGGCTGGCCTACTCCACCGCGGACCCGACCCGCGCCCCGACGTCCTACGACGGCCCGGTCAGGCTCGCCGTCAGCCGGTCCCGGCCACCGGCGTTCGTGGACCGGCTCGTGGCCGAGCTGGGGGCCGAGGTCGTGCCGATGGGCTCGGCCGGTGTGAAGGCCACCGCGGTGCTGCGCGGGGAGGCCGACGCCTACGTGCACGCCGGCGGGCAGTTCGAGTGGGACTCCGCGGCCCCTGTCGCGGTCGCCCTGGCCGCCGGGCTGCACTGCAGCCGGGTCGACGGCTCGCCGCTGCGCTACAACCGGGCAGACCCGAGCCTGCCCGACCTGGTGGTGTGCCGCCCCGAGGTCCGTGACGTCGTGATGGCCGCGATCGCCCGGGTCCTGGCCGGCGTCGAGGTCCCCACGACATCGACCGCAGCCGCCGAAGCCACCACGATTCACGCGACATCCCCCACCCAGCAGCAGACCGGGGCGAGCACCCGGCCGCAGGACGGAGCCCAGCGGGCATGAGCACCCCGACCACGCGCTACCAGCTGACCCAGCTGCAGGCCCTCGAGGCCGAGGCCCTGTTCATCTTCCGGGAGGTGGTGGCCGAGTTCGAGAAGCCGGTCCTGCTGTTCTCCGGCGGCAAGGACTCCATCGTGATGCTCCGCCTCGCGGAGAAGGCGTTCTACCCGGCGCCCGTCCCGTTCCCGGTGCTGCACGTGGACACCGGGCACAACTTCCAGGAGGTCCTGGACTTCCGGGACCGTCGGGTCGCGGAGCTGGGTGTGACCCTCATCGTCGGCAGCGTCCAGGAGGCCATCGACAGCGGCGCCGTGTCCGAGCCGCCGGACGGCACCCGCAACCGCATCCAGACCCCCGTGCTGCTGGACACCCTCGCCGCACACAGGTTCACGGCGATCTTCGGTGGTGCGCGCCGGGACGAGGACAAGGCGCGCGCGAAGGAGCGGGTGTTCTCCTTCCGGGACGAGTTCGGGCAGTGGGACCCGAAGAACCAGCGCCCCGAGCTCTGGAACCTCTACAACGGCAAGATCCACACCGACGAGAGCATCCGGGTGTTCCCGCTGTCGAACTGGACCGAGCTCGACATCTGGCGCTACATCCAGGCGGAGGCGATCGCGCTGCCCAGCATCTACTACGCGCACCACCGGGAGGTGTTCGACCGGGACGGGATGCTCTACGGCGTCCACGAGGTGTGCCGTCCGCGCGCGGGCGAGGAGGTCCTCACCCGCCAGGTGCGCTACCGCACCGTCGGGGACGCCAGCCTGACGGCCGCGGTGTCCTCCGACGCCTCCGACGTCGAGGCCGTCATCCAGGAGCTGTTGGCCACCCGCATCACCGAGCGCGGCGCGACCCGCGGCGACGACAAGTTCAGCGAGGCGTCCATGGAGGACCGCAAGAAGGAGGGGTACTTCTGATGGACATCCTCAGGTTCGCCACGGCCGGGTCGGTCGACGACGGCAAGAGCACGCTCATCGGCCGCCTGCTCTACGACACCAAGAGCGTGCTGCAGGACCAGCTCGACGCCGTCGAGCGCGTCAGCCGCGAGCGGGGCGACGAGTACGTCAACCTCGCGCTGCTCACCGACGGCCTGCGGGCCGAGCGCGAGCAGGGCATCACGATCGACGTCGCCTACCGGTACTTCACCTCGCCGCGACGCAACTTCATCATCGCCGACACCCCGGGGCACATCCAGTACACCCGCAACATGGTGACCGGGGCCTCGACGGCCGACCTCGCGCTCGTGCTCGTCGACGCCCGCAAGGGCCTGGTCGAGCAGAGCCGGCGGCATGCCTTCCTCGCCACCCTGCTGCAGGTGCCGCACCTGGTGCTGTGCGTGAACAAGATGGACCTGGTCGACTACGACCAGGGCGTGTTCGAGGCGATCCGCGACGAGTTCCAGGCCTTCGCCGCCAAGCTCGACGTCCCCGACCTGGTGACGATCCCCGTCTCGGCGCTCCACGGGGACAACGTGGTCTCGCGCTCGGACAACATGCCCTGGTACGAGGGCACGAGCCTGCTGCACCACCTGGAGAACGTCCACGTCGCGAGCGACCGCAACCTGATCGACGCGCGGTTCGCCGTGCAGTACGTGATCCGGCCGCAGTCGGGCCGCCATCTGGACTACCGCGGTTACGCCGGCCAGATGTCCGGCGGCGTGCTCAAGCCCGGGGACGAGGTCATGGTGATGCCGTCGGGCTTCACCACACGGGTCCGCTCGATCGAGACCGCGGACGGGCCCGTCGACGAGGCGTTCCCGCCGATGTCGGTGACCATCCGGCTCCAGGACGAGCTCGACGTCTCGCGCGGGGACATGATCTGCCGTCCCCACAACGCGCCCACCCCCACCCAGGACGTCGACGCGATGCTGTGCTGGATGGACGAGTCGGTCACGCTCACGCCGGGACGAAAGTTCGCGCTCAAGCACACCACGCGCAACGTCCGGGCCGTGGTGCGTGAGCTGCAGTACCAGCTCGACATCAACACCCTGCACCGGGACAGCGCGGCCACCGAGCTGCGGTTGAACGAGATCGGTCGGGTCCGGCTGCGCACCACCCAGCCGATCCTCGCCGACGAGTACCGCCGCAACCGGACCACGGGCGGGTTCATTCTCATCGACGAGTCGACGCACCGGACCGTCGGCGCGGGGATGATCACCGGCACCGACTAGGTCCGACCTGCAGCCGCGCCGGCGCCGTCCCCGCGGACCCGGCGTCGGGTGCTGTCGGTGAGCGGTCGTCGCAAGCATGTAACGGTTTGGTGCGTTGGTGTGGCGGTTCTCAGAAACCCTGGGCCAGGAGTCACCGTATGTCTACCATTGTGACACCTTCGTAACCGTCCGCTCATGCAGTGACGCCTGGGTGTGCCGGTGCTCGCGTCCTCGAGACGACTCCCACCCGGGAGCACCCGTGGTCGCACGGAGGTCCCACGTTTTGTCGGGGACGGCTGAGAGGGAGGCGGCGCAGATGAGCATCGTGCGCAGGCGTAGGACAGCGGCGGTGACGGTGGTGGAGGCGGCTCGTGCGCCCGTGGCCGGGCCGCCGGCGGTGACCGACCAGCTACCGGTCCCCCGCAGCGCGGAGGGCGACGACGCCACCACCGCCGTCGCACCCGCCGGGGCCGCCGAGCTCGTCGCGCTGGTGCAGGACGGTACCGCCGCCGGCGGCACCGCGACGGGACCCGTCCTGCTGGTCGGGTCCAGCGGGGGGCACCTCGCCCAGCTGCTCCCGCTGGCGGGGCTCTGGTCGCAGGACCGGGTGCTCTGGGTGACCTTCCCGACCCCCGACGCGGACTCCCAGCTCGAGGGTCGTCGCGTCGTCCACTGCTACCACCCCACCACGCGCAACATCCCGAACCTGGTCCGCAACGGCGTGCTCGCCTGGCGGCTGCTCAGGAGCGAGCGCCCGAGCGCCGTGGTGTCCACCGGGGCCGGGGTGGCGGTGCCGTTCGTGCTGCTGGGCAGGCTGCTGGGGATCCCCACCGTCTTCATCGAGGTCTACGACCGGATCGACAGCGCGACGCTGACGGGGCGCCTGTGCCGGCCGTTCGCCAGCCGCGTCCTCGTGCAGTGGGAGGAGCAGCGTCGGATGTACCCCCACGCCATCGTGATCGGACCCCTGCTGTGAGCAGCATGTCGGGCCCCCTGCCCGACGGCTCGCCGCAGGGCGCGTCGACGGCCACCGTGCTGTTCCTGGTGGGCACCGACCACCACCCCTTCACCCGCCTGGTCCGTTGGGCGGACGACTACGCCGCCGGCCGCGACCGCTCGGTGCGGGTCGTGGTGCAGTACGGCACGGCGCCGCCGCCGCAGGTGGCCGAGGGGTTCCTCATGCTGCCCCACGCGGACCTGCAGGCGCTGGTGCACGCCGCCGACGTGGTCGTCAGCCACGGCGGCCCGGCGACGATCTGCGAGGTCCGCCGCAGCGGGTCGATGCCCGTCGTGGTGCCGCGGGACCCCGGCCGTGGCGAGCACGTCGACGGTCACCAGCAGCGGTTCGCGCGACGTATGGGGCAGGAGGGGCTGGTGGTGCTCTGCGAGGAGCAGGCGGACCTGGAGGCTGCGCTGGACCGTGCACTGCTGGACCCGACCTGGCTGCCCGTCTGCAGCGACGACGAGAAGGCGCGCACCGCGCGCGCCGTCGACGCGGTGGGAGCGGTGGTCGAGGGTCTGACCGGCCGGCGGGCCGGACGTGGTGCGCGCGTCCTGCACCGGGCGCGCCGGTCGTGACACCTGCGCAGACGGGTGCGTTGTTGCTGAAGCCCTCCGCCGGTGTGGCGCGCGGACGTAGGCTCGCTCACGACTCGAGGACCGCTGCGACGGCTGGTCCTCACCCAGGACCGGACAGGAAGAGCGGGTACGCGATGACGACGGCCTCCCGGCGCACCGCACGGATAGCTGGCTGGTTCGTCGCCGTGCTGCTGGTCGCGCTCGGTGGTGCCGGTGGGCTGTGGCTGCACCGCGAGCTGCCGCGGACCTACGTGTCCAGCACGTCGGTCCTGGTCCTGCCGACGGCTGCCGGGCTCGAGTCGAGCCTCACCGGTTCCGGCACGAGCGCCGCGGTCGAGATCGACACCGAGGTGCAGCTCGCCCGTTCCGCCCAGGTGGCGCAGCTGGCCGTCGAGGAGCTCGACGGCCGCATGGACGCGTCGCAGCTGCTGGCAGCGACCACCGTCACCGTGCCCACCAACAGCACCGTGCTCGTCGTGCAGGTCAAGGCCCCCGGGGCCCAGCTCGCCGCGGACGCAGCCACAGCGGTGGCCAGGGCCTACCTGGATCGACGGCAGGCCCAGGCCGACGCCGAGGTCGAGGAGGTGGTGACGTCGCTGACAGGCCAGGTCGACCGGCTCACCGGTCGGCTGCAAGAGATCACCGCCTCGCTGGGCACGCTGGCCGAGGAGGACGCCGGTGGCCGTGCCCTGGCCGAGTCCGAGCGCTCCGTCGCCGTGTCCCAGCTCGCCGACGTGAACAGCCGGCTCGTGGCGCTGCAGGCCGGGACGTCCCAGGGCGGCGAGGTCATCACCGCCGCGGAGGTGCCGACCACCGCGACCTCCCCCCAGCTCCCGGTGACCGTCGGGGGTGGCCTGGTCGTGGGCGCGCTGCTGGGCGGGCTGGTCCTGATCGGGCTGCAGAAGCGGGGCGAGCTGAAGAACGCGTCGCTGCGCCGCGACGCCTCGCTCCGCGACCTCGGTTCCGTCGACCTCGACCGGGCCGAGGCGTCGGGCCTCGACGGCTCCTCTACGAGCCCGGAGGTCGCGACGCTGCTGTCGCGGGTGGACGGCTACCGCGGTGGCCGCGAGGGACCCGACGTCCTGCTGGCTGTGGCCCCGCCCGACCTCGTGCTGCGCCTGGCCGTGCTGCTGAACGCCGGCTGGTCCCGCGACCGGGGCGACAACGTCATGGTCGTGGCGCAGCACGGTGCCCTGGACCACCTGGCGGGCCCGCCCGCCGACGGTCTGGCCGAGGTCGTCCACGGCCACGTCCCGGTCGAGGACGCCGTCTTCCACGACGCCTTCGCCGCAGGCAGCCTGCTCGGCCCCGGCAGGGGCGCCGCACAGCTGCCGCCGGCAGCCATGCGGACGCGGTTGGGCTGGTTGTGGGGCGAGCTCCGCCACGCCCAGCGCGGCGTGCTGGTCGTGCTGGTCCCGCCGCTGGACTCCGTCGAGGCCCAGAGCGTGCTGCGCACGGCCGGGCGGGTCCTGGTCGCCGTCCACACGGGCGGCAGCGACGAGGAGGTCGCCGGCCTCTTCGAGGACATCGACTTCCTCGGGCTGTCCGAGCGCGTCGTCGGGACCGTGGAGCTGAAGGCTGACGGCACTGCCGCCCAGCCCCACCGCGACCGCGGGGTCCCGGCAGCGGACGTCGTCCGGACCGGTGCGGCATGAGCGCCGCGACGGGGCTGCCGGCAGCCGCAGTCCCCGCCACGACGGGCGCGGTCTGGCCGGACGTCACGGTCGTGCTGCCCACCAGGGGACGTCCGGAGCTCCTGCGCCTGGCGGTGGCCAGCGTGCTGGCCCAGCACTACGACGGCGGCGTGCACTGCATCGTCGTCCATGACCAGGAGGCGCCCGACCTGTCGGTGGCGGCGCTGGCCGACGGCCTGCCCGGCCGCAGCGTCCAGGTGCTCCGCAACGACAGCGGTCCCGGGCTCGCCGGCTCCCGCAACGCCGGGCTCCGGCGGGCCACCACCGACTACCTCGCCTCCTGCGACGACGACGACACCTGGCTGCCGGACAAGCTCCGGCTGCAGGTGCAGCGGCTGGAGCAGAACCCCGGCATGCTCGTCGTCGGGGCCGGCATCCGGCTGCACATGGGCCCGGACCACGACGTCGACTGGACCGGCCCCTCGGACCTGGTCACGCTGCCCGACCTGGCCCGGGGCCGCCGCAAGGAGCTGCACTCCTCCACCCTGGTGATGCGCCGCGAGGTGTTCGACCGGGCGGGCGGGTACGACGAGAACCTGCCCAGCTCCTACGCCGAGGACTACGAGTGGCTGCTGCGGGCGGTCCGCTCCGGCCCCGTCGGTGTCGTCCGCGAGCCGCTTGCGGTGATCAAGAAGGACGGTCAGTCCTGGTTCCGCGAGCGCTCGGAGGTCGTCGCGTCGGCGCTGGAGTACCTGCTGGCCACCCACCCGGAGCTGACGCTGTCGCCGCGCGGCCATGCCCGGATCCTCGGCCAGGTCGCGTTCGCCCAGGCGAGCCTCGGCCGCCGGCGCGAGGCCGCGGTCTCGGCGGGGCGCGCCCTGCGGCGCTACCCCCTCGCCCCGCAGGCGGCCCTGGCGCTGGTGCAGGTGCTCACCGGCTCGGACCCCCAGGTGCTGCTGCGTCACGCGAGGCGGTTCGGCCGTGGTCTCGCCTGAGCCCCTGCGGAGTCTGGTGACCGTGGCGCCGCCGCGACCGGGCTCGGTCCTGGTGACCGGGGTGCCCCGCTCCGGCACGACGTGGCTGGCCCGCGAGCTCGCCCGCTCACGCGGCGCCGGTCTGGCCGGACGAGAGCCGATGAACCCTCGCCGGGGTCAGTTCGCGCTCGGGGGCACCGTCACCGGCTGGACGGAGCTGGCGCCGCCGTCGGCCCGGCAGGCACGCCTGCTCCGCCGCTGCTACGCGGGCAGGGAGCCGCGGGTGCTCAGCCGCTACGGCGAGCACCAGCTGCGCGCGGCGCTGCCGGGTGGGACCACGGTGGTCAAGGACCCCTTCGCGCTGCTGTCCCTGCCGGCGGTGGTCGCAGCCACCGGCACCGCGGCCGTCGTCGTCTACCGCCCCGCGGCCGCGGTCCTGGCCAGCTACCGCCGCATGGGCTGGCGCGCCGACACCACCGAGCTGCGTGCGCTGCCGGGTGCTCCGTCGGGTCCCGCGCCCCAGGACGACGCCGAGGCGATGGTCGAGTTCTGGAACGAGCTGCACGAGCGCGTCCTGCAGGTCCTGCCCGGGCTGCCCGGCGTGCTCGTGGTCTCCCACGCCGAGCTGCTCGCGGGGGGTGCCCCGGCGGTCGAGGTGCTCCTGTCCCGGCTCGGGCTCCCGTCCCTGCGCCCGGTCGCGGCACGGCAGCCGGCCCGGACAGCGGCCTCGGCGCTCCTGCGCCGCCGGGTGCGGGCGGGACGACCCCGCCTGCACGACTTCCAGCGCTCCGGCAGCGAGGTCGCCGAGGGGTGGCGCAGCCGGGTGGACGACGCCGAGCGTCTGCAGCTCGAGCGGGCCACGGCGTCGGTGTGGCAGCGCCTCGAGGACGTCCGCACCCCGGTGGAGCCGTGAGAGCGCGCCGCCCGTCCGACCCGTCGGCCACCTCCGGCCGGTCGGGTCCCCACCGTCGCCCCGACGCAGCCCCCACCGTCGAGAAGTCAGGAGCGGACATGTCGGCTCGACCGAACTTTATCTACGTGGGTCCCGACAAGGCGGGCTCGTCCTGGCTGCACGAGGTCCTGATCGCGCACCCCCAGGTGTTCATGCCGCAGGCCAAGGACCTGTACTTCTTCGACCGGTACTACGACAAGGGCCTCGGCTGGTACCTCAAGCACTTCGAGGGGGCCCGGCCCGAGCACCGTGTCGTCGGCGAGGTGTGCCAGGACTACCTGGCGGACCCCCGCTGCCCGGCGCGCATCGAGGAGTCCCTGGGTCAGGTGCGGACGATGGTCACGCTGCGCGACCCGGCAGACCGGGCGTACTCGTCCTACCTGTACATGCTCAAGCACGGCGAGACGCCGGGGACGTTCCTGCAGGCGCTCACCGGCCGGCCGGAGCTGCTGGAGCACGGCCGCTACGGTGCGGGGCTGCTCCGCTATCAGGAGAGGTTCGGTCGCGACTCCGTGTTCGTGGCCGTCTTCGACGACCTCGTCGCGGACCCTCAGGTGTTCGTCGACGACCTCCTTCGCTGGCTGGGCGTGGATCCGGTGGTGCTGGGGGAGGAGATGCTCCAGGCCCGCCTGCCCGCCGGTCGGGCCCGCTCCCTGGTCATGGCGCGGCTGGCGCGGCTGGGGGCGAACGCGGTCCGCGCCGCGGACGGCGCCAACCTGGTCGGCCGGGTCAAGCGCTCCCAGCTGGTCCAGCGCGCGCTCTACCGCCCGCTCGGCGACGACCGCCCCGAGATGACCGTGCAGGAGAGGGCAGCCGTTCACGAGGCCCTCGCCGATGACCTCGCCCTGCTGCAGCAGCTCGTCGACGACCTCGACCTCGCGGCCCGCTGGGGCTGGCCGCGGCCGCGGGACCTGACCCCGAGGGCGCCATGACCGGCACCACCGTGCTGGGCGGCGCGTCTGCGGCCCCGTCGACCCCGGGACCGGCAGCGGCCGGCGGGGGGGACGTCGCGCCCGTCGATCGGTTCACCCGAGCCTTCGGGCCCGCCTGGCCGCTGAAGCTGCTCCTGCTCGGGTTCCCGCTGTGGTGGGCGCTCGGGTTCGCGAGCTTCTCGTTCCTGATCGCGGCGGTCGCCATGGCGGTGCAGCTGTACCGCCGTCGGGGCATCCGCGTGCCCCGGGGCTTCGGGGTCTGGGTGCTGTTCCTGGTGTGGATGCTGCTGGGGGTCTTCGTGCTGTGGGCGCACGCCCCGGGCACGGCGGACGGCGGCGGGGCCGAGCGTCTGGTCGGGTTCGCCTACCGGGCCTGCTGGTACCTCGCGGTCACGGTGGCGATGCTCTACACGATGAACCTGCCGCATCGGCAGGTGCCGTCCCTGGCGGTGGTGCGGTGGCTGGGCTACCTGTTCGTCGTGTGCGTGGTCGGTGGTGTCGCGGGGCTGCTCGTCCCCCGGTTCGAGTTCACGTCGTTGGCGGAGCTGATGATCCCGGGGGCGGAGGGTGCGTTCCTGCAGACCAAGCTCCACCCCTCGCTCACGACCTACAGCGACTTCCTGGGCTACGAGCTCGCCCGCCCCAAGGCCCCGTTCTCCTACGCGAACACGTGGGGCAACACCATCGGTCTCCTCCTGCCGTTCTTCGTCTACAGCGTCGTCAGGAGCCGTTCGGCCTGGCGACGTGCGGCAGGGGCTCTCGTGCTGCTGGTGGCGCTCGTGCCGATCGGGTTCTCGCTCAACCGCGGGCTCTGGCTGGGGCTCGCTGTTCTCCTGGCTTACACGCTGGTCGTCCTCGCGCGGTCGCGGCGGTTCGCCCTGATCTGGGCTGCCGTCGCAGCGGTGGCGGTCGCGGCGGTCGTGGTCGCGGCCAGCCCGGTCGGGCAGACCATCGCCCTCAGGCTGGACACACCCCACAGCAACGACCGGCGCGGCACGGTCGCCGAGGTCGTCGTCGGTACGACGTACGAGGGGTCCCCCTTGCTGGGATTCGGGACGAACCGTCAGGTGGTCGGGAGCTTCTCCTCCCTCGCGGGTGGCGGTAGCCCGGACTGCCGCCAGTGCGCGGCGCCGCCGCTGGGGACCCAGGGCTTCCTCTGGCGGCTGGTCTTCACGACAGGCTTCGTGGGGACCGCGCTCTTCTGTCTCTTCATGCTGGTCCAGCTCCTGGTCCACGTGCGTCGCAAGGACCCCGTGGCCGTGCTCGGCTGCATGACCCTGGCCCTGTCCGCGCTCTTCTTCGTCGTCTACGACTCGCTCGAGTCCCCGCTGTTCGTCCTCATGCTGGCGATCGGCCTCATGAACCGGGCCGAACACGCCGGTTTCGTACCCACCGCTGACACCGACCACCTGCCCGTGACCCCGTCCGGAAACCTTTCCAGGGAGAAACGTTGACATCGCTCAAGCAGCGCGCGCCGCAGCCGTTGAAGCGGCTCGGCCGTCGCGCCACCCGTGCCGTGGGCGAGCGCACCTCCGGCGCCCGGATGCTGCCGTCGTTCCTGCTGGCCGGTGCGCAGCGCTGCGGGACCACGTCGCTGTTCCGTGCCCTCATCGCGCACCCCGCGGTGCTCCCGGCCGTGCACCACAAGGGGGTCAACTACTTCGACGTCAACCACGACAAGGGCTGGCGCTGGTACCGGGGTCACTTCCCGGTGGCGGCCACCGCACGGCTGAGGACCGCCCGGGCCGGCGAGGCGGTGCAGACCTTCGACGCCAGCGGCTACTACCTGTACCACCCGCATGCGGCCCGCCGGATCGCAGAGGAGCTCCCGCAGGCCAAGGTGGTCGTCATGCTCAGGGACCCGGTCGAGCGCGCCTTCTCGGCCTGGAAGCACGAGCAAGCGCGTGGTTTCGAGACGGAGTCCTTCGAGCGCGCCCTCGCGCTGGAGGACGACCGTGTCGAGGCCGACCTGCAGCGCATGCTGGCCGACGAGTCCTACCAGGGCTTCAGCCACCGCCACCACTCCTACCGGCGCCGCGGGCAGTACGCGGAACAGCTGGCGAGCCTGCTGCAGCACGTCCCGCGCGAGCGGCTGCACGTCGTGGACAGCGACGACTTCTTCGCCCACCCTGCCGAGGAGCTCCGGCGAACGTTGGACTTCCTTGGCCTGGGCCCCCGGATGCCCGCCAGTTTCGGCCGGTGGAACGCTCGCCCCGGGACCGACCTGCAGGACGAGGTCCGGCGACGGCTGCGCCGTGACCTGGAGCCCCACGACGACGCCTTGGCCGCGATGCTTGGCACCGTCCCGAGCTGGCGCCGGACCTGATGCCGGTACGGCCGCCGCTGTTCGTGACCGGGTCCGACCCCGTGCTGGGTCGACTCCGGCGGTTGGTCGTGCCCGTGCTGTTCGGCACCCTGCTCGGGCTGCTCGCGGGCATCGCCGTGCACAGTGCGACACCGGCCACCTGGACGGCCCAGGTGGCGATGGAGCTGTCCTCTGTACGGGACCGGATGGACCTGAACCCGACCGGCACCAGGGGCGACCTCGTGAGCTTCGACACCGACGCCCAGCTGGCCTACTCCGACGCCGTGGTGCTGGCGGTCGCCGTGGACCAGCAGCGGCCGGTGACGACCGTCCGCTCGTCCATCGAGGTCTCGGCGCGCCCCCTGAGCCGTATCCTACTGCTCAGCTATACCGCCCGCAGCCCCGACGCCGCCCAGGACGGAGCGGTTCTCGCCGCCCGGACCCTGCTCCAGGAGCGCGACCGGCTCTACCTCGCGCCACAGCGGGAGTACCTGGACGACCTGTTCCGCACGACCGACTCTATCGACCCCCAGTTCGACCTGGTCACCGCCTCCGGTGACGCTCCTGCCCGGGAGTCCCTGCGCCGCAGCGCCTACGTCGAGCAGCTGCGGCTGCAGGAGCCCGGCCGGGTGGTCGGCGAGAACGGCCTGACCTCGGTCGCGGACAGGGGCGACATCGAGGTGCCGCTCACCTCGGGTGCCGCCACCGGGGCCCTGCTGGCCGTGCTGCTGGTCGCCGCAGCGCCGCAGCGGGTGCCGGTGGGGGCCAGCCGGTCCGCTCCCGTGGCAGCGTCCCGACCGCGGGCATGGCTGCGAGGACCACGTAGGACCCGGCGGCGGGTGGCCGGTACCGCCGTGGTCGTCCTGCTCGTCCTGGTCGGTGGTGCGCTGTCGCTCCCGGTAGCGCTCGCGCTCCCCAGGTCCTACCAGGGGGAGGCGCGGGTGTATCTCCAGCCGGAGGGGGGGACGGCCTTCGCGGCCCAGAGCAATCCCAACGTCGAGCGGGTCGACTTCGGCACCGAGGCGGAGCTGGTCCGCTCCGACGAGGTCCTGTCCCGCGTCGCGGCCGCCCCCGGGGTGGGCCTGGACGTGGCGCAGCTGCGCTCCGGTACGCGGGGCACACCGGCTTCCAGGGGCGAGGTCGTCGAGATCACCTTCCGGTCGGGCTCGCGGGAGCAGGCCGAGACGGTGACGGCCCTGCTCGCCGCCGAGTTCGTCGCCGTTCGTCAGGACCGGGCGGCGGACTGGTACCAAGAGCAGTCGGCCACCGTGGACAGCGCCATGGCGGCGGCCGAGGGCGACCTGGCAGCCGCCCTGGGGCCGGCGGGGAGCCGGGACCTCGTCAATGCCCTCAACCGTCGCGTCACCCTGCTGCGTGCGGACTCCCAGGCGCTGCTCAGCAGCCGGGTGGAGGGAGGGGAGGTGCTCGCGGTCGGGGTGCAGGGAGACGTCGTCGACCGCTATCTCGCCGCCGTCGTCGCGCTCTCCGGCCCCGCCCTGGGACTGGCTCTCGGCGCCCTCGCCTGGCTGGTGGTTCGCCGCCGGGCCGCGCGACCTCGTGCCGGCGGTAGCCGGTACGAGGCCACCGCCGCGCCGGGCCCGTCCGGGGCGTGGCCGGGATGAGCCGCCGTACCCCGGTCACCGCGGCTGCGGCGGTCCTTCTGCTGCCGGGCCTTCTCGCCTGTTCGGTCACCCGTTCCGCCGACGGGCTGACGAGCGGGTCGGCGGCTTCCGACGGCGCCGCTCCGGCGGCCCCGGGGACCCTCTTCGGTGCCTCGTTCCAGCGCCTGCAGGGGGAGGAGTACCCCGCAGCGCTGGCTCGAGCCGAGACCGCCCTCGACATGGAGGTGGTACGGGTGTTCTACCCGGGCCTGCCCGCGCCGTGGCCGGGAAAGGCCCCGGACCGGGACCTGGTGGTGTCCTTCAAGATGGACCCCGCGGAGGTCGTCGACGGTACGCACGACTCGAGGATGCGCGAGTGGTTCCGGGACGCGCCCGTCGGCAGGAGGATCCACTGGGTCTACTGGCACGAGCCGGAGAACGACACCGAGGCGGGCCTGTTCGACCCCGAGGACTTCCGGCGCGCCTTCGCCCACCTGTCGGCCCTCGCCGACGACGAGGGCCCACAGGACCTCGAGGCCACGGTCGTGCTCATGTCCTACAGCCTCGACCCAGGCAGCGGCCGGGACTGGCGTGACTGGTTCCCGCCCGCCGACAGCGTCGACGTGCTGGCGTGGGACGTCTACAACCGGGGCCACGGCGAGTCGTTCTACCCCGACCCGGCGGACCTGTTCGGACCGTTGCAGGCGGCCTCCGCATCGGTGGGGAAGCCGTACGCCGTGGCAGAGCTGGGAAGCCCCGTCGCCCCCGGGGACGACGGCAGCGAGCGGGCCCGCTGGATCGACGACGCAGGCTGTCACCTGGTGGCCACCGACGCACGGTTCGCGGCGTGGTTCGACTTCGTCTGGAACGACGGCGAGGACGACTACCGCCTCACCGACACCGCGTCCCGATTGGCGTGGCGCGGGCTCGATGACCTGAAGGCGGGGGACATGACGTGCGCGGTGGGATGAGAGGGGCGCCCGGTGGGCGCGGGGGGAGGCTGGTCGCCGCGGCAGCGGTCCTGGGACTGGCGACCGCGTGCGGCGGGCAGGAGGCCGAGCTGGTGAGCACCCCGATCACCTCCCCGCCTGCGCCGGTGGAAGAGGCGGAGGAGGCGGTCGCCCTGCGGGTCGACCTCGACGAGGTGACGGGACCCCTTCACGACGGTGCACCCGTGCTGGACTCTAGCGGGCACCACCTGTCCGGGACCGTCAGGCTGGGCGGTCGGGTACCCGCCCCGCTGGAACCTCTCGTGACGGAGGGCGGTGGGGCTGCGCTGCGCATGTCCCCCCCCTGCGAGGCCGATGACGACAGCTGCCCCAGGGGCGTCCTGGAGTTCGCCGGCACGGACCTGCTCAACCCCGGGACCCGGGACTTCCGGTGGGGCGCCCGTGTCCTGCTCGCCGCCGACGAGACGGACGAGGGGTCGAACATCATGCAGAAGGGTTTCAACGAGGGTGGTCGCAGCCAGTGGAAGCTGCAGGTGGACGGCGACAAGGGTCGCCCCAGCTGTGTGCTGGTTGGCGAGAACGGCGAGGAGGCCCTGGTGACTGCCGCGGAGGGCATCGCCGACGGTGCCTGGCACGAGGTGGAGTGCGTCCGGTCCGGCGGCGTCCTGGCCGTGCTCGTAGACGGGGTCGAGAGCCGGAGCAAGCCGGTGCCGCCGGCGATGAGCGTGCGGCCGCCGTCGGCGGTCCGGGTGGGGGGCAAGAGCATCAAGCCCGGCAACGACCAGTTCCACGGGGTCGTCGATGACATCTTCGTGGCCGTCACCATCGACTGACCGCATCGAGGTGGTGCGGTACGGCGCCCGGCTCAACCGGGAGAGCTGCCGCCTGCGCGGTAGCCGTAGCGTGCCAGCAGTGCCCCGCCGACCACGGTCGCGGTACGGCGGTCGCGCCGGGTCATGGATCGGCGCCACTCCTCGTCCAGACGGAGCTCCTGGGGGCCGGTACGGAACCGGGAGGGGTTGCCGCTCAGCCCGTGGCTGGCGGCCAACGTCGCCACACCCCCCGCGAGATGGTCGAGGGACCAGGGGTCCCGGGGGAGCCCGAGACCGGCGAGTGCCGCCGTCGTGGTTCTGGTCGGTGCGCTCACCAGGTCCTCGTAGCGCACCCGGTGGTACGAGGTGGTGAGGCGGCCCACGACCTCGGCCTGGACCTGGCAGGCGGACCACCTGGCCGCGGTGCTCGCCGTGGCCTGGACGGCCATCGTCGTGCGCCCTCCCGTCGCGTGAGGGCGTTCGACGTCGCTCTTGGCCCACGAGAAGGCGACCCCCCGGACGTCCCTGACCAGGTGGAGCAGGCGCACGTCGATGTCGCCACCTCGAGCAATCGCGAGGGCTTGGACCGGGCGCTTGCTGGCGTCCACGATCACGTCGCCACCGGACACGTCGAGGATGGCGTCGTACAGCTCGCGGTAGGCGTCGTGGTACTCGCCCAGGCCGGCGGCGAGCGCCGTGCTTCTCCTGCTCAGGAGGACCTGCGGTAGTCGGCGTTGCCGCGCCACGCGGTCCTGCAGGTCTGTCATCCGGGCGCACAGGCCGTCTGTCCAGCCGCCGTACGCGCGGGCCCCGACCGCGGTCCAGAACTCGCAGGTGGAGAAGGCCTGACCGCACCCGCACCTCTCGTCCTGGGGTGCGACCCAGCGGAACAGGTCGATCAGCTCGCCGACGTTGGTCATCCCGTCCACGCCGCCGACGACACGTTCCAGCAGCGTGCTGCCGGAGCGTCCGGAACCGACCACGTAGATGACGACCGGACGCGCGTCAGCGGGTCCTGACCGGCTGCGGGAACCTGGTGCGGACGAGCCTGCTGGATCCACGTCTGACACACGACGATCCTGGCAGACGGGGTTTGGCGACGAACCCGGATGTGGCCGGTTGCCGCGGGCGGGGTTGCGCAAACACCCGTCTGACGCAGGGCCGACGTGCGACGATCGGGCTCCCACGACGGTGAGAAGACGACAGCAGCCGTGTCGTCATCCGGTCGCAGACCCCGTGGTCGCCGCGACAAGCCGCCGGGGACCCCGTTCGAAAGGCCCGAGGCCTCACTCACCATGCGATCCGCGGACCCGTACCTGCTCGACCTGATGCCCCGGCTCTTCGCCGGGCGGGGGGCCTTGCGTGTCGTGGTCCGGGCGGGCGCGCCGCCGCCCGCGGTCCTGCAGTGGTGGGCGGTTCCCTCGGCGGGCAGGGCACGGTTGCTGGTGCCGGTGGACAGACCCGAGGCGGCTGTCATGCTCCGCCGGCACGGCGGCGGTGCGAGGTCCGGAGCACGCGCGCTCGTGGCCAAGGCGGTGCGGCACGGCGTGGCGCAGCGGCTGCCCCTCCCGAGGGTCCAGCTCGAGCTCCCTACCGCGGGGGCAGACGGGCTGGACCGGTGGCTCACACGGTTGCTGGGCGCGCCGGTGGGCGTCGGTGTCCTGCTCGGGCCGCCTCGGCCCAACCGCAAGCCGGTCGTGCAGGTGTTCGGGACGGATGGCGAGGTGGTCGCGTTCGTCAAGGTCGGCGCTGACCCCGTCACCGGTGCGCTGGTCCGGCGCGAAGCCACGAACCTAGGGCTGCTGGGGAAGCTCGACCTCACCGTCGTGCAGCTACCCGAGGTCCTCGCCGTCACCCGGCTCGGGGAGCTCGAGATCCTGGTCCTGTCCCCGCTCACGTCGAGCCAGCAGGCAGGGCGCGCGGCTGTCACGGTGCCGCCTCTGGCGGCGATGGCCGAGGTCGCGGCCTCCCAGGGGACCACGACGGAGGCCTTGTCCGGCAGTGCGTTCTGGGTCGCCGCCCGCCATGGCGCCGACTCCGTCCTCGACGCGTCGGTGCGGCGCAGGCTGCGACGTGTGATGGCGGAGGTGGACGGACGCCATGGCAGGACCGAGGTGGTCATGGGTAGCTGGCACGGCGACTGGGCACCGTGGAACATGGGCCTTCACCGGGACAGGGTGCAGGTCTGGGACTGGGAGAGGTTCGCGAACGACGTGCCGTGGGGGATGGACCTGGTCCACTTCCTGGCGCAGCGGGTGAAGGTCGGTTCCGCGAGGCAGGCGGAGCAGCAGCGGGCCTTCCTCCACGCCGTGCCTGACGGCGTGAGGGCCATGGGCCCGCGCGGCGCCACCCAGGACCCGACGCTCCTCGTGCTGGCGTACCTGGTGACCATCTGCCTACGGTTCAGCGATCCGTCGACCCCGACGTCGGGCGGGGCCGCCTTCCCGCGCGTCCTGTGGGCGCTGGACACCGCCGAGGCGGTTCTCGCGCCGTGGTGACTGACGCCCCCGCAGGACACGTCCGTCGCATCGCGCGCTCGGGCGGGCTCAACGTGGTCGGTGCGGGGGCAGCCGCTGTCGCCGGGTTCGCCCTGACCCTGGTGCTGACGAACGGACTCGCGAAGGACGCGGCGGGCACGGTCTTCGCCACCACAGCCCTGTTCCTCATCCTGACCTCGTTCGTGCAGCTGGGTACCGAGTCCGGCATGGCGCGGTGGCTCCCGCTCAAGCTGGCGACAGGTCGTTCGGACCAGGTTGGTGCGGTGCTGCGTGCGGGCCTGGTGCCCTCGGTGGTCGTCTCCGTCCTGGCAGCGCTGTGCCTGGCCGTGTCTGCGCCGTGGGTGGCCGGGCTCCTGGTGGAGGGCCGCTACGTGGGTACGGTCGCCACCCAGGTCCGGATCCTGGCCCTGTTCCTGCCCATGGCCGCAACGCTCAACGTTGTGCTCGCCGCCACCCGCGGCCTGCGGACCGTGCGACCGACGATCGTCGTCGAGTCCATCGGCCGAAGTTTTCTCCAGCTGGCCGTGGTGGCCGGGGTCACGGCGCTCGGGGGCTCGGCGGAGGTCGTGGTCCTGGCGTGGGCAGGCCCCTATCTGTTCGCGCTGCTCGTGGCCGTCGTGTGGCTGCTGGTGCTGGCTCGTAGGCTCACACGATCGGCCACCCCGAAGCCGACCGCCGCCGTGGCGGCCGGCGGGGTGACAGGCCTGAACCGGGAGTTCTGGGGTTACACCGGACCCCGCGCGCTCGCGACCGTCGCCCAGACGCTGCTCAAGCGCTCCGACATCGTCCTGGTCGCCGCTCTCCGTTCGCCTTCGGAGGCAGCCGTGTACGCGGCTGCCAGCCGTTTCGTCACCCTGGGGCAGGTCGCGGTCCAGGCCCTGCAGCAGGTGCTCGCACCGCAGCTGAGCGCCATGTTCGCCCGGGGCGAGCGCCAGCATGCCCAGGAGGTCTTCCAGGTGACGACGACCTGGTCGATCATGCTCGCCTGGCCGGTCTACATCGCCTGCGCGGTCCTGGCCCCCCTGGTGCTGCTGCTCTTCGGGGACGGGTACACCGATGGGGTCCCGGTCGTGGTGCTGCTGTCCGCGGCGATGCTGGTGGCGGTGGCGAGCGGCTCGGTCGACACGGTTGTGCTCATGTCGGGCCGGAGCTGGCTCAGCCTTGCGAACACCGTGGCTGCGTTGGTCGTCAACGTGGGCCTCAACCTGCTGCTCATACCGCCCTACGGGATCGTCGGGGCCGCCGTCGCCTGGACCGCAGCGATCATGGTGCGCAACGTCCTCCCGCTGCTGCAGATACGTCGCTCGTTGGGCATGTCACCGTTCGGCACGGCATCGGCACTCGTCGCGGGCTCGGCGTTCGCGCTGCTCGCGGTCGTCCCAGGTCTGCTCGTCCTGCTTGAGGTCGGCACCTGGTGGGTGGTGCTGGCGCTCGCCGTAGGGAGCCTGTGCTACCTCGCCGTCCTCCTGCGCCACAGGCGTCGGCTGCACCTGGACGAGCTCGTCCGCTCGCTGCGTCGGCAGCGCAGAGGGAACCGTGGAGAGCCGCCGGCGGCGCCCACCGTCTGAGCCCCGCTCTTGTCAGTGCCCGACCTGTCCCCATATGGTCAGGCCGCCGCACGCGCTGACCGCTGCGGCCCTCGCACGGACGCGCCTAGTCCTGCCGCGTGCGAGGCCCCTCGTACCCCACCCGCCGGCAGGAGCGGGGGACCCATTACGACGGCCGCCGTGTCAGCGGTGGCCTTGGGGTTAAGCCGTTCCCCGCGGCCGGGCAGCTCCAGCCCGAACCCGACAGCTCACCCCGCAGGCGTTCGGAGAAAGAACCCACAAGATGACACTTCCTCCTGCCCACATGCCCTGGGCACCCTCCGGTCCGGCCGATGCCACCGGCAGCCGGCTGGACCGCCGGTCCCTTCTCCGGTTGGGCTCTGCCGCTGCACTGAGTGCGGCTGCGGTGGTGGGTGCCGGTAGCGCCTTCGTCGCTCCCGCCGCGGCCGCCGTGCCGCAGTGGCCTGGTCACAAGCCAGGACGCATCTACCTCGGTGCCGCCTCATACCCGAACGACATCTCCCAGGTCGTCAACCGAACCGGGCCTCTCGGGATGCGTCGCACCTTCTACAAGTGGGGGGACGGGGCACGAGAGGACAAGGCCATCCGAGCGGACCATGCTGCGCGCCGGATGCCGTGGATCTCGTTCAAGCCGCCCAGCACGAGTCCAGGTGGGTGGCGTGCGGTGTCGTCGGGCAAGCACGACGCGGAACTGCGTGCCCGCGCCCGTCGCTACGCCGGGTACTCACAACCGGTCGTGGTCACGTTCAACCACGAACCGCACAACGACAGCACAGGTACCCCCGCGGAGTTTATCGCAGCCTGGGCCAGGGTCCATGACGTGATGCGTTCCGAGACTGGCCTGAAGAACGTCGTCTCCGCCCCCATCATCGGCGAGTGGGTGTTCAACCCCGTGAACCGGAGGCACGCGCCGGAGCAGTTCATCAACCAGGGGATGCTTGACCGCTGCCACTTCCTCGGGGTGGACCTCTACCAGATGAAGTCTGGTCAGGCCTACGACATCCGCCTCGGTCGGGTGGTCGACTGGCTGGATGCGAAGGGGTACTCCAACAAGATGGTGGGGGTCGGTGAGACGGGCGCTACCAACGCCTTCGGAAGGCCGACGGGCGCCGAGTGGTGGACGAGCTCCTGGAAGTGGGCCGCCGCCAACACCGGCAGAGTAGGAGCCATCTCCTACTTCGACACCCTGCACAACAACAACGCCGGACTGAACTGGTTGTTGGCTGAGTCGTCCGCGAAGCTCAGCGCCTTCCGGGCGAGCGCTACGTCATCGGTGGCCTGCGTCCTCTGACAGGTTCGACGGCGCATCGTGCGACGTCAGCAGGGGGCGCATCGACAGTGTCGATGCGGCCCCTGCTGTGTGTCGGTCTGCTCAGCCGGCGCTGCGGGCTGCCCTCGCCTTGGCCACGGTGGCCTTGAACGCCTCGAGGCGGTCTCCGGTCAGCGTCCAGTCGATGCCTGCACGGTTGTGCACGTCGGAGTTGTAGATGGCCGCGAAGACGAAGCGAGGGTCGGCGAGGACGGCATCCCCGGCGGCCGTGATCGACCTGGCGTCGACGCCGTTGTACTCCCCGATGCCGAGCCGCGTGACTCCGACCCGGTTGGCCCAGGCCGACATGCCCTTGATCTTGACGCCGGCGTCCTCGCCCGGCTTGCTGGCGTCTCCGCCCTGGTAGGTGTCGGCGGCGACCACCTCGGACACCTTGAGGACGTCCGCGGGGAGCCACTGGGCGATCTCCGCGTCGGTGTAGCCCATAGCGGTCTTGCTGAACCAGAAGCCGTTCACGATCGGGCCCGCGTCCACGTTGGCGGGTGCTCCCAGGATGGGGAGGGCGCGCCGCATCATGGCCGCGTAGCTGCTGGGCAGCCCGTCGCCGGTCGGCTCGTGGTGCAGGGTGACAAACACCTTGCCCTTGACGGCGGCGAGGCTCTGGGCCAGCGCCTTGAGCTGGACGTCGTACCTGCCTGCAGCCACACCGGCCCAGTCATTGCCCGGGACCTTGAAGGACAGGATGGCCATGCGGCCCGCCGCGGCCTCGGAGTGCGCCGTTGCGATGCCGAAGTCGGGCGTCGCCAGGTCGTCGAACACCCGGCGGCTGTCGACCCCGCCGCTCTGGGCCACCCGCAGGTCCCACTGGCCCACAGGGGCTGCCATGCCGATCATCACCTGGGTCTTCGCGACGGGTGCCGGAGCCGGTGCCGGGACGAGGACGGTCGTCGTCACGGTGTAGGTGACGGTCAGCTGGGGACGACCGGTCGTCGCCTCGGCAGACATCAGGGGAGCCACGCCCGCAGGAGCCGTCACGCCGAAGGACTGCGTCCTGCCGGGGAGGACGAGCTTGCTGAGGTCGAAGGCGAGCGCCTTGCTGCCGGTCGCCGGCTTCGCGGTAGCCAGGGTCGTCGTGGGCCTGATGCCGGAGGAGTGGCTGACGGTCTGCTCGCTCCATGCGGAGGAGGAGAGCGCCCGCAGGTCCACCCGGGCGGGCAGCGCTCGTTCCGCGGTGAACGCGAGCGCCGCCTTGGCCACGACGCCGCCCTTGGGGGCAGGGGGCACGACGAACTTCAGCAGCGCGGTCTTCGTCACGCCGCTGCCGTGGCTCGCCACCAGCTTGGTCGCGGTACCGGTGACCCGCTTGGGTACAGCGGAGTCCGTGTAGGCGTCGTCACTGGGGGTGATGACAACCGTCTGCGTCGTCGTGACGGTCCGGGTCGTCGGGGCGGTGGCCGCGGTCGCGGGCCCGGCGGCCACCAGGGCACCCCCGGCGACGGCGAGGACGGTCAGGGCAGCCAGGGCGCGGGGTCCGCGGGGGCGGTGGGAGGGCGAGAGGGGGGACATCGGTGGGCTCCAGGGGGTGAGAGGGGGGTGCTGCTGATCTCTCCTCACAGGTCGTCCCTGGAACCGGTCCCCTTGAGGGCGGTGACCACGCGATCACACGAACGCCCCGGAACCTACGCAGCGTGACTACCCGGTGGGCACCAGCTCCGCGGTCACCATGGTCGCCTCGGTGGAGGCCGGGCTCGCGGTCGCCGCCCCAGCGGCCACAGGTCCTGCCGGGACCGGTCCGGAGTCGGCGAGCACGGACGTCAGCGTCCGGCGCTGCTGCCGGCGAGGTCCTCGACGGGCAGCTCGGCCACCCGCCCGGTGCCCGGGCCCCGTCCAGGACCCTGACCAGTCGGGGGCGGTCGGGCAGGGTTCGTCCCCGCTCCTCATGACGTTCTCCATCCTCCGCCGTGCCCCTCGCGGGTGTTCCCTCTGCCGGGCGGGACCGGTACGGTCCGAGCCGGACACGCCCGCATCCCAGGAGAGACATGCGCCTCGCCACCGTCACCGCTGCCGCCGTGCTCGCCCTCGCCGTCACCGCGCCCGCTCATGCCGGTGCACCCCGTGCCGCGCCGCCTTCCGACCCGCCCGGTGGCGCGCGGTGGGAGCTGGCCGAACAACCGGGGGAGCGCGAGATGGCGGACTCTTCCGGCAACGGCCTGGTCGGCACGGTCGGCGGCGACGTCGGTGTCGGCACGCGTTTCGGCTCGGTGTTCAGCCCCGCGAGCGGCTACCGCTTCCCCGTCGTCGCGCCGGACGAGCTGCCGGTGCGGCCGGGGCACACCGTCGTGGTGCCCGACGACGACCGGCTCGACCCCGGCACCGCGGACTGGGTCGTGGAGGTCCGTCTCCGCGCCGCCGGCCCTGACGGCAACGTCCTGCAGAAGGGGCAGAGTGGCAGCCCGAGGGGCTTCTGGAAGGTCGAGCTCAACAGCGGTGAGCCGACCTGCCTCTTCCGCGGGCCGAGGGGGACGAACGCGGTGAGGGCACGAGGCGTGCCCGTCGACGACGGCTCGTTCCACACGGTCAGGTGCGAACGGACGGCCGAGGTGGTCGACTTGTGGGTGGACGGCCGCCACGCCGGTCGTAACACCGGCCCGACCGGACCGATCCGGAACAACCAGCCGTTGTCCGTGGGCGGCAAGCAACGGTGCGACCAGCTGTCCGTCGGTTGCGACTACTTCAGCGGAGACCTGGACTGGGTGTCAATAACCACGCCGTGACCGTCCGCGGTCACGGCGTCAGGCTCGTCATGGCTTGAGCACCAGGGTCCACATGATGGCTTTGCGGCTGGTGGAGGTGGGTGTGGCGGTGGCGGTGAGGCCGGGGTGGTTGCCGGCGGTGAGGGGTCCGGTGTCGCTGAGCTGGGTGGTGATGCGGCCGGCTGCGGTGCCGATCTCCTCGACCCGTTGCGTGGTCCCGGCGGGGTCGGTCCAGCTCGTCGTGGCGCTGGTCTTGTCCGACCAGCCGGACACGATCCACGACCCGGCCGGGACCCCGGTGGCTGCGGGGGTGGTGTGGGCGGCGGTGAGTGCGGTCTCCGACCTGGCGGTGTAGGAGTGCACCGGTGCGGTGGTGCTGGTGCCGGAGTAGGCGGCCAGGGACAGGGTGACCTTGGCCCGGGCGGACAGGGTGACGCTGACCGTCTTGCCCGCGTCGCCGGGCTGGGCGACCTTGGTCCAGGTGGTGGTGCGGATCTGGTCGAGGTCGCCCACCTGGGTGCCGTGGTCGGTCCAGGTGCCGAGTCCGGCGGGTGCGGACACGTTCCGTGCGGCGTTCTGGGTGAGTGAGAGCACGATCGCGTCGCCGGTCTGGACCCCGGCTGGGACGGTGAGGCGGGTGGTGACGAGGTTGCCGTTGGTGCTGGTGGCGGAGCGGAAGCCGATGGTGCCGACCGGCGGGGGCGGCTGCTGCGTTGCGCTGACCTGGCGGGTCGCGGTCCCTGTGGCGCCCTGGTTGTCGGTGACGGTGAGGGTGACGGGGTAGGTGCCGTCGGCGGTGTAGGTGTGTTGTGTCGTCTGACCTGTCCCGTTGGTGGTGTCGCCGAAGGTCCAGGCGTAGGCGGTGATGCTGCCGTCGGGGTCGGCGGAGGTGGTGGCGTCGAAGCTGCAGGCCCGTTCGGTGCAGCTGGCGGTGAACGCCGCCGTCGGCGCCTGGTTGACCGGTGGTGCCTGGGCGACCGTGACGATCCGCGTGGTGGTCCCCGTGGCGCCCTGGTTGTCGGTGACGGTCAGGGTGACGGTGTAGGTGCCGTCGGCGGTGTAGCTGTGCTGCGTCGCGCGACCTGACCCGCTGGCCTCGTCCCCGAAGGTCCAGCCGTAGCCGGCGATGGTGCCGTCGGAATCGGTCGACGCGCCGGCGTCGAAGCTGCAGGCCCGCTCGGTGCAGCTGGCAGTGAACCTAGCCGTCGGAGCCACGTTCGCCGGGGGCGGCTGGGTGGAGGTGGTGCTCATGAACATGTCGCGGTAGCGCCAGGAGCCGTCGGAGCTGACCACGGAGGGGGCACCCGCGATGGCGCCGGCCGTGAACGGGACCGAACGCAGGGCGCCGTCATCCCTCGACCCGTACAGCAGTCGACCGCTGGCGATGGCCAGGCCTGCGGCCGAGGAGAAGTCGATCCCGTTGCTGGGCGCCGTGAAGGTCTGCGCCCCCACCACCTCGCTGTTGGGCGTGAAGTACCGGAAGAAGAGCCTCGAGTCGCCGAACAGCGTGTAGTACAGCCGGTGGGTCGAGGCGTCGTACACCATCCCGCTCAGGTTGGCGATGGCGAACGGGATCCGGCCTCCGTCCTCCGGGTCGTCGTACAGGTTGACGGCGGACTCGGTGCCGGTCGCACCGGTCGCAGGGTTTAAGGTGCGCTTGTACAGCGAGCCGTCGGCCCGCCCGTAGTAGAGGGTGCCGCCGACCAGGGCGGCGCCGCGGACGGCCGACCAGTCCATGGCGGTGTTGGCGACCGCAGACGTGCCGGTCGGGGTCGCCGAGGCGGCCAGCCCGCGCCTGACGAGTGGCGCGTTCGGTGCGGTGCCGCCCGGCGGTGTGACGGTGTTGTCGATGATCTCGATACCGTTGACCAGCGGGTTCTCGACGACGTTGCGGAGGTCGATGTCGACGTTGCCGTCGCTGGTGACGCTGAACGACCTCATCGTGCCGCGCTTGTCACCGGCCGCGGCGACGATGTCGAAGTCGTCGAGCCTCAGGACGTCGTCGACGAGGACGTCGAAGACACGTTGACCAGCGGCCGAGGTGCAGCCGCACTGGTTCGCGAAGTACAGCCGCACCGTGACGTCCTTGCCGTTCGGCACGGCGAAGTTGTAGTCCTGGCCGCTCCAGCGCTCGGTGGCGAAGATGTCGGGGGCGGTCCCTGTCGGGACCGTGGTGTCGACGGGCACGGTCGTGCCCCAGTTGGCAGTGTTGCCGCCGCTCACGAAGCCGGCGTCCGAGCTCCAGTCGGGGCCGCTGTCCCCGCTCTGGAGAGGTCCGCCGCCGGCGTTCACGCGGTACAGCACGTTGGTGGTCCCCGTGGCGGAACGCTGGGCAGCGAACACGTCGTTGGGGAGGGTGGGCTCGCTCACCGGCGCCACGGTCGACCCGCCGGCCAACGGCATGAGGGCGATGCGCTGACGGAGCTGACCACCGATGCGGGTGGTGTCCGAGCCGACCCAGAGGCCTTGCGGGGTGGCGAACAGCGCCTGCGCCCCCACGCCACGTGTGCGCCCGGGGTTCCAGGCCAGCGGGAGACCGTTGACGGGGTCGAGGGCGGCGATGCCGTCGCGAGGCACGGCGCCGGGACCCGCCTGGTCACCCTGGAAGGAGTTGTTCATCCACCGCATGTGGCCGCCGACGTACACGGCGCTGCCGGTGATCGCGACACCGTAGATCGTGTCCCCGCCGGAGTAGTCGACCCAGGTGGGGTCGTTGCCCGTGCTGCCGGTCTCCCAGCGGGTGATGGTGTCGCAGAGGGTTCCGCTGCCGGCGCCCCCGGCGAAGGCGCCGGTGGTGGTCACGACGAACCAGGAGCCGTCGGGGGCGAAGTCGACGTCCCGCATGAAGGTGTCGAAGACAGCGGCGCACCCGTTCCTGGCCTGGCTGAACCTGTCGGTCGTCCAGCTGGACACCGACGCCTGGCCGGTGGCGGGCAGGTCCACCACGGCGAGCTGCTCGCGAGGCTGGCCGGCCACGGTGGTGAAGTTGCCGACCGCGGCCAGCTTGGTGCCGTCCGCTGAGACGTCGAAGCGCTTGATGTTCGTCCCGCCGCCGTTGTACAGGCCCGTGAAGGGCACGTCGACCGCACCGAGGACGGCACCGCTGGTCGTGTCCAGGGCGGCGAGCGCGGACCGTGGCGTCGTGACGGTGCCCGAGCGGATGCTGGTGAACCCGCCGCCGACGTACAGCCGGGACCCGCGGACGACCACCTCGCTGACGAAGCTGTTGGGGACGGCGTTAAAGGTGGGCACCACGGCCCCGGAGGCGGTGAGCTTGACCACGCGCCTGACGGCGGTGTTGCCGCCGACGGAGCCGAAGGAGCCACCCACGTAGACGTTGCTGCCGTCGGTGTCGAGCGAGTTGGCCGAGCCCCCGAGGTTGGGGTTGAACCCCGTGTCGATCGCCCCGGTGGCCGCGTCGAAGGCGAAGATGCCGTTGCGCGTGATGTCGGCGCTCGTCGGTGTCTGGCGCACCGTGGTGAATGTGCCCGCTGCGACGATCCGGTTGCCGACCTGGGTGATCGCGTTGACCGAGCCGTTCATCACCTGGGGGGTGAAGGCCGCCGGTGACTGGCTGACCACCCGGTTGCCGTGGTCGGCGTTCACCGCGCTCGCAGGGGTGGCCAGCAGGGCGACGGGCATGATCATGCCGAGGACGACGGCAGCGATCCGGTGCCGCAGCACTCGGCCGTCTCGGGGGTCACGGGGACGGGGGGCCATGGGGGTCTCCTGGGTCTGGCGGTGGAGAGCCCTGACCACCTCGTCAGAGAGACCCATCGCCGCGTCGGGCGTTGCTGCTACGGAGAGTGAAGCGGGAGGTGGGGTGCTCCCGATCTGTCGCTAAGCGTATGAGACTGTCCGGGGAGGGCGAGAGAGATTGACAGAAAGTCGTGCCGGTGGGGGCAAAGCGCCACGGAGCGTGGCCACCCAAACACCGAGCGCGCCCGCGGAGAACCCCGCGGGCGCGCTCGGCGGTCCTTCTGCATGTCGTCAGCGGTTCGCAGCGCCGGTGGCGACGAACATGCTGCGGTAGCGCCAGGAGCCGTCGGCCGAGACCACCGTGGCGGGACCACTGAGCCCGGCGGCCGACAACTGAACCGACCGCAGGCTGCCGTCGGAGGTGGAGCCGTACAGCAACCGCCCGTCGGCCAGCGCCAGGCCGGCGGCGGTGCTGAAGCTCGTGGTCGTGCCCGGGTCGGCGACGAAGGTCTGCGCGCCCACGATTTCGCTCTCGGGGGTGAAGTACCGGTAGTACAGCCGGGCGTCGTTGAACAGGGTGTAGTACAGCCGGTGCGTCGACGGGTCGAAGGTGAGGCCGGTAAGGTTGGGGATGACGACCGGGATGCGCCGACCGTCCTCGGGGTCGTCGTACAGGTTGATCGTCCGCTTGGCCCCGACCACACCGGTGGCCGGGTCGAAGGAACGCGCGTGCAGACCGCCGTCGGGCAGGCCGTAGTAGACGGTGCCTCCCGTCGAGGCAAGCCCCCGCACCCGGGACCAGTCCATGCTGGTGTCGACGACGGTAGCGGCGCCGGCGGGCGCACCCGTAGCCGTCATGGGACGCCGCACCAGGGCGCCCGGCGCCGCGGCAGCCCCGACGAGCGACTTGTCGATGACCTCGATGCCGTTGATGAGCGGGCTCCCCAGCACGGTGGCGAGGCCGACGTTCACGATGCCGTCGCTGGTGACGTCGAACTGGCGGACCGTCCCGGTGCGTGTCCCGCCCGTCGCGGCCACCACGTCGAAGTCGTCCAGCACGAGCCGCCCGTCGAGCGTGACGTCGAACGTGCGCTGACCCGGCAACGCGGTGGCGGCGGCCTGGTTGGCGAAGTACAGCCGGACGGTGAGCGGGCGGCCGGTCGCCACGGGCAGCGAGTACTGCTGCGCGCCCGTGCGCTCGCTGGAGAAGACTGTCGCCGGGGTACCCGCAGGCACCGACGGCTCAGTCGTCGCGACCGCCGTGTAGTTGACGTTGCCGCCACCGCTCACCCGACCGCTCTCGTTGACCCAGTTGGGTCCGGCGTCACCGCTCTGGAGCGCGGGCTGGCCCCCGGCGTTGATCCGCCAGACCACGCCCGTCGCAGCGGCACCTGCAGGTGTGGCGGCGTACAGGTCACCGGGCAGGGTGGGGGTGCTCAGTGCCGGCAGCTCCGTCCCGCCGGCCAACGGCAGGTAGGCGATCCGCATCCGCAACCGGTTGTTAAAGCGGTCGGTGTCGCTGCCCACCCACAGCCCCTGGGGCGTGGCGTACAAGGCCTGCGCGCCGACCCCCCGGGTGCGGCCCGGGTTCCACGACAGCGGCATGCCGTTGACGGGGTCCAGGGCCGCGACCCCCTCGCGGGCGACGGCGCCAGGGCCGGCCTGGTCACCCTGGAAGGCGTTGTTCTGCCACCGGAAGTGGCCGCCGGTGTAGACGGCACCACCGGTGACGGCGACCCCGTAACTGGTGTCACCGCCGGTGTACGTGACCCAAGTCGGCTCCTGTCCGGCACCGGTACGCCCGAGCTCCCAGCGGCTCGTCGTGTCGCACATCGCGCCATTGTTGGCCCCGCCACCGAAGGCGCCGGTGGTCGTGACGACGAAGTACGAGCCGTCGGCGGCGATGTCGACGTCTCGCATCCAGCTCTGGAAGTTCTTCGAGCAGGACAGGTTTCGAGCCTTGGTCGTGCGCGCTGTGGACCAGCCGGAGACGGTCACCGGACCTGAGGGCGGCGCGTCGAGGAGGGCGAGCTGTTCCCTCGGCTGCCCCGCCACCGTGATGAAGTTGCCGATGGCCACGACGCGGGAGCCGGTGGCGTCCACGTCCATCCGCACGATGCTGGTCGAGCCGCCGTTGTAGGTGCCACCGAAGGGCACCTCGGGTCCGTTGAGGACGGCGCCGGTGGTGGCGTCGAGGACCGCGAAGGCGTTGGCGGCGGTTCCGCTGATGGACAGGAACTGCCCGGCGACGAACAGCCGGTTGCCCCGGACCACCACCTCGTTGACCGCGGCGCTCGGGAGGGCCTTGAACTGCGGCACCACGGCCCCCGCGGCCGTCAGCTTCACGATCCTGCGGAACTTGGTCGCCCCCCCGACCGAGCCGAAGGCACCGCCGACGTAGACGAAGGTGCCGTCGGTGTCCAGGGAGTTGGCCGTGCCACCCAGCACAGGGTTGAACGTCGGGTCGATGACCCCGGTCGCGACGTCGAAGGCAAAGATGCCGCTGCGGGGGATGTCCGGGCCGGTGGGGGTCTGCCGAACTGCGGTGAAGGTACCGGCGGCGATCATCTTTGAGCCCACCTGGACGAAGGAGTTCACCGAGCCGTCGACCACGTGCGGGGTGTACGACGCGGGTATCTCGCTCACCAGGCGATCGCCGTGCTGGACGCTGACGGCCGAGGCGGGGGTGGTGACCGCGACCAGACCGGTCGCAGTCAGCACGAGCGCGGTGATCGTTGCGGCCACGGCGGACAGGCGGGACGTCTGGCGTGCGGTCCGGGTCCGTGGAGCGAGGGCGGGATTCATCATGTCTCCTCGTGTTGCTCGACCCGGCGCAGGGGGGGCGACGGATCGAGCACGATCCGGCGGCATCGCAGTCGTCGGCGGTGGGGTGGGGGTGGGAAGGGCCGTCGTAAAGGGCTCGTCCGGCGGGCGGTGCTATAGACGGTAGGTGCCGCGGGGAGATGAAGAGAGGGTTTGGCTCCTCATGGCGACCAGGCGAGGCCAGGTTTCACTCAACGTCAAGCAACCGCTGCGCAGTGCAACTGAGCGGCCGCTCAGACCGGCCAGACCACCGGGGTGAGGACGACCGTCACCACCACCACGAGCACGGTCAGCGGCCACCCGAGCCGGGCGTAGTCGCCGAACCGGTAGCCACCCGGCCCGTAGACCATCATGTTGGTCTGGTAGCCGATGGGGGACAGGAACGACGCCGACGCCGCCACGGCCACGGCGATGGCGGCGCCACGGGGGTCGAGACCGCTGGCCGTCGCGGCCGACACCGCGATGGGCAGCATGAGCAGCGCGGCCGCGTTGTTGGTGACCAGCTCGGTGAGCACGACCGTCGCGAGCACGAGCCCCAGCAGCACGCCGCGTTCGCCCAGACCGCCGAAGACGGTCACCAGCCCGGTGGCGAGGGTCTGGGCCAGCCCCGAGGACTGCATCGCCGCGGCCAGCCCGAACGCCGAGGCGATGACGACGATCACTTCGATGTCGATGGCCCGCCTGGCCTCCAGCGGGGACAGCACCTTGGTCACCACGAGCAGGACCGCCGCGACCAGCGAGCCTTGCAGGATGGGGAATACGTCCGTCGCGGCCGCGCCGACCACCGCCACCAGCAGGGTCACCGGTATCCACGCGCCGGTCGTGGCCACCGGAGGGGACCCGTCGAGGTCGGCGATAAGCAGGAAGTCGGCACGCTCCTGCCAGCGGGAGCGGAAGCCGGGGTCCGACACCAGGATCAGCGTGTCGCCGAGCCTGATCCGCTCGGTGCCGAGCCTGCCCTCGACCAGCTGTCCGGAGCGGTGGATGCCGAGGACGGCCGCCTGGTAGGTCGACCGGAATCCTGTGCTCCGCAGGTCCTGGCCGACCAGCGGGCTCCGTGAACCGACCACGGCCTCGAAATAGCGTACGGACGGGTCCTCGAGGTCGATCACATGGTTGAGCTCGGCGGAGCGCAGGCCGCGCATCTCCTGCAGGTCGACGACCTTGTCCACCGGGCCGACGAAGTGCAGGCGGTTGCCGCCGCGCAGCACCGTCTCCGGCCGGACCGGCGCGATGGTGGTGTCGCCGCGGTCGACTGAGGCCAGGAACAGCCCCGACAGGTTGCGCAGCCTCGCCTGCTCGACGGTTCGTCCGTCGATCGGGCCACCGGGCTCCACGATCATCTCCACGCTGAAGCGTCGACCCTCGCTCTCCATCTCGGTTCGCGCCGACCGTCGGCCGGGCAGGACGCGCGGCGCGAGGACGACCACCAGCACGAGCCCCACCGCGGCGATCGGCAGGCCGAGCAGCCCGATCTCGAAGAAGCCGATCTCGCGCAGACCGAGGTCCGTCATCTGACCGGACACGACGATGTTGGTCGACGTGCCGATCACGGTGATCAGCCCACCGAGGATCGCGGCGAACGAGACCGGCATCAGCAGCTTGGACACCGCCACGCCGCGGCGGTTGGCCCAGGTCGTCACCTGCGGGATGAGCATGGCGACGATCGGGGTGTTGTTGAGGAACGCGGAAGCCCCGATCGTGGGGACGAGCGCACGCAGCAGGGGGCGTCGGTACTTGCCGCGCTCGCCGAGGGTCGCCTGCATGACCGGCGTCAGGGCGCCGGTCTTCTCGATGCCCGCCGCCAGCACGTACAAGGCGGCGACGGTGATGGGTGCGGGGTTCGAGAATCCCGAGAGGGCGCCCTCCACGTCGATCACCTCGAGCACCAGCAGCGTCACGGTGCCCCCGAACACCACCACGGCGGGCGACACCCGCCCCCGCACCAGCAGGACCAGGACCCCGGTGATGACGGCGAGGGTGAGCCAGGCGTCGGTGGTCAACGCTCGCTCTGGGGTAGCCAGCCACCGGCGACCAGGTGCCCCACCACGAGGGCGAGCGCGGCCTCGCGGTCCAGGACGCTGGTGTCGACCACGACGTCGGCGTCCTCGGGCACCTCGTACGGCGAGCTGATCCCGGTGAAATCGGGGATCTCGCCCCGGCGGGCCCGCGCGTACAACCCCTTGAGGTCGCGGCGCTCGCACTCGGCCAAGGGGGTGCTGACGTGCACGAGGACCAAGTCGGCGACGGACTCGACCATGTCGTGGACCTCGCGGCGTACGGCGGCGAACGGCGCGATCGGGGAGCAGATGGCCGTCCCGCCGTGCTCGGCCACCCGGGCCGCGACCCACCCGATGCGGCGCACGTTGAGCTCGCGCGACGCCCGGTCGAAGCCGAGCCCCGCCGACAGCAGTCGACGTACCACGTCCCCGTCCAGCAGCGTCGTGCTGCGCTGGGACCGAAGCAGCAGGTAGGTGTCAAGGTCCCTGGCGAGGGTGGACTTGCCGGAGCCGGACAACCCGGTCATCAGCACGACGAGGCCGCGCTCGTCCCGGCGGGGGCGCCACCGCCGGAGCCTGCGCTCCACCTGTGGCTCGACGCCCCGTACGTCGCCCCCGGCGAACAGGTCGGTGCAGACCCGCGCCCAGACCGCTGACGCCGCCCCGTCGCCACCCTCGGTCAGGTGCAAGGCGGGGGACGCCGCCAGCCGGCTGGTGACCAGCCCGGCCAGACGGCTATCGGTCTCGGGGTCCCGCATCATCATCGGCACAACGCGGATCTCGGCTGCGGAGAGGCCCAGCCGGGCGAGCAGCTCCTGGGCCAGGTCGCGTGCGACCCGCGCGGGCAGGTGCCGTGGGGCCACCCCGCCCTCTGATACCAGCACCAGGGGTCGGTCACCTGCAGCGGCGGCCCACCGCTGCAGGTCCTCGTCATCCTCGGTCACGGGCGCCCGCCCGAGCAGGAGCACCGCCCGGCCCTGGTTGCCCGGGTCGGTCAGGTCCACCCGCAGGTCGGTGAGGGTGCCGCTCTCGCGAGGTCGGCCCGGCTTTACCCGCCCGGCCAGACCGTCCTCGGTCCTCCTCAGGTGGGTCAGGGTCGCCACGGGAGTGTGCTCGGCGTCGCGGAGCAGCACCGAACCTGCACGGAGGGCCTCTGCGGCTGCGGTGGGCGTCGCCGGCAGCGCCGCGTGCACGTGGACGACCGCGTCCCCGGACGGCGGCCTGCCGTCGAGCGGGGCGGAGAGCTGGCCCTGGTGCACCCCGGCGCCGAGGACCGGGCAGCCACCGGTCACCCCTGCCAGGAGCAGGTCGAGGTCGCAAGCCTGCACGGGTGCGAGCTCGACCTCGTATGGCACCGGCTGGTCCACGGGTGCGATCGGAGCCTGGGGCACTGCGAGAACTCCGTCCGGTCAGGAGGGGCAAGGCCACCGGCACGGCCGCGAGCGGTCGACGACGGCCCCGGGGGCGCAGGTCCGGACTCTAACGCTCTGCATGCGTCGGTGACCGGGAGTTGGCAGAGCTGCTCGACCGGGCCAAACGGCTTGACGCAGGCTCGGCCGGGTCGCAATCTCCAGTGTGTCGATAGGAAATATCAAATCACTAGGTTGAGGTGCGCGTCCATGACCAAGAGACCTGGTCGCCGTACGTTCATCACGCTGGCGCTCCTGCCCGCCGCGTCTGTCCTGGCCGCGTGCGGCGCCGCGGCCGCGTCAGGAGCGGCCGACGTCGCCCCGTCGGAGCCGGTCGAGCTGCGCCTCGGCTACTTCCCTAACGTCACGCACGCCACCGCCATCGTCGGGGTGCAGGAAGGGTTTTTCGCGGACTCCCTCGGATCGGACGTCACGCTGACCGCGGCGACGTTCAACGCCGGCCCGGCCGCGATCGAGGCGTTGTTCTCCGACGCGATCGACGCGACGTACATCGGGCCCACCCCCACGGTCAACGGCTTCGTCCAGTCCGAAGGCAAGGCGGTACGGGTGGTGTCCGGGGCGGCTTCCGGCGGTGCGTTCCTGGTGGTCCGCGACGGCATCGATTCCCCCGAGGACCTCGTGGGCACCACGCTGGCGACCCCGCAGATCGGCAACACCCAGGACGTCGCGCTGCGGTACTGGCTGCAGGAGCAGGGTCTGACCACCGACCTGGCCGGCGGCGGCGATGTCGCCATCGCGCCGCAGGAGAACGCCCAGATCCTGCGCGCATTCGCCGCCGGGGCGATCGACGGCGCATGGGTGCCCGAGCCCAATGCCACCCGGCTGCTCGAGGCCGGCGCGACCGTGCTGATCGACGAGCGGGACCTGTGGCCCGACGGCGCCTTCGTCACCACCAGCCTCATCGTCAACCCGACCTTCCTCGCCGAGCACCCGGACGTCGTCCGTCGCCTGGTCGAGGGACAGGTGGACGCCAACGAGTGGCTGAACGCCAACCCTGAGGAGGCGCAGACCGTCGTCGGCGACGCCATCGCCGAGCTGTCCGGCTCCGCCCTGCCCGAGGGCGTCATCGCCAGGGCCTGGGAGAACATCGACTTCACCGACGACCCGGTGCCCACGTCGCTGCTGGACGGCGCCGCCCACGCGGCCGAGGTCGGCACCCTCGACGGTGGTGTCCCCGACCTGGACGGCCTCTACGACCTGAGCATCCTCAACGAGGTCCTGGCCGAGCGCGGCCTGGAGGAGGTGACCGAGCCGTGACCGTCGAGCAGCTGCCGAGCCAGACGTCGGCTCACGAGGACCTCCTGCCCGGGCCCGACGTCGCCGCGGTCTCGTTGCGAGGGGTGAGCAAGGTGTACGGCCGTGGCCCGAACGCGGTGCTAGCCGTGGACCGGCTCGAACTGGATGTCCGCCCGGGTGAGTTCCTCTGCCTGGTCGGGGCCTCCGGCTGCGGCAAGTCCACCTTGTTGTCGATGGTGTCCGGGCTCGAGCCTGTCACCGCCGGGCAGATCGTGGTGGACGGGGGTCATCGGCCCGCGCAGATGTTCCAGGAGTCGGCGCTGTTCCCGTGGCTCACCGTGCGCGGCAACGTCGAGCTCGCGCTGCGGCTGCGGGGGGTGCTGCGACGCGACCGTGAGCCGGAGGCCAGGAAGCTGCTGGCCACGGTGCACCTGTCCGACTTCGCCGACAAGCGGCCGCACGAGCTGTCCGGCGGGATGCGTCAGCGGGTGGCGCTCGCCCGAACACTCGCGCAGCAGACACCCGTCCTGCTGATGGACGAGCCGTTCGGCGCCCTGGACGCCATGACCCGCGACGTCCTCCACGACGAGATCGAGCGGATCTGGCGCGAGCGCCGGCTCACCGGCCTGTTCGTCACCCACAACGTCCGCGAGGCCGCCCGGCTCGGCGACCGGATCGTCCTGCTGTCCAGCCGCCCCGGCCGTGTGGTCGAGCAGTACCCGGTCGACATCCCCCGGCCCCGCCGGATCGACTCCGCGGAGGTGGCGCAGCTGTCCGCGACCATCACTGACCGAATCCGTCAGGAGGTGCGCCGCCATGGCCGTTGAGGTCACCACGGAGACCGGCTTCTCGCAGCCGACGACCGCCCGCGAGCTGTCGGGGCTGGACGCCCTGGAGCAGCAGTCAGGCGGTGAGCCCTCGGTGCTGTCGCGCACCTGGTCGATGGTGTGGCCCAAGGTCGCCGCCGTGTCGATCGCGCTCGCGCTGTGGCAACGTCTGGTCGGGGTGGCGGCCCTCCTACGCCCTGCCGGGACCCGGCCAGGTCTTCCCCGAGCTGGGGCACCAGCTGGGCGAGCCCGGTTTCTGGGAGGCAATCGCCACCACCATGCGGCGGGCCGCCGTCGGCTTCGGCGTCGCGACCGTCATCGGCCTCGTCGTCGGGGTCGCCACGGCGCGCATCGGCCGGCTCCGGGTGGCCATCGGCTCGCTCATCACGGGGTTGCAGACCATGCCGTCCATCGCCTGGTTCCCGCTCGCCATCCTGCTGTTCCAGCTCAGCGAGGGCGCGATGTACTTCGTGGTGGTGCTCGGGGCCGCGCCCTCCATCGCCAACGGCGTCATCTCGGGGGTGGACTACGTGCCGCCGCTGCTGCAGCGCGTCGGCCGCAACCTGGGCGCGAGCGGGCTGCAGCTGTACTTCTTCGTGATCATGCCGGCGTCCTTGCCCAGCATCGTCGGCGGGCTCAAGCAGGGGTGGGCCTTCGCGTGGCGCAGCCTGATGGCGGGCGAGCTCCTGGTCGTCATCGCCGCGACACCGTCGGTCGGGCTGCGGCTGGACACCGCACGCCAGCTCAACCAGGCCGAGAGCCTGATCTCGTGGATGATCGTCATCCTCGTGATCGGGATCCTGGTGGACGTCGTCTTTGACCGGGCCAACACGGCCATCCGACGCCGGTGGGGCATGGTCGACGCCTGAGCCGGCGCGCTCGGGCTCGTCGGCTCAGGGGTTGTCCCAGGCCTCCGCGGGTCCGGCGAGCACGTGCACCTGCTCGGGCAGGCTCCCCGCCGCAAGGTCGGCCAGCGTCACGTTCTCCAGCACCGACCGGACGCTGGCCCGCAGGGCGATCCACAGCTCCAGCAGCGGCTCGGCCGACCCGGAGTACTCCAGCTCCGGCGGGCGGGCGTCGCGCACCGACACCAACGGCCCGTCGACCGCCCGGACGACGTCGGCGACGGTGACCTCGGCCGCCGTCACCTTGAGCCGGTAGCCGCCGCCGCTGCCCCGCACGCCGACCACCAGCCCGGCGCGGCGCAGGTCGTTGAGGATTGCCTCCAAGAACTTGCGGGGGATGTCCTGCGATGCGGCCAGGGCCTCGGTGGTGACAGGGCCGGACTGCTGGGTGGACGCCAGCTCGAGCGCAGCCCGCACGGCGTAGTCGGCCTTCGCTGAGATCCGCATGGGGGCATTGTGTCGGTCTAGGCCGGGTCCATCACCCGGCTCGGCCCAGCGGGTCGCGGCTCAGCCGCCGGTGCGGGCCGAGCGGGAGAGCCCGGGCTCGTCCCGGCCGTCCGCGTCCCAGTCTCCGACGACGGCGATGTCGCCGGCGGTCCCGAACCGGTAGGACCAGTCGGCGACGCCGCCCGCGTTGACGTTGCGCAGGTGCCAGGTACGGTCGCTGGTGCGGAAGATGCCCGGCGTGGAGCGGCCGTCCCCGTCCCAGTCACCGGCCAGGGCGGTGTCTCCCTGGCCGACCCGGCCGTAGACGAAGGAGATCTCGGCGATCCCGCCGACACCGACCCGGTTGGTCAGGTACCAGGTGTTGTCGCTGCTGCGGTAGATGCCCGGGGTGTCCGTGCCGTCGGCGTCCCAGTCCCCGACGACGGGGGTGTCGCCGCTGCCGGCCCGACCGAACGTGAACGAGTAGTCCGCCGGGCCGTTGCTGGTGGCGTTGCGCAGGTGCCAGACGTTGGTGCTCGAGCGGTACAGCCCGAACGTCTCGGTGCCGTTCCCGTCCCAGTCACCGCAGAACGCGCGGTCGCCGGCGCCGGGGGAGCCGTAGCGGTAGCCGGTGAGCGGGCCGTTGCCCGGCTGGTTCGTGAAGTACCAGGTGGCGTTCGAGGAGCGGTACAGGCCCAGCGTCGCCCTCCCGTCGCCGTCCCAGTCGCACAGCAGCTGCTGGTCGGTGGCCCGGCCCCCGACCGACCAGGCGGTCGCGGAGCCGGCGGACGGCTCACCCCCGTCCCGCAGGTAGGCGGTGAGACCGATGACCGACTCCGCGGCGCGGCCCGTGCCCACGAACAGGTCCCGGTAGCGCCAGGTCCCGTCCGTGCTGAGGGTGGTCGGCGCACCGGTGACGAGGCCGCCGGTGAAGGTGACCGCACGCAACGAGCCGTCGGCCGTCGAGCCGTACAGCAGCCGGCCGTTGGCGACAGCGAGGCCCGCGGCGGAGCGGAAGTCGATGCCGCTGACCGGGGCGACGAAGGTCTCGGCGCCCACGACTTCGCTCTGGGGGGTGAAGTAGCGGTAGAAGAGCCTCGGGTCGCCCGCGACCGTGTAGTAGAGCCGATGGGTCGAGGCGTCGAAGGTCATCCCGCTCAGGGTGGCGATGGCGAACGGGATGCGCCGCCCGTCCACGGGGTCGTCGCGCAGGTCGACCTGCACCTCCGCACCCGTGGCTCCCGTGACGAGGTCGAAGCTGCGTCGGTAGAGCGCGCCGTCGAGGCGGCCGTAGTACAAGGTGCCGCCGACCATGGTCGCGCCGCGGACGGTGGACCAGTCCATGTCCGCGTTCGCGACCATGCTGGTCGTGGTGGGTGTCGCCGCGCCGTCGAGGCCGCGGCGCAGGATGGCGCCGGGGCCCGACCGCTGGATCGCGAACAGGTCGTTGGGCAGCACGGGGTCCGTCAGGGGCGCGACCGTGCTGCCGCCGGCCAGGGGCATGAAGGCCAGGCGCTGACGCAGCTCTCCGGCGATGCGCTGGGTGTCGCTGCCGACCCACAGGCCCTGGTCGGTGACGTAGATCGCCTGGGCGCCCACCCCCCGTTCCTTGCCCGGGTTCCACGAAAGCGGCAGGCCGTTGACGGGGTCCAGCGCGGCGATCCCCTCGCGGGGGACCGCACCGGGCCCGACCTGGTCACCCCGGCTGGGGATGGGGTTGTTCTGCCAGCGCATGTGGCCGCCCACGTAGACGACGCCGCCGGTGATGGCGACGCCGTAAGTGGTGTCCCCGCCCGTGTAGCTGACCCAGGTCGGCTCCTGGTTGCCGCCGGTGCGGCCGAGCTCCCAGCGGCTGGTCGTGTCGCACAACGTGCCCGAGGTGGCGCCTCCGCCGAAGGCACCGGAGGTACTGACGACGAAGTAGGCCCCGTCCGGGGAGATGTCGACGTCGCGAGTCCAGGTCTCGACCCCCAGCGAGCAGCTGACGTTCCTCGCCCGGCTGAGGCGCTCGGTGGACCAGCTGGACAACGCTCCCCGCGCGCCGGCCGGGGTGTCGACGATGGCGATCTGTTCGCGCGGCTGCCCGGCGACGGTGGCGAAGTTGCCGACCGCGACGACGCGGGTACCCGCGGGGTTGACGTCCAGGCGGGTGATCGAGGTGCTGCCGCCGTTGTAGGTACCGGTGAAAGAGACGTCGTCGGGCAACACCGCACCGGTGCCGCTGTCCAGCACGGCGAACGCACCTCGCGGAACGCTGTCCACACTCCTGAACTGCCCGCCGATAAACAGGCGGTTGCCGCGGACTACGACCTCGTTGACGCCGGCGTTGGGGGTGGCGAAGTCAAGGACCGGGGTACCACTCGCGGTGAGCTTGGCGAGGCGGCGGATCCGGGTGTCGCCTCCGACGGAGCCGAACGCACCGCCGACGTAGATGTGGGTGCCGTCGGTGCCCAGGGAGTTCGCCGACCCGCCCGACCCGAGGTCGGGGTCGAAGGCGGGGTCGATGAGGCCGGTCGCGGCGTCGAAGGCGAAGATGCCGTTGCGGCTGATGTCTGCGCTGGTGGGGCGCTGGCGGACGGTGGTGAACGTGCCGGCGGCCACGACCTTCTGCCCGATCTGGACAAAGGACTGCACCGAGCCGTCCATCACCTGCGGGGTGAAGTCGGCGGGGTCGTCGCTGACCACCCGGTCGCCGTGGTCAACGTTGACGGCCATCGCCGGGCTAATACCGCTGACCGCGAGCAAGGTCGCGGTGGCGACCACGACGCAGCGCCGTGCGAGGCTCCGACGGTCTGAGGGGTGGCGCGGGCGGTGGGGTGGTCGCATCGGTGATACTCCTGGAGCCAGTAGTGGCGGGCCGGCCCGACCCACGTTTCTTGTAGACGGTAAGTGCAGGTGGATGGTGGCGCCACGCTCCTGCTCTTTCAGCCCAGCCAGAGTGCGATGTACGTCGTCGTCGTCCGGTGCTGCGCCATCGCCGACGGCGTCACCACCGGCGTCCCTGCCGAGCATCGTCGGTGCCCTGGAGCGCGGCCCGCACGGCGTGGTCTGCCCCGGCTGAGATCCGCAGCGGGGCGTTGTGACGGGCCGCTGGCCCGGCCCCGCGCACCGACCCCCTCGACGTCCGTATCCTCGACCCGGGCGCCACCGTGCCCACCGTGCCCACCACACCCACCCCACCCCGTGCCAGGAGCCATGACCCTCACCGGCCTGCTGCCCGTCCTCACCGAGGACCCGGCCGTCAGCACCCTGCTCCAGCTCGCCGACCCGATCGCGGACGACACCGGTGCCGTCGACGTGGTGTGCGCCGACGGCGTGCGCGCCCCGCTGCTCGCGGCGCTCGCGGCCACCCGCCCGCTCCTGGTGGTCACGGCGACCGCCCGCGAGGCTGACGACACCGTGGCCGGGCTGCGGAGCTTCATGCCCGCGACGGCCGTGGTCGGCTTCCCCGCCTGGGAGACGTTGCCGCACGAGCGGCTCAGCCCCCGCAGCGACACCGTCGCGGAGCGGCTGCAGGTGCTGCGCCGCCTCGCCCACCCCGAGGACGGCGGCGACGGGCCCGTCCGGGTGCTGGTGGCCCCGGTCCGCTCCCTCATGCAGCCGTTCGCGGTCGGCCTGGGCGACCTGCGCGAGACCCGCCTGCACCCCGGTGACGAGGTCGACCTCGACGACGTGGTCCGTGCCCTGGCCGACGCCGCCTACCACCGGGTCGACATGGTCGAGCGGCGCGGCGAGTTCGCGGTCCGCGGCGGCATCGTGGACGTCTTCCCGCCCACGGCCGCCCACCCGGTCCGGGTGGAGTTCTTCGGCGACACCGTGGAGGAGCTGCGCGAGTTCGCCGTCGCGGACCAGCGAAGCCTGGGCGTCGTCACCGAGCTGCTCGCACCGCCGTGCCGTGAGCTGCTGCTCACCGACGCGGTGCGTGAGCGCGCCGCCGCGCTGCTGGACCGCTACCCCGGCGCCGCCGAGCTGCTGACCAAGGTCGCCGAGGGCTCCGCGGTCGAGGGCATGGAGGCGTTCATCCCCGTCCTCGTCGACGACATGACGACCCTGCTGGACGTCCTGGCCACCGACACCCTGGTGGTCTCCCTGGAGCCCGCCCGGGTCGACAGCCGCGCCCAGGACCTGCTCGACACCGGCAACGAGTTCCTCGAGGCGGCCTGGTCGAACGCCGCCGCGGGCAACGTCGTCCCGGTCGACCTCTCCCCAGCCCGGGGGCTGGGAGATGCCCCTACCTCCGACGGCCTCTCCGACGGCATGTTCCGCACCATGGACCAGCTGCGCCAGCACGCGGATCTGCTGGGCCTGGCCTGGTGGGGTGCCGGTGGCCTGGCCTCCGACGCCGAGCTGCGGGACGCCACGGCCGCACGCCTGGTCACCGTCCCCGGCCGCGACGCCCAGGGCTATCGGGGCGACCTGGCCGAGGCCGCGGTCGACCTCGCCGCCCACGTCCGCGACGGCTGGCGCCTGGTCGCGGTCACCGAGGGCCACGGCCCTGCGCAGCACCTGGTCACGGTGCTCGGCGCCAACGACGTCCCCGCCCGGTTCGTGGAGGACCTCGACGTCGCCCCCGAGGTCGGGGTCGTGCACGTCACCACCGCCGGCGTGCTGCACGGCTTCGTCAGCGAGGCGCTCAAGGTGGCCCTGCTCACCGAGACCGACCTGTCCGGCCAGCGCACGTCCACCAAGGACATGCGCAAGATGCCGTCCAAGCGGCGCAACACCGTCGACCCGCTGACCCTCAGGCCGGGTGACCACGTCGTGCACACCCAGCACGGCATCGGCCGCTTCGTGGAGATGACCCAGCGCGTCGTGCAGGGCGCCACCCGGGAGTACCTGGTCCTGGAGTACGCGCCCAGCAAGCGTAACCAGCCCGGCGACCGGGTCTACGTGCCCACCGACGCGCTGGACCTCATCAGCCGCTACGTCGGCGGCGAGGCACCGGCGCTGTCCAAGATGGGCGGCTCGGACTGGGCCAAGGCCAAGGGCCGGGCCCGCAAGGCCGTCAAGCAGATCGCGAGCGAGCTGATCCAGCTCTACAGCGCCCGGATGGCCAGCATCGGCCACGCCTTCGCCCCGGACACCGTCTGGCAGCGGGAGCTCGAGGACGCCTTCCCCTACGCCGAGACCCCCGACCAGCTCGCGAGCATCGACGAGGTCAAGGCGGACATGGAGAAGGCCGTCCCGATGGACCGGCTGATCTGTGGCGACGTGGGCTACGGCAAGACCGAGATCGCCCTGCGCGCGGCGTTCAAGGCCGTCATGGACGGCAAGCAGGTCGCGGTGCTCGTGCCCACCACCCTGCTGGTGCAGCAGCACCTGTCGACGTTCTCCGAGCGCTTCGCCGGCTACCCGGTCGTCGTCCGGTCGCTGTCGCGGTTCTCCAGCGACGCCGACGCCCGCGCCGCCCGCGAGGGCGTCGCCGAGGGCAGCGTCGACGTCGTCATCGGCACCCACCGGCTGCTGAGCAAGGACATGCGCTTCCACGACCTCGGCCTGGTCGTCATCGACGAGGAGCAGCGCTTCGGCGTCGAGCACAAGGAGCAGCTGAAGAGGCTGCGCACCAACGTGGACGTGCTCGCCATGTCCGCCACGCCGATCCCGCGGACGCTCGAGATGGCCGTCACGGGCATCCGCGAGATGTCGACGCTGGCCACCCCGCCGGAGGAGCGCCACCCGATCCTCACCTACGTCGGTCCCTACGACGAGCGTCAGGTGGGCGCCGCGATCCGCCGCGAGCTGCTGCGCGAGGGTCAGGTCTTCTTCGTCCACAACCGGGTCAGCGACATCGACCGCACCGCCGACCACCTCGCCCAGCTGGTGCCCGAGGCCCGGATCCGGGTCGCGCACGGCCAGATGGGCGAGACCGCGCTGGAGCAGACGGTCGTCGACTTCTGGGAGCGGCGCTTCGACGTGCTCGTCTGCACCACCATCGTGGAGACCGGCCTGGACATCGCCAACGCCAACACCCTCATCGTCGACCGCGCCGACAAGTTCGGCCTCTCCCAGCTGCACCAGCTGCGCGGCAGGGTCGGTCGCGGTCGCGAGCGGGCCTACGCGTACTTCATGTGGACCCCGGGCTCCACGCTCACCGACCTGGCCCACGACCGGCTGTCCACCATCGCCGCCAACACCGAGCTCGGCGCCGGCATGCAGGTGGCGATGAAGGACCTCGAGATCCGCGGCGCCGGCAACCTGCTGGGTGGCGAGCAGTCCGGCCACATCGAGGGCGTCGGCTTCGACCTGTACCTGCGGATGGTGGCCGAGGCGGTCACCGACTACCGCCGCGACCTGTCCGGAAACACCGAGCCCGAGCAGGTCGACACCACGCTCGACCTGCCGGTGGACGCCTACCTGCCCCACGACTACGTGCCGGCGGAACGACTGCGGCTCGACGCCTACCGTCGCCTGGCCTCCGCCACCGACGACGCGGAGCTGGACGCCGTGGCCGAGGACCTGCGCGACCGGTTCGGCACCGCGGCGGACGGCGAGCTGCCCCAACAGGTGCAGGCGCTCTTCGCGGTGGCCCGGCTGCGGGTGTTCCTGCGCGGCTACGGCCTGGCCGACGTCAGCGTGCAGGGCAAGTTCCTGCGGCTGGCCCCGGTCGAGCTGCCCGAGTCCGCCCGCCTCAGGCTCGAGCGGCTGTACCCGAGGACGGTCGTCAAGACCGCGCTCGGCACGGTGCTGGTCCCGCTGCCGACCGCCCCGCAGACCGGGCGGCTCAGCGGCGGCCCGGTCACCGACACCGACCTGATCGCCTGGGTCCGGGACCTGGTCTCGACCGTCCTGCCTGCCCCCATCAAGCCGGCTGCCGCCGAGGCCGCCGCCGACGCCGCGGCGACGCGAGGCGCAGCCACCGGCCGGACGGGCGCGGCCGGCACACCGACCGCCGTACCCTTCCGTACCGAGCACCAGCCCGCACCGACGAAGGGATGAGCAGACGATGAGGCCCCGCACCTCCGGCAGGCGCAGACGCGCACGCCCCGCCGTCGCGCTGGCCGCCAGCGGGCTGCTGCTCGGGCTCGCCGGCTGCTCCGCCGCCGGCGACCCGACGGCGGCGGCGGTCGTGGACGGCCGGGTGGTGCGCGAGGCCGACGTCCAGACCGTCGTGGCCGAGCTGCCCATCGAGATCACCGGTGGTCAGGTGCTGGACCCGGTCGAGATCGTGAGCCTGCTGGTGGCCGAGGACGTCGTGGAGGACGTGGCCAGGGAGTTCACGACGGTCGCCACCGACGAGGACGCGCGCGAGCTGCTGGCCTCTGTCGACGCGGACGCCGGCCGCGAGGTGCAGCAGTACTCCCCCGCCACGCTGCGAGTGATCGCGGTCAACCTGATGCTCAGCAACATCCAGCAGACGGACGCCGCCGCACCCGCCCTGGCAGAGGGCATCACGAGCCTGGAGCAGGCCGAAGTGACCCTCAACCCGCGCTACGGCACCATCGGGGAGCAGGGCGAGCTGCAGTTCGGTGACTTCCGCCACGACTGGCTGGCCACCCCCGAGGCCTGAGGTGGACCCAGACCCCGACCGGGCAACGTCGCCCGGGGCCGCGCTGCTGGACGTGGTCGCCGTCATGGACCGGCTGCGCTCCCCGGGTGGCTGCCCGTGGGACGCCGAACAGACCCACGCCACCCTGACGCGCTACCTCCTGGAGGAGACCTACGAGGTGCTGGACGCCGTCGAGGCCCTGCCGGCCGGGGGCCCGGGCGCCGAGGCTGACCTGGCCGAGGAGCTCGGCGACGTCCTGCTCCAGGTCGTATTCCACGCCCGGGTGGCGGCGGAGCGGGGCGCCTTCGACGTCGACGACGTCGCTGCCGGCCTGGTCGCCAAGCTCACCCGGCGCCACCCGCACGTCTTCGGCGACGAGCAGGTCCGCTCCGGCGACGCGGTCCAGGCGCGCTGGGACGAGATCAAGGCCGTCGAGAAGCCGTCGCGCGGCCCGGTGGACGGCATCCCGCGCCACCTGCCGGCACTCGCCCGCGCCGACACGCTCATCGCCCGGCTCGAGCGGGCCGGGCTTCCCGTCCCCGGGCAGGGTCAGGATCGGTCCGGACGTGCCGATGCACCAGACGTGGCAGACGTGGCAGACAGACGTGAGGACGAGGTGACGGCGCAGGTGGTCGGCGAGGAGCTGTTCCGCCTGGTCCGCCGCGCCCGCGGAGCCGGCGTGGACCCCGAGCAGGCCCTGCGCGCCCACGTGTCCCGGGTGGAGCACGACGCGGCCGACCGCGGCCGGTCTGCCCACTAGGTACGGTCGAGCGGTGGACCCCCAGCAGGCAGCACGGGCGAGCGGCGACCGCCGCCGGTCGCCGGGGTCGCCGCGCGCGTGCCCGCGCCTGCAGGCGTCGACCGGTGACGCCCGCGCGGTGTCCGGGTGGCCGTCGTGATGGGCCCGCGCCCGGTCCTGGACGACCGGTACGAGCTGGGGGAGACGCTGGGCCGGGGCGGCATGGCAGTCGTACGGCGGGCCCGTGACCTGCGGCTGGGCCGAGAGGTCGCCATCAAGCTGCTGTACCCCGAGGTCGCGATGGACCCGGAGGCCATGGCTGCGTTCCGCGCCGAGGCCATGTCGTCTGCGCGCCTGAACCACGCCGGCGTGGTCGCCGTCCACGACGTCGGCGAGGCCGTGATCGACGGCGTCCCCCGGCCCTACCTGGTCATGGAGATGATCGAGGGCCAGCCGCTGTCGCACATGCTGGTCGACGGCACGCCGCTGACGCTGGAGCGCGCGCTGGAGATCGGGGTCGACGTCACGAGCGCTCTCGCCCACGCCCACGAGCGCGGCCTCGTGCACCGCGACGTGACCCCCGGCAACCTGATGGTGCTGCGCGACGGGTCGGTCAAGGTCACCGACTTCGGCATCGCTCGGGCCATGCCCGGCGCCCAGCTGCTGGAGCAGGAGGGCTTCACCGACGAGCTGGCCGAGGCCGGCTCGGGCTTCGGCTCGATCGCCTACCTGAGCCCCGAGCAGGCGCGGCGCGGCTTCGTGGACGCCCGGTCCGACCTGTACTCCGTCGGGTGCCTGCTGATGACCATGCTCACCGGCTACCCACCGTTCCGAGGCGCTCCCAAGGATGTCGTCCGCCACCACCTGCGGACGCTCCCGCCCACGCCGTCGTCCCGCCGTCCCGGCCTGCCCGCCGCGCTGGACGACATCGTCGTACGGGCGCTGGCGAAGGACCCGTGGGCCCGGCCGCAGTCCGCCGCCGAGATGCGCCGTGACCTGCTGCAGGTGCTCACGGAGGTCGATGCCCCTGCCGCCTGGGCCGCTGGCGCCCACGGCCTGGCGACCGCCGTCGCCCCCCACGAGCCGCAGCGCTCCTCCGAGGTCGTCGACGCCGCCACCGAGCCCGTCGGCTCCGGCCTGCTGCCGGACGTCCTGCCGGACGACGACGAGGACCAGCTGTCCGGTCCCGGTGCTGCCGGTGCTGCCGGTGCTGCCGGTGCTGCGGGTGCTGCGGGTGCCGCTGTCGGCGTGCCGGCTGCTGCTGCCGAGGGTCGTGACGATGCCGCGGGCAGCAGCGCCGCCGGCGGGCCCGGCGGGGGAGACGACGGCCACGGGACCGACAGCAGCCGGGGTGATGGGACACGGCTGCCGGGCGACGTCCCGGACCCGGGTGCGCAGGAGGGTCTGCTTCGTCGCCTGCTGACGCACCGGCTCGCCCCGCTGGCGCTCGCCGCTCTGCTCGCGCTCGCGCTCGTCGCCGCGATCGCGCTCTCGTGGTCGCCCAGCAGCCCCGACACCACCCTGGCCCAGACCGGCGCACCGGTGGAGGTCCCCCGCACGTCGGGGCTCACCGTCGAGGCGGTGGGCGACGCCCTGGCCGAGGCGGGGCTCGTCATCGGCGGCAGCACCACGCAGCCCAGCGTCGAGGTCCCCCGGGGGGCCGTGCTCGGTACCGACCCCCGCGCGGGGGAGGAGTCACCCCGCGGCTCCGCCGTCGACCTGGTGATCAGCTCGGGCCCCGACAGCACCGCCGTCCCCAACCTGGTCGGCGTGCTCGGTGCCGACGCCCGCCAGGCCCTGGAGGACTCCGGGCTGGTCGTCGGCGACGTCCTCGAGGTCCCGTCCACCTCGCCGCAGGGGACCGTGATCGAGTCCGACCCGGGCTTCGCCGAGGTCGTGGCCGAGGGCGCGACCATCGACCTGATCGTGGCGAGCGGGTCCAACCTGGTGCCCCCCGTCGTAGGGCTGCAGCAGGGGGAGGCCGTCGCGCAGGTCACCGGTGCGGGTTTCGTCGTCGAGATCGAGGAGCGACGCTCCGACGAGGCCGGCGGCCTGGTGGTGGAGATCGCGCCGGAGGCCGACGCCAACCAGCGGCTGGGCACCACCATCACACTCGTGGTGTCGTCCACCACGGACTCCGCGCCGGTCCGGGTGACACAGACCGCGTTCGCCACCGCTACGACCACCGCGCGTGAGACGGCCACCACGCGGGCGACCACGACCGCGCAGGCCACCACCACCGCCGTCACGACCACGACGGCGCGTTCGACGACGACGGCGACCACCACCGCGACCACCACGGCCACGACCACGGCGACCGCGACGACCACCGAGACGGCCACGGTCACCGCTACCGCTACCGCTACCGCCACCGTCACCGAGCCCCCCGCCCCGCTCGAGGACGTCGACGCCCCCTGAGGTCGCCCACCGGTCGCCCCCGGGCCGGGCGCGCCGCCCCGGACGGCGCCTGCTGCTGGGTAGGCTCGACCGGTCGGCCGTGGGTCGACAGTGCCCGCGTACGACCCCCTCACCGAAGGAGCGCCCCTCGTGGCCACCATCGAAGCCATCGGAGCACGCGAGATCCTCGACTCCCGTGGCAACCCCACCGTCGAGGTCGAGGTCGAGCTCGACGACGGCACCCTGGAGCGCGCGGCGGTCCCGTCCGGCGCGAGCACCGGTGCGTTCGAGGCCGTGGAGCGCCGCGACGGCGACAAGGCCCGCTACCTCGGCAAGGGCGTGCAGAACGCTGTCGACGCCGTCCTGGACGAGATCGGACCCGAGCTGGTCGGTTACGACGCCGACGAGCAGCGCCTGGTGGACCAGGCGATGATCGACCTCGACGCCACCCCGAACAAGGCGGCCCTGGGCGCGAACGCGATCCTCGGCGTCTCCCTCGCCGTCGCCAAGGCTGCCGCCAGCTCGGCCGGGCTGCCCCTGTTCCGCTACGTCGGCGGCCCCAACGCCCACGTCCTGCCCGTACCGATGATGAACATCGTCAACGGCGGTGCGCACGCGGACTCCGGCGTCGACATCCAGGAGTTCATGGTCGCCCCGCTGTCCGCGCCATCCTTCTCGGAGGCGCTGCGCATGGGCGTGGAGACCTACCACTCGCTCAAGTCCGTCCTCAAGCAGCGTGGCCTGTCCACCGGGCTGGGCGACGAGGGCGGTTTCGCCCCCAGCGTCGCCAGCAGCCGCGAGGCCCTCGACCTGATCGCCGAGGCCGTCGACAAGGCCGGCTTCACGCTCGGCACCGACATCGGCCTGGCCCTGGACGTCGCGGCGAGCGAGTTCCACTCCGACGGCTCCTACCGCTTCGAGGGCGAGCAGCGCACATCCGCGCAGATGGTCGACTTCTACGCCGACCTGGTGTCGTCCTACGCGCTGGTGTCGGTCGAGGACCCCCTGGACGAGGAGGACTGGGACGGCTGGGCCTCGCTCGTCGAGCGCGTCGGCGACCAGGTCCAGATCGTCGGCGACGACCTGTTCGTCACCAACCCCGAGCGGCTGCAGCGCGGCATCGACTCCCGTTCGGCCAACGCGCTGCTGGTCAAGGTCAACCAGATCGGCACGCTCACCGAGACCCTCGACGCGGTCGACCTCGCCCACCGCAACGGCTTCCGCTGCATGATGAGCCACCGCTCGGGTGAGACCGAGGACACCACCATCGCCGACCTCGCGGTCGCCACCAACTGCGGCCAGATCAAGACCGGTGCCCCGGCCCGGACCGACCGGGTCGCGAAGTACAACCAGCTCCTGCGCATCGAGGAGACCCTCGACGACGCGGCCGTCTACGCCGGCGCCGGGGCGTTCCCGCGCTTCCGGCGCGGCTGAGGGCACGGCGACGGTGGCGCAGGGACGACGCACGTCGGGACGGGACGACTCCGGTCCCCGGACCCGTCGTGTCGTCGTCATGCTCGCGCTCGCCGTCGTCTGCGCCCTGGTCCTCGCACCGCCCCTGCGGCTGTACGTGCAGCAGCAGCAGGACATCGCCGTGCTGCAGGGTGAGATCGCCCAGCGCACCGACGAGGTCGACCGGCTCGAGACCGAGGTCGGCCTGTGGGGAGATGACGCCTACGTCGCCGCGCAGGCCCGGGAACGGCTCAACTTCGTCCGTCCCGGTGAGATCGGCTACCGGGTGCCCGACCCGGCACCATCGACCGAGGACGTGGCGGCCCCGACGATGTCCTCCGACGGCACCACCAGCCTCGACGAGGACGACGTCGCCGCGCTCACCCGCCCCGACGCCGCCCCCGAAGGCACCTGGTACGACCGGCTGTGGTCCAGCGTGGAGGCCGTAGGGACCGGAACGGTCGACCCCGTGCTGGACGTGCCGGCGGTGGGCGGCCCGGTCCTGGAGGAGCCGGGTGGCTGAGGCCGTCGCCACCGGGTCGGTCGACCCGGTGGACGTCGAGACCGTGACCGCCCAGCTCGGCCGGCAGGCACGTGGTGTCGTGGCGGTCGCGCACCGCTGCCCGTGCGGCAGCCCGGACGTGGTGCGGACCTCGCCCCGGCTCCCCGACGGCACCCCGTTCCCGACCTCCTACTACCTGACCTGCCCGCGGGCCACCGGCGCGGTGAGCACGCTGGAGTCCGAGGGCATGATGCGGCAGATGAGCGAGCGGCTGCTCAGCGACCCGGAGCTCGCCACGTCCTACCGCGCCGCCCACGAGCGCTACCTCGCCGAGCGGGCGGAGCTCGGTGACGTGCCCGAGATCGCCGGCACCAGCGCTGGCGGCATGCCGGAGCGGGTCAAGTGCCTGCACGTCCTGGTCGCGCACGCACTCGCTGCCGGCCCGGGGGTCAACCCTCTCGGTGACGAGGCCCTCGACGCGCTCGGCGAGTGGTGGGCCCCCGGTCCCTGCGTCCCCCCCGGCGGCCCCGGCACGTAGGTCGATGAGGAAGCCCGGACGTGCAGCGACAGCAGCGTGTCGTGACTGTCCGGCCGATCTCACCGACGCCGTGGCTGGGGCCGACCCAGCCGTCGCATCGCGGAGCGGGCGGCGTGAACCCCGCACATGCCGTGCACGCCGGGGCCGGGCGGGGTCGCCGAGGAGCACAGGAACACCCCGGGCAGCGGCGTCGCGTAGGGGTCCCAGCGCGGGACGGGTCGGGCGAGCGTCTGCCGCACGGTGGCCTCGCCGACCGCCACGTCGCCCCCGGTGTGGATGGGGTTGTCCAGCGACAGCCGGTGCGCGCTGCGGCTGCTGCTGGCCACCACCGTTCCGGTGAAGCCGGGCGCGTAGCGCTCGATGCGGCGGGTGATGGTCGCGGTGACGTCGCGGTCGGAGCCCGCCGGGACGTGGCAGTAGGCCCAGACCGGGTGCAGACCCGCGGGTGCGCGGGTGCGGTCCACCACGGCCGGTTGGACGAGCAGCACGAACGGGTCATGGCTGTGTCGACCGGCGGCCACCTCCCGCTCGGCGGCGTCCACCTGGGCGCCCGGGCCGCCCAGGTGGACCGTGCCCGCCAGCGCGGCCCGGGGGTCCGCCCAGGGGATCGGGGCGTCCGTGAGCAGGTGCACGGTGCTCGCCCCCGAGCCGTACCGGTAGCGGCCCAGGGCGCGGCGGTACCCCGCGGGCAGGCGGTCGCCAGCCATGGCGTCGAGCTGGGCGGGCGAGACGTCCAGCAGCGTCACGCGGGCGCTCGGCAGCTCGCGCAGGTCGTGCACCCACTGCCCCGTCCGCACCACGGCCCCCAGCCGGCGCAGGTCGGCGATGACGGCGTCCGCGATGCCCTGGCTGCCGCCCTGCACGACGGGCCAGCCGACGGAGTGGGCGAGGGTGTTGAGCAGCAGCCCGGCGGCGGCCGGGCCCAGCCGGTTCAGCGGCTGGGCGGTGTGGGCCGCGCTCCCGGCCAGCAGCGCGCCCGCGCCCGGGCCCGAGAAGTCCCGGGCCAGGGCCGGCACCCGACGCAGCACGCGGGTCCCGAACCGGACCAGGGTAGCCAGCTCGTCAGGGCTCAGGGGTACCGAGCGCAACCGTGACGTCAGCGTCGCGGTCACCGTCTCCGCGCCGTCCACCAGCGGGTCCATCAGCCGGCGGTAGCGCCTGCCGTCCCCGCGGGCCATGTCGTCGAGGTCGTCGGCGGTGTCGGACACCTTCCGGTGCAGCAGCGCGAACCGGCCGCCGTCCATCGCGTGGGCCAGCGGGACCGTGGGCTGCAGCAGCCGGACGCCGTGGGCCTGCAGGTCGAAGCCACGCCCGTCGGGGCCACCGCCCGGTGCGAAGAACGGCGAAGCAGCAGCGAGCGGGTGCGCGGCCGAGCAGACGTCATGGCTGACGCCGGGCAGGGTGAGCTCGGCGCTGCGGGTCCCGCCGCCGAAGGTGTCCGCACCCTCGACGAGCTCGACGTCCAGGCCGGCGTTGGCCAGCGTCCATGCCGCCGCCAGCCCGTTCGGCCCCGACCCCACCACGACCGCGTCCCGCTGCGTCATGGCACCAGGCTCGCAGCCCTGGGTGGGGTCCCGCCCGGTGACGGTGCGCCCGACGCGGGACGTCCCCGGGAGCGGGGAGACTGCCCGCATGCCTCGTACCGCCGCGGTCGACTGCGGCACCAACTCGATCCGGCTCCTCGTCACCGACCTCGACGCCGCCACCGGAAGCCAGAGCGACCTCGAGCGTCAGATGCGCGTCGTCCGCCTCGGCGAGGGTGTCGACGCCACGGGGCGGCTGTCGGAGGCGGCCCTGGAGCGCACGTTCGCGGCCGTGGAGGACTACGCCAGCACCATCGCCGACCTCGGCGCCGAACGGGTCCGGTTCGTGGCCACCAGCGCCAGCCGGGACGCCGACAACGCCCGGGACTTCATCGCCGGGGTCCGGGCACGGCTGGGCGTCGAGCCCGAGGTGGTGCCCGGTGAGGAGGAGGCGGCGTTGTCGTTCCTCGGGGCCGTCCGCGAGCTCGCGGGTCAGGTCCAGGGCCCCTTCTGCGTGGTTGACCTGGGCGGGGGGTCCACGGAGGTCGTCGTGGGGGACGTCCGCGACGGCGCGCCGGTGGTGCACGCGTCCCGCTCGGTCGACGTCGGCTGCGTCCGTCTCAGCGAGCGGCACCTGCGCGACGACCCGCCGACGCCGGAGCAGGTGGCAGCCGCCCGGGCCGACGTGGCCGCCGCCCTGGACGACGTCGAGCGGACCGTCGACCTGAGCGGGGTGCGCACCCTGATCGGCCTGGCCGGGTCGGTGACGACGGTCGCTGCGGAGACCCTCGGCCTGGACGCCTACCTGCCGGAGCGGATCCACGGCAGCGTGCACCCCCTCACCGAGGCCGTCACGGCCACCGGACGTCTGCTGCACGCCACCCGCGCCGAACGGGCCGCGCGGGGCTTCATGCACCCGGGACGTGTCGACGTGATCGGCGCGGGTGCCCTGGTGTGGCGGGACGTGATGGAGCGGGTCGCGGAGCGCTCGAACATCAGCACGGTCCGGGTGAGCGAGCACGACATCCTCGACGGCATCGCCTGGAGCCTGGTGGGCTGAGGCCCGCTCGGCCGCCACGTGGAGCGGCCGGTACGGCTAGACGGCTGAACGATCGTTCGCCTAGCATGCTGAACATGTGTTCAGCACCGCTGCCGGACGACCTCACCGCCCGCGCCCGGATCCGGGACGCAGCGGTCGCCCGGTTCGGGCGTCACGGGTTCGCGGCCACCGGGGTCCGCGCCATCGCCACCGACGCCGGGGTGTCGCCGGCGCTGGTGATGCACCACTTCGGCAGCAAGGACGGCCTGCGGCAGGAGTGCGACCGCTACGTCGCCCAGGTCGTCCGCGAGATCAAGGAGGAGCAGGCCAAAGACCCGATGGCCTCGCTGGACGGCTGGACGGCCAAGGTCCACGAGCTCGACTGGCTCCGCCACTACCTGACCCGGGCGCTGACCGACGGCAGCGAGCTCGCCGCGCAGCTGTTCTCGTGGCTGGCCAACGACGCCGAGGGCTACCTCGCGCAGTGGCAGGAGCACGGCCTCGTCCGCGCCGGCGACGACCCGGTCGCCCGCGCGGCCTACCTGACGGCCACCTCGCTCGGGCTGCTCGTGCTGCGCCCGCTGCTGGCCCGCCACCTCGACGTCCCCGACGGGCCCGACGTGCTCACCCACGTCAGCCTCGCTGCGATGGACCTCTTCACCCACGGACTCTTCACCGACCCGGCCGTCGGCGAGCAGCTGACGGCCACGCTGGAGGAACACCCGTGAGCCTCGACGGACTCTCCGACGCCCGCGGCCCGGCTGTCCTGGCCGAGGGCCTCGCCAAGTCCTACGGCAGCCACCGCGGCCTGGTGGACCTCGACCTCGAGGTGCACCGCGGCGAGGTGGTCGGCGTCATCGGCCCCAACGGCGCCGGCAAGTCGACGACCATCCGGCTGCTGCTCGACCTGCTCCGCCCCACGGCGGGGCGGGTGCAGGTGCTCGGCCAGGAGCCGAGGTCCGGTGGCGCCGGGCTACGCCGTCGGATCGGTTACCTGGCCGGTGACCTGGTCCTGCCCGAACGGATGACCGGACGGGCGGTGGTCGACCTGATGCTCCGGCTGTCCGGCCGCGGCGGCGACGCCGCCGCGCGGGCCCGTGCGGAGCAGATCGCCGAGCGGCTCGGCCTCGACCTGGACCGGCAGTCCCGCACGCTGTCCACGGGCAACCGGCAGAAGATCGGCCTGGTCCAGGCGTTCGCGCACGCACCGGAGCTGCTCGTGCTGGACGAGCCCACCTCCGGCCTGGACCCGCTCGTGCAGCAGACGTTCCACGCGCTGGTCCGCGAGGCCACCGCCGAGGGGGCGACCGTCCTCATGAGCTCGCACATCATCAGCGAGGTCGAGCAGACCGCCCAGCGCGTCGCGGTGCTGCGGGACGGCCGGCTGGTCGCCCTCGCCCCCGTCGAGGAGCTGAGGGCCCGATCGCTGCGCCAGGTCGCCGTCGAGGTCACCGGGACCGCGACGGTCGCGCAGGTCGCCGCCGACCTGGGCCTGGACCAGCCCGTCGGCGAGCACCCGCTGCACGGCGGCACCCGCGTCCGGGGCTCGTTCCCGGGCGACCCGGTCGAGCTCGTCGGTCGCCTGGGCGCCGCGGGCTGGCGCGAGCAGGTCCTCGACCTGGTCGTCGAGGCCCCCGACCTGCAGGACGCCGTCCTCCGCTTCTACGTCGCCGACGTCACGGCTACCGACGAGGAGGTCCTCGCATGAGCACCACCGTCGCCCGTCCGGCCCTGGCCCCGGCCCCGGCACCGCCGCCGGTCGAGCCGCCCGGCCGCGTACGTGGGCTCCCGCTGGTGGCCACCGCCTTCCGCCAGCGCCGCCGCTCCCTGCTGTTCTGGGGGCTCGGCCTGGCCGCGGTCGTGCTCCTGTACCTACCGCTCTACCCGTCGCTGGAGAACACCCTGCAGCAGCAGGTGGAATCGCTGCCCGACGACCTGTCCACCGCCTTCGGTCTGTCGCAGACCGACGCCGCCGGGTACGCCCAGTCGACCGTCTACGGCCTGCTGGGGGCCGTCCTGCTGGTGGTCTTCGCGATCATGGCGGGGGCCCGTTCGGTCGCCGCGGAGGAGGACAACGGCCTGCTCGACCTGTACCTGTCGCACGGGGTGTCCCGGCAGCGCCTGCTGGCCGAGCGGACCCTGCACCTGCTGCTGGAGCTGGTCCTGCTGGTGGCCTTGGTCGTCGGACTCACCCTGGCCGTGGCCCCCGGGGCCGGGCTAGGGCTGTCGGTGGGGCAGGTGGTGGCCGCTGGGACGGGGTTGCTGGGCCTCGGAGTGCTGACCGGGCTGGTGGGGGTGGCCGTCGGGGCCGCTACCGGCAGCAGGGGCGCAGCCGTCGGTGCGGCGACCGTGGTCGGCGTGGGTGGCTACCTGGCGAACGTCGTCAGCGACGTCGCGGACCTGCCCTGGCTGCGTGTGCTGTCCCCGTTCCACTGGGCCTACGGGTTCGAGCCCCTGCGCAACGGGTTCGACGGGGGCGCGTCGCTGCTGCTGCTGTTCGCCGTGGCGGCGCTGGCCTACGGGGCCGGGGCGGTCGTGTTCCAGCGGCGCGACATCGACGCCTGAGGCGAGGCATGCTCCCGGTCGTGGACTCCTTCGACGAGCTGGAGCGCGACGTCGTGACGTGCCGGGCCTGCCCGCGGCTGGTCGCGTGGCGGGAGCACGTGGCCGGCACCCGGCGGGCGGCCTTCGCCCAGCAGACCTACTGGGGGCGGCCCGTGCCCGGGTTCGGCGACCGGCACGCGTCGGTGCTCGTGCTGGGGCTCGCCCCGGCGGCGCACGGCGCGAACCGGACCGGCCGGGTGTTCACCGGCGACCGGTCCGGGGACTTCCTCTTCGCCGCCCTGCACCGCACGGGCTACGCCAACCAGCCCACGAGCGTCTCCCTCGACGACGGGCTGCGCCTCAGCGGGGTGTGGGTCAGCGCGTCCGTCCGCTGCGCGCCGCCGGCGAACCAGCCGACGCCGGGGGAGCGTGACGCCTGCGCCGGCTACCTCGACCGGGAGCTGCAGCTGCTGGCCCCGACGCTGCGCAGCGTGGTCGTGCTCGGCGGGTTCGGCTGGCAGGCCGGGCTGCCAGCACTGGCTCGGGCCGGCTGGGTGGTGCCCCGCCCCCGACCGGCGTTCGGGCACGGCGCCCACGTACGCCTCGAACCGGGTCCGGACGCACCGCCCGCCGCGTCGCCCCTGGACGTCCTCGGCAGCTACCACGTCAGCCAGCAGAACACCTTCACCGGCCGGTTGACCCCGCACATGATCGACGACGTGCTGCGTGCGGCGGACACCCGCCCGCCCCCGGTACCCCCGACGGGACTCGAACCCGTACTGAGGCGATTTTAAGTCGCCTGCCTCTGCCGGTTGGGCTACGGGGGCGTTACGGCGGTGGCTGCCACGACCGTAGACGGCGTGGGGCACCCGTGCATGGTCGCGGTGGAGGGTGCCGAGGGACGGCCGAGGCCGTGGTCACCGGATCACGGTGTGGTGTCGACCGGGGGTCGACCGGGGCGTAGCGGTCGGGGCATCGGTAGACTGCGACTGCTCGGGAACGCCCGGACACGCTGGGCAGTTACCAACAGCAGGGGCCACGTCGGCCCGTCTCTGGAGGGAGATCATGCGCAGCAACAACCCCGCGTTCTCGCGGAACGAGGCGTTCACCCGCAACGGGTACGCCACCTTCGACGTCGCCACTCCATCGTCGGGCGCGCTCGAGAAGCAGTACGGCATGCCGTCGGCGGTCCGCGAGCGGTCCATGACGCTGGAGGACGTGGTCACCCGTACGGGGATCATGTTCGCGGTGCTGCTGGCCACGGCCGTCCCGCTGTTCTTCGCGATGACGACCGGGGCGCTGGACTTCGGCACCGGAATGCTGCTGACCATTGGCGGCGCGATCATCGGCCTCGTCCTCGCGATGGTGGTGTCCTTCTCCAAGAGCATCAAGCCCGGGCTCATGCTTGCCTACGCGGCCCTCGAGGGCCTGTTCGTCGGTGGCATCAGCGCGTTCTACACGATCAACTTCGGTGACGGCCTGGTACCGCAGGCCGTCCTTGGCACGCTCGTCGCCTTCAGCGCGATGCTGATCGCCTACCGCACGGGCCTCATCCGGGCGACCGGTCGGTTCAAGAAGGTCCTGATGGTGGCCGCCATCGGCTACCTCGCCATCGGCCTGATCAACATCGTGGCCGTAGCGTTCTTCGGCACCGGCTCGGTGTTCTTCGACTCCGGTCTGCTGGGCGTGGGCCTGTCGCTGCTCGGTGTGACCCTGGCGTCGCTGTTCCTCATCCTCGACTTCGACTTCATCGAGCAGGGGATCCGCAACCAGCTGCCCCAGCAGTTCGCCTGGCGTGCGGCGTTCGGCCTCGTCGTCACCCTCGTGTGGCTGTACCTGGAGATGCTCCGTCTGCTCGCCATCCTCCGCGGCAGCGACTGACGCGCACGGTCGCCGACCTGCATCGCTGAGCCGCTGCCTTCCTCAACCACCGACTCGACCCGTGCTGCCGACACCCCGCTCCACCTCCGAGGAGGTCGAGCAGGAGGCAGGGCGGGTCGTGTCGCGTCTGGGCACGCTGTCGCCGACCAGGGTCCCGGTCGACGTGGTCCGCGGCGCCGTCCAGCGCCTCGCCGACCTCGCCCGCACCGCCGAGGGCCTGGCCCCTCTGCCGGTACCGGACCTGGCGCCCCACGGCTGGGTCAGCCTGCTGCGGGTGGTGCTCGCAGACCTGCTGGCAGCCCACCGCAACGGCACCCCTGCCGATGACGACCTCCTGGCCCGCGCCCGCGACGAGCTCGTACACCTCCGACGCGCGCTGCCCTGAGCAGCCTCGGCCCCGTTCGACCCGCCGGTCGGCCGGGCGGCGGGTCAGCTCAGGCGCTCGTAGACGACGGCCATGCCCTGACCGCCGCCGACGCACATGGTCTCCAGGCCGAAGCGGCCGTCACGGACCTGCAGCGCGTTGAGCAGCGTCGTGGTTATCCGCGCGCCCGTGGCCCCGAACGGGTGGCCGTAGGCGATCGCCCCGCCGTGCACGTTGAGCCGGTCGAGGTCGACGCCGAGGTCATCGGCGCTGGCGAGCACCTGCGAGGCGAAGGCCTCGTTGATCTCGACCAGGTCGATGTCGGCCATCGTCAGCCCGGCACGCTCCAGCGCCTGCCTCGACGCCTCGACCGGGCCCATGCCCATGAGCTCGGGGCTCAGCGCCGACACCCCGGTGGAGACCACCCGCGCGAGCGGCGTCAGGCCGTGGGCGCTCGCGAAGTCCGACGACACGACGACCAGGGCCGCGGCGCCGTCGTTCAGCGAGCAGCAGTTCCCGGCCGTGACCGTGCCGTCGGCGCGGAACACCGGCTGCAGCTGGGACACCTTCGCCAGCGTCACCCCGGCGCGGGGGCCGTCGTCGCGGGTGACGAGGGTGCCGTCCGGTGTGGTGACGGGTGTGATCTCGGCATCGACGTACCCGGCGGCGATGGCGGCCTCCGCGCGGTTCTGGCTGGTCACGCCCCACTCGTCCTGGCGCTCCCGCGAGATGCCACGGTCCTTGGCGACGTTCTCGGCGGTCTGGCCCATCGCGATGTAGATGTCGGGCAGCTCACCGTTCTCGCGCGGGTCGTGCCACCGCGCACCGGAGCGGGCCGTCTCACCGCTACGGCGACGGGCGGCCTCGAACCGCGGGTTCATGGCGTCCTCGCCGAACAGCTCGGCCCCGACGACCCCGCGGTAGCGGGACACGCATTCGACCCCGGCGGACACGAAGGCGTGCCCCTCGCCGGCCTTGATGGCGTGGAAGGCCATCCGGGTCGTCTGAACGCTGGAGGCGCAGAACCGGTTGACGGTCGTGCCGGGCAGGCCGTCGTGGCCCAGCAGCACCGCGACCACCCGGGCCAGGTTGGTGCCCTGCTCGCCGCTGGGCTCGGCGCAGCCCAGGACCAGGTCGTCCAGGTCGGCGGCGGTCATCCCGGGCACCTTGGCCAGGGCTGCACCGACCACGGTGGCGGCGAGGTCGTCCGGGCGGACGTCGACGAGCGAGCCCTTCATGGCGCGACCGATGGGGGAACGGGTGGCGGAGACCACGACGGCGTCGGACATGCGCCCGAGCCTAGCCCGCCGTTACCGGTCGGTAACCCCGGCCACCAGGTCGTCACCGGACCCGCCGTGGAGCAGGTCCAGGACGACCGGGACGACGTGGGCCATCGTGTGGCGGTAGCCGTCGGTGGAGGGGTGGAACCGGTCGTCGCTGAACAGGTGCGCCGGATCGGCGTGGAACTCCCCGGCGGTCAGGCCGCGCAGGTCGACGGGGTGCCCGCCGGCGGCCGTGATCGCCCGGGTCTGGGCCACGGCGAGCTGCCGGGACCAACGCCCGCCCAGCGCGCGCAACGGCTGCCGGACCGAGGTCAGGGTACTGAGGTCGGGCACCGTGCCGACCACCACGAGGGCTCCCGTCGCTCGCAGCCGCGCCACGGCCTCGCCGAGCTGGGCGGCGGCCAGCAGGGCCGGCACCCGCTTGGTCACGTCGTTGCCCCCGATGATGACGAGCACCACGTCCGGGCGGACCCCGTCGGCCTCGAGCCGGTCGACCTGCCCGGCGAGCTCGGCGGACACGGCGCCCACGCGGGTGCGGGTGTGCAGGTCGACCAGGTGCGCGGTGTGGCGCGCCAGCCCCGTCGCCAGCAGCGCACCGGGGGTCGCCGCGGGGTCGTCCGCGCCCAGGCCGGCTGCGGCGGAGTCGCCGACCACGCACGCCACCAGGCATCGGTCGGTGGCGGCGCTCGTCCCAGCGGGCAGGTGCGGGCCGACCCGACCGTCGGCGCCGTAGCGGCCGTCGACCTCGTGCGGGGTGCTCATCCGCTGCTCGATCCACCGGCGGGCGAGCCTGGCCTCGGCCACCAGCACGCCCACACCTGTCATGCCGAGCAGCGTCAGACCGCCGCCGCCGAACGCGACGGTCCGGGTCAACCGGCGGATGCCGGGGTGGGCGACCAGATGGGCCATGTCTGTGATGATCGGCAGATCCGGACCCCGACCTGAGCGACTGGCCCGTCCTGGTCCGGTGCGGCCGGCGACGACATCCGGCGGCACGGCTGGCAGGTCAGACGGGACGGCGGGGACGGACTGCGGCCTTCGGTGGGTGAGGGGTCGACGGCTGGTCCCCGACGGGTTCGCTGTCGACGCCATGTCCCCAGGGTAGGCAGACGGCCACCGGGCCGTGCCCGGGACGGGCGGCCCCGGCCTCGGTCGGGGGCGGGACCGGGCGGTGGTGTCCTGGCGTTCTGACACGATGGGGGCGTGCGATATGCCGAGTCGATCGTGGACCTCGTCGGTGGAACCCCCCTGGTCAAGCTCTCGCGGGTGACGCGTGGGCTCTGGGAGGGGGCGGAGGCGGGTAGGGGCCCGCTGGTGCTGGCCAAGGTGGAGTACATGAACCCCGGTGGCAGCGTGAAGGACCGGATCGCGCTGAAGATGGTGACCGACGCCGAAGCGTCCGGGGCGCTGCAGCCCGGCGGCACCATCGTCGAGCCGACCAGCGGGAACACCGGCGTCGGGCTGGCCCTGGTCGCGCAGCAGCGCGGCTACCACTGCGTGTTCGTCTGCCCGGACAAGGTCAGCGAGGACAAGCGCAACGTGCTGCGTGCCTACGGCGCCGAGGTCGTGGTCTGCCCGACGGCCGTCGAACCGAACCACCCCGACTCCTACTACTCCGTCTCCGACCGCCTGGCCCGCGACAGCCCCGGCGGCTGGAAGCCCGACCAGTACTCCAACCCCGCCGGCCCCCAGAGCCACTACGAGACCACCGGTCCGGAGATCTGGGCCGACACGGAGGGCCGGGTGACGCACTTCGTCTGCGGCGTGGGCACCGGCGGCACCATCACCGGTGTCGGTCGCTACCTCAAGGAGGTCTCGGCCGACCGCGAGTCCGGCCCGGTCCAGGTCATCGGCGTCGACCCCGAGGGCAGCGTCTACTCCGGCGGCACCGGTCGGCCGTACCTGGTCGAAGGTGTTGGCGAGGACTTCTGGCCCAGCGCCTACGACCCCGCGATTCCCGACGAGATCGTCGCGGTCAGCGACGGCGACTCCTTCCACCTCACCCGCCGCCTCGCACGCGAGGAGGGCCTGCTGGTCGGTGGGTCCTGCGGCATGGCGGCCGAGGGGGCGCTTCGCGTAGCGCGACGGCTGGCCGAGACCGGGGCCGACGACGCCGTGGTCGTCGTGCTGCTGCCCGACGGCGGCCGCGGTTACCTGTCGAAGATCTTCGACGACCGGTGGATGGCCTCCTACGGCTTCCTCCAGCCCGAGGGAGGCCGGACCGCGATCGACGTGCTGCGTGTCAAGTCCGGCGACCTGCCCGCACTGGTGCACACCCACCCCAACGAAACCCTGCGCGACGCCATCGGCATCCTCCGCGAGTACGGCGTCTCGCAGATGCCCGTGGTCAAGGCCGAGCCCCCCATCACCTCGGGCGAGGTGGCGGGGTCGGTGACCGAGGAGCACCTGCTGGAGCGGGTGTTCACCGGGTCGGCGTCGCTGGCGGACCCGGTCGAGAAGCACATGGACTCCCCGTTGCCGCTGATGGGTGCCGGGGAGTCGGTCGAGGCGGTGCGTGAGGCGCTGACCCTGTCCGACGCGGTGCTGGTCGTCGAGGACGGCAAGCCGGTCGGCGTCCTGACCCGGCTGGACCTGCTCGGCTTCCTGGCCCAGTGACAGCCGGCCCCCCGACCAGCGGCCACGGGGCGCAGGCCGGTGCCCTGCTGCTGCGCCCGCCGAGCCGCGGCGAGCAGTCACGCCCGGGGGCGTCGCGGGCCTCGGGCCTGCTCAGCGGACGTCACCACGAGCTGGTGGCGGGGACCACGGCGCTGCATGCCGACCTGCACAACCACAGCGACCTGTCCGACGGCGCCGGTCACGCGGACGACGCGTTCGCTTGCATGCGCTCGGCCGGCCTCGACGCGGCGGCGCTGACCGACCACGCCGGGTTCACCGACCTCGCGGCGCTGGAGCGGGTGCGGGAGGTCGTGCCGTGGGCGGGCATGCCGGTCAAGCTCATCACCGACGCCGAGTTCGACCGTGCGGGCGCGCTCGCGGCGGCCGCCGACGACCCGGGCGCGTTCACGGCCGTGCGCGGTTTCGAGTGGACCACCCCGCACCTGGGCCACGTCAACGTGTGGTTCTCCCAGGCCTGGATCCCGGTGGACGACCGCGCCGGCGTCCAGGGGCTGCACGAGTGGCTCGCGGGCCAGGTCCCCGGCCCGGACACGCTGTTCGGCCTCAACCACCCCGGCCGTGAGCCGCTGCGCTTCGACGGCTTCGCCCACGACCCCCGCCTCACCGACAGGCTGGTGAGCATCGAGGTCTTCAACCGGACCGACGACTACCTGTTCGAGGGTTACCGCAACGGCCTCGGCAGCCCGCTGCTGGAGTGCCTCGCCGCGGGGTGGCGACCCGGCCTGCTCGGGGTGTCCGACGAGCACGGCCGCCGCTGGGGCTTCGAGCCCGGGCTCGGCAGGGGCGGGCTGTGGGTGAAGGAGTGGACCCGCGCCGGGGTGCACGAGGCGATGGCCGCGCGACGCTTCTACGCCACCCGGGAGCCCGGTCTTCGCCTCGACGTCGTCGCGGCGCTCGATCCCGACGCCCCGAGCCCGGCCGCGGCCCGCCTCGGCGGCACGCTGCACGTGCCCGTCGGCACCCGCTCGCTGGAGCTCACGGTCGACGCGGACGCCGGACCGGCGTCGATCGGGCGTGACGTCGAGCTGCAGGTGCTGACCACCGGGCTCACCGTGCCGACCGTGCTCGCGGTGCAGCGTGCCGACTCCGGACGACCCACGACGGTCCGGGTAGACCTGCAGGGCCCCTGGGACGCCGAGGAGGTGCCGTGGCTCGTGGTCCGGGTTGCCGACCCGTCCGCACGAAACCTGCAGCCGGGACCGGACGGGCACCCGTGCAACAACCGGGCCCTGGCCTACGCCAGCCCGGTCCGGCTGGAGCCCGCCGGGGGCTGAGCCAGGCCCGGACCCGAGTCCTCGCACACGTGGTGCTCGAACGGGTCCTGGTGACGACGACACGCCGGGCGCGTTCGACGTCAGGACCCGCTCGGCGTGTGCCTGCTGTACCGGGGACGGAGGGGGCGGCACCGTGCCGACCGCGGCGAGGAGATCTGCCTGCTCGGTGCCAACGGCGCCGGCAAGACGACGACGATCGAGAGCCCTGGGGGCTTCCGGCTGCGCCCCGACGGGCTCCGGGGGAACGGGCGGGTCGCTCCTGCAGGCCACCACGTCCTGGATGTCCCGGGCGGTCGGGGTGCGGGGGAGGCCACACTCCTGGGCGTGACCGAGCCCGGCGTGCAGGCCCCGCCCCGGCCCGGTGGGTCGGCCGTCCGACGCGGACCCGGCTACACGCTGCTGCTGCTCGGGATCGCGATGTTCGTCGTCAACGCCGGGGCGTCCCGGCTCGCGCTGGTCAGCGGCATCGACCCGGTGTCGCTGACGTCGGTGCGCATCGCCGGGACCGCGCTGGTCCTCGGGGCGGTGCTGGTGCTCAGCGGTCGGGTCCGGACCCTGAGCGTGACCTGGGGCGAGCTGCCGCTGCTGGCCGTCTACGGGATCGCGGGCGTCGGGCTGGTCCAGCTCAGCTACTTCGTCGCCATCCAGCGACTGCCGATCGGGCTGGCGCTGCTGCTGGAGTACCTGGCGCCTCTGCTGGTCGCGCTCGTGGCCAGGTTCGTGCTGCACGAGCAGGTCAGCGCCCTGCTTTGGCCTGCGCTGGCGCTGAGCCTCGGCGGGCTCGCCCTTGCCCTGGGGCTGGGGGGCGGTGGCGCCGACCTGGACCTGGTCGGGGTCGCCGCCGGCCTGGTGGCGGCGGTGTCCTTCGCCACGTACTTCCTGCTGGGGGAGCGGCTGGTCCGACGTCGGGACCCGCTGTCGACGACGTTCTGGGGGTTCGCGATCCCAGGTGCGCTCGCGACGGTGCTCGCCCCCTGGTGGGGGACCCTCGAGCGGTCAGCGGCGGTGCTGGTCGACCTGCCCGAGGCCATCGGCGGCGGCCAGGTCCTGCTGCTGCTTGTCGTGGCCTGGGTGGTCCTGCTGGGGACGCTGGGGCCGTTCGCCGCCTCGACAGCGGCGCTGCGGTACATCCCGGCGACCGTGGTCACCGTCGTGGCCACGCTCGAGCCGGTCGGGGCGGCCGTGCTCGCCTGGTGGTGGTTCGACGAGTCGCTGACCGCGCTGCAGGTGCTCGGCTTCGGGCTGGTCCTGGCCGGGGTGGTGCTGGCCCTGCTGGCCCGGGGCATCCCGTCCGACGACGACCCCGGCACCCCCGTGCTGCCCCCGACCTGACGTCGTCCTGCCAAGGTCGCCCAGGCCCTGCCAGGCGCACCGAGGTAGAGGTGGTCGCACGGCGGTCCGCTCCGAGAGAGGATCAGCACGACCAACGGACCCGTGGTCACGACCCGGAGGACGCCCCAGTGAGCCATGTAGCCGACACCCCGCCCGACACGATCCCCGAGACGGCACGCGACGACGGCAGGACCGGCAGCCTGAGCGGTCTGCGCGGGCTCAACCTGGGCGCGGCGGCGCTGCACGCGGTGCAGGCCGTGGCGGTGCTGGTCCTGGCGAACGACTTCGCCCTGCCCGTGACGGCCGGCTACCTGAACGGCCCCCCCGGCTCCGGCCTGTACGAGCAGGTGACCCTGTTCGACTCGCCGATCGCTCTCGGGGTGGCGCTCTTCCTGGCGCTGTCGGCGTTCTTCCACCTGCTCGTGGCCTCGCCCTGGGGCTACCCGCGCTACCTGGGTGGGCTGCGGCAGCACCACAACTACTTCCGCTGGGTCGAGTACGCGCTGTCGAGCTCGGTGATGATCGTGCTCATCGCGCAGATCACCGGTATCTCCGACGCCGCCGCCCTGATCGGCATCTTCGCCGTCAACGCGACCATGATCCTGTTCGGCTGGCTGCAGGAGCGTTACGAGCAGCCCGGCAGCGGGCGCTGGCTGCCGTTCGTGTTCGGCAGCATGGCCGGCGTCGTGCCGTGGCTCGCGATCCTGCTCTACGTGGTCGCCCCCGGCTCGCAGACCGAGGCCGCCCCGCCGGCGTTCGTCTACGGGATCATCGTGTCGTTGTTCCTGTTCTTCAACGTGTTCGGCCTCAACCAGGCGTTGCAGTACGCGCGGGTCGGGCCGTGGCGCCGCTACGGCTACGGCGAGCGGGCGTACATCGTGCTCAGCCTGGTCGCCAAGTCGGTGCTGGCCTGGCAGGTGTTCGGCGGCACGTTGGCAGGCTGACACCGGTCGACACGAGCCCGGCGGCGAGGCGCCACCGGGCCCTGGGCGTGCGGAGTCAGGCCTCGGGCAGGTTCGCCCGGGCGGCGTCCTGGCCGTGGGCGGCGAGGTCGTAGCCGACCTGGCAGAAGCCGTGGTTGCAGTAGCCACCGGGGTTCTTCGCAAGGTACTGCTGGTGGTAGTCCTCCGCGTAGTACCAGGCGCCGGCCTCGTCGGCGGGACGGATCTCGGTCGCGATCTGGTCGTAGCCCTGCGCGGTCAACGCGCGCTGGTAGCGCTCGCGGGAGTCACGGGCGGCGGCGAGCTGCTCCGGCGTGGTGGTGTAGACCGCCGAGCGGTACTGGGTGCCGACGTCGTTGCCCTGGCGGTTGGGGGTGGTCGGGTCGTGGTTCTCCCAGAACTCCTTGAACAGCGTCTCCGGCGGGACCACGGCCGGGTCGAAGACGACCAGCGCGGCCTCGGCGTGACCGGTCTGCGCGGTGCAGGTCTCCTCATACGTCGGGTTCGGCGTGAAGCCGCCCATGTAGCCGACCGCGGTGGTGTGGACCCCGTCGAGGCGCCAGAAGATCCGCTCGGCCCCCCAGAAGCAGCCCATCGCCACGTAGAGCACCTCGTGGCCCTCGGGCCAGGGGCCGACCAGCGGGGTCCCCTTGACGGTGTGCCGCGACGGCACGGTGACCGGCGTCTGGCGGCCGGGCAGCGCCGACTCGGGCGTGACCATGGACGTCTTGCGGGTGCCGAACAGCATGTGTCCTCCTCGTTGGCTCACCTGCTGCAACCGGCGACCCACCGCGAACGTTCCCGCTCGCACGGCGGCTAGCCTGGTGCGGTGAGCGCACCGCAGGAACGAGCGACCGGGCAGGGCTTCTCCACCAGGGCCATCCACGTGGGCTCCGAGCCCGACCCGTCGACGGGGTCGGTGATCCCGCCGATCTACGCGACGACCACGTACGCCCAGGACGGCGTCGGCGGGCTGCGCACCGGTCTGGGCGTGGGGTACGAGTACAGCCGCTCGGGCAACCCGACCCGGACGGCGCTGGAGAAGGCGCTCGCAGCGGTCGAGTCCGCCGGCGACCAGCCGACCCGGGCCCTCAGCTTCGCCTCCGGCCTCGCGGCCGAGGACGCGCTGATCCGCACGCTGACCCGCCCCGGCGACCACGTCGTGCTGCCGGGTGATGCCTACGGCGGCACCTACCGGCTGTTCGCCAGGGTCTCGGAGCCCTGGGGCGTCGAGCACACCACAGCCCCGACCGACGACCTGGACGCCGTGGCCCGCGCCATCGTCCCCGGCCGCACCAGGTTCGTCTGGGTCGAGACGCCGAGCAACCCGCTGCTGGGCATCAGCGACATCGCCGCCGTCGGTGCGCTCGCCCGCTCCGCCGGCGCCCTGCTGGTGGTCGACAACACCTTCGCCAGCCCGTACCTGCAGAACCCGCTCGAGCTCGGCGCCGACGTCGTCGTGCACTCCACGACGAAGTACATCGGCGGTCACAGCGACGTCGTAGGCGGCGCCCTGGTGGTGCGCACCGCCGACGCCGCGGGTTCCGTCGCCGACCCCCACACCGGTGAGCCGCTGGTGGACCGGCTCAGCTGGCACCAGAACGCCATGGGTGCGGTGTCCGGGCCGTTCGACGCATGGCTGACGCTGCGCGGGCTCAAGACCCTCGCGGTCCGGATGGAGCGGCACAGCAGCTCCGCCGAGCGCATCGCGGCCCACCTCGCCGAGCACCCCGCGGTCTCCCAGGTGCTCTACCCGGGGCTGGTCGGGCACCCCGGCCACGACGTGGCCGCGGCCCAGATGCGGCGCTTCGGCGGCATGATCAGCTTCCGGCTCGAGCGCGGTCGTGACGCCGCCCTCAAGACCTGCGCGTCGACCAGCGTGTTCACCCTCGCCGAGAGCCTGGGCGGGATCGAGTCGCTCATCGAGCACCCCGCGGACATGACGCACGGCTCGGTCGCCGGGACGGCGCTGGAGGTGCCGGACGACCTGGTCCGGTTGTCCGTCGGGCTGGAGGACGTGGACGACCTGCTCGCCGACCTCGACGACGCGCTGGCCGCCGCCACCGCCTGAGGTGCTGCCACCGCCTGAGGTGCTGCCACCGCCTGAGGCGCGTCCATCGGTCGACGCGGCCGGTCGGGACCGCCCCGTTCAGTCGACCGTCTCCTCCAGGGTGTCCGCGTCGTCGGACTGCAGCCAGGTCTCGACGTCCCCGGCCAGCACGGCCCGCCACAGCCCGTCCGCGGCCTCGGTGTCCAGCAGCACGATGGACTGGCCGTCGTCGCTGCGGCCGGTGCCCTCGACCGGCACCGTCAGGAACTCGAGGTCGTCGCGACGCAGGTTGCGCATCTGCAGCGCCAGCGAGCGCAGCTCCCCGGTCCCGAAGCCGTTGTCCAGCGAGATCGACGACGTCGTCGCCAGCAGGAACTCGTCCAGCGTGGCGGGGCTGGTCAGGGTGTCCCGGCTCAATGCCTGACCGAGCACGGCGCGGATCCAGTTCTGCTGCCGCTTGACCCGGTCGAAGTCGCCGCCGTCCAGGCCGTAGCGCTGGCGCACGTAGGCCAGCGCCTGCTCCCCGTCCATCGTGTAGGTGCCGGCCGGGACCGTGGTGTCCAGGCCCTGCGTCTGCTCGGGGACGGTGATCTCGACACCGCCGAGCGCGTCCGTCATGCCCACGAACCCCTCGAAGTCGACGACCCCGACGTGGTCGATCCGCAGCCCGCTGAGCTGCTCGACCGTCTGCACCAGCAGCGTGGGCCCGCCGTAGGAGAACGCGGCGTTGATCTTGGCCTCGCCGTAGCCGGGGACGTCCACCCAGGTGTCGCGGGGGATGGACATGACGTAGACCCCGGACCGGTCCGCCGGCAGGTGGGCGATCATGATCGCGTCGGTCCGCTGGGCACCGGCCTCCCACTGCGAGGCGTCCCCGGCCGAGATCCGGCTGTCGCTGCCCAGCAGCAGGTAGTTCTGCGCCTCGCCGCCGGCCTCCGCGTCGGAGGCCGGGACCTCCGGCCGCGAGTCCTCGGGCAAGGCCGCGAAGGGGTCCTCGAACCGCTCGATGTTGGAGTCGTAGCGCTGCCGGACGGTGAAGTCGGCCGCGAGGCCCGCGGCCCCGAGCACGCCTGCGAGAAGGACCAGGCTCAGCACGAGCCCGAGGACCACTCGGCTCGTCCGGGAGCGACGTCGCCGCGTCGTCGTCCCCTCGGTGCTGTCGTCGGGTGCTGCTGTGTCCATGGTGCGCTCCGTCACGTGTCGGGGGCCGACATCGCCCCTGGCGCTGTCGGCCGCTCTACGGAGGGTAACGGGGGGCGGTCACCGCATCGTCCACCCGACGGGCAGGTCGCCCCACCGGGCTATCGTGCCCGCTCGTGAGCGCGCTGCAGGTCTGCGTGGACGTGGGCTCCACCTGGACCAAGGCGATGCTCGTCGACGCCGAGGCCACGGTGGCCGAGGCCGTCGACGTCGACACCGCCGGCGGCCGGCTGCACTGCGAGGGGGTGCTCGCCACCGCCCAGCACCGCACCACCGTGGACACCGACGTCATGGACGGCGTGTCGGGGGTGGTGGCGCTGCTGGCCGGGCAGGTCGGCACGCACCCCGTCGCCCTCGGCAGGCCGCTGGTGTGCAGCTCGGCGGGTGGGGGCCTGCGTCTCGCGGTGGTCGGCTACGAGCGGGTGGTGACGACCGAGGCCGCCCGACGGGCCGCGGTGTCCGCGGGGGGTCGTGTGGTCCACCTGGCCCACGGCCAGCTGGACCCCGAGGCCGTCCAGCGGCTGCTCGGCTCGCGCCCCGACGTCGTGGTGCTGACCGGCGGCACCGACGGCGGGGAGGGGGACGTGCTGCTGGCAGGTGCGTCCGTCCTGGCACCGGCGCTGGCCGCGGCAGGGCTGCCGGTGGTGCTGGCGGGCAACGCCGCCGTCGCGGAGGCCGCGGAGGCGACGCTGCGTCGGGCCGGGGTGCAGGTCGAGCGCACCGAGAACGTGCTGCCCCGCATCGGCGTGCTGAACCCGCTGCCCGCCCGGGAGGCCGTGCGGGCTGCGTTCCTGCGGCACGTGATCGGCGGCGGCAGGCTCTCGCGTGGGCGCGGCTTCGAGGCGGTCGTGCTCGCCGCCACGCCCGACGCCGTGCTGGCCGGGGTGCAGGCGCTGGCCCCGGCGACGGGTGGCGGCGGTGTCCTGGCGCTCGACGTGGGCGGTGCGACCACCGACGTCTACTCGGTGCTGTCCCAGCCGGCCGCTGACAGCGTGGAGGCCGACGTCGCCGGTCTGGAGCTGGCTTCGCGCACGGTCGAGGGCGACCTCGGCGTGCGCTGGTCGGCGCCGGGCGTCGCCGCCGCCGCGCTCGCCGAGCAGCTGGAGGCCGGCCTGCTCGGCGGTCTCGACCCGGCCGTCCTGCACGCGCTCGTCCAGGACCCCGCCCGGCTGGCCGGCGACTCCGCAGCGGAGGACCTGGACACCGACCTGGCGCTCGTGGCCGCGGTGACGGCCGTACGCCGCCACGCCCGGCCGCAGGGCCCGGGTGCCCCACCCCGGCCGCTGCGGGACGTCACCCTCGTGATCGGCGCCGGCGGCGTCCTGCGCCACGGCGACCCCGAGCGGGCCCGCCGGGTGCTCGGTGCGGTCTGCGGCGACCACGCCGGGATGTGGCACGTCCCCGACGCCGCCGCCACCGCCGTGGACACCGACCACGTCCTGTGCGTCCTGGGTCTGCTCGCCCTGGCCCGCTGACGTCGAACCGGCGAGCGGCTCACCCGGTGCCCAGCAGGCCGGTTCTCAGGGGCCCCAGACGCCACGGGTGTCGACGAGGACCTTCTCGGCCAGACCGAGCCGGCGCGGGTCGGCGGCCCGGAACAGCGAGTGGTCCACCAGCAGCACGACGATGTCCGCCGCTGCCACCGCCTGCTCGAACGGCACCAGCGAGACGTTGTCCAGGGCTGCCAGCTCGGGCGGGAGCTCCATGACGTGCGGCTCGACCACGTCGATGCGCGCCCCGGGCAGCTCCGCGGCCAGGCGCCCGACGATCCGCCGCGCCGGGGACTCCCGCAGGTCGTCGATGTCGGGCTTGAACGCCAGCCCGAGGGCGGCGACCCGCGGCGCCGTGAACCGGCCGGCCCGGGCGACCACCGAGGCGACCACCTGCTCGGGCTTGGCGTCGTTGACCTCGCGGGCGGTGCGGATCAGCCGGGCCTGCTCCGGCGCCGCGGCCACGATGAACCACGGGTCCACCGCGATGCAGTGCCCGCCGACACCGGGGCCGGGCTGCAGGATGTTCACCCGCGGGTGGTGGTTGGCCAGGCGGATCAGCTCCCACACGTCCACGCCCAGCTCGGCGCAGATCATAGACAGCTCGTTGGCGAAGGCGATGTTGACGTCTCGGTAGGAGTTCTCGACCAGCTTGGCCAGCTCGGCGGTGATCGCGTCGCTCAGCAGCACCTCGCCCTGGCAGAACAGCTCGTAGAGCGCCTTCGCGCGGCGGGCCGCCTCCTCGGTGAGGCCGCCGACGATGCGGTCGTTGGTGATCAGCTCGATCATCACCCGGCCGGGCAGGACCCGTTCCGGGCAGTGCGCGAAGTGCACGACCGGTCGCCCGTCCGATCCGTCCAGGCTCAGGTCGGGGCGGCCGGCGAGGACCCGCTCGGCCATGTGGCGCGTCGCCCCGGGCGGCGACGTCGACTCCAGGATGACGAGCTCGTCGCCCTGCAGCTGCGGGGCGATGCCGTCGGCGGCGGCGTCGATGTAGCTGAGGTCGGCGGCGTGGTCGGCCGCGAACGGTGTCGGTACGGCGACGATGTACACCTGCGCGTGCGGGGTGGTGGTGACGGCCCGCAACCGGCCCTGGGTGACGGCCCCGGCGACACTGACCCCGAGGTCGGGCTCGACGAAGGGCACCTCGCCGCGGTTGACGGCGTCGACGGTCGCGGGGTTGACGTCCACCCCCACCACGTCGGCGCCGTGCATGGCCAGGACGGCGGCCGTCGGCAGGCCGATGTAGCCGAGGCCGATCACGGCGATGGTCGTGGGCTCCACTGCAGTCACTCCTAGAAGAAGATGTGGTCGTCGGTGGTACCGAAGGCGTGCACGGTGCCAGAGGCCATGAGCTCGGCGTCGGACACGTCCCAGGTGCCTCCCGAGTTGTGGGCGGCCGGTGCCTGCAGGAAGGTGACCGGGCCCCTTCACGAGGTCGACACGGGGTCCCGCGACGGACGCGCCGCCCGCTGACAGCCCGGCGCCGGGCCCAGGTGCGTCAACCCGCGGGACCCGCGCGACGCAGGTGTCAGGCAGCGGTGCCCACGTCGCGAGCCGGCCGCTCAGCGTCTGCGACCCCGACCAGCCCCTCATCGCACCCCCTCGTCCGTCCTGGTGGGTGGACCGGACCGTCCGTGGCCCCCCGTCTGAGCGGCGAGCCTAGGGCCTGCCCCGCGGGGGCGCCGGTACCTGGCGACCCCCCGGGCGAGGCAGCCGGAGACGGGGACGGGGGCGCACTATCGTGACGGCTGAGCAGGGGCAACGGGCCGTGACGAACGAGGGAGACGTGGTGCCGAGCGTGCCGGACGACATCCGCCTGCCCGGCGGCAGCAGCGTCATCGGCGACCCTCGGCGGGGCAGCACCTTCGTCCGCTGGTGGACCGGGCCGACCAAGGCGCTGCTGGACGCGGTGGTGCTCGTCGGAGCGACCCTGCTCACCGTCACTGCGCGCCTGGACCTGACGGCGTCCCGTTACGTCGACCCGGTGGGGCTCACCTGGTACCTGCTGCTGGTGGTCGTCGTGCTGCTCGCGGTGGGTTCGACCGTGGTCTACCGCGGCCAGTACCGCTACGGGTCCTTCGAGGAGATCAGCGTCCTGGCCATGGTCGTCGGGGTGTCGGCGGTCGCCGGGCTCGCCTTCGCCGTGCTCGCGCCCAGCGCCGACGGTCTACGGGTCGTGCCGTTGTCCGTCCCTGTCGTGTCCGCCGCCCTGGCGCTGATCGGGATGGCCGGGCTCCGCTGGATCGGCCGGCGGGCCATCGACGCCCAGAGCGCCCCCGCCAGCGACGTGGAGCGGGTGATCGTGCTGGGTGCCGGGGAGAGCGGCTACCAGGTGATCCGGGCCATGCTCAAGGACCCGAGCAGCCCCTTCCGACCCGTGGGGCTCGTCGAGGACGACCCCACCAAGAAGAACCTGCGCATCGAGGGTGTCCGCGTGCTGGGCACCAGCGAGGACCTGCCCGAGGTCGCCCGCCGCAGCGGCGCCACGACGCTGGTGCTCGCCGTCCGCACCGCCAGCGCGTCGGAGGTCCGGTCCCTGGCCGCGACCGCTCGCGCCGCCGGGCTGCGGCTGCTGTCGGTGCCCTCCACGTCCAAGATGCTGGGCAGCGAGATCGGTCTGGGCGACATCCGTGCGCTCACGGTCGAGGACCTGCTCGGCAGGCACCAGATCTCCACCGACGTCCACGAGATCGCCGCCTACCTGACCGGCCGGCGGATCCTGGTCACCGGGGCGGGCGGGTCGATCGGCTCCGAGCTGTGCCGGCAGATCCACGCCTTCCACCCCAGCGCCCTGATCATGCTCGAGCACGACGAGAGCGCCCTGCACGCGGTCCAGCTGAGCATCGAGGGGCACGCCCTGCTCGACTCCGCCGACCTCGCCCTGGCCGACATACGCGACCAGCGTCGGCTGCGCGAGGTGTTCGCCCAGCAGCGCCCCGACGTCGTGTTCCACGCCGCAGCCCTGAAGCACCTGCCGCTGATGGAGTCCAACCCCGGCGAGGCGCTGCAGAGCAACGTGTGGGGCACCCTCAACGTCTTGGAGGCCGCCCGCAGCGTCGGCGTGGAACGCTTCATCAACATCTCCACCGACAAGGCCGCGGACCCCACCAGCGTGCTCGGCTGGTCCAAGCGGATCGCGGAGCGGCTGACGTCGCGATACGCCGTCGACGGCTCGCGCTACATGTCGGTCCGCTTCGGCAACGTGCTCGGCAGCCGGGGCTCGGTGCTGCACACCTTCGCCGACCAGGTCGCCCGCGGCGGCCCGGTCACCCTGACCGACAAGCGGGTGACGCGGTACTTCATGACCGTGCCCGAGGCCGTCGAGCTCGTGATCCAGTGCGGTGCGATCGGCGCGGCGGGGGAGAGCCTGGTGCTGGACATGGGCGAGCCGGTGCTGATCGCCGAGCTCGCGGCGCGCATCGCCGACCTCGCGGGAGCCTCGGTGGAGATCGTGGAGACCGGTCTGCGGCCGGGGGAGAAGCTGCACGAGGACCTGATCGGCGCCGAGGAGGTCGGTACCCGCCGGGCGCACCCCCTCATCACGCACGTGCCCGTCCCGCCGATCGACCCCGAGACCGTGGTGCACGTGGACCCGTGGCGCCCCAGCGACGCCGTCAGGGACGACCTGCGGCTGCTCGCAAGCTCCCCCTGGGTGCAGGCCCCCGCAGCCACGGCCCCGGCGCACCAGGCGGCCCGGGTGCAGGAGCGCCTGCCCGGGGCGGGGTCGGACGTCCGCACGTCATGAGCGGCGTCGGCACAACGGACGTCCTGGCCTGCCTGCTGGTGGCCGTGGTCGCCCTGGTCGTGACGATCGCGGTGGCGGCGGTGCTGCCGGACCGGCTCCGGCGGCTGCACCTGATCGACACCCCGGGCGTGCGCTCCTCCCACGCCGCACCGACCCCCCGCGGCGGCGGCCTCGCCGTGCTGGCCGGGGTGGGTGCCGCAGCGCTGGTCGCGGCAGCACTGCCCGACGTGGCGTCGCTGCGGGGCGGGTGGCTGGTGACGATGTTCCTGGTCGGCTCCGCCGCCGGGGCGATCGGTCTCGCCGACGACGTGCGGGGCGTCCGCCCGTTGCACCGCGCGCTCGCCCAGCTCGTGGTGGGGGTGGGTGCCGGCGCCGCGGTCGTCGTGCTAGCTGACGCGAGCTGGGTGTGGGTGCCCGTTGCCGCCCTCGCGACCGCGGCCTACGTCAACGCCGTCAACTTCATGGACGGGCTCAACACCCTGACGGGGCTGCACGCGGTCACGGTCGGGCTCGCCTTCGCCGGGTTCGGCCTGCTGCAGCACCGCGACAACGGCGACCCCACGGCGTGGCTGCTCCCGGCCGGGCTGGTGCTGGCGGCAGCCGGGGCGGGCTTCCTGCCCTTTAACGGTCTCGGCGGGGGCCCCGCGAGGATGTTCCTCGGCGACGTCGGCTCCTACGGGATCGGTGCCATGGTCGCGCTGCTGTCCGGGGCGGGGTTCCTGACCGGGCTCCCCCTGGAGATGGCCCTGGCGCCGCTGGTGGTCTGGCTCGCCGACACCGTCCACACCCTCACCCTGCGGATGACGGCCGGCGAGCGGTGGTTCCTGCCCCACCGAACCCACGCCTACCAGCGGCTCACCGACGCCGGCTGGTCCCACCGCCAGGTCGCGGCGGCCGCCGGCGCCACGACGCTGCTGGCCGTGGCCGTGGCGGGGGTGGTGGCCGACGCGGCGCTGGTGTGGCGGATGCTCGGCGCCGTCGCGCTCGTGCTCGTCGGGCTGCTGTGGGTCAAGCTGCCGGCCTGGCTGGGCCAGCCGTCCCCGTGGGGCAAGGTCGCCCGCGCGCGTGGACGCTGATGCGGGTCCTGCTGCTCAGCCACTACTACGAGCCCGAGGTCGGTGCGCCGCAACGACGCTGGTCGGCGTTCGTGCCCCGCCTCGTCGCGGCGGGCCACCAGGTCACCGTCGTCACCGCCCGGCCGCACTACCCGACCGGGCGCGCAGCACCGGGCGCACCGTCGGCGGGGCGGAGCACCGGTCGCCACGGTGAGACGGTGGTCCGGGTCGGCTACGTCGCCTACGACACCGGGCGGGGCCGACGGCTGCTCGACCAGCTCCGGGTCGCCGCGGCGAGCCTGGTCCCCGCCGTCGCCTCCCGGCCCGACGTCGTCCTGGCCACCGTGCCCGGCCTGCCGACCCTGCTGCTGGGCCGGGTCGTGGCCACGGCGGCACGCGCCCGCTACGTGGTCGAGATGCGCGACGCCTGGCCCGACCTGCTCGACGAGGTCGGTGCCGTGCCCGCCCCGCTACGTGCGGTCGCCGTCGCGCTGCTGGGCCGGGTGCAGCGCCGCGCCGACGCCGTGGTGTGCGTGAGCGAGCGGTTCGCCGAGCGGCTGCGCGGGCGTGGCGCGCGCCTGGTGCTGCACGTCGCCAACGGCACCGACACCACGACCGTCGCCGCGCTGCCGCCCCATCCGTCCGAGGATGGCGGTGCGTCCGAGGGTGGCGGTGCGTCGGAGGGTGGCGGTGCGTCCGAGGGTGGCCGCGCGCGCCCCGGCGGGCCGCTGCGGGTCTGCTACGCGGGCACCGTGGGGGAGTCCCAGGCCGTCCACCTGGCGGTGCGCGCCGTCGGTCTCTGCCCGCCCGGCACGGTCGAGCTGGTCGTCGTCGGTCATGGCGCCGCGCTCCCCCTGGTGCACCGGGAGCGGGCCGCGCTGCCCGACCCCGCCGCGGTCACCGTGCTGCCGGCCACCGACCCGGGCGGGGTCCGAGTCCTGCTCGGAGGGGCCGACACAGCGCTGGTGACGTTGCGGGACTGGCCCTCCTTCGAGGCGACGGTGCCGTCCAAGCTGTACGAGCTGCTGGCGCTGGGCCGGCACGTCAGCGCGGCGCTCGCCGGTGAGGCGGCCGACGTGGTGCGCGCCTCGGGCGGCGGTGACGTCGTGAGGCCCGAGGACCCCGTGGCGCTCGCCCGGCTCTGGCAGGAGCTCGCCGCCGACCGCTCCCGCCTCGTGGTCGGCGGTGGGCCCCGGGCCTGGGTGCGCGAGCACGCCGACGACGCCGTCCTGGCCGCACGCTGGCTGGACCTGCTGGAGCGGCTGCGGTGAGCGGGGCCGCAGCAGGCTCAGGGACAGGCGTGAGCGGGCGCTGGGTGGTGCTCGGCGGGAGCGGCTTCGTCGGTGGCGCCGTGGTCGGCGCAGCCCGGGCAGCGGGCGCGGTCGTGGACGTCGTCCCCGCCCCCCGCCTGCTGGCCCCGCCGGGCAGCACCACCCGAGAGCTGCTCCTGCTCGCCGAGGACCCGGCCGTCGCGCTCGCCCCTGCGCTGAGGGGTGCGGTCGTGGTCGTCCTCGCCGCCGGTCTGGCCGAGCCCGGTGCAGCCGCCTCCGACCGGCTCACCGGTGCCAACGCCCTGCTGCCTGGCGTGGTGGTCCTGGCCGCCGCGCAGTCCGGGGCAGGGCGCGTGGTGCACCTGTCGTCGGCGGCGGTCCAGGGCGAGCGCGCGGTCCTGGACGCCAGCGACGAGCTCGACCCCCGCAGCCCGTACGCGGTGTCCAAGGCCGGTGGCGAGCGGGTGCTCCGTGCGCTCGTCCCGCTGGTGCCGTGCCGTGTGGTGATCGCCCGGGCCACCAGCGTGCAGGGTCCCGGCCGTGCGACGACGGAGCAGCTCCGCCGCCTCGCCCGCTCGCCGCTGTCCAGCGTCGCCGGCGCGGGCACCGACCCGGTCCCCGTCACCAGCACCGCGGGCCTGGCTGGGTGGGTGCTGGCCCTGGCCGCCGCCGACGACCCGCCGACGGTGTCGCTGCAGCCCGCAGAGGGCTGGACCACGGGCTCGCTGCTGCGGGAGCTGGGTGGCAGGGAGCCGCTGCACCTGCCGGCCCCGCTGGCCCGGGCCCTGGTGAGGGTCGGGTACGCCGTCAGCGCGGTGGCGGGCGGTCGTGGCCGGGCGCCGGTGCGGCGCGTGGAGCTGGTGTGGTTCGGGCAACGGCAGGTCGACGGCGACGACCCTGACTCGTCACGGTAACGGTTCGGTCTCGACAGGTCAGTTGCCGGGTCTGCGGGCCGATGTCCAGGAGGACGACCCCCAGGCAGACCGCCGACGGGACGTTCACCTCATTCGCGTGGACCACGCCCAGCTGGGAGCCCAAATGTCTCGATCCACCCGTCTTGCCGCCGTGACCGTCCTCGCCGCCCTCGGGGTCGCGGCGGGTGCTGCGGCGCCCGCCTCGGCAGCCGAACCCGGTGACCTGGACTGGTACTTCGCCGAAGCGGCCGGCGGGCCGGCCAGGGCCACCTCCCAGGACGTCGGCAACCTGTTCGGGGGGGACTTCCCCCTCGTCTGCGACCTGGGTGATGGCGACGGACCCGCACTCTGGAACGCCGGGGTCTTCACCCTCGGCAGCGGGTCGGACCAGGTCTCGTTCTCCTTCGGCCGCCCGACGGACTACCCGCTGTGCGGTGACTGGGACGGCGACGGAACGGACACGCCCGGCGTGGTCCGGGGTAACGGTTACATCCTCGCCACGAAGAACGTCTCCGGTGGCGGCGGGGTGCGTTCGTTCGCCTTCGGTCGGGCCGACGACTTCCCGCTGGTGGGCGACTGGGACGGCAACGGAACGGACACGGTCGCCCTGGCCCGCGCCAACAGCTACATCTTCGCCTCGGCGAACGCGGCCGGGGGTGGTCCTCTGGTCTCCTCGGTCTTCGGCTCGGCCAGCGACTTTCCCGTGGCGGGGGACTGGACGGGCGATGGGTTCGACACCCTGGCGCTCCAGCGTGGCAGCCAGTTCTTCGTGAGCTACGACCGGGCGGGGACGGCGACCAGGAGCGACCGGACGTTCGCCTTCGGCAGGGTGAGCGACTACCCGGTGGCGGGCACGCTCGCCGGCGCGAGCAGAGGGTCCATCGGCCTGGTTCGCATCGAGGACTGAGCACCCCGCGCCACGGAGGCCCGGTACCCCTGTGGGGTGCCGGGCCTCCGTCGTACTCGGCTCAGGGTGCGACGGTCACCGGGGCGACAGCACCACGGTGACGGTCGCCGCGTGCTGCCCGTCGACCACGCGGGTGGGCGCGTCGACGTACAGCACCCTCCACCCGGCGGTGCTGATCCCGCGTGCAGGGGCCGCCGGAGCCGCGGAGACGCGGATGACGCCGGGGGAGCTGCTCGGCAACGAGACGTCCACGACCTTGCCCGCCAGCGTCATGGTGGCGCTGCGTCCGCCGGGGGCCACCCGGACGGAGGACTGGGTCTGGAACGCGGCCCGGACGGTGGTGGCGCGCCAGGCCCGAGCGCTGTCGTTGACTACCACGTCCTCGCCGGCCAGGGTCACCCTCCGCTGGGCCCAGCGGAGGCGACTGGCCGCGGTCATGTTCACCGCGACCGTCCGTCTGCTGCCGGACACGCTGATGCCCGACATCGGGGCGGACGCCGTCTGCGGCTGCTGCCGCAACCCGTCGCTGGAGACCGTCGAGTGCCCGGCCGTCGACACCCTCCAGTAGTCGTAGCGCGCGGGCGGGTCGAAGTAGCCGGGCAAGCAGTAGCAGTCCTGGCCGGGGTCGCCGACGAACCGTTGCCCCGCCATGTCCACCACGACGCTCCCCAGGTCCAGGTGGCTGTGGTTGGCGGTGTTGCTGCCGGCCTTGACCCCTATGAACGTCGCGTCCTGCCGCCAGCTGCTCCGTAGCGTGGTGATCCCCGACGTGGGGAACGTCGTCCCCGTCGGTGAGGAGGTGTCCGGCGAGGTCGTCGGCGGACGTGACCACAGGAACAACAACGGGTCGGGGTGGCTCTCCGCGAGGACCCGCTGGGCCAGCCAGTCACCGAGCGGGTCGCCTCCGTGCCGGGCGTTCCACAGCGGTAGGACGGGGACGAGCCGTCCGGTGTTGGAGTCGGCGTAGGAGAACAGCTGGCCCGACGGGCCCGTGACGGCGTTGAGGTACCGGGACGCCGCAGGGACACCGGCGACCAGGGACGGCCCGGTCGCGCCGAACGACGCCTCGAGCGAGGCGGACAGGTAGGTCGTGTAGTCCTGGACGAGCCCGGCGTAGCTCGGACCCTCCGCGCTGCCGCCGTCGCCGTTGGACGCCCGCAGCGCCCGGTTGGTGCGGGCGAGGGACTGGGTGAGCGCGGCCGCGGCGACGTCGACGTCGGAGTCGGCCACGACGAGGGCGGCCATGGCGGTTCCGGCGCCCACCACAACACCCCAGTTGTGGGTGGAGTCCGTCATCCACGACCCGGTGGCCCAGCCCGAGCAGACGGGGACGAGTGCCTTGGACACCAGTGCGCTCCGGGTTCGGCTCCGCTCGGCGGCGGTCATCGTCCCCGCGGCGGCGCTGTAGCCCAGGGCGACGGCGGCGGCCACCTCGGCGGTGTTGAGCAGGGAGTCCTGCCGGGTCACAAGGGGGACGGTCGAGCCCCAGTCGGGCATCGCGACGAAAGCCGCCACCTCGGCCCGGATCCGCTTCGCGTAGGTCGAGGCCGGTGTGGTGCGCGACGGCGGTGCCAGGGCGGGGCTCGTCCCGTCCTCCGCGAGAACCATCGCCACCTGCAGCCGCAGGATCCGGTCGAAGGACGCGCGCGCCTGGGCCGAGGTCGGCGTCGCGGGCAGGGCGTCGTCCAGGTACCCGTCGGAGAGCCGCAGCTGCTGCCGCACCTGCATACCCGTTGTGCTCGTCGTCGTCGGTCCGGCGGTGCGCTCCAGCTCGCGGGCCCGGCGCAGGTCTGCAGCACCCAGCACGACGGTGGGCTTGGGCGCACGGGCGAGCAGCCGGTCCCTCACCCCGGTGTCCAGCTCGGCCGAGCACCCCCCGATCGATGCCCGCGCAACCGCGGCGTGGACGGGTGCGGGGACGGCGACGAGCGCGGCCGCGACCACCGCGGCCGACAGGAGCAGGGAGCACAGGCGGTGCGGCAGGCCGGGGGTCGCGCGGGCAGGGTCCATGACGACTCCTCGGCAGGGGGCGGGATGCCTTGAGCGGGTCCCGCACCTTCCACCCGTTCGCTCAGGGGCTGGACACCTCTTGGTAGACGCGCTCGTAGGTGCGGACGTTGGCCTCCCAGGTGCGGGTCTCGGTGACGCGCCGCCGCCCCTGCGCGCCGAGCGCGGCGCGGAGCCCGGGGTCTGTCAGGCGGGCGAGCGCCTCCGCAAGGGCCCCGGCGTCCTCCGGGGGCACCACGAGCCCCTCGACGCCGTCGTCGACGAACTCGCGCAAGGCGGGCAGGTCGCTCACGACCAGCGGCAAGCCGGCGGCCATGGCCTCGGCAGGCTTGAGCGGTGTCACCATCCGGCAGACCTCCAGGTCCCGTCTGGGCACGACGAACACGTCGAGCGCCGCCAGGTGGTCGGCCACCTGAGCGCGTGGCACCCGACCCGGCATGACCACCCGTGCGGGATCCGGGACCGCTCGCCCGAGCGAACGCAACAGGGGGGCGGCGTCGCCGTCGCCGACCAGCAGCAGCGTCACCGCCGTGCCAGAACCCCCCAGCCGCGCCACCGCCTCCACCAGGAGGTCGAAACCCTCGTAGTCCACAAGGCTCGACACGCTGCCCACGACGAAGCCGTCCGGGGGGACGCCCAGCCGTGCGCGGGTGGCCTCCCGGTCACCTCGGGTGCTCAGCGAGGCAGCCGACACCGCGTTGGGCACCAGCGAGATCTCCCGTCGGGGCCGGGCGCGCGTCGTCAGGGCGTCCCGCATGGTCTTGCCCAGAGTCAGGGCGGCGTCGACAGCCCCGACCGCGGCGGCTTCCTGGGCTCGGAAGATGCGGTACCGGTCCGTCGCTCGGGCCCCGGGACCGCTCCGCTGGACCCAGGTCTCCTCCAGCAGACCGCGCACCTCGTAGACGACGGGGATGCCGTGGCGGCGGCCGACGTCCAGCGCCGCGAACGCGTTGACGAAGTGGCTGTGCGCGTGGAGGACGTCGGGCCGGAACCTGGCCACCACGTCGTCGAGCATCTGCTGCTCCTGCCGGTGCCGACGGGCCGGCGAGCGGGACCACCGGCGGGGGAGCAGGCGTTCGTACTCGATGCCGTCCACCTGCTCGACGACACCGGTGGGCAGGCGGAGCAGCGACGCCGGGTAGGCGAGGGGGGTGACCGCACGCACGACCGTCCCGGCCGCCCGCTGGGCCAGGAGCACCTCGTGCGTGCGGCCCGTGTAGCCGCTGCGCGTGTGCGGCAGGGAGTTGGTTACCAGGTGCAGCACCCGCAGGGCGCGGCCGTCGGGTGCAGCTCCTCGGGGTGCCGGGAGCGCGGGGGCGGCCGGGGGGCGACGGGACAGGACGTCCACCTCCTCCCGCCACCGCTTGGCCTGCCCCTGTGACGGGGTGGAGGCGATCGCCTCCTCCCACAGCCCGCCTGCCCACAGGGCCCTGGCGTGCAGCGAGCGGCCGGCCGGGCTGGTGTCCGCCGCGACGAGGTCACCTGCCCCGGGGTGCCTGCCTGCCGCCAGCAGGGCCCGGGCGATCCCACGACGTGCTGCCGGCCCTGCCTGCGCTGCCGAGGCCACCGCGGAGGCCACGGCGGCCTCGTCGCCGGTGCGGTGGGCCAGCAGGAGGCGTGCCCCCCGGTCACCGGCGTGCGACGCCAGGCGCAGCAGCGGCATCACGGCACCCGCCATGGGGTGGGCAGCCCCTCCGGCGACCAGCGCCGCACCGACCGACGCCGGGTCCCGCAGGACGCGGTCCGCAGCCGCGGAGGCCGCGAGCGGCAGGGTGAGGAGGCGGGTGGTCGTCCCGGGGTGCGCGTTCATGGGACCCGATCGTGGCACCTGCGGCGGTGTAGCCTCCTCAGGCCCGGTCCGAGTCGCACGTGGGAGGACACCGAGTTGCCGTCGACGGGGTCGACCACGTCACCACGGACCGTGCTTCTGGTCTACGGCACCCGTCCCGAGGCCATCAAGATGGCTCCCCTGGTGACGGCGCTCCAGGACACCGACGGCCTTCGGCCCGTTGTTGTGGTCACCGGCCAGCACCGGCACATGCTGGACCAGGTGAACGCCCTGTTCGACATCCACCCGGCCTACGACCTGGACATCCTGCAGCCGGGACAGACGCTGGAGCAGATCACCACCCGTGCGCTGGAAGGACTGGGTGCGGTCGTCGGTGCCGAGGCGCCGGACGTCGTCGTCGTTCAGGGCGACACCACGACGTCCATGGTCGCAGCGCTGGCCGCCGCCTACCAGAAGGTCCCCGTGGTGCATGTCGAGGCAGGCCTTCGCACGCACGACCGGTACTCGCCCTTCCCGGAGGAGATCAACCGGCGCCTCACGACCCAGCTGGCGTCGCTGCACCTCGCGCCGACCGCGCTCAGCCGCGCGAACCTCCTCCGGGAAGGCGTCGCGGCGGCGGACGTCACGGTGACGGGGAACACCGTCATCGACGCCTTGCTGCAGGTGGTCGGGCGCACCCGCAAGCAGGTGCCTTCGGCAGTTGCCGGACTCGCCCAGGACGACCGCCGGGTCGTGCTGGTCACAGCCCACCGGCGCGAGTCCTGGGGTGCCCCCATGGCAGCGGTGGCCCGCGCCGTCGCCCGCGTAGCGGCGAGCTGCCCTGACGTCCATGTCGTCATCCCGCTGCACCTGAACCCGGTCGTCCGTAAGGCGGTCGTGCCCGTTCTGTCGACAGTGCCGAACGTCACGGTGCTGGAACCCCTCGACTACGCCTCGTTCGCGTGGTTGCAGGATCGGTGCCACGTCGTGCTGACCGACAGCGGCGGCGTGCAGGAGGAGGCCCCCAGCCTGGGCAAGCCCGTGCTGGTGACCCGTGAGAACACCGAACGCCCCGAGGCGGTCGACGCGGGCACGGTGCGCCTGGTCGGCACGAACGAGGACCGGGTGCACGACGCGCTCCTGGAGCTGCTCACCGACCCGGCCGCCCACGCCCGTATGGCGACGGCGGTCAACCCGTACGGCGACGGCCGGGCCGCCGAGCGGTCGGCGGCCGCGGTGGCCGAGTTCCTGGGCGTAGGTCGTCGCCTGGAGGAGTTCCGGCCGTGATCGCGACCGGCACCGCACCGCCCGGCTAGGCGCGCTGCGGCCGAAGGCCCTCGTCCAGGCCCACGAGGGCCCCGGGCTTCTCGGGGGCGGGGCCACCCTTCTTGACGTGCAGGTCCAGGGCCTCCTGGTAGGAGGTGTAGGCCGCGATGACGGTGTCGGTCGCGCCGTCCATGCGCAGCACACCGTCGTCGAGCCAGAGGGCACGGGTGCACACCTTCTGGATCGCTCCCAGGGTGTGGCTGACGAGGAAGACGGTCCCCGCCTCGTCGCGCAGACTGCGAAGCCGCTCCTCGCTGCGCCGGCGGAACTCTGCGTCACCGGTGTTGAGGGCTTCGTCGATGAGCAGGATGTCAGGCACCTTTGCGGTGGCGATGGCGAACCGCAGCCGTGAGCCCATCCCGGAGGAGTATGTCCGCATGGGCCGGTGGATCGCCTCGCCGAGCCCTGCGAACTCGATGATCCCGTCCTTCATGTCTCGGATCTCGCGCCGGTTCAGCCCCAGGGCGAGGCACCCGAGCACGATGTTGCGGTCGCCGGACAGGTTGGGCAGCAGCGCCGCGTCGACGCCGAGCAGGGTGGGGGGAGCGACCGACCAGACCTTGCCGTGACGGACGGGGACCAGACCGGCGATCGCCCGCAGCAGCGTGCTCTTCCCCGAGCCGTTCTTGCCGATGATGCCCACGGCCTCCCCTCGCCGGACGACGGCGGAGACCGACCGGACGGCGTGCACCGTCGTCGTCCGGGGCCGCCGTGCCGCCTTGCGCAGCCGCATGGGTCCGCCGCCGCCGCCGCCGTCGACGGAGACGTCGAAGTCGATCTCGACGTGGTCCATGATCACCGTGGGTGGCGGTAGGGCGTCGACCTCAGTCACGGGTGTACTTCTCCTCCGAGCGCCAGAAGGCCAGGAACCCCACGACCAGCAGCCCGACGGACCAGGCCGCCGCCTGCCACCAGTACGACGCAGGGCTGTCCTGGCCGTACAGGAACGCGTCTCTGGCCAAGGTGAGGAACACGTGCATCGGATTGGCCTCCAGGAGCGCCAGCAGCACGGGCTGGTCACCGGCGAAGCGGTCGTAGGCGAAGAAGACACCCGAGGTGTAGAACCAGATGCGCAGCGCGAACGGGATGATCTGGCTCACGTCGTTGACGCTGGCGACGGCTCGCGCAGCCAGCAGGGACAGGCCCAGGTTGAAGACCGACATCAGCAGGAAGATCGGTGCCAGCAGCAACCACCGCCAGGTGACGACCTCCTCCTCGGGGGTGAGCAGGACCACCGCCACCATCACCGCCAGCGCGGGCAGGAACGAGATGACGTTGCGCAACGAGATCGACATTGGCAGCGCAGCGCGGGGGAACGACAGCACCTGGACGAGCTTGCGGTTGCCGCTGATGGCCTTCGCACCCTCGGTCAGCGCCTTCGCCGTGTACTGGAACAGGAAGATGCCCACCATCAGGTACCCGACGAAGTTGGGGATGTCCCGGCTCGTCCGGAGGAGCACGCCGAAGATCAGCCCGTAGACGAGACCCTGCAGCAGGGGCGTCAGGACGAGCCACACCCGCCCGAGCCGGTTCCGGCTGTGCGAGGACGCGATGCCGGACCTCGCCATCGTGACGATGAAGTCTCGTCGCCGGTAGAGCTGGTGCAGGTACTGGCCCAGGCCGGGGCGCATGCCCACGGCTTTCATGCCGTGCTGCTGGGCGAGGAGGGCGAGGTCAGGGCTGTGCCGTCGGTGCTGCGGTGGCGCGTCGGACGTCACCGGCGACCGCCCCGGCACGGGGAGTCGAGTGTCGTGGTCGGGCCCTGCACGGCCAGGATCATACGGGCCGGGTCGCCGCCCGCCGACCTCTCGACCCGATGGCTAGGGTGGCGGGGTGGTCGAGGGTCTCAGGCACGGTGGCGTGCTGCTGGTGTCCAGCAACGGCGCCGGGATGGGTCATCTGACCCGGTTGCTGGCGGTGTCGACCCGGCTGCCCGCGGAGGTGACGCGCACGTTCCTGTCCCTGTCCTCCGCTGTCCCTGCCGTCCAGGAGCTCGGGGCGGCGTGGGAGTTCTGCCCCTCCTGGGGTGCCATAGGTGGCTCGAAGGCGGCCTGGAACGACATGTTCGCCGCGCGCTTGAGGCTCACCCTGCGCACCTACCGCCCGCAGGTGGTCGTCTTCGACGGCACCTGGCCGTACGCGGGGTTGGTGAAGGTCCTCACCGAGTCGCCCGACGTCCGCTCCGTCTGGTCACGACGGGCGATGTGGCGGGCGACCGTGGCGGGCGACCACCTCGACGTGGCGCGGTTGTTCGACCTGGTCCTCGAGCCGGGGGAGTACGCAGGCGAGCGCGACGTCGGGGCGACCACCCGGCGCACCGACGCGACGAGGGTCGGACCGATCACTCTGCTGGACCCGAACCAGCTGCTGTCCCGCGAGGACGCGCGGGTGGGCCTCGGGATGCCGGCGCAGGGCCGGGCGCTGCTGCTCACGCTCGGGGCGGGGAACATCAACGACATAAGCACGGATGTCGGTGCGGTCGTGTCCGCCGTCCGGGCGGAGCACCCGGGTTGGGGCGTCTGGCTGACCCGCCCGCCGATCGCCGAGCGCGGTCAGGACCTCGCGGGGGTGTCGACGCTGCAGGTCTACCCTCTGGCCCGCTATCTGAGGGCCTTCGACGGGGCAGTCGCCGCGGCCGGGTACAACTCCTATCACGAGCTGCTGGGCGCAGGTGTGCCCACGGTCTGGGTGCCGAACCTGGACACCTCGACCGACGACCAGGCGGCCCGTGCGTGCTTCGCCGCCGAGAGGCAGGTCGGCTGGTGCGTCACCGACGTCCCCCGACAGGTTTCCCCGGTCCTGCGCGAGCTGGTCGACGACGACGTCCGAGCCTCGCGCTCGGCGACAGCCGTTGCCACCTATCCCGTCAACGGCGCCGGACAGGCGGCGGCACTGGTCGCAGGGCTGCTCCGATGACCGGGACAGGGACCAGGGCCGAGGTCGGCCCGGGGACAGGGGCCGGTCATGAGCGGGGCCTGCGGCGTCTTGTGGACCGCCGCGTTCGCGCGCGGGCGTGGTCGTTCCTGCGGACCGCACCGGGGGTGGCCCCGGTCACCGACCTCCTCGAGAGGCGGTTGCGAGGTGACCGGGCTGTCGCAGGTCTCGGCGTCCCGGCGGGAACGCACGCGCCGGCGGGCGCGACGGACGCACCCGTGGTCCTGCTGCTGGCCATCGGCTGCACGCCGGAGGAGGTCTTCGCCTGGACGGAGCCGGTCGCCGCTGCTCAGAGGGGCGGACCTCCGTTCCGGCCGGTGTGGTTGCTGGACAGCCCGGCCTTCCCTGTCTTGCTGGCCAAGGGCTGGGCCTTCGACCACGTGATGCCCCGGGAGCAGCACCTGCGGCTCTCTGCCCAGGCTGCCGGCGGGGGCGGTGGGACCTACGACGGCTACGTGGCCGAGCGGCTCGAGCTGTGGCGGTCTCGCACCCTCGGGGCGCCCGTGGTGCCGCTGCTGGGCCCCCCGACGTCCGGCGGCGCCGAACGGCTCGGAGACGCGGTGGCCGCGCTCACCGCTCGCGCTGGAGGACCTGCAGCAGGTAGGCGCCGTAGCCGCTCTTGATCGTGGCCTCACCGCGCAGGCGGAGGTCGTCGTCGTCGAGCCAGCCCTTGCGCCAGGCGACCTCCTCCGGGCAGCCGATCTTCAGGCCCTGCCGGTGCTCGATCGTCCGAACGAAGTCCCCTGCCTCCAGCAGCGAGTCGAACGTCCCCGTGTCGAGCCAGGCCGTGCCACGGGGAAGTACCTCCACCTGCAGGGCGCCGCGCTCGAGGTAGACCCGGTTCACGTCGGTGATCTCGTACTCCCCGCGGGGGGACGGCCGCAGCCCGGCGGCGATGTCGAGCACCTCGTTGTCGTAGAAGTACAGGCCCGGGATCGCGTAGTTGCTGCGGGGGCGCGCCGGCTTCTCCTCCAGCGAGAGCGCCCGACCGTCCGCGTCGAACTCCACGACCCCGTAGGCCTGGGGGTCCGCGACCCAGTATGCGAAGACCGCCCCACCGACCGGTGAGTGGAACCGTTCCAGCCGGGTGCCCAAGCCAGGGCCGTAGAAGATGTTGTCTCCCAGCACCAGCGCGACAGGCTCGTCGCCCACGAACTCGCGACCGATGACGAAGGCCTGGGCGAGGCCGTTGGGCTCGTGCTGTACGGCGTAGGAGAGGGTGATGCCGAAGCGGGACCCGTCACCCAGCAGACGCTGGAACGCCGGGGCGTCCTCGACGGTCGTGATGACCAGCACCTCGCGGACCCCGGCCAGCATCAGGGTGGTGAGCGGGTAGTAGACCATCGGCTTGTCGTACACCGGGACGAGCTGCTTGGACGTGCCCAGGGTGATCGGGTGCAGCCGGGTGCCGGAGCCGCCAGCCAGGATTATGCCGCGCATGGCTACATCCTGGCGCAGATCCGCCTGGATCCCGGGAGACCGCGCGGGCCTCGTGTCACAGCCGCTGGACGCCGGCCGCCTCCGGGGCGGTGCCACGGGTGTCGAGCAGCGCCGGTGCAGCGGCGGCGATCGCCGCGAGCTCCAGTCCCCGGTGCGGCTGCATCAGCACCACGAGGTCGGCCGAGGCAGCGGCGGCGACCGGGTCCGTCGCGCTCTGCAGCCTCTCTCCCGCCGGGGTCCAGGTGGGGACCAGGGGGTCGTGGTAGGCGACGCGCGCGCCGCCCGCGACGAGCAGGCGGGCGAGCGGGACGGCGGGGCTCTCCCGTTCGTCGGCGATGTTCGCCTTGTAGGTGACCCCCACCAGCAGGACGGTCGAGCCGCGAAGTGCGAGAGAACGGTCGTTCAGCAGGCCCTGGACCCGTCCCACGACGTAGGCGGGCATCCCCTGGTTGATCTCCTGGGCGAGCTCGACGAAGCGGAACGGGTAGCCCAGCCGCGCCCGCACGGCGTAGCTCAGGTAGTTGGGGTCGATCGGGATGCAGTGCCCGCCTACCCCGGGCCCGGGGTAGAATGCCTGGAACCCGAACGGCTTGGTGGCTGCACACCGGATGACGTCCCACAGATCGATGTCCAGATCGTGGCAGAACCTGGCCATCTCGTTGACGAGCGCGATGTTGACGTGGCGGTAGGTGTTCTCCAGCAGCTTGGCCATCTCGGCCTCCTTGGCGCCCTTGGCCACGACCACGTCGTCGACCAGCAAGCGGTAGAACTCGGCGGCGCGCGCCGCGCAGTCCTCGGTGAGGCCGCCCACGACCTTGGGGGTGTTCCGGAAGCCAAAGGTGGGGTTGCCGGGGTCGATCCGCTCGGGCGAGAAGGCCAGTGAGAAGTCCCTGCCCGCGACGAGCCCGGAGACCTCCAGGTGCTCCCGCAGGACCGTCTCGGTGGTACCCGGGTACGTCGTGGACTCCAGGACCACCAGCGTGCCGGGACGCAGGTTCGCGGCTATGTCGTCCGCGGCCGACAGCACCGCCGTGAGGTCCGGCCCTCCCTCGGCGGACAGCGGGGTGGGTACGCAGATGACCACGTTGTCGGCGTCGGACACGACGTTGATGTCCGTCGTCGCTCGGAAGCCCCTGGCAAGCAGGTCGCCGACGTCGTCGTCGGACAGGTCGTCGACGTGGGAACGACCCGCCATGAGCCCCTCGGTGACGCGTTCCGAACGGTCGAGCCCGGTCACGTCCAGGCCCGACCTCACCGCCTCCTGGGCCAGTGGGAGGCCGACGTAGCCCAGGCCGATGATGACGAGCGTGGCTGGCATGCGAGGTGCTCCCTACGTTCCTAGTCGTCCCGGGCGGGTGGGGCAGCCCCGTATCGTACGGGTCGTCGCGGCGCCGCCCCCGTGCTGCGACGCGCCTGGTCAGTCGGGGGTGGACCGGTAGAGAGGGCAGGACGTTGCCAGCAGCTCGAGGAGTCGTCAGCGTCGTCTGGGGGCTCACCATGAGGCTCGCCCGCACCCTCCCTTGGGGGAAACGGCTGGGGCTGGGCCTGTATGCACTGCGGTCGTGGGCCGTGATCCGTCGCAGCGGCCTGTTCGACGTCGAGTGGTATGCCCTGCAGACCGGCCGGTCGTGGCCGCCGCGGGCAGCGCTGTGGCACTACGTGACGCGTGGTCGCCGGCAGGGCCTGTCGCCGCACCCCCTGTACGAGCCCCAGTTCACGGAGCCGACGCGTTGGCGCAGCGGCGGGTTGGACACCTTTGCCGCCTACCTGCGACGCCCTCCGCGTGTCGACCATCCGGTGCACCCGCTGTTGGACGACCTCGTGCTGGCCGAGGAGATCGGCGACCCGGACCTGCTCGGGGCCGACCTTCTGCGCCGGGCTACCGGGTCGCACCAGTCGTTGCCGCCGGCGTCGACGGGGACATGGGCCCTGCCGGCGCCTCGGACCGCCACCGTCCCGGACCTCCGCTCGACCGTCCGCGGTTCCGTCCGGCTCTGGCGACACCACGTCTCGTTGCGGGAGGTCCAGCGGTTCACGACCGACTACGACCGGGCGCGGGAGCAGGACTTCCTGCAGAACTGGCAGGAGGCCGTGCTACCAGGGCTCGCCGGCGACGAGGTGCACGTGAGCGTCGTGCTGCCTTGCTGGAACCGCGAGGAGCAGGTCGTGACTGCCGTCCGGTCGGTGCAGGCGCAGACCATGGGCAGCTGGGAGCTGCTGGTTGTGGATGACGGGTCCACCGACTCATCGGTCGACGCCGTCGAACGGCTCGCCGCCGAGGACCCGCGCATCGTCCTGCTCCGTCAGACCCACTCCGGCGTCTGCGCGGCTCGCAACCTCGGTCTCGCCCGGGCGCGCGGCCGGTTCGTCGCGTTCCTGGACGCCGACAACGAGTACCTGCCCGGGTTCCTCCAGGTCGCGGTCGCTGCGATGACGGGGCTGGGGCTGCGTGCCGCGTACGCAGTCCTGCGTGCCCAGGAGGGGGACGGGACCGTCACCTACCGCACCCTGGAGGCCGGCGACGACGTTCTCCGCATCCGCAACTTCGTCGACCTCAACGTGCTCGTCGTCGAGCGGGAGCTGCTCGAGCTCGTCGGTGGTTTCGACGCATCGTTGCGGCGGACGGTCGACTACGACCTCGTCCTACGGCTCCGGCGCCACACCGACCTGCCGATGCTTCCCTTCCTCGCAGTCGACTACCACCATGACGCCGACGACGGCCAACGGATCACCAACCGCGAGTCGGCATCCTGGGTCGAGGTCGTGCAGAGCCGCGTCTTCGTCGACTGGCAGGGCCTCGCACGACGGCAGCAGGTTACAGGGCGGACGAGCGTCGTCGTGGTCGTCGAGCGTCACGAGGCACCGAGGGACGTCTGGCAGGCCGTAGGCATGCTGCTCGCCTCGTTCGGCTCCGACGAGGACGTCGAGGTCGTGCTCGTGAACAACGGTGCCGGCCGAGGCACGGCGGTCGTCTGCGACACCTGGGCCATGGTGGAACCCCGCGTAAGGGTCGTGCACGAGCCGGTGGACCGCTACCGCGCCCTGGGCACCAGCCTCGCCCTGGCCGCCTGCACCGGCGACGTCGTCGTGGTGGCACCCCTGGGGGTGCAGGCCCGGCCAGGTTGGGTGGGCGGGCTGCGAGCCGGTCTGCTCGATGCTGGCACGGTGGCGGTGCAACCCCTTCTGGTCGCGGTCAAAGGCCCTGTGGTCTCCGCCGGTGCCGTGCGACCACCGGGGAGGGGGCTACCCACCCCCATCCTAGCCGACCACCCGGTCGAGGACGCCCGCGCAGCTGGTGCCGCGCTGCGGGTGCCTGTCCTGGATGACCTCGTCGTGGCCGTGCGATTTGCAGATCTGGTCGCCGTGGGTGGTCTGGACCCGTTGTTCCGTAACGCCTGGGACGTCAGCGACCTGTCGATGCGGCTGTCGCAGGACGGCCGGGCCCTTCTCTGCCTGACCGGGGTGGAGATGACCGTGCCGCCGGCGAGCCGCAGCCGCACCAGGGCGGTCGAGAACCCGACCAACCGCAGGATCTTCGGCGACCGCTGGGAGCCGGGTGTAGGCAGCCACCCGTCGCCCTGGTCCGCCCTGGGGATGCGCCTGGTGGGGTGGCAGCAGCTGCGGGCGCGAGGTCCGATCTCGGCCCGGGGGTCGCGGCCCGTGCTGGAGCGGTTGCCCACGGGCGACCCGACGCGAAGCGCTGGCCGTCTGCAGGTCTCTGACCGACCAGTCCGCCGGCGGTGGGCCATCAAGACCGGTGCGCCCGCTGGTCTGGACGGGCAGGCCTGGGGCGACGTCCACTTTGCTGCGGCCCTAGCAGGGGCGCTGGGTCGTCTCGACCAGGAGGTCGTGGTCGACAGCCGCTCGGCGCACGACAGGAGCTCCTCCTACCTCGACGACGTCGTCCTGAGCCTGCGTGGGCTCGTGGCGGTGAACCCCTCGCCCGGTGCCGTCTCGATCTGCTGGGTGATCAGCCACCCTGATCTGCTCAGCCTTGCCGAGGCGCGGCTCTTCGACCGCGTGGTGGCGGCGAGCGCGACCTGGTCGAGGCGCAGCTCGCAAGACTGGGGCCTGCGGATCGACCCCATGCTGCAGTGCACCGACGCCGAGAGGTTCATCCCACCGGAGCCCGGTGACAACGGGGGGCCAGCTGCTCTGTTCGTCGGGAACTCGCGGAACGTGTTCCGAACGGTGGTCCGCGACGCGATCGACGCCGGTCTCGACCTGACGCTCTTCGGGTCCCGGTGGGAGCAGTTCGTAGGTCCGGGGAGGGTGAGCGCGGAGTACGTGCCGAACCACCAGCTGGCGGCTCTGTACGGCAGCTGCGGCGTGCTGCTCAACGACCACTGGGAGGACATGCGTCGGGAGGGGTTCCTGTCCAACCGGCTCTTCGACGCAACCGCCACCGGCGCGCGAGTGATCACCGACCCGATCGAGGGCCTGGAGGTCTTTGAAGGCCTGGTCCACAGTTACCAGGACGTCGACGAGCTGCGAGCTCTGGCCGTCGACGGCCTGGACACCGCGTTTCCTCCCGTGCAGGAGCGTCTCAGGATCGCCGGGCTCGTCCGTCGCGACCACTCCTTCGACGCCCGGGCAGCCCAGCTCGTCGAGCTGGTGGCCGAGGTGGAGGCAGAGCGCCCCCGCTGATCCGGCCGGTCGCACCCCTAGGTGCGGGACCCCTCAAGTGAGACCCTGAACGGGTCGACGCCAGGGGTGTCGACAACAGGAGAGGCGGCTGTGATGAGCGCGAAGAGACGTGCAGGGTCGAGGTTGGGTGCCCAGGCGTCGGGGGTGCTCGCCGTGATCATCCTCCTGATGGCAGGAGGGCTCGTCACCGCGTCGCCCGCGGCCGCCGCGGCCAACTGCCTGCCGGCCGGTGGCGCAACCGTGCCTCTGGCGACCGCGTCCGGCGAGGTGGTCGTCCAGGGTCACGGCTGGGGGCACAGCCTGGGGATGAGCCAGTACGGCGCGGACGGTGCTGCTCGCCTGGGTTGCTCTGCGGGGACCATCCTCAGGACCTACTACCCCGGCCTGAGTCCCGCCCAGGTCCCGCTGGCTCGCTACGTCCTGGTCGACATGCTGACCGACGGTGGGTCGGCCGGGTGGTCCAGCTTGCTGGCCGAGGGCGGCCCGGTCAGCTGGGTCCACGGTGACGTGCGGGTCGAGCAGCCCCGAGGCGTTACCTGGGCGGTACGGCGGGACGGCGACGGCGTCCGAGTGCTCACCGGGACGGGGTCGACCGCGGCGGTGGTCCTCCGCGCGGCGGCCCTGCAGCAGGTCCGTGCCATCCATCCCGGCACCACGGTGCGGGTGCGCACCTACAGCAACGCCACGGCCCTGCGTCACGACCGACGCGCGAGTCAGGACTGGACCCGGTTCCGGGGCTCCGCCCGAGGGCTCGAGGTACGAGAGGTGATGGAGGACAACTCGCGCGGACGGGCGGTGTCCAAGTACCTGAACGGCCTTGCCGAGATGCCGCTGAGCTGGGACGTCGTCGCCCACGAGGCCCAAGCCGTCGCAGCCAGGACCTACTTGCTGGGCAGGTACTCCGGTACCGAGCAGGGCTACGTGATCCTACCGACCCCTGTGCACCAGAACTGGCTCGGCGCGACCCAGGAGGAGGCCGACCGTGCGAACGGGTACAACCTTCGCACGGCCGTCAGCCGGACCACCTCGGGCTCCTCGGGGGTGGTCATGGTCGACGGCAGCGGCCGGCTGGCACGAGACGTGCTGTACACCTCCTCCCACGGCGGCTGGAGCGAGAGCAACGCGTACGTCTACGGGACCACGGCCGTCTCCCACCTGCGCCAGGTGAACGACAGCCGCTGGGACCTGGCCTCGGGCAACCCCTACCGGTCTTGGGCAGCGGGGTTCAGCTACGCCCAGATCGCCTCCGCCTTCGGCTTCTCGTCGGTGACCCGGATCGACGCGGCGCCCCAGGGCAGCCCTGAGCGCACCGCGGTCCGCATCACCGGTGTCCGCAACGGCACCAGCGGCACGTTCTCCTACTCCGGCAGCGCGGCCCGGACGGCTCTGCAGGCTGTCAACAGCCTGGTTCGCTCGCCTGGGATGACGTTCCGGCGGAGCGGTCAGGGCGTGCCGCTGGTCGGGGACTGGGACGGCGACGGGCGAGATGACGTCGGCTGGTACGACTCCGGACGGGTGTTCCTGCGTTCGGCCGACGGGACCGTGACCAGCTACGTCTTCGGCGGCGCCGGGCACGTACCTGTCGTGGCCGACTGGAACGGTGACGGTCGTGACTCGGTAGGCACGTTCTACCGGGGCCAGTGGTCGCTCCGGTACTCCCGGACGAGCGGGCCCGCTGATGTGAGGTTCGGCTACGGGCGGGCGGGTGACGTGCCGGTCGCCGGTCGCTGGCCAGGCAGCGGCAGGGTGGGAGTCGGCGTCGTCCGTGATCAGCGGTGGATGCTGAGGCCGACCGCCACAGGCGGGGACCCGACGTCGGTGTTCGAGCTTGGCAGGACCGGTGACCGTCCCCTCGTCGGGGACTGGGACGGCAACGGCACCGACACCTCCGGCGTGGTCCGAGGTCAGGTCCGCCACCTGTCCGACCGGGTGCCGCCCGTGGTGGTGTCGGCGTTTGCGTACGGGCGCGCATCGGACGTGGCCGTGGCCGGGGACTGGGACGGCAACGGCTCGGACACGCCGGGCGCGTTGCGCGGCTCCACCCTGCACCGCAGCGATGATCGCACCGGGTCGCCGGCGATCGGGTCGGTGGCCGTACCCCGCTGAGGGCCGGGCCGCGGTCGGCTGCGGGCTCGGTGTTAGCGTCGGATCTCCGCCTCAGCCGCCCGACGGGAGCCCCGATGACCCACGAGCCGGTCCGGCTGGCGCGGCTGAGCCGTCTTGCGTGGGTGGACATCGCTCGTGGTGTCCTCGTGGTGATCGTCGTGGTGGGCCACACCGTGTTCTTCATGGCGCGCAGGGGGATGGACGTGGGGAGCGTGGAGCCTGCCGTCCGGTTGCTCCAGGAGGTCAGGATCCCGGCGTTGTTCGTCCTTTCCGGGATGCTCTTCTCGCAGGCCAGCGCTCGAGCGTGGCGCACGGTGGTGCGCACCCGGGTCCTGCTGCTCGGCTGGCTGCTCGTCGTGTGGCTGCTCGTCGAACTCGTGGTGCGGGGGTACGTGTTGCAGCTGCAGGCAACACCCACCCTCGCTCAGGCGCCGAGGTATGCGCTGGGCCAGCTCGCCCTGCCTGAGGACTACCTCTGGTTCATCTGGGCGCTTCTTGTGATGGTCGTCCTCGGCAGGCTCCTCGCTCGGGCGCCCTTGGTCATGACGCTCCTGTTCGTGGCCATGACCACAGGCCTGCTGTCGTTCCCGGACCTCGGCCGCCAGACAGATGCGTTCGTCTCCGACGCGCCGTTCTTCCTGCTCGGCCTCTCGTCCGCACCGTGGCTGCTCAGGCTGCGCCAGCGATACCTCCTCGCCGCGGGGGTACCCGCCGTGGTTCTGTTCGTGCTGGGGGCGGGCCTGCGCGCGGAGGAGCGCATCGGTCCGTTGAACATGGAGACCGCGGCAACCCTGGTCTCCCTGGCCGGGCTGCCGGTCGTGGCCGGTGCCGCGGTGCTGCTGGCCCGCGTGCCCGGCAGCGGCGGGCTGCAGTACCTCGGACGCAGGACGCTACCGGTCTACGTGCTGCACATGCCGGTGCTGCTGCTGTCGTTCGCGGCTGTCCGGGCATGGGGACGGGAGTGGGCCGACCCGTACCCCTTGCCCACGCTCGTGCTGCTTGTGGTGAGCAACGTGGCCGTCTGTGTCGGGGTGTGGTGGGTCTGCCAGCGGCTTGGTGTGCGGGGGCTGTTCGACCTGCCCCGATGGGTGACGCGGCTCTACGACCGCGTCTGGCGCGACCCCGGGCTGCCGGCTCAGCGACCCGCCTCGTTCGCCCGGCCGGGTGAGACGCGGGTCGGTGCCACCCCTTCTCTCAAGGTGCGGACAGGGGGAACCGATGCCCACTGGGTAAGCCGCCCCCTGCCGGAGAGTTCCTCATGCCCCCCAGGACAGAAACCAGGACGATCACCCGCGGCATCGCAGCCCTGATCGCCCCACTGGCGCTGCTGACTTTCCTGCCTCCCGCGACGGCAGCAGCAGCGTTCCCCCGGACCGTCGAGCGGACCTCAGACGTGGCGACCTCTGTCCAGCAGGTGCGCCTCGCGGGTGTTGACCCTGCCGCCCTCGCCCATCTGCGGACGGAGCTGGTGGCCGACCTGGCCCCGGCGCCCGAGGAGCCCCTCGCTTCGGACCCCGAGGGCGCTGAGTCGCCGACGGTCCTCACCCCCCGGCTGGATGTCGGGACGTTCACTCTGGCGGCCGTGGTCTGGAGCCCCACCGGCCACCAGGACGCGGCGGCGATGGTGGACGTCCGGCTGCGAGAGGGCGGCGCCTGGAGCGAATGGCAGCGTCTCGCGGTCGAGGTGGCCGGCCCTGACGCAGACAGCACAGCCGGAGCCACGGTAGGAACGGAGCCGCTGCTGACCGACGCCGCCGACGGGGTGCAGGTCAGGATCGCGGCGGCCGGCACAGCGCCATCCGACCCCCGGCTGGTCCTGGTGTACGGCGGTGAGGGCCGCACCACCCTCGCCGCGCCCGGCAGGACGACCGCGCCGGCCCAGTCATCGGGCGGGGAGGTCCGGGTTGCGCTCGACGCTCCGACCATCGTCACCCGCGCCGAGTGGGGTGCCGACGACCGCAAGCTCAACGGATCCACATCCGTCGGGACGAGCGTGCAGGCCATAGGCGTGCACCACACGGCTGGGACCAACAACTACTCCGCCAGCAACGCCGCGGCTCAGGTCCGCAGCGTCTACGCCTACCACACGGACTCGCTCAACTGGTCAGACATCGGTTACAACTTCTTGGTCGACAAGTTCGGGACCGTGTACGAGGGGCGCAAAGGAAGTATCACGGAAGCTGTACAGGGCGCTCACGCGGGTGGCTTCAACAGCGGGACGATGGGCATCGCGGCCCTGGGCAACTACGAGACCGCCGCGGCGCCACGGGTCATGGTCGATGCGATCGGTGCGATGGCCGGCTGGAAGCTCGCCCAGTACGGAGTCGACCCTCGGGGCTCGGTCACACTCACATCGGCCGGCGGGGGCACCGCGCGGGTCGCCAAGGGCAGCTCCGTCACCCTTCCCACCGTCTTCGCCCACCGCCAAGTCGGTTTCACCGTGTGCCCGGGCAAATACCTGTTCGACCGGATGGACACCGTGCGCGACGAGGCGGCGCGCTACGGTCCATCGGCCCCGGTGCCCACCCCGGCGCCTCCGCCCACCACCCCCGTGCCCACCCCGGCCCCCGTACCGCCGCCGCCCACCACCCCCGTGCCCACCCCGGCCCCCGTACCGCCGCCGCCCACCACCCCGTCGTTCGACATGGCTGGCCCAGGCTCCGTTCCGCTGGCGACTGACGTCGACGGTGACGGCAAGGACGAGCTGGGTTGGTTCAATCGTGGGTGGTTCGGGTTCCGCACCGATGCGGGGGCGGTATATGTCCCCTTCGGTCGTCCTGGTGACATCCCCGTGACCGGTGACTGGGACCAGGACGGCAAGGACGGCATCGGGGTGTTCCGCGCCGGCACCTGGTACGTCCGCAACCTCCTCAGCGCAGGGCCAGCTGACCGTTCCTTCGTCTTCGGTCAGGCCGGCGATCGTCCGGTCGTCGGTCGATGGGCCGGGCAGAGGGTCGACGGGATAGGCGTCGTTCGCGGGATGACCTGGCTGACCAGGCGCACCACCACCGCCGGCGAGATCCAGCACAGCTTCCAGTTCGGTCGTGCCGGCGACATCCCGGTGCTCGGGGCGTGGTTGAACGACGGTGTCGCCCGGCCCGGAGTGGTCCGGGGCACCACGTGGCACCTGGCGACGTCCATCAAGAACCCGGTGGCGGTCTACAGCTACGCGTACGGACGGGTGGGCGACCGTCCCGTGGTGGCCGATGTCGACGGTGACGGCATGAGCAACGCGACGGCTGTACGGGACACCACCTTCCACTTCCGCTCCACCCACTCCCGTACGAGCACAGCAACAGAGCTCCGTTTTACCGGCTGAGCGCTGTCGAAGCGCACGCGGACAGGACCCAACCGGTCCCTACCTGGTCAGCGAGCGCCGGTACCCCACGACCGTCCCGAGGTCCGGGAGCAGGCCCTGCTCCCGGGCCTCGGCCAGTGTGGGCGCAGCCGCGTCCTTGTTGGACAGCTGCGGGGCGATGGGTCGGCCGTCCCGGTCGGTGTCGGGCCAGCGGATCGCGAGTTCGGGGTCCAGCGGGTGCACCCCGTGCTCCCGCTCGGGTGCGTACGGTGTCGAGCAGACGTAGGCCACCGTGGAGCCGTCGGCGAGGGACATGAAGGCATGCCCGAGACCTTCCGACAGGTAGACCGCCCGGCGGTCGACGTCGTCCAACAGGACGGTCTCCCAGCTGCCGAAGGTCGGTGAGCCGAGCCGGATGTCGACGACGACGTCCAGGACGGCACCCGTCATGCAGGTCACGTACTTGGCCTGGCCGGGGGGCACGTCCGCGAAGTGGACCCCACGCACGACCCCGGCCGCGGAGACGGACAGGTTTGTCTGGGCCAGTGTCAGGGCATGGCCCGTACTCTGGGTGAACGCACGCCCGGAGAACCACTCGAGGAACAGCCCTCTCGGGTCGCCGAACTGCTTCGGCGTGAACGTCCACGCGCCCTCAATACCCATCGCTTCCGCCTGCATGTTTGCTCCTCCTGCTGGGTAGGGGCTGGCTCGTCCGCTGCGGCGCCGCAGCCAGGTCAGGGTGTCACGAGACCCCGGCCACGCCTACGGTGTCGTAAGGTGCGCCGTTCGGGCGGGTGAAGCCCGTGCGGGGGCAGACCGGGAGGGCGCAGACGTGGTCGACACCACCTGGATCCCGCGGGCCGAGCAGGTCGCACGGTTGACGCTCGAGGTCGCCGGGCTCAAGGAGAGCCTGGCAGCTCAGGAGGACCAGGTGAGGCAGCTCGAGCAGGAGGTCGCGAGACAGACCGGGCAGGCCGACCGGGCACGCCGTGTCGTCGACCGGCTGCGGGACGAGGTCCAGGCCCTGCGTGCGGCGGCACCCGAGCCCGTACCCGAGCCCGAGCCCGCGCGGGTCTCCGCCGGTAGGTCGCTGCCGATGGCGGGCTGGGCACGTCGGCAGCGTCGGACCGGGGAATGATGCACCCTCGGGGCGACGGCGCCGTGCAGGTGGTCGTCCGGGTCGGGACCGCAGACGAGACTTGGGACGACGAGGCCTGGGTGGCGGTGCTGCGGAACACGCCCGCTGTCACCAGGACAGTGAGCCGGGTCCTCCCCGGTACTCCGCCCCCGGACCGACCGCCCGCCCGCTCGCCCTCGCGTCCGCTTGTAGGCTGGGACGAGTGGTGGAGCCTGGTGCCGGGACTGCGGGAGGAGCTCGGGGACGACGTCGACCTCCTCCTCGTGCGGGACGGCGCGGCGGTGGCCCCGACCTGGACCCACCGTCTCGGCTGGTTCGCCCACAGCTCGCGGGACGAACCCACGGTCGTGCTGGCCGGTATGCCCCCTGTGACGGACGACGTCACGGCGGTCGACCACCTCAGCGCGGCCGAGGCGCTCCGCCTGGGGCTGGCGCGGGCGGGGTCTGCCGTCCCCGTCCTGTCGGCAGAACCGCCGGGGGTGTCGTCCGTCGCGCTGCATGGGGCGCGCAGCGCTGCGGCCTGCATCCCGTCCGGCTACGGCCGCTTGCAGGCCCCGGACGAAGCCGTCGCCGTGGCGGGCGTCGTCCGACAGGCGCCCCCCCCGGTCGGATACTCGTCCTGGCGGGCGGCGGGGCCGGTCGAGGTGCTGCCCAGATTTTTGCTCGTCAGGCTCGCGGTGCCGGAGCACGAACCGGACACCTGGCGCCCCGTCCTGCGGGCGCTGTCCCGGACGTCGGAGGTGCTCGTCCTGGAGCTGCACGGCGGGACCACCGAGCTGCGCCGGCTGACGAGGTCCGGCTGGTCCACCGTCGAAAGCGTCAGCCGGTCCTCGTGCTCGGTGGCCGAGGCCGTCAGGCGGGGGGCGACCCACCTGGACGTCGAGCAGATCCACCTCCACCAGCTCGACGCGGAGCTCCTCGATGCCGTGCTCGCGGCGGCCCGGCGTGCCGGTCTTCAGCCCGTCGTCTCGTTCGACCACGTGAGAGGTGGGATTCCGCCCTCCCCGGGGCTGGCCCGCCAGGAATACGTCGTGGCCCGGTCGCCCGGCTGCTACGCCGCGCTGGCAGCGGCGCTTCCAGACGGCTTGGCGCTGCGTCTTGTCATGCCGGGTTGGCCCACCGGTCCGCAACCACCGGCCGGGGACAGGGTGGAAGGCCCCGCGCGTGTCCTGCTCTGTGCCCGCCAGCCGGGACCGACCGTCCAGGACACCTTGGTGCGGCACACGGCAGCAACGGTGCACTGGCACGTCATCGGCGAGCATCCCGTCCCGGGTGCGGCCAACCACGGGCCCGTCGCCTGGCGGCGGCTGGCCTCGCTCCTGGAGGAGCTGTGGATCGATGCGGTGCTGCTACCCGCCGACCGCCACGAGCTTCAGGTCCCGCTGCTGCATGCGGCACTTACGGCGGGCGCGAGCGCCCTCGTGCTGGAGTCCGAGGCCGTCGCCCACCTGGTCGAGCACTGCGGCGGTGCGGTCCTGCCACTGGACCCGCTCGAGGTCGACCACCGGTCGTGGCAGGGCCTGACGGTGCCCGCGACATCCGCGGCCGGGGCCCCCGTGTCGGCCGTGGACTCGGTGCTGACGGAGGCGGCGACGTTGGGGGGGATCCACTCATCCGCGCTCGCGCGATGGGAGCGAGTGCCGATCGTGGGGTTCGTCGTCAAGCGCAGCCGTTCGGGAGCTGCCCCAGCAACGGCCCAGGTGCGCCTCCTGCGCTCGTTGCGGGCCCTCGAGCTGCGCGGAGCTGTCCGAACGGCCGAGGTGGACCCCGACGATCTGGTCCGCGGCGCCGATGCCACGGCTTACGACGCGCTCGTCGTGGTCCGTGACGCCCTGCGTCCCGGTGTCGGGGCCGTGCTGGCAGCCGAGTGCCGCAGCCGTGGGACCCGTCTGGTGGTTGACGTCGACGACGACATGTTCAGCGACGCGGCGGTGCGGCATCTCGGCGAGAGCGGGTACGACGTCGAGCGGCTGAGCACGCTCGCCGCTCTGGCGCGTGACGCCGACGTCCTCAGCGTCAGCACACCGCAGCTACAGGCGCTGGTCGAGGAGGCCCTGCCGGACCGCCGTGGCCGGTTGGTCCTGATGCCCAACCAGTTGGACGACCGTCTCTGGTTCCGCGACGTCGAGCTACGACCTGCCGACTCCGCCAAGATGCGTGTCCTCTACATGGGCTCGCTGACCCACAGCGACGACCTCGGACTCGTCCTGCGGGAGTGGGAAGAGCTGTCAGCACTGGCGCCGCACCCGGCGCCGACGCTGGAGCTGGTGGGGATCGCCGACGTGCCGCTTCCCGCGGGGGTGCGTCGCCTCCCCGTGCCTGTTGGCGAGCAGGAGTACCCACGCTTTGTCTCGTGGCTACGCAGCCATCGACGCCGATGGTCATGTGCGGTGGCGCCTCTGTGTGCAACGACGTTCAACCGGAGCAAGAGTGACCTGAAGCTGCTGGAGTACAGCGCCATGGGGCTCCCCGCGGTCGCGTCGCGCTGGGGGCCGTACGAGGACGCGCGAGCGGGGGTGGACGTCGTCGGCGACCGAGGCTGGGCAGCCGCTTTGGCTCGCCTCCTGCAAGACCCCGTGACCGCTCGCGACCGGGGTGAGGCGGGGCGCCGCTGGACCTTCGAACACAGGCGGCTGTCGACGCACCTCGACGGCTGGCTGTCGGAGGTCGTCGGGGGGAGGTCCTAGGCTGGCCGTCGTCCTGGTCAGCAGTACGAGAGAGGGTCTGATGAAACTGCTCGTCACCGGCGGAGCCGGGTTCATCGGTTCGCACTTCGTCCGTCGGGTTCTGGTGGATGGCTACCCGGGGCTCGAGCGAGCCGACGTCGTGGTCCTGGACAAGCTCACCTACGCCGGCAACCTCGAGAACCTGCGCGAGATTCGCGAGGACCCCCGCCTCCGCTTCGTCCACGGCGACATCCTCGACGCAGCGCTGCTGGACGAGCTCGTCCCGGCGGTCGACGCGGTGGTGCACTTCGCCGCGGAGTCCCACGTCGACCGGTCAATAGCCGGGGCGGCCGACTTCGTCGTCACGAACGTCGTCGGGACCCAGTCGCTGCTGGACGCGTCGTTGCGCCACGGGGTGGGCCGGTTTCTCCACGTGTCCACTGACGAGGTCTACGGCTCGATCGACGAGGGCTCCTGGCCCGAGACGCATCCGCTGCAGCCCAACTCGCCCTACTCCGCGAGCAAGGCGGGCAGCGACCTGCTGGCGCTGGCGTATGCGCGCACACACCGGATGGACGTCGTGGTCACGCGGTGCAGCAACAACTACGGCCCCTTCCAATTCCCCGAAAAGGTGATGCCGCTGTTCGTGACCAACCTGCTCGACGGGCTGACGGTGCCGCTGTACGGCGACGGAATGAACGTCCGGGACTGGCTGCACGTCGAGGACCACTGCCGGGGTATCGCCATGGTGCTGTTGGGTGGCCGGACCGGCGAGGTGTACAATATAGGCGGTGGGACCGAGCTGACGAACAAGGAGCTCACCGGTCGTCTGCTCGCGGCCTGCGGAGCCGATTGGGGTCGCGTCATTCCCGTGGAGGACCGCAAGGGGCACGACCGGCGCTACTCAGTCGACATCTCGAAGATCTCCGCTCAGCTCGGCTACGCCCCGACGGTGCCGTTCGAGCGAGGGTTGGTCGAGACCGTCGCGTGGTACCGGGGCAATCGCGACTGGTGGGAACCCCTCAAGGCTGCCTCAGCCCCGACGGCGACGCAGGAGTCGTGACACGGTGACCATTGCGCGCACCGGCCGACGGCCCAGAAGTCGCTCGTAAGCAGTCCGCCACCGGGCGATTTCGCTTGCCTGCTGCGCCGCCTGCGTGCGTGCAGTTTCTACCTGGGCACGGAGGCCATCCACCTCAAGCGACAGCGCCGCGGCGCTCGCCAGCGCAAGCTGTCTAGAACGCGCTTGGGCCCGTTCCTCCAGAACGAGGCGGACCAGGAACGCAGTCGACCCGCCGGACAGGCCGTCGTGTGGGACGAGCACGCCGTCGTCGGAGGCCGCGCGGCGGACCGCCCACACGGCCTCGTGCTCCACCAGCCGCATGAGCGCGCAGCCGCGTCTGCCGAGCACGGCCAGCGGCGTAATACGTGTCACGTCGAGCCCGCCACGCCTGAGCCGGTCGTCGAAGTCGCGCCCGTAGTAGCGGACGTGGTCCGCCTGACCGAAGCGCCGGACCCTCTCCGCAACCGATGCAGAGGGGTCTTCGTCGGTCTCGCGCTGACTGCGCCACGGCACCTGGACCAGGGCGAGCCCGCCAGGCTTGAGCACCCGTGCGACCTCTGCCATGGCTGCACCGTCGTCGGGGATGTGCTCGAGGACGTGGTAGCAGACCATGAAGTCCACCGAGGCGTCAGGCAGCGGAAGATCGGTCATGCTCGCGCGGACGTCGACCGGTCGGCCGTCCGCCGCGGGGTCGAAGTCCATGCTGAAGTACCCCTGCGGGCAGAGCCGCTTCAACTGCTTCGTCATCTGCCGACTCGGTGCGACGTCCAGGACCACCGAGGCACCCGACAGCCACGGGCTGAGCCCCTCCAGCAGCAGCGCGAGGAACCGATGGCGCTCGTGCGCGCCGCAGTGAGGGCACGTCGCGTCCGGCCGACCGCTGGGGCCTGGCCTGAACTGCTCGACGTCTCGGTGGCAGGACGGGCACCAGCGCACCATGGCGGTTGGAGCGGAGTTCATCAGGGGGGGGTCCGTCACAGTCCGGGGTCGGGGTCGTCGAAGCGTACCCCGCACGTCCGTGGACATGACCATGGCCGACGACGAGACATCTGCTCGCTCGGCGCACGAGTAGCTACGTTGGGCGTATGAAAATCCGAGCGATACCCCGCCGAGCGGGGCGTCTGCTGCGCCGCACGCGCCGAGCGCTGTCGGGCCGCCGCCTCGCGCGAGCGCAGGTGCTGCCGCCTCCTCCGGTCACAGCACAGCTGCACGCCACACCGGCAGACCCGATGTCGGCTGGAGCCGGCCTGATGACGGCCGAGCGAGCCGCACCCCTGGTCAACGACTACGCCGGACAGCTGCTTCGCCCCGGTTGGCTGCCGAAGTCGATCCCGGACCGGGCCCCGGCGGACCGACGACGCCTTCTGGTGATCCACATACCGAAGACCGGTGGCTCGTCGCTACGCGTGATGTTCGAGGGCCACGTGCCCCCGGAGGAGACCTTCCTCAGTACAGGGGCACACGAGTGGGTCGGTCGGTCCGTCGCCGACCTGCGCTCCGTGCGGCTCTTCATCGGCCATCAGTTCCTCGAACCGCTCTACCAGTTCCCCCAGGACGACTGGGTGACCGCGCTCGCCGTGCGGGAGCCGATCGCATGGTGGCGCAGTTGGTACAAGTTCTGGCGCCGCCGTGACGCAAACAGCGCCGGACCGCCCACGATGCCCGCGACTTTCGGCGCGTTCATCGACAGCAGCAGCGATCCTGACTTGTCCAACCCCCAGGCGTCGTGGTTAATGGCCAGGACGCGCGTGATGTTCGACAACCCTCACTCCAGGGCTGACCGGCTCACCGATACCGGGATGCACCTGCACGGTGACACCGGGCCGACCATGGAGCTGCTCGACCGGCTGCTGGACCGTGTGACGGCCCTGGGGACGACGGAGCACCTCGTCGACGTCTACCGCACCGCTTGCCGAGCGATGGACTGGGAGCCGTCGTTCGAGGTGGCGGCGCACGAGAACAGGGCGGGCCTGGCCGGGAGTGCCCTCGACCTGACCTCCGCACAAGAGGAGCGGCTGCTAGGTCTGAACCACATCGACGCATGGATGGTCCAGCGGGCCGTTGGTCGAGGGGCATTGCAGTAGGTCGCACGGCCAAACCCTGCCGACGGTGCTCACGCCAGGAGGTCTTGCGTCCTGAGCCTGAGCTGCTGCCAAGGGCCATTGTCCATGTGGGTCGCCACCGCCACCGCTGGTTAGCGCGGAAATTCAACGAGGGCGTAAACTACCTGCCGGAAGACAGCTGGTCCGGCGCATCGAGCGAGTCGTAATGCCTGACATGCCGATTCTAAGGACCCCGCTCCGGACGCCCCGCCCGGTGGGGGCGGTGCTGCCGTGGCCGCAGCAGGCCGCGCTCGTGCTCGCGGCCGCGGTCGCCGCGTGGCGCCCGCGGTGGGCGGTCGCCGAGCGCTCGGGACGGGCCCCTCACCTGCGGCGGCGGGTCCAGGACCAGGCGCTGACGATGTGCCGCCTGCTGCACGCCTGAACCCGCCGACCCGCAGGGCGGGTCCGGCCGCGGACCGGCGGCGGGGTCCGGCCCGTCAGGCCGTCCGGCCCGTCAGGCCGTGCGGTCCGTCGTGGCGTCCGTCGTGGCGTCCCCTGCGGCGTCCCCGTCGGTGTCCGCGGCGAGCTCGCCGACGTCCAGGACCAGGATGTCGCCTCGCAGCAGCCGGGCGACCCCGGCCAGCGCGAGGCCGACGAGCAGCAGGATCCCCGCCCGGACGTACACCTCGGCCTCCCGGTCGGCGAACGGGCTCGCGAAGAAGGCCGACGCGACTGCCCCCAGCACCGGGATCGCGGTCGGAGCACGGAAGCCCTCACCCGGTACGTGGTCCCTCCGGCTGGCCAGGCACGAGATGTTGACACTGGTGAAGACCAGCAGCAGGAACAGCACGGTGGTGTCGGCCAGGCCGTCGAGCTCGCCCGTCAGCACGAGCAGGTAGCACAGGGCGGTCGCCACGGCGGCGCCCACCCACGGGGTGCGACGACGGGGCAGCACCCGGGCGAACACCTCGGGGATCACCCGTTGGCGGCCCATGCCGTACAGCAGCCGGCTGGCCATGATCAGGTTGATCAGGGCGGTGTTGGCGACGGCGACGAGCGAGATCAGGGCGAACAGCTGCGACGGGTAGTCGTACCCGGAGGCCTCGACGACCAGCAGCAGCGGGCCGTCGCTCTCGGCCAGGTCCTCGGCCGCGACGAGCGTGGAGGAGATGACGGCGATGGTGAGGTAGACCACCCCGGTGAGGCCGAGGCCGGTGAAGAGCGCCTTGGGGAAAACCCGACTCGGCTCGCGGGTCTCCTCCGCCAGGTTGACGGAGTCCTCGAAACCGATCAGGGCGTAGAACGCCAGCGCTGTGGCCCCGAAGATCGCGAACAGCCCGTCCGCCTCGACCTCTGCCAGCCGACCGAGGTCGCCGACGCCGGACAGCACCGCCGACCCGCCGAGGGCCAGGACCGTCGCCAGGCCCACGACCTCGACGCCGGTCAGGACCAGGTTGATGGTCAGCGACTGCCTGACGCCCCACAGGTTGACGGCCAGGACCAGGAGCAGGAACACCGCCGCCACGACCGCGATCGGGAGGGTGACGAACTCCCCGAGGTAGTCCCCGCCGATCGCCCTGGCGGCCGTCGCCGCCGAGGTGATCCCGGACAGCACGACGGCGAAGGCGACCATGAACGTGAGCAGCGGCGTCCGGAACGCCTGCTGGACGTACAGCGCGGCCCCGGCGGCGTGGGGGTACCTGCTGACCAGCTCGGCGTAGGAGCACGCGGTCAGCCCGGCGAGCACGAACGCGATGAGGAAGGGCAGCCACAGCGCACCGCCGATCTCGCCCGCCACCACGCCGGACAGGGTGTAGATGCCGGCGCCGAGGATGTCCCCGACGATGAGGGCGAGCAGCAGGGGGAACCCCAGCACCCGCCGCATGGGGGCCGCGCCGTCGGTGCCCGTCACCTGGTCCTGCTGGTCTGCCATGGGCAGGGATACCACGCCGGGGCGTGCTTCAGCCCCGGCGCGCCCGCAGGTAGTCCGACACGACTGCGCCGCCGAGGCGGTCCGGGTCCGCCGACAGCACCCTGCCGCCGTTGCGACGGGCGATGGCGTCGACGAAGCGGACCAGCCCCGGGTCCTCACCGAGCATCACCACGTCGATGGGCACGCGCATCCGCGTGAGCGCGTCGACCTCCCGGACCGTGGCCTGGATCGTCTCCGGCACCGGCGGCCAGCTGAACACCGCCTCGACCTGTGACGTGCCGTCGGCCCCGGTCCAGGACTCCAGGTGCGCCGTCGGCTCGCCATCGGTCACCACGAGGACCACCGGTGTCGCGTCGGGGTGGCGGGACACGTGCGCGCGGGCCAGGGCGAGCGCGTGGGCCAGGTTGGTCCCCTGCACGTACGCCGGCTCCACGTGGGCGAGCTCGGTGGTGGTCATGGTCCGGGCGTGACGGTCGAAGCCGACCACCTGCAGGGAGTCGTGGGCGAACCGCGTGCTCACCAGGTGCTGCAGCGCGAGAGCAGTCCGCTTCATGGGAGCCCAGCGGCCCTCGCTCACCATGGAGAACGACAGGTCGACGCACAGCGCGACGGCGGCGCGGCTGCGGCTCTCGGTCTCCACGACCGCCATGTCGTCCACCGAGAGTCGCACCGCCCCGGCGGGCGCCCCGGCCTCTCCGCCCACCGCAGGCGACCGGGCCGGCTGAGACGCGGCCGGCTGAGACGCGGCCGGCTGAGACGCGGCCGGCTGAGACGCGGTCCGCAGCACGGCGTTGGTCACCGTCCGCACCACGTCCAGGGCCTGCTCGTCACCGAAGCGCCACTCCCGCCACGCCCCGGTCGGCTCGCCCAGGGCACCCGAGCGCGGGTCGTCGTGCTCCCCGCGACCTCTGCCGGACAGCCGCTCCGAGATGGCGCGCAGCGCGCTCTGGCCCAGTCGCCGCGTCGCCTTCGGGCTCAGCCGGGCGTCCTCGGTGGGACCGGTGAGCCAGCCCTGCTCGCGCAGCTGGCGCTCCAGCTCTCGCAGCGCCTGGACCTCCTGGGCGGCGTTGCGGCCCAGCGCCCGCTCCACCTGCTCCACGTCGACGTCGTCCAGCGTCGCGCCCGGGTGCTCCTGGCCGAGGCTGTCGAGCAGGTCGTCCAGGTCGGCCAGCTCGCCGAGGGCCGCCGCGGCCTCGCCGTAGCCCAGCGGCTCGTCGCCGGTCAGGCCACCCCGACCGGGGCCGGGGCGCATCAGGTCCGGTCGCAGCTGCTGCAGCCGCTCCCCGAGGCCGGCCATGGCCTCGGCCAGCCCGGGCGCGCGACCGAGCGCGGCCTGGGTGAGCGCCTGCAGCTCGGCCCGCTGCTGCGGGCTCATCGACTGCATGAGCCGTTGCGCCTGCGCCTGGCGTCGGGCCAGGGCGTCGATCAGCTCGTCGGTGTCGGCCGGCTCGCCGGGGACCAGGTCACCGTGAGCGGCCATGAACTGCTCGAACTGCCCGGTGGTGTCCTCGCCGCGGGCGTGCGCGTCCAGCAGCTCGCCCAGGTCGGACATCATCTGCTGCAGCGCCGCCGAGGCCTGCTCGCCACCGCCGTCGGCCGCCATCTGCCGCAGCGCCTCGGAGATCCCGTCGAACTGGTGGTCCAGCACGTCGGCCTGCAGCCCGTCGAGCACCTCCGCGTACTTCTGGGCGGCCTCGGGGGAGGTCCAGTCGTAGTCGGCCAGCTCCTGCACCGCGCGGCTGGTGGAGCGGGGCAGGGACGCCAGCCGCGTCTCGTCGAAGCGGGCGTCGTCGTCCTCGCGGGCGGCCAGCGCGTCCCGCTCCAGCGCCAGCGCCTGGTCCAGCGTGGCCCGGGCGCGGGTGAGGGCCCCGTCTGCGTCTCCCCGGCGCGCGACCTCGCGGCGGCGCCGTGCTGCGCGGGCGCGCAGCTCGTCCAGGCCCGGGCGGTCGGCGGTCCCCTCGCGCAGCATCCGGCGCAGCGCCTGGGCGGGAGTCTCGCCCTCCAGCACGCGCTCGCCGATCTCGTCGACGGCTGCGCGCACGTCGAACGGTGCCGCGAGCGGATCCGCGCCGCCGCGCCAGGCGCCGTAGCGGTAGCCGCGGCCGGGCCTGGGGTCCTCGCGCCGGGCCCCGCTCACCCGTTCTCGCCCACCGCGCGGGGCCGGGTGCGGGCGCTGAACCGGGTCCGACCGGGCTCGACCGGGTCCTTGGCGAGGCGACGGGTCAGGTGCAGGCCCTCCAGCGCGAACTCCACGACCGCCGCCACCTCGGCGGGCAGGGGCGCGTCCTCCAGCCCGAGCCGGGTGCACACCGCCCCCATCCCCTCGACCTGCCCGATCCCCGTGAGCAGGTCCGCGACCGTCACGTCGTCGCCAACGTCCACGTGACCGCCCTCGGCGACCCGGTCCAGGAACCCGGACAGGTCCGCCCCGCCGAGGCGGTCCCGGTAGGTGTCGGCGGTGGCGACCCTGAGCAGGTGGGCGAGCACCTCGTACTCCCGGCCCTCCTCGCCGGACTCGAACTCCACCTTGCCCCGCAGCGTCCCGACACCGGCCTCGAGGTCGGTGACCCGGGCCACGACCGGGCCGTCCTCGCCGAGCAGCGCCGCGCGTCGGTCCGCGGCGGCGGCCACGGTCTCGGTCGCGGCGACGGCGAAGCGCGCCGACACCCCGGAGCGGGAGTCGACCGAGGGGGACTCCCGGACCGCGCGGGTCCAGCGCGCCAGCACCTCGACCAGGTGCGACGGCACCCGGGCCACGCCGTCCCGGCCGACGGCGGCCTCCTGGGTGACCAGGTCGACCTCCGCGGTCAGGTCGACCGGGTAGTGGGTGCGCACCTCGGCGCCGAAGCGGTCCTTCAGCGGGCTGATGATGCGGCCGCGGTTGGTGTAGTCCTCGGGGTTGGCGCTGGCCACGAGCAGCACGTCCAGCGGCAGGCGCAGCGCGTAACCGCGGACCTGCAGGTCCCGCTCCTCGAGCACGTTGAGCAGGCCGACCTGGATCCGTTCGGCGAGGTCGGGCAGCTCGTTGACGGCAAATATGCCGCGGTTGGTGCGGGGCAGCAGGCCGAAGTGGATGGTCTCGGGGTCGCCGAGGGAGCGGCCCTCCGCGACGCGGACGGGGTCCACGTCGCCGATCAGGTCGCCGATGCTCGTGTCCGGGGTGGCGAGCTTCTCGTTGTAGCGCTCGCTGCGGTGGCGCCAGGCGACGGCGAGGTCGTCGCCGTCGCGAGCGGCGCGGGCACGCGTCACCGGGAGCACGGGCGCCAGCGGGTCCTCGAACAGCTCCGAGCCGGCGACGTGGGGGCTCCACTTGTCCAGCAGCTGCACCAACGAGCGCAGCAGCCGGGTCTTGCCCTGGCCGCGCTCGCCGAGCAGGACCATGTCGTGGCCGGCGAGCACGGCCCGCTCGACCTCCGGGAGCACGGTGTCGTCGAAGCCGACGACGCCCTCGAAGCGTGACCCGCCCTCGCGCATCAGCCGCAGCAGGTTGTCCCGCAGCTCGGTACGGACGTCCTTGGACACGTAGCCGCCCGCACGGAGCAAGCCGAGCGTGCGGGGCAGGTGGCTGGGCACTTCCGGCGTGACGGGGGCCGACATGGCACGAGCCTAGGCACGTGTCGTCGCGGCACGCCCGTCGGGTGAAGGATGAGCCCCATGCCGACGACGCCGCCCGCGCAGGACGGACCCGGGTGGCCGCGGCGCCGCGTCGAGGTGCCCTGGGCGCTGGAGATCGCCACGGCCTGGGGCTGGCGGCTGCTGGTGGTCGGGGCGGCGGCCTACGTGCTCGGCTTCGTGGTGCTCGGACGGGTCCAGGTGGTCGCCGTCCCGCTGCTGCTCGCGGTGCTGGTGGCGGCCCTGCTGTCCCCGCTGTACCGGGTGCTGCTGCGCGCGCGCGTCCCCCGCTACCCGGCGGCCGGGCTGGCCGTGCTGGTCTTCGTCACTGCGGTCGTGGTGGCCATCACGGTCGTTTCGCAGCAGATCGCGAGCCAGGTCGGCGACTTCGGGACCTCGGCGACGGAGGGCCTGGACCAGATCCTGGCCTTCGTCGCCGGGCTGCTCGGGGTGAGCCTGGGGGAGGTCCGTCAGCTCATCACCTCTGCCGTGGCCTCCTTCACCGAGCAGTCCGCGGACCTGGCGTCCGGGGCGCTCACCGCGACGGGCACGGCGACGGCCGCCGCCGCGGGCGGGCTGCTGATGCTGTTCGCGGTGTTCTTCTACCTCTCCGACGGGGAACGGATCTGGCGGTTCCTGGTCGGCCTGCTCCCCCGACCGGGCCAGCAGCGTGCCGACGTGGCCGGACGACGGTCCTGGGCCACGCTGGCGGGCTACGTCCGTGCCCTGCCGGTGGTCGCGCTGGTCGACGCGCTCGGCATCGGCATCGGGGCCGCCGTGCTCGGGGTGCCGTTCGCCCTGCCGATAGCGGTGATCACGTTCATCGGGGCGTTCGTGCCGCTGGTCGGCGCCATCGTCACCGGGGTGCTCGCGGTGCTGGTCGCACTCGTCAGCCAGGGCCCGGTCACGGCGCTGATCCTGCTGGTGGTGGTGTTCGCGGTGCAGCAGCTGGAGTCCTACGTCCTGCAGCCGATCCTGCTGGGCCGGGCGGTCGAGCTGTACCCGCTCGCCGTGGTCGCGGCCACCACCACGGGCATCGTGCTCGCCGGCATCGTGGGCGGGGTCCTGGCCGTGCCGCTGCTGGCGATGGCGGTCACCTTCGTCCGGTCGCTGGCCGCCGCCGCCGACGCCGAGGCCGCCGCGGTCGGTGCGGACGCCGCGGACGAGCCCCCGCTCGGGCAGCCCGCCCCCGCGCCGGCGGAGGAGGCATGAGCCCGGCACTGGACGACGACGACCTGGACGCGGCCCGCCACGCGCTGACCGGGGTGGTCCGCCTCACCCCGGTGGTGCGCAACCGTGCCCTGTCGGACCTGCGCGGCGGGGAGGTGTGGCTGAAGTGCGAGAACCTCCAGCGGGCCGGCTCGTTCAAGATCCGGGGCGCCTACACGCGGATCGCCCGGCTGTCCGACGAGGAGCGCGCCCGCGGGGTGGTCGCGGCCAGCGCCGGCAACCACGCCCAGGGCGTCGCCCTGGCGGCGTCCCTGCTGGGTGCCTCGGCGACGGTGTTCATGCCCTCCGGCGCCGCGCTGCCCAAGGTCGCCGCCACCCGGTCCTACGGCGCCCGGATCGTGCACGCCGGACGCACGGTGGACGAGGCCCTGCTCGCCGCCCGTGAGACGGCCGAGGCCACCGGTGCCGTGCTGGTGCACCCCTTCGACCACGTCGACGTGGTCGCGGGCCAGGCGTCGCTGGGCGCGGAGGTGCTGGAGCAGGTGCCCCGGGCGCGCACCCTGCTGGTCTGCACCGGTGGCGGCGGCCTGCTGGCCGGGGTGGCCCTGGCGGCGGCGCGCGCCCGCCGGGCCGGGCGGCCCGTCACGGTCGTCGGTGTCCAGGCGGCCGAGGCCGCCGCCTACCCCGCATCGCTGGCCGCCGGGCACCCGCTGGCGCTGGCGGAGATGCGGACCATGGCCGACGGCATCGCCGTGGGTCGTCCTGGCGAGGTCCCGTTCGGGATCGTCGCCGAGCACGTCGACGACGTCGTGACCGTGAGCGAGGAGGACCTGTCGCGGGCGCTGGTGCTCATGCTCGAGCGAGCCAAGCTGGTGGTCGAGCCCGCCGGTGTCGTTGCGGTCGCGGCCCTGATGGCCGACCCGGGCGCCTACGAGCCGCCCGTGGTGGCGGTCCTGTCCGGCGGCAACGTCGACCCGCTCCTGCTGCACCGGGTGCTGCGCCACGGCTTGGTCGCCGCCGGACGCTACCTGCTGCTGCGGGTGCCGATCCCCGACCGCCCCGGTGAGCTCGGCCGCCTGCTGGCGGCCCTGGGGCGCACCGACGCCAACCTCGTCGAGGTCGAGCACCGGCGCACCTCCGCCAGCCTGCACGTCGACGAGGTCGAGGTCGCGCTGCAGCTGGAGACCCGTGGCGGGGAGCACCGCGACGCCGTCCTGGACACCCTGCGGGCGGCCGGCTACCGGGTGCTCCTGGAGTAGACGACCGATGAGTCCTGCCCGCCGCGGCGGTCGTAGGTGGCATGGGAGCAGAGCAGGACGTGGCGCCGGCGAGGCACGATTGGGCCGAGCGCGAAATGGTTCGCAGACTGTCGGTCCCCTCGGGGACCATCGGCGGCGTGGACACCATCATCGTCGCCGAGGGTCTGGTCAAGACCTACGGCAAGGTCAGAGCGATCGACGGCATCGACCTCCAGGTCACCAGGGGGACCGTCACGGGGCTGCTCGGGCCCAACGGCGCGGGCAAGACCACCATCGTGCGGGTCCTGACGACGTTGCTGCAGCCGACCGCCGGGCGCGCCACCGTCGCCGGGCTCGACGTGGTCCGCGACGCCAAGCAGCTCCGTTCCCGGATCGGGGTGTCGGGGCAGTACGCGGCCGTCGACGAGAACCTCACCGGGTTCGAGAACCTCGACATGGTCGGACGGCTGTACCACCTGGGCGGCAAGCGGTCCCGCGACCGCGCCTGGTCGCTGCTGGAGCGCTTCGACCTCACCGAGGCGGGCAAGCGGCCGGTCGGCACGTACTCCGGCGGCATGCGGCGGCGCCTGGACCTGGCGGGTGCGCTGGTCGCCGAGCCGGAGATCCTGTTCCTCGACGAGCCGACGACCGGCCTGGACCCGCGCAGCCGCCTGGGCATGTGGGACGTCATCTCCGAGCTGGTCTCCGGTGGCACGACCCTGCTGCTGACCACGCAGTACCTGGAGGAGGCCGACCGCCTCGCCGACAAGATCGCCGTCATCGACCACGGTCGCCTCATCGCCCAGGGCACCTCGGACCAGCTCAAGGAGCAGGTGGGCGGCGAACGGATCGAGGTCACCGTCGCCGAGGCGTCGCAGCTGGGCGCCGCCCAGCAGGTCATGTCCCGGCTGGGCGCCGGTGAGGTCGGCATGGAGGAGCACACCCGGACGCTCACCGCCCCGGTCACCGGCGGTGTCGGGATGCTGGTGGAGGCGCTGCGGAGCCTGGACGCCGCCGGCGTGACCGTCATGGACGCCGGCATCCGCCGCCCCACCCTGGACGACGTGTTCCTCACCCTGACCGGCCACGCGGCCGAGGACGAGAAGAAGGCTGGAGCCTCCGCATGAGCACCGACACCCGCTCCCGCACCGACGCCCTGCCGGCCGTACCCTCGGGCGGCCCGCTGCAGGCCGTGTCCGACGGCTGGACCGTCGCCCGGCGCAACCTCATCAAGATCAAGCGGGTTCCCGACCTGCTGGTCGGCTCGATCGTCAGCCCGATCATGTTCATCCTGCTGTTCGCCTACGTCTTCGGCGGCTCGATCGCCCTGCCCGGGCAGGAGCAGCTGGACCCGGCGCTGTACCGCGAGTTCCTGATCGCGGGGATCTTCGCCCAGACCGTCATCTTCGGCGCCACCATCACCGGTTCCGGCATGGCGCAGGACCTCAAGACGGGGATCATCGACCGGTTCCGGTCCCTGCCGATGGCGCCCTCGGCGGTGCTGGTGGGACGTACGACCGCCGACGTGGTCAACAACGTCCTGACGATCATCATCATGTCCTTGACCGGGCTGGTCGTCGGCTGGCGGATCGACAGCTCGGTGCCCGAGGCGCTGCTCGCCTACGTGCTGCTGCTGTTCTTCGCCTACTGCCTGAGCTGGATCATGGCCTACGTCGGCCTGCTGGTCCGCACGCCCGAGGTGTTCAACAACGTCTCGTTCATCGTGATCTTCCCGTTGACGTTCATCGCCAACACGTTCGTGCCGCTGGAGAACCTGCCGACGGTGCTGCGCGTCTTCGCCAACTGGAACCCGGTGTCGTCGGTCACGCAGGCCGCGCGCGAGCTGTTCGGCAACATCCCGCCCGGTACGCCCGACCCCACGTCGTGGCCGCTGCAGAACCCGGTGCTCTACACGCTGCTGTGGGGTCTGGCGATCCTGCTGGTCTTCGTGCCCCTCACCGTTCGGCAGTACCAGCGCGCCGCGGCCCGCTGAGGCCCGGGAACACGACAGCAGCAGGCCCCCAACGGAGAGGACGTCGGGGGCCTGCTGGGTGCGCCGGGTGGATCGACCGGTGGAGTGCTCAGCCGGTGAAGGGCTCAGCCTTGACGATCGTGACCGCGACCTCGCGGCCGTTGGGAGCGGTGAACTTGGTCGTCGCGCCGACCCGCTTGCCCAGCACCGCCCCGCCCAGGGGGGACTTCTCGCTGAAGACGTCGAGGTCGGTGGTGGCGGCCATCTCGCGGCTGCCGAGCAGGAACCGCTCCTGCGCACCGGCCACGTCGGCGGTGACGACCATGCCGGCGTGGACCTTGCCGTCGACGACCGCGTCGCCGGCCACACCGATCTGCGCCTCGTCCAGCATCTGCTCGAGCTGACGGATGCGGGCCTCCTGCTTGCCCTGCTCGTCCTTGGCCGCGTGGTAGCCGCCGTTCTCCTTGAGGTCGCCCTCCTCGCGGGCCGCCTCGATCTTGCGAGCCAGCTCCAGGCGGCCCTCACCGGTCAGGTGCTCGAGCTCGGCCTTGAGCCGGTCGTAGGCCTCCTGGGTCAGCCAGGTCACGTTGGTGCTGGTCTCGGACATGCATGTCTCCTCGTCGCGTCGTGATGGGCCTCGGCGGTCAGGCCTCGCCGCCGTGCGGCTCCGCCCCCGCGGGCCCGCTGCTCCCGGGCCCCGCCGCGGGCACTCGAGTCACGATAGCCGCTGGGGCAGCACCACGCAGGTACGCACCGAGGCGCTGGAGGCCGGGGCGACCGTGCGGACCTCGACCTCTTCGGCCAGCCCCCGCACGGGCAGCGGGCCCAGGTCGACCTCGACCTGCCCGACGTCGCCGTAGCGGGCATCGGCTGCCCTGACCTGGCAACGGAGCATGTCGCCCGGGTCGCCGTAGACCTCGAAGCGGACCTGGACCCGCCCGGGGTCGACGACCGTGAAGCCGACGTCGCGCCAGCGCACGTCCCGGTCCAGGGCCGACACGGCGACCAGGGTGAACGCCACCACCGCGAGCGCGACCCCCAGGACGGCCAGCAGCCGTCGCTGCCCGCGCCGGGCGGGGCGGGAGTAGCGGGCACCGACGTCGTCCAGCGGGGCTGCCGGTACCGCTGCTGCCACCGTCGCCTCCTCCGGGAAGTCCGTCGCACGGTCCTGGTGCTGGACCGTCATGGGTGTCGGGGACAATCAGGTGCAGGACCAGCCACGTCCGGACCCGCCGCGTCCCGGACCAATCATGCAGGAGGACACACGTGGGCGAGCAGCTGCGCCTGATGGCGGTGCACGCGCACCCCGACGACGAGTCGAGCAAGGGGGCCGCCACCATGGCCCGCTACGTGGCCGAGGGGGCTCGCGTGCTGGTCGTCAGCTGCACCGGCGGGGAGCGCGGGGACGTCCTGAACCCCCGGCTGCAGCACGACCCCGAGGTGGTGCGGGACATCGTCGGCTACCGCCGCAAGGAGATGGCCGAGGCCGTGCGCATCCTCGGCGTCGAGCACCGCTGGCTGGGCTTCGTCGACTCCGGCCTGCCCGAGGGCGACCCGCTGCCCCCGCTCCCGGACGGCTGCTTCGCCCGGGAGCCGCTGGAGATCGCGGCGGCACCCCTGGTGCGCCTGGTGCGGGAGTTCCGGCCGCACGTGATGACCACCTACGACGAGAACGGCGGCTACCCCCACCCCGACCACATCATGTGCCACCGGGTGTCCAAGGAGGCGTTCGAGGCCGCCGGGGACCGCGCGCGGTACGTGGGCCACGGCGAGGTGCCCTGGCAGCCGCTCAAGCTGTACTACAACCAGACGTTCTCCAAGGCGAAGATCCTCACCTACCACCAGGCGCTGCTGGACGCAGGCGCGGAGTCGCCGTTCGCGGACTGGATGGAACGGTGGGAGGAGCGTGAGGAGCGGGCCGTGACCACCAGGGTCCCCGTCGGGGAGCACCTGGGCACCGCAGACGCCGCCCTGCTCGCCCACGCCACCCAGGTGGACCCCGACGGCATGTGGTTCTCGGTGCCGACGGAGACCCGTCGCCGGCTGTGGCCGACCGAGGAGTTCGAGCTGGCCAGCAGCCACGTCGGCGGCCCGGTCGCCGGCTCCGGCGCCGACGACGTCGAGGACGACCTGTTCGCGGGGGTGCACGAGCACCTGGGAGCGGGGTCGACGCCATGACGGGCCTGTCCCTGACGGCTTTGCTGGAGGCCGCCGTGATGGCGGCCACCCCGGAGCCCGGGGAGGTCGTGGACACCCCGCCGCCGGAGCTGGTGACGCCCGGCACCCTCGGGTTCCTCGTCACCTTCGGCGTCGCCGTGGCCCTGGTGCTGCTGGTGCGTGACATGACCCGCCGGGAGCGGCGGATCCGGGTCCGCTCCGAGCTCGCGGACGAGCGGCTGCGCAACGAGGTCGCGGAGCGCGAGGCCCGCGAGGCGGCTGCCGGGGCCGACGCCGGTGGTGGTGGGCTGCCGGGTGGTTCGGGCGAGCGACCCGACAGCGGCCCCGGGCGCCGAGGAGACGGCCGTCCTGCCCGCCGCGCGGGCGAGGACCCCGACGACGGCTCGCCGCTCACCCGGCACTGAGCGCGCCAGGAGCGCTGCCGGAGCAGGTGGGCGGCCCGACCGGGCCGCGCCTGCCGGGTTGTGTCCGGGCCCACGCCTAGCGTCGGGGCATGCGCCTGCTCCACACCTCCGACTGGCACCTCGGTCGCCGTCTGCACGGCACCGACCTCACCGATGCGCACGCTGCCTGGGTCGACCACCTGGTCGAGGTCGTCCGCGAGCGCTCGGTCGACGTGCTGCTGGTCGCCGGCGACGTGTTCGACCGAGCGGTGCCGCCCGTGGAGTCGGTGCAGCTGTGGGACGAGGCCCTGGCCAGGGTGGTCGACGCGGGTGCGGCGGTCGTGGTGTCCAGCGGCAACCACGACTCCCCGGTCCGCCTCGGCGTGCACGCCTCGCTCATCGCCGATCGCGGCGTGCACGTGCGCTGCGAGGTCGACCGGGTCGGCGAACCGGTCACGCTGCAGGACGAGCACGGCACCGTGGCCCTGTACCCGCTGCCGTTCCTGGAGCCCACCACCACGGCCGGACGGCTCGCGGCCCTGTCCGCGCCGGGTGTGCCGGCGCTGCGGCCCGACGAGCCGGGGCCCGTCCGGACGCAGGCCGGTGTCGTCAGGCGGGCCGCCGCGCTCGCCAGCGCCGACGCGGCGGCGTCGGGTCACCGCCGCAGCATCGCGATGGCCCACACCTGGGTGGCGGGGGTCCGGGCGCAGGACCGCTGCGACAGCGAGCGGGAGATCGGCGTCGACCGGGCGGCCGAGACCAGGGTGGGGACCCTCGACCGGGTGCCGGCGCACACCTTCGACGCGTTCTCCTACACCGCGCTGGGGCACCTGCACGGCGCGCAGGTCCTCGGTGAGCGGCTGCGCTACTCCGGCTCGCCCGCGGCGTTCTCCTTCTCCGAGCGCCACCACCGCAAGAGCAGCTGGTTGGTCGACCTGGACGCCACCGGCGCGGTGGTCGTGGAACGGGTGCCCGCCCCGGTGCACCGCGGTCTCGTCCAGCTGCACGGCCGGCTCGAGGACCTGCTGGTCGACCCTGCGCACTCGGTCGCGGAGCGATCCTGGGTCAAGGCCGTCCTGAGCGATGCGGCGCGTCCGGACGACGCCATGCGCCGGCTGCAGGCGCGGTTCCCCCATGCCGTCACGCTGGAGTGGGCACCCGAGGGACGCGTCGAGGCCCTGCCCTACGCCCGGTTGCGCGCGGGGGCGACCTCCGACACCGACGTGGCGGTCGGCTTCGTGGCCCACGTCCGAGGGACCGAGGCCACCGCGGCGGAGCGCGACGTCCTCGCCTCGGCGTTCCACCGGCTGAGGGCCGAGGCCGTCGCCGAGGCGGTCGGGGCAGTTGTGCCGGTCGAGCCTGCCGAGGCGGTCTGGCCGGAGGAGCTGAGGGCGCTGGACGATTCGGGCCCCGAGGCGGAGGACGACCTGTTCACGGGGCTCTCGCTGGCCGGGACGGACGACGGCGCACCCGCCCGCGCACACCGCCGGGGCGCGGCCTGATGCGACCGCACCGCCTGCGGCTGACGGCGTTCGGCCCGTTCGCCGGCACCGAGACCCTCGACGTGGACGAGGCCGCCGCGGCAGGTCCGTTCCTGCTGCACGGCCCCACCGGGGCCGGCAAGACCAGCCTGCTCGACGCGATCGGGTTCGCCCTGTTCGGCCGGGTCCCGGGGGCGCGGGGCGCCAAGCGGCTGCGTAGCGACCACGCGGCGCCCGGCGTGCGGACCGAGGTCGAGCTGTGGGCGAGCGTCGGCGGCCGCGCGGTCCACGTTCGCCGCACCCCGGAGCAGGCACGACCCAGGGCCCGGGGCAACGGTTGGACCACCGACAAGGCGTCGGTCTCCGTCCGGGTGGCACGTGACCTGCAGGCGCTGGACGCCGACGACTGCGACGCCACGTTCTCGGGCGTTCAGGAGGCCAACGACGAGCTGCGCCGCCTGGTCGGGATGACGCACGAGCAGTTCTTCCAGGTCGTCCTGCTGCCGCAGGGGGAGTTCGCGCAGTTCTTGCGGGCCCGTGACGAGGAGCGCGCGGTCGTCCTGCGGGCGCTGTTCGACACCGAGCGGTTCGGGTCTGTCGAGCAGGACCTCAAGAACCGGGCCCGGGCGGCGGTCGCCGCGCTGTCGGACGCCGCGACCGCAGCCGACCGGGCGGGGCAGCGCGTCGCCGCCCTGGTCGGCGCGGCTGGTGCGGGGGGCCCGGCCGACGAGCCGTCCGCGACCGATCCCGAGGTCCGGGTGCCCGACGTCGACAGGGCTGTCTGGGCGACGGGTCTGCTCGCCGACGCCCGTGCCGTCGCAGCGGCCGCGGCCGCGGACGCCGCGCTCACCAGGGCCGGGCTGAGCACCGCCCGCGTGTCCCGGGACGCCGCAGCAGAGCGGACCCGGCTGCTGCTCGACCTGCTGGCCACCGAGGCCGAGCAGGCGCAGGTCGCAGCTGCGGCAGGTGGCGTCGCCGTACGCCGCCGCGAGCTGGAAGCCGCGGCCCGGGCCGCCGAGGTCGCGCCCTCGCGTCGCACCCTGGCCGACCTCGAGGGCCGCGCCGACCTCAGGCGAGCCGCCGCGGTGACCGCAACTGCTGACCTGGCTGACCCGGCTGACCCGGTTGACCTGGCTGAGCAGGACGGTCCGGGCGACGCGGCCGTCGATGCCGTCGTCGCCTTCGGTGCGGACGAGCTGGCGGGAAGGGTGCGGGCGGCCGAGGCCGAGGTCGCGCGGCTCGGTCGGCTCCGCCCCGTGCTGGAGCGGTCGGGGGCGCTGCAGCGGTCGCGTCCCTCGCTGGCACGGCTGGCGTCCGCCGCGACGGTGGAGGTCTCCCGGCTGCGCGAGCGGGCCGCTCAGCTGCCCGCGGAGCTGGCCGGCCTCGAGCAGAGGCTCCGGACCGCCCGCGCCGGCGCCGCGGCGTTGCCGGTGGCCGAGCACGACGTCCGCCGCTGGGCGTCGGCGGCAGGCCAGACCGACGACCTCGACGCGAGGCTGCAGACCCTCGCCCGGTCGGAGGAGGTCGACCTGCGTGCCCGGGAGTCGCACCGCAGCGCGGACGCCGACCACGACGCCCTCCGCCGGGCGCGACTGCGCGGGATGGCGGGCGAGCTCGCGGCCACTCTCGTCGACGGCGACGCGTGCCAGGTCTGCGGCGCGACCGAGCACCCCGACCCCGCCCCGACGACCGCCGGTCAGGTCGACGCCGGGACGGAGGACGCCGCCGCGGCTCGGGCCGCCCGGGCCGGTGAGGTGGCGGCCACCTCGGGCGCCGCTCTCGCCGCCGCCACGGCCCGTTTCCTCGATTGTCACGCAGCGTTGCAGGACCTCGTGTCGCCCGAGGTCGAGGTCCCCGCCCCGGGGCTGCTCCGGGGGGCGGGGTCGCCGGCCCTGCTCGCAGGGCTCCGAGCGGACGTCCGCGCGTCGCAGGCCGACGCGGCTGACCGTGCGACCGCGGCCCGGGCCGCCGAGCACCTGGTCGCGGCGGAGCAGGCCCGGGAGGTCGCGCTGCGCTCGGAGCAGGAGAGCCTGTCCGACACGCTGGCGGCCGGTCGGCTGGCGCAGCAACGCACCCAGCACGACCTCACCCGCTGCGACGCCGAGGCCGCGGTGCTTCGGGCCGAGCTCGTGGACGGGTTGGGGGAGGCCGCCACGAGCCAGGGGCAGGAGCTCGCGCTGGCCGCCGCCACCGAGGTCGCCGTCGTTCTCGAGCGGGCCACCCGCAGCGCCCTCACCGCCGTGGCGGCGCTCCTGCAGGCCCTCGACGAGGTCGCCCGCGCGCGTGCCGCCGCGGTCGCGACCGCGGCGGAGCTGGGCTTCGACGACCTGAGCGCCGCGGCTGCCGCGGAACGGCCCCGTGTCCGGCGCGAGCAGGTCGGGGACGAGGTCGCTCGTCACGACAGGGAGGTCGTGGCGCTCGCCGAGCGCGCACGGGCCCTCACCGTCCGGCTGAGCGCGCCGGGCCAGGACGCGACCCGGGACCTCGCCGTCGCGCAGGCGCGGCTCCTGGTGGCCGAGCAGGAGCTGGTGGTCGCGCAGGCACGCGACGAGGTGACCGGCGCCGCCCTGGCCAGGGCCGACAAGGCCGCGGGCGACCTGGCGGGCGCCGTCCCGCGGCTGCTGGTCGCCGAGCAGGCGGTCGCCCCCCTGCGTGAGGTCGCCGCCGCCGCCCGGGCGCTCGCCGAGCTGTGCGCAGGCGGCAACGACAAGGGCATCCGGCTGTCGACCTATGTGCTCGCTGCGCACCTGGAGCAGGTGGTCGAGGCGGCCAACCACCGCCTGCACCTGATGAGCGAGGGTCGCTACGCACTGGCCCACGTCGGGGAGGCCGAGGACAGGCGTCGTCGTGCGGGCCTGGGCCTGGAGGTGCTCGACGCCTGGACCGGCACCCGTCGACCGGCCGGGACGCTGTCGGGAGGTGAGACGTTCCTGGCAAGCCTCGCCCTCGCGCTCGGCCTCGCGGACGTGGTCACCGCCGAGGCAGGCGGCACCCGGATCGACGCCCTGTTCGTCGACGAGGGCTTCGGCACCCTGGACCCGGACTCCCTGGACCGGGCGATGGATGTGCTGGACGCGCTGCAGCAGGACGGCAGGCTGGTGGGCATCGTCAGCCACGTGGACGAGCTGCGCCGCCGGCTGCCCCGCCAGGTGCTCATCAGGCGGGAGCGGGCGGGCTCGACCCTGCAGCTGAGCGGCACGTGAGGCGGGACCGTCGACCGGCAGACGCCCCGCCTTGCTGACACGACCGGGTCGGGGTGCCAGCATCGCCGGGTGCAGGCTGCCGTTGTCGACGCGTTCACCGACCGGGCGTTCGCGCGCAACCCGGCCGCCGTCGTGCTGCTCCCCGCGCAGGAGACCCCGCCGCCGCCGGGGTGGATGCAGCAGGTGGCCGCCGAGTTCGCCCTGTCGGAGACCGCGTTCCTCCGGCCGACGGGCGGTTCCCGCTACGAGCTGCGCTGGTTCACTCCGACGGTGGAGGTCGAGCCTCCACACGCGCTGGTCCTAGCGTGCGCGGTCCTCGGGCAGGCACGGCCCCCGTTCAGGGACGATCGCCCGGCCTACGTCCTGGAGCGGGAGCTGATGATCGCCGCCCTGCAGGGGGACAGGTGGGTGGCACCTGCGGCGCTGAGGCTCGGCCGCCGTGCGGCCGGGGTCAACCTGCCGCTCAGCCACAGGGTCGTCCTGGCCGGGTGGTCGCTCCTGCTGGTGCCGCCGCTCCCGCGGGTCAGGGCGGGTCTCGTGGCCGGTCGTCGGGACCCGTCTCGCCGGCCGGCCCTGCTCCGGTGGCTCGTGTCCCGGTTACGGCGGTCCCAACGGTGACGCGCCGGTGCGGACGACCACGTCTCCTGGAGAGCATGGACGATCACGAGTCCGCCGGCCCGACGGGCCGGCACGCAGCGAGGGAGCTCAACCGTGCGTAGCGTGGTCGTGGCCAAGTACGTCCCCTGGCCGCCCAACAGCGGTGACAAACAACGGACCCTCGGGGTCGTGAGGGCCCTGCAGGCCCACGGCGAGGTTACGGTGTGCGCATTCAGCGGCCCCGACGAGGACGCCGCCCCCCTGCAGGCCGAGGGGGTGCGGGTGTGCAGCGTGCCCCGGCGCAGCTCCGTGCCCCAGCTGGTGGGCGGTCTCCTACGGTCCCGGTCCATCACGGCCGCGCGGTTCTGGGACGGACGGCTCGCGGGCCTGGTGGCCAGGGAGACCGCGTCCACCCCCGACGCCCTCGTGATCGAGCACGTCCAGCTCATGCCGTACGCGCGTGCCGGCCGCGCGCGGACGACCGTGCTGGACATGCACACCCTCGAGTCCTCGCTGACGGCGCGGTACGCGGCCTCCCAACGGGGAGTCAGACGAGCCGTCCTCTGGCTGGAGTCCAAGGCGCTCGCGAGGCTCGAGCGCCTGGGGTCGCGCGCCGACGCCGTGGTCGTCGCGAGCGAGACGGACCGGGAGCGGCTGGGAAGGGTCGCCGCCGGCACCCAGGTCCTCGTCGTGCCGAACGCGTGGGACGAGGAGACGCCGCTGTACCCCACGACCGCGCCGGTGGTGTGCTTCGTCGCGCTCCTGTCGTGGGCGCCCAACGTCGATGCTGCCGTCTGGTTCGTGGAGCGGGTCTGGCCGCACGTGCTGTCGGGCCGGCCCGACGCGCAGCTGCTGCTGGTGGGCAGGAACCCTGCTGCCGCCGTCCGGGCCCTGCAGGGCCCGTCCGTCGAGGTGACGGGTACGGTGCCCGACCTGCTGCCGCACTACGCGCGCAGCCGGGTCGCCGTGGCCCCGCTGCGCTCCGGGGGCGGCTCCCGGCTCAAGATCCTGGAGGCCTTGGCGCACGCCAGGCCCCTGGTATCGACCACAGTCGGGGTCGAGGGGCTCGAGGACCTGATCGGCAGGGGTGTCGTCGTCGCCGACGACCCCGCCGACATGGCCGATGCCATCCTCGCGCTGCTGGCCGACGACGCCGAGTGCGCCAGCCTCGGTGCCGCTGGCGCCGAGGCCGTCCGCGTGGACCACTCGTGGCAGGCCGCGACCCAACCCCTCGTCGACCTGCTGTCGGCCAGGACGGAAGGACCCCGATGACGACCGCAGGAGCACGACCCGGACGGCCCACGCTCACCGTCGTCATCCCCGCCAGGGACGAGCTGCACCGCTGGCCGGTGGTCGTGGAGAAGCTGCGGGCGCAGACCCTTGGCGCCGGATCCGGTCGTCGTCGCCGACGGGCTCTCCAGCGACGGGAGCCGGGAGTGGCTCCGTCGCCTGGCGGCGCAGGACCCGACGTTCCTGCTGGTCGACAACCTGGACCGGATCGTCCCGGCTGCCTCAACGTGGCCCTGTCGCACGGAGATGACGTTCGTCGCCGCGGTCTGCGCCGAACAGGCCGATGTCCAGGACGTCGGCGTGCCCTATCGGGACGTCCTGGGGCTGTTCCTGCCGGAGGGGTTCCTGCTGCAGGGGTACAACACGGGCGACCCGCTGTTCTTCGGCTCACCCATCTACCGGGTCCACGGGATCCTGATCCTCGAATCGTCGTTCGTCTCCTACTCCCTCGGGCTCGCGGCGGTGATCGCCCTGTACCTGGGGCGTGCGAGCCTGGTCGTGGGCCGCTGCTGGTCGAGTACGGGGCAGTCGGCTCGGTGGCGTTCCTGCTGCTGCTGTACTCCCTGCTGGCAGGCGGGGGGGACCGCCCGTGGGCCCTCGCCCTCCTGGTCAGCTATCTCCTGCTGAACGCGGCGCTGCTGCAGGTCACGCTGGCGTTGGCGACCACCACCGTCCTGCACCTGCTGAGACCGTGGTCGGACCAAGACCCAGACCCAGATCCAGACACCGGAGTAGGCACCGATACGGAGAGGCGTCCCGGCCGCCGCCCGCTCGCCCCCATCACGGGGACACGCGCCCCCGCGGCCCAGCCGCAGACAGGAGCCGACCGATGAGCACGCCCGACCCCATGCCTGCAGACGCGCCCCGGACCACCCCCGCCCGTGTCGACGCCCTCTCGGAGGAGGCGTACGTCCTCGGCGAGGGCGCTCGCACCACCGGTGACGGCGGCCTGCTCTTCGTCGACCTGCTGGCCGGTCGGCTGCTGGCGCACAGCGGGGACCCCCGCGACGAGGTCCGCCCCGTCCTGCGGCTGGAGCAGCCGCTCGGGGCCGTCGCCCCGGTCGCCGGCCGCGACCAGGAGTTTCTCGCCGCCACCGGTGCCGGGCTCGCGCTGCTGGGCGGGGACGGCTCGCTGCACTGGCTCGCCCGCCCCGAGACCGGCGCGGGCACCGCCATGCGCGTCAACGACGGCGTCTGCGACGGCCAGGGCCGGTTCTGGTTCAGCACCACCCCTTACGACGAGACCCCCGTCGGGAGCCTGTACCGCTGCGACGTGGACGGGACGGTCCGACGCGTGCTCGGCGACCTGGCCATCGCGAACGGCCCCGCCGTCAGCGCCGACGGCCGCCACCTGTTCCTCGCCGACTCCGGCCCCGGCACCATCACCCGCTACGCGCTCGCCCCGGACGGCACGCTCGACGACGGGGTCCTGATCGTGCACGAGAGGTCCGACGCGTCCCCCGACGGCATGACGACCGACGCGGAGGGGACCCTCTGGGTGGCCATGTTCGGCGGCGCCGAGGTCCGCCGGTACGCCGCCGACGGCACCCTGCTGCTCCGTGTCGCCCTGCCGGCCGAGCAGCCCACCAGCGTGGCGCTCGTGCCGGGCGGTGGCCTGTACGTCACCACGGCGACCAAGGGGATGACCGTCCCCGGTCCGCTGGACGGTCGCCTGCTGCGCGTCACCCTCGACGGCTCCGAGCAGCCAAGCACGCCCGTGCCGTGGCGCAGCTTCACCGCCGGCCCGACGGTCGGCTCCGGCGTGGTGGGAGGATGACGACCATGCCTGCTGCTTACTGGATCAATACCGTCCGCGAGGTCCTCGACCCCGCCAAGCTCGACGACTACGTCCGCCTCGCCGGTCCGGCGATCGCGGACGCAGGCGGTGTCTTCGTCGCCCGTGGCGTCGCCGCTGCCGCCTTCGAGCAGGGGACCACCGAGCGGACCGCGCTCATCCGTTTCGACAGCGTCGACGCCGCGGTCTCCGCCTATGGCAGCGAGGCATACCAGGCCGCGCTCGCCGCCCTGGGCGACGGCGCCGTCCGCGACATCCGCATCGTGGAGGCCCTCGACTAGGGCGCCAAACGGGGGACGGACTGCGAAGAGCACCTCTCGTGACCGCGCAATCACATAACGTGATGGGTGATCGATCTCCACCCTCCGCCACCGGGACGGTCCCCCACCATGTCGCAGCCCATGCTCACTGCCCGCCGGGCCCGGCTCGCAGCCCGCCGGGCCCGGTCCGCCCGCCTGAGCCGGACCGGCCGCGCCGGTCTTCGGGCAACCGCCGTCGCCGGGGTCCTGGTACTCGCGCTGTCCGGCAGCGCGGCCGGGCAGACGGCACCGGACGCGGCCCCTGGCGCAACGGGAGCAGAGCCGGGAGCAGCGACGGGGGCGGAGCCGGCCGGGACCGCCCGGGAGATACCCGTCGCGCAGCCCGCCGAGGGTGAGGCGCTGTCGCTGGTGTCGGTCGTCGAGCGGGACGGCGACGGCCTGTCCGTGCGGACGGTCGACGTGCCCACCGTCGCCGCTGCCGTCGACCTCGCCGAGGACCTGGCCCAGGACGACGGCGTGGTCGCGGCCGGTGTCGCACAGGCCGTCACCGTCGCAGCGGACCCCTACCGGTCCTCGCAGTGGGCGATGGACCACCTGCGTGCGGAGGAGGTGCTCGGACGCCACGACGCCACGGGCCAGGTCGTCGCCGTGCTCGACACCGGCGTCGACGCGACCCATCCGGACCTGCTGGGCGTGGTGCGGCCCGGGCGGGACTTCATCGACACCCGCCGTGACGGCCGCACCGACCCGAACGGGCACGGGACCGGGGTGGCGGGTGTGATCGCTGCGGTCACCGGCAACGGCATCGGCGTCGCCGGACTAGCCCGCGGGGCCGTGGTCCTACCGGTCCGGGTCATGGACGCCGCAGGTGCGGGCAACACCGGGCTGACCGCCGCGGGCATCGTCTGGGCGGTCGACAACGGGGCGGACGTCATCAACCTCTCGCTCGGGGGGGTCGGCTACGACCCGAGCCTGCAGGCGGCGGTCGACTACGCCCTCGACAGGCAGGTGGTCGTCGTGGCCGCCGCGGGCAACGCCTTCCAGGACGGCAACCCCGTCTTCTACCCGGCGGCGCTGCCGGGTGTCATCGGGGTGGGCGCGGTCTCGGAGGACCTGCAGGTTGCCGGCTTCTCCAACCAGGGGAGCTACGTGGACGTGACGGCGCCGGGCGTCCGCATCCTGACGACGACAGGAGGCGACTACTTCTCCTACTCCGGGACCTCCTTCGCGAGCCCCTACGTCGCGGCCGCGGCAGCCCTGCTGCGCGCCGCCGAGCCCGGCCTCACGGTGGGGGGCGTCGACGCACGCCTGGTCGCGACCGCGACCGACGCCGGTCCCCCAGGACGTGACGACGCCTACGGCCATGGGTTGCTCGACCTCAGGGCCGCCTTCGACGCGGCCCCGGACGCGGCTCTGGGAGACCTGGTCCTCTCCCCGCCGTCGGCCCCGGTCCTGCACGGGAGCCCGGCCCGGTTCGGGGTCACCTGGCAGGGTGACGCGCCCACGACAGGGGCCCAGGTGGCCCTGCAGGAGCTGACGGGCAGCGGCTGGCAGCAGGTGGCGACCCGCACCGTGGTCGACGGTGCCGCGTCATTCACGATCACCGCCACCCGCCCGGGCAGCTTCCGCGCCGCCACCGGCAGCCAGACCTCGCGCGCCGTCCCGCTCCGGCTCGTCCCGCGCCTGTCCGACCTGGCCGCAAGCCGGACGCCGGGCACGTTCACCGTGCGGGGCGTCGCGCAGCCCGCCGTCGCCAAGACGGTCCTCCTGCAGCGCTGGAGCGGTACCGGGTGGGTCGAGGCAGCACGCACCACCGCCTCCACGTCGTTCGCCCTGAGCGACCCCCGGGCGGGCAGCGCGAGCCGCTACCGGCTCCGGGTGCTCGCCACGTCGCTGACGACCGTCACCGGCTCGAGCAGCCTCGACGGGGCGCCGGTGACGACCCCGGCGGGCAGCAAGCGGTACCGCTGGGACGCCCGCGGCGTCTGGTTCTGAGGCGACCGACGGTGCTGCCGGTGTGCCGGGCCACCTGGGGCGTCAGGCCGGTGTCGTGGTGGGGCGCGCGTCCGCGTCGCGGCGGCCGAGCCCGCTGCGACGGCGGGTCTTGACGCCGTACATGTGACGGTCGGCGGCAGCGATCAGCTGCTCGACCTCGTCGCGGTGGTGACCGACCGCCACGCCGATGCTGATCCCCAGGTGCACCAGCCCGTGCTGGGTGACGAACGGCGTGCCGACCGCGGCCTCGATGGCCGTGCTGACCTGGTGGGCGCGGTGGGCGTCGGCACCTCGGAGCAGGACGACGAACTCGTCACCGCCGTAGCGGGCGACGACGTCGGTCGGCGTCGTCAGCTCGAGCAACCGGTCGGCGACCGCGCGCAGGAGCAGGTCCCCGACCTCGTGGCCGTGCGTGTCGTTGGCGGCCTTGAAGCCGTCGAGGTCGCCGAACAGGAGCCCGCACGCCTGCGACGAGAAGTCGTCCAGCTCCTCCTGCACCGCACGCAGGAGGGTGTCGCGGTTGGCCAGGCCGGTCAGGGCGTCCCTGGTCGCGCGGGTGCGCAGCTGCGCCTCGGCCAGCCGCTGCGCCGTGACGTCGATGCCGAGGAACACCATCGCGTAGGTCGTGCCCTCGCCGTCCCGCAGCACTCCGTTGGTCATGGCCACGCGCCGGCGCCCGCCCCAGCGGTCCAGCCAGTCGCCCTCCTGGGAAGGGGCCTCAGCGGTGAGGACCGCCCGGGCCACGCAGTCCTGCGCCAGCGCGACCTCCTCGGGGACCACGAAGACGTCCCAGAACAGCCTCCCGAGGACCTCCTCGACCGCCCAGCCGGTGGCGTGCGCCAGGGCGGGGTTGATCAGCAGGATGCGGCCGTCGGTGCCGACGACGCACACCAGCGCGGGGGTGCAGGCCACGACGGCAGCTTCGACGACGACCCCGGTCGGGAGCGGCCGGGGGTGCGGCTGAACCCTGAGCAGCTCGGTCGGCGTGGTGTCCACAGCTGTGACATCGGCCCGGGGAGGGCCGTGCTGTAGGTGGGCCGGGGCCTAGGGCGTGTCTCGGAAAGATCGGGGGTGGGTTCAGCGAGGCTCGACGGGTGAGTCGTGAAGCGCTTCTCAGTGACGCCGAGTGGGACCTGATCCAGCCGCTCCTGCCGCCCCAGCGACCGGTC